>Ga0102590_1000029_pt1 | contig 497683 bp, 452 predicted proteins | sample AraplaMF_Col_mMF_FD_76859 | JGI IMG/M metagenome (GOLD analysis project Ga0102590, IMG submission 76859) | Arabidopsis root microbial communities from the University of North Carolina, USA - plate scrape MF_Col_mMF | ecosystem: Host-associated > Plants > Roots > Endosphere | place: USA... | reverse complement strand
GCTGTTCGCCATTTAAAGTGGTACGTGAGCTGGGTTTAAAACGTCGTGAGACAGTTTGGTCCCTATCTGCCGTGGGCGTTGGAAATTTGAAGGGGGCTGCTCCTAGTACGAGAGGACCGGAGTGGACGAACCTCTGGTGTACCGGTTGTCACGCCAGTGGCATTGCCGGGTAGCTAAGTTCGGAAGAGATAACCGCTGAAAGCATCTAAGCGGGAAACTTGCCTTAAGATGAGATTTCCCGGAGCCTTGAGCTCCTTGAAGGGTCGTTCGAGACCAGGACGTTGATAGGTCAGGTGTGGAAGTGCAGTAATGCATTAAGCTAACTGATACTAATTGCCCGTACGGCTTGTCCCTATAACCTTGACGGTTATGTAGCACTTACCGTGTTTGAGAACACTACCCCGCTTTTACTTCTTCCCGGATTGTTGACAAGTCATGCCTGATGACCATAGCAAGTCGGTCCCACCCCTTCCCATCCCGAACAGGACCGTGAAACGACTTTGCGCCGATGATAGTGCTGCAACCAGTGTGAAAGTAGGTTATCGTCAGGCTCTTATTTAAAAGCCCGCTAGGCATGTGCCAGCGGGCTTTTTGCTTTTACACGCCCCAAACGATATCGTATCCGCCGGTCTTGGCGGCACGCAGCATTTCCAGCAAAGGGAAGGCACGCTGTGCGAATCCTACTTTCTCGGTTTCACCGAACTCTGAATCGCCGTCTTCGTCCGGCAGAGCGTGGCTGGGCATATGGGATGCATGCTCGGAATCGACTTCCGGATGCAGTTTGCTGAGAGCAACTTCTTTCTCAAGCAATTGAAGGGCCTGGGAAGCTTCTGCTGCAGTGATGACGCCCCTTGTGGGACTCTTCTGCAGCAGGTCCATGATGCGTTCGACATGCTCGTGAGCCATCATGACTTCCGGCGACGAAATGGATTTGAATTTGATCAACATGGTGCGCTTCCCATAGTTTGTTGATGTGCTAATACGATAGCACGGTTGCAGTCGCGCGCGTCGTGCCTCTTAATACAATTTAAACGAACTCAAAAATGTATCAACCGTATCCGCATCAAAATGTTTCTGATTACCCAGGATGACCACCTGATAGACACGCTTATCCTTGGCCAGGAAGCGGCCGTGCATGGCAAGCGGGGCGCCATTCTGGCCAACGCCACGCGCCTCGACATCGAAGGCGCCGTCCTTGGTGCTTTCCTTGGTGATGGTCCCGCCGATATTGCGCACCATGGCAACTTTCATGGCTTGAACGGCGAGTGCGGCTTTGGCGGCGTCCGGTAGCTCGGCAGTACCGACGGCGAACAGGGTGCCGTCGACTTCTGCTGCGGACATGGTCATCTTCACTTCCTGCCCATCGAGATTGATGGAGCGGGTGTGGGTGGCGGCTTTACCCGGCAGCATGACGGTGTAAGGTGCATCGGTGCTGCGGAAATCGCGCCAGTCGAATTTAGGGCTGCATGCAGCCAGTGCGCCTGCCATGAGGAGGACGGCGCTGACTTTGTTCAGGGTAGTTTTTTTCATACCCGCATGGTAGCACTTCGGTGTGTGCTCAATCTCCGCCAGGACCCATGCCAGGACCCACGCCGCCGCCAGGTGGTGGGCCCATGCCTGGGCCGCCTGGTCCGCGCATGCCACCAGGGCCGCGCTCTGGCCCGCCTTCGCGATGTATGCCGGCCGTGCCGCCAAAGCGGTAGGACAGACCAATGTACACGATGCGGCCATCGAAACGACGCGTCGACTGCTCGCGCAATGCGTAGGTGTCTGTGACGGTGGCGATCTTGTTGGTGTTGAATACGTCGGTGGCGTTAACCATGAAGGCCAGCTGTGGCGTGATCGCGTGGCGCCAAGTCAGGTTCAGTGTGGTATTTGGTTCGCGGTAGCCCTGGCCGGTCAGCATCTTGCCTTGCGCCTGTATGGCTGCCTGCAACATGTCGGTGCTGGTGGCTTGCCAGTTAAGGCGCAGGCGTCCGCTTAGAGACGATGCGGTGCGCTTGGTCTGGTCGCCATTCATTTCGATCACGTTTTGTTCGAAGCGCGCTACGTTGCCGCTCAGGTTCAGGGTCAAAGCCGGCAATAGTTTGCCGGTCATAGTGAACTCCATACCTCCGGAGCGTGTGCTGCCTGCGTTTTCACGTGTTGTGAGAAGCACCGTATCGCTGATGAAGTATTTGCGGTCCAGGATGGAATCGGTCTCATCTCGGTAGTAGCCGCGCAGATTGGTTTCCAGTCCAAACAGGCGCGTCTCGTAACCGAGTTCGAAAGAATCTGTTTGCGCCGGTTTCAGCTTTGGATTGCCGGAGGAAACGTTGAGTTCATCGCGGTAGACCACGAAAGGATTCAGGTCCTGCGCGTTCGGACGGCGCAGACGGTGGGCATAGGCAAAGCGCAGCGTCGACTTGTCATCGAGTTTGTATGTCGCGAAGAAGCTGGGAATCAGGTTGGTGTAGCTGTTGCCTGCGGCGACCTGGCTGGTGAGCTGGTCGATCTCCATTTCTGTGTGTTCGGCACGCAGGCCGGCCATCAAACCCCATTCTTCGTTCAGGCGCATCTGGTAGGAACCGTAGGCGGCGTAGATGGTTTCTTTCAGGTCGAAGGCGTTGCTGCGCAAGGGGTTGGGCGAGCCTTCCTGTGTGATCGGATCGATATTGGTGTAGTCGATGCTCGAATCATTACGTGTCTGGACGATCTTGTAACCGAGCTTGGTCACCCCGCCGAATATCGGCGCCTCGTAATCGCCGGTGTAGTCGATGATTTCGGTCTTGCCGCGGTTTTTCTGGGAGCTGTCCTGCAGGTTGCCGAATGCCGGGCGCACGACGTAGCTATTGCTGTAGGCGCTGTCGTAATCGTTGGTTGCGGTGGAAGCGCGCAAGTCCATCTTGAAGGTTTCGCCCGGAGCGGCGCCCTTGTGATCCCAGCGTGCGGTCCACGAATAGTTCTTGCTCTCGCCTTCGCGCCCGGTGCTGCGCAAGTAGTTGTTGGTGATGACACCGTCGGCGTCGGTCGAGAGGTAATTGTCCGTTGAACGGGCGTTGTTGGTGCGGTGAGAGTAGGCCACTTGCGCGCCCAGCGTATCGTTGGCGCCGAGATTGTATGTGACGCCGGCATTCATCGCCGCGTTGTCATTCAGGCCGTTTGAGTACGATTGCTGGTCGCTGTGCGAAAGGCTTCCGTCGCGCGGGTCGATGCGGTCGCGCACCGTTTCGCCGGTGGAGTTGCGGCCGTCATGCCGTACGTTGATACCGCCCTGGAAGCCCCACAGGCCTTCGTTGTAGGTGCCGGAGAGGGCGCTGTTATAGCGGCCCGCGGTGCCGTAGTTTGCGTTGGCGACGCCAAATCCGCCAGGACGGCGCGATCGCTTCATCACCAGGTTGATGATCGGGCCGCCGCCGCCTTCGTTGCCGAACTGCGCGCCGGGATTGTTGATCACCTCCACCGATTCAAGGTCGTCCGCGGGAATAGCTTGAAGCGCCGGGCCGCGATTGTCGCCTTGCAGCATGGCCGACGGCTTGCCGTCGATGTAGACCTGCACATTGCTGCTGCCGCGCAAAGTCAGCGAGCCGTCAGGGTCGACATTCACGGAAGGGACGTTATTCAGGGCATCTGCGGCGGAACTGTTGCTGCTTGAGACGTCGGATTTGACGTCATAGACCTGGCGGTCGATGCGGTTGGTCGGCCGTTCTGCGGCGACCGTTACGCTGGCGATGGAGGAGCCGCTTTCCGGTGCAGCGGCGTCTTTTTTTACCGTGGCTGGCTGGGGATCGGCCTTGGCTGGCTGGGTAAGCTGGGTTTGTGCGGCGGCATTCGCGCAGCACAGGATGATCATGAGAGAGCCGGCGCCATAGCGCGCGTAACGGTAATTGGTAGTCATGGTGCCGGCAATTCTAGCCAACAAAACAGGTCCAAAACCGTGCCTTTACCTGATCTTACATTTGAAACTTAAGGTTGCTGGAGGGCGCGCCGCAGCTGGACCGCTTCCAGGACGTGCTTGCCGCCGACCTGTTTTTGTCCTTGCAGGTCAGCGATGGTGCGCGCCAGGCGCAGCACGCGGTGATAGGCGCGCGCCGACCACTGCATTTTGTGCAAGGACGCGCGCAACGCGTCCTGTCCGGCTGCATCCGGTTTGCAGAAGCGGTCGATCTCGCGTGGCGTGAGCTGCTGGTTGGATTTGCCCTGGCGTGCCAGTTGGCGCTCGAACGCGGCGTGTACGCGAGCGGCTATCGTCTCGGATCGTTCACCCACGGCGTCGGCTTGAAGCACATCCGGCGGTACGGGACCCACTTCGATCTGCATGTCGATGCGGTCCAGCAGCGGTCCCGAGATGCGGCTTTGGTAGCGCAGGACTTGGTCTGGCGTGCACTTGCAGGTTTGGGCGGGATGGCCCAGGTATCCGCAAGGGCAGGGATTCATGGCCGCGATCAGCTGGAAGCGGGCGGGAAAGTCGGCGTGACGCGCGGCGCGGGCGATGGTGACCCGCCCTGATTCGAGCGGTTCGCGCAATACCTCCAGCACGCGGCGATCGAATTCGGGGAGTCGAGGAACAATACGCCGCAATGGGCTAGAGAGATTTCGCCGGGCCGCGGCACGCTGCCGCCGCCGACGAGTGCTGCGCCGGAGGACGTATGGTGAGGAGCACGGAAAGGGCGAACCTTCCAGCCCTCCACTGTAAAGCCGCTGATCAGCGATTGCACTGCGGCTGATTCCAGCGCTTCGTCGTCCGTCATGAGCGGGAGCAGTCCTGCAAAGCGGGTGGCGAGCATGGTCTTGCCGGCACCCGGCGGGCCAACCAGCAAGACCGAATGGCGGCCGGCGGCGGCGACCTCCATGGCACGTTTGGCAAGGACCTGGCCTTTCACGTCGGCGAAGTCGGGGACGGCCGGCGGCAGGGGCATGGGTAGCGATACGTGGCGCGCCAAGGCGAAGCTGCCGTCGGAACTGGCGCTGAAGTGTGCGCACACCTGTAACAGCGTTGAAGCGGGATAGACGGCGGCGCCGGCGACCAGCGCGGCTTCGTCGGCATTGGCCATGGGAAGGATGAATCCGCGCGCATGGCCCCCGGGGGAGCGCTGCATGGCGTATGTCATGGCCAGGGCGCCCCGGATCGGGCGCAGGTCGCCGGTCAGGGATAACTCACCGGCAAACTCAAAGTGCTCCAGCCCCGCCGCTGGAATCTGGCCGGAAGCGGCGAGGATGCCGATGGCGATAGGCAGGTCGAATCGTCCGGATTCCTTGGGTAGGTCAGCCGGGGCCAGGTTGACGGTAATGCGGTGCTGGGGCAAGTCGAAGCCGGCGTTGGTGATGGCGGCGCGCACCCGGTCGCGCGCTTCTTTCACTTCGGTGTCTGCGAGGCCGACGACGGCGAATGCCGGGAGGCCGTTTGCAAGATGAACTTCGACGCTGACTTCCGGGGCCTGCATGCCGGCCAGCGCGCGGCTTTTGATGACGGCGAGTGTCATGGCTTTCCTCCCTCGGGATTCAGACATCGTATGGGCAGCTGACGGCTTTTCCCTTGAGGCGGCGCAAACTTTGGCGCGGGCAGGTTTCGCATTAGTTCAGCTTATGCATGCGATTCGGAGGTTTCATTTGTCATTGCAGGCAAAATGAGCGCAACATAAGGCACAACACATAATTTGGAGACGGCAAATGCAGCAGCAAGGCGAACTGGCAGGCAAGGTGGCATTGGTCACGGGAGGCGCGTCCGGCATCGGCCGCGCCACGGCGGAATTGTTTGCACGCGAAGGCGCTACGGTACTGATCGCCGACCGTGATAGCGCAGCAGGGGAAAGCGCGGTGGCGGCACTGACCGCAGCCGGTGGGCGCGCCTCTTTCATCCGTACCGATGTCGCGCAAGCTGCCGACTGCGAGGCTGCGGTGGCGGCTGCGGTGTCGCGCTATGGCCGCCTGGATGTCTTGTTCAATAACGCCGGCATCACCCGCCGCGCCAACGTGATCGACACCACCGAACAGGAATGGGATCAGGTGATGGCGGTCAACGTCAAATCAATTTTCCTGATGTCCAAATTTGCAGTGCCGGTGATGCAGAAGCAAGGTGGCGGCAGCATTATCAATACCGCATCGGGCTGGGGTTTGGTGGGCGGCAAGGATGCGGTGTCCTATTGCGCTTCCAAAGGCGCGGTGGTGATCATGACTAAAGCAATGGCGGTTGACCACGGCCCGCAGGGCATCCGCGTCAATTGCGTCTGCCCGGGTGATACCGATACGCCTATGCTGCGCAACGAGGCGCATCAGCTTGGGCTTGAGCAGAATGCGCTGGTGGCTGCGGGTGCGAGCCGGCCGCTGATGCGAGTCGGCCAGCCGCCGGAAATTGCGCAAGCCGTGCTGTTCCTCGCTTCCGATCGTTCTTCCTTCGTCACCGGCGACGCGCTGGTGGTGGATGGCGGCGGCCTGGCCGGATCGGCCTAAATCGTGAACAAGTGGGAGAACCCCCAGCTGCTGGAGGAGAGCCGGCTGCCTCCGCACGCCTATTTCTTTGCCTATGAGGATGCCGAGGCTGCGCGCAGCTTTGAACGCGAACGAAGCCGCCGCTTCCTTTCTTTGAGTGGGGCCTGGCGCTTCGCATATTTTGGCCATCCGCTGGAAGTTCCTCCGCAGTTCTACAGCGAGTACATGGAAGAGTGGGGGCCGATTGAGGTTCCCGGCATGTGGCAGATGCAAGGCCATGGCCATTTGCAATACACGGACGATGGCATGCCGTTTCCTGTCGACCCGCCCTACGTGCCCTCATCCAATCCGACCGGCGCCTATCAGTGCCGCTGGACGCTGGGGCCGGAATGGCGCGGCGAGCGAGTAACCCTGCGCTTCGACGGCGTGGAGACTTACTTCGAGATCTACGTCAACGGTACCTACGCCGGCATGAGCAAAGGCAGCCGCCTTGCTGCGGAATTTGACATCACCGCGCTGCTGGCCGACGGCGAGAACCTCCTCAGCGTGCGCGTGCTGCAATGGGCCGATTCGAGCTACCTTGAAGACCAGGATATGTGGTGGACCGCCGGCATCTTTCGCGATGTTTACCTGATCGGCAAAGGCGCCATTCACCTGCAAGACGTCTGCGTACAAACGCATTTCGACGAAGCTTGTCGCGATGCGCGCCTCTCGTGCGAGGTCGCAGTGTCTGCCGACACGGGCTGGCGCGTTGAATGGGCTCTCTACGATGGCGCTCGGCAGCTGCTGCATGGTGGCGGCGACGCGCTGGCCTGGGAGGTGGATGTCGCGGCGCCACGGCACTGGAACGCTGAAGATCCTTACCTGTACCGGCTGGAAATCAGCCTTTACGATACCTATGGGGCGCTGCAGGAAATTGTGCCGCTGCGCGTAGGCTTCCGCGAAGTGAAGGTGCGCGATGGCCTGATGTACGTGAATGGCCGTTACCTGAAGCTGCATGGTGTGAACCGTCACGACAACGACCAGTTGCGCGGACGCGCTGTAACGATGGCTCGCGTGGAGCAGGACATCGTTCTGATGAAGCGGCACAATATCAACTCGGTGCGCACGGCCCACTATCCGAACGATCCCCGCTTTTACGAGCTGTGCGACCTGTACGGGCTATTCGTGATGGCCGAGACGGACGTGGAAACCCACGGTTTCGTCAACATCGGCAACCTTAGCCAGATCACGGACGATCCGGCATGGGAGTCGGCTTTTGTCGATCGCATCGAACGCCATGTGCACGCTCAGAAGAATCATCCTTCGATCATCATGTGGTCGATGGGGAACGAGTCCGGCTACGGCTGCAATATCCGCGCGATGGCGGCGCGCTGCCGCGAGATCGATCCGACGCGCTTGATCCATTACGAGGAGGATCGCGATGCCGAAGTGTGCGACGTAGTCAGCACCATGTATTCGCGCGTGCAGATGATGAATGCCTTCGGCGAATACCCGATGGTTAAGCCGCGCATCTTGTGCGAGTACGCGCATGCGATGGGCAATGGGCCGGGAGGGTTAAGCGAATACCAGGCGGTGATGGATCGCCATCTGCACATTCAGGGTCATTATTTGTGGGAGTGGTGCGATCACGCGATCCTGAGGCCAGAGGTGGCGGGGCGGCCGTTTTACGCTTTCGGCGGCGACTATGGCGACTATCCGAACAGCGGCAACTTCTGTTGCGACGGTTTGATCTATCCTGACCAGCGTCCGGGGCCGGGGCTGCGCGAATATAAGCAGGTGATCGCGCCGGTGAAGGTGCGTGCGATTGACCCCGCCGCTGGGCGGCTGGAAGTCGATAACCGCTACTGGTTCAGTAGTCTTGAAGGCATTACTTTGCTGGTGGAGACGAAGTCCGATGGCGAGGTCCTTAGGCGTGAGCGGCTGCCGCTGCCGTCTATGCAGCCAGGCGAGCGGCAAGAAATTACTATCGGTGCGCCGCCCGAGGGCAGCAGCCAGCGCCACCTGAATGTGCATGTGGTGCGCGAACAGGCCACCCCCTACAGCGCGGCGGGACATGAGCTCGCGGTGTATCAGTTTGCACTGCCAGCTTCTGCGGCGCTGCCTGTAGGGGCGACGCTCGTCAAGGCTCCTCCGGCGGTCGTCGAGCGCCGCATGGACTACCTGGTTGAAGGCGCGGGCTTCCAGATGGTGTTCTGCAAGCTGACGGGCAAGCTCAAGGAGTGGTCGGCGAATGGCATGCCGTTGCTGGCACGTCCGCCGCAGTTGGCTTTTTACAAGCCATGCATCGATAACCATAAACAGGAAAACGAGGCATTGTGGCTGCCGCAGCACCTGGACATCATGCAGGAACATTTGCGCGGCTTGCAGGTGCGGCAAAGTGGAGATCAGGTCGAAGTCGTCGTCGATTGCCAGGTTGCGCCGCCGGTGCTCGGCTATGGCATGCGTTGCCGCTATCACTACCTGATTGACGGCGGGGGGCGTATGCAGCTTACTTTGTCGGGAACCCCATACGGCGGCATGCGCGACATGATTCCGAAGATCGGCATGACGCTGGGGCTGAATCGCCAGCTGGACCAGGTCGAGTATTTCGGCCGGGGGCCGGGCGAGAATTACCCGGATAGCAAGGCGTGCAATATCGTGGACCGTTACCGCGCCAATGCCGCCGACATGTTCGAGCACTATCCCAAGCCGCAGGACAACGGCAATCGCATGGACGTGCGCTGGGCGACGCTGCGCGATGGGCATGGCAAGGGATTGCGCATCGATGCGCTTGACGCGAATGGAATGCACTTTAGTGTGTGGCCTTATAGCGCCGAACAGATCGCGGCCACGCGCCACGACAATGAATTGCGTGAGGAAGATTACTGGACTGTGAACCTTGATCACAAGATTAGCGGGCTCGGTTCGAACTCCTGGGGCTCGGAAGTGCTCGATTCTTACCGCGTTTACCTGGAGGAATTCAGCTACAGCATTGCGCTTTCGCCGCTGAATGGGGAGGATGGCCTGTGATTATCCTGAACAGCGTGGACGAATTCCGCCAGCGCTTCCACTCCGCAAAAAAATGGCGGCGCTGCATCGAGGCGATCGACAATTTGCCGGCGCTGAAGCCGGGCGTTTGCCATTCCATTGGCGATTCGCTCGTCTACCGGCTGTTGGATGGGGAGGCGGTTCCTGCGGCAAGTTTTACGGGCCACCGGCGCTATGTGGAGATTCACTACTACCTCTCCGGCGAGGAGACGGTGGCCTATGCGCCAAAACTGGTGCTTGAACCTCTCTCGGCCTACAGCGACGAGACCGACCGCGAGACCTTCGCCGGCGCCGAAACACCGCGGCATACAGCCAGTCCGGGACAGCTGCTGATCTTCGATAACGACTACGCCTACCAGCCGCTGGGCGCCTGCCACCTACGCAAAATGGTGCTGATGGTCACGATAGAAGGTGCGACATTCCACAATAAGTGAGCTGACTATGGCGAACCGTAGCAACACTCAGATTGGCCGCTTCATGCTGCTATCGATGGCAGTGGCAGCAATCTTCAACATCCGTAATGTGGTCAACAGCAATATCGCGATCGGGCTGGCTGCGGTACCGGCTTTCCTGTTCGCGACGGCGACTTTCTTCATTCCCTACGTGCTGATTATTGCGGAATTCGTCAGCTTGAATAAGGACGCCAAGTCGGGAATCTACCAATGGATACGTTCTTCCCTTGGCGATAAGTGGGCATTTGTCGGCGCCTACTGCTACTGGTTTGTGAACCTGTTCTATTTCACTTCCGTGCTGCCGAATATTCTTGTGTATTCGTCTTACGCCTGGCTTGGCTATGAGGTGCAGTTCTCGCCGCTTGTGGCGGTGCTGTTGTCGATCCTGTTGTTTGCCTTTGCCACCTGGGTATCGACCAAGGGAGCTGCATGGGTGGGGCGCGTGACGTCGATCGGCAGTTCGCTGGTGCTGGTGATGGCCTTCGGCTTTGTGGCCCTGAGTGCGTTTGACTGGATCGGCGGAGCCGTGCCTGCGACACCGGTGACTGCCACCGCAATGGTGCCGGCCTTCAGCTGGTCCTTCATGGGGGCGATGGCGTGGATACTGTTTGCCGCCGGAGGCGCCGAGTCGGTGGGGGTATTCCTGAATGACGTGCGCGGCGGCGCCAGGACTTTTGTGCGCACCATTATTTTTGCGGGCTTGCTGATTGGGGTGCTGTATTCAGTGTCGGCGCTGGTGATCAACCTGTATGTGCCGGCGTCGAAGCTCAGTTATACCTCGGGCGTCTTCCAGGTGTTTGGAGCGCTGGGCGAGCATCATTCTGTGCCGCCGCTGCTGCTGAATCGCTTGATCGGTGCGGTGATGCTGCTTGGTTCTTTCGGCACGCTGATGGTGTGGACTGCGGCGCCGGTCAAGGCGCTGTTCTCGGAGATCCCGAAAGGTATTTTCGGCGAGCGCGCCATTGCGCTCAATCGCCACGATATGCCGGAACGCGCGGCGTGGATTCAGTTCTGCGTGGTGGTGCCGCTGCTGGTGATTCCTGCGCTGGGATCGTCGAATGTGAACCAGCTGCTCAATGTCGTGATCAATATGACGGCGGCGACCGCGCTGCTGCCGCCGCTGGTGATCATGGCGGCATATTTCCACCTGCGCCTGCGGCTGGATCATTTGCCGCGTGACTTCCGCATGGGGTCGCGGCGTATGGGGTTGGCCGTCTCGGGAGTGTTGCTGGCGTTTTCAGGGCTGGCGTTTATCGCCGCGATCTTCCCGGCAGGGCAGGACCTGCTGCTCACGCTGGGTTACAACGTGGGGGGCGTGGTCCTGTTCCTGGGATGGGCCATGTGGAAGTACCGCCAGTACGAACGCGGCCTGGCTACTTCGCAGGCTTTGATCCAGCCTCTCGTGCCAGCATCAGCAGGTGCGCGGCGCTCCAGCTGAAATTGGTGGCGCCTTGCATATGGCCTGATACCGGGTTGTAGTTTTCCCGGATCGGGGCATCGCCCATCAGACCCTCCGCGCCGTCAGTGAAGCGTGCGCTCATTGCATCGGCTTCCGCACCGTGGCCGTAGCGGCGCAGGGCGGCAGCACCGAAATAGAGCTGGTCGAGCCATACGCGGCCGCGCCAGTAGATATCGGGGGCATAGGAAGGGTTGGAAACTGCTGCCGTCGGCATCGGCACCGGCGTGGCGAATTCCGCCGGGTCCAGCATTTTGGCGATCACCGCGTCGGCCTGCTGTTGTTCGGCTGCGCCGGCCCACAGGGCGGTCCAGCCTTCCGGTCCGCGTCCGCGCATGGTGAGGAGTTTTCCGCCCAGCTGGCGGTCGTAATAGAAGCCACTGGCCGCGTCGAAGAAACTGCGGTTGATCAGGCCACGCAGTTGTACTGCCTGCGCGATCCAGGTGCGCGCCGCGGATTGCTCACCAAGCTCCTTTGCGATATCGGCCAGGATCAGTTTCTCGCGATAGAGGAAGGCGTTCAGGTCGACTGATTCCTGGTCAAGGGAGTAGCCGACCAGTTTTCCCTGGCTGTCGCGGTTTTCCACGACGTTCACTTGCCAGTCGAGACTTGCGGCTGCAAGGTCGCCGCCATACGTGCGGTCGGCGTAGCGTTGCAGTGCGGCCGGTTCGATGAAACCGAAGCGTGCTGCGTTGTCCATGCCCGATTCATAGCCGGCCGCCTGCTGAACGGCGTGCCGCAGCTGGTTGGTGTCGCCCTTGTGGAGCGGATGTACAGTGGCGCCGTATTCGGCGAGACCGTTCTGGTCGTGATCGCGGTTGCGGTACCACCAGCGGTGATATGCCTCCAGTTTGGGACGCATCTCCTGCAGCCATTTGCGGTCATGGGAATGGCGATAGATTTCCCAGACTACCCATGCGGCCAGCGGAGGCTTGGTGTCGCGCTCATTCCAGTTGTCGCCATCGCCGCCGCGCGGAGCGTCTTTGTTGTAGAAGACGTTATCAGGCAGCATGCCTTCGTCTTGCGGGCGAACCGGGTCGCTTGACTTGATCTGGTAGTCGAACAGGGCGCGGACAGTGTTGGCCGCGAGCGCTGGATCGATTGCGGCCAGCGCGTAGGCTTGCTTCCAGGTGTCCCAAGTCCAGGCGCCGTTGAACCAGCGGGCGGTGGTGGAGGGGACCATTGCGTCGTGGAGGATGGCGCCGCGCGGTGCGCGCCAGTTGCCGATCAGGGTTTCCAGCGATTTGACGGCAAGCGGGGCGGCCGGCAATCTGGATTGCCATGCGGCCCAACGGCGCTGATTTGCGGAGATGGCATTTTCGAGCTGGGTGGGGCGCGACCGCAGGGCGGTCGCGGGGAGGCCATCGGCGCGGGTATCGCTGTCGTCGAGATGGTAGCTGTAGACGCTGTAGAGGGTCTGCCGGCCGTCGGCGGCCAACAATGGCAGGTCGGCGCTACTGCCGTAGTGGCCGTCCGCCACGGCATTCTGGGTGCGAACGCTGCGCTCGATGCGGTAGCGCGAATGGCCGCTGGTCATCACATTGCCGGCATCGCGCACTTTGCCGAAGCTGATTGTTATGCCGCCAGCGTCGCTGGCCAGCTTTGGGCTCCATGCTGGCTGGCGATCGGCGACCGTGCCGTCCTTGTCCCATTGCGCCATCAAGTCGCCTTGCCAGTGCGCGCGCAGCGAGAGCGGTTTGTCGGAAGTGTTTCGCAAGCGGTAGCGCACCAGGGCGTTGCTGGCGCTGATGAAATGCAGGTCTACGTAGAGCTGCAAGCCGGGCCAGACGAGGCGCTGGCTCAATACACCGGGCTTCGCCTCGCTGCTCCACCGGGCTTGTTCGGGTTTGAAACTGCGGCCGGTGTTGCGGTCGGACAGCTCAAGGCGTTCGAGGGCTGGGGCAATATACAGGCTGTATTCTTCAGCCACCACCAGCGGGCCGCTGAAGGCCCCTGCCAGCTCCGGCTTGTCCGGCAGCAGGTAGCCGTGCCAGCTGCCAGCGTCGAACATTGGGTTGAAGCGCTGGTTTTGCTCGGCATCGAAATCGCGCACGGCGGTCGGGGTGCCGTAGCGGTTGATGGAAGGAGACTGGGCTTGCGCGGACCAGGCAGTGGAACATGCTGCGACCAGCAGCAGCTTGCGGAAAGCTGGAGACATAGACGGGAATCGAATCGGATTGTGGGAAGGGTAACACGGCTAAAGAGAAAAGATCGGGCGCGGAATGCGCCCGGCCAAGCCGCGTCAGAAGCGGTAGGACAACGAAACAGTTGCGTTGCGGCCCAAGATAGGACGCGCGTAGAACAGGCTGCCGTTCGAGCTTTGGTTAAAGCCGCTGCGCGGATTGCCTTCGGTCAGGCCGATCTCGTTGGTGATGTTGTTCACCTTCAGGTTCAGCTTCCAGTGCTTGTCGATCCTGAACTCTGCACCCATGTCGAGCACGTGGTAGGACGGCAGTTCCAGCGCGTTTTCAAAGTCGGCATAGCGTTTGCCGATACGGCTGTACACCAGGAAGATGTCGCCGAAATCGAAGTGTACGGTCGGGATCAGCCGCACCTGTGTGTTTGGCGTGCGCATCACCTGGTTGCCGTTTTGCTTGGCTTCTTCGGCGTCCGGAGCGATGCCGTTGATGGTGGCGTCCTGGATCGTGGCCACATATTCCAGTGAGAAGCGCTTGTGGAAGTTGATGATGCCTTCCAGTTCCACGCCGGTCGACAGCGTCTTGACGAAGACCTGGCGGAAGTCGCCAGTAGCCTGGTTGGTCTCGCCGAAGGACAGGTTGTCGAACTTGGTATGGAACAGGGTGGCAGATGTGGTCCAGAATGGAGAGATGTAACGCACGCCCGCTTCCGTGAAACTGAGCCTGCTGGCGCCGTCGACGAAGCTGTCGGTGCTGTACAGGGTCGGCATATTGGTACCGCTAGCATAACGGCCGTAGGCTGCCACGTGGTCGTTGAAGGCGTAATTGAAGCCTGCGGTGTACGAGGATTCCTTAATCGTCTTCTTCTTGCGCGTCCATTCGCCGGTACCGGCACGGCGCATGTAGTTGTTGGCGATGATGTTGTCCTTGTCGCTGCCGTCGGGATTGAAGGCGCCAGGGATGATCGCGCCGCCGGTCAGGCTGTTGCCCGGCAGGTCGTCGCCAGCGGCCAGCACGTTCTCGTCCTGCACATCGTAGCGGGCAATTTCGTAGCGCACGCCGGCATCGAGACGCAGGTTCTTGCTGACCTTCCATTCATCGTTGACGAATAGGGACGTGGAATTCATGTCGCCTTTGTGTCGCTCGTAGAAGTAGCCGTTGCGCAGTACGCCCTTGTCCGAGAGGTAGCCGAGGATATTGTTGTTGGCATCAACGGCGACGATGTCGAGGCGCTTCGGCTGATCGCGCACTTCGGTGATGATACGGGCGCCATAGTCGGAGTCGTCATACAGTTTCTGTTTGGCGAACAGGATGCCAGCGGTGAAGCTGTTCTTGTCGTTTTCGTTCGTCAGTGACAGCTTGTCGACAAAATGGCCCAGGGAGCGGAAGCGGGTTTCCGCCACGGCGTCGGTGGTGAAGCCGTTGCTGTTCAGGGTGGATGGATCGGCGATGACCTGGCCGGTGCCTGCGTAGGCGAATTTGGCGGTACCGCCGAAGCGCTGCAGCAGTGCGGCGACGTCGCTGGACTGGTCCGGGTCCAGGCGATTGCCGGCGCGGACCAGGTAGCTGTTCGGGCCATTGAACACGGAGTGCGGCGCCACGTCGTAGCGGGTGTAGCGTGCATTGTTGCGGAAGGACCAGTCGCCGCCCAGCTCATGCTGCAGGTCCGCGCCCAGCACCTTGGCCAGCACGTGGAAACCAGTGTGCAGGTTGGTTTCGATATTGCCGTTGGTGGTCTGGTTCCTGATGACGGCCAGGTCGGGACCATCGAGCGAGCCGAAATGCGGATCGACGCCGGGCACGCCGGTCGGCTTGGACGGGTTGGTCAGCGGGATCGGCAGGTAGAAGGTGTTGTGGTCATTGACGTACTTGGCCGACAGGTTCAGTTCACCGCCGGCGAGGCGGCGGGTGAGGTTGAGGCGGAACTGGCCGCCGTGGTCGGCGGTCATGCCGATCGGGCGTACGCCTTTGCCGTGGCGATAGTACCCGCCCGCTGCATAGGTCCAATCCTCGTTGATCGGCCCGGAGTACACGCCTTCGGTGCGCAGCATGCCGTAATCGCCGGCGGTGACCTTGACTTCACCCTGCGGCGTCTGAGTGCCTTTGTGGCTGATGAAGTTGACGATGGCTGCAGGCCCGTTGGTCGACAGGATGGCCGAGGTGCCGCCGCGAATTGCTTCGAAGCGCTTGATGGTCACGTCTTCGCGCAGCAGCACGTCGACCAGTTCGCCGTCGTAGATCACCGGCAGGCCGTCTTCCTGCAGGCTAATGAACTGGAAGGCGGCGCCGCCGCTCAGGCCACGTGGAGAAACGTTGTTCGACACTTCGCCGCCGGAGGCTTCGACCCACAGGCCGGGAACCTGCTGCAGCGAATCGGCCAGGCTATGCGGCGCCAGTTTTTCCAGCTTGGCCTGGTCAACCGTGGTGATGGCGACCGAAGATTCGAGCTTGGTGCGATTCTTGGCGGTGGTGCCGGTGACGACCACCTCCTGCATTGGCGTTTCCGGCGCCGTTTGCGCGTGCGCGCTGTGCATGGCCGCCACCTGGGCCAGGGTGGCGACCGACATGGTCAACCCTTTCTTTTTCCGTCTCATCTGGTTCTCCTCTAGTTTATTTTCTTGCTTGCTGCTACACCGAAACAGGCCACATGGTCTGTTCCCGGTACCCAGTCGTCACCGGCAGATAGCCGTTGAATTCTTTGTCGAGTTGCGCGTCGCCGCTGTCGATGCGCAGCACACCGCCGCGCAGCGATACCAGCTTGTCCGGCGGTGCAAGCACGTGCACCCCGCGCCGGCCTGCTGCGCGCAGCAGGCTTGGTGAAATCTGCTGGTTGCCGCGTCCCAGCACCAGGCCCTGGCCCCCGATTGGCGACAGCACCAGGTGCAGGGGCCTACGCGATGCGTTGGCCAGTTCTTCCAGTTCGAAACGCGTGGCATTGCGGGCTACCAGCGTGCCGTCGCCCAGCACGGCGTCGACGCCGAGCAAGGTGCCATCGACACCCAGCACAGCCAGCAGGGCTTGGGTCGTCGTGCCGGGACCTACCAGGTAGAGCGAGTCGGCATCCATGTCTTCCGCAAAACCGCGCGCGATGGCCAGGCGCTGGGCGCCGCTGCCGCTGACGTGGCGGGCCTTGCCTCCTTGCGTCAGCGATGGCACCTGTGGAAGCTGCAGGTATCCATACAGGCGGGGCGCGATTACGCCGCGCCGCAGCTCGTCTTCGTCAAGGTCCATTACCTCGGCATCGCTGCACAAGGCCAGTCCGTTTTGCTGCAACTGGCGCAGCAGCATGCCCGCCGCCGTGGGATGGTTGGCGAAGACTGCCGATTGCATCTTGACGCCGGCGGGCAAGCCCAGGACCGGTAGGCTGGCGGCCAGGCCGGCGTCGCGCACGCCGTCCAGCACATCGCGCGCGGTGCCGTCGCCGCCCGCAAACAGGAGCAGGTCGATGCCCATGCCGGCCAGGATGCGGCTGGCCCGGCGCGTGTCGGAGGCCTGCGACGGCGAAGCGACCGGCACCACGGCACTTGCCTGCAGGCCCGCCGCTTGCAAGGCGTTCAGCCCCATATCGCCATCTGCGGTGTACCAGCCGATGGCTTGTGCTGGTTCTCCGCAAGCCTGGAACATGGTGGCCAGGCGCGCCTGCGCCTGCGGCAGGCTGCCCGATGCCAGCGCGGCCTGCACGCAGGCAGCGCCGTCCGAGCCTTTAAGCCCGGCCGGACCACCGATGCCGGCCAGGGGATTGACCACCAGTCCTACTTTCATGCCAGTCCACGCTCGCCCAGCTTGCGCTGGTAGGCGCGCCAGGTAATGGCCCAGCGCTCGGGATCGTCCAGCACGTCGCCCTGCACGCGGTGAGTCGGGCAGTTGTGCGGTGCTGTCTTGACCACATCCGGATTGCTGCGCGCCTCGCCTGCGATATGACGCATCACACCGATGAATTCGTCGAGATCCGCACGCGAGTAGGATTCCGTCGGTTCGATGGTGGCGGGTTCCGGCACCAGGTAAGGATGGTGGCTGGTCCAGTAATGGACGCCAAAGTCGGCGGCGCGCAGCCCGATTTCCTCGGACGTGACGCCGGTGGCCTCGGTCAGGGCGGACCAGCTGTAGCGCACCTGTTCGATGCGGCGCTTGCCTGGCGCATAAGGCGCGGCCATGCCGTCGATCTTCAGCAGCTCGTGCATCATGTAGTTGTTGTTCAGGACCGCGATCTCGGAGACGGTCCGCAGGCCTTCGCCGCCCAGGTTCATGATCCATGCGTAGGCGCGCAGCATGATGGGGGCGGCGCCGGCAAAGCTGCTGATCTTGCCGATCGATTGTTCGCCGCCTTTCACCAGCTGGTAGCGGCCATGCTGTTCTCGTAGCAGTGGGCCGGGCAGGAAGGGCGCCAGCTGCGCCGTGCAGCACACGGCGCCGACCGCCGGACCGCCGCAAGCGTGCGGGGTAGCGAAGGTCTTGTGCAGGTTGAAGTGGCACAGGTCGAAGCCGGCTTCGCGCGCCCGTGCAATGCCCAGCAGTCCGTTGGCGTTGGCCTGGTCGTACACGCAAAGGCCGCCCACTGCGTGCACCGCGTCGACGAATTCCCGGATGCGGCTGTTGAAGATACCCGTATCTTCCGGGTTGGTGATCACCAGGGCAGCGGTGCGTGGCGAAACGGCTGCCTTCAGGGCTGCCAGGTCGGGGTAGCCGTCGGCGTCCGGGTAAATCGTGATGACTTTGTAGCCAACCAGCTTTGCGCAAGCCGCATCCGACGGGTGGGAGAAGATCGTGGTGATGATCTCGTCGCGCTGCCCCGCCTCGCCGCGGCTCTCATGCCAGGCGCGCACCATGGAAATATTGGCGAAGATGGCTTGCGAGCCGCCGCGTGGCTGCAACGACACGGCGTCCATGCCCGATACTTCGCGCATCACGCCTTCCAGCTTGCCGATCACTTCCAGGATGCCTTGCACGGTGCTGTCGGGCTGGCGCGGGTGCAGTTCCGACATGCCGGGCTGGCGCGCCAATTGATCGTTGATCTTCGGGTTGTACTTCATGGTGCAGGTACCCTGGCCGACGTCGACATTGAGGTCGGCGCCCAGGGTCTCCTGCGACAGGCGCAGATAGTGGCGCAGCACACGGTTCTGCGACATTTCCGGAAGCGCCGGCGGGTGCTGGCGCAGCATGGAAGCCGGCAGGCCTGCCAGGGGCTGTCCGGCCTGCGCGATTGCAGGCTCCACTTCGGGCACCAGGATGCCGCGTTCGCCTGGCTGGCTCAGTTCGAAGATCACGGGTTCGTCCCAGCGCGCCTGGTGGTAGCGGCGCACGGACTGCTGGCGATGGGAGGCGATGTTTTCCATGGTTTTCATTGTTGGATGGCTTTCTCAATCGTTGCGCAGAGCAGGTCGATGTCTTCCTGTGTGTGGACTTCGGAAAAGGCGTACAGCGCCGACTGGCCCAGCGCAGGGAAGTCAGCGCTCAGGTCATGGCCGCCGAAGACACCCTGTTTCAGCAGGGCGGCGTTAATTGCCGCAACTGGCAGGCCGGTGCCGTCGAAGTTGACGGCGAATTCGCGGAAGTGGCAGCTGCCGCCATGTGCGATGCGCAAGCCGGGGATGCGCGCCAGCCGTTGCTTGGCATAGGCGGTGCGCTGGGCGATTCCGGTGGCCAGTTCGCCCATGCCCTGTGGTCCCATCAGCGCCAGGAATACGCCGGCGGTAATGCCCCACAAGGCGGCGGCGGTACCGACGAATTCATTGCCGTTCTCGCGCTTGTCGAAAGAGGTGCGGCTGTAGGCGACGTCGCCGAAGCCGTATTCGCCGGGCACGCTGGTCGGCGCAATGCCGAACAGGCGCGATGGGTACTGCATGACGATGGCCGGATCATCGTGGCTGGCAATGAAGCCGCCCTGGCCGCCGCCGTAGTTCATGTGCATGCCCAAGGGCTGGATGTCGCCGCAGACGATGTCGGCGCCATAGCTGGCGGGAGTTGCCAGCACGCCCAGCGACAGCGGATCGACGCCGACCACGAACAGGGCGCCTACCGCGTGCGCTGCCGCAGCCAGGGCTGCGCCGTCGTCGATGGTGCCCAGGAAGGACGGCACGTCCACATACAGAGCCGCCGTTTCCTGGTCGAGCAGGCTGGCCAGGGCGGTTTGATCGAGCAGGCCGGTGGCCGCATCGAAAGGTGCAATGACGAAATCAAGGTCGGCGCGACCGTAGTTGCGCATCACGGACAGCTTGTCCGGATTGATGTTGCCGGCGACAAGCACGCGGCGGCGGCCGGTGTGGCGGCTCGCCATGCGCACGGTGGTGGCGGCAGCCTGCATGCCGTCATAGACCGGCACGTTGACCACGTCCATCTCCAGCAGGGCGCCCATCATGCTGCAGTATTCAAACAAGGCCTGGAAGCGGCCATGGTCGTCATACGGTTCGCCGGCATAGGCGGTGGCGAATTCGCTGCGGCCGTTGATCTCGTCGCAGACGGCCGGCACGTGGTGCTGGTAGCAGCCGCCGCCCAGGAAGCTAAGGTGCACGCCGCAGTGCTGGTTCTTGCGCAGCAAGCCGTCCACGTGGCGTTTAAGGCGCGCTTCGGACAGGTGCGGCGCGGGGAGGTCCAGCGGCGACTGCATGCGCAGCGCGGCGGGAATATCGGCAAAAAATTCTTCTGTGCTGGTGGCGCCTACTTCGCGCAGCATGGCGTCGCGCACGGCGGGGACTGAGTTTGGAATGTAGGGATGTGTGGCCATGTCATTTCCTGTTGATCGGAGTCGGATGGCCTGATCTTGGGGGAGTGAAAACACGTTGACAAATGATCAGTCTGCATGCGATACATTAGAAAACCTTATGCATGGAGTTCCCTGTGGTCCATTCATCCAGCCTGCTGCGCCAGTTGAAAACGTTCGAAGTCACCGCCCGGCACATGAGTTTTACCCGTGCCGCCGACGAGTTGTGCATATCGCAGGCGGCGGTCAGCCACCAGATCAAGACGCTGGAGGAGGCGCTGCAGATCAAGCTGTTCAAGCGCATGACGCGCGCCATTACGCTGACCGGCGAAGGTGCGATTTTGCAACGCAGCCTGGTGGATGCCTTTGGCCGCATCGACCGCGTGCTGGCGCAATTGGCGCAAGGCGAGGGCCGCGCGCGCAAGCGGCTGACGGTGGCGGTTACCCCTGCCTTCAGTTCGCGCTGGCTGGTAGGGCGGCTGGACCGGTTCCTGGCGGCGCACAGCGAACTGGAAGTGCGGCTGGTGCACACCGTGATGCATACCGACCTGGGACGCGACAGCATCGACCTGGCGATACGCTGGGGAGATGGCAAGTGGCCGGGCGTGGAATGCGAAAAGCTGTTCGGCACCGAGTTGCTGCCGGTTTGTTCGCCGGCGCTGCTGAAGGAAGGACCGCCGCTGCAAACGCCGGCCGACCTGGCGCACTACACGCTGCTGCACGAAGACAGCTGTGACGATTGGGAGCGCTGGTTCGAGCAAGCCGGCCTGGCGCCTTCGCTGGCGCTGCGCGGGCCGCTGATCGACGACAGTAACGCGCTGATGCAGGCGGCCCTGAACGGGCAGGGCATTGCGCTGGGCCGCATGGTGCTCATTCGTGACGACCTGCAGCGCGGCACCCTGGTCAGCCCCTTCAGCCAGGCGCTCAGCGCGCAAGGGGCCTACTACATGTGCTGGCGGCCAAGCCGCAGCGAACATGAGGCGCTGGCCTGGTTTTCAGATTTCTTGCGTAATGAGGCTACTTCATGCTGACCTCGAACCAGAGGTCCTGCTCCTCCACGGTGGCCTTGAACAGCTTGCGGGCAGACGGCGACAGCTCGCTGAGGCTGGCGTCGCTGGGGCGTTCTTCATCGGCCACCAGCAGGCGGCCATAAGTCTTCTCCTTCAACCGGGCGACCAGTGGATTGAAGGGCATCCCCGTCCAGCGATTCTTCACCGCCTCCTGCTTCGATACAGGGATGAAGGCGACCAGGTTTTCGCTGGTCATCTGCTCCAGACCTTTGTCGCGCAAGGTGGCGTTGTGGCTGCCGTGGTGGCCGACCTTGTAGAACACCGTGCGTGAAAGCAGGTCCGGCCCGGTGACGTAATGGTCGCCTGTCTTCCAGCGCAAATCCTGCCAGGACAGCCAGTTGCCAACCTGAGCATCCGCCGGGAACAGCATGACTTCTCCGGTATCGGTAAATTCGAAAGCAAGCACCAGGCAGGTATTGTTGGTGTGGCTATCAAGGTTCAGGGCCAGGGTTTCTGCGGCCTGGGTCCAGTCCTCCTCGATCTTGCGCCAGTCCTCGCCCTGCGCTTGCCACACATTGGCAACCAGGTCGGCCAGGTCGGATGAATAGCGTTGCCCGGTACGGACCTGCCGCCGCAGGCCGGGATCGAAGGGGCAGTCGTCGAAGCTGTCGTCGGGAGGCGCTCCATCCGGCCCAAGGCGCAGGAAGGCTGCATCCAGGTTGCTCGCCAGCTGCAGTTCCGAGGCCAATTCGTAGACTTCGCGGCCGGTCTTGGTCGGCGTGCTGCGTTTGATCATGCCTTCATCCGGCGGCGGTCCGAGCACATAGACCCGCAGGTTTGGCGCTCCATCGAGGAGGCGGGGCGGCTGCTTGGGTGACAGGTAGCGCGTCTTCACATCCTGTTTGTTCTGCAGGTATTCGAAGGCGTCGCGCGTCCTGCCGATGGCAGCGCCGGGCGGGTCGCCGGGCTTGAGGCCGAAGAAGCCGAGCATGCGGCCCAGTTGGGCGCCGCGCTCCCGCATGCCGGGCGAGGTGGAATTGGCGAAGGCGGAAACGGCCGTGGCCAGGGCGTTCACCTTGGCCGCGCGTTCGGCCCGCAAACGCTGGCCCAGCTCATTGCGCGGGTCTTCCGTCCAGGCGTACCAGACTTCGCCGATCTCCATGGAATCGAAAACGTCTCGCGCCTGCGAGGTGTGGAAGCCGGAAGCATGGTCCCAATGCTCGTGTGTCATGACCACCACGTCCAGGTGGCCGTTGCAGGCTTCGTGGATATCGCGGGCAACCGCCTGCATTTTTTCCTTCGGCTTGTCGGCTACGGTGATCAGGCCGCAGTCGATCAGCACATTGTAGGTGTCGAAGCCGCCTTCTTTTGCAAAGCGCAGCAGGATGCAGTCGCCAAGCCCGTGGCGGTAGAGGCGGATGCGCAGGCGCGCTTCGTTGGCGGCCTGCTTGTGCGGGTGCGTATCGACGACCGCCTGCGGCGCACGCGGGCGCGCCTTGGCCCGGGCAGCCAGCGGTGGAACGGTGGGTGAATTCATGGCGGCACCTTATTCGTTGGAGTGGAGCATGCAGAACGGCTCGGCGCTGTCGCCGTCCACATTGAAGTAGGTCGAACGCAGGGCTACGCCAGCGTCGTAGCGCATGCTGCGGTGGGAACGCACGGCGGCCAGGCGCTTGTCGTCGTTCAGCGGACGCTTGATCGCGTAGCGCAAGGTCGGGATCACGCCGCCGTCATCCTGGATGTCGCCTTCCAGGTCGAACACCAGGGTGCAGCCGCCTGGAAAATCGAAGCTGCCCATGAGGGGATTGCCTGGATCGACCGGCAGCTTGCGGCGGCGCTGGGTGATCGAGATGATCAGCTGCTTGAGGATGTCGCCATCGGGCATGACGCGCAGCGTCGGTTGCACGGCGTGCACCTCGAAGCTGGGCAGGCCGTCGCGGTCATAGCGCAAGCCCTCCACGTTGCCGTTGCGGTGCAGCTCGAGTCCCGTGACGCGCATGAACTCATCACAGCGCGCCAGGTCGCCGGACTGGATCATCTCTTGCAGGTAGTCGTGGGCGCGGATGCGGGCGCGCCGCAGTGTTTCGTACACGCGGCTGCGCTTGCGCTGGTACAGCGAGTCCTGAACGAGGCCGCTCAATTCCTTGGCCAGGCCGGTCAGCACGCTGGTCGGGTCGGAGCTGCCATCGGCCAGTTCGATGCGGGCATAGGGCCAGCGCAGCTGCTCTTCCGACAGGGTTTTCAGGCCTTCCGGCAAAATTCCCCAGCGGCGGAACGATTCGATCAGTGCGACGCGATAGCCGTGGCGGTCGTCCGGCACCATGTCGTAATCGGCGGTGACCAGGGCCCGCAGGTAGTCCCCAAAAGTGATGTCGAATGGCGGACAGTAATCAAGGGCGCGGATCGACATCAGCAGGAAGTGGCGGGCAGTCTTGGTCGCCACCGACGCCAGTTCATCCACCAGGACGGGATGCAGCGCGCCGTCCGGCAGCTTTCCGGTGCCGGAGCTTGCCAGGCAAACGATGCCGGCGATGCGCAGCTTGTACATTTCGAGGAAGGCCGAGAACATGGCCGCCACCAGGATCGAACCCCGTTCATGCGGTTCCAGCGACTGCGCAAGCCGCGCCGGGTCGGGCTGTACGGGATGCCAGGCGCCCGTCGCGTCCACTTCGCCGATGGCGCTGCGCAGGGCGCCGTAGCGCCCGGTGGCCACGCCGAATTCCTGCGCGAGTTCGCTGAGCAGGGACTGCGCTTCCAGGTTGCCTCGGGTGCGGGAGACCTGGTGCTTCAGCACTTCGGGGAAGGTGAAGTGCTGGAACAGCGCCACCAGGTCGGCAAAGGCTTCGTGGAAGGCCAGGGTATCCGGGTTGTTGTCGTCCAGGTAGCGGCGGTGCATGCCATCGAGCAGGGCATGCGTGGTTTCGTGGGCGATGATGTCTTGCGACAGGCAGGAGAACACCATGCCGCTCGGCCCCTGGAAATAGCCGAACAGCAGTGCCTTTTTCTGCGGGCTGTAATAGGCGTTGGCTGCGCGCAGTGCGTGCGGATAGATGCGCAGGGTTTGCACGAACTCCTCGCGCTTGCCGGCGTCTTCGCGGGAAGACCATTGCACCTGGCGTCCCAGCGCTTTCTCAAAATTGCAAATGGTGTTCATGGCCACGGCATACACCATCTGCTGGTGGAATTGCGGGTTGCCTTCGGAAGGCGGGTGGCCGTCCTGCGCCAGCAGGTTGGGGCTGTTGAGGTTGACGGGCTCGTACCAGCAATCGCTGGCCGGGTCAAAATCGACCACCTCGATATATTCGCCGCGCGGGCCGGGTTGCAGCTCGCTTTCCCATGGAATGTTGAAAATGCGCTGGTTGATCGAGGCGGTATCGAGCTTGAGCGACATGCTGGGATCAAAGGCATAGCCCCGCAAACGCCGGAAGGGCGGGCGCTTGCTGCCCTGTTCGATCGCCTTCTGGCTGTAATCCTGGCTGCTGGCGGAGGAGTACATGGCGGCTCCTTATTGCAGCAGTTCCGGCGCCCAGGCCTTGATGCGGGCCGCCACCAAGGCCGATCCATGGCGCGCCAGCACGGCGCGTTCGGCTTTGTTGAGCGCTTTCAGGTTGGTCTCGATGGAGGAGGCGAATACCGAATCGCCCTCCATCGCTTCCCCGTCATGGCTGTCGATGGAGAACCACAGCGGGCATGGGCCGGCTTTGGCAAGGTGGCGGTGCTTCATGCGGTCGAATTGCAGGCCGCGGATCTGCTCCATCATGATGTCCAGGCCTTCCTTCAGCACCAGGGCGCTCGACTCTGTCGGATCGACCTTGATGGCGTAGGGCTTGCCGGCGTCGCTGACGAGCAGGTAGTTCAGTTCATTCAGGGCGGCCAGGCCGGGGTTGACGCCCAGGTTGTCGTACAGGCCGCCGTCGCTGAGGGTGACGTAATCGCATTTCGTCGCGGGGGCGTAATCCGTTTTCTCCAGGCGGAGAGGCGGGAATACTGGCGGGAAGGCCGACGACGCGGCTACCGCGCGGGCGATGGGGAAGCTGGCGGCGTCGGCGAAACCGAGTTCGTAGTCGCCCATCTCGCTCTTGCCTTTGTCGCCGGCGATGAAGGAGAACATATTGCCCGTGGCGAGGTTGGTCGTGTTCAGGTAAATGCGAGGGCCCTCCGCCAGGTCGCCCAGCTTCTTGCTGCCGAACAGGTCATTCGCATACGTGTCGGCCAGCTTGTCCAGGCGCGAATGGAAGGGATCGAGCAGTCCGCCGATCACCGAGCCGACGGCAATTGAGCGGGTGGCCAGGTACTCATCCAGCTTGTCCAGTGCATTCGGATCGTGCCAGTTCAGGGCCAGGAAGGCGCCGGCGATGCTGCCGCCGCTGACGCAGGAGATGAGGTCGATCTTTTCCAGCAGCTGGTGCGCCTGCAACTGGCGGAACACCCCCAAATGGAAAGCGGCAGCTCGAAAGCCGCCGCCGGACAGGGTAAGGCCGATGCGCTTGCTGGCACCGTTGAGTGTGATTGCCATGGAACACCTCCGTAGGAAAGCGCTTGCCCATGGCGTGAGGAATCTTCCGCTACGTTAGGGCGATTCCTAAAGAGTAGGTCAGAAAATTGCCAGGAAATACACGAATTCTCACTTGTCGGCCAGTTTGGCTTCCAGCTCGGCCAGGCGGGATTCCATCAGTTCCAGCTTGGCGCGGGCCTTGGCTAGCATCTGGGCCTGGATATCGAATTCTTCCCGGGTCACCAGGTCCAGCTTGGCAAAGCCCTGGGTCATCATCGCTTTGACGTTCTTTTCGATGTCCTTGGCCGGCGAGTTTTCGATGACCTGGTTGACCTTCTGTTGCAAGTCGTTGAAGAAGGCGTTCATGTCCATGTTGTTTCTTCCTGATGTGTGTTTGTGTGTGAGTTTGTGCACCACAAAGGTGCGGCTTTGGATTGTAATGGTGCGGAAAGATGTCTTGGCGTTAATTCGCGCACGGAATTTGGCTGGCACACAATCTGCTACTAAGCAGTAAAGCTGTTGTTTCAGACTGAATTTTAAACCGCAATAAAAGTTCACTCAAAAGGAAATCGCCATGATTTATAAGAGCAAGAAGCTGGGTCTCACCGCTGCAGTCGCACTGGCAATCGCATCGATGGGAACCGGCGTGGCCCAAGCAGCCGATGCCGCGCCTGAGGCGAAGCCTGATAATGAGATTAGCTATAACGCGGCCCTGACCAGCGACTACCGCTACCGTGGTATCTCGCAAACCCGCCTGAAACCTGCGCTGCAAGGCGGCGCTGACTGGGTCAACAATCCAACCGGTTTCTATGCAGGCGTCTGGGGCTCGACCATTAAATGGATCAAGGACAGCGGCGGCGACGCTAGCGTGGAAGTCGACCTGTACGGCGGCAAGCGCGGCGAGATCGTGCCGGGCGTCAGCTACGACGTGGGCTTCCTGGCTTATGTCTACCCATCGAACGACCTGCATCCAAGCGCAAATACCCGTGAAGTCTACGGCCAGGTGGGTTATGGCCCCGCCACCCTGAAATACTCTAACTCCCTGAGCAACCTGTTCGGATTCGCGGACAGCAAGCACAGCACTTATATCGATGCTTCCGTCAACCAGGACCTGGGTGAAGGCTACACGCTGAACCTGCACGCAGGCCGCCAGAAAGTGAAGAACAGCCCGGCCTTCAGCTATACCGATTACAAGATCGGCGCTACCAAGGACTTTGGCGTGGCAACGGTGGCACTGGCTTATATCAAGACCACCAGCGACGCTTATATCGCGCCGACCAATGGCAAGAACCTGGGCAAAGGCGGCGTGGTGCTGACCGTGTCCAAAACCTTCTAAAGAGGCAACCGTATGAAAATGATTACCGCCATTATCAAGCCGTTCAAGCTCGACGAGGTGCGTGAAGCCCTGTCGGCGATCAACGTGCAAGGTATTACGGTGACCGAAGTCAAGGGCTTCGGACGCCAGAAGGGCCACACCGAGCTGTATCGCGGCGCGGAATATGTGGTCGATTTCCTGCCGAAGACCAAGATCGAAGCGGCTGTTGACGACGCCATCGTCGACCAGGCGATCGAGGCGATCGAAAATGCGGCTCGCACGGGCAAGATTGGCGACGGCAAGATTTTCGTTTCGTCGCTGGAACAAGTAATCCGTATCCGTACCGGCGAGACCGGCAACGAAGCACTGTAAGGGGAACCGTGATGTATAAGACCATGAAGAAATGGCTGGCGGGGGTGACTGTCCTGTTGGCTTTCAGCGCAGCGCTGCCTGTGCTGGCCCAAGACGCCAAGCCGGCTGATGCACCTGCTGCCGCCGCTACTGCCGCTGCATCGGCTGCTGCGCCTGCCGCCGCGCCGGCTCCTGCCGCCGCTGCGCCGGCCGCCGACGCTGCCGCTGCGCCAGCCGCTGCCGCTCCGGCCGCGGCGCCAGTGCCACAAAAGGGCGATACGGCCTGGATGTTCGTCGCCACCCTGCTGGTGATCCTGATGACCATTCCTGGCCTGGCTCTGTTCTACGGCGGCCTGGTGCGCTCGAAGAATATGCTGTCCGTGCTGCTGCAAGTGTTCTTCGTCTTTGCGTTGATCATCGTGCTGTGGTGCCTGTACGGCTACTCGCTGGCCTTCACTGAAGGCAACGCCTTCTTTGGCGGCTTCGGACGCTCGCTGCTGAACGGTATCTACGACCCGGCCAAGGGCGCGTTCGCGACCGCAGCGACTTTCAGCAAAGGCGTGGTGATCCCTGAGTTCATCTACGTTGCCTTCCAGGGCACCTTCGCTGCCATCACCTGCGGCCTGATCGTCGGCGCCTTCGCGGAGCGTGTGCGTTTCTCCGCCGTGGTAGCCTTCATGGTCCTGTGGTTCACCTTCAGCTACCTGCCGATCGCCCACATGGTCTGGTTCTGGACCGGTCCTGACGCCATCACCAATGCCGACACCCTGGCCAGCGAAACCGCCAAGGCGGGCTGGATCTTCCAGAAAGGCGCGCTGGACTTCGCCGGCGGCACCGTTGTGCACATCAATGCCGCTATCGCCGGCCTGGTGGGCGCCATCATGATCGGCAAGCGCGTCGGCTACGGCCGCGACTCCATGGCTCCGCATTCGCTGACCATGACAATGATCGGCGCTTCGCTGCTGTGGGTGGGCTGGTTCGGCTTCAACGCCGGTTCGGCCCTGGAAGCCGGCGACATCGCTGCTCTGGCCTTCGTCAACACCCTGCTGGCAACTGCCTGCGCAACCGTATCGTGGGTGTTCGGTGAATGGATCTTCAAAGGCAAGCCTTCCATGCTGGGTGGCGCGTCCGGCGCGGTGGCCGGCCTGGTGGCGATCACCCCGGCCTGCGGCTTCGTCGGCCCAATGGGCGCACTGGCGATCGGCCTGCTGGCAGGTATCGTCTGCCTGTGGGGCGTGAATGGCCTGAAGCGCCTGATCGGCGCGGATGACTCGCTGGACGTATTCGGCGTGCACGGCGTGGGCGGTATCCTGGGCGCCATCCTGACCGGTGTGTTCGCTGCACCATCGCTGGGCGGCCAGGGCGTCTTCGACTACGTTGCCAACAAGGCAAGCGCTGACTACTCGATCAGCGGCCAGGTGATCACCCAGGCAACTGCCGTGGGCGTCACCATCGTCTGGTCGGCTGTCGTCGCCTTCCTGGCTTACAAGCTGGTCGACGTGGTGATCGGCCTTCGCGTACCGGAAGAGGAAGAGCGCGAAGGCCTGGATATCACCAGCCACGGCGAGTCCGCGTACCACGCCTGATTTGTCAAAAAAACCATGGGGTCAGGCACCCCAACAAGACATGGCTGAGCCATGTCTTGTCAGGTGCCAGACCCCGAAGCGCCTTTCGGGGCGCTTTTTTTGTTTAAAAGTATCTTTTAATTGCCGGTTTTGCCCCAAAATGGAGAGTCTGCAAATTCCAACCCGCAAGGAAGTCACATGGTTCCCCATCTCGTCACGGCCCTGACCGGACCGTTACTGGATCTTGAAGAAAAGATCATTGCCGCGACCCCAGCCATTGAACGGTGGTTCCGCCTCGAATGGCAGGAGCATACGCCGCCGTTCTATGCATCGGTGGACCTGCGCAATGCGGGCTACAAGCTGGCGCCGGTGGATACCAATCTGTTCCCGGGCGGCTTCCATTACCTGGCCAATGAGATGCTCCCCCTTTCGGTGCAGGCGGCCATGGCGGCAATCGATAAATATTGTCCAGATGCACGAAACCTGCTGCTGATCCCTGAAATCAAGCCGCGCCACCCGACTTACTTCCAGGGCGTTGCCCGCCTGATGCAGATTTTCCGCCAGACTGGCCTGAACGTGCGTTTCGGTTCGCTGGACCCATCCGTGACCCAGCCGACGCCGCTGGCGCTGCCTGACGGCAACATGCTGGTGGTGGAGCCGCTGGTGCGTTCGCCTAACGGCCGCCGCGTGGGGCTGAAGGATTTCGACCCCTGCACCATCCTGCTGAACAATGACTTGTCGGCGGGTATTCCGGATATCCTGACCAACCTGCACGAGCAAAGCCTGCTGCCGCCGCTGCACGCGGGCTGGGCGCTGCGCCGCAAGTCCAACCACTTCAATGCCTACGATGAGGTGGCGAAAAAGTTCGGCAAGCTGATTGGCGTCGATCCGTGGATGGTCAATCCCTTCCACGCCAAATGCGGTGCGGTGGACCTGACGACCGGGGAGGGGCAGGAGAGCCTGGCCGCTTCCGTGGATGCGGTGCTGGCCAAGATCCGCAAGAAGTACAAGGAATACGGCATCAAGGAGAAGCCGTTCGTCATCATCAAGCCGGATGCCGGTACGTATGGCAAGGGTGTGATTACGATTCGCGATGCAGCCGAACTGAAAGAGTTGTCGGAAGAGCAGCGCAAGCGCATGACCGTGATCAAGGATGGCAAGGCGGTGACCGACCTGAACATCCAGGAGGGTGTGCCGACCTTCGAGAGCATCAAGGAGGCGTTCGCGGAGCCGGTGGTCTACATGATCGACCGTTACGTGGTGGGCGGCTTCTACCGCGTGCACGGCGAGAAGGGGCCGGACCAGAACCTGAATGCGCCGGGGTCGCAGTTTGTGCCGCTGGCGTTTGCGCAGCAGCATGCGGTGCCGGATGTGAAGGCTAAGCCGGGGACCGCGGCGCCGAACCGGTTCTATGTGTATGGCGTGGTCGCCCGGCTGGCGCTGCTGGCGGCTTCGCTGGAGATGGAGCGGACGGATCCGGATCCGGAAGTCTATTAACACCTTTGGAACCGGAAACCGGGGTCCGGCCCTCGGGCCGGACCCCGGTTTCCCGGTTTTCAGGGTTCTGCCGGTTTTCCAGGTTTCGGCTAGAATCAGTTGTTACATTTTTGGACTAATCCATGAAAATCGCCTTCCTCGCCGACCCGCTGTCCAGCTTCAAGATCTACAAGGACTCCACCTTCGCCATGATGGCCGAGGCGGCGCGCCGGGGGCATGAGGTGTACGCTTTCCAGCAGCGCCACATGGCGCTCAAGGAAGGCAAGGTCACGGCCCACGTCTCGCGCATCGAGCTGACCGGCGACAAGGACGCGTGGTACAAGGCCGCGCCATCGGAAGACACCAGCCTGTCCGCTTTCGACGCCGTGATCCAGCGCAAGGATCCGCCGTTCGACATGGAATACGTCTACGGCACCTACCTGCTGCAACTGGCGGAGAAGCAGGGCGCAAAAGTCTTCAACAAGCCTTCCGCCATCCGCGACCACAATGAAAAGCTGTCGATTGCCCAGTTCTCGCAGTTCACCGCGCCGACCCTGGTCACCAGCGATGAAACCCGCCTGCGCGATTTCCAGGCCGAACACGGCGACGTGATCCTCAAGCCGCTGGACGGCATGGGCGGCGCCGGCATCTTCCGCGTGAAGGCCGATGGCCTGAACCTGGGCTCCATCATCGAGACCCTGACCCAGCTCGGCACCCGCACCATCATGGCGCAGCGTTATATTCCCGACATCGTCAAAGGCGACAAGCGCATCCTGCTGATCGACGGTAAACCAGTGCCTTTCTGCCTGGCCCGCATTCCGCAAGCAGGCGAAGTCCGCGGCAACCTGGCAGCCGGCGGCACCGGCGTGGCGCAGCCCCTGTCGCCGCGCGACCGCGAAATTGCCGAGGCTCTTGGTCCGGAATTGGCTGCGCGCGGCCTCTTGCTGGTAGGATTAGACGTGATCGGCGATTACCTCACCGAGGTAAACGTCACCAGCCCGACCTGCTTCCAGGAGATCACGCAGCAGACTGGCTTCCAGGTCGCGTCCATGTTCATCGACGCAGTGGAAGCACGGGCAGGCAAGCAAGGATAAACATGGTAGGGATTTTATTGATGACGCACGCGCCGCTGGGCCAGGCTTTCATGGCCGCCGCAGCGCATGTGTTCCGGGCCCCGGTTGAAAAACTGGAGGCGATCGACGTGCTGGCGGACCAGGACCTGAACGAAGTGCAGCAGTTGGCGCGTGAAGCCATCAAGCGCCTCGATTCCGGCGCCGGCGTGCTGGTCATGACCGATATCAAAGGCGGCACGCCCGCCAATTGCTGTAACAAGATTGCCGATGCGGGCCGGGTCGAAGTGGTAGCGGGTATCAGCCTTCCGATGCTGCTGCGCGCGATCACCTACCGCACCGACACGCTGGACGTCGTAGTGGAAATGGCCCTGGCCGGCGCGCAGAACGGCGCGGTCAAGGTCGACAACCGTATCCGAGTCAATTAACGAGTCAACTAAACAAAACTAAAACATGATTCAGCAAGAACTTGAAATTATCAACAAGCTCGGATTGCATGCACGTGCTTCTGCAAAATTCACCCAACTGGCAGCCAAATTCCAAAGCGATGTCTGGCTGTCTCGTAACGGTCGCCGGATCAACGCCAAGTCCATCATGGGCGTGATGATGCTGGCTGCTGGCAAGGGGGCCAAAGTCCTGCTCGAAGCGGACGGCTCCGATGAACAGGATTGCATCAACGCCCTGAGCGCACTGGTCAACGACAAGTTCGGCGAAGGCGAATAAATGCGGGACGGCAGCCCGATGGCATCGTTCTCCCTCCACGGTATTCCGGTTTCGCGAGGCATCGCGATCGGCCGCGCGCACATCCTTGCGCCGGCGGCGCTCGATGTGAAGCATTACCTGATCGCCGAGGAGCACGTGGAAGCGGAAGTGCGGCGCTTGCAGTCGGCGCTGGCCGCCGTGCACCGCGAGCTGCAGACGCTGTGGAATGAGTTGCCGAAGGACGCCCCGACGGAATTGGGCGCCTTCATCGACGTCCACGCGCTGATCCTTTCCGACCCGATGATTTCCGAAGCGCCGCTGGAAATCATCCGCGCCCGCCACTACAACGCCGAATGGGCGCTGCTGACCCAGATCGACGAGCTGTCGGCGCAATTCGACGAAATCGAAGATCCTTACCTGCGCGAGCGCAAGGCCGACATCCAGCAGGTTGCCGAGCGGGTGCTGAAAGTCCTGATGGGCAGCGAACAGCTGCTGCCCAAGCAGGGTGAACTCGAAGGCGATGAATTCCTGGCCCAGATGATCGTGGTGGCCCACGATATCTCGCCGGCCGACATGCTGAAGTTCCGCGACCGTTCCTTCATCGGTTTCGTGACCGACGTCGGCGGCCAGAACTCGCACACCGCCATCGTGGCGCGGTCGCTCGATATTCCGGCGGCTGTCGGCATGTCGCAGGCTTCGACCCTGATCCAGCAAGACGACTGGGTGATCATCGACGGCGATGCCGGTGTGGTGATCGTCACCCCGAGCGCCCAAGTGCTGGAACAGTACCGCGAACGCCAGTTGGCTGCACTGCGCGCACGCAAGAAGCTGGGCAAGTTGAAAAAGACGCCTGCCATCACCAGGGACGGCACGCAGATCCAGCTGATGGCCAATATCGAGCTGCCGGAAGATTGCGAACACGCGATGGAGTCCGGCGCCAACGGCGTTGGCCTGTTCCGTTCCGAATTCCTGTTCATGGGCCGCGGCGACAGCATGCCGTCCGAGGACGAGCAGTACGAGCAGTACACCCGGGCCGTGCTGGCCATGAAGGGCCGTCCAGTCACCATCCGTACGCTTGATATCGGCGCCGACAAACCGCTGGACCAGATGGAGCATACCGCGCTCAATCCGGCCCTGGGCTTGCGCGCCATACGCTATTGCCTGGCGGAGCCGCAGATTTTCCTGACACAGTTGCGCGCCATCCTGCGCGCTTCGGTGCACGGCAAGGTGCGCATCCTGATTCCGATGATGGCGCATGCCTTCGAGATCGACCAGTCGCTGGCCATGATCCAGCGCGCCAAAGCGCAGCTGGACGAGCGCGGTGAAAAATATGATCCGGCTGTACCGGTCGGCGCCATGATCGAGATCCCGGCTGCCGCGCTGGCGCTGCCGATGTTCGTCAAGAAGATGGACTTCCTGTCCATCGGCACCAATGACCTGATCCAGTACACGCTGGCGATCGACCGCGTCGATTACGAAGTGGCGCACCTGTACAACCCGCTGCATCCGGCCATCCTGCAGCTGATCGCCATGACCATTTCCGCCGGCCACAAAGCCGGCATTGAAGTGGCGGTGTGCGGGGAAATGGCTGGCGACGCCAAGCTGACCCGCCTGCTGCTGGGCATGGGGCTGCGCGAATTCTCGATGCACCCGTCGCAGCTGCTGTCGGTCAAGCAGGAAATCCTGAACAGCGATATGTCGCTGATCAAGCCGCAGATGCGCAAGATCATGCGGGCCATGGACCCGGACACGATCGCCGACGCTGTCGTTGCCCTGCAAGCCCTGTAATACCAACCTTTTTACAACCGGATTCACATGCCTTCGATTGGAATCGTCTCGCCGCAGACCATGCACTTTGCGGAACCCCTTCAGCTACAAAGCGGAGCGTCCCTGCGCGACTATATGCTGATGTACGAGACCTATGGCACGCTGAATGCGGACAAGTCGAACGCGGTGCTGGTATGCCACGCGCTGAATGCCTCGCACCATGTAGCGGGCTATTACGCCGACAATCCCAAGAACGTGGGCTGGTGGGACAATATGGTCGGCCCGGGCAAGCCGCTCGATACCGACAAATTCTTCGTCATCGGCGTGAATAACCTGGGCTCCTGCTTCGGTTCGACCGGCCCGATGCACATCAATCCGGAAACCGGAAAACAGTACGGCGCCGCCTTCCCGGTGGTGACGGTGGAAGACTGGGTGGCCGCGCAGGCGCGCCTGGCCGACCAGTTGGGCATCCAACAGTTCGCCGCCGTCATGGGCGGTTCGCTGGGCGGCATGCAGGCCCTGGCCTGGTCCATCATGTACCCGGAACGCCTGCGCCACTGCCTGGTGATCGCCTCCACGCCGAAGCTGTCGGCGCAGAATATCGCCTTCAACGACGTGGCGCGCCAGGCCATCCTGACCGACCCGGACTACCACGGCGGCGATTTTTACGAACACAGCGCGGTGCCGAAGAACGGCCTGAAAGTGGCGCGCATGATCGGCCACATCACCTACCTGTCGGACGACGACATGGCCGAAAAATTCGGCCGCAAGCTGCGCGACATCGCGGTCAGCGGCGGCGACTACAAATTCGGCTTCGGCATCGACTTCGAGATCGAATCCTACCTGCGCTACCAGGGCGACAAGTTCGCGGAGTACTTCGACGCCAACACCTACCTGCTGATCACCAAGGCGCTCGACTACTTCGACCCGGCGCGCAAATTCGACGGCGACCTGACCAAGACCCTGGCCGGCACCAAGGCCAAGTTCTTCCTCGCTTCCTTCACCACGGACTGGCGCTTCTCGCCGGAGCGCAGCCGCGAGATCGTGCAGGCGCTGCTGGCCAACCGCCGCGAGGTGACCTACGCCGAGATCGATGCGCCGCATGGCCACGACGCCTTCCTGCTTGAAGATTCGCGCTATATGAATATGGTGCGCGCCTACTACGAGCAAGTGTGGAAAGAAACGAACAAGGAACAAGCAGCATGACTTTCGATGACCTGAGCAGCGCCCGTCCCGACCTGGCCTTCATTGCGCATTGGGTGCGCGAAGGCGCCCACGTGCTCGACGTGGGTTGCGGCGACGGCGTGATGATGGATTACCTGCAGACCGATAAGCGCTGCTCCGGCTACGGCCTGGAACTGGCGGACGACCAGGTGCTGGCCTCGACCCAGCGCGGCGTGCGCGTGATCCAGCAGGACTTCGAGAACGGCCTCGGCATGTTCGGCGATAACTCCTTCGATACGGTGCTGTGCCTGTCCTCGCTGCAGATGCTGAAGCATGTGGAAGCACTTCTGCGCGACATCGTGCGCGTGGGCCGCGAAGCCATCGTCTCCTTCCCCAACTTCGCATACTGGCCGCACCGGGTGGCGCTGCTGAAGGGGCGCATGCCCGTCTCCAAATCGCTGCCATACCAATGGCACGATACGCCGAACGTGCGCTGTGCCACCATCTACGACTTCCAGGAACTGGCGGAAGAGGTGGGATTGGAAGTGATCGAGTGCGTGGCGCTGGCCGAAGGCAAGACCGTTTCGGTGCTGCCTAACCTGCGCGGTGATCTCGCCGTGTTCCGCTTGCGCAAAAAGCAAAGCAGTTAAGCTGTTGTGGTATCGTAGCCAACATGAAGAAGTTCAAGCTCACATTGATCGCGCTGGCCATCGCCGCCGGCTCTGCGACGGCCGCGCCAGCGTCTGCGCCGATGAATCCCAAGGCCGACGGCATTCCCGTCACCAAGCTGTCGCGCCTGCGCGTCTTTGCCGACGAACAGGAGATGGACCAGCAGTCCAAGCTCCAGTATTCCCAACTGCTGAGTGAAGCGAAGCAGAAGGAGGCCCTGGTCCCGGACAGCGATCCGCAGGTCAAACGCTTGCGCGCCATCGCCGCCCGCATCGTGCCGAATGCAAAACGCTGGAATCCGGCTGCTGCCAACTGGCAATGGGAAGTCAACCTGCTCAATTCCGACCAGGTCAACGCATTCTGCATGCCGGGAGGCCGTATTGCCTTCTACAGCGGCATCCTGACGAAACTGAACCTGACCGACGACGAAGTGGCCATGGTCATGGGCCACGAAATCTCCCACGCCCTGCGCGAGCATGCCCGCAAGCGCGCCGTGCAGTCGACCGCAGTGTCGATCGCCAGCAAACTGGGTGGCGCCGTCCTCTCTTCCTATCTTGGCATCGATCCGCGCCTTACCGACGCTGGAGCCAATATGGCCGGCCAGTTGACGGTGATGAAATTCTCGCGTGGCGATGAGACCGAGGCTGACCTGGTCGGCATCGACCTGGCTGCCCGCGCTGGTTTCGATCCGCGCGCCGGCCTCGCATTGTGGAAGAAGATGGCCGCAGTGAACTCGCAAGAGCCGATGGAATTCCTGTCGACTCACCCTAGCGGCGACTCGCGCATCCAGGACATGCAGAAGAATATGCCGCTGGTGCTGCCGGTGTACGCCCGCGTACGCGGTCTGGACGTGAACAAGCTGCCTCCTTACCAGACGTCCGCGCTGCCTAACTGACATGTCCCGCCCGAAGCACGCCGCGAGCGCGCCGCCATTGCCGATGCGCGATGGCGTCACGCCCAGCTATTTGTGGCTGCCGGAGGGCGACTGGCCGGACATGATCAGCTTCATGTCTGCCAACTATCCCGCAGTGTCGGAAGCGCAGTGGCGCGAACGCATGGCCCGTGGCGACGTAGTGGATGGCAAGGGTGAGCCAGTGCGTCCGGAATCCCGCTACGTGCGCGGCGCCCGCATCTGGTACTACCGCGAGCTCGAATACGAATTCCCGATCCCCTTTGAAGAAGAAGTGCTGTTCCAGGACGAGCATATCGTGGTCGTCGACAAGCCGCACTTCCTGCCCACGATCCCTTCCGGGCGCTTTGTGAAAGAGACGCTGCTGGTGCGCGTGCGCCAAAAGCTTGGCATCGAAGACCTGGTGCCTATCCACCGCCTGGATCGCGAAACGGCGGGGCTGGTGATCTTCTCCCGCAATGCCGCCAGCCGCGGCGATTACCAGTCGCTGTTCCAGAAACGCCTGGTGCAGAAGGAATACGAGGCGCTGGCCGGTCCGTTGCCGGGCCGCGAATTCCCCTTCGTCTACCGCAGCCGCATGGTGGAGGGGGACAAGTTCTTCACCATGAAGGAAGAACCGGGCGAGCCGAACTCTGAAACCATGATCGACGTGATCGAACAGCGCGGTGATCATGTGCTGTACCGCCTGTGGCCGCACACCGGCCGCCAGCACCAGCTGCGCGTGCACCTGTCGTCGCTTGGCATCCCGATCGTGAACGATGTGTTCTATCCCGTCGCCTTGCCTTGCAAGGAGAACGACGTCTCATCGCCGCTCAAGCTGCTGGCCAAGACCATTGGTTTCCCGGACCCACTGACGGGAGAGTGGCGTTTCTTCGAAAGCAAGCGCACCCTTTAATCCTGCATTGCCTGCGCTTTGCAGGCAGGCGATTGCTCTGTCACCCATTCGGCGGCCTGTTGTACTGCCGTTGTTGCAGGCGCGGGCACATCGGGCAACAGCTTGCCGCGTATGGCTGGAGAGTCACCCAGGGCGTAACGCACGGTGGTCACCATCAGCCGTGAATTATCCGGCATAGTGACCCCGACATTCCCCGTGGTCAGGCCGTAAGTCGGCGCGCCAAAACTGCGCGAGCGGCCGCTTTCGCCCAGCAGCGCAACGGCGATCATTTCGCCCGCGCTGGCAGTAACGGGGGCATAGACCACGCCGAATTTCTGGCCACGAAAACGTTCGAGGGCATTTGGCGGCAGTTGGTCGATGCGTGCTTTCATCGACTCGATGTAGCGCATATTCGCCAACGCATAGCGAACGTTGTCCCGATTGACGAAACGGGCTGTATTGTCGGGTGTGAACAGCGGTTGCAGCACCACCATCTGCGGCCAGGCCGCGCCGCCGGTTTGGCCGCTCAGGTCAACCACCAGGGCGCAACTGCGCTCCAGCCCATTGGTGGCAGCAATACTATGCAGCGCTGTCTTGATATAAGCCTCAATCGACTCGGGAGTGGTGACGCGGATGGCCGGCAAGTTGACCACCAGGGCTGCGCCCTGCGCCGTATCGATGACCCGCATCTGGCTCGGCATGGTGTCGATGGATGGCGCACTGCGGGCGGAACGTTCGCTCACTTCATGCGTCCACAGCATGGTATGCCCGCCGGAATCGATCGTCTGCAGCATCTGATTGATGTTCCGGTACAGCTGCTGCCGGTCAAATTCTTTTTCGTTCCCTGCGACCGACGCCCGCAGGCGCCGTTTGGCAGCGTCATATTCCTGTTTGTTGACAGGCGGCAGCCCCTGCGATTCGATCTGCTCGATGGTCTTTGCGACCAGCGCCCTGGCTACCGCCGCATCGACCTTGCCGGAGTCGGCGAAGGCCGTTGCGCCACACAGCAGGCTGGCGACGGCGACGAATCGACGCAGGAGGGGCATGGCTCAGTGCGAAGGCGCGGACTTGGGGCTGTAGTTCGAGCCTGGCGGGGACCAGAACAGTGGGCCCTTTGGCGAAATCTGCAGGTTGTCGCTCAGCCCCTGCTTCTTCAGCTCGCGGCGCAAGCCTTCGACGCCATCTTCGCTCTCGATGATGAACGCCTCGTCGATCACGTCGCCGTAATGCTTGTTGGTGGTTTCCAGCGCCAGTTCGACGATGTCGCCGTCGGCTTCGATGCCCCACAGATGGACGTCTTCGTCTTCTGCGAAAGTCTTGAAGCGCCAGGTGCCTTTTTCAGTCTGCACGAACTGGATCGTGTCGAATTGCTCGTCGGAGGCTTCCGACTCTTCGTCGTTGATGTAGCTGCTCTTGATGCTGAGGAGGAAAAGGACCAGGACTGATTTCATATTTTTTATGCGTGGTATTCGATGATCAGCGGGGCGTGGTCTGAGAACTTTTCGTCTTTGTAGACCGACACGGTGTGTGCCTTCGATGCGATGCCTGGGGTGGCGACGTGGTAGTCGATACGCCAGCCCACATTCTTCGCGTAGGCCTGGCCGCGGTTGGACCACCAGGTGTATTGTTCCGGGCGCGGGTCGAGGCCGCGGTGCACGTCGACGTAGCCGACTTCGTCGAACAGCTTGGTCATCCAGGCGCGTTCTTCCGGCAGGAAGCCGGAGTTCTTCAGGTTGCCCTTCCAGTTTTTCAGGTCGATCTCTTTGTGGGCGATGTTCCAGTCGCCGCAGATCACGAACTCGCGGCCTTCGGCGCGCAGCTGCTGCAGATGCGGCAGGAACAGGTCCATGAAGCGGAACTTGGCCAGTTGGCGTTCTTCGGAGGAGGAGCCGGAAGGGCAGTAGACCGAAATCACAGTCAGGTTGCCGAAGTCGGCGCGCACGTAGCGGCCTTCGGCGTCGAACTCTGGGCTGCCAAAGCCGATTTCCACGCGGTCAGGCGCGGTCTTGCTGTAGATGCCGGTACCGGAGTAGCCTTTCTTCTCAGCGTAGTGGAAGTGGCCGTGGTAACCGTGCGGGTTGAGGAATTCTTCGGTCATGTCCGGCGCCTGCGCTTTCAGTTCCTGCACGCAGATGATGTCGGCGTCGACGGTGGCCATCCAGTTGAAAAAGCCCTTCTTGGAGGCGGAGCGGATTCCGTTCAGGTTTGCGGAAATGATTTTTGGCATAGGTGTTCCGGTTAAAATATCGGCACTTTGAACAAGGATGGGTGCACTATGAGCAATTTGAGGCAAGAGTTTATCGCGTTTTCCGTACAGGCGGGAGTGTTGAAGTTCGGCGAGTTTACGACCAAAGCAGGGCGCCAATCGCCCTATTTCTTCAACGCTGGCCTGTTCCACGACGGCGCGACTTTGGCCAAGCTGGCTGACTTCTACGCCCAGACGCTGCTCGATTCCGGCGTTGAATTCGATATGCTGTTTGGCCCGGCCTACAAGGGTATTACCCTGGCTTCGGCGACTTCGATGGCGCTGGCAGGGAAAGGCCGCAACACTTCCTTCGCCTACAACCGCAAGGAAGCGAAGGACCACGGCGAAGGCGGCACCCTGGTGGGCGCGAAGCTGACTGGCAAAGTTGTCATTATTGACGATGTGATCTCGGCCGGTACCTCGGTGCGCGAGTCGGTGGAAATGATCCGCAAGGCCGGCGCTGAGCCATGCGCGGTGCTGATCGCACTGGACCGCATGGAACGCGGCGGCAAGGACGGCCAGATGTCCGAGCTGTCGGCAGTGCAGGAGGTGAGCAAGAACTATGGCATTCCAGTGATCTCGATCGGCAACCTGGCCGACCTGTTCACCTACCTGTCGGCCGACCCGTCGCTGGCGCAGTACAAGGACGCTGTTTCGGCCTACCGTTCGCGCTACGGCGTCGTCTAAAGCGCCTGGCGCCCAGCGGGCCTTGTGCTAGACTGCGATTACTTCCTTACAACATTGGAACGAGGAAAGTAATGAACATCGCAACGCTCAAGGTGTACGGCGACGAAGCCGCCGTGGCGGATGTGCGGGATGGGCTTCCCAGCGAGCCCGAAAGCGACTGGAAAAAGGGCGACACCAGCCCGACCGGCCGTACCCGCCTTGACCACGGCTTCTACGTTACGCTGGGCACCGACCCAGATCCGGACGCCTTGATGCGCCAGGTGCGCGCTTACTTGCATGAATGCCAGGCGCGCGGCATCACCTTCGATGTCGCACCGATCCAGGCGGAATTGCGCCTTGCTTTTGTTCCCGCCGCGCCTGCACAGGGCGCATCCACTCTCGATTTCACGCTGGCCGATCTCTCGCTGTTGCTGGAGATGGGTATTGCGCTGAGCATTTCTTCCTGACCGCATGAACCGATTCTCCGAAGACCGCTTCGCCACTTTCAAAGGCCGCAACGGCGCCGAACGCAAGATCCATATCTGGGAACCGCTGCAAGCGCCGGCCGGTGTGATATTGGCGATCCATGGCGGGATGGCGCATGCGGGCGATTATGTGACGCCGGCGCTGTATTTCAAGCAGCACCGCTTTGCCACTGTGGCATTTGACTTGTCCGGGCATGAGAATGCTCGCCGGGTGGATATTCCGGACTTCGCGATCTTTGTCGAGGAAGTGGAGCTGTTCCTGCATTGGGTCAAGCAGCACTTCCCAGGTGTGTCGGTCTTTATCATGGGGCATTCGATGGGGGCGCTGATTGCGACGCGCTTCGGCCTGGAGGTGCTGGAGCGTGATCCGATGGTGAAGGGCTTTGTGCTGTCTTCGCCTTATTACGTGAATGCGGTGAAGGTGCCGGCGGTGCTGGAGAAGATGTCCGGCGTGCTGGCGGCGCTGCTGCCGACCATGAAGGTGCCGTTGGCGTCGCTGACCGATGTGCTGACGCGTGATCCCGAGATCACGGCGCGCCATCATCGCGATGAGGCGGACAATGTGCGGGCGAGCGAGTGCACCGTGCGGTTTGGCGTGGCGTTGCAGGGGGCGCAGAAGGGGCTGGCGTCTTTGATGCCGATCTGGCGCTGGCCCTTATATGCTGTGGTGGCGGGGGATGACAAGCTGGCCGATCCGAAGGCTACCCTGGATCTGCTGGCGATGATTGATCCCAAGCTGCTGGAGTGCCATGTGCAGCATGAGAATTATCACGAGAATTTCAATGAGGTGAATCGCGAGGAGATCTTTGCGGATATTCTTCGCTGGATGTGCGGGCACCTTTCGAAACCGGAAGATCATACGGGGTAGGGTTAGGCGCACAACCGAAATCCCGGGCCGTTGCGCAGGCGGGTCAGACCCTTGGGTCTGACCCGGGTTTCCCGGTTTTACGAAGCCAGCTTCTTCTTCAGCAGCTCGGTCAGCTGCGCCGGATTAGCCTTGCCTTTGGAAGCCTTCATCGCCTGGCCGATCAGCGCATTGATGGCCGCTTCCTTGCCCGCGCGGTACTGCTCAACGGACTTCTCGTTGTTGGCGATAACCTCGTTGACGATGGCTTCCAGCGCGCCGGTATCGGAAATCTGCTTCAGGCCTTTCTGCTCGATGATCACATCGACCAGGTTCGGGTCTTCCGACTTGGCTTCCCACATTGCGCCGAACACTTCCTTCGCGATCTTGTTCGAGATCGTGCCGTCGGCGATGCGCTTCAGCATGCCGGCCAGCTGCGCAGGCAGCACCGGCGCTTCGGTGATCTCCACGCCTTCGCGGTTCAGGGTCGACGATACGTCGCCCATCAGCCAGTTGGCGGCAACCTTTGCGTTCTCCTTGCCCGCTGCTGCAACCACGGCCTCGAAGTAGGTGGCCATGCCTTTGGAGGCGGTCAGCACCAGCGAATCGTATTCCGGCAGCTTGTACTCTTCGACGAAGCGCGCGCGCATCACGGCTGGCAGTTCCGGCATGGATGCCTTCACACGTTCGATCCAGTCCGCACCGATGGTCAGTGGCGGCAGGTCCGGATCAGGGAAGTAGCGGTAATCCTGCGCGTCTTCCTTGGAACGCATTTCGCGGGTGACCTTCTTGTCCGGATCGTACAGGCGGGTCGCCTGCACAACCTTGCCGCCGTCTTCGATCAGCTCGATCTGGCGCGCGACTTCAACGTGCACGGCTTCTTCGATGAAGCGGAAGGAGTTCAGGTTCTTGATCTCGCAGCGGGTGCCGAATTCGGTCTGGCCTTTCGGACGCACGGACACGTTGATGTCGCAGCGGAAGGAGCCTTCCTGCATATTGCCGTCGCAGATGCCCAGCCACATGACCAGGCCGTGCAGGGCCTTGCAGTAAGCCACGGCTTCGGCAGCGGAGCGGATTTCCGGCTCGGACACGATCTCCAGCAGCGGGGTGCCGGCGCGGTTCAGGTCAATGCCCGACATGCCGTGGTAGTCCTCGTGCAGCGACTTGCCTGCGTCCTCCTCGAGGTGGGCGCGGGTCAGGTTCACGGTGCGGGTGACGAACTGGCCGTCCTTTTCGAAGCCGAAAGTCAGCTTGCCGCCTTTTACCACTGGATCTTCGAATTGCGAGATCTGGTAGCCCTTCGGCAGGTCAGGGTAGAAGTAGTTCTTGCGGGCGAAGATCGACTGCGGAGCCACTTCTGCGCCCACGGCCAGGCCGAAGCGAATTGCGCGGTCGACCGCTTGTTTGTTCATCACCGGCAGCACGCCTGGCAGCGCCAGGTCAACCGGGCTTGCCTGGGTGTTTGGTTCGGCGCCGAACTTGGTCGGCGAGCCGCTGAAAATTTTGGAGTCGGTAGTGAGCTGTACGTGGTTCTCAATACCGATAACGACTTCCCATTCCATGTTCTTTTTCCTTAGATAGCGGCTGGAGCGCGTTGATGCCAATCGGTAGCTTGCTGGAACTGGTGGGCCACATTCAGCAGCTTCGCTTCTGCGAAGTAGTTGCCGATGATTTGCAGGCCGACCGGGCGCTTGGCGTTCTTTTCGCCTTCGCCGAAACCGCAAGGGATGGACATGCCAGGCAAGCCTGCCAGACTGGTGGACAGGGTGAAGATGTCGGCCAGGTAGTTCGCTACCGGATCGTCGGCCTTCGAGCCCAGGTCCCAGGCCACGGTAGGCGCCACAGGGCCCATGATCACGTCGCACTGGCTGCCCAGCACGTTGGCGAAGTCCTGGGTGATCTTGCGGCGGATCTTCTGCGCTTTCAGGTAGTAGGCGTCGTAGTAGCCGTGGCACAGGATGTAGGTGCCGACCATGATGCGGCGCTGTACTTCCGGGCCGAAGCCTTCGGCGCGGCTTTTGCGGTACATGTCCTGCAGGTCCTTGTAGCCTTCGGCGCGGTGGCCGTAGCGCACGCCGTCAAAGCGCGACAGGTTGGACGAGGCTTCCGCCGGAGCGATCATGTAGTAGGCAGGGATCGACAGCGCGGTATTCGGCAGCGAGATATCGACCAGGGTCGCGCCCAGTTCCACGAACTTGGCCAGCGCAGCGCGCACGGCCTTCTCCACGTCTGCAGCCAGGCCTTCGCCGAAGTATTCTTTCGGCACGCCGATGCGCAGGCCGGTCAGCGGCTTGTCCAGGTCGCGGGTGAAGTCTTCGGCTGCGTTGCCTTGCTCAACGGTCAGGCTGGTCGAATCGCGTTCGTCGAAGCCCGTCATGGCGGACAGCAGCAGCGCGCAATCTTCCGCGGTCTGCGCCATCGGGCCTGCCTGGTCCAGCGAGGAGGCGAAAGCGATCATGCCGAAGCGCGAGGCGCGGCCGTAGGTTGGCTTGATGCCGGTGATGCCGCAGAACGCTGCAGGCTGGCGGATCGAGCCGCCGGTGTCGGTGCCGGTGACGCCAGGCGCCAGGCGCGCAGCGACAGCAGCAGCGGAGCCGCCGGAGGAGCCGCCTGGTACGGCAGCCTTGTCCCATGGGTTTTTCACGGCGCCGAAGGCCGAGTTCTCATTCGAGGAGCCCATGGCGAATTCGTCGCAATTCAGCTTGCCCAGGTTGACCATGCCGGCGTCCAGCATCTTCTGCACCACGGTGGCGTCGAACGGGCTGGTGTAGTTGGCCAGCATCTTCGAGCCGGCGGTCGAGCGCCAGCCCTTGGTGACGAAGATGTCCTTGTGCGCGATCGGCACACCGGTCAGCGGGGTGGCGGTGCCGTTGGCGATGCGCTTGTCGGCTTCTTCCGCCTGGGCCAGCGTCAGTGCGCGGTCCACGTGCAGGAAGGCATTCAGGTCGCTTTTTTCAATACGGTCCAGGAAGTGGGTTGCCAGTTGGACGGCGCTGACTTCCTTCTTTTGCAGCAGATCGGACAGCTCTTTAATTGTTTTGGTATGCATTCTCTGTTCTCGCTTATTCGATCACTTTTGGCACCAGGTACAGGCCATCTTCGGTCTTTGGCGCCACCTGCTGGTATTCCTCGCGGCGATTTGGCTCGGTTGCCACGTCTTCGCGCAGGCGCAGGGCGACTTGCATGGCGTTGGCCAGGGGGTGGGACAGCGGGGCAACACCCTCGGTGTCCACGGCCTGCATCTGCTCGGCCAGCGCGAAAATGCCATTCAGTTTGTCCAGCATATTGGCGGAATGGGCTTCGTCCATCTCCAACTGGGCCAGTTTGGCGATGCGGTTCACGTCGTTCAGTGTCAGGGACATGGAATTGTCAAAAATATAATTTATTGGATTGATTGCCTATCACCAGTTAAATCGCGGCTAACACCGCATAAATCAACGGTTGCAAGCGCGCACAATAGAGTGGATTTAAGGCAAATAACCTACAGATTATAAGGTACAATCGCGGGTTAATGCGCTGCTGGTGCTGACTACCCGCACGGCCGCATTTGACCGGATACCTTAAATAACGAATTTTGCGCGGCAACGCGCCACAGGACACTCATGTTTGGTTTTTTACGTCGCTATATTTCGTCTGACCTGGCTATCGACCTGGGTACGGCGAACACCCTGATTTATGTACGCGGTTCCGGCATCGTGCTGGACGAGCCTTCGGTTGTGGCGATCCGCCAGGAAGGTGGCCCAAACGGCAAGAAAACCATCCAGGCCGTTGGTAAGGAAGCTAAACAGATGCTGGGTAAAGTGCCTGGCAACATCGAGGCGATCCGCCCGATGAAAGACGGCGTGATCGCCGACTTCACCGTCACCGAGCAGATGCTCAAGCAGTTCATCCGCATGGTGCACGACTCCAAATTCTTCCGCCCGTCGCCGCGCATCATCATTTGCGTACCTTGCGGCTCGACCCAGGTGGAACGCCGTGCGATCCGTGAATCGGCGCTGGGCGCCGGTGCATCCCAGGTGTACCTGATTGAAGAACCAATGGCAGCGGCGATCGGCGCCGGCCTGCCGGTTTCCGACGCGACCGGCTCCATGGTGGTCGACATCGGCGGCGGCACCACCGAAGTTGGCATCATTTCGCTGGGCGGCATGGTGTACAAGGGCTCCGTGCGCGTGGGCGGCGACAAGTTCGACGAAGCGATCGTCAACTACATCCGCCGCAACTACGGCATGCTGATCGGCGAGCAGACCGCCGAAGCGATCAAGAAGGCCATCGGTTCCGCTTTCCCTGGCTCCGAAGTCAAGGAAATGGAAGTCAAGGGCCGCAACCTGTCGGAAGGCATCCCGCGCTCCTTCACCATCTCGTCCAACGAGATCCTGGAAGCGCTGACCGACCCGCTGAACAACATCGTTTCCGCCGTGAAGAATGCGCTGGAACAGACCCCGCCGGAACTGGGTGCAGACATCGCCGAAAAAGGCATGATGCTGACCGGCGGCGGCGCACTGCTGCGCGACCTGGACCGCCTGCTGATGGAAGAAACCGGCCTGCCGGTGCTGGTGGCGGAAGACCCTCTGACCTGCGTGGTGCGCGGCTCCGGCCTGGCGCTGGAGCGCATGGACCAGCTGGGGTCCATCTTCTCCTACGAGTAAGAGTGAGTAAAAAGGGCAGCGCAAGCTGCCCTTGTTAATTCTAAGACATGGAATACAGTCCACCGCCACTGTTCAAGCAAGGCGCGTCCGCCCGTTTCAAGATGATGGTGTTCGCGTGCATTTCGATTGCGCTGCTGCTGGCCGATTCACGCGTAAATGCGCTGACGGCAGTCCGGCAGGGCGTCGGCTTTGTCCTTTATCCCTTGCAGAAGATCGCACTGCTGCCGCGCGATGCCATGTACGGCATGGGCGACTATTTCTCCACGCTGTCGAAGCTGGAGAAGCAGGTCAGCGTGCTGCAGCAACAGCAGATCGCCGCTTCGCAAGCCTTGCAGCAGGCGCAGCTCTACCAGACCGAGAACAACCAGCTGCGCAAGCTGCTGGATGCGCAGCAGCGCGTTCCGGGCAAGTCGCAGCTTGCCGAAATTCTTTATGAAGCGCGCGATGTATTCACGCGCAAGGTTGTCCTGAACCGCGGTACACAAAATGGTGTGACGACCGGATTGCCGGTGATCGACAACCAGGGCGTGGTGGGGCAGGTGACGCGCGTGTTCCCATTCACTTCCGAAGTCACGCTGCTGACCGATAAGGAGCAGGCGATTCCGGTGCAGGTGCTGCGCAACGGCCTGCGTTCGGTGGCGATCGGCCGTGGCCAATCCGGCAACCTGGACCTGCGCTTCATGGAGCCGACGGCCGATGTGGTGGTGGGCGATATCCTGATTACTTCCGGTATCGATGGTGTGTACCCGGCCGGCCTGGCCGTGGCGCGCGTGGTGCAGGTGGAGAGCAATGCCGCAGGCGCCTTTGGCCATGTGGTGTGCGCGCCGCTGGCCGGCATCCAGCGCAATACAGCGCTGCTGATCCTGATGTCGCTCCCGGAAATGCCGCCGCGTCCTCCTGAAGAGGAGCCGGTCACCAAACCAGGCAAGAAGAAAGCCAAGGCGGAAGCCGCCGCCCCTGCGCCGGCGGCCCCCGCACCTGCTGCCCCAGCCCCTGCAGCTCCGGCAACGAAAGAGGCGACCCGATGAACCGTCCACAATACATCCTGCTGCCGGTCAGCCCGCTGTTCATTGCGTTCAGCATGCTATGCGCAGTGCTTCTTAATATGCTGCCGTGGGGCCGTTTTATCGCCGCGCCGGACTTCGTGGCGCTGGCGCTGGTGTTCTGGGGCGTGCACCAGCCGCGCAAGGTCGGCATCGGCACCGCCTTCTGCCTTGGCCTGCTGATGGACGTGCACGACGCCTCGCTGCTTGGCGAGAATGCGCTGGCCTACACGCTGCTGTCTTACTTCGCCATCATGCTGCACCGCCGGATCCTGTGGTTCAAGGTGACGACGCAAATCATACAAGTGCTGCCGCTGCTGCTGCTGGCGCAAACCGTGCAGATGCTGGTGCGCTTCATCGTCTCCAGCAAATTCCCTGGCTGGTTCTTCTTTGTCGAAAGCGTCGTCGCTGCCTTGCTGTGGCCACTGGCCACCATGCTGCTGCTGGCGCCGCAGCGCCGCGCGGTCGATAAAGACCACACCCGTCCGATCTGAGCATGACCGAGTTTAAGAATACAGAGCAAGACCTGCACCGATTCCGGGTGCGCCTGTCCGTACTGGGCGGGCTGGTCTTCTTTTGCTTTGCCTTGCTGCTGGCGCGTTTTATCTGGCTGCAGGTCGTCAAGCATAGCGACTACATCGCCAAGGCCGAGGACAACCGCATCGCGGTGGTGCCGATCGTGCCCAACCGCGGCCTGATCCTGGACCGCAATGGCGTGGTCCTGGCGCGCAACTATTCCGCCATCACGCTTGAGATCACGCCGTCCAAGCTGGGGGCACCGCTGGAAGACGTGATCGACGAACTGGCCAAGCTGGTCGACATCCAGCCGAAGGACCGCCGCCGCTTCAAAAAGCTGATGGAAGAGTCCAAGAGCTTCACCAGCATCCCGCTGCGCAGCCGCCTGACCGACGAGGAAGTGGCGCGCTTTGCGGCAAACCGTTTCCGCTTCCCCGGCGTGGATATCCAGGCGCGCCTGTTCCGCCAGTATCCGTTGGGCGATGTGGCTTCGCACGTGGTGGGCTATATCGGCCGCATCAACCAGGCCGAAGCCAAGGCGCTGGAGGGCACCGAATACGAAGCCAATTACAACGGTACCGAATACATCGGCAAGGAAGGCCTGGAAAAGAGCTACGAACGCCAGCTGCACGGCATCACCGGCTATGAGGAAGTCGAGAAGACTGCCGGCGGCCGCGCCATCCGTACCCTGTCGCGCACTCCGGCGACGCCCGGCTCCAACCTGATCCTGTCGGTCGATATCGAGCTGCAGAAGGTGGCGGAAGAGGCCTTTGGCGAGCGCCGCGGCGCGCTGGTCGCAATTGAACCTTCCACCGGTGACGTGCTGGCCTATGTGTCGCGCCCGGGCTATGACCCGAACCTGTTCGTCGATGGGATCGATTCGCAGAGCTGGAACGAGCTCAATACCTCGCTGGACAAGCCGCTGATGAACCGTCCCTTGTCCGGTACCTACGCGCCAGGTTCCACCTTCAAGCCATTCATGGCGCTGGCTGCGCTGGAAACGGGCAAGCGCACCGCCAGCCAGGCGATTTTCGACCCGGGCTTCTTCTACCTCGGCGACCACAAGTTCCGCGACGACAAGCCGGGCGGTCATGGCACGGTCGATATGCGCAAGTCCATCGTGGTGTCCTGCAATACCTACTACTACATCCTGGGCCGCGACATGGGGATCGACTTGATCCACGACTTCATGAAGCCTTTTGGTTTCGGTGAAAAGACCGGCATCGACCTTGAGAACGAAAAGACCGGCGTGCTGCCTTCGCAGGAATGGAAGCGCTCGCGCTTCAAGCGCAACCCGCAGGCCGGCAAGTGGGTGGGCGGCGATACGATTTCCGTGTCCAACGGCTCCGGCTTCAACTCCTACACGCCGCTGCAAGTCGCGCACGCCGTGGCCAACCTGGCTAACGATGGCGTGGTGATGAAGCCCCACCTGGTAAAGATCATCGAAGACGGCGGCACCCGCAAGCGCTCACTGACCGTGCCGAAGGAAAGCTACCGCATCCCGCTCAAGAAAGACAACATCGACTTCATCAAGAATGCGATGGTCGGGGTGACTACCGAGCCGGGGGCGACGGGCTACCGCGCCTTCCTGAACGCCGGCTATAGCGTGGGCGGCAAGACCGGCACCGCGCAGGTGGTGGCGATCAAGGCCAACGAGAAATACAACGCCTCCAAGCTCGATGAGCGTCTGCGTGACAATGCCTGGTTCACCGCCTTCGCTCCGGCCGACAAGCCGAAGATCGTGCTCGCGCTGATCGTGGAGAACGCAGGCTTTGGCGGTGCTGAAGCGGCGCCGATCGCCCGCAAGGTGCTGGACTACTGGCTGCTGGGCAAGCGTCCGGAAGGCAAGGACACCACGCCAGTGCCGAAGGAAGACGCGGTCAATGTACCGGTGGAAGACTTGCCAGAGGCAGACGTGGAGGCGGCCGCCGAGCGCCGTGCCGCCGCCCAGCAGCAATCGGATCAACCTGCGCCGGCACCGGCGCCAGCCCCGGCCCCGGCCCCTGCCGCGGAGAAGCCGCCAGTCGGCCCGCCGCGCAAGAAACAGTAAGGAGGCAGCATGCCTATCAATGAAAGGCGATCACTTTGGCGGCGCGCGCGGCCCTATGTGACGGTGTTCGATGGCCCGCTGATGCTGGTCATCGTGTTCCTGCTGGCGACCAGCCTGGTGGCCTTGTATTCGGCCAGCATCGGCATTCCCGGCAAGATCGAGGACCAGCTGCGTAATATCGCCATGTCTTTCCTGGTGATGTGGTTCGTGGCGAATATCTCGCCGCAGAATATGATGCGCATTGCGCTCCCGGCCTATGTGATGACGGTGTCGCTGCTGCTGGCGGTGGCGCTGTTCGGCACCATCAAGCTCGGCGCACGCCGCTGGCTGAACCTGGGTTTTGCGCAGATCCAGCCGTCCGAATTCGCCAAGATCGCGGTGCCGTTGATGCTGGCCTGGTATTTCCAGCAGCGGCATGGGCAATTGCGCTGGCACGCCTATGCGCTGGGAGCGGCGCTGCTGCTGGTTCCGGTGGCCCTGATTGCGCGCCAGCCCGATCTGGGCACGGCGCTGCTGGTGGTGGCGGCTGGCGCTTGCGTGATTTTCCTGGCCGGCCTGGCATGGAAGGCGATCCTGGCGCTGGTGCTGATGGGGGCTGCCTGCCTGCCGATCGCCTGGTCGATGATGCACGACTATCAGCGCGAGCGGATCATGACCCTGATCGACCCGACTTCCGACCCGCTGGGCAAGGGCTTCCACATCATCCAGTCGACCATTGCGATCGGCTCCGGCGGCATTACGGGCAAGGGCTGGACCCAGGGCACCCAGGCGCACCTGGAGTTCATCCCGGAGCGCACCACGGACTTTATCTTCGCCGTGTATTCCGAGGAGTTCGGCCTGGTGGGTAACCTGATCCTGATGTTCCTCTACCTGCTGCTGATCGGGCGCGGGCTGATGATCGCGTCCAATGCGCCTAACCTGTTCACGCGTTTGCTGGCGGGCGCCATCACGATGATTTTCTTCACCTATGCCTTCGTCAACATGGGCATGGTGAGCGGCATCCTGCCTGTGGTGGGCGTTCCGCTGCCATTCATCAGCTATGGCGGCACGGCGTTGCTGACACTGGGCCTGGGCTCGGGCATTTTGATGTCGATCCAAAGGCATAGAAAGCTGGTGCAGACATGAAGCGTCTTCTTCCCATCGCGGCGGCCGCGCTGCTGGCTGCCTGCGGCACCACGCCGACCGAAACGCCTTCGCGCAAGCCGCCCGCGCCGGTGACGGCCAAGCCGGCGCCGGGCATTCCCGCCTTGCCGGCGGCGGGCTCCGGGCGCGGCGCTTACTACCAGGACGATGGTCCGGGCGACAATCCGCCGGCCGGCCTGCTCGAGATGCCGGATGCGGAGGTGCGCAACGATCCTCTGCTGCCGTACTCGAACCGTCCGTACGTTGTATTCGGCAAGACCTATAAGCCGACCGCGCTTGGCGCCGAATTCAAGCAGCGCGGACCGGGTACCTGGTATGGCAAGAAGTTCCACGGCCAGCGCACCTCGTCGGGCGAAATCTACGATATGTACAAGATGACGGCGGCGCATCCGACGCTGCCGATTCCTTCGTACGCGCGGGTGACCAATGTCAGCAATGGCAATTCGGTGGTGGTGCGCATCAACGACCGCGGACCTTTCCATTCAACGCGCATCATCGATGTCTCCTACACGGCGGCGCTGAAGCTTGGCTTGCTGGTCAATGGCAGCAGCCAGCTGGAAGTGGTGCATATTCCGCCTGCGGAGATCGAGCGCATGATTGCCGCGCGCGGTTCATCGCCAGCCCCGGCGCCGGTGCAGCAGGCGCAGGCCATGCCGAAGGCGGCGCCGATGCTGGTCTCCTCCAGCGGCGACGAGGCCAAGGCCGTGCGGCTGGATGGCGGTTCGGCTGAATCGGGCTTCTACCTGCAATTGGGTTCTTACGCGCGTGAAGATGGCGCAGACGGCTTGCGCAAGCGTCTGGAAGCCAGCGACGCCGGCTTGAAGCTGGATGTGGAGCAGGCCGGCAAGTTCTACCGCCTGTTTGCAGGCCCGTATGCGAGCCGGGAAGATGCCCAGGCCGCAGGCAAGGCGCTGCCTTCCAGCTTCCGCCTGAAGCCTATCGTTATCGAGCGCTAGAGCACTCGCGGGTTTCCTGCTCGGGGAATTTGGCGGCGATCTTGGCGATGCGGGCCTTGGCATCGTCACTGATGTCGCGGAACTGGAAGAATAGTTCGCGGTTGCTGGTATAGCGCGGCGCGACGCGGGCGGTTTGCACGCCTTGCTTGTTCAATGCCGCCAGCTGCGCCTGGGCTGCCGCCTCGGTGCGGAATACGCCCAGCGAAATGCCCCATTTCAGCGGCGAGCTTTCATTCAATACGAAGAAGTTGGTGATGCCGAGCGCGCGCAGTTCGTCGGCTTTCTTTTCCGCGGCGGCGCGGCTGGCCTGCGGCGGAATATGCACGATGTAGCTGGAAACTTCCTGGCCCGCTACGTTCTTGCGCAGCTGGCGATCGCCCAGTTCCAGCGGCGCCAGGCGGTCTTCGAATTTGCGTGCTTCGGCCAGCTGGAAGTTGCCTACTTCGAAGCATGCAACGGTGGCCGGTTCTTCGCGCGATACGGGCGGCGGTGGAGGTGGATTGGCGGCTGCGGCGGCACCTTCCGCCTTGCTGGCGCTGATCAGCTGCAGCTTGTCGGCATTCTGCTGTTTCTGCAAGCGCGCCGGTTCGTGTTCGTTGCCGCTGAACTGGCCGAGATAACCTTTGCCGTACGCGAACAGCGCGGCGTTGGCGGCAAGCAGCAGGGCGAAGATCAGTTTCAGCACGGGTACTCCATACGGGTCAGGCGCTACGCAAGGCAGCGTGCAGGCCTATCATCACAATATTGTCGACATGGCGGTGCGGTACCGGGACCGCGGGCGCGACATAGGGCGCTGCGCCGCCGGAAATAATACACTCTGCGGCCTGGTGCAGCTCAAAAGCGCGTTCGATCGCGCCGGCTTGCGCGGCCAGGCAGCCGGTCAGGATAGCGTCGTCGGTGTTGTCGGCGAAACCCTCCGGCAGTTTGCTGCCGGGTTTGATTTGCGGCAGCTGTGCGGTGTTCTTTGCCAGGCTTGTTGCCATCAGGCCCAGGCCGGGCAGGATCATGCCGCCCAGGAAGGTGCCGTCCCTGGTGATGGCGTCGATGGTGGTGGCGGTGCCGCAGTTGGCGACGACGATGTCCTTGCCGGGGCACAGCGCATGCGCGCCAATGGCGGCGGCGAAGCGGTCGTTGCCCAGTTGCGATGGGTTGCGGTAGGCGTTGCGTACGCCGGCGCGCTGCGGCACTGAAGCGAACCATTCAATGGCATGCGGCGCGATGCCGAGCTGCGGTGCGGCCAGCCATCCTGCCAGCATGTCGCGCACGGATTGTCCGGCCACATTGGCGATCAGCACACGGCCGATGCTTGCACCCCTGAGAGCGGTGGCGAGGGCTGCAGGGAAGTCGGCGGCGTCGGCGTGCATGTGGGCGCCTTGGGCGTGCCAGTCGCCGAGAGCGGCACCGGGAGCGGCGAGGGCCCATTTGATGCGGGTATTGCCCGCGTCGATCAGCAGGTCGTCATTCATGGCGCAAGTCTCAGCGAAACATCGCCAGACAAAACGGCGACGCGGCCGGATGGCGTATCGAGCAGCAGGCGGCCCTGGTCGTCCACGCCAGCGGCCAGGCCCTCTTGCTGGACTGCGCCCTGGTCGAGCAGCCGAACCGCTTGCCCGCGCCACGCCTGCAGTGCGTTCCAGCGCTCGGTGAAGGCGGCAAAGCCGGTATCGTCAAATTCCGCCAGCACCGCGCACAGGCGGCTCAGTAATTGCGCCAACAGGGCATTGCGGTCCATCTGCGCCAGCCACGGCGCCGACGAGACCTCGCGGCCGATGGCGGCTTCCATCTCGTCCGGCATCAACAGGTTCATGCCGCAGCCGATGACGGCCCAGATTGTGCCATCCTGCGCGGCCTGGGTTTCGACCAGGATGCCGGCCAGCTTGGCGCCATCCTTCAACATGTCGTTGGGCCACTTCAGCTGCACCGGCACGCCCAGGCCGGACACGGTTTCGGCCAGCGCCACGCCGACGGCCAGCGGCAGGCCCACCATGCGGTGCAGCGGTGCGCGGAATGGCCAAGCGACGGAGAACGTGAGCGACGCGCCCGGCGCGGAAAGCCAGCTGCGTCCAGCACGTCCCCGGCCGGCGGTCTGCCGTTCGGCCACGCGCAGCACCGGGCCACGCAAGGCAGCGCCCGTGGCCGACACGGAGGGTACGCGGGCCAGCAGGTCGGCATTGGTGGAACCGGTTTCGTCCACGACCTCGATCGCGACGTGGGAAGCGCTATCGGCTACCAGCGTGTGAATGGCCGCAACGGAGAGGGGAGTTGCATTCATGTGGTGCCCTTGCGCGCCTTATGCGGCGCCTTGGCGAAAGCGCGGTCGTACAGCCAGTCCGGCAGCACCCGCAGCAGTCGCGCGATCCACCCCGCCTGCCATGGCACCACACGGTAGCTGTCGCCGCGCGCAATGCAGCGTGCAGCGGCCACCGCGAAAGGGCCCGGCTGAATAAGGAAGGGCATGGCGTACTTATTTTTCTTCGTCATCGGCGTATCGACGTAGCCCGGCGCAATGGCGACAACCTTGATGCCGCTGCCGCGCAGTTCGACGCGCAGGGATTCGCAATACACGCGTACTGCAGCCTTGGACGCGCTGTAGGCGCTACCGCCCGGCAGTCCCCTTACGCCGGCCACGCTGCCAATGCCCACCAGCCGCGCCGGCGTACCTTGCGCCCGCATGGCGGGGATGAAAGGAGAGAAGCTCGCCACGGTGGCAGTGACATTGGTGGCGATGATCGATTCGAATACCGGCAAGTCTTCCGGCAGTTCGGTAATGGTGCCGTGCGAAATGCCCGCGCTGGCGATGACAATATCGCAGCCGCCGGCATATTCGAGGAAGGATTCAGCGGCGCCGCGCAGGCCCGCATGGTCGGTCACGTCAACCGCATAGCAGCGGTGCAGCGAAGGATTTGGCAGGGAGGCGGCCAGCGCCTGCAGCGCATCGGCACGGCGGCCGAGCAGGCCAAGGGTGCAGCCTTGGGCAGCGTAGTGCGCCGCGAGGGCTGCGCCTATGCCGCTCGAGGCGCCGGTGATGAATACGCGCTTCAAGGCCTTACTTCTTCTCCGCCTTCGCCTTGGACACCAGGAAGTCCATCACGGTCAGCGCGTTGGCGTGCAGTTGCTCTTCGGTCGACACCGGAGTGCCTTTATTCACCTGCGAAGGCGATGTCATGTATTTGCCGTCAATGATCACCATCGGCCAATAGTCCACACGATAGTTGCCCATCATATGTTCGGTACGGCGGACTTTGCCCGACACGCCAAGGCCGTTGTAAGTCTCTGCAAACTTATTCTTGTCGATGCCTTCCTTGGCAGCCCATTCCATCACGGCCGCATCGTCGCGCAAGGCGCCGAGCTGCGCGCGCATGGCATCGAATACCTTCTGGTGGTACTGCTCCAGAAGGCCCATGGCTTCCAGCGAGAAGAACAGCTTCTGCTGCGGCAGCACTGCCGGGCCCGTGCCCACGTGCACGCGCTTGAAGACGATGTTGTCGCCCTGTTTCTTCGCCCACGCCGCAATACTCGGTTCGAAAGCGTAGCAATGAGGGCAGTAGTAGGCGAAGAACTCGATGACTTCGACCTTTTTGCCGGTATCGACGGGCTGGCGTTCAACCAGTTTCTGGTAATCGACGTCGAGTACCGGCGCGGCCGGTGATGCGGTCGCTGCAAAAGAAACGCCGAACAGGAGCACTGCCAGGAATTGCTTGATCATCGCGACACCCTCTTATTTCTGGTTGCGCACTACCGCCACGTCAACGCCGTTCTCAGACAGCTTGGCGCGCACTTTGTTCATGGCTTCCACCTGGGTGAAAGGTCCCATGCGCACGCGGTGCAGGACGCCGGAGTCGGTGGCACGGTCGGAAACGGTTGCTTCGAAGCCCAGCAAAGCCAGCTTGGCGCGGGTATTTTCCGCATCGCCCACTTCGCGGAATGCTCCGGCCTGAAGGTAGTACACGAACTTGTCTTCACCCGGCAGGGCAGGCGCCGGCGCTGCAGCCTGCGCTGGCGGCGCAGCGCTGTTGACCGGAGGCGGTGCGCCCGGCGACGTGACTGCAGGTGCCGGAGCCGCCGGCGGTTTCGCAGCCGGAGCCGTTGCGGCTGCCGGCGTGGCGGCCTGGCCCTTGGCCTGGATGGAGTCCACCACCTTTTGCAGTTCGTCCGTAGCAGCCGGCTTGGCCGCGGCTTCCCGCTCGAATTCACTGTTGGCCTTCTTCACCGCGTCCTTGCTGCCGTACATCGGCTTGTTCGGATCGGCGATCTGGCCGGACGCTTCATCGGTCGGCTTGCCGTTCTTCGGCGCCTTGTCGGTGAAGGGCGACTGGCCCTTGGTGATACTCAGAGCAACGACGACGGCGATGACCAGGCCGATGACCAGGCCGATGATGAAGCCAACGAGCGTATTACCTTCTTGCCGGCGCGACGAAAAGCGCATGGAGCGAAAAGCCATGTGGACCTTACATTTGGTTAGGAGCGGAAACGCCGATCAGCGCCAGGCCGTTGCGCAGCACCTGGCGGGTGGCAACCATCAGGGCCACGCGGGCCAGCTTGGTCGCCTCGTCTTCCACCAGCACTTTTTCAGCGAAGTAGAAGGAGTGCAGGGCGGCTGCCAGGTCGCGCAGGTAGAAGGCTACCTGATGCGGGCCCAGTTCGGACTGCGCACGTGCCAGCACCTCCGGATACTGGGCCAGTGTTGCCAGCAGGGTCGCCTCGGTCGGCGCGGTCAGCGGCGACAGGTCGACGTTGGCCACGGAGGCTTCGTCGCCGCCCCAGTTGGCCAGCATGCGGCAGATACGCGCGTGGGCGTACTGCACGTAGTAGACCGGATTCTCGTCCGAGGTTTTCAGCGCGACGTCGACGTCGAACACGAATTCGGTGTCGGCTTTACGCGAGATCAGGAAGAAGCGCACGGCATCGCGGCCCTTGGTGATGTCGCCGCCGCCGGACCATTCGATCAGGTCGCGCACGGTGACGTAGGAGCCGGCACGCTTGGAAATCTTCACCTCGGCGCCGTCCTTCATCACGGTGACCATCTTGTGCAGCACGTAGTCTGGGAAGCCTTGCGGAATACCCAGGCCGACCGCTTGCAAGCCGGCGCGTACGCGGGCGATAGTGCCGTGGTGGTCGGAACCCTGGATGTTGATGGCCTGGGTGAAGCCGCGCTGGAATTTGACGATGTGGTAGGCGACGTCCGGCACAAAATAGGTGTAGCCGCCGTCGGTCTTGCGCATCACGCGGTCCTTGTCGTCGCCGTAGTCGGTGGTGCGCAGCCACAGCGCGCCGCCGTCTTCGTAGGTGTGGCCGTTGGCGACCAGCGCTTCAACAGTTTTTTCCACCTTGCCGTCGGAGTACAGCGAGGATTCCAGGTAGTAGTTGTCGAACTTCACGCCGAAGGCTTGCAGGTCGATGTCCTGTTCATTACGCAGGTAGGTCACTGCGAAGGCGCGGATGTTTTCGATGTCTTCCACTTCGCCGGAGCCCGTGACCGGCTGGCCGTCCGAAGCGGATACGGTTTTCTTTGCCAGGAAATCGGCGGCGATGTCGGCGATGTAGTCGCCGTTGTAGGCCGATTCAGGCCATTCCGCGTCGCCCGGCTTGAAGCCCTTGGCGCGGCACTGGACCGAGTTGGCCAGGGTCTGGATCTGGACGCCGGCGTCGTTGTAGTAGAACTCGCGGGTGACTTTGGCGCCTTGCGCTTCGAACAGCGAGGACAGGGCGTCGCCCAGGGCCGCCTGGCGGCCGTGGCCCACGTGCAGCGGGCCGGTCGGGTTGGCGGAGACGAATTCAATGATGACGTTCTTGCCGGCCAGGGATTCGCTCCGGCCGAAGGCGGCGCCTTGCTGCAGCACGCTCTTGACCACGGACTGCTTGGCGGCGTCGCTCACGCGCAGGTTGATGAAGCCTGGGCCTGCGATGTCGGCCGACGCGACCAGCTGCTTGCCGGCCGGGTTTTCCAGCAGGGCGGCGACGATCTTCTGCGCCAGTTCGCGCGGATTCATTTTCAGCTGCTTGGCCAGCTGCATGGCGATATTGCAGGCGACGTCGCCGTGCGAGGCATCGCGCGGACGCTCCAGCACCACGTTGGCTTTAACGTCGGAACCTTCCAGGATCGGCGCGAGGGCGGCCTGGAACAGGGAAATGATCTCTTGCTTTTGTTGGGCGAGCATGTGAATAGCTGAGGAACGTCTGAAAGAGGAACATTATACTTGTTTGCCAGAACGGGTAAATCGGGGCAAAACAAAGGGTTAGGGGACCTATCCCGGGTACAATCTTGGTTTTCACAGATTTACCGCGATTGGTGGCCTTCCCGGGCTGCCCCGCCGGCGGCGGCGCGATGACAGGATTGCAATGACTAAGAAAGAGCGCTCAACTTTATCCCTCAAACCCAAGGCCAAACCGGCTGCGCCGGCGGCCAAGGCGCCTCGTGCGCAAGGGGAGGGTGCTGCGCGCTCGGCTGGCCCGCGTCCGTCGGGTCCGCGTCCAGCAGGGCAATCCCGTAGCGAATCGGCTCCGCGCACTGGAGGCCCGCGCCCAAGTGGCGAAGGCGCCCAGCGCGGGTTTGGTGCTCGTTCGGACCGTGAAAACCGGGGCGAAGGCCGCAGCGAAGGTCGCAGCGACCGCGAACAGCGCGCCTTTGCGCCGCGCTCGGACCGTGAAAACCGCGGTGAAGGCGGCCAAAGTGGATTCGGCCCGCGCCCAAGCGGCGAAAACCGTGGCGAAGGACGCGGCGAAGCCGGCCCGCGCAGTTTCGGCCCGCGCCCGACCGGCGAAAACCGTGGCGAGGGTCACGGGGAGGGCGGTCAGCGCGGCTTCGGCAAGCGCGCGGGCGCCGAGTTCCGCAACGATTCGCGCTCCGGCAGCGGCCAGCGAGACTTCGGCCGCACTGCGGGCGGCGAGGGCGCCGGTTCCGGCTCGCCTTGGGCGGCCCGCAAGCCAGCGGCCCGTGGGGCAGACGCACCGGCCGTGCAACGCGCGCCGGCCAAACCGGCCTTCCGCGAAAGCCATCACCGCGACCTGAAACCGCGCGTGCAGACCGATTTCCAGTCCGAATTGAAGCAGGACTCCTTGTCCTTCGCCCTGCTGGGCGCAGCGACGGCAGCGGTCCAGGTGCAGCAGGGCATGGCCCTGCCTCAAGCGCTGGCGACGGTGTTCGCCGCCAATAACGCCCAACCGCAAGCCCGTGGGGCGATCCAGGACATCGCCTACCGCGCCATGCGCCAGCTGGCCCTGAGCGAAATCCTGATCGGCCTGATGGCGCCGAAGGCCCCGGACCCGATGGTCCAGGCCCTGCTGTCCGCTGCCCTGCCGCTGATGCACCCGGCCGACGGCAGCGCGGCCCCTTACGAAGCCTTCACGGTGGTCGACCAGGCCGTCACGGCCGCCGGCTCCCACCCGGACACCGCGCGCGCCAAAAACATGGTCAACGCCCTGTTGCGCCGTTTCCTGCGCGAGAAAGACGAGCTGCTGGACGAAGCCATGCAGCAGCCGGAAGCCAAGTACAACTACCCGCAATGGTGGATCGACGCCGTCATCACCGCCTACCCGAAAGACTGGGAGAAGCTGCTGGCTGCCGGTAACGAAGCGCCGCCGTTGACCCTGCGCGTGAATAGCCGCCGCACCAATGTGGCCGACTACCTGGCCCGCCTGTCCGAGCAAGGCATCGACGCCGCCCAGATCGGTCCTTACGCGGTGCGCCTGGCCAGGCCGGTGCCGGTTGCGCAGATTCCCGGCTTCGCGGAAGGCGACGTTTCGGTGCAGGATGCCGGTGCCCAGCTGGCGGCCCCGCTGCTGGACGTTAAGCCAGGCATGCGCGTGCTGGACGCATGCGCCGCGCCTGGCGGCAAAACCTGCCACATCCTGGAGCTCGCTGATGTCAATTTGACAGCATTGGACGCCGATCCCAAGCGCCTGCAGCGCGTCCAGGAAAACCTCGACCGCCTGCAGCTGCATGCGGCTTTGCAGCCCGCCGAAGCCCAAAGCGACGCCTGGTGGGACGGCCAGCAGTTCGACCGTATCCTGGCCGACGTGCCTTGCACGGCCTCCGGCATCGTGCGCCGCCACCCGGATATCCGCTGGCTGCGCCGCAAGAGCGACACCCGTCAACTTGCAACACTTTCTTCGGAAATTCTCGACAATCTTTGGCGAATGCTCGCCCCGAATGGTAAATTGCTGTTCGTGACATGTTCGTTGTGGCCGCAGGAGTCCGAGGCGCAGGCGGCCGCTTTCGCGGTGCGCAACCGCGCCACTCGCCTCGATGCACCCGGCCAATTGCTGCCTTTGGGCGGCGCCGAGCAGGATCACGATGGTTTGTTCTACGCATTGTTCCAGAAAGATGCGTGACCCTTTGACGAGCACCAGGCAAGTGATCCAAAGATTTTTTCGACTCCTTTGCTGGCAGTTGCTGTTGACGCTTGCGTGTGCGTTACCGCACGCCGCCCACGCCTCCGATGACGGGGTGGAGATCACGCGCGCCTATATCGAGGCGGCGGAAGAGGGGTATCGCCTGTCGTCAGCCTATTCCTTTGAATTGAGCCACGGCCTGGAAGACGCCGTGCAATCGGGCGTTTCGCTGCACTTCACCACCGAAATCAGCTTCACCCGTCCACGCTGGTACTGGTTCGACGAAAAAGCCGTCACCGCCAAGCGCACCCACAAACTCTGGTACGACGTGCTCACACGCCAGTACCACGTCAAGATCATCGGCTCCGTCGCCCAGCCCTTCCAGACGCTGGACGAAGCCCTGTTTTTCATCCGCAGGCCGACCCGCTGGGTCGTGGCGCCGCGCGGGGCCCTGGAGGTGGGCAAAACGTATAACGTGACCTTGAAGATGGGTATGGACAAGGATTTCCTGCCCAAGCCGATCCAGGTCAATGCCTTCAACAACAGCGAGTGGCGACTCTCGTCCAAACAGAAAACCTTCCAGTACAGGGCTGAGTAAGTGAGATCGGCCCTCAGGTACCTGTTTGTCGTCGCGGGCGCGACTTGCAGCATATTGCTGTTCCTGCTCGCTTCCGCATCCGACAATTCCGGCTTTTTCGACCGTTATTATGGCTGGCTGCTCGGCCTGAACGCTTCCGTCGCGGTGGCGCTGGTGGTGCTGGTCGGCGTGTCCCTGTTCCGTCTCTATTCGCGCTATAAGAGCGGCAAGTTCGGCTCCAAGCTGATGACAAGGCTGGTGGTGCTGTTTGCCGCCATCGGCGTTTTGCCCGGCCTGGTGATCTTCCTGGTGTCGGTGCAGTTCGTGTCGCACTCCATTGATTCCTGGTTCAACGTGCGGGTGGAGGAAGCGCTGGATGCCGGCCTTGACCTGGGCCGCTCAGCGCTGGACGAATCGCTGGCCGAACTGGAGGCCCAGGCGCGCGGCACCGTGCGCCAACTGGCCGAAGACCCGTTCTATGCCGCCCCGGCCACGCTGGCCCGCTTCGTGCGCCGCCATCCGGGTACCCAAAGCGCGATCATCGTCGATGCCGACGGTGGCCTGATCGTCTCCGCCATGGGCGAGCGCCGCGTCAACCTCTCGGCTGACTTGCCAAGCGCCGTCATGCTGGGCAAGGCGAAAGAAGAGCCAGCTTATGCAGCCTACGAAGGCGGCGGTGAACTGCGCGACGATCACGTCGGAGCGCCTCAACCGGCGCCGCTCGATGCCAACAGCGTGCTGCGGCTGCGCGTGCTGATGGCCATTCCCGATCCCGTGCAGCCGTCCGGCGCCCACCTCGCACCGCGCTACCTGCAGATCATCCAGGCCGTACCGCAGAAGCTGGCGAGCAATGGCGAAATGCTGCGCACCGCCTTCTCCGAATACAAGGAGCGCTTCGTGGCCCGTGTCGGCCTGCGCAAGATGTATATCGAGACGCTCACCCTGACCCTGCTGCTGGCAGTGTTCGGCGCCATCGCCGCCGCTTTCCTGATCGCGAACGATTTGGCGCAGCCGCTGCTGCTGCTGGCCGAAGGTACGCGTGCCGTGGCCGAGGGCGACCTGTCGCCGCGTCCTATCGTCGCCAGTTCGGACGAACTGGGCACGCTGACCCAATCCTTCAACACCATGACGCGCCAGCTGTCCGAAGCGCGCAGCGCCGTCGAGCGTAACCGTATCGCGCTGCAAAACGCCAAGGCCCACCTGGAATCGGTGCTGGCAAACATGTCGGCGGGCGTGATGGTGCTCGACTCCGAATTCCGCCTGGTCACCTGCAACGACTCGGTCGAACGCATCCTGCAGCACGCCGGCGTAACCCTGATCGGCCAGCCGCTGGCCGAAGTGGAAGGAATGCAGGAGTTCGCCGCCGCCATCATCGCCGCCTTCTCGGCGCAGAGTGCGCAGACGGCAGCCGGCCGCAACGTGGCGCGCCTGCACTGGCAGCGCCAGATCGAAATTCCGCGCCAGCCTGGCAGCCCTGAGGACAATGAACAGATCCTGCTGACCCGCGGCTCGCGCCTGCCGCTGGAAACCGGCACCGGCTACATCGTCGTGTTCGACGATATCACCGACGTGATCTCGGCCCAGCGCTCGATCGCGTGGGGCGAAGTAGCCCGCCGCCTGGCACACGAAATCAAAAACCCGCTGACGCCTATCCAGCTGTCGGCCGAACGCCTGCAAATGAAGCTCGAATCCAAGCTGGCAGGCCCCGATGTGGAATTGCTCAACAAAGCCTCCACCACCATCGTCAACCAGGTCGCCGCCATGAAACGCATGGTCGACGACTTCCGCGATTACGCCCGCACCCCGCCTGCCGTATTGCAGCCGCTGGACCTGAACTCCCTGGTGGAGGAGATCCTGCACCTGTACGTGAGCGGTGAGGGCAACGACATCATCCACGCCAACCTGGCGCCGGTGCTTCCCATGATCATGGGCGACGAGACGCAATTGCGCCAGGTGATCCACAACCTGCTGCAAAATGCGCAGGATGCGCTCCAGGAGCATCCGCCCCTGGACGCCGAGCCGCGTATCGACGTGGTTACGGAAGGCATCATCTACCAGAGTGCGGACGGCGGCACGCGTATTGCAGTGCGCCTCTCAATCTCGGACAATGGCCCCGGATTCATGCCAAAGATCCTGGCAAATGCCTTTGAACCGTACGTCACGTCAAAGGCAAAAGGCACGGGTTTGGGCCTGGCGATGGTGAAGAAGATTATCGAGGAACACGGGGGCAGGATCGATATCCAGAACCGTGACGATAGAAGTGGTGCGTCGGTGCTGATTTTGCTGTTAAAGTTGGCGTCGGTGTAGTTGGCATAATATTGTTGGACTAATAAAATCATTGTCGCTCAGACAGGTATAGAATGCCTGCGTAGAAGGCGACAAAAAGAGGGAAGGGGCAAGGGATACATGGCAAACATTCTCGTAGTTGATGATGAAATGGGCATCCGGGAGCTGCTCTCGGAAATCCTTGGTGACGAAGGCCACGCGGTCACGCTGGCGGAGAACGCCCAGCAGGCACGCGCTGCGCGTGCCGCCGGGGCGCCCGACCTGGTCCTGCTCGACATCTGGATGCCCGACACGGACGGCGTAACGCTGCTGAAGGAATGGCAGCGCGATGGCTTGCTGACCATGCCGGTGATCATGATGTCCGGCCACGCAACCATTGACACCGCAGTGGAGGCGACTCGCATCGGCGCCATGAATTTCCTGGAAAAGCCGATTGCGATGCAAAAGCTGCTGAAGGCCGTGCAGGCTGGCCTTAGCCGTGCGCAGGAAGCGGTGCGAGCGCCGGTCATGGCATCGCGCCCGGTGATGCCGGCGCCGGTGGAAGAAACCAGCTTTGGCCAATCGCAGGCGATGCAACAGCCGGTGACCCATAACCTGGGCATGGCGCGCGCAGTCAATGGCGACAATCCGATCTTCAACCTGTCGTTCGACCTGCCGCTGCGCGAAGCGCGCGACGCATTCGAGCGCATGTACTTCGAACACCACCTGGGCCGCGAAGGCGGCAGCATGACCCGCGTGGCCGAGAAGACCGGACTGGAACGCACCCACCTGTACCGCAAGCTGAAGCAGCTGGGCGTGGAGCCGGGCAAGCTGTCGAAGAAAAACCAGGCTTGACTCCCACCACCCTGGTAACGGGCCCGACGGCCGCAGCGCGCGAGAGCGCGATTGCGGCCGTTTTGTCGCCTGGCGTACCCACTGCCATCATCCTGGAAGGTCTGGCCGACGGGAAGTCCAGTTTGGTATATGATGAAAGTGACCTGACGGCATGGCAGCCGCAAGTACATCGAATCGCTCCCGGCTGCCTATGCTGCGCCGGTAATCTTGTCTTACGTGTTACATTGAACCGTCTCTTGCGCCGTCCCCCGGCGCAGCTCTTTATCAGCCTGGCTGATGCCACCCACGTGGATAGCCTGCGCGCCATGCTTGAAGCGGCACCCTACGACGCCTTGCTGCGCCTGGAGCCGGTACTGAACGCTTGAAAATGGCTAGGACAGCCCCATCTCGGTTTGGAAACGAAACGTGAAGGAAGCCATATGAACCTGATTTATAACAGCGAGCAATACAGCGTTGTCGAATTTGGCCCGGACCGTAGCCTCGAAGCCCTGCGCTTTGGCGGTTATGAAATCGTGGACAAGGGCGGCAAACGCGAAATCTTCATTGCCGGGGTCATGGCGCAGAACTTCCGCCGCGACGTTAACGAATTGATTGCCAGCGAGCCCACCATCGAGGAGATCGATGACTTCCTGGGCAACTATGAAGCACTGATGAGTCAGCCGGTGCTGCTGCACTAAGCTTCAAGCATCCTTCCGCTGGGGCAGTTTCTTGCCCCGCCACGGGCAGCCATGCGCTGCCCGTTTCTTCGTCTGAGCTGCAATAATCGCGTGTTAGAATTTGCAAAAATGTCAATCCGACATTTGCTTGTTGGGCTCCTCATTGCGTTCGATTACTTTGGGAACCATGCATATTTCAAACGCCTTAGTCCTTTTGTTTTTCCTCGCGTCGCCAGTCGCCGCCTCGCAGGAAGGATACGCGCACGGGCCAGACCATTGTTACCACTTCATGGCACCTGCTGGCTGGGTGATGGACAATCGAGTCCTCGCATCCGAGGGGATTCCGATGGTTTTCTATCCGGAGGGAAGCTCCTGGGCGAACGCTAACATGGCGATCTATACGCGCCCTGCGTCAGAAGTGCGGCAAGCGCCAGATCCGGTAGGTGCACAAGTCAAGGACGTGCTGTCGATGTATCTGCCGGATTCGCCGAATATCAAAGCCAGCAAGCTTGAAACGATACGCGCCAAGTCGGGAGCGGAAGGGGAGCTATGGTCCTTTTCGGGATATCGCGAAGGTGGGGCAGAGCTTGTCGCGTATTTTGTGGGGCCGAAAACACTCAATTACTTCGTTGCGCAGCTTGCCAAAGGTGCCGACGTAGAGCAAGGCCGGCGTATCTTGCTCGAGTTGGCGTCAACCTACCGCGAAGCTGATGATTGCGTTCCGTGTACAGCAGGAGCTTCATGTGAAACGCGCAATTGATTGCTTGTCCCACCAGCGGAAAATATATAAACGAACCAGCCAATAACCATGCCAGTCCTAGGATTCAGTCATTACAATTTGCGTGCGGCGCGAGCGTCGCTAGAGGAGCTGCGCGCATTTTATTGCGAGGTAGTGGGCCTGCAGGTTGGGCAGCGGCCTCCGTTTCGCAGTTTCGGGTACTGGCTCTATGCCGGCGGATATCCAGTCCTGCATCTGTCCGAAGCAGGGCCGGAGGAAAATCGGCCGGCGCAACCGCTTGGCACATTTGATCATGCGGCGTTTCGCTGCACCGGCCAGGTACAGTACGAACATGAGCTGAAACGGCGCGGAATCGAGTATCGGGTCGCCACGGTTCCGGCGACGCGGCAAGTCCAGATCTTCCTGACGGACCCCGCCGGGAATGGCGTTGAGCTGAACTTTGCTTCGGACTCCGTCGCGTGACTATTGGAGAGAATATGCTTGCGATCTGCAAGCTATGATTTCAGCCTTTCCATATTGTTCCCGGCGGGGCGAATAAAACATGAATGATTTGCTGAAAGCCGTGGGCTTGCTGGCTGTGTTGGCCGTGGTCGCAAAAGGCGTTGGCCTGGCCCGGGGAACGGACGATTCGCAGAACCCGGAAGTGATCAAGAACCCGGTGTACCTTGAAGTGCGCCTCACTATGGAGAACTCCAGGCGATCGCTTGAAGCAGTGGCGATTGTGGAAACGGTCGACGATGCGGATTGCCAAAAAATCTCGAAGGATGCAATGAAGGCGCTGGGCGTGGAAACTGAGAAAGAAAGGGAGCCACGTTTGGAGTTGAAATCCGTTGAATGCAAGGCGGAGCTTTCCTTACGCAACGCGCAGCTCTTCGACAATGAACCTAATGTCGTGAGCTATGTCAGGGCAGAGCGAGGCAATCGTCTTGAGCGCGAAATGCGATGGATCTTTTGGGGCGTATCGGTCGAAGAGAGTGATGCGATTTGCCGCATGGTGCCGAAGCTGCAGAGAGGTTTGAAGGGCAAGGTGAGCTGCATTCGAGCATTGCGAAGCTAGGAGGGAGAGATGATCAAGCGATTCGTGGTTGGATTGTTCGCCATCGGCATGGTGCTGTATTCCGTCATGGCCGCTGCGCAAAAGCTTTCGGTGGGCATTCCGGTTGAACTTGAAATCCCGGCGGCGCCAACTCCGGTTCAGGCCAACGGCAGGATTCATCTACTCTACGAACTGCACATTACCAATTTCCGGGCGAAGAGTCTTGAGCTGTCGCGCGTTGGAGTTGCCAAAGGCGGGGCGGACCGTTCATTCCTGCATAGCGTTGAAGGGCCTGCGCTCAGGGAGCGCCTGGTACGTCCCGGCGCTCCGGCGGATTTGGCGGATAAGCGGGTGATCGGCGGTGGCATGCGCGCGGTCGTCCTGCTTGATCTCGAATTCCAGAAGCTGGCGGATGTTCCGCGGACATTGGTGCATCGCCTTTTCTTCAAGCCGGACGAGCAGGGCGGAGACATCTACGTTGACGGCGCCGAGGTGGCGGTTCGCCAGGCTGCGCCGATTGCGATCAGTCCACCGCTGAAGGGACAAGGCTGGGTTGCCTTGAGCGGAATGTCGAACACTTCAGTCCATCGCCGCACCATGGTGGTGGTCGATGGCAAGGCGAGGATTGCGCAGCGCTTTGCCGCTGACTGGACGCGGATTGGAAAAGAGGGGTTGGCATTCAGCGGCGACCCGGCGAAGAACGCGAACTGGACGGCGTATGGCGCGGAAGTGCTGGCGGTTGCGAATGCCACCGTGGCCGATGTGAAGGATGGAATTCCTGACAACGATCCGACCGCTGCAAAGAAAGCTGTCCCGATCAATCTCGAAACGGTCGGTGGCAACTACGTGATCCTCGACCTTGGTGGCGGCAACTTCGCGTTCTACGCACACCTTCAGCCGAACAGCATCCGTGTGAAAGCCGGTGACCGCGTGCGTCGCGGACAAACCCTGGCGCTGCTGGGGAACTCCGGCAATTCGGATGCGCCGCATTTGCACTTCCACGTCAGCGACGGCGATTCTCCGCTTGGTGCGGAAGGTTTGCCTTATGTCCTCGATGCGTTTGATTTTCAGGGCGAGCTGCCATCGAAGAAACTGCTCGCGGAAGGCGGGTGGAAGGCGTGGCTGACCACCAGGCCTGAAAAACGTCAGCTCGAAATACCTACTGAGAATGCAATTGTCCGCTTCCCATGAAACGAACCTGGACAATCATCGGGGTCGCCAGCGTGGCGCGAAGCTTCAGCTGGTACCAGGCCCTGATTGGGCAGCCCAAGACCAGCCCTGCCCATGAACACTTCGGGCAACTTGTGGATGACGATGGCACGGTACTGCTTTGCTTGCACCAGTGGGGCTCGCACGATCATCCTACGCTGGCCAGTCCGGCGCACGCGCAGCCTGGCAACGGGCTCCTGCTGTTTTTCCGGGTGGACGACTTTGACGCCGCGCTGACGCGGGCGCGCGGCATGGTCCCCAAGCTGGAGGAAGAACCTGGCGTCAATCCCAGCACCGGCACCAGGGAATTTGCCGTGCGTGACCCGGATGGCTACTATGTCATGGTGAGTGAATGCGGCTGATGGGGGGAACGACCCCGCGTGCTCATGATAAAGTTCAGGGATGTGCCAATTACTTGCTATGAACTGCAATGTCCCGACCGACATTGTGTTCAGTTTCACCGGCTTCGCCCTGCGCGGCGGGCAGACCGATACCCATCATGATGGCTGGGGCATCGCCTTTTTCGAGGGCGCCGGCGTGCGCCATTTTGTCGACCACCAGGCTGCGATCCATTCGCCGATTGCGGAGCTGATCAAGAACTACCCGATCAAGTCGAAGAACGTGATCGCGCATATCCGCAAGGCCACGCAGGGCGAGGTCATGCTGGAGAACTGCCATCCATTTGTACGTGAGCTGTGGGGCCGCTACTGGGTGTTCGCCCACAACGGCGACCTGAAAGAGTTCGCGCCTGTGCTCCATGGCCCGTTCCGGCCGGTCGGCACCACCGACAGCGAGCAAGCCTTCTGCCTGATCCTGCAGGAGCTGAGCGAGCGCTTTGGCGATACCTGTCCGCCGCTGCCCATGCTGCGTGCCCAGGTGGAGAAGACCGTGCGCAGCATTGCCGCCCACGGTACCTTCAATATGATGCTGTCCGATGGCCGCGCGATGTTCGCGCATTGTTCGACCCACCTGCATTACATCGTGCGCCAGTATCCCTTCGATACTGCCAAGCTGTCCGACGAGGACGTGAGCGTCGACTTTTCCCAGGTCACGACGCCAAACGACCGGGTAGCCGTGATCGTCACCCAGCCATTAACTACTAATGAGCAATGGACAGCATTCGTGCCGGGCGAGATGAAATGCTTTGTGGACGGCCTGCCGCAGAAAAGGGACTTCGAGCAAATTTAGAAGACACCGGCAAGAATTGATGCCAAAATGGCAGGACACGTCAGGAATTCCCCCTATGATCGACCTTTCCAGCAACGATGCGGCCTCCCAGAGCCTGAAAGTTCGCGAATTTTATCTGGGCCGGCAGCCGATCTTGGACCGCAACCAGGCCCTGTTCGGTTACGAGTTGCTATTTCGCAACGCTCCGGTAGGGCCCGCCAATATCAATACTACCCAGCTCTCGGCTACGGCGGCCGTGATTGCGCACGCTGCGCAGCTGGGCATGGAACGCACCATTGGCGACGCCATCGGCTTCGTCAACGTCGATGCGGACGCCATCCTGAGCGATATCTTCGGCTTCCTGCCACGCGAAAAGCTAGTGCTGGAAGTTAGCGCTGCCAATACTCTTGCGCCTGCCGTGCTGTCACGCATGTCGGAGCTGGTGAGCCACGGTTTCCGCTTCTCGCTGGACGACATCAATCCCGATTCGCCGCAACTGCCTGCGCTGATGCCGATGGTGGAATACGTCAAGCTGTCGATGCGCGATATCTCTCTGGACGGCATGGTCAAGCTGGCGCCGCGCTTTAAGCAGGACGGCAAGAAGCTCATGGCCTGCAAGGTCGAAAACCGCGACGAATTCAAGAATTGCCTGGACCTGGGCTGCGATTACTTCCAGGGCTATTACTTCGCCAAGCCGGTCATCATGAGCGGCAAGAAGCTGTCGCCATCGCAGCTTGCGGTGATGGAATTGATGACGCTTGTTACGTCCGATGCTGACAATATCGAGATCGAGCGCGCCATCAAGAAAGACGTGTCGCTGGCCCTGAACCTGCTGCGCCTGGTGAATACGCCGGCGGTCGGCGCGCGCCAGCGGATTGATTCCTTGAGCCAGGCCGTGCATATCCTGGGACGCCGCCAGCTGCAGCGCTGGCTGCAGATCATGCTGTACGCCGAACCGGGCAAGCGCGGTCATTCGATGACGCCTTTGCTGATGCTGGCCACCACGCGCGGCCGTTTGCTGGAATTGCTTGCCACCAAACTGCGCCCTGCGCACCGCCATGTGGCCGATATCGCTTTTACAGTCGGCATCATGTCGCTGATGGATACCCTGTTCGGCATTCCGATGATGGAAATCCTGGCGCAGATTCCGATGGGCGACGAGGTCGCCGAGGCGCTGGTATTCCGCGGCGGTTTCTTCGGCGACCTGCTCAAGCTGGCCGAGTGCATCGAGCGGCTGGAAGACATGGACACCCGCATCCTGCCCGCGCTGGCCGACCTCGCGATTTCGACCGAGGAGCTGGTGGAGCTGGAAATGTCGGCATTCGAATGGAGTGACAACGTGGTGCGATACGCCCTGTAGAGGCTTACGCACCGGCAGCGGCGCCGCCTTGGCGCCGTTTTTTTTTGCTGAGGAGGAGATGCAGTGTTAAGCGTCAGTGGATTGAGCAAGTCTTATGGCGAACGGCGCGCAGTTGATGGCGTTTCGTTCCAGGTGCAGCGCGGGCAGACGGTCGGCCTGCTGGGGCCTAACGGCGCCGGCAAGTCCACCACGGTCAGTATGATTTGCGGCTTGATCAAGGCCGATAGCGGGACCGTCACGCTGGATGGCGAGCCGGTAGGGCAGGGCGCCAGCGCGGCCAAGCAGAAACTAGGGCTGGTGCCGCAAGACCTGGCTTTGTATGAAGAGCTGCCTGCCATTGAAAACCTCAAGCTGTTCGGTGCGCTGTACGGCCTTAAGGGCTCCGCATTGGCCAAGCGCGCGGAGGAAGTGCTGGCGCTGGTCGGTTTGTCGGACCGCGCGAAGGACAAGCCGGCCACATTCTCTGGCGGCATGAAGCGACGCCTGAATATCGCGGCCGCGCTGCTGCATGATCCGCAGCTGCTGATCCTCGACGAGCCGACAGTCGGTGTCGACCCGCAAAGCCGCAATGCCATCTTCGATACGCTGGAAGCATTGAAGGCCCAGGGGCGCTCGCTGATCTACACCAGCCATTACATGGAAGAAGTGGAGCGCCTCGCGGACCACATCGTGATCATCGACCACGGCAAGGTGCTGGCGGACGCTGAGCCGGCGGAGCTGTATCGCCGCCTGCCGGCGCAAGCTGCGCTGCAGGTCGAATTGGCGGACGTTGCGCGCGTGCCGGCGGAAACGGTGGTGGCCGCGCTGGCAGGTTTGCCTGGCGTGGCTGGCGTGCGCCACGAGGGGGCCCAGATCGACATCAGCCTGCACGCGACGACGCATGCCGCACCGGTGTTGCGCTGGCTGGACGAGCAGGGCCACGCGCTGGCCCATTTCTCGACTGCCCGCACCAAGCTGGAAGACATCTTCCTCACTCTTACCGGCCGCACCCTGCGCGACTAAGGAATTCCGATGACAGCAATAATTGCAATGATCCGCAAGGATCTGATCCTCTACCTGAACGACAAGCGCGCGCTGATGCTTAACCTGCTGATGCCGATCGTGCTGGCGGCCTTCTTCGGCTCCCTGTTCGGCGGCGCCGGCGGCGGCAACAACAGCAAGATCGAGATCGGCCTGGTGCAGCAGGACACGAGCGTCATTGGCCGCAAGATCGGTGATGCGCTGAAGGCCGATCCTACGTTGACGGTGCAGGAGCTGAGCGAGCAGGACGCCAAGGACAAGGTCCGCGCGGGCAAGCTGATGGTCGCCGTGGTGATCCCGGCAGGCTTTGGCGATGCTTCGGGCCAGGCACTGTTCCAGCCGGGCAGCAAGCCTGCCTTGCCGCTGTATTACGACCCGTCGCAATCGACCGTGCTGGCGATGGTGAAAGGCCTGCTGACCCAGCATGTCATGCAAGGCGTGACCGGCGAAGTCATGGGAGGTGCATCGGGCAGCAAGTTTACCGAGGCGAATCTGAAGCAGCTGGAGCAAGTGCCTGATAGCGACGATAAGCAGGCGCTGATTAATCTCCTGGGCGGTTTGAAGAAATATCAGGACCATGAGGCGAGCAAGGCAGACAGCCAGCGCACCGTGGCGACGGGCGGCGGCAACCTGAGCGTGCCTTTCACCACGACGGACGAGGCGCTCAGCTCGGGGCCGAAGTACAACGCTTATGCGCACGCATTCGCGGGCATGGGCGTGCAGTTCATCCTGTTTATGGGGATTGACCTGGGCATCGGCATCCTGCTTGCACGCCGCATGGGCATCTGGAACCGCTTGCTGGCGGCGCCGATCACCATGTCGCAGGTGCTGGTGTCGCGTGCGCTGTCCGGCGCGATGATCGCGGCGGGCTTGATGGTGGCGATCTTCTTCTGCGCGATGCTGATCTTTAAGGTGGAGATCACCAATGCCGCTGGGTTTGTGCTGGTGGTGGCGGCGTTTGCGCTGATGACGGCTTCGTTCGGGCTGCTGATTGCAGCGTTTGGCAAAACGCCTGAAGCTGCGCGCGGGCTGGCGGTATTTGCGACCTTGATCCTGGTGATGCTGGGTGGAGCCTGGGTTCCGACGTTTGTGTTCCCGGCGTGGATGCAGCAGCTGACGCTTGTGGTGCCGACGCGCTGGGCGGTCGATGGGCTGGATGCCATGACCTGGCGCGGGTTGGGGATGGATGTGGCGTTGCAGACGGCTGGCGTGCAGCTGGCGTTTGCGGCGCTGTTTGGGACGCTGGCGATCTGGCGCTTCCGCGCCCAAAACCGCTAGAACCAGAAAACCGGGGTACGACCCGCAGGGTCGGACCCCGGTTTCCCGGTTTTAAAGGTTCGGCGCCAGCCAGCGCTCCAGCTGGTCCTTGGCCACGCCACGACGCGCAGCCATATCCACCACCTGGTCCTCGTTGATCTTGCCAACGGTGAAATACTTCGACTCCGGGTGCGCAAAGTAGAAGCCCGAAACAGCTGCCCCCGGGAACATCGCAAACGATTCCGTCAGCTCCATCCCGATCTCATTCGCATTCAGCACCTTGAACACGTCCGCCTTCACGGTATGCTCAGGGCAGGCCGGATATCCCGGCGCAGGGCGGATGCCGCGATACTCTTCCTTGATCAGTTGCTCGTTGCTCAAAGCCTCTTCAGCCGCATAGCCCCACAGATCCTTACGCACGCGCTCGTGCAGGTATTCCGCAAACGCCTCCGCCAGTCGATCCGCCAGCGCCTTCAACATGATCGACGAATAATCGTCGTGCGCATCTTCAAAGCGCTTCTCATACTTCTCAATGCCCAGGCCCGCAGTCACCGCAAACATGCCGATGTAATCCTGCTTGCCCGAATCCTTCGGCGCGATAAAGTCCGACAGACACTGGTTAGGGCGCTGCACGCCATCGATCACGGGCTTCAGGCCCTGCTGGCGCAGGCCGTAGTAAGTGAAGGCCACTTCCGAGCGCGACTCATCGGAGTAAACCTCGATATCGTCCTCATTGACGGTGTTCGCCGGCAGCAGAGCGATCACCCCATTGGCAGTCAGCCAGCGGCCATCGATAATTTTCTTCAGGAGTGCCTTGCCTTCCTCGAACACTTTGGAAGCAGCCTCGCCCACCACCGAATCGGTCAGGATGGCAGGGAAGGGGCCAGCCAGGTCCCAGGTCTGGAAGAACGGGCCCCAGTCAATGTACTCGGCGATCGTCGCCAGATCCACATTTTTGAACACGCGGCGGCCAACGAACTTCGGACGCACCGGCGCGAATTCCAGTTTCGCCTTGTTGGCGCGCGCAGTTTCCAGCGACACGGTCGGCAGCGCCTTCTTGTTGGCGTGCTGCTCGCGGATGCGGGCGTAATCGTGATCCAGTTCTTCCACGAATTTGTTGCGCTGCTCGTCGGTCAGCAGCGACTGCGCCACCGAGACTGAGCGCGAAGCATCCGGTACGTACACCACCGGACCTTCGTAGTTGTGGGCGATCTTCACCGCAGTGTGGGCGCGGCTCGTCGTTGCGCCGCCGATCAGCAGGGGGATCTTCAGCATGCGGAAATGCTCGTCGCGCTGCATCTCTTTCGCCACGTGGGCCATTTCTTCCAGCGACGGCGTGATCAGGCCGGACAGGCCGATGATGTCCGCGTTCTCCGCCTTGGCTTTCGCCAGGATCTCGGAGGCCGGCACCATCACGCCCATGTTCACAACTTCAAAGTTATTACACTGCAGGACCACGGACACGATGTTCTTGCCGATATCGTGCACGTCGCCCTTCACGGTCGCGATAACGATCTTGCCCTTTGGCTTGGCCACGATGCCGGTACGCGCTTCTTCCGCCTTCTTCTCTTCCTCGATGTAAGGAATCAGGTGAGCCACGGCCTGCTTCATCACGCGTGCCGACTTCACCACCTGCGGCAGGAACATCTTGCCCTGGCCGAACAGGTCGCCGACGATATTCATGCCGTCCATCAGCGGGCCTTCGATTACATTGATCGGGCGGCCGCCGGAAGCAAACACCTGCTGGCGCATTTCTTCCGTGTCTTCAGTGATGAACTGGGTGATGCCATGCACCAGCGCATGCGCCAGGCGCTTTTCGACCGGCGCATTGCGCCACTCAAGGTTGGCCGCTTCCTGCTTGGCGCCGCCCTTCAGCGTCGCAGCGAATTCAATCATGCGTTCGGTGGCGTCTTCGCGGCGGTTCAGCACCACGTCTTCCACGCGCTCGCGCAGTTCGGCCGGCAGATCGTCGTACACGCCGATCATGCCGGCGTTGACGATACCCATTGTCATACCAGCCTTGATGGCGTGGTACAGGAATACGGTGTGGATCGCCTCGCGCGCCGGGTCGTTGCCGCGGAAGGAGAAGGACACGTTTGACACGCCGCCGGAAATCTTCGCGTGCGGCAGGTTGTTCTTGATCCAGCGCGTGGCTTCGATGAAGTCCACGGCGTAGTTGTTGTGCTCTTCGATGCCGGTGGCGACCGCGAAGATGTTCGGGTCGAAGATGATGTCTTCCGGCGGGAAGCCGACTTTCTCGGTCAGCACCTTGTAAGCGCGTTCGCAGATTTCGATCTTGCGCGCGAAGGTGTCGGCCTGGCCGGTTTCGTCGAAGGCCATCACGATCACGGCGGCGCCGTAGCGGCGGCACAGTTTCGCCTGGCGGATGAATTCGTCCTCGCCTTCCTTCATGGAGATCGAGTTCACCACGGCCTTGCCCTGCACGCACTTCAGGCCTGCTTCGATGACCGACCACTTGGACGAGTCGATCATGATCGGCACGCGCGAGATATCAGGTTCGGAAGCAATCAGGTTCAGGAAGCGGGTCATGGCGGCCTGGGAATCCAGCATCGCCTCGTCCATATTGATGTCGATGACCTGTGCGCCGTTCTCCACCTGCTGGCGCGCGACGGACAGCGCCTCGTCGTACTGCTCGTTCAGGATCATGCGTGCGAAGGCTTTCGAGCCGGTCACGTTGGTGCGCTCGCCGACGTTGACGAACAGCGAGTCGTCGTCGATGGTGAACGGTTCCAGGCCGGACAGGCGCTGCGCCACCGGCACGTGCGGCAAGGCGCGCGGCGTAGCGGTGGACAGAAGCTTGGCGACAGCGGCGATGTGGTCAGGCGTGGTGCCGCAGCAGCCGCCGGCCACGTTGATGAAGCCCGCGTCAGCGAACTCGCGCAGCAGGCGCGAAGTGTCTTCCGGCAGTTCGTCGAAGCCGGTGTCGCTCATTGGGTTGGGCAGGCCGGCGTTCGGGTAGATGCAGACGAAGGTATCGGCAATCTGCGACAGCTCTTCGGCGTATGGGCGCATCAAGGTCGCGCCCAGGGCGCAGTTCAGGCCAATGGTCAATGGCTTGGCGTGACGCACCGAGTTCCAGAAGGCCGGCACGGTCTGGCCGGACAGGATACGGCCGGAAGCGTCGGTCACGGTGCCGGAGATCATCAGCGGCAGGCGCTCGATCTCTGGACGCTCATCGAAGTACTGGTCGATCGCGAACAGCGCGGCCTTGCAGTTCAGGGTATCGAAGATGGTTTCCACCAGCAGCACGTCGGAGCCGCCGTCCACCAGGCCGCGTACCTGTTCATAGTAGGCAGCGACCAGCTGGTCGAAGGTAACGTTACGGGCGGCCGGGTCGTTCACGTCCGGCGAAATGGAAGCGGTCTTCGGGGTCGGGCCAAGCGCGCCGCAGACGAAGCGCGGCTTGTCTGGCGTGGAATACTTGGCGGTAGCTGCCTTTGCCAGCTTGGCCGCTTCCACGTTCATTTCATAGGCCAGGTGGGCCATGAAATAGTCGTCCTGCGCGATGGAGGTGGCCCCGAAGGTATTGGTTTCGATCAGGTCCGCGCCGGCGGCCAGGTAACGCTCGTGGATTTCCTGGATCACGTGCGGCTGGGTCAGCGTCAGCAGCTCGTTATTGCCTTTGACGAACAGCTCGCGGTGACCGCTGCCTTCCGGCGCAGCGAAATTGGCGAAGCGCTCGCCGCGATAAGCCTTCTCATCCAGCTTGTACTGCTGGATGATGGTACCCATCGCACCGTCCAGGAACATGATGCGCTTCGCGAGGATGTCGCGCAGCTGGGCTTCGGTCTTGGAGGTTGGACGGGTCGTGTTAGTCATTTTGATATCGCGGGTTGGGCAACGTGGACCTGAAATTATACGGCAAAGCAGCATTTTCCCCCGGCGACCACCCCCAGCCACCGATACAAATTCGGCATTTGCTTATGCGAAAAAATTGTCCACTTCTGTTCCTGACCCCAAGGTGGACAAATAATTCCTCGGGTAAAGACTTACTTGCACTTGCCGCGCAGTTTGGCGAGGCCGACGAAAGGGAGGGCGAGGACGCCGTTGACGGGGAGGAAGATCAAGACTGCGGGCTGGCGTTTGAGCCCTTCGGAGTGCAGGCAGTCGGGTACTTCGGCTTCCTTGAATGCGAGGTCGATGCGGCGGGCCTGTTGGTCGCCCGCGGCGAAATCGGCGGAAAGTGGTTGGCGTGGGGCTGTCTCCGCTGCGGCTTCGCGTATCGCTTGCTTGACTGCCGGGTCGTCAAAGCGCGCTAGGGATACCGTCGGCTTGGCGAGGCAGGACTGGCTTGCGAGCAGGCATGTCAGTAGCAGAAGGCGGCCCATAGTTTCTTTGGGAAATTAAATTCTTGATAATATTAGCGCCATTTGTGCTGGATTTGCACAAATCATGTGTTGCCGGATGGCTAACAATATGCCGTCCGGTTGTCTAAGATGGCTTCATCAACCAACCACTTTGAAGGAGATTCAAATGCCCATCCTGAACATCACCGTCAGCGGCACCCCGGAACAAGTGCCAGCCAAAAAAGTCAGCAATATCCTGATGAAGCACACCGGCGAAATCCTGCATAAGGCGCCGGCCTTGACCGCCATCGCCGTGCATTACACGCCGCGCGAGCAGTGGTTTGTCGGTGGTGAGTCGCTGGCGGAGCTGGGCAAGGCGAGCTTCTTCTTCGACATCAAGGTGACTGATGAGACCAATACCGCCAACGAGAAGTCGGCCTATATCGCGGCAGTCTACAAGGACTTGCAGGAGCTTCTGGGCGAGCTGCATGAAGTGAGTTACATCCACATCGACGATGCGCGACCGGCCGCCTGGGGCTGGGGCGGACTTACGCAGCAATTCCGCGCGGTTCAGAAGATGTTGATGTAAACGCTGGCGGCGTAGTCGACGAAGGCGCGAACCTTGGGCGAGAGGTGGCGGTTCTGCGGGTAGAGGGCGTACAGCTCGCGGGCCTTGGGCGTAAAGCCTGGCAGGACTTCCACCAAGGCGCCGCGTTCCAGCTCTTCGCGTACGATGAAGGCGGCGGCGTTGGCGATGCCAAGGCCGGCCGTCGCTGCGGCGCGCAGGGCGACGTTGGTGTTGGCCTGCAGCGTGCCGCGCACTGCGATCGTGTGTTCCTCGCCATCAGGCCCGGCCAGCGCCCATTCGCTGGCGCGTGCGGCGGCCGTGTACACCAGGCAGTTGTGCTGCGCCAGGTCGGCAGGCGCGGCGGGCGCGCCGTGCGAGCGCAGGTAGCCGGGACTGGCGACGAGAAGCACTTTGCTGGTGGCCAGGCGGCGCGCAACCAGCGTTGAGTCGGGCAGCTCGCGCGCCAAACGGAGGGCGACATCGAAGCCGTCTTCGATCAGATCCACCATGCGGTCATTGCACACCAGGTCCACTTGCAGGCCAGGGTATTTCGCCATGAAGCCAGGCAGCCATTGCGCCACTTCGATGGTGCCAAAGGCCATGGGCGCGTTGATGCGCAAGGTGCCGGTGATTTCCGCCTGGTGGCGGCCGACGTTGCGGTCTGCGTCGTCCAGCAGATCCAGCACCTGGCGTGTGGATTCGACATAATCGCGGCCGGCGTCGGTGAGCGCAAAACGGCGCGTGGTGCGGTTGAGGAGCTGGGCGCCTAGATGCTCTTCGAGCTGGCGCACCTGGCGTGAGACGATGGTGTGGGAAATGCCGAGGGCGTCGGCGGCAGCGGTAAAGCTGCCCAGTTCAACAACGCGGCGGAGCGCGCGCAGCGCCGCGAGTTGGTCCATTTACTGGAAGCGCTGCCCGTCGAGCGGGAAGCCTTTGATGAATTCAGCGGCCGGCAGGCGCTTGCCGCCCGGTTTTTGCAGCTGCGTCAGGCGCAGCGTGCCTTCGCCGCAGGCGACCACGATGCCGTGGTGGGCGTCGGCGGCAATCACTTGGCCCGGTTCAGCGTTGCTGCCGCCTTCCAGCACTTCCGCGCCCCACAGCTTGATCACCGTGCCATTCACTTCGCCGTGTGCGCCGGGGAAGGGATTGAAGGCGCGGATCTTGCGGCTGATTTCTCGGGCGGACTGGGTGAAGTCCAGTACCGCTTCTTCTTTCAGGATCTTGTTGGCGTAGGTGACGCCTTGCTCCGGCTGCGGCACTGCCTCCACTACGCCTTTTTCCATCTTGCGCAGCACCTTGACCATCATCTGGGCGCCCATGGCGGCCAGCTTGTCGTGCAGGGTGGCGGTGGTGTCCTGCGGCGTGATCGGGGTGCGCTCGATCAGCAGCATCGGGCCGGTGTCCAGGCCTTCTTCCATTTCCATGATGGTGACGCCGGTCTCGGCATCGCCCGATTCGATCGCGCGGTGGATCGGTGCTGCACCGCGCCAGCGTGGCAACAGCGAGCCGTGGATGTTCAGGCAAGGCTTGATATCGAGGGTGGCGCGCGGCAGGATCAGGCCATAGGCGGCCACTACCATCACGTCGTAATCTGTGGCCAGCAGGCGCTCGTGGGCGGCTTTCGCTTCCGCCGCGCGCTGCGGGTCCTTGGCGTCCATGCGCAGCGACAGCGGCTGCAGCACTTCGATGCCGTGCTTGACGGCGTATTGCTTGACCGCCGACGGCTGCAGCTGCATGCCGCGGCCGGCCGGGCGGTCGGGCTGGGTCAGTACCAGGGGAATCTCGAAACCTGCTTCGTGCAAAGCCTGGAGGGCGACGGCCGCAAATTCAGGCGTGCCCGCGAAGATCACTTTCATGCTTCTTCCCCCGCTGCGATCAGTAACGGCGACCGGCGGCGCGCAGTGCTTCTTCGCGCTGCATGCCACGTTCTTCTTTTTGCAGTTTGGTCTTGATACGATTGCGTTTCAAGGGAGACAGGTATTCGACGAATACTTTGCCTTGCAGGTGATCCATTTCGTGCTGGATGCAGACCGCCAGCAGGCCGTCGGCGTCGATCTCGAAAGGCTCGCCCTTGACGTTGTAGGCGCGCACTTTCACTTGCGACGGACGTTCCACGCCGTCATAAATGCCAGGCACGGACAGGCAGCCTTCGTCATACACCTGCTTTTCTTCGCTCGACCACAGGATTTCCGGGTTGATGAAGGCAGTAAGGCCGGTTTTATCTTCAGTTACGTCGATGATCACGACTTGCTCATGCACGTCCACCTGGGTGGCGGCCAGGCCGATGCCAGGCGCGTCGTACATGGTTTCCGCCATGTCTTCCACCAGTTTTGCCAGGCGCTCGTCGAACACTGCGACGGGTTTGGCAACTTTGTGCAGGCGGGGGTCGGGATAGCGGAGAATATTCAGTTTCACGGTAATATCTTAGTCAAACAACAATAGTTGTGCGGAAAATAGCGCATATTACGTGTGCACGATTGCTTCTGTGACACGAATTCCTTGCTTCATCAGGGTAATATGGGCAGAATTTGATTTCAGTGAGGCAAGCCTTTTATGGCCTTCCGTCATTGCCGCACCTAACGGATATATCAATGAAAAATTTTAGCATAAGCAGCAGCCGCCTTGTGGCCGCCGCCCTGTTTTGCGGTGTGACGGCCGTTTCGGCCCATGCCAAGACGATCGTCTGTGAATTCAAACCGAACGCGCCGGACAGCCATACCGTTGTCAAAGGCGATACCCTGTGGGGCATCGCCGGCACATTCCTCGACAAGCCTTGGTGCTGGCCGCAGGTCTGGGGCATGAATAAAGAGGAAATCGCCAATCCTCACTGGATTTACCCGGGCCAGATCGTCTGGTTCGACCGCGAGGCCGGCCGCCTTCGCCTTGGCAACAAGGTAGGCGGTGATGGTTCCGGCGGCGGCGCCGGCGACATGAAACTGGAGCCACAACTGCGCACCCAAGGCCTGGGCAAGGAAGCCGTGCAGTCGATCCCGTCCGGCGTGATCGAGCCTTTCCTGAGCCAGCCCCTGATTATTGAAGAAGACGAGCTGAAAAACGCTCCGCGCATCATTGCGACCCGCGGCGCTCGCGTCTTCCTCGGCAAGGACGACAAAGCCTATGTGCGCGGCAACCTGAAGGGCGGCGAGTCCTTCCAGGTATTCCGCCCTGGCAAACCGCTGATCGATCCGATCACCAAGCAGGTCGTGGCGACTGAAGCGTTCTATCTTGGCACCCTGAAGCTGGAAACCGCTGCGCAAGCGGGCAGCGATGTGCACACATTCAAAGTGGCGAGCGCCAAGGAAGAAATGGGCAAAGGCGACTTGCTGATGGCAATGCCGCCAATGCCGATGCAGAACTACATGCCACACCCGCCGGAAGTGCAAGTCAATGCGCGCGTGCTGGCGGTGTATGGCGGCGTGACCCACGCTGGCCAGAACCAGGTTGTGAGCATTAATCGCGGAAAGCTTGACGGACTCGATATCGGATCTGTGCTGCAGCTGTACCATCGAGGTGACACGGTTTCCGATCCGGGCGGCGATAAAGGCTGGCTCGGCATGGGGAACCCCCAGGTCAAGCTGCCGGATGAACAAGTGGGCAGCTTGTTTATCTTCCGTGTGTTCAAGCACGTGTCGTACGGCTTGATCATGCAGGTGACTGAACCAATCGTCGTGGGAGACGTCGCCAACACCGCGGAGTAAATCCCATGGCCGTGCAGGACACGGTTGCCCCCACCCCCGCGCGCCAGGACCTTCACAGCCTGGCGCTGTGGCTGCGCCTGGCAAATACGCCGGGCGTCGGCCGCCACGGAGCCTTCAAGCTGCTCCAGCATTACCAGACTCCCCAGGCAGTTTTCACCGCCGCGAACGCCCGGCTCGCCGCGCCGCCAGCGCAGGACGATGCAGCGCCGCTGCCATTGCGCATGCTGGCGGCAGCGGATGCCGACAGCGCGCGGCCCGACCGCCGCTTTGCCCGGATCAGCGATGCCGAGAACGAGATCTCGCTGGAAGCGGCGCGCGGCCTCGCGGGGGCCATGCCGGAGCGGATACTCGCCCTGGCGCAAGCCTCGCTGGAATGGGCTGCGCAAGACGGCAACCACCTGGTCCTGCTTGGCGACCCCGAATACCCGCCGACCTTGCAGCACATCGCCGATCCGCCGCTGCTGCTCTACGCAAAAGGCCGGCTGGAATTGCTCCAGCGCGAGGCCGTGGCGGTAGTGGGCGCTCGCAACGCCACCCAGCAAGGCAAGGCCAATGCGCGCCAGTTCGCCCATGCCCTGAGCGAGGCGGGCCTGCTGGTGGTGTCCGGGCTGGCGCTGGGTATTGATGCAGCGGCCCATGAGGGCGGGCTCGAGGGCGTGGGCGGGACGGTAGCCGTGATCGGGACCGGCATCGACCGCATCTACCCTCGCCGCAATGCTGACCTTGCGCGCCGTGTTGCCGAAGAGGGCTGCCTGATCAGCGAGTTCCCACTCTCCACGCACGCCCGCGCCGAGCACTTCCCGATCCGCAACCGCATCATCGCGGGCATGACGCGCGCCACCTTAGTAATAGAGGCTGCAGCCAAATCCGGCTCGCTGATCACCGCCCACGCGGCCCTGGATGCAGGGCGCGATGTCTACGTGCTGCCTGGCTCCGTGCATGCGCCGCAATCGGTGGGTTGCCACGCCCTGATCCGCGAAGGCGGCCGGCTTGTCGCCACACCGGACGACCTCTTGGAAGACCTGGGCCTGCGCGAACCTGGCCGGGCAGGCCAGGCAATGCAAAAGGGGCAAGCAGGCCTGCCGCCGGTACCGGTCGACGAGACCGCAGGCTGGCTTCTGGCTGCCATCGGCCATGACCCGATCGGCGCCGATGAACTTGCAACAAGGTTGCAACTTGCGCCAAGTGACATGATCGCAAGCTTGCTATCGCTGGAGCTTGCGGGTGTGGTGGAAAGGCTGCCCGGCGGCGCTTTCCAGCGCTTGAAAGGCCCTTGAAGCGCCCAAATGCTTGTGCCCGGCTCGCCAATCCTGCTAAAGTAGCGCCATGTTTGACATCCTGGTTTACCTGTACGAGACCTATTACCGCCCTGATGCCTGCCCTGAACCCGCAGCATTGGCAAAGAAACTTTCCGCAGTCGGTTTCGACGACGTAGAGATTTCCGAGGCGCTGGTCTGGCTGAACGATCTTGCCGCCATGGCTGGCGTCGAGCAATCGTCGACGGCCGCATCGACTGGCACGCGTTTCTACGTGCGCCAGGAGCTGGACGTATTGGGTGCCCCTGCTGTCGGTTTCATCCAGTTCCTGGAAAGCGCCGGCCTGCTGTCCCCGCTGCAACGTGAAATCGTCATCGAACGCGCCCTGGCGCTGGACGAGGCCCCCGTTTCGCTGGGCAAGCTGAAAATTATCGTACTGATGCTTCTGTGGAGCCAGGGCAAGGAACCGGATGCCCTGATGTTTGACGACCTGTTCGGCGCCGAAGAAGACCAGGCGCCACGTCTGTTGCACTAAGCACACTCTTGCCGGCGTTGCCCTACGCCGGCCAATTCCGTAATAATATTCGCAGCATTGTGGCGTCAATCTGAGGCCGCCTGCCTGAGTTTACTTGCGAATGTTGTATTATGCGCGCTGCCGCATACACCGACGAGAACTATAAATATGAGTAAAGCCCTCATCATCGCTGAGAAACCTTCTGTCGCGAACGACATCGCGAAAGCCCTTGGCGGCTTCAGCAAGCACGATGAGTATTTCGAATCCGACGACTACGTGCTGTCCTCGGCAGTGGGTCACCTGCTCGAAATCGCCGTGCCGGAAGAGCATGACGTCAAGCGCGGCAAATGGACCTTCACCCATTTGCCGATGATCCCACCGTATTTTGCGCTGAACCCGATCGCCAAGACTGAATCGCGCCTCAAGGTGTTGAACAAGCTGATCAAGCGTAAAGACGTCACCACCCTGATTAACGCATGTGACGCGGGCCGCGAAGGTGAACTGATATTCCGCTTGATCGCGCAGAATGCGAAAGCGAAACAGCCGGTCAAGCGCCTGTGGCTGCAGTCGATGACGCCGAACGCGATCCGCGACGGCTTCACCCACCTGCGCAGCGACGACGAAATGCTGCCGCTGGCCGACGCCGCGCGCTGCCGCTCGGAAGCGGACTGGCTGATCGGCATTAACGGCACCCGCGCAATGACCGCCTTCAACTCGAAAGAGGGCGGCTTCTACCTGACCACCGTGGGCCGCGTGCAGACGCCGACCCTGTCGATCGTGGTCGAGCGCGAAGAGAAGATCAAGAATTTCGTGTCGCGCGACTACTGGGAAGTGCGCGCTGAATTCGTGTGCGCCGCCGGCGTGTACGAAGGCCGCTGGCTCGACACCAACTTCAAGAAAGACGAACACGATCCGGAGAAGCGCGCCGAGCGCCTGTGGAGCAAGGCCGCTGCCGATTCGATCGCGATGGCCTGCAAAGGCAAGCAGGGCAATGTTACCGAGGAGTCCAAGCCGACCACCTCGATGTCGCCCGGCCTGTTCGACCTGACCTCGCTGCAGCGTGAAGCCAACTCGCGCTTCGGCTTCTCCGCCAAGAACACCCTGGGCCTGGCGCAGGCGCTGTACGAAAAGCACAAAGTGCTGACTTATCCTCGTACCGATTCCCGCCACCTGCCGGAAGACTACCTGCCGACCGTCAAGGACACGCTGGAAGTCCTTAAAGAGAGCAATAACTACAACCAGTTCGCCAAGCAGATCCTGGACAAGGGCTGGGTCAAGCCGAACAAGCGCATCTTCGACAACACGAAGATCAGCGACCACTTCGCGATCATCCCGACCGGCATCGTGCCGAAGAACCTGAGCGAACCGGAACAGAAGCTGTATGACCTGGTGACGCGCCGCTTCATGGCGGTGTTCTTCCCGGCTGCGGAATTCCTGGTCACCACCCGCTTCACCGAAGTGTCCGGCCACCAGTTCAAGACTGAAGGCAAGGTGATGACCAACCCAGGGTGGATGGCCATCTACGGCAAGGATGCCGCAGGCGACGACGATAAAGAAGGCAGCGGCGGCAACCTGGTGCCGGTAGCCAAGGGCGAGAAAGTGCAGACTGAAAAAGTCACGCCGAACGGCTTGGTCACCAAACCACCTGCACGCTATACGGAAGCGACGCTGCTGTCGGCGATGGAAGGCGCGGGCAAGCTGGTCGACTCCGACGAACTGCGCGACGCCATGGCCGGCAAGGGCCTGGGCACGCCAGCGACGCGCGCAGCCATCATCGAAGGTCTGCTGACCCAGAAATATCTGCTGCGCGAAGGGCGCGAACTGATGCCGACGGCGCAGGCGTTCCAGCTCATGACGCTGCTGCGCGGCCTGGGCGTCAACGAACTGACCGCACCGGAGCTGACCGGCGAGTGGGAATACAAGCTGTCGCAGATGGAGAAGGGCCGCATTTCGCGTGAAGAATTCATGCGCGAAATCGCGCAGATGACCCAGATCATCGTTAAGCGCGCCAAGGAATACGACAACGACACCATCCCGGGCGATTACGCGACGCTGAAAGCGCCGTGCCCGAACTGCGGTGGCGTGGTCAAGGAAAACTACCGCCGTTTCGCCTGCACCAAGTGCGAATTCTCGATGACCAAGGTGCCGGGCGGCCGCCAGTTCGAAATCGAAGAAGTGGAACAGCTGCTGCGCGACCGCACCATCGGCCCGCTGCAAGGCTTCCGCTCCAAGATAGGCCGTCCGTTCGCCGCAATCCTGCGTATCGTGCGCGATGAAGACATCAACAACTTCAAGCTCGAATTCGACTTCGGCCAGAACGACGAGGAAGGCGAAGACGGCGAAGGCGTCGACTTCACCGGCCAGACTCCGCTCGGCCCTTGCCCGAAATGCGGCGGCGGTGTTTACGAAATGGGACTGGCCTATGTCTGCGAACACCAGGTAGCCAAGCCAAAGACTTGCGACTTCCGCTCCGGCCGCATCATCCTGCAACAGGAGATCCTTCCGGAACAGATGGCCAAGCTGCTCAACGAAGGCAAGACCGACCTGCTGCCCGGCTTCATCTCGCAGCGTACCCGCCGGCCATTCAAGGCCTTCCTGGTACGCGGCAAAGACGGCAAGATCAGCTTCGAGTTCGAAGAGCGCAAGGCCAAGCCTGGTGCACCAGCCAAGAAAACGGCAGCCAAAGCCGGAGCCGAGGAGGGCGCAGCTGAGGCGGCACCAGCCGCCGTAAAGCCAGCCGCCAAGAAAGCTGCAGCGAAAAAGGCCCCAGCCAAAAAAGCTGCAGCCAAAAAGCCGGCAGCAAAAAAGGCAGCCGCCAAGAAAACCGCAGCAGCGGAATAAACCAACGGGACCCAAGCGGTCCCGTTTCCAATTCAAAGCTATGAAAATATCAGGACTCTTAGTGGTTCTCGCGATGACGTTTGCGTCCGAAGTGCAGGCGGCAGCCGACGCCTGGACCCAGGCGCTAGTAGATGGCAGGAATAGCCGCTTCAGTCGAAACTATGCACGAGCGGAGTCGCATGCCACGCAAGCATTGCAGATCGCCGAAGCTTCGCCTGAACCTCAAAAAAGCGTTCGGAAGTACGAAAGCCTTAGCCTCTTAGGCGCGATTTATGAAGACCAGGCCAAATACGAGCTGGCGGAGGATCGGTATCTGAAGGCTTTGAAGATACTGCAAGCCTCCACAGGCGAGGACAGCGACTTAACCGTGTCTGCAATGGGTAACCTTGCACGCCTGTACCTCGCGCAGAAAATGCCTGAGAAGGCGATCAATTTGTATGATCAGGAGCTGAGCATCCGTTCCCGCATCTACGGTGAAAGCTCTCCACGCCTGACAGGGGCGTTGATCAAAATGGCCCGGACGCAGCTAGAGTACAAACAGTACGAAAAAGCGGAGCGACACTATTTGCGCGCAGTGGCCATTTTCGAAAAGAGCGGCGGCCCCAGGAACCCTGCATTGCGTCCTCCCTTTGAAGCATTGGCGAAGATTTGCGAAGCTACGGGCAGAAAGGCTGACGCCGCGAACTTCGCCAAGCGCGCAGCAGCCATTCCGGACTAGCGTGGTCATAGAGTGCGTTGCTCATATCCCTAATCATTCCCCATTTACTTGGATTAGAACTTGAAGAAAACAATCTTTCATATTATCGCCATCGGCATGCTGCTGTTGGCCGGGTGTGCGAACCAGAATCCTAACGACGAACGAGCAAAAGATTTCACGGAAAAGCAGCTGACTCAGATTAATGAACTATTGAACGACTTCGCGAAATCTAAATCCTGTGAAGGCTTTACCCTTCTCGGTAGGTGGGACGGCAGCTACCCTTCCGATACGACACGACGCCTTCAGTTTTGGAATATCGCCGTCTGTGGCATTGAGAAGCGAATGATCGTGATGACTCGAAAGGTTCCGCAAGATGGTTTGGAGGTCTGCGTGAGTGACAGCAAACCCTGCGCCATTGTCGACTCTGGACTTTTCAAGTCCGGTTCTTGATCTCATAGCTTCGAAAACGGTACCGATCGCCAATTTGGTGAATCGTTAAGAGGGTTCTATCTGGACATTACTTTAAAATTGGTTTGCATCGGATTAGAGTTGCTGATCTTGTATCCATTTCAAAGATCAGAAATGATGAGAATCAGTTGCGCGGCTCGGCAACTTTAATTGCGAATGGCTCGCTTCTGCTAGTGCGATTTGGGCGTAGAGATTTATCAAAGAAGTTGATTGGTGTCCGAATGACAGACCTGGCACCGACTTTGATCCATTAAAACTATGAAAAAACTGAAGCTCCCAAATACCTTTGTTCTGCTGTTCATCATCCTGGCGCTGATTGCGTTGGCTACCTGGCTGGTCCCGGGGGGAAAGTACGAGACCCACCTGGTCAACGGCAAACAGCTGGTTGATCCCGACACCTTCCACTACATCGAGAGCAAGCCGCAGGGGATCGCGCAGTTGTTGATGGCGCCGATCAAGGGCTTTGCGGAAGCGGGGCTGATTATCGGCTTCGTCATGCTGACCGGCGGAACGTTCAATGTGCTGCATAAGACCCAGGCGATTGATGCGATGATCAAGTCCATCGCGAAAGCGCATTCGCGTTCGAGTGTCGTGCGGATGGCATTGATTCCGGTGTTCGTGACTTTGTTTTCGATCGGTGGTGCGACCTTTGGCATGAATGAGGAGGCGATACCGTTCATCCTGATCTTCGTGCCGCTGGCGCTGGCGCTGGGGTATGACACGATCACGGGTGTATCGATCCCCTTCCTCGGCTCGCAGGTGGGCTTTTGTGCGGCGTTCCTGAATCCATTTAACGTCGGTATTGCGCAAGGCATTGCCGGCGTCCCGATGTTTTCCGGTATTGGATACCGCGTCATCGTCTGGTTCATTGCGACGGGCGTCACCATTGCATTCCTGATGTGGTGGGCGGCGCGCATCAAGCGCCATCCGGAGAAAAGCCCGACCTATCTGCTGGACATTGAGAAGCGCGCGGAAGGCGTTGTTGACTTCAACGGCTTCGAAGGCATGACCATGCGCCACCGCCTGGTGCTGTGGATTTTTGTCGCTACGCTGGGCGGCATGGTATTCGGCGTGGTGAAGTTCGGCTGGTTCATCGAGGAGATCGGCGCCCTGTTCCTGGCGATGACCATCGTGGTGGCGCTGATCGGGCGTCTCAACTCCGACGAGGCAGTGGCGGCTTTTGTACAGGGTTCGAAAGACCTGGTCGGCACGGGACTGGTGATTGCGCTGGCGCGTGGCACGATGGTGCTGGCGCGCGACGCGCACATCATCGATACCATGTTGCACGGCCTGATGCCCCTGGTCGCATCGTCGTCGCCGATCTTTTCGGCGCAGAAGATGTTCCTGATCCAGTCCGTGATTAACTTCTTCATCCATTCCGGCAGCGGACAGGCGGCGTTGACCATGCCGATCATGGCGCCATTGGCCGACCTGGTCGGCGTGTCGCGCCAAACCGCGATCCTTGCCTTCCAATTCGGCGAATTCACCACGCCGATGATCCCGACGTCCGGCATCACGGTGGGCGTGCTGGCGCTGGCACGCATCCCTTGGCTGACCTGGGCGCGCTGGATGGTGCCGCTGCAACTGATTTACCTCGTCCTGGCACTCGTGTTGCTGGTGCCGCCTTGCCTCATGAACTGGTAGGATGCGGGTATGGAAATCGTCAAACATCCACTGTCCGCGCCCCATGGCACGGTGTACACCGAACTGACCAGCTACCACTTCGGCAAGCCAGGCGGGCCGAAGGCTTATATCCAGGCTGCTTTGCATGCGGACGAGGTGCCGGCCATGCTGGTGGCTCAGGAACTGCGCAAGCGCCTGCAAGCGCTCGATGAGGCGGGCAAGGTAACCGGTGAGGTGATCCTGGTGCCGGCGGCTAACCCGATCGGGCTCGGGCAAGTCATCAATGAGCGTCCGTTCGGGCGCTTTGACCTGAGCAACGGCATCAATTTCAATCGCGGCTACCCGCACTATTTTGAGCAACTGAAAACCCGCCTGGCGGGCCAATTGGGCAGCGATGCGGAAGCGAACGTGCGCACGATCCGGCAGCATCTGCGTGAATTGGTTTCGCAATGGCGGCCAACTTCGGATGCGACCACGCTGAAGAAGCACCTGCTCGAAATGGCGATCGATGCCGACGTCGTGCTCGACTTGCATTGCGAGAACGAGGGCGAGATGCACCTCTACGTTGGCACGTCGCTGTGCGAAATCGCCCAGCCGCTGGCCAACCTGATCGGCGCCTGCGCGGTGCTGTACACGACTGGCGCCGGCGGCGAGCCGTTCGACGAAGCTTGCAGCCGCCTGTGGTGGGACCTGGCAGCCCATTTCGGGCCGGATTACCCGATCCCTTCCGCCTGCATGGCGGCGACGGTTGAATTGCGTGGTGAAACGTCTGTGACCTACGAATTGGCGGCGCGCGATGCGGAAGCCATCATCGGCTACTTGCACGTGCGCGGCATGGTCGATGCGGGCAAGGTTGCCGTGCCCGCGCAAGGCTGCGCGCCGACACCGCTGGAAGGAGTGCAACGCCTGGATGCGCCGCATGCGGGCCTGCTGGTCTATCTCAAGGAAGTTGGCGATGCGGTGCGGGTGGGCGAAGTGGTCGCCGACCTGGTCGACCCGGTTACCGGCGAAACCACGCACCTGAAGTCGGAAGTCGATGGCGTGATGTTCACGCGCCTGGCACACCGCTACATCATCCGCGGTATGAACGTGGCGAAGATTGCCGGCGCCAAGCCTTTCCGCAGCGGCAGTTTGCTTAGTCTTTAAGGCTTTTCAACGATCACATTTTCGCGTGCTGCCGTCGTGGCGGCGATCACTCGCCACAAGCCATTGGGCACGCGGCGGAAAATGGTGATGTCGGCAGCCTTGAGCGGCTTGCCGACGGCGCGGGCGAGGAATTCCCCGCAAGCGATTTCATACTGGATGCGGCCGTCATCGAGCACGGTGCGGCTGCTGGTAACAGGGCCGGCTGCTTCGCGCCACCAGTCTTCCTTGTAGCTACCATCCACGCCGGCTTCGTGCAGTGCGTCGGCGCTGTCGAAGCGCATGTAGCCTGCGTCCAGCTCGGGGCTGACGAAAGGGTAGGCGATTTCGGGGCGCCATTCACAGCGGTCCCTATCAACCTCAGTTGTGCCGGCGAAGCCTGTCATGTCCCTGCGGTCGATGGGAATGCGCAGGTCGATGTGGAATTCGGCGGCCTGGAACCACCAGACTGGCGTTACCAGGTCGCTGCTGCCGTCGGTGCGCCAGATGCCTTTGCGGCGCCACAGGCCTTCGTATGCATGCGGAACGCTCATTTGAGGTCCTCGGTTTCAAAGTAGATGGTGCCGCCAATTGCCGATATATTGGCTTTCAGCGCTTTGGCCAGGGCATCGTTGCCGGAGGCTTTGATGCCCCATTTGCGTACCTGGACCGGGGAAGTCGGGGCGCCGGCAACGGCATGGTAGGCGACGATATGATCGAAATCGGGGCGCGTATCGATTTCCTTGACGAGGAAACGCTGCGTGCCGCTACCGACTTGCATGTAACGCGCCAGCTTTGCATCACGCGCTTTGTCGTCCAGCTGGCGGAAAACCAGTACCTTGTCGATCACCAGCCTGGCTGCCTTGTATTGCGTGCTGCCACCGCGCTCAAAATGGCCTTGCACCAGGTCCGCGGTGAATTCCTTGCGTGGCGCTTTGGCCCCTGGGGCGAGGGTGCTCAGCTCAAACTTTTCGGGATCGATGGTCCACAGCGCATTCTTGCCATCGAGGCGTTTGCGCAGCGAAGCGTCGATGGCCGGGTCGGCGACGTGGACTTGCAGGATCACCTGGTAGTCATGCGGCGCGTGGAACATCGGCAAATGGGAGGCATACAGGCCTTGCTGCCCGCCGAACAAGGCCATGCCGTGGCTGCCATAGGTGGCATCGGCTGCATGAAGCGGAAGCGTGCAAAGCGCAAGCAATGCGCCTGCAATGGTGCGTCGAATCAGGTTCATGCCTTCACCAGGAGTTTGCCTCGGTGTTCGCCGGTAAAGAGCGAATTCAGTGCAGCGGGTAGCTGCTCGAATCCCTCCACCACGGTTTCTTCAAAAACGATGTCTCCTGATTTTACCCAAGGACCGACGATGCGGATCATTTCATCCATGCGATGCAGGTAATCGCGGGCCAGCATCCCTTGGATGGTGGCGCGTTGATACAACATGTGCTGCAGCAGGCGAGGTCCCATTTCCGCGGTTTCCAGGCCGCCGCTGTATTGGCTGATCTGGCCGCAGATGACGATGCGCGCGCGGCGGTTGATGATGGGGATGATGGCGTCGGTGACCATGCCGCCGACATTGTCGAAATAGACGTCGACGCCGCCGGTCAGGGTCTTGATCTCGGCGCTCAGGGCGTCGGCGCTGGTGAAGGCTTTGTAGTCGATGGCCCAGTCGGCGCCGAGTTCTTCTTTTAGCCAGGCGCATTTGGCGGGGCCGCCGGCGATGCCTAGCACGCGTGCGCCATGGCGCTTTGCGAATTGCACCACCAGGGAGCCGACGGCGCCTGCTGCGCCGGATACCACCACCACTTCACCAGCGTGCGGTTTGCCGGATTCGGTCAGGCCGAACCAGGCGGTGCGGCCGGGCATGCCGAGTACGCCAAGCGCGGTTGTGACTGGCGCGGCTTGCGGATCAAGCTTTTTCACGGTGCTGGCGTGGGCCTTGGCGTGGGTTTGCCAGCCGGTGTAGCTCAAAACCCAGTCGCCTTGTGCGAAGCTTGGGGAGCGCGATGCCAGCACTTGCGCGACCACGCCGCCTTGCTGCACGGTGTTGAGTGGATGCGGGTCGGGATCGTAAGTCGGCTTGCTGGATTGGCCTATGCGCATATAGGGGTCGACGCTGAACCAGCGCGATTCGATCAGTACCTCGCCTTCGGCAAGCGCGGTGTCGAGCTGTTGCTCGGCCAGTTCGTAATGTTCCGGGGTGATGGCGCCTACCGGCTGTTGGCGGTAGATCCATTGGCGTTGGGTGATGGTAGTCATGGCGGCATGGTATGCTTGGTTTGATGTCCCGTAAAGCAACTTAAATTCAACGTTTGCGTCCTGGTTGGAAACAATGAATCTTGCCGATTTGCGCATTTTTGTCAGCGTGGCGCGCAGTCCATCCTTGGCGGCGGCTGCGCTGGAGAGCCATCTTACGCCTTCCGCCGTCTCCAAAGCCCTCAAGCGGCTGGAGGAGAATGTCGGCATGCCTTTGTTTGACCGTAGCGCGAAGGCGCTGGTGCTGAACCAGTCCGGTGCCTTCCTGCTGGCGCGTGCACAGACGTTGCTGGCACTGGCCGACCAGGCGCGCGCTGACCTGCTCGGCGGGCGCGCGGCCATCGAATGCCGGATTGGCGGGCCGGCCGTGCTTTTGTGGCGGCATGGACGGGCGGTGGGGGATGCCTTGCAGGCATGGCCGCACGCCAGCCTGCGCATGCAGGCGATGTTTGAGGACGAGGCGCTAGCGTCCCTGCTGCGTGGCGACTTGAATGCGGCAATCGTGACGCAAGAGGCCATCGAGGGACGCGGCGAGCATTTGTCGGAGGAGTGGAGCATTACGCCGCTGGGGAGCGTGGTCCAGCACCTGGTCGGCGGCAAGCGGCATCCGCTGGTGGAGCAGTTGGCTGCCGCGTCAGGCGGCCGCCGCCGGGGCGCGGCAGCTGTTGCTGGCGGGGTTTTGCAGGCGACCACGGAGCAGGCGCTGGCGCACGATTTTGCGTGCCCGCCGCGCTCCATGTTCTGCGGCGTGCAGCGCGGCGCGCGGTCGGATGGCTGGCGCGATGACCAGCTGCCGCGCAAGATCCGCTATTGGACCGACGATATCCATTTGCTGCTTGGCTTCGTGAAGTCCGGCGCTGCGCTGGCCTATTTGCCGGACTTCGCACTGGAAGACGATGAGCTGGTGCGCATCCACGTCAGCGACTGCGCCTATCAGTGCGTGGAGCGGGTGGCGCTGGTGTGGAACCGGGCGCACGCCGCTGAATGGCTGCACCAGTTGGCAGCGGCGCTGGCCTAGCTATTTCAATTCCGCCGGCACTTTGCCGCCGTTTTCTTCCAGCTTGTGCATGACCTGTTTATGCAGCCAGATATTCATGGCGGCGGAGTCGCCGGTATCGCCGGTGTAGTGCAGCTCTTGCGCGAGCTCCTTGCGCGCGGCCAGACTGGAATCGAGGTCGAGCAGCTTGAGCAGGTCAACGATGGACGTGCGCCAGTTCAACGGCTGGCCGGCCTTGGCGGCTTTGTCGTTGAGGATTGCTTCGACATCGACTTCAGGCTTGGCGGAAGGCGCGGCGGCAGGCGCCGGCGCAGTTGGTGCTGGCGCAGCGCTTGCTGGCGCATTAGCAGGCGCACCAGAGGCCGGGGATGGGGCGGCCTCTTGGTGCGACGACGGGAAAATCTTGTGGAAAATATTGCTTAGGATGCCCATGATTGCCTCGCTTTCTTTGCGTGAAAGCTTAACAAGCATGGGCTGCGCGAAAAGTGCGTTGCTTAACCTTTAGCGCGAGGTGACTTCCACGCTGCCCATATTGTCGTCCGGCTTGCGGTCGATCAATTTGTTGTCCGGATCAATGCCCGCTTTTGCTGGGCGGCCAGGCACCACCAGCTTGAAGGTGGCCTCGTTACGGTCGATCAACTTGCGCTCGCGCAGCAGGGAATTGCCGTCCTTGTCGTCCACGCCGATATCGATCAGGTCATGCAGAGGCACTTCTTTTTCCGCGCCCAGTTCATCGGAGCGCAGCTTGGCCGCATGCACGGTCAGCGTCACGTCGTATTTGCCGTCGGCGCGTTTCGTGGCATTCGCGTCGACCACGCGGTTGTCGAACAGGATAATTGAGTTGAACAAGTCATCCACCAGGTAGGCCTGGCCGGGCGGTACGATGCGGCGCAGGCCATCCACCAGCACCGACACGCTTGGATACGGATCGCCGTGGTAGGCGTACTGGCGCAGCAGGCTTGCCAGCAGTTCGTTAACCTTGGCCTCGCCCACGATATCGGCCAGCTGGTACATGGCCAGGCTGCCTTTGTTGTAATGGATGTAGCCCTGGTTCTCGTTGTCCGCCAGCGGCAGTTCCTTGCTGTTTTCCGTGGCGCGTCCGAACAGGTATTTCATCAGGTCATAGCGCAGGAAGCGGCGCATGCGCTGCGGGCCGAAGCTTTTCTTCATCACCATCAGCGCCGAGTATTCGGCCAGGGTTTCGCTCAGCACCGTGGCGCCGCGCGTATTGCCGCCCACCAGCTGGTGGGCCCACCACTGATGCGCCACTTCGTGCGCCGTGACGTAGGTAGGATAGTCGATGTCTTTCGGGTTCTTGTCGTCCACCTTGGCGATAAAGCCGACACCTTCCGAATACGGAATAGTGTTCGGGAACGATTGCGCGAAGCGTTCGTAGCGCGGGAACTCCACAATGCGCACGATCTTGTGCTGGTAGGGGCTGAAGTTGCGCGTGTAGTAGTCGAGCGAATCCTTGACGCCTTTGACCATGCGGTCCAGGTTGTACTCGTGCCCCGGCTGGTAATAGATTTCGATGCCGACGTCCTGCCACCAGTCATGCTTGATCGCATAGCGCGCCGACTGGAAGGCGTAGAAGTTCAGGATGCGCTGGTCCATCTTGTAATGGAAATAGCGGCGGCCATTCTTGCGCCATTCCTTCACCATCGTGCCCGGCGCCACGGCCGTCTGGTCGCCCGAGGTGCCGAGGGTGGCTTCAAACGTTACCCAGTCGGCGTCCGCGCCCAGATAGTTGCTGGCGAGTCCTTTCGGATCGTCGCGCGGCAGGGCAGGTTCCTTGCCCGGCAGGCCGTGCTTCTTGCGGTCGCGCGGATCGGTCAGTTCGGCATGGCGCTGGTAGCCGATATGCGGCAGCACGGTATTGTTGAAGAAGGTGCCGTTGTTCATCACCGGCGTGGTCTTGCCCAGGTTGAAGATGCCTTTGGGCTCGTAGCTCAGGGTGAAGTCCAGCGAGAGCATTTCGCCTGGCTGCAGCGGTTTTTCAAGGCGGTAGCTGTAGAAGCCAAGCTCCGTGTCGTTCAGCACGCGGAAGGCTTTGCGGCCAAACTGCAAGGGCTGCAGGTCGGCGTCAGGGTCTTGTTGCACGTAAATGGTGTTGATCGCCTGCTGCGTTTTGTTCTCGAGCTGGTACCAGCCTTTCACCTTCAGCGTGCGCTGTTCAGGGTACATGTCCAGCCCCAGGCGCACCTCGGTGATGCGCGGCTGGGCCACGTCCAGCACCTGGCGGTATTTGCGCTCGTAGTCGGCCCGCTGTGCGTCGCGGCCGAAATGGGTCTTGAAGTGATTGACGTGCAGGTTGTAGTACAGCACACCGCCTGCGCCGAGGAATACGGCCAGGCCAAAGGCAAAGGCGGCAAGCACCGGCATTGTCAGCGCATGGCGCGCCAGGCTGACCCGCTGGCGCCATTCGTCGTTGGTACCGCGCGGCCAGAACACCACGGTCAACACCATCAGCATTACCGCCGCGCCGGCCCAGTACAGTTCATACCAGCGTTCACGCACCATGAAGTGGCCAAAGCCATTCATGTCCGAGTAGGGCAGTTCAGGCGTGACACCGTACAGCACCATCGGGTGATCGAGGCCCATTGTGGAGAAAGTGATGGTCGCCACGTAGTAGACGATCATCACGAAGTAGGCGACGTATTTGTTGTTAACCAGCACCTGGGTGGTGATCGACAGTACGGCGACCAGGATGGCGGCCGGCAGCTGCACGGTGAACAGCCATTGGAAGTACAGGCCTGGCTGCAAGGTGAAGAAGCCATGGAACAACTGGATGGACATGCCGACCAGCATGACGATGAACAGCAGCAGCACCTGCACGCCAATCAGTCCGAACAGCTTGGACAGGATAGGCAGCCAGCTAGGCACAGGCAGCGCGTCCAGCATCTGCGACATGCGATGCTCGCGTTCGCGCCACACCATTTCGCCGGAGTAGAAGACAGTCACCACCAGCATGAACAAGGTGAAGGTATTCGTCACCAGCTCCAGCACCTGGTAGGTAACCGGATAGGTGCCGGTGCCGAACATCGAACCCATGTTCAGCGCTCCAGCATACATGGTCAGCACCCCGGCGAGCACGATGACGAAGAAGTAGATGTTCTTGGAGGTTTCGCGCAGGTTCAGGTAGCTAAAGCGCAGTAACAGCAGGCCAAGGCTGCGGGCTTTGAAGTCCGGCTTTTCGTTGGTGGAGACCGCTGCCTGGGTCAGGTGTGCAGGAATGTCGCTGTCGCTGCGCGCCGCGGCGCCGCTATCGACCGTGCTGACGAAGTGGAAGCGCCAGTAGCCAAGCAGCAGCGCCACCAGGGCGAAAGAAGACCAGATTGCGCGGTTCAGCAGGAACACGCCTTCCGGCAGCACCAGGCGCACATTGCGCTCGGCGATTGGCCAGTATTCGGTCAGGCGGATCACGGCGGTGGTGCCAAACGGGTCGATCAGGGCGGCCAGCGTTTTGTAATCGAGGTCGCGCGCCAGGCCTGGCGCCACAATGTAGCCGACCAGCATGACTACGCTGGAAACGTACACCGGCAGCATGCGCCGCGTCAGAGCGGCCAGCACGAAGAAGATGGCGCCGAAAATGAACAAATTCGGCAACAGCGATGTTGCGTAAGGCAGCAGGTAGTGCAGAAGATTGAATGGGCCGAGGCGTTCCGGATCGATGCCCGGCACCTGCGTACCCAGCCAAATGCCAAGCGGGATAGAGAAGAACACCACGCACAGCACCATCCACGCGCCAAGGAAGCGGCCCAGCATGTACTGGTATTTACGGATCGGTGCGGAGAAGAAGAAGTGCTGCGTTTCGTATTCGAAGTCCTGCTGCACCGAGCGTCCCATCATGGCGGCGATGATGATCACGGCCATCGACCCGAGGAAAGACGACGTCAGCATGATCGAGCGCGGCGCATTGATGAACACACGACCGCCAAAAGTGACGATAGCCTCCTTGAACACGCCGCCCGCCGCCGCCATCCACAAGATGGCCAGCAGCATGAACATGCCGAAGTAGACCCAGGTGGAGAACAGCTTGAGGCGCTGCTTCGCTTCAAAGAGGGCGATGGCAAACATGGCGGCCCCGGTCAGTCGCAGGCGTTGCTGACGTCGTGGCGGCCGAGGATGGTCGCGAAGTACAGGTCTTCCAGGTCGCCGAGGGCCTCCTCGAAGCCGTCGCCGGGATCGTCGTCGTTGTAGACGTGGATCAGGGTGCGGCCGGACATCAGGCGGGTCGAGATGACGGCGTGGCGCTGCTGGAAGTAGGCCAGCTCCTTCTTGTCGATAAAGCGCGCCCAGATCTTGCAGCTCACGTCATCGATCAGCTGCTGGGTAGCGCCGGCCACCAGCAGTTTGCCTTTATTGATGATGGCCATGTTGGAACACAGGTCGGCCACGTCGGATACGATGTGGGTGGACAGGATCACGGTGCGGTCTTCGCCGATATCGGACAGCAGGTTGTGGAAGCGCACGCGTTCCTGCGGATCCAGGCCGGCGGTCGGCTCGTCGACGATGATCAGTTTTGGGTCGCCAAGCAGGGCTTGGGCAATGCCGAAGCGCTGGCGCATGCCGCCGGAGAAACCGCCCAGGCGCTGGTTGCGCACTTCGAACAGGTTGGTTTGCTGCAGCAGACCGTCCACCACTTCGCGGCGGCGGGCGCGGTTGGACACGCCTTTCAGGACCGCAAAGTGGTCCAGCATTTCGTAAGCGGTCACTTTCGGATAGACGCCGAAGTCTTGCGGCAGATAGCCCAGCAGGCGGCGGATTTCATCCTTTTCATCCAGAACGTCGAGGTCGCCGAAGAATACCGCGCCGGAATCGCATTCCTGCAGGGTGGCCAGGGTACGCATCAGGGTCGATTTGCCGGCGCCATTCGGGCCCAGCAAGCCGAACATGCCGGCGGGAATGGTCAGCGACACGTTGTCGAGCGCAACTACCCCGTTGGCATATGTTTTGGATAAATTCTTGATGCGCAATTCCATGGCGGCTCCGCTAACCCCTTTTCACATGATGGCATTGTATTGAATGCGCGACATATCGCTTGCCCGAATGCGATAGCCAGCGCATTTTGCGCCCCAGGATGCGCTTTCCGAGGAACGGAAAGTGCGCTTCCTGTGTTGGTTTAGCACTAAAGTTTCAAGGGTAACAAGGTTGATACCCCGGCGCAAGGAACAAATCCGGACAAAACTGCTATATAGTCCCAGCCATGCAAGTACATCATCCAAAACTCGGCGCTGAAGTGCAGGAAAAGATTCTGACCGTGACCCGTTGCGGGTTGGACGTCAAGGAGTCTACCGGCTTCTTTCGCACCGCCATCGGGCTGTACTACCTGGCCAGTTTGATGACCAAGGAGCAGCTGGATTTCAAGGCGCTCGACAAGGCATTCAACAAATTCGTCTACCGCTCCATCGGCGCAGGCCACAGCATGACCAGCATCCTGCAGTTCATGAGCGGCGCCAAGGTAGTGGAGACGCTGGAATCGCCACGATTCATGCGGGCGATGGCGGACTACCTGCCGGAAGTGCCGGTCGATTCGATTCCCTTCCTGCTTGGCCTGAACCTGGGCGTGGCGAAGGACATCTCCAAGATCGACGTACGCGGCCCTGTTGCCGACTGGCTGGAGAAGCAGCGCATCCTGCGCGAGGGTTCGTGAGCCTATAATGTGGTTTTCCGAACAAGCTGGACGAAACACCATGAACCGCTACCATAATCCTCTCGACCGATTTATCACTGGCGCCGATAAGGCGCTGCGCGTGCTGGCTGGCGTGCATTCGGCGTCGCGGCCGAACCCGGCGGTGCATGCAGCGGATGCGGAAATGACGGAGCAGGAGCATCGCCACAGCGCGGGCCTGATGCGTGTAAACCATGTTGGCGAGGTGATGGCGCAGGCGCTGTACAACTCGCAGGCGCGCTTTGCCAAGAGCGACGAGGCGCGCGCGGCGTTCGATAAGGCCAGCCGCGAAGAAGAGGACCACCTGGCCTGGTGCGCACAGCGTCTGTCGGAACTGGGTTCGCAACCGAGCTTCCTGAATCCTTTGTTCTATGCCGGTGCTTACGCGCTGGGCACAGCCGCCGCTCTGGCGGGCGACAAGCAAAGCCTGGGCTTTGTTGTGGAAACCGAGCGCCAGGTCGAAGCCCACCTCGCGAGCCACCTGGACCGCTTGCCGCCGCAGGACGCCAAGTCCCGCGCCATCGTCGAACAAATGCGCGTCGACGAAATCGCGCACGGCAAAGCCGCTGAAGACATGGGCGCCGAGAAAACCCCGCTGCCGATTCAGGTGGCGATGAAGGCCATGTCGAAGGTCATGACCTCGACTACCTACTACATCTGAACCCCGTGGGTTTCTTGAGAGGGCTTGCCGCAGTCTGCCTGCTAATGCTGGTAGCCGGATGCAAACCGAGCCCGGGGCCTTATCAAACGGCGTTTGCGAACCTGGTTTCGCGCGCCGACCGCGTGGTGCTGGTCGAGCATTCGCACGCCTACGATTACATCTACGCGGACTACGAGAACTGGTCCAAACAGGAGGGCGTGAAGCTCAATTCGTTTCCGGAAAAGGTGTACCGGACGCTTGACCTGGATCCGCAGCAAAAGCAGCGCTTGATCAGTGCAGTCGAGGCGACAGATCCTAAGAGCTCGAAGGGCGCGTCGGCATGCACATTTGAAGCCCATCACCGGCTGGAGTTTTATGTTGCCGGTAAACGGGTGAACCAGGTTGAGGTTTGCTTTCAGTGCGGCGAAATCGAGTGGGCGTCCGAAATTGGCGGAAGGGAGCCGGACGCGATGGTCCAAAGCCTCGCGCAATTCGTCAACAGCGTGGGCTACCCGGCAAAGCGTGATTGGATGAAAATGGTCAAAGCTGCAACCTCAAAATAATCCTGCGACCTTCAGCACCAATCCGATGATTGCTAGCACGTTTGTGACTGTCAGGCCGGCGACCCAATAGATTAACTTTTCGAAGTCTCGACGTAGCTGAAGCTGCTCAGCGCGCATTTCTCTGAAACCTTCGTCGACTTTGTCTCTTAAAAAAGCGAGCTCATCCTTTAAATTGTCCACGGTTACCTCTAACTTTACGATTCTTGGCTCGTAGTCCATATCTCCTCCCGCTCGGCAGTGGTTAGACTCTGCCGCAGTTTGCGGAGGGAGGCTTTGAGGTTGGACAGGAAGGGCGGCGGAAAGTTCCGCTCAGATGAGCGAAGAGAGTTCGCGGTTGAGTGAGGCTTGGTAATCGGTCAAGGCATGGGCGCGCGGGGTGTTTTCGTCTTCGTAGGTGATCGCGTTGTCGATGCGTTTGACGACTGTCGGCAGAGTATAGGCCCAGTCGTCCCGGCGCAGCAGCCGGCGGCTGGCGGTGATCAGGTCTTCAGTGGGGCGCGTCTTCAAGCTGATGTGGCGGGTCAGGTTCAAGGCGAACGGCGGGCAGGTAAGCGATTCGAATGCGAGTGCGGCGACCTGGCGCGATGTCAGCTGCAGGGCGCGGCGTTTGAACCAGATGTAGGCCAGTGCGAGCAACGCGGTCGCGTAGAACGACAGGATGCCGGCGGCGACTGCGACGTTGCCGTAGCGCGTGAACAGGCCGGCGGGAATGAGGCCGAACAAGGCCAGCGCCATCAGCCATATCAAAGGCGACAGTACCTTGTAAGGACCGAATGGCGGCGGCGTCCAGCGTTGCGGGGCGCCTTTTGCCGCAGGCGTTTGGGGCGCTACCTGCTGCTTCCAGCGCAACACAAATATTGGGCGATGTGGCAGCAGGGGATTGGGCAGGAAGGGTTCTTTGCCGCGCAAGGTATAGTGCTCGGCGCCGAAATGCAGCGACCAGCGGCCCCAAAGCGTGGCCGCCAATACACCTTCGTTCGAATGCAGCAGCTGCACCGAGTCATACAGGTAGAGGCCAAACATGGCCGCTACCAGCAGGGCTTCGGCGTGAAGCTGAATCAATTGCCGCTTTCTTTCTTCTTGAAGAGGGATTTGATGCCCGCGCCAATGGCGACGGCACCCACTGCGACCAGTTTCCACATCTTGGCCAGGAACAGCGCTGCAGCAGCCCAGAAGCCCTTCTTGGTGGCGATGACCGCTGCGCCGCCGGTGATCAGTGCGGCCAGGCCGAATTCGGCAACATGGTCGCCAGCGCGGAATTCGGAATAGCGCTCACCGTCGTTGTAATCAAAACCGGTCAGTACCTTGCGGAAGGCGGCCACGTCGGCATCCAGCGTTTCCGGCGAAGACACCAGGGTCGCGCTCATCACGCCGGTACGGCCCAGCAAGCGGATGGTGTAGTTGAGGGAGACGCCCTGGTCCGAGCGCAGCTTCAAGCCCCATTCGAGCTGCTTGGTCTTTTCGTCGTAGTGCGGCGGCACATACCAGCCTTCGGTGTGAAGCTCGCCCAGGCCCAGGCGCTTGCGCTGTTCGTTGGACGGTCCGTCGCCTTCCTTCAGGGTTTTCAGCAGCGCGTCGGCGTCGATCTTTTCGCCTTCCTTCACGTAGCCGCTTGGGTCGAAGGAGAAGTCAGCCCACCAGCCGCCTTCGGAATCGTGCACGATGAAGTTGCCGTTGTCAGGCAGATTTCCGGTCAGTTCGAGGAAACGGCGCGAATTCTTCTCGTCCAGGAATTGCACTTTTTCGCTTGGCGTTTTCAGCGTGGCCTTGCCGGCGATGGCTTCAGAGCTTGGGCCGACGTGCCATTCCAGTTTGCCAAATTCCGCGCGTCGTTGTTCCGGCGTCATTTCCGCCGCCATGGCAAACACCGGCACCAGCGCGAGTGCGAGAACCCAGTTACGAACCTTCATTGATTACCCCTTATGGATTTATTGTAGTGAACCCGCAAGGATAGCAGTTGGGGCTTGGGCCAAAATGCGCACTTTCTCACATCCGCAGGCTGCGTTCAATGGCGCCGGATGCGGCGGCCTTCAGCAGGCGCTGGAATTTCGGGCATTCGGCGTGGCTGGGCGCCGGGCAAGCGGCAGCATGGCGCAGGCCCTCGCTCATGGCCTTCAGGCGCTTGGCGAGTGCTTCGATTTCTTCGGCCTTGGCCAGCAGGAAGGCGCGGTCGATCGAAGTGCCGCCATTCGGCGTGAACATGGCGCCGATTTCATCCAGTGACAGCCCGGCGGACTGGCCGAGCGAAATCAGGGCCAGCGTATCCAGCACATTGGGCGCGTAGGTGCGCCGCAGGCCATTGCGGCCGGCCGGCTTGATCAGGCCTTTTTTCTCGTAATAGCGCAACGCGGAGGCTGCGATGCCTGAGCGTTGCGAGACTTCCGCGATATCCATCAAAAACCCCTTGACTTGAAGTTGACTTCAACTTCTACAGTGTGCCCATCAACCAGGGAGATTGCAATGGAATTCATCATTATCGGCATTGGCGCCACCATCGTTTTCGACGCGTGGCTATTGCTCCTCAAGAGCGCAGGCGTGAAAACCATGAACATGGCCTTCATTGGCCGCTGGGCCGGGCACCTGGCACAGGGCCGTTTTGCGCACGACTCGATTGCCGCATCGCCGGCCGTGGGCGGCGAGAAGGCCCTGGGCTGGCTGGTGCACTACGCAACGGGCGTGGCGTTTGCCGCGGCGCTAGTGGCCGTGGCGGGCAGCGGCTGGCTGCATTCGCCCAGCATCGGCCCAGCGCTGGCGGTCGGCATCGCGACTGTGGGCGCACCGCTGTTCGTAATGCAGCCATCCATGGGACTCGGCGTGGCGTCAAGCAAAACGCCGGCGCCGTTCAAGAATTGCTTGCGCAGCCTGGCCAACCACACCGTTTTCGGCCTGGGACTCTATTTATCCGCACTGATCGTCAAAGGAATCGCATGATGAAAAAACTGGCAGTCATCTATCACAGCTCGCATGGTCACACAGAGCATATCGCCTCCCACATTGCAGCAGGTGCGCAAAGCGTGGCGGGCACGGAAGTGCATGTCTTGAAGGCTTCCGAACTGTCGGGGGCGCCCGAAGCGCTGATGCAGTACGACGGCTTCCTGCTAGGGTCGCCGACATACCTGGGCGGCGTGTCTGGCGTGTTCAAGTCCTTCATGGACGCCACCGGTAAGATGTGGCGCCATCAGCAGCTGAAGGGGAAGCTGGCCGCAGGCTTCACGGTGTCTTCGCTGCCGGCGGGCGACAAGCAATCGACGCTGATGTCGATGTTCACCTTCTGCATGCAGCACGGCATGCTATGGGTGGGCAACCCGATCCTGCCGGAGCAGCAGCTTGGCGTGCCTTATGAAGAAGCGGCCAACCGGCTCGGTTCGTGGTCGGGCATGATGGCGCAGGCCGGCCATGGCGCGCCGCGCGACGATTTCGTCGCGGGCGACGTCAAGACCGCTGTGATGTTCGGCCAGAATTTCGCCGAAACGCTGGTCAGGCTTCGATAATTTCGAAGGTGTGGGTGATCTGCGCGGTCTTGGCCAGCATGATGCTGGCGGAACAGTACTTGTCGTGGGACAGGGTGATCGCGCGATCCACCACTTCCGGCTTGAGGTCCTTGCCGGTCACGGTGAAGTGGAAGTTGATCTTGGTGAAGACCTTCGGCTCGGTCTCGGCACGTTCGGCTTGCAGGGTTACTTCGCAGCCGCGCACGTCGGCGCGGCCCTTTTTCAGGATCAGCACCACGTCATAGGCGGTGCAGCCGCCGGTGCCCAGCAAAACCATTTCCATCGGGCGCGGGGCCAGGTTATGGCCGCCGCCTTCGGGCGCGCCGTCCATGTTGACCATATGGCCCGAACCGGTCTGGGCGCGGAAACTCATGCCCGAAGGGCCATTCCAGCTGACTTTCACTTCCATCGACTTATCTCCGTAAAATCCGTCCGGGCATTATACGGTCATCATGTATTTCTCGCTCTTCATGCGCCGCTCGGTATACCAGACGCACAGCATGGCCAGCAGCAGGCTGCTGAAGAAGGTTTGCAGGAAGGGCAGCAGGCCGATGCTTTGACCCTTGGCCAGCTCGCGCAGCAAGGTCTGGTTGGACAGCACCGGTACCATGTACATCCACCAGCTATTGGTCAGGTTCATCATCGGCACCACGATGACCGGCACCAGCGGCACGATCATGGTGAAGCTGACCAGGGTTTGCGCCTCCTTGAAGGAGCGGGCGTTGATGGCGAGCGCGATTTCCAGCGCCGCTGCGAACAGCGACAGTGTGGCGGAGGCGAGGCACACCATGGCGAGGTCGCTCCAGCCCAGACGCCAGGACAGGCCGATTTCTTCCAGCGGCAGCCATTTCAGAATGCCGTGCGCGATCGCAAGTTCCAGCGTGATGCCGACAATCGAGAGCAGCGAAGCCGCCAGCCATTTGCCGACGATCAGGTCTGCCGGCCGCACCGGCTGCGCCATCAGCACTTCCAGTGAGCGGCGCTCTCGTTCGCCGGCCGTGCTGTCAACGGCGGTGCTCATGCAAAACATGAAGGCTGGAATGAAGAAGATGCCGAGCATGGTGCTGATGGTATTGGCCGAGCGCGAGGCGCTGGTGCCGGTGTCATACCGCTGCAACAGGACAGGGTTCAGGTTGGCGGGCGAAACGCCGTGCGCCAACAACCGCGCGCTGGCGATATTTCGGCTGTAATCCTGCAGCACGTATTCGACTTCATCGATTTTGCGCGGCGTGTCGGAGGCGGAATCGAACCAGAGTTCAACGCGCGCAGGGCGCATGGCGTGATAGTTTTCTGCGAAGTCCGGCGTCAGCCGCAGCACGGCGACTACGGTCTGGCGCCGCAGCAGGGCATTGATGTCTTCTTCGCCCATTGGTTCAAGCTCCGTGATATTCACGTTGCGCTGGCGCAGCTGGTTCATGAGGGTTGGCGCCTGGTCGCTGCCGATGACCGCCAGTTCGACGCCTTCCCGTTCGGGCTTGGTGGCGCGGTCGATCTGCCGCTGCAGAACACCGCCGACCAGCAGCGGATACATCAGCACGAAGATGAGCAGCAGGCTCAGGGCGCGGCGGTCGCGCAAGGTTTCCGTCAATTCCTTGCGCAGGACGATGGGGAATTTCAGCTTCATAGCTCGATGCCCTCCTCAGTGCCGACCAGGCGCACGAAGGCGTCTTCAAGGCTGGACAGGCCTGCCTGCTCGCATAGCTGCTGTGGGGTGCCCTGGGTGACGGTGGTGCCGTTGGCGATGACGATCACGTCGTCGCAGGAGTGGATCACTTCCTGCATCACATGGGTTGCCATGATGACGCAGCAGCCATCCTCCTTCAGCGCGGCGAGGGCGCGCCGCAGGGCGCGTGTACTCATGACGTCCAGGCCACGGCTTGGTTCATCGAGAAGCAGGTGGCGCGGCCGGTGAAGCAATGTGCGCGCCAAAGCGACCTTGATACGCTGGCCCTGCGAGAAGCCTTTGGCGCGGCGATCGATGATGTCTTCCAGCGATAGCAGCTCCGTGGTTTCCTTGATGCGGCGGTCGATGGCCGTTTCTTCCATGTCGTTCAACTCGCCGAAGTAGCGGAGGTATTCGCGCGTGGTAAGCCGTTCGTACAGGCCAAACTGGTCGGTAAGCACACCGACGTTTCGGCGCACCGTCATTGGATCGACGGCGGGATCGACGCCGTCGATGGAAATGGTGCCGTGGTCGCGCTGCAGCAGGCCGACCAGGGTGCGCAAGAGAGTGGTCTTGCCTGCACCGTTTGGGCCTAGCAGAGCGGTGATGATGCCGTCGCGCGCGACGAAATTTGCGCCAGCCAGGGCTTGCACCTTGCCAAAGCGTTTGCATAGGTTTTGGACTTCGATCATGGTTGTGGTCCTGCGCTATTCAGCTGGAAGGTCGGGGCCGGAATTTCGTTGAGGCAGTTGGCTTTCACCGGCGCGGTAGGCTGGTCGAGGAATTCGCGCAGCAGGCGCGGTGCGCAGCCGAGCGGGGACACGATATGCCCACCGTTCTTGACGACCAGGTGCTGCGCATTTTTCATGTATTTGCGGGCCGATTCGGCACGACGCGGCGGCGTGACCGGATCGAGCGCGCCGGACATCAGCAACACCGGCGCCTCGATCATCGACGGCTCCTTGTACGGCACGGCCGGCACTTCCATGGCCTCGCACATTTTCCCGATTCGCATGACTTGCGGTGCGCTGAGGAAGGAACCCTTGGTGTCTTCCTCCAGCAACTCCGGCGTCAGGCGCGGGAAATCTTCGGCGCAGACCACAGCCAGGTGCAACGGCATGGCCGGTCCTTCAGAAGCGAAATCGCGCGCCACATTGCTACGGGCGATGAAGGGCTGCCAGCGGTCCTGGTAGGCGCTGTGGATCAGGAAGGGCAGCCGACGGCTGTCCGCCTGCGAATACAGGATGTTTTGCACAGTGCCGACAAAACGCATGCTGGTCATCGTGATCTTGCTGTTTTCGGCAGTGCGTGGGTCGGGCAGGTTTAGCGCGGCAGGTGATGCCGTCAGCCGCATGGTCAGTGACTGGAACTCGGCGCGCAGGTTGGGGAAGGCTGCAGCGCAGACCCGATCGTCGGCGCACTGCTTGAACAGAGCGTCCAGCGCGGCCTGGGCGTCGTGGGCACCGGCAGGCACCACCTGGTCGGGCGCCGCTACGCCGTCCAGAACGAGGGAACGCACGCTGCCGGGGAAAAGCCGGGCATAGGCTTGGGCCAGGCGGCTGCCGTATGAGCCGCCCCATACATTAATGCGGCCATAGCCAAGTGCGCCGCGCACCGATTCAATGTCGCGCGCGGCCTGCTCCGTTGTGTACAGGTTGAAACGCTTGTTCAGCCCTTTGATGCAGGCACGGGTTTGGTCCAGAAGCTGGTCTTCCGTGGCAGTTTCGCTATTCTTGCCGGGTTTGCAATCGAGTTTGCCGGATAATCCTGTGCCGCGCTGGTCGATGAGCACGATGTCGCGCGTCGCGCGCACTTTGCGGAAAGTGGTGTTCAGGAGGGGCACCAGGTCGGAGCCAGCTTCGCCCGGACCGCCTGCCAGCAGGAACAGCGGGTCGCGTCGGGCCGATTCGCGCAGGGCAGGGGCCACGGTCACGTGCAGGTTGAGCGTGGCGCCGGGCGCGTGGTGGTCCAGCGGCACCGCCAACCGGATGCAACGCAGCGCCTCTTCGGTGCCGGGCAAGTGGCAATCCTTGCCGGCCTGGGCCTGGGCCGCGGCTGGCGCCAGGAACAGGGCGAAAAGCGTAGCCAGCAGGGGCGAACGCATGGCCGTCTCCTCATGAGATTCCGGGCTTCCATAGTAGCCCGGCAATATCTGCTTAGCAACGGAAACGCGGTACAGGGCGGGGTTGACCCGGCTGGCCTGGGCAGGCTATAATCGCCAGCTTTCCTTTTCGCTCGGGAAAATTAAACAAAAAGGCTGCGTCCGCTGAAACATTGGGGCGGAACCACCACTAGAGCGTTTTTAAATCTTTCACAGAAAGTCAAAACATGAAAACTTTTTCCGCTAAGGGCCATGAAGTCCAGCGCGATTGGTTCGTGATTGACGCGACGGACAAAGTCCTCGGCCGTGTTGCCAGCGAAGTGGCACGCCGACTGCGCGGCAAGCATAAGCCAGAATTCACCCCTCACGTTGACACCGGCGACTTCATCGTTGTCGTGAACGCAGGCAAACTGCGCGTGACCGGCACCAAGGCAACCGCTAAGACCTACTACCGTCACTCCGGTTACCCGGGCGGCATCTACGAGACCAACTTCCTGAAGATGCAACAGCGCTTCCCAGGCCGCGCCCTGGAAAAGGCAGTGAAAGGCATGCTGCCTAAAGGTCCTCTGGGCTACGCCATGATCAAGAAGCTGAAAGTGTACGCTGAGGGTTCCCACCCACACGCTGCCCAGCAACCTAAAGCACTCGAATTCTAAGGAACTGACATGATCGGTAACTACAACTACGGCACCGGCCGTCGCAAGAGTGCAGTTGCTCGCGTGTTCATCAAAGCTGGCACCGGCCAGATCATCGTGAACGGCAAGCCAGCAGCTGAGTACTTCTCCCGTGAAACCGGCCTGATGGTGATCCGTCAGCCGCTGGAACTGACCGGCAACGTTGAACGTTTCGACATCAAAGTCAACGTGCACGGCGGCGGTGAGTCCGGCCAGGCAGGTGCAGTGCGTCACGGTATCACCCGTGCACTGATCGACTACGATGCAGGCCTGAAGGGCGACCTGGCACGTGCCGGCTTCGTCACTCGCGATGCTCGTGAAGTTGAACGTAAAAAAGTTGGTCTGCGCAAAGCACGTCGCGCAAAGCAATTCTCGAAGCGTTAATCTTTACGCTCTCGTCCAAAAAGCCGCTGTCATCAGCGGCTTTTTTGTTTTTTGCCTTAAAATGGCTCCCTCGTTTAATTTTTACTTCGCAAGGAAGAGATCATGATCAAAGTAGGCATCGTCGGCGGCACAGGTTACACGGGTGTGGAACTGCTGCGACTGTTAGCCGTACACCCTGAAGTCGAACTGACCGCGATCACTTCGCGCAAAGAGGACGGCTTGCCGGTGGCTGAGATGTATCCTTCCCTGCGCGGCCGCGTGAACATCGCCTTCTCCTCGCCGGACAAGGTCGATCTGACCCAATGCGACGTTGTCTTCTTCGCGACACCGCACGGCGTGGCCATGGCGCAAGCGCCTGAGCTGCTGGCCAAGGGCGTCAAAGTGATCGACCTGGCGGCGGACTTCCGCATCAAGGACCGCGCCGTGTTCGAAAAGACCTACAAGATCGACCACACCGCTCCAGAGCTGTTGGAACAAGCCGTGTACGGCCTGCCGGAGCTGAACCGCGAAGACATCAAGAAAGCGAACCTGATCGCCAACCCAGGCTGCTACCCGACTACCATGCAGCTCGGCTTCGTACCGCTGCTGAAGGCCGGCCTGATCGACGCCGGCCACCTGATCGCCGACTGCAAATCCGGCGTGTCCGGCGCTGGCCGCAAAGCTGAAATCGGCACACTGTTCTCCGAATCGTCGGACAACTTCAAGGCCTACGGCGTGAGCGGCCACCGCCACACCCCGGAAACCTCGGCCCAGCTGCAGCGCTACACCAGCGAGAAGGTCAACCTGATCTTCACCCCGCACCTGACCCCGATGATCCGCGGCATGCACTCGACCCTGTACGCGCGCCTGACCAAGGAAGTGTCGAACGAAGAGCTGCAGAAGCTGTTCGAAGACGCATACGCCGACGAGCCGTTTGTCGACGTGATGCCATGGGGCTCGCACCCGGAAACCCGCAGCACCCGTGGCGCCAATATGCTGCGCCTGGCGCTGCACCGCCCGAACAATGGCGACACCCTGATCGTGCTGGTGGTGCAGGACAACCTGGTCAAAGGCGCGTCGGGCCAGGCCGTGCAATGCATGAACCTGATGTTCGGCCTGGACGAAGGCCTGGGCCTGCAAACCATCGCCCTGATGCCATAAGTGGAAGCCGCTGCTGAACAGGCCCGCGTGCCGATGCTGGCGCGCGTGATGGGCCTGGCTGCGGTCCTGGTCGCCGGCGGCGTGCTGGCGATGTGGGGCGTCGACCTGGGCAAGCGCGTGATTGGTGTGTCGCAGGGCGAATCCAGTCCATCGGTGAAAAAGCAGCTCGCCGCAACTGAGCTGGAGCTGGCACGCATGACCGCCGAGCGCGACGCCCTGGCTGAAAAACTGAAGGCGGCGCCGGCGGCCGCTGCGGCGCCTGCGCCGAATGCCGCCTCCGATGCCGAACTGGCAAAGTTGAATGCCGACCTGGCCCTGCTGGAAGATATCCTCGAGCCAGCGCCTGCCGGTGCCGGCCTCCTCATTGCCGGCATGCAGGCGCGCATGGCCTCGCCCAAGCTCTTGCATTACACGGTTCTGCTCCAATATGGTGCGAAGAAGAAGGGGCCATCTGCCTTCACCGGCAAGCTCAAGCTGGCGGTGACCGTGACCCAGGAGGGCAAGAAAACCGTGCTCGAATATCCGAAGGAGGGTGCCGAGCGCTACGAATTGAAAGTGGACCGCTACCAGCGCGTCGACGGCACTTTGGAGCTGCCGGAAGGCGTCAAAGCGGCGGCGGTCAAGGTAAGTCTGTCGGAAAAAGGAAAAATCGTTGCCACTGAGGCAACGACAGTGCGCGGCCTCTAAAGCGGCCGGCTCCGGCATGGACTATAATGGGACAACTGATTTTAAGTAGGAGTAACACATGACTGCAGTAGCCGAAGACGTGATTCCGGCACCGATCGTTTTCACCGACGCCGCGGCCGAGAAAGTAGCGCAACTGATCGAAGAAGAAGGCAATCCAGACCTGAAGCTGCGCGTATTCGTGCAGGGTGGCGGTTGCTCCGGCTTCCAATACGGCTTCACCTTTGACGAAATCGTCAACGAAGACGACACCACCATGGTGAAGAACGGCGTCCAGCTGTTGATCGACTCGATGAGCTACCAATATCTGGTAGGCGCAGAGATCGACTACAAAGACGACCTGGAAGGCGCACAATTCGTGATCAAGAACCCATCCGCGACTTCGACCTGCGGCTGCGGTTCCTCCTTCTCCGTCTAAACAATCCATTACGGCTCAGCCCGTGTCCCACCTTGGGGTCACACCCGATTTGAGACACGGCCTCTGCCGTTGAATTGCCGAGCCCGTGTCCCAAAAGGGGTGTGACCCCAAGGTGGGACACGGGCTCGTCCGTTAACGGGGGTAGAGGGCGCCGAGGATGCGCTCGCCGCGGGCGCCGGTCACCGATGGCAGGTTGCCGGGCTGGCGTTCGCCGAAGCGGAAAGCGAGCCAGGCAAAGACCATCGCTTCCACACGGTTGGGCGGGACGCCTAGCGCGTCGGTTGACTGGACTTTGGTCGCTTCACCCAGCTCCAACTGCAGCTCGCGCATGAGCGTGGCGTTGTAGGCGCCGCCGCCGCAAACATACAGCGCATCCACGCCGTGCGGGGCAATCTCGCGCGCCAGGCTGACTGCGGTCAGGCGCATCAGGGTAAACATCACATCTTCCGGTTTGGCGTTGGGGAAGCGCGCCAGGCGGGCGTCCAGCCAATCGGCATGGAACAGGTCGCGGCCAGTACTTTTCGGTGCGGGCAGGGCGAAATAGGGCTCGGACAACAGCGCAGCCAGCAAGCCTGGTACTTCCTTGCCGGACGCGGCCCAAGCGCCGTTATCATCGAATTCCAAGCCTTTGTGGCGGGAGATCCAGGCATTCATCAACACATTGCCGGGGCCGGTGTCGTAGCCGCCCACGGCGCCATCCTTATGCAGCACGGAAATGTTCGAGATGCCGCCGATATTGGCCAAGACGCGCGTCTTGCCTTCCTTGCCAAACAAGGCTTTGTGCCCGGCCGGAACCAGGGGAGCGCCCTGGCCGCCCGCCGCCACATCGCGCGAGCGGAAGTCGGCGATGATATCAATTCCGCTCAGCTCGGCTAGCAGGGATGCGTTGATGATCTGGCGTGTGAATCCCAGCTCCGGGCGGTGGCGGATCGTCTGTCCGTGCGCGCCGGCTGCGCGGACGTCGGCGGATTTCATGTCTGCCTTGGCCAGTAGCTGGGCGATGCAATCGGCATAAAGCTCCGCCAGCTTGTTGGCAGCCAGTGCTTCGCGCTCGATCTCGTTAGGGGAAGCGGCTTGCAGCGACATCAGCTCATCGCGCAGCGCTTGCGGGAATTCCACATACGCCGCCGACATGGTGCGCGCAGCACCCGCCCAGAAGTCCACCAGGACGCCATCGACGCCGTCCAGGCTGGTACCCGACATCATTCCAATATATAGGCTCATACCTTATTGTAAGTCGGGGTCAGGTCGAGCAAACGGACAAATAAGAGGGGACGTACCCCTTTAATAGGGTACGTCCCCTTTATTTGTCCGTTTGCTCGACCTGACCCCGACTTTTTATTTAGCAGCCAGGGTGCTGGTTTTGTCGTTTGGACGGAGCAGGGCGAAGCGGTGGATCATGTCGCCGGCTACCGATTTGAAGCGTGCCAGTTCGGCCGTCGTCAATGGGGCTTGGGCGGTGATGTTGAGCTTGCCTGGGTCTTTGGCTTCGCCTGCGACACGGAATTCGTAGTGCAGGTGGGCGCCGGTGGACCAGCCGGTGGTGCCGACGTAGCCGATGATGTCGCCCTGGCTGACCTTGGCGCCTTTTTTCATGCCTGCACCGAAACGGCTCATGTGGGCATAGGCGGTGGAGTAATTGGCCCAGTGCTTGATCACGACCACGTTGCCGTAGCCGCCTTGCACGCCGGCGAAGTCGATCACGCCGTCACCGGCTGCGCGGATCGGGGTGCCGGTCGCGGCTGCGAAGTCGGTGCCTTTGTGCTGCTTCCAGTTGCCGGAGATCGGGTGCGAGCGCATGCCGAAGCCGGAGGAAATACGCGAGAATTCCAGCGGCGATTTCAGGAACGCTTTCTTCAGCGATTTGCCGTCGAAGCTGAAGTAGCCGCCGCCCGATTTGGTCTGCGGGTCTTCAAACCAGACGCTCTGGTAAGTGGTGCCCTTGTTGGTGAATTCACCCGCCAGGATGCGGCCGGCGCGCACGAACTCGCCGTCCTGCCAGAAGGTTTCGTACACCACATTGAATCGGTCGCCGCGCTTCAGGTCGGAACGGAAGTCGATGTTGGTGGAGAACATTTCAATGATCTGCGCGACGATGGTGTCGGGCAGGCTGCTGCCGTCGGAGCTGGAGTCGGTCGCGGCATACAGGGTGCTGGTGATCTCGCGCGAGCGCATCTCAACGCGGCGTTCCAGTTTCGCGGCCGTTTCTTCGGCCGTGAAGGCGGCGTCGCCGGAGCGCGACACCATAATATTCTTGACGGGATTGTCTTTGCCGTCCACAACGGTGGCTTTCAGCCACAGCAGGTTGCCGTCTTCGTCGGTCTGCGCCTGCACGCGTTTGCCGCTGCGCAGCTGCATAATGGCGCGCGCGGTCTTGTCTTTCTTGATAAAGGTTTCTGCTGCGTCGTCTTCCACGCCCAGGCGGTTCAGCAAAGTCGCGAGCGTGTCGCCAGCGCGGATCTTTTCTTCGTGAACATATTTCTGGGTGGCTTCTTGCTGCTGCAGGGCGGTAATCTGCGAGGACAGGTCGGGTAGCTGGATATCCTGGGCAATGGTCTTTACGGGCAGGTCGCTCGCGTCAGGGGCGAGCGGAGCCACGCCAGCAGCGCCAAAAGCGCATACGGCGAGGAAGATCGCCGATGCGCTAATGATTCGCGACTTTCGCGTCGAACCGAGCAGATTGTGCAAGCGTGAGCTTGTGAACTTGTTTATAGGGTTCATGCAATCAGTTAAAATTTGCCGCTTGAACTTTTAGGATTCTTGGTATTTTGTTCTAAGTTGTTGATTTAATTCGTTTTCATCGGGCAAGATTGATGGGATCGGGCATTATAACAAAGTCCTGGGCCGTGCCAACAATTTGGGAAATTTTCGGGAAAAATGGATACAGACAACAAAAACCTGCCTTTGAGCGATGCCGTGCAGGAAGCTCTTGCCATCACCAAACGCGGTGTGGACGAACTCATTATCGAAAGCGAATTCGCTCAAAAGCTGGCGCGCTCGGAAAAGACCGGTGTGCCGCTGCGCATCAAGCTGGGCCTGGATCCAACGGCTCCTGACTTGCACCTGGGACACACCGTGGTGCTGAATAAGATGCGCCAGCTGCAGAACCTGGGTCACCAGGTGATCTTCCTGATCGGTGACTTTACCTCCATGATCGGCGATCCATCGGGCCGCAACGTGACCCGTCCGCCGCTGACTCGTGAGCAGATCGAACTCAACGCACAAACTTACTTTAAGCAAGCTTCTCTGGTGCTGGATGCGGCCAAGACCGAAATCCGCTACAACTCGGAGTGGTGCGATCCGTTGGGCGCGCGCGGCATGATCCAGCTGTCCTCCCGCTACACTGTGGCGCGCATGATGGAGCGCGACGACTTTTCCAAACGCTTCAAGAATGGCACCCCGATTTCGGTGCACGAGTTCCTGTACCCGCTGATGCAGGGTTACGACTCGGTGGCGCTGAAGGCCGACCTGGAGCTGGGCGGCACCGACCAGAAGTTCAACCTGCTGGTCGGCCGTGAGCTGCAGAAGGATTACGGCCAGGAGCAGCAATGCATCCTGACCATGCCGCTGCTGGAAGGCCTGGATGGCGTCGATAAGATGTCCAAGTCCAAGAACAACTATATTGGTATCACCGAGCCGGCCAACACCATGTTCGCCAAGGTGATGTCGATTTCGGACGTGATGATGTGGCGTTACTACGACCTGCTGTCGTGGCAGTCGATCGAGCACATCGCCGGCCTGAAGAAGGCGATCGAGGGCGGCGCAAACCCGCGCGATGCCAAGGTGGCGCTGGCGCAGGAGATTGTGGAACGCTTCCACTCGCGCCAGGCGGCGGAGGATGCGCTGGCGGACTTCGTGAACCGTTCCAAGGGCGGCATTCCGGACGATGTGCCGGAAGTTGCCCTGTCCGGCGCGCCGGTCGGTATCGGCCAGCTGCTGAAACAGGCGAACCTGTGTGCTTCGACTTCCGAGGCGCTGCGTATGATCGACCAGGGCGGCGTGCGTATCGATGGCACCGTCATTTCCGACAAGGCGCTGAAAATTGAGGCAGGCACCTTCGTGATGCAAGTCGGCAAGCGCAAATTTGCTAAAGTGACTTTGTCGGCATGATCGGGCTTCTGCAGCGGGTGTCGTCCGCTAAAGTCGTTGTCGATGGCGAGACCACCGGAGCCATCGACGGCGGCCTGATGGTGCTGGTGTGCGCGGAGAAGGGCGATACTGAGAAGGAGGCTGACCAGCTGCTGACCAAGCTTCTGGCGTATCGTGTGTTTTCCGATGATGCTGGCAAAATGAATAAGTCGGTGACGGATGTTGCTGGCGGGTTGTTGCTGGTGCCGCAGTTTACCTTGGCGGCGGATACCAATTCCGGCACCCGGCCGTCGTTCAGCCCGGCGGCTGCACCGGCGGATGGCAAGCGTCTGTTTGAGTATTTTGTTTCGCAGGCTCGCGCCAAGCATGCTGTTGTTGGTACCGGCGTGTTCGGGGCGGATATGAAGGTGTCGCTGACCAATGACGGGCCGGTGACGTTTTGGTTGCAGGTGAATCCTAAATAAGAAACCTTGAAAACCGGGAAACCAGGGTCCGGCCCTTGGGCCGTACCCTGGTTTCCCGGTTTCAAAGGTTTTGCAAAGCAAGCTGGGAGATAAAGATGAAAATCTGGAGCGATTCCTTCAAGGATGGCGCCGCCATCCCCGGCGAGTTTGCCTTTGCCGTGCGCGACAAAGCCACGAAAGTGCGCCTGTCCACCAACAAGAACCCACACCTGGCCTGGTCCGAAGTCCCCTCCGGCACAGAATCCCTGGTCCTTCTCTGCATCGACGGCGACGCTCCCACCGACGGCACCCACGTCAACCAGGAAGGCCACACGCTGCCGCAATCGATGCCGCGCGCCGACTTCTACCACTGGTCCCTCGTCGACATCCCAACGACCCGCACCAGCGTCGCCGCCGGCGAGTTCTCCAAAGAAGTCACGCCTAAAGGCAAGCCAGCCAGCCTGCCAGCGCCACTGCGCCACGGCATCAACGACTACACCGGCTGGTTCGCCAGCGACAAGGACATGGCCGGCGACTATTACGGCTACGACGGCCCATGCCCGCCATGGAACGACGAGCGCACCCACCATTATGTTTTCCGACTCTATGCGCTGGACACCCCGCGCCTGGAGCTGGAAGGCCGCTTCACCTGCCAGGACGTGCTGAAAGCCATCCACGGCCATATCCTCGACGAGGCGCAGGTGATCGGAAGCTACTCACTGTTTGAATGACAAGAATCCTGTTGATCCGCCACGGCGAAACCGCGTGGAACGCCGTCCGCCGCTTGCAAGGCCACACTGATATTCCACTGAATGAAGAAGGCGCGCGTCAGGCAAATGCCCTGGCCCGCGCACTGGCGGCCGAAAAGCTCGATGCGATTATTTCCAGTGACCTGGGCCGCGCCATGCAAACCGCGCAGGCCGTTGCCGCGCACCATCCCCAGGTCCAGCTGCATGCCGACGCCGCCCTGCGCGAGCGTGGTTACGGCGCTTTCGAAGGACTGCTCTACACCGAAATCGCCGAACGCTACCCGATTGAATTCGCGGAGTGGCAGGCGCGCGATGTCGATTCCGTCATGCCGTCCGGCGAACGCGTGGCCGAAAGCTTCCGCCAATTCTATCAACGCTGCCTGGACGGTATCGCACACTGGGCAACGCAATGCGAGGGTAAGACCATCGTGATTGTCGCCCATGGCGGCGTGCTGGAATGCGCATACCGTGCCGCCAAGGGTATCTCTTTGGATGGCCCGCGCGACTTCCAGGTCAAGAACGCCGGCATTAATCGCTTCACGTTTGATGCCGGCCGGTTGAATCTGGAACAGTGGGGCGACGTGACGCACCTGCAGGCGGCCACGCTCGACGACATTGTTTAAGCATCGCCTAGCATCTAAGCGCGGTAATCAGGGAGCGGTGTTCCCATTGTTTTCGAAAATTGCGTCAACTTCTGCAGCAAGCATTCCGATGCGGTCTAACAGTTTGCTGGCTGCGGCTTCATCGCGCTTGTCGCGGTAGGTAAGTTGTTCTCCGACCAGCTTGATCTTGCCGTCGCGCTCTCTTGCGAAGGTAATCAATTGACGCTGTGCCGCGAACAGACGGTGATATTTTTCGCCGAGTTTGGCTGCGAACGCATCGAGTTCCGCGATATCGGGCGCGAAATTTTGGCGGAACTGCGGCTTTTTCATTAAGTCGGCGTTCTTCAAATCCGTGTCCAGTTTGCCTGTTGCCTGTCGCATTCCAGCGATAGCAGTATCTAGCTCACGCTCAAGCTTTTTCTCTACTGCGAGCACGTCGGCGTAGTTGCGTCGCGTGGCAAGATTTTCCAAGTTGCTAAGCTGCCAGTAATCGGTGTCCTCGAGCTGGTCAGTGAAATTCAGAAGGCTGACGCCGATACTTGTGGAGCAGTTGGCGATTGCGACGATCACCTGATCCCACGGCGCAAAACCAATCGTGTGGATTTTGGCGGAACCGGGTCTTCCATCCTTGGTGGCAGCGGCGATGGATTGCTCATTTTGGGCGATTGCGTTTTGGGCCTTGCTTGTTAAGGATGTTGTGAATTCGATACGCCAGTCTGCAAGGACTGAACGGGACGCATCCAACCCTTGCTGAAATAAAGCTCTGAACTCTTTTTCGGCAGGATCGTCGCCAATCCGTTCCAATTCAATTCTTTCGTCAGGCGTGAGTTCGTTGAATTCAATTCCGCGATTCGGATCGATCTTGGTTGCCGCCGTGATTTTCTTCGCCACTGGCAAGCGCAGGATCGCAGTGAGCCTCGATGCAAGATCCGGGCTGATGACGGATGCCCAAGCGGGTGTCATTCGACGGATGAATTCTTCCTTTTCGAGCTGGCCAACAAATGCGTTTGTGACCGCGCGGTCATAAGCATTCGGGTAGCTAGCTCCGGAAACGCGGGTTGCACCTTCGTAAAGGGGCAGCGAATCAATGATGTCGTGCAAATCGCGGATGTATGCAGGGTCGAGCGAGGCAAGGGCTGGGAGTGCAGTGGTGGCTTGCGCGTGTGCAGCGGGAGCCAGCGGGGCAGCGTACAGGGCGCCGAGCAGGGCCAGGCGAATTGCCAGGCGCATGGTTGAAATTCGCAGTATTTGCATCGAATCTTGTTAAAAATGGATATGTGATTTGCAACGAGGATTGCATTATCACACGGCGCTTGCACAAAACCCTTTGAAATCAAGTCGCTGGACGATTAAAAAATAGTGCTTAGTTTTTGGGCAGTAGATCGGTTAAAATAGCCCCCTTTCCCCAGCAGTGTTACGGATTTATTAAGTGAAAATCGGACCCCACGAGCTCCGCAATAACGTCTTTGTCGCGCCTATGGCAGGTGTGACGGACCGCCCGTTCCGCCAATTGTGCAAGGAACTGGGAGCGGGATATGCCGTGTCCGAGATGGCTGCTTCGAACCCGCGCCTGTGGGCCAGCGAGAAGTCGTCGCGCCGCACCGACCACACTGGGGAAATGGAACCGAAAGCGGTGCAGATCGCCGGGGCGGTGCCGGAAGAACTGGCCGATTGCGCCAAGTTCAACGTCGACCGCGGCGCCCAGATCATCGACATCAATATGGGCTGCCCGGTGAAAAAGGTCTGCAACAACTGGTGCGGTTCAGCCCTGTTGCAGCACGAAGACCTGGTCCAGCGCATCCTGGAAGCGGTAGTGCCGGCCGTGAACGTGCCCGTCACCCTGAAATTCCGCACCGGCTGGAACCGCGAAAACAAGAATGCCCTGCGCATCGCCCGCATCGCGGAACAAGCCGGCATCCAGATGCTGACGCTGCACGGCCGCACCCGCGCCGACGGCTATACCGGCGACGCCGAATACGACACCATTGCCGCCGTCAAGGCCGCAGTCAGCATTCCCGTGGTCGCCAACGGCGACATCACCACCCCTGAAAAAGCGCGCTATGTGCTCGACAAGACCGGCGCCGACGCCGTCATGATCGGCCGCGCCGCCCAGGGGCGCCCATGGATCTTCCGCGAAATCGATCATTTCCTGCGCACCGGCGAGTACCTGCCGGCGCCGCTGGTGGCCGAGGTGCGCAAGCTGATGGACGAACACCTGCAGGCCCATTACGCCTTCTACGGCGAATTCCTGGGCGTACGCACCGCGCGCAAGCATATTGGCTGGTACGTGCGCGACCTCCCGGGCGGGGAGGAGTTCCGTCAAGAGATGAACCGCCTCGAGTCGACCGCAGAACAACTGCGCGCAGTCGACAGTTTCTTCGAATCCCAATGGAAGTACGGCGAGCGGTTACAATACCGCCTCGCCGAAGAACCGCTGGCTGCGTAAGCCGCGCCAGCACTGGCAAAACATTAGCAAGATATATAAAAAAATGAGCAAAGAAAGCATTCAAGAAGTGGTCCAGAAAAGCCTGGAAGACTACTTCAATGACCTGGGTGAGCAGCAAGCATCGAACGTGTACGACATGGTGGTGTTGACCGTTGAGCGTCCTATCCTCGAAGTGGTGATGGGCCGTGCCGACGGCAACCAGTCGCACGCTGCCCAGATGCTGGGTATTAACCGCAATACTTTGCGTAAGAAATTACAGGAACACGGCCTGCTGTAAGGCTGATTCCGCGTCCCGGTCCCTATTGGCCGCGACGGGCCGTGGGGCCGGTTGGATTTGTACAGACTTCAACAACCCTTCCCCCCACAGCTATGATCAAACAAGCTCTCATCTCCGTATCCGACAAGACCGGCGTGCTGGAATTCGCCAAGTCCCTGTCGGCCATGGGCGTCAACATCCTGTCCACCGGCGGCACTGCAAAACTGCTGGCCGATAACGGCGTTCCAGTCACCGAAGTGGCTGATTACACCGGCTTCCCGGAAATGCTGGATGGCCGCGTGAAGACGCTGCACCCGAAAGTCCACGGCGGCATCCTGGCCCGCCGCGACTTCCCTGAGCACGTCGCCAAGCTGGAAGAGCACAGCATCCCGACCATCGATATGGTGGTGGTGAACCTGTACCCGTTCCAGGCGACCGTGGCCAAGGCCGAGTGCTCGCTGGAAGACGCGATCGAGAACATCGACATCGGCGGCCCGGCCATGCTGCGCTCCGCCGCCAAGAACCACAAGGACGTGGTGGTGATCTGCGACCCGACCGACTACGGCGTGGTGCTGGCGGAGATGAAGGGTACCGACAACGCCCCTGGCTACGTGTCGTACGAAACCCGCTTCAACCTGGCCAAAAAAGTCTACGCGCACACCGCGCAGTACGACGGCGCCATCACCAACTACTTCTCCAGCCTGGGCCCGGACCGCAAGCACGAGACCCGTTCCGCCTACCCGGCAACCCTGAACGTGGCCTTCGAAAAAGTGCAGGACATGCGCTACGGCGAAAACCCGCACCAGTCGGCTGCCTTCTACCGTGACCTGGCACCGGTAACCGGCGCACTGGCGAACTACCGCCAGCTGCAGGGCAAGGAGCTGTCCTTCAACAATATCGCCGACGCTGATGCAGCGTGGGAGTGCGTGAAGTCCATGGGCTCCACCGCCTGCGTGATCATCAAGCACGCCAATCCATGCGGCGTGGCCCTGGGCGCGAATGCACTGGACGCTTACCAGCGCGCTCTGAAGACCGACCCGACCTCCGCATTCGGCGGCATCATTGCCTTCAACGTAGAAGTGGACGGCGCGGCCGCCACCGAACTGGCCAAGCTGTTCGTGGAAGTGCTGATCGCTCCATCCTTCACCGCTGAAGCGCTGCAGATCATGTCGGCCAAGCAGAACGTGCGCCTGCTCGAGATTCCACTGGGCGACGGCGTGAACGCGATGGACTTCAAGCGTGTTGGCGGCGGCCTGCTGGTGCAGTCGGCCGACTCCAAGAACGTGCTGCCATCCGAAGTGCGCGTGGTGTCCAAGCTGCAGCCTACCCAGCAGCAGCTGGCGGACCTGATGTTTGCATGGCGCGTGGCCAAGTACGTGAAGTCGAACGCCATCGTCTTCTGCGGCAATAACATGACCCTGGGCGTGGGCGCCGGCCAGATGTCCCGTATCGACTCCGCGCGCATCGCGTCGATCAAGGCGCAGAATGCCGGCCTATCGCTGCAAGGCTCCGCCGTGGCTTCCGACGCATTCTTCCCGTTCCGCGACGGCCTGGATGTGGTGGTTGATGCCGGCGCGACCTGCGTGATCCACCCGGGCGGCTCCATGCGCGACCAGGAAGTGATCGACGCCGCCGACGAGCGCGGCGTGGTGATGCTGTACACCGGCACCCGCCACTTCCGCCACTAATCGCAAGCAGCAACTTTTGTCCACCTCGGGGTCAGGAACCGAAGTGGACAATTTTTGCTTGTGAGCCAAAAATGTCCACTTTAGTTCCTGACCCCGAAGTGGACAAAAGGTACAATCCGGGAATGATTATTCTCGGCATCGACCCTGGCTTGCGCACCACCGGTTTTGGCGTTATCCAAAAAGTGGGCAATAAGCTGCGCTACATCGCCTCCGGCACCATCAAGAGCGGCGAGGGCAATTTGCCGCAGCGGCTTAAAGTCATCCTCGACGGCGTGGCGGAAGTCGCCGCAACCTACAAACCCGATTGCGCTGCAATCGAAAAAGTCTTCGTCAACGTCAACCCGCAATCCACGCTGCTGCTGGGGCAAGCCCGCGGCGCTGCCATCTGCGCGCTGGTGACGAATGAACTCAACGTCTCCGAGTATTCCCCGACGCAGCTGAAGCAAGCTGTGGTCGGCACCGGCCGCGCCACCAAGGCGCAGGTGCAGGATATGGTCGCGCGCCTGCTGGCGCTGCCCGGCCTGCCTGGCACCGACGCCGCCGACGCCCTTGGCATCGCGATCTGCCATGCGCACAGCCAGGCTACGCTGTCGGTGGTCACGAATGTCCATCCCGCCTTGTCCGGACTGCGCATGAAGCGCGGCCGCCTGGTCGGCTAACCAATTCAAAGGAACCCCATGATCGGACGTCTTACCGGCATCCTGCTCGAAAAGAATCCCCCGCAACTGCTGGTAGACGTGCAAGGTGTCGGCTATGAAGTCGACGTGCCGATGTCCACCTTCTATAACCTGCCCGGCGTAGGCGAAAAGGTCAGCCTGTTCACCCACCTGACCATACGCGAAGACGCGCACCTGATGTTCGGCTTTGGCAACGCGGAAGAACGTGCGGTGTTCCGTCAATTGATCAAGATCAGCGGCATCGGCGCGCGCACCGCGCTGTCGATCTTGTCCGGCTTGTCGATTGCGGACCTGGCGCAAGCTGTCACGTTGCAGGAAGCCGGTCGCCTGGTGAAAATCCCCGGCATCGGCAAAAAAACCGCAGAACGCCTGCTGCTTGAATTGAAGGGCAAGCTGGGCGCCGATATCGGTGCCGCAGGCGGCGCGCATCCGGTCCATGATTCGCAATCCGACATCCTGAACGCCTTGCTGGCGTTGGGCTACTCTGACAAGGAGGCCTTGCTGGCACTGAAGACCGTGCCTGCCGGTTCTTCGGTCTCTGACGGCATCAAGCAAGCGCTCAAGGCCTTGTCCAAGGGCTGATGGATCCGCACGGCCAGGAATTCCTGTTCTTTGCCGCCGGCGTGATGTTTTTCACGCTGCCCCTGATTTATGCCTGGCTCGTGATTCGCGGCTTGATGGGGAAGTCGAGCGTGCCTGTAGGCGCTGCGGCGGGCTGCCTGGTGATCTGGCTGGTACAGATTCCGATCATGGTGGTGTTGGGCATGGGATGCGTAGGCGGCGGCTGCGCAGCCTACGTGGTTCGGGACATTGCTTTGATCGCCGTTTTTGATGTTGTACCATTTTCGTGGCTAGTCTGGAATTTCCGGCCTTAAGGCGATGACGATGTTTCAAATGACGGTGACATTGGATCGGGTCTTCAGCAAGGCCTGTTTCAGGACCAAGGATGAAGTCCATACGGAGTTTGGCTTTGAGTCGGCTGGAAAGAAATTCTATGGTGTACAGGTACCTGGTACTCCTCGGATAGAAGAAGGAATGACAGTGACCATCTTGCTTCGCGAGGAAGGTGACTGGACTTCAGTGTGCGGATGGGTGGATATGCAAACCGGCGAAATCATTGCGCAAGGAATCGGCCATTCGGTGTTTTTGTGTCTTGTCTACTATTGATTGGCATCGTCGTTGCCAGTTCGACGCGTGACCCGTTGCCACTTTTGTTGTGCATTCCATTCATCCTTCTCTATCCAATGGAAATCGTGCCGCGACAGCGGATCCGGCGCACACTGAAGGAGATTTATGCTCGGTCCGCAGCGCAGTCCGATCACCCCAAGCCGACGTGAATCGCAACGAAGCTAGCCGATATTTGGCTGGCTGCTTTCCCCAATTCTCCGCTGGCCGAAATGACGAGTGAACTTTTGAGATGAAAACACAATTTTTCTCCGCCACCAGTCTCGATGGCTTCATCGCGACCGAAGACGATTCGCTGGACTGGTTGTTTCCGCTCGGTGACGTCAATGACAGCAGTTATCCCGAGTTCATTGCGCAGGTGGGCGCCATTGCCATGGGTTCCTCCACTTACGAGTGGATGTTACGCAATGCTGATAAGGTGGCGGCCGAAGTGGGGGCGTCTTGGCCTTACTCCCAGCCGGCATGGGTCTTCACGTCGCGCAGTTTGCCGGTGATTCCCGGTGCCGACCTGCGTTTCGTGCAAGGCGACGTTCGTCTTGCGCACGGCGCCATGCTGGAGGCGGCAGGCGGCAAGAATATCTGGATCGTTGGCGGCGGCGACCTGGCGGGTCAATTCTACGATGCGGGTTTGCTGGACGAGTTGATTATCCAGATTGGTTCGGTGACCCTGGGCCAGGGAAAACCGCTCTTCCCACGCCGCCTGACAAATCCGCCGCTGCTGCTGCAATCGATGCGGCAGATCAGCTCCGGTATGGCGGAACTGCGCTACCTGGTTCCCAAATAGTCCGTCGCTGGCCTTGGAATTCGAGCCCTGAGATAGCGGTTTAACTGTGGTATCGTTTTCCGACCATTCCTGATGGAGGCGGACATGCGGCACTTTTTGGGTGTTGTAGTGATGATCCTCGGTTCTGTGCTGTTGGCGACTGCGCAGGCGCTAACGGTCAAGGAGATTGGCGCCGAGGCGGAACGCATGCTGCAGGAAGGGCGATTCAAGGAGCTTGATCGCCAGGCGTCCGACTACATCAGGCAGGACTTGCGCCTCCCGGGCGGGAATGCTGCGGTGTACCACTTCTACGGAGCGCTTGGCAGTTTTGCAGGCGGGAGTGCATACGGATATGAAAGCAAAATGTCCCGCGCACAGAAGGACGAACTGCTGACGCGATGGCTGGCAACATTTCCTTCTTCGGTCTCTGCGCGCATCGCGCTGGGTGAGTTCTGGAGTAACGATGCGTGGGTGACCAGGGGCTATGCGTACTCGAGGGACATTCCTGAAACGACCTGGAAGGCATTCCAATGGCGCATGAACCAGGCGCGGACTTATCTTGATGCGGTCAAAGCGACAGATGATCCGCACTTCTATTTTGTGCGTATCGACGTTGCCAAAGGCATGGGTGAAAGGGCGCTGATGGATTCGCTCTACGCCTCCGGCCAAAAGCGCTTTCCTTCCTACTACCACTACTATTCGCAGCGAGCGCTCTTGCTACAGCCGAAATGGTTTGGTGCGCCGGGTGCGGTCGCACAGTACGTAAAATCCCTGCACGCGCAACCGGGCGGGGTCGAAGGACAGGTGGCGTATTCCTTTGCTTCGGCTTCGCTGCTGGGCGTCTACGGATCGCGGGACGTACTAAAGGATACGGGCTTGAGCTGGCCGCTGGTCAAGGAAGCCTACGCTGTGCGGCAAAAGCGATATGGACTGCGTAACAAGGACTGGAACACGCTGTGCAATCTCGCCCTGGCCGCCGCGGATCGCCCGGCGGCCAAGGAAGCGCTGGCCCAATTCGGAACCGAGTGGGACCCTGCGGTCTGGCGGGACCGGAAGTACTTCGATTCAGCAGTGGAATGGATACAACGACAATAGGAGACACACCATGAAAATGCACCAACTGTTGTTAATGGCCGTTGCCGTCTGCGTCGCGGGCGCGGCGATCGGGCAGGATCAGCAAAACGCCGCGCAGCAGCAGAACCAGCCCAAGGCTGCGGCGAAGATCAAGATGCGGCCGGCCAGCTCGGCGCGTACGGCGACAGGCATGAAAGAGGGGCAGCAGAAGGATGCGCAGGATCGCCATGAGCGGGCGCAGAAGGTCGCGGGCAGCGTGCAGAAAAAGGCCAACGACACAGCCAGCGCTGCCGCGTCGAACGTCAAATAGCAATTTGCAAAATAATTAACTTTTCAATTAGACTATCTCTTTCACTCGATTGGGGAAGACGATGGCTGCAGCAATTGGTGGCATGACCGGTCAATCGGCGGCGCGTGCCGGCGCAGCGATCGGGTCGGCGATTTTTTCAGTATTCGGTGCGGGCTGGCTGATCGTCTGGTCGCAAAAATTCATGGGCAAGGCACCGGCTGTCTGGGGCGCCATAGCGCTGCTTGGAATGGTCCTCCTGCTGGCCGCCATCAAGCAGTACAAGCGCAACCAGGCCGCCCATGCGGCGGAAGCGGAAACGCCGGAAAGCAAGCGGGCTTCCAAAGTGTTTAATTGGGTGAACGCGGGCCAGGGCATTGCGATTTTCCTGGCGCTGAACGTGGCCAATAATATTGGCCATCCGGAGTGGTTTATCCCGGCCTTCATCTTCGTGGTGGGCGCGCATTTCATTCCCTTGGCGCCGGTGTTCAAGGCGCCGCGCCACTATGTGGTTGGATTTGCGCTGATGCTGCTGGCGCTGGCCTATCCCTTGCTGGCCAAGGGCGGGGCGGCTGATCCTGTCGGCTGCCTGGGCACCGGGCTGATTCTCTGGGCCAGCGCTATTTCCGGACTGCTGCCAGAGCGGAGCGCGCAGCGATAACGGGTACAATCATGCCCAGACATCCTGAACGACCTGGCATGAGTATTCAAACCGACAATTTCACGGAACAGCGCATCATCGATGCGGCGCCTACCTCGCCGAACGAGGAGGCCATCGAGCGCGCGCTGCGCCCCAAGCACCTGGACGAATACGTCGGCCAGTCCAAGATCCGCGACCAGCTGGAAATCTTCATCGCGGCCGCGCGCAAGCGCAATGAGGCGCTGGACCATACTTTGCTGTTTGGCCCACCGGGCCTGGGCAAGACCACCCTGGCCAACATCATTGCGCGCGAAATGGGCGTCAACCTGCGCCAGACTTCCGGCCCTGTGCTGGAGCGCCCGGGCGACCTGGCGGCGATCCTGACCAACCTGGAAGCGAACGACGTCCTCTTCATCGATGAAATCCATCGCCTCTCGCCCGTGGTCGAGGAAATCCTGTATCCGGCGCTGGAGGACTACCAGATCGACATCATGATCGGCGAAGGCCCGGCGGCGCGCAGCGTCAAGCTGGACCTGCAGCCTTTCACCCTGGTCGGCGCCACCACCCGTGCCGGCATGCTGACCAATCCGTTGCGCGACCGTTTCGGCATAGTGGCGCGACTGGAGTTCTACACCACCGATGAACTGGCGAAGATCGTGACCCGCAGCGCTGCGTTGCTGAAGGCGAATATCGACGACGCCGGCGCGGTGGAAATCGCCCGCCGCGCGCGCGGCACGCCGCGCATTGCCAACCGCCTGTTGCGCCGTGTGCGCGACTATGCGGAAGTGAAGGGCAACGGCGACATCACGCGTGAACTGGCCGACGCTGCGCTGCGCATGCTGGACGTCGACCACGTAGGGTTCGACGTCATGGACCGCAAGCTGCTGGAGGCGGTGCTGTACAAATTCGGCGGTGGCCCGGTCGGCATCGGCAACCTGGCGGCCGCCATCGGCGAGGCCGCGGATACTATCGAGGACGTTTTGGAACCATACCTGATCCAGCAGGGCTTCCTGCAACGCACGCCGCGCGGCCGCGTCGCCACGGCGCAGGCTTACCAGCATTTCGGCGTCACCCCGCCGCGCAGCAACGCCAGCGGAGACCTGTGGGATGCGTAAGGTTGCAGCGCTGGGCGCGGCGGCGCTGGCCGCGCAAATTGCCTCGGCAGCGGTGCCGGTGCAGGGGTACTCGATCAAGGCGGCCTTCCCGCACGATCCGCAAGCCTTCACCCAGGGATTGTTCTTCAAGGACGGCTTCCTGTGGGAGAGCACAGGCCAGTACGGTGCGTCTTCTGTACGCAAGGTGGAGCTGGCGACCGGCAAGGTGCTGCAAAAGCGCGACCTGCCGGAAAAAGTCTTCGGCGAGGGCATTGCGCCGCATGGCGACAGCATCGTCGGCATCACCTGGATGAACCAGGCCGGCTATGTGATGGACCAGGGCAGCTTTGCCATCAAAGGCACTTTCAATTACATGGGCGAAGGCTGGGGCCTGACCAGCGACGGCGAGCGCCTGTACATGAGCGACGGCACGCCGGAAATCCGCGTCATTGATCCCAAGACCTTCGGCGAGCAGCGCCGCATCAAGGTTACCGTCGACGGCCAGCCGCTGATGCAGATCAATGAGCTGGAATGGGTGGATGGGCAGATCTACGCCAATGTGTGGCAAACCGACCGCATCGCGCGCATCGATCCATTCAGCGGCCATGTGCTGGGCTGGATCGACCTGAGCGGCCTGGCGGCCACCGCCAAGGTGGGCAAGGACGTGGACAACGTCCTGAACGGGATTGCCTACGACGCCAAGTCGCATCGCCTGTTCGTGACCGGCAAGCGCTGGCCGAAGCTGTTCGAAATCGAACTGCGCCCCAAGCGGAAATAGTAACTGTCAGTAGGCTTGATTCACGGAGTTTTCCGCGCAAGAATAGGGTGAAACCCATCCTTGCGGAGACCGACCGTGCTTGCACGTTCCAGCAGCTTGTTCTGGAAGCTGTTCTTGCCGATTGGCTTGCTGCTGGCTGTCTGCGGTCTGGTCATTTCGGCATTATTGCCAGTCCTGATCAGTGAAAACGCGGAACGCGATGCGGTCGAATCGGCGCAGGCGACGGTGCGCCAGTTCCTCTTGCTGCGCAGGTACTACACCGAGAACGTGGCGGCGCGCGTGCTGGCGCACTCCGATATGCAGGTGGATCCGGATTACCGCGGCAAGGAGACAGCGATCCCGCTGCCGGCCACCATGATCCACGACCTGAGCGCCCTGATGCAGGGCAGCGGCACCTCGGTCAAGCTGTATAGCCCTTATCCTTTTCCCCAGCGGCGTGAACGCACCAGCGACCAATTCGCGCAGGACGCCTGGAACTACCTGCAGAAAACGCCCGACGGCGTGTACTCGCGCACCGAAACACTGCACGGCCGCACCACGGTTCGCGTCGCGCTGGCCGACCGCATGAGCGCCCAGGCTTGCGTGTCCTGCCATAACAGCCATCCGCAAAGCCCGAAAACAGACTGGAAGCTGGGCGATGTGCGCGGGGTGCTGGAAGTTGATTCGACTCGCGAGGCGGCCAGTGCGACGCGCATTGCGAGCTGGGTGCTGATGGCGGTGGGTTCTTTGCTGGTGTTGGTGGCGGTGGCGCTGCGCCTGTTCTACCAGCGCAACGTTGCGCGGCCGCTGCATCGGGCGCTCGATGCGGCGCGCGCACTGGCCGAATCGCGTGCGGGCCATGTGGAGGCGGTTCAGGCCGTGGCGGGCGGGAACCTGGAGCACGATTTCACGCCGGCGCCGCTGCCGCAGCTGGAACTGGCCGGTGTGGCGCATGATGAGGCGGGCGATCTGCTGCTTTCAGTGGCGGGGCTGGCGGAGTCGCAGCGCAGTTTCGACGAGTCGTTCGCCAGGATGACCGAGGCTCTGCGGGCGAGCAACCTGTCCGAGCGCGAGCGCGATTGGCTCAAGTCGAGCCAGAATGAGCTTAATACCGTGATGCGCGGGGAGCAGGAACTTTCCGTGCTGGGCCAGCGTGTGCTGGACTTCGTGGCTGGCTTGCTGGGTGCGCGCGTGGGGGCGCTGTATGTGGACGAGGGGCAGGGCACGGGCATGTGCCTGCTGGCTGGATTCAGCCTTGTGGGGGATCGCCATCCAACGCGGGTGGTTCCCGGGGATGGGCTGGCGGGACAGGCGATTCTCGATGGCAAGCGGGTCATGGTGGGAGCCGTGCCGCCGGGCTATCTTGAAATCGGCTCGGCCCTCGGTAATGCGCCTCCATCGTGCGTACTGGTGCTGCCGCTGCAGCATGGGCGCAATATGGTGGGCGTGATGGAACTGGCGGCCTTCCGCGAATTCAGCGTCAACGAACTGGCGTTTGTCGACCTATGCGCGGAGGCGATCGCGATTGGGCTGGAAGTGAACATCACGCGCCAGCGCACGCGGGCTTTGCTGACGGAAACGGCGCAACAGGCGGAGGAATTGCGGGTGCAGCAGGAAGAGCTCCAGCAAAGCAATGCGGAGCTGGAAGAGCGCGCGGACCTGCTGGAGCGGCAACGCGAGGAGATCGCGCGCGTCAGCGCCTACAAGAGCGAGTTCATGGCAAATATGTCCCACGAGCTGCGTACGCCGCTGAATTCAATGCTGATCCTGTCGGCGCTGCTGAAGGAGAACAAGACCGGTAACCTGAACGAGCGCCAGCTGGATTACGCTGGCACCATCCACAATGCCGGGCGCGATTTGCTGAACCTGATCAACGATATCCTGGATCTCGCGAAGATCGAGGCGGGCAAGGTTGAATTGCATGTCGAGGCGGTGGACCTGGCAGAACTCTGCGAGGAACTGCTGGCGCAATTCCGGCCGCAGGCGGAGCAAAAGGGGATAGCCTTCCAGATCGAGCGCGCGCCGGGCACGCCGCAGGCGGCGTTGATGGATGGGCAGCGGGTCCTGCAGGTGCTGCGCAACCTGCTGGCTAATGCACTCAAATTCACGCACCAGGGCAGCGTAGCCTTGGAAGTATCGGTGGCGGGGGAGCAGTTGTCATTTGCCGTGAGCGATACGGGAATTGGCGTGCCGGCGGATAAGCAGGTGACCATCTTCGAGGCATTCCGCCAGGCTGACGGGAGTATCAGCCGGCATTATGGGGGCACGGGACTGGGATTGTCGATTTCGCTGCAGCTGGCGCGCACCATGGGCGGTGCGCTGCACCTGCATAGCAAGGAGGGCGAGGGCAGCACCTTCACGCTCATGCTGCCGTTGCAGCCGGGAGCTGCCATGACAGAAGGCGTGGTGACAGAAGCAGGGGTGCATGCCGAAACGCCGGCGGCGACCGGTCCGCGCCGCATCCTGATCGTCGAGGATGACCCGTTCTTCGCAACGCTGCTGGCTGATTTTGTGCGCGGACGCGGCTATATTCCGCTGGTCGCTGCCGACGGCGAGCAAGGCCTGCAGCTGGCGCGGCAGGAAGCGCCGCACGCGGTGCTGCTGGACGTGATGATGGCCCGCATGGATGGCTGGGAAGTGATGCGCCGGCTGCGTGGTGATCCGCGTACCTGCCATTTGCCGGTGCACTTCATCTCCTGCCTCGACGAGATACAGCGTGCGCGCGACCTGGGTGCATTGGGCTTGGTGACAAAGCCGGTCAGCCCGGAACAGCTGGAGCAAGTGTTCGATACTATCGAGCAGGCCTGGGCTGGCGCGTTGAAGAGGGTGCTGGTGGTGGAAGACGACGAATCCCAATTGAGTAGCCTGGCCGCCCTGCTGGCGGGCCGCGATGTCGAAGTGGTGCGGACCCGGTCGGGCCGCGAGGCGCTGGATATGCTGGCGCGCGGCCATTTCGATTGCATGGTGCTCGACCTGGGGCTGCAGGACATGTCCGGCTATGATGTGCTGGAAGCGCTGCAAGCTGCACCTGGCCTGCGCCACCTGCCGGTAGTGGTGCATTCCGGGCAGGACCTGACGCGCGAGCAGCTGCGCATTTTGAACCGCTACGCGCGCAGCGTGATCATCAAAGGCACGCGCAGCCCGGAACGACTGCTGAGCGAAGTGCAGCTGTTCCTGCATAGCGTGGAGGAGGGGGGCGGCTCATTGCAGCAGGAAGCCTTTGCGCTGGCAGGGAGCAAGGTGCTGGTGGTCGACGATGATATGCGCAACCTGTTCTCGCTGGCCAGCCTGCTGGGCGAACGCGGCGTGCAGGTGGTGGAGGCGGAAAACGGACTGGAGGCGCTGGAGAAGCTGGCAAGCGAAGATCATATTGACGCGGTGCTGATGGATATAATGATGCCGCAGATGGATGGTTACCAGGCCATGCGCCGCATTCGCGCGGACGAGCGCCTCAAGGACCTGCCCATCATTGCGATGACCGCCAAGGCGATGCCCGGCGATCATCAGAACTGCCTGGAGGCGGGAGCCAGTGATTACCTCGCCAAGCCGGTCGATACCGCGCAGCTGCTGTCGCTGCTGCGGGTCTGGATAAGACGCTAGGGGAGAGCATGGACCGACCGATCCCGGTGCTGCTGGTCGACGACCGCCAGGAAAACCTGACGGCGCTGGAGGCCCTGCTGGAAGATATGGCGCTGCCCCTGCAGCTGGTGAAAGCCATGTCCGGCAATGAGGCGCTGCGCCAGTCGCTCAAGCATGATTTCGCGGTCGTGCTGCTGGACGTGCAGATGCCCGAAATGGACGGACTGGAAACGGCCGAACTGCTGCGCGCCAATCCACGCACGCGCCACCAGCCCATCATCTTCATCACGGCCGGCCTGCATGACAAGGTGCGCCAGTTCAAGGGTTATGAAATGGGCGCGGTGGACTTCCTGAACAAGCCGATCGAACCGGCGGTGCTGCGCAACAAGGTGGCCGTGCTGTGCGAGCTGTATGCCAAGGTTCAGGAGCGCACGCAAGCCCTGCATGATTCGGAACGGCGCCTGCGCATGGTGATCGACGGCGCCAGCGAGGCCTTCATCGGCACCGATAGCCGCGGCGTGGTCACGGACTGGAACCACGCGGCGGAAGACCTGTTCGGCTGGCGCCGCGACGAAATGCTGGGCCAGCCCGCCTTCAAAGTGCTGCTGCCTTCGCAGAACGGCTGCGCGCGGGCGCGCCACCGCGAGGGGCGCGAATTCGATGTCGAACTGTCGCAATGGCAGGTGCCGCAATCGCAGCCGCCTTCCTTTGCCGCGCTGGTGCGCGACATCACGCAGCGCAAGGCGGCGGAGGAAGCGCGCAGCTGCGAGCTGCGGCAAGCCTTGCAACAGATCGTGGAGCAGGAGAAGATGGTGGCGCTGGGCAGCATCGTGGCTGGCGTGGCGCATGAACTGAATACGCCGGTGGGCAACCTGGTGCTGCTGGCATCGACGCTGCGCGACCGCGTGAGCGAGCTGGCGGACAATGCGTTGGCGGGCAAGCTGACGCGCTCCTGCCTGGTCCAGTCGGCGGGCGATTGCCGCGAAGCGAGCGACGTGCTGATACGCAGCGCCGATAAGGCGCGCGAATTGATCGAAAGCTTCAAGAACGTGGCGGTGGACCAGACCAGCCAGCGCCGCCGCCAGTTCGATTTGCACACCTGCCTGCACGACATCCTGATCACGCTGGGGCGCATGATGCGGCAGGCGAATGTGACGGCGGACCTGCAGGTGCCGCCGGGCGTGGTGATGGATTCCTATCCCGGCCACCTGGAGCAGATTCTCAACAACCTGATCGTCAACTCCATTCTTCATGGCTTTGAAGGCCGCAGCTGCGGCAAGGTGTGGATCTCGGCGAGCGTCGCGGGCGACGATGTCTGCCTGGTCTATTGCGACGATGGCGTGGGCATTGCGCCCGAAGTCCAGGCCAGGATTTTCGAACCCTTCTTCTCCACCAAGATTGGCGCCGGCGGCTCGGGACTAGGCATGTACATCGTGAACAACCTCGTTGGCGGCGCGCTGCAAGGCAGCGTGAGCCTGAGCAGCACGCCGGGCCAGGGCGTGCGCTTCGAGTTCACCTTCCCGTTGACTGCGGGCTAGCCGCGGCGTGGAGTGGGCATGGTGACCGGCAGCAGGGCGCCGCTGACGCCAGCCGATGCATCGGAAAGAAGAAACAGGACTACCTGGGCCAGCGCTGCCGGATCGACCCAGCGCGACGCGTCGGCTTCCGGCATGGCGGCGCGGTTGGCCGGGGTATCGATCACGCTGGGCAGGACGGCATTGACGGTGATGCCGCGCTCGCAGAATTCTTCCGCCATGGCTTCGGTCAGGCGGGCCACGCCGGATTTGGCGGCGGCGTAGGCGCCCATGCCTTGCTGCGCACGGCCCGCGGCCATGGCTCCTACATTGACGATGCGCCCGCGTCCCTGGCGCAGCAAGTGCGGCAGGGCGGCCTGGGAAGCAAGCAGCGCGGTGCGCACATTGATGGCATACATATGGTCCCAGGTGGCGATGTCGCCATGCTCCACGGTTTGCCATGCGAAGCCGCCGGCCACGTTGACGATGCCGTCCAGGCCGCCGAAGCGCTGCGCTACTTCGCCGATGCAAAGGCGCGTGGCGTCGGGGGCGCACAGGTCGATGCCGCCGCAGAGCAGGGCGCCGGCGGGCAGGCCTGCTTGGGCTGGCGCGTGGTCGAGCAGGGCGACTTGCGCGCCTTCCGCCAGCAAGGCCTGGCCAACGGCGCGTCCCAGCGCACCAAAGCCGCCAGTGACAATGAAGCTATTCATCGCTGTAGATCTTTCCGCCGAATTTGAGCGCGCTGTATTCGCGCCTGGACTGCAGCAGAGGGTAAAACATCTGCTTGTCCCAGCGCTCGTCGCCGAATAACTGGTCGTCGCGCAAGCCTACTTCGGCCGGATAGCGGCGCGTTATGTGGGCGGTGCGGAAAAGCACGTCCCAGAAGAACAGCAGGTTGCCGAAATTGCCCTTGTAGTGGCCAATGCCGTCGGCATTGGTGATGGCGTGGTGGGCGCGATGGGTGGCCGGTGTGGAAATGGTGCGTTCGAGGATCCACATCAGCGGGTGCAGGGCGCGCACTTTGTATAGCGGTTCGTCCCAGGCCCAGGCGCAGTGGGCGCCAATGATGACGGCCTGCTTGACGACGATATAGGCGAAATACATCCAGCCGCAGCCCAGGTAGACCATGGCCCCGGCGAACCAGATGCCCGGCATCATCAGGTAGTAAAAGAAGTTGTTGCGGTAGGTGATGCGGATGCTCATATAGGAGGCGCTGTGGTGGGCGCGGTGCAAGGGCCACAGCATGGGTGAATGCGAGATGCGATGCCACCAGTACTGCGTCATGTCGTCTCCCACCAACAGCAGGGCCGCCCAGGCCCACCAGGGCAGGCCGGCCCAGGCGTCGCGCATGGCGGGTGCCAGCCATTGGCCAAGCAGGTCGGTCGAGAAGAGAATAAAGGGTTGCGTCACCGCCAGCAGGCCCAGTGTCATCAGGATTTCCAGCGTTGTATCATTGGCGCTGGCATGCACGGTGTCGCGGTAGCGGCGGCTGGTAAATTCCATCGTGCCGAAGCCCGCGAGCGTCAACGCGATAAGCAGATACATCATGTTCTTGTCCATATGGTCTCCTTTGCGGTTCATCATGCAGCGCCGGGGCCCTTGAAGAATGTTCAATTCCGTGCAATTCAGGTCTTTCCATGCAAAAGTTTTTCGATAATCCCTGGTTTGCAACGCTGGCGCCGGCGCTAGCCCGGGCCTTGCTGGACGCGGCGCGCCCATTGCGGCTGGCCCAGGGCGAGATGCTCTACCTGCAGGGCGAGCCGACGGTGAATGTGCGCGATGGCATCTGGGGCGTGGTTTCCGGTTCGATGCGGCTGTCAGTCATGCACGAGAATGGGAATGAGGCGATCCTGACCATCGTGGAGGCGGGCAACTGGTTCGGCGAGACGGCGCTGCTGGAAGACCTGCCGCGCGCCGCCACGGCGACGGCGCAGGAAGACAGCGAGCTGCTGGCAGTAAGCGCCGAGCGTTTTGAGGCCTTGATGCGGGACGCTGATTTTGCTTATGCCATCGCGCGACTGGAGGCGCAGCGCCTACGGGCCGCCCTTGGCTTGCTGGCCGATATGGCTTTGCATGGCACCCGTGCCCGTGTCGCGCGGCGCCTGCTGATGCTGGCGCGGGGCGACCTGACCAACGCCAGCAACCCGCGCAGCACTATCTTCATTTCGCAGGACCACATCGCGATGATGCTGGGCATGGGGCGCACTACATTGAATACGGAGCTGCGCGCGCTGGCGCGCAGCGGCGCGATCGCGCTGCGCTACGGCCAGATCGAGGTGCGGGACCTGGAGCTGCTGGGCGCTGCGGCGTCCGCCTGAGCGCACCTACGGCCGCGCCCGTGTCAAGCAAAGAGCCTGACCCCAAGGTTGACACGGGCTCTACTGACGGGGCATTTCGGTGCCGGCCAGCTGTGCCAGGATGGAGCGGGCGGCTTGCAGTACGCGCTGGGCGCCTGGCGAGAGGGTGCGGCCTCGCAGGCGGATGGTGGCGATGTCGGCCCACAGCGGCGGCAGGGGCACGGCGACCTGTGCCAGCCTTCCCGCTTCGGCGGCTTCGGCCAGCGCGGCGTGGCTGGAGATCAGCAGCAGGTCGCTTTCGGCCACTACGTCGATCAGGGTGTGCACGCTGTCGCAGCTGAGCATGATGGGCAGGTCGCGCCCCGGCGGCAGGCGGAATAGCTTGTTCATCTGCTGCATCAGTACTTCGGGCATGGTGGGCGCCGCCATGCCGTAGGGCAGGAGGTCGGCCGGCGTGACGTCGCTGCGCGACAGCAGCGGGTGGCCGCGGCGGCAGTAGATGCCGCCGAACTGGCGGCACTCGTGCGTGATGATCAAATCTTCCGCCGGTTCGATCAGGCGCACGTCGGACATGAAGAATTCCATATCTTCGGCGCGCAGATGGTCCAGCAGGTAGGTGGAGGTGTTGATGGTGACGGACAGGCTGATGCCCGGCTGGTCCGCCCGCACCTGGCGCAGCACGCGTGGCAGCAGGGCGCCCGAATGCAGGGGGCCGATGCCGAAGGTGACATGGCCGCTGTCGCCATCACGCAACAGGGCCAGGTCGTGCTCCATGTTGCGTACATCAAACAGCAGGCGGCGGGCGTGGTTGAAGAAAGCGGCGCCGGCGACCGTCACTGCGACGTTCCGGTTGCCCCGGTCGAACAGTGAGAATCCCAGCTCTTCCTCGAGTGTCTGCACTGCGCGCGACAGGGCGGGCTGGCTGATGCTGACCCGTTCCGAGGCCCGCACAAAATTGCCTTCGTCGGCGACGGCCAGGGCGTAACGCAAGCGCTTGAAATCCATGGAAATCCCCTTGTATGCAGATTGTGCATTGTGCGGATAAAAACAATGCATTGGACGAATAGTAGTGCCAAACACATACTCATTTCAACGACAGCGTTACTAAAACGCGGCACATACTGGAGACACTGCATGAAAATTCAGCGATTCGATGATGTCGCCGGGGCCGGCTCGCCCGGCCATGGCCCCTACTCCCCCACCCCGGCTGCCCCTGCAGCCTGAAATGACCCGAGCGGACTTGCTCGCGGCGCAGTTCGACGTCCGGCTACCGCCGGCGCCAGGCGCGGTGCGCCCGCTCGCGCCTATGACCCTGATTGGCTTCCCATGAACGCACCACTGTCCTTGACCACCCAGCACCTCATCGACACGCTGGAAATCCAGCGCGCCGCTTTCAACGCCGACATGCTGCCTTCCGCCGCAGTGCGGCGTGAACGCCTGGGCCGCCTTCAGGCAATGGTGGCTGAGAACGAGGCGGCTATCCTGGAGGCGATCAATACCGACTTCGGCGGCCGCGCACGGCAGGAGATGGTGCTGACGGAGCTGTTCATCGTGCTGTCCGCGATCCGCCAGCAGCGCCGCAAGCTGGGGCGCTGGATGCGTGCGCGCCGCGTGGCGACGCCGCTCCATATGCTGCCCGGGTCCAGCCAGCTCATGCCGCAGCCACTGGGCGTGGTCGGCAACATCGTGCCGTGGAATTATCCCTGCCAGCTGGCGCTGGTGCCGGCGGCGGCGGCGCTGGCGGCGGGCAACCGCGTGATGATCAAGCCGAGCGAATTGACGCCGGCCTTTTCGCAGCTGCTGGCGCAGTTGGCGGCGCGCTATTTCAGCCTGTCTGAACTGGCTGTCATCGAAGGCGGGGTGGACGTGAGCCGCGATTTCGCGGCGCTGCCATTTGACCACCTGGTGTTCACCGGTTCCACCGCTGTTGGCCGCCAGGTGGCGGTGGCGGCGGCGCGCAACCTGACGCCGGTTACGCTGGAGCTGGGCGGCAAATCGCCCGCCATCATTGACGAAAGCTGCGACCTGGCGGAGGCGGCGCCGCGGCTGACCTTCGGCAAACTATTCAACGCGGGACAGACTTGCGTAGCGCCCGACTATGCGCTGGTGCCGCGCGCCCGCGTGACGGACTTTGTGCGCGAAGTCACGGCGGCAGCGGCGGCGATGTATCCGCAGTTTGCCGGCAACGAGCAGTACACGAGCATCATCAGCGAGCGACACTTCTCACGACTGCAGCAGCTGGTGCGCGAGGCGGGCGAGCAGGGCGCGACCATCGTGCACCTGGGCGCGGAAGCCGGCGCAGAATCCGGCGGCGGGCGCCGTATGGCGCCTGTGTTGCTGCTGAACGTGACGCCGGAGATGGCGGTAATGCGTGAAGAAATCTTCGGCCCGCTGTTGCCGGTGGTGGCATACGACTCGCTGCAGGAAGCGATCGCCTTCATCAACCAGCGCGAGCGTCCGCTGGCGCTGTACTGGTTCGGCAAGGAGCGCCGCAACTGCACCAAAGTGCTGCGCTCGACAATTTCCGGCGGCGTGACGATCAATGACGCGCTGTGGCATGCGGCGCAGGAGAACCTGCCGTTCGGCGGGGTGGGCGCGAGCGGTATCGGCGCCTATCACGGCGAGCATGGCTTCCTCGCCTTCTCCAAGCAGAAACCCATATTCCGCCAGGCGCGCCTGAATGGCTTTGGCCTGTTCCGCCCGCCGTACGGGCGCGTGTTCGACACGCTGGCAAGTTTTCTCAAGCAGCATATGTAGTGGTATTCACCGAGCAGTCCAATAGCAGTCAAATAGAAGTCAAATATAAAACGATAGGAGACACTAGGATGACGAGGAAGTACAACCGCACCATGGCCCTCGCCGTGGCGGCTGCCCTGGCAAGCCCCCTGGCGCATGCAGAAACCTTCACCACCGACAATGGACTGGAAGGGCGCTTTTCCCTTAACGTTTCGCTCGGTACCAGCATCCGGATGAAGGATGCGGACAAGAACCTGATCTCCGTCGTCAACGGCGGCACAGCCGGCGCCGGCGCCGATGATGGCAACCTGAACTTCGCCAAGCACGACGCCTACTCCACCGTCGGCAAGCTGACCGGCGAGTTCGAGCTGAAAGGCGAGACTTATGGCCTGTTCGCGCGCGGCTTCGCCTGGTATGACTACACGCTGAAACACCACAAAATGCCGCACGGGAGCTTCAACAATGCTTACGTTCCCAATACCCAGTTGAGCGACAACGGCTTCGACCAGCTGTCCACTTTCGATGGTGCGGCGCTGGCCGACGCCTACGTATTCGCCAACTGGGACGCGGGCGGCAAACCGCTGTCGGTCAAGCTGGGCAACCAGGTGATCAACTGGGGCGAGAGCCTGTTCGTGCCGGGCATTAATGCCATGGGCGCCTTCGACACCAGCGCGGCGCGCCGTCCTGGCGCCCAAGTGAAGGAAATCCTGCGTCCGCAGCCGGCCCTGATGGCCAACCTGGGCCTGGGCAATGGCGTGTCGGTGGAAGCCTTCTACAACCTGGGCTGGCGCCAGAACGTGGTCGACGGCTGCGGCACTTATTGGTCGGCGGCCGATTCGCTGAACTGCAACAACGGCACCGTGCTGTTTGGTGACAGCACCAAGATGGACGACCAGGGCCAGTACAACGGCAAGCCTTTCCTGGCAGGTCTGCCGGCGCAACTTGATCCGGTCCTGGCCTCGATGGGGCTGTCGCGCACAATGCCGCTGAACTTCCGCATGACCACGGCCAACAAGATCAAGCCGAAGAACTCGGGCCAGTTTGGCGTGTCGGGCCACTATTTTGCCGACGCGATTTCGACCGACTTCGGCCTGTACTTCGCTCGCTATCACAGCCACTCGCCTATCGTTTCGGTGGTCAAGCAGCCGTCCGCCTTGCCGTCAGTCTGGTCGGGCCGCCTGGCGCAGCTGGCCAAGGCCGTGCCTTCGCTGGCGCCGGCACTGGGCACGCTGGCCGTCCTGCCGCCGGGGAATATCGTCTGGGACTACAGCGGCGAAAACGTGAAGACCCTGGGGCTGTCCGCAGCCACCGAAGTGGGCGGCTTCTCGCTGTTCGGTGAAGTGTCGCGCACCAAGGATATCCCGGTGCAGATCAACGCTATCGACCTGCTGGTCGGCACGGCGCTGGGCATCGGCCCGCAGGCCAAGCTGGCCGCTCTGGCGCGCGATCCAAGTGTGCCGACCGGCACCGTCATCCACGGCTACGACCGCAAGGACAAGACGCAGGCGCAGGTTTCCTTCATCCGCCAGATTCCGCAGGTGCTGGGCGCTGATTCGCTCACGCTGCTGGGCGAGGTGGCGGGGCAGAAGTGGAGCGGCATCGGCGACCCGAACACCAGCACCCGCTATGTGCGCGCCTTCATGTTCAACTTCGGCCCGACGGCGGCGCTGGGCGGCACTTGCGGCCCGGCCGGCATCCAGCCGAACGCTTCGTACTGCGAGAACCAGGGTTATGCGACCAGCAGCGCCTGGGGCTATCGCCTGTCGGCCGAACTGCTGTTCCCGAACGTGGTGGCCGGCGTGAACTTCAAGCCGCGCTTGTTCTTTGCGCATGACGTGAAGGGCTATTCGGCGGATTACCTGTTCATTGAAGACCGCCAGACCCGCTCCATCGGCCTGCGTGCGGACTACAACAACCGCTACTACGCCGACATCAGCTACACCAGCTATAACAAGAGCGCCAAATACGACCAGTTCCACGACCATGACAATATGTCTTTCGTGATCGGCGCCAACTTCTAATCGAGACATAGGAGACCACCAGATGAAGATGATGAAGCAAAGCTTGCTGGCTGCAGCGCTGGCGTGCATCGCGGGCAGCGCCGTGGCCGGCCTGTCGCAAACGGAAGTGGATCGGCTTGGCAAGGACCTGACGCCGGTGGGTGCGGAAAAAGACGGCAATAAGGCCGGCACCATCCCGGCCTGGACGGGCGGCCTGACCAAGGCGCCGGCCGGCTTCGATGGCAAGAACGGTTACGCCGATCCGCTGCCGAACGAAGCGCCGCTGTACACCGTCACCGCGGCCAATATGGACAAGTACAAGGACGTGCTGACGCCGGGCCAGATGGAAATGCTCAAGCGCTATCCGAGCTACAAGATGAACGTCTACAAGACCTACCGTACCGCGGCCTACCCGCAGGCCGTGTACGACAACATCAAGGCCGAAGCGAGCAAGGCCGACCTGACCGGCGGCGGCAATGGCGTGACCGGCACTGCCAAGACCACGGTGCCGTTCCCGATCCCGAAAACCGGCGTAGAAGTGATCTGGAACCACCTGATGCGCTACCGCGGCGGCACGATCGAGCGCTACACCGCTGAATTCCCGGTGCAGACCAACGGCGCCTTCACGCCGGTGACCCGCACCGAGAAAGTCGCCTTCGCACAGGGCATGGCCAACCCTGAGCCGAACCGCCTGGTGTACTACATGGCTACCCTGACCGGCCCATCTTCGGTGGCGGGCGACGCACTGCTGGTGGTGGACCCGATGGACCAGGTCAAGGAATCGCGCATGGCCTGGACCTATAACCCGGGCCAGCGGCGCGTGCTGCGCGCGCCGAACGTGGCGTATGACTCGCCGGGGCAGGGCGCGGATGGCTTGCGCACCACCGACGATTACGACGGTTTCAACGGCGCGCCGGACCGCTACGACTGGAAGCTGGTTGGCAAGAAGGAGATGCTGATCTCCTACAACAACTACAAGATGACCAACAAGGCCGTGAAGTATGCGGACATCGTGCGCCCGGGCCACATCAACCAGGACATGGTGCGTTATGAGCTGCACCGCGTCTGGGTGGTGGAGGCGACGCTGAAGAAGGACAAGCGCCATATCTATGCCAAACGCGTCTTCTACGTCGACGAAGATAGCTGGCAAGTTGCGCACACCGATGCCTATGACGGCCGCGGTGAGCTGTGGCGCGTGCATGAAATCGGGGGCATCCAGTATTACGACGCTCAGACCCACTACTTCGCCAACGAAGTGTTCTACGACCTGCAGGCACGCCGCTACCTGCTGTCCGGCATCTCCAACCAGGAGAAGCCGATCAAATTTGGCGTAAAGCTCGATCCGTCGAACTTCACGCCAGATACGCTGCGCCGTTCCTCTAACTAAGGAAGGCGTAGCGGGTTTGGGGGTGTCTCTTCGGGCGCACGCGTTCCCAGGGTTCGCGGCGCCCATTTTTTCGCAGGTAGAAGCATGAATAAAGCATTGATAATGGCGACAGCCATCGCGGGCGCCTTGGCAGCTGTGCCGGTAGGGCCGGCGCAGGCCGGCGAACCGCTGCAAACGCCGGCGCGCATGTCGGCACGGGCGCCGAAGGCCATGCTGCTGGCGCTGGCGCAAGCCGGCGGACGCACGGTGGCGGTGGGAGAGCGCGGCATCATCCTGGTGCGCGATGGCGACACGGCGTGGCGGCAGGCGAAGGTGCCGGTATCGGTCACGCTGACCGGCGTGGCCTTTGCCGATGCGGCCAACGGCTGGGCGGTCGGGCATGACGGAGTGATCCTGTCGACCAGCGACGGCGGCGCGCAGTGGACGACGCGCTTTGACGGCAACAAGGCCAATGCGTTGATGCTGACCGACGCCAAGGCAGCGGTGGCGAAGGCGCAAGGCGCGGCCCTGGCGGATGCCGAGAATGCGCTGGGCGATATCGAGGCGGCGGCCAAGTTCGGCCCGTCGCGGCCCTTGCTGGGCGTATGGTTCCGCGATGCCAGGACTGGCTACGCGGTGGGCGCATACGGCCAGGCCTTCCGCACGATGGACGGCGGGGCAAACTGGAATTCCATGGGCGCGGGGCTGGAAAACCCCGAAGGCCTGCACTACAACGCCATCGCGGGTGGCCCGGGGAATGTGCTGGCCATCGCGGGCGAGGGCGGCTACGTTTACCGGTCGAGCGATGGCGGCGGCAGCTGGCAGCGCAGCGCGACCGGCTACAGCGGACAGTTGTACGGCGTGATCTTTACCGGCCGCAGCGTGCTTGCTTACGGTTTTGGCGGTCACGTCTTCCGCAGCGAAGACGGCGGCGCCACCTGGCGCGAAACGCCGGCGATAACGAAAAAGAGCCTGGTTGCGGGGGCGATGCAAGGCAATAGCATCGTGCTGGCGGCGCAAGACGGCGCGCTGCTGCGAAGTGATGACGATGGTGCGAGTTTCCGTGTGCTGCGCCAGGGCGATGCGGTGCCAACGGCAGGCATGCTGGCCGCGGGCGGCACGGTGCTGCTGTCCGGTGTCGGCGGGGTTCGTGCGGCAGGGGAGGGAAGTAAATGATGCGTGACGATAACGGAAAGAACAAGGCCGCCTGCGAGCAGGGCCATCAACGCTTTGACTCCATCGAGCATTGGCTGGAACCGCGCCTGTTCAAGCATCGCTTCATCATCATGCTGGCCTTCCTCGTGGCGTCGGTGATGTTTGCATGGCAGGCGGCGCTGCTCAAGCCCGACGCCAGTTTCCAGAAGATGGTGCCGGCCACGCATCCTTTCATCGCCAACTACCTGAAGTACGAGAACGAACTGCGCCCGCTGGGCAACAACATCCGCATCGCGGTGGAGGCGACCAAGGGCGACATCTATTCCAAGGAGTACCTGGACACGCTGAAGGCGGTCACGGACGAAGTGTTCTACATACCAGGCGTCGACCGCGGCAACCTGAAGTCGCTGTGGACGCCGAACGTGAACTGGATGGAGGTGACCGAGACGGGCATGAACAGCGGGCAGATCATCCCGCAGGGCTTCGACGGATCGCCGGCCATGCTGGAGGAAGTGCGCGCCAATGTAGCGCGTTCCGGCCGTATCGGCAGCCTGGTGGCGGCGGACCAGAAGTCCACCATCGTGCAGGTGCCGCTGCTGGAGATCGATCCGGACAAGGGCACCAAGCTCGATTACGGCCTGTTCTCGGAGCGCCTGGAAAAACTGGTGCGCGCCAAGTACGAGGCGCAGGGCGTGAAGATCCACATCGTCGGCTTTGCCAAGGTGGTGGGCGACTTGATCCACGGCGCCAAGGCGATCGGCATGTTCTTCGCGATCACCTTCGCGATGACGGTGGCGCTGCTGCTATGGTATTCGCGCTGCTGGAAGTCGACCCTGGTGACGGTGTTCTGCTGCTCGCTGGCGGTGATCTGGCAGCTGGGCATCGTGCGCTTGCTGGGCTTTGGGCTTGATCCGTATTCGATCCTGGTACCGTTCCTGACTTTTGCCATCGGCGTCTCGCACGCGGTGCAGAACATCAACACCATGGCGACGGAACGCCTGGCCGGCAAGTCGAATATGGAGACGGCCAAGCAGACCTTCCGGCAGCTGTTCATTCCCGGCACGATTGCGCTGCTGTGCGATGCGGTGGGCTTCTCGACCCTGCTGGTGATCGAAATCGGCGTGATCCGCGAGCTGGCGATTTCCGCCTCGGTGGGTGTGGCGGTGATCGTGCTGACCAAAATGTTCCTGCTGCCTATCCTTATGTCGTACGTGGGCGTGACCGATGCCTGCCTGCGCAACCAGGCGCGCAAGGCGGGGCGCCCGCACCGCTTCATGCGCAAGCTGTCGCGCTTTGCCGAGCCTAAGTTCGCGAAGCTGGCGGTGCTGGGCGCGCTGGCGGTGTTCGCCACGGCCTTTGCGCTCAACCGCGACCTGAAGATCGGCGACCTCGATCCTGGCGCGCCGGAGCTGCGGGCGGACTCGCGCTACAACCGCGACAACGCCTTCATCACCGGCCATTACTCGACCAGCTCGGACGTGTTCGTGGTGATGGTGAAGACGCCGGCCGGCGAGTGCGGCGCTTATCCGACGGCGGAAGTGGTGGACCGCTTCCAGTGGGAGATGGAGAACGTGCCGGGCGTGGAGTCGACTACATCGCTGTTTACCGTGCAGAAGCGGATCATCTCCAACGTGAACGGCGGCAGCCTGAAATGGCAGGCGCTGTCGCGCAACCGGTTCGTATCCAATTCTGCGCAGCGTATGATCCCGTCCGAGTTGTACAGCAACGATTGCTCGATGCTGCCGGTGCTGGTGTTCCTGGCCGACCACAAGGCCGACACGCTGACGCGCGTGGTGCAGGCGGCCGAGGCATTTGCGAAGGCGAACAATACGCCGCAGGCGGAGTTCATCCTGGCGGCCGGTAATTCGGGTATCGAGGCGGCCACCAATATCGTCATCAAGCAGGCCGAGATCACCATGCTGGTGCTGGTCTATGCGATCGTGGCGCTGCTGGTGTGGTGGGAGTTCCGCTCCTGGCGCGTCACGGTATGCATCATGGTGCCGCTGTATATTACTTCGGCGTTGTGCGAGGCGATCATGGCGCGGCTGGGGCTGGGCGTGAAGGTGGCGACCTTGCCGGTGATCGCGCTCGGCATCGGCATTGGCGTGGACTACGGCATCTACATCTACAACCGCTTGCAATGCTTCCTGGATCGCGGGCTGGAGTTGAAGGAGGCTTATTTCGAAACGCTGAAGACCACGGGCGTGGCGGTGGCGCTGACCGGCGTGACGCTGGCGCTGGGTGTGCTGACCTGGGTGTGGTCGGACATCAAGTTCCAGGCCGATATGGGCCTGCTGCTGATGTTCATGTTCCTGTGGAATATGGTGGGCGCCATCGTGATGATTCCGGCCCTGGCGTCGCTGCTGCTGCCTAAACGCTAAAACCTGCAGAACCCGGAAACCGGGGTCCGACCCTCTGGGTCGTACCCCGGTTGTCCGGTTTCCGAGGGGGGGTTATTCCTGGCGTTCCCAGGTCTGCGAACGGCCCAGCATCGGGATGCCGATGTAGCCGCGTACTTTCAGCTTCTTGCCGCCGTCGGCCACTTCCAGCTTGCTCTTATAGACTTTGCCGTTGTTCGGGTCGAGGATCTCCCCGCCGTTGTACTCGTTGCCGTCCTTCTTCAGGCCCGAGACGATCACCATGCCGACGATAGGTTTGTCCTTGCGCGCGTCGGTGCACTTGTCGCAAACCGGATTCTGTTCTTCGGTCGGAGCGCGGAACAGCTTCTCGATCTTGCCCTGCAGGGCGCCGTTTTCCTCGGTGATGCGGATCAGGGCTTTCGGCTTGCCGCTGACATCATCGATGTTTTTCCACAGGCCGATCGGGGACGGGTCTTGGGCAAATGCTGGTGCGGCAGCCAGCAGGGCTGCCGCGGCCAGCGCCGCAGTGCGGGTTAGGCGCATGGGGGTGTCTCTTTTATATGGGTTTTGGGGAAAACCAGTGTAGCGTATGACCCGGCGCAACACCGCACGATCATGCTATTTTTATTCGAGGGAAGACTCTAGAAATGAAAAAAAGGGGACGTAACCATTTAAAAAATGGTTACGTCCCCTTTTAAATTAAGCTCAGGCTGCTGGGAGCTTGGCCAGTTGTTCCTGCATCTTTGCAAGCGTTGCGCCGAAGTTGGCGACGCGTTCTTTTTCCTGCGCCACCACGGCCGCTGGGGCGCGGGCGACGAAGGATTCGGAGGACAGCTTGCCGTTGGCCTTGGCGATTTCGCCTTCCAGGCGGACGATCTCTTTCGACAAACGTTCGCGTTCTGCTTTCACGTCGATTTCAACCTTCAGCATCAGTTTCGTCGTGCCGACCACGGAGACAGCGGCCGGGGATTCCGGCAGCACGTCGACGATCTGCACTTCCGACAGCTTGCCCAGCATCTGGATGTACGGTGCGAAGGCGGCCATCTTGGCCTTGTCGGCGCCGGTGGCTTCCACGATAAGCGGTACGCGTACTGACGGCGACAGCTTCATCTCGCCGCGCAGGTTACGGGCTGCGTCGGTCATGCCTTTCAGCTCGCCCATCCAGGCTTCCGCTTCGGCGCTGATCGCAGCTTCGTTCGGCAGCGGGTAGGCCTGGGTCATGATGGACTGGCCTTCGCCGCCTTTGCCTGCCAGCGGGGCGACGGTCTGCCACAGCTGCTCGGTGACGAACGGGATGATCGGGTGCGCCATGCGCAGGATCACTTCCAGCACGCGCAGCAGGGTGTGGCGGGTGGCTTGCTGCTGGCCCGGCGTGCCTTGCTGTACCTGCACCTTCGCCAGTTCCAGGTACCAGTCGCAGTACTCGTACCAGACGAACTGGTAAATGGTGGAGGCGATGTTGTCGAAGCGGTAGTCGGCGAAGCCTTTGTGCACTTCCTGCTCGGCGCGGTTCAGCGCGGAGATGATCCACTTGTCGGCGGCCGACAGGTCGGCTTCGTTGGCGCTGCAATCATGGCCTTCGGTGTTCATCAGCACGAAGCGGGTGGCGTTCCACAGCTTGTTGCCGAAGTTGCGGTAGCCTTCGCAGCGGCCCAGGTCGAAGTTGATGTTGCGGCCCAGCGAGGCGTAGGAGGCCATGGTGAAGCGCACGGCGTCGGTGCCATAGGCTGGAATACCTTCCGGGAATTCCTTGCGGGTGGCTTTTTCGATCTTGGCTGCGTCTTTCGGATTCATCAAGCCGGTGGTGCGCTTGGCGACCAGGGCGTCCAGGCCGATGCCGTCGATCAGGTCGATCGGGTCCAGGGTGTTGCCCTTGGACTTGGACATCTTCTGGCCTTGCGAGTCGCGTACCAGGCCGTGCACGTACACGGTTTCGAACGGCACCTTGTTGGTGAAGTGGCTGGTCATGATGACCATGCGCGCAACCCAGAAGAAGATGATGTCGAAGCCGGTGACCAGCACCGACGACGGCAGGAATGCCTGCAGTTCAGGCGTTTCGTTCGGCCAGCCGAGGGTGGAGAACGGTACCAGGGCGGAGGAGAACCAGGTGTCCAGCACGTCGTTGTCGCGGGTCAGGGCGCCGGTCACGCCTTTGGCGGTGGCTTGCGCTTTCGCGTCTTCTTCGCTGCGGGCGACGTAGACATTGCCTTGCTCGTCGTACCAGGCCGGGATCTGGTGGCCCCACCACAGCTGGCGCGAGATACACCAGTCCTGGATGTTGTTCAGCCACTGGTTGTAGGTGGTGCTCCAGTTTTCAGGGACGAACTTGATCTCGCCGCTGGCGACTTTTTCCAGCGCCACTTCGGTGATCGATTTGCCCGGGTTGAAGGTGCCTTCAGGAGCCGGTTTGCTCATGGCGACGAACCATTGGTCGGTCAGCATCGGTTCGATCACGACGCCGGTACGGTCGCCGCGCGGCACCATCAGCTTGTGCGGCTTGACTTCGACCAGGAAGCCTTGCGCGTCCAGGTCGGCGACGATCTGCTTACGGGCGGCGAAGCGGTCCATGCCCTGGTAGGCGGCCGGGCCGTTCTCGTTGATCTTGGCGTCCAGGGTCAGGATGGATGGCATGTCCAGCTTGTGGCGCTGGCCAACGGCGTAGTCGTTAAAGTCGTGGGCCGGGGTGATTTTCACGCAGCCGGTGCCGAATTCCTTGTCGACGTATTCGTCGGCGATGACGGGGATTTCGCGGCCGACCAGCGGCAGCTTGAGCATCTTGCCAACCAGCGCGGTGTAGCGCTCGTCGGTCGGGTCCACGGCCACGGCGACGTCGCCCAGCATGGTTTCAGGACGGGTGGTTGCAACGACCAGGTGGCCGCTGCCGTCGGCCAGCGGGTACTTGATGTGCCACATGGAGCCGTCTTCTTCTTCCGATACCACTTCCAGGTCGGAGACGGCGGTGCCCAGCACCGGGTCCCAGTTGACCAGGCGCTTGCCGCGGTAGATCAGGCCTTGTTCGAACAGGCGCACGAAGACTTCGCTCACGACTTTGGAGCGTTCGGCGTCCATGGTGAAGTATTCGCGGTTCCAGTCAGGGGAGGTGCCCATGCGGCGCATCTGGCCGGTGATGGTGGAGCCGGATTTTTCCTTCCACTCCCATACTTTTTCGACGAATTTTTCGCGGCCCAGGTCATGGCGGGATACCTTCTGCGCGTCCAGCTGGCGCTCCACCACGATCTGGGTGGCGATGCCGGCGTGGTCGGTACCGGGAATCCAGGCGGTGTTGTGGCCCAGCATACGGTGGTAGCGGGTCAGGCCGTCCATGATCGTCTGGTTGAAGGCGTGGCCCATATGCAGGGTGCCGGTCACGTTCGGCGGCGGCAGCTGGATGCTGAAGGACGGCTTGCTCAGGTCGAGGGAGGCTGCGTAGTAACCGCGCTTTTCCCACTCGCTGCGCCAGAACTGTTCAATGTCGGCAGGCTCGAAAGACTTGGCTAATTCCATGATTTGGGCTGTAAATTTGGCGAAAACTTTCATTATAAGGGAGATTGCCCGGCCCATGGACGCCGCCGCCGGCCAGCCGGGACCGCCACGGAATACCCGTTCGGGGAGTCTCTCGCGCGTCTGTCGCTGCCAGCTACTGAAAACTACTGAAACAACTACTGAAAACTACTGAAATTTGAACTTTTTGGCTGTGATAGCGCTCTAAGGCGGAAAATTTCAGGAGGTTTCAGTATGAATGACCGAGTGAGTGTGGAGGTAGACCTCCAAACGCTGCGCGCGCTGCTGGATTACCAAGCTGAACGGGAGAGCAATCGTTCCCTGGCGGATCTTGTCAAGATTGCCATCCTCGAGTGGCTGCAACGCCAGTGTGTTTCCAACAGGCCAGTAGAGCCCAAAGGATATTTCTGGAAAACGGTGTTACTGCCGGATGGTACGCGGCTGCGCATCTCTGGCAGCCTTGGTACGCATTACGCCGACGTGGTCTGTGGTGAATTAATTTACGACTCGCAACCGGTCTCGCCGAACCAGTTTGTCACTGCGAGCCTGGGTAATGTGGGCAATGCGTGGAAAGTGATCTGCGTCCAGCTTCCGGGGGACAGCGATTGGACACCGGCTATTCGGCTGCGCCACGCTGCGATGGCGCATGCGTTCCGCACGGCGAAACGCAAGGCTGAACGGACGTCGCCGCCCGGGAAGGGCGGCGACGGGAGGGATAGTGCTTAAGGTACCAGGGCGAAGTTGACGTTGGTCGCGTTGGCAACAGTGATGTCAACCGATGGAATCGCCAGTGTTGTGTAGCCGGTCGCGGAGGCGTCGACCTTGTACATGCCGGTGGTCGGCGTTGTCAGCGCCGGGGCGAAGGACAGCGGCAGCGTGGCGCTGTAGGCTGCGTACTGCGGTGCGGCCAGCGGCAGCTTGGTGATGCTGTAGGCGCCGGTCGTGATGTCGGCATTGGTGTAGCGCAGCGTCACAGTGGGGCCGCCGGTAATTGTTTGCTTGGCGGAAACAAGTGCCGACTCGGTAGCGCTGGCCGGGGTCAGCGTGGCGGTGCCGCTGATGGAGCCCATCAGGCTGGTGCTTGCCAGCGTGAACGGTGCGCCGGTGGTGCTGATCGGGACCATGCCAGTGAGCGAGGTGACCGGTACGCCACCCACTACATAGGCCGCGTGGGTGTTGGACGTGATCACGACGTCGTAGTTACCGAGGGGCAGGCGGGTCAGGTCGAACTCACCGCTGCTGCTTGGCACCGTCGACGCGATCACTGCGCCATTCTGCTGCGCGCTCACCACCACGCCGTCCGCCAGCAGGCTCGTGCTGACGAAACCACTGATGCCGTTCAGAGCGGTCGGAATGACTTTCACCACCGGTTTCAGCGCGTACTTGCCATTGCCCTTGGTGACGATGGATTTGCAGGCGTCGAAGTCCATCACCAGGTCATAGCGCTGGCCCGCTTCCACCGTGAAGTCGGCGTTCATCTTGATGCCGCTTTGCACCGCGCTTGGCGTATCGAGGGAAATCTCGGTAGTCGTGCCGCTCAGGACCACGGAGTTGTTGGTGGCGTTGCCGGTATTGGCATCGAGTACCAGGCGCACCTGGTTGTAACGGCCGGCCGCCAGCGAAGTCTGGCCCAAAGCATCGAGCGTGCCGTTGGTCAGGTTCAGAAGGTTGATTTTCTTGCCGGGGGACAGCGTGATATCGGTCCATCCGCCATCGGTGTCGCTGGCCGTGGCGCTGGTGTTCACGCGGACCTTGTTGACTGTTACGTTGACTGCATCAAAGCCGCAGGCTGGAGCGTCCGTCATGGAAACGGCCAGCGTACCCATGGTCTGGGTAGGCTGGCCGCCGCCGGAACTGCCACCTCCGCCGCCGCAAGCCGCGAGCAGGAGGGAAGACAGGAAGAGGGGGAGGAGGGAGACTTTCGGTTTCATGGGAGTGCCTCTCGAAGTTATTAGTGCTCTTCCATTATGGGTTCCGGGAAGAAAACTGCTATGTTCGATTTCGCACTTAGTAACGGATTGTTACAACTTTCAGTTAAATAGCCACTCTAGGCTTGGGAAGTCCTTATTTACCGCAGACCACATTCCACGCTGTCAATTCGGCCCCGCGCGTCTGCCGCACGGTGATGTCAGCCCTGCTGCCGATATCGCTTTCATAGCCAAGCACATACATGCCGTCGGCGCCGCGCCCTAAACTCCGCAACCGGAAGTTGCGCGAGCGCGTAGCAGCGCAACTGGTGTTGCCAGCCATGAGCAGGCGTGCCCGCTGCAGCATCTCGCCCTGCGCCTGGATCAATCGCAGCATATCGATTTCCGCCAGCGGCGCGCGCAGTTCGACCATGCCTTCCGGCGGCATGCCGCAATTGGTGGTGTGATGGATCCAGACATGCTGGCTGCTGTCGGCGCGCCAGCTGTCGTCCGCCTGCATCGCATAGCGCGTGCGCGTCACGCGGCATAGCGGAAGCACCAGCCGCACCGGCGGCGCATCGGCGCTGGTGCTGACTTCCCACTGCTTTGCTCCGCGCGCGCGTTCGACGTGCAAGGCGGGCAGCGGCGCGCCCGGCGCTGTGCGCTGCATGAATTGTTCGAACGAGCGCTGCTCGGCCAGCGTCGGCGCACGCGTCTCCAGCGCGGCCATCGCCGCCAGGAATACTACATATAACATTCGGTCTCCTTTCAATGCGCAACGATTATAGATATAATCCGCTCGCTGCCGAAAGGTGGCAAACGCTAGGGGTCCTGTGCGGCGCAAGCTGCGCGGGTGAGAAATACCCTCCGAACCTGATCTGGATAATGCCAGCGAAGGGAAGCTTCAGGATACGCCTGCTGCCGCGCGACCGTGCGCCGCCGCCGGGCGCAACCTAACCTCCTTTGCTGGCTCCTGCGCCAACACAAGGAGCCAAAATGAACGCCAATCCAACCTTCCTCGCCGCCCAGGCGGAAGTCGACTCCGCAGCTGTCACCCCGCTGCCGAATTCCCGCAAAATCTACGTCACGGGCAGCCGCCCCGACATGCGCGTGCCGATGCGCGAAATCAGCCTGTCCGGCGAGAACGCGCCGGTCACCGTGTACGACTGCTCTGGCCCGTACAGCGACCCGGACGCCACTATCGATATCCGCAAGGGCCTGAACACTCCGCGCGCCGCCTGGATCGCCGAGCGCAACGACACCGAGTTGCTGGAAGGTCCAACCTCCGACTATGGCCGCCAGCGCCTGGCCGACGAAAAGCTCGACGCGCTGCGCTTCGAACTGCACCGCCAGCCGCGCCGCGCGCAAGCCGGCCGCAACGTGAGCCAGATGCACTACGCGCGCCAGGGCATCATCACCCCTGAAATGGAATACGTGGCGATCCGCGAAAACCTGCGCCGCAAGGAATACCTTGCCGGCTTGCGCGCCCAGGGTGAAAAGGGCAACCGCATGGCCGACCTGCTGGGCCGCCAGCACTGCGGCGAATCCTTCGGCGCCGCCATCCCGGAAGAAATCACGCCGGAATTCGTGCGCGACGAAATCGCCCGCGGCCGCGCCATCATCCCGGCAAACATCAATCACCCGGAACTGGAGCCGATGATCATCGGCCGCAATTTCCTGGTCAAGATCAATGCCAATATCGGCAACTCCGCAGTCACTTCCTCCATCGGCGAAGAAGTGGAGAAAATGACCTGGGCTATTCGCTGGGGCGGCGACACCGTGATGGACCTCTCCACCGGCAAGCATATCCACGAAACACGCGAATGGATCGTGCGTAATTCGCCTGTACCTATCGGCACCGTTCCGATCTACCAGGCGCTGGAAAAGGTCAACGGCAAGGCCGAAGACCTGACCTGGGAAATCTTCCGCGACACCTTGATCGAACAGGCGGAGCAGGGCGTCGACTACTTCACCATCCACGCTGGCGTGCTGCTGCGCTACGTGCCGATGACGGCCAACCGCATGACTGGCATCGTCTCGCGCGGCGGTTCGATCATGGCCAAGTGGTGCCTGGCCCACCACAAGGAAAACTTCCTGTACACGCATTTCGAAGAGATCTGCGAAATCATGAAGGCCTACGACGTCAGCTTCTCGCTGGGCGACGGCCTGCGCCCAGGCTCCGTTTGGGATGCCAACGACGACGCGCAACTGGGCGAGCTGAAAACCCTGGGCGAACTGACCCAGATCGCCTGGAAGCACGACGTGCAGGTGATGATCGAAGGCCCCGGCCACGTGCCGATGCAGCTCATTAAAGAAAACATGGACCTGCAGCTGGAGCAGTGCAGCGAAGCGCCGTTCTACACCCTGGGCCCGTTGACCACCGATATCGCGCCGGGCTACGACCACATCACCTCCGGCATCGGCGCCGCACAGATCGGCTGGTATGGCTGCGCCATGCTGTGCTACGTGACGCCGAAGGAGCACCTTGGCTTGCCGAACAAGGCCGACGTCAAGGAAGGCATCATCACCTACAAGATTGCCGCGCACGCTGCCGACCTGGCGAAAGGCCACCCTGGCGCCCAGATCCGCGACAACGCCCTGTCGCTGGCGCGCTTCGAATTCCGTTGGGAAGACCAGTTCAACCTGGGCCTGGACCCGGACCGCGCGCGCGAGTTCCACGACGAGACTTTGCCGAAAGACTCGGCCAAGGTGGCGCACTTCTGCTCCATGTGCGGCCCCCATTTCTGCTCGATGAAGATCACGCAGGAAGTGCGCGAGTTCGCGGCCAAAGGCATGCAGGAAAAATCCATCGAGTTCGTCAAGGGCGGAGCCAATATCTACCGCGAGCAGGCATGATCGAAATCGAATTGAACGGCGCCGTCCGCGCGGTGCCGCCGCAGCAGACGCTGGACCAGTTGATCGACTCGCTCGAACTGACCGGCCAGGCGCTGGCACTGGCGGTCAACCGCCAGGTGGTGCCGCGCCAGCGCTGGCCGCAGGTCGCGCTGAATCATAACGATAAAGTAGACATCGTCCGCGCCATCGGCGGGGGCTAAAGGGAGCTTGAAATGCATGACAAACCATTGACCATCGCGGGCAAGGAATACAACTCGCGCCTTCTGGTCGGCAGCGGCAAGTACAAGGACCTGCCGCAAACCCGCGAAGCCACGCTGGCCGCCGGCGCGGAAATCATCACGGTGGCGATCCGCCGCGTCAACATCGGCCAGGACCCAAAGGCGCCAAGCCTGCTGGACTACGTGCCGCCGCATGAATTCACCATCCTGCCCAACACGGCCGGCTGCTACACGGCGAAAGACGCGGTGTACACGCTGCAGATGGCGCGGGAGCTCCTGAACGGCCACAAGCTGGTCAAGCTGGAAGTGCTGGGCGACGAGAAGACCCTGTTCCCGAATATGCCAGAGACTTTGGCCGCCGCGCGCGAATTGGTGCAGGACGGCTTCGACGTTATGGTCTACTGCAGCGACGATCCGATTCAGGCGCGCATGCTGGAAGACATCGGCTGCTGCGCCGTAATGCCGCTGGCTTCCCTGATCGGCTCCGGCATGGGCATTCTCAATCCATGGAACCTGTCCCTGATCATCGAGCAGTCGAACGTGCCGGTGCTGGTCGATGCCGGCGTCGGCACCGCGTCCGACGCCGCCATCGCTATGGAGCTGGGCTGCGACGGTGTTCTGATGAACACCGCCATCGCCGGCGCCAGCGACCCGGTGCGCATGGCGCGCGCCATGAAGCTGGGCGTGCAGGCAGGCCGCGAAGCCTTCCTGGCCGGCCGTATCCCGCGCCGCTTTGCCGCATCGCCATCCTCGCCGATGGCGGGGAGAATCGCATGAGCGACCGGCCCTGTGTGCTGGTGTTTTCCGGCGCCGACCCCTCGGGCGGCGCCGGCATGGCGGCCGACATCCAGGCCATCACCGCCATGGGCGCGCACGCCTTGCCGGTGCTGACCGCCATCACGGTGCAGGACAATAACCACGTCCACGCCGTCATGCCGCTGGCGCCGGAAGTAGTGCAGCAGCAGGCGCGCACCCTGATGGCGCAAGTGCCGGTGGCGGCGGTCAAGATCGGCATTCCCGGCAGCGCGGAAAACGCGCACGCTATCGCGCAGCTGATCGCCGAGCTGCGCGCCACGCACCGCCAGGCGGCCGAAGCGGCGCCTGGTTGGGCTGCAAAGCTGTACAGTGAACCGCCTGTCGTGCTGGATCCCGTGCTGCGCAGCGGCCATGGCGATGCGCTGGGCCGCGACGATGCAGTCAAGTCGCTCTCGCCGCTGTTGCCGCTGGCCACCCTGGTCACGCCCAACGGCCCGGAAGCGGCTGCACTGGCCGCCGGCATGGCGCGCCACGCCGCACTGCCGCCCGGTGCATCCGGCGCCGGCACCGGTCACGCCGCCTGGCATGGCACGACGCACGGCGACGCGCTGACGCACGCGCGCGCCTTGCGCGCATTGGGCTGCGGCCACGTCCTGGTCACGGGCGGGCATGACGAAGACAGCGACGTGGTGATCAACCGCTGGCTGGGGCCGGACCGCCAGCAGAACTGGAGCTGGCAGCGCCTGCCCGGCACCTTCCATGGCAGCGGCTGCACACTGGCTGCCGCCACCGCTGCCCTGCTCGCGCTGGGCAACAATATGGCGCAGGCGCTGACCAAGGCCCAGGGCTATACGCAGCGCGCACTGGCCGCCTCGTACGCCATCGCGCCCGGCCAGCGCATTCCGCAACGCTAAGGAGCATATGTAATGCAAGGACTTTACCTGGTCACCCCGAACTGGGATGACACTGAAAAACTGCTGGCCGTGACCGAGCAGGCGCTGGCCGCCGGCGTGGCGCTGCTGCAGTACCGCCACAAGGACGCCAGCCCGGCGCTGCGGCGCGAGCAGGGCGGGGCGTTGCGCGAGTTGTGCCACAAGTACAGCGTGCCCTTCCTGATCAACGATCACGTGGCGTTGTGCCGTGAGCTGGGCGCCGACGGCGTGCACCTTGGCGGCACCGATGCCCCGCTGGCGGAAGTGCGCGCCACGCTGGGCCCGAACAAGCTGATTGGCGCTTCCTGCTACGGAGAACTGGCGCGCGCCCAGGCTGCGCAAGCCGCCGGCGCGAGCTACGTTGCCTTCGGCGGTTTCTATCCGTCGAAGGTAAAGCAGTACGCCGTCACCACCCAGCCGTCGATCGTGCGCCATGCGCGTGAGGTGATCAATGTGCCGCTGTGCGTGATCGGCGGCATGACGCCGGAAAATGCGCGGCCGCTGGTGGCTGAAGGCGCGCACATGGTCGCTGCCATCACCAGTGTTTACCTGGCCGAAGATGTAGGGGCGGCAGTGCGGGAATTTCAGTCTATAATTTCCCCATTAGCATAACCATAAGGTTGCCGCCAAATGAATGCCCAGACTCCGCCAAAGCGCCTGATCCTGATCGTCGACGATGACAAGATCCTGACCGAGTTCCTGGGCGAGCTGCTGGCCCGCGCCGGTTACGACACCATGCTGGCGCATTCCTCCGACCAGGCGCTGGCCCTGATCGCCGAACGTGAACCGGACCTGGCCCTGCTCGATATCCACATGCCCGGCATGTCCGGCCTGGAGCTGGCCAAGCAGCTCAACCGCAACACCACCGTTCCTTTCATGTTCCTCTCCGGCCGCGGCGACGCCGACGCCGGCAAACAAGCCGCCGCCTATGGCGCGGTGGGCTTCGTGGTCAAGCCGGTCGACGAGCAGCACCTGATGCCGGCCTTTGAAGCGGGTCTGGCGCGTGCCGACGAAATCCGCCAGCTGCGCCGCACCGAGATCAATCTCAACGCCGCGCTGGCCGCCGGCCGCGAAACCAGCCTGGCCGTGGGCCTGTTGATGTGCAAATTCCAGACTGATCGCAACACTGCCTTCGAAGTACTGCGCGACCATGCGCGTTCGAGCCGCCGCAAGATCAACGAAGTGGCCGACCAACTGCTTGCCGCCGAAGAAACCTTGAATGGTTTGCATGCGGCTTTCAATGCACGACTAAAAAAATAGTTTTCATCGTTCCATCTACTTACGGTAGACTGTTGCGGTGGGCCCCACCTCGCCCATCGCAATACCCCCCAGCGGCCGCCCCTCCTTCGCGGCCCGGCAAGATCCTTCGGCCCAGCTCCGCCGACCACCCCTGCAGTGCGGAGAACCGTTCCATGAATATGTCATTTGATTTGCATCCGGCGCCCCGGGTGCTGCACGTCGATCCTGACGAAGATAGCGCCGTGGTGCTGGCCACCTTGCTGGCGCCGGAAATCCATGTGGTGCACGCCGCCAGCTACGGCGAAGCGCAAAACCAGCTGCAGCGCGGCGAGTTCGCGCTGCTGGTGATCGACCCCGACCTGCCCGACGGCGACGGCCACACCCTGATCCGCAACCTGCGCCAGAACGACCAGTACACGCCCGTGCTGCTGTATTCGGCCAGCCAACCCATGCTGCACCACCAGGCGCACGCTTTCCTGCCTAAGCCATGGACCTCGCCGCGCCAATTGTGGCGCACGGTGTCGCATATGCTGGGGCTGGAGTCCATGCTGGCTGTTAGGACTTAAGCTATGCTGTCGTCTTTATCACATTCGGAGTACGGCGATGAAGACGAAAGCGGCAGTAGCATGGAAGGCGGGCGCCCCGCTGACGATTGAAGAAGTGGACCTGGACGGCCCGCGCGCAGGCGAGGTGCTGGTGGAAATCAAGGCCACCGGCATCTGCCACACCGACCACTACACGCTGTCCGGCGCTGACCCTGAAGGCATTTTCCCGGCCATCCTCGGCCACGAGGGCGCGGGCGTGGTGGTCGACGTCGGCCCCGGCGTCACCTCGCTCAAGAAAGACGACCACGTCATTCCGCTCTACACGCCGGAATGCCGCCAGTGCAAATTCTGCCTGTCGCGCAAGACCAACCTGTGCCAGGCCATCCGCTCGACCCAAGGCAAGGGCCTGATGCCTGACGGATCGAGCCGCTTCTCGCTGGACGGCAAGCCGCTGTTCCACTACATGGGCACCTCCACCTTCTCCAACTACATCGTGGTGCCGGAGATCGCACTGGCCAAGATCCGTTCCGACGCGCCCTTCGATAAAGTCTGCTACATCGGCTGCGGCGTGACCACCGGCGTTGGCGCTGTGCTGTTCACCGCCAAGGTGGAGGTGGGCGCCAACGTCGTGGTATTTGGCTTGGGCGGCATTGGCCTGAACGTGATCCAGGCGGCGAAGATGGTGGGCGCCGACAAGATCATCGGCGTCGACATCAAACCCGCGCGAGAAGCCATGGCGCGCCAGTTCGGCATGACTCACTTCATCAACCCGCGTAATGTGGAAAACGTGGTGGACGCCATCGTGCAGCTGACCGACGGCGGCGCCGACTACAGCTTCGAATGCGTTGGCAACACCCAGCTGATGCGCCAGGCGCTCGAATGCTGCCACAAAGGCTGGGGCAAATCGATCGTGATCGGCGTCGCCGCTGCAGGGCAGGAAATCTCCACCCGCCCATTCCAGCTGGTCACCGGCCGCCACTGGCTTGGCTCCGCCTTCGGCGGCGCCCGCGGCCGCACCGACGTCCCGAAAATCGTCGACTGGTACATGGAAGGCAAGCTCAAAATCGATGAGCTGATCACCCACACCCTGCCGCTCGACCGGATCAACGAAGGCTTCGACCTGATGGAACGCGGCGAATCCATCCGCTCCGTGGTCATCTTCTAAGTAATTGGGTCAGACCCTCGGGTCTGACCCAGGTTTACCGGGTTAACAGCATCCTGGTAGGCAAAATCAGCATTCCATCGCAATCCCCGTACCTCCCTTCCGGCATCGAGATACATTCCCCTTGAGCCCTCGCACCCGCATCTAGACAAAAACTTCTAGACACAAAGTTCTAGATCAATTAATCTAGTTGGCAAGGACACCAAAAACCCCGGAGCCACGCGCCATGAGCCACCTGCTAAACGCCATCATTCCCGCCCTCGGCTGGTCCCTGCTGCACTTCCTGTGGCAAGGCCTGCTGATCGGCTGTGCGGCAGCCCTGGCCCTGCATGCCCTGCGCAACGCCCGTCCCCAAACCCGCTACCTGGTCGCCTGCGCCGCATTGCTGCTGTGCGCAGCCCTCCCACTGGCCAACTTCGCCTGGCGCCTCGCCGAAGCCGCCGACACCGGCTATGTCCTGCCAACGCCACTGGAAACCACCGTCATCGCCGCCATCCCGGGCGCCACGGACGGGCAGGGCGCCGACTCGGCATTGGTCGACGTCGACGCCATGACCACCTGGGAATACCTGCTGCGCCGCCAGATGCCCTGGGTCGTCATGCTGTGGGCCGCCGGCGCCGCCCTGATGACGCTGCGCCTCTCCCTCGGCCTGCAATGGGTACGCCAGCGCACCCTCCCGAACCACTACCACGCCGACGCCGGCTGGCAAGCACGCGCCACTGAACTGGCGCAGCGCATGGGCATCAAGCGCCCGGTGCGCCTTGGCGTTTCCGGCGACGCATTGGAAGGCCCCATCACCGCCGGCATCCTGCGCCCCATCGTCCTGCTGCCAGCCTGCCTGGTGAGCGGCCTGCCGCCTGACCTGCTGGAAGCACTGCTGGCCCATGAACTGGCCCATGTGCGCCGCCACGACTACCTGGTCAACTTGGTCCAGAGCGGCATCGAGATTTTCCTGTTCTACCACCCAAGCGTGTGGATGCTGTCGCAATGCATTCGCCGCGAACGTGAACAGATTGCAGACGACTTAGCCGCAAGCACGCTCGGCGAACCGCGGCGCCTGGCACTTGCACTTTCCGAGCTGGATAAATTCCAGTTCACCACCACTCATTTTGCTGCCCCCGCGGCACATGGAGGAGACCTCATGTCACGCATCAAACGCCTGATCCGTCCCGCTGCACAACCACTGAGCTGGAAGATGGCGACTCCCTTGCTAGGAATTTTTGCGGCCTGCGCCGCGCTGTACGCCCACGCCATGCCGGCCGCCACCTCGCTGCCAGCCGCCGTTGCCGTAGCCGCGCCAGCTGCCGCCGTTGCCGAAGCCCCTGCGGCCGCTGAAGCACCAGCTGCCGAAGCGGCAGCCGCCGCCGAAGCCCCAGCTGCCGCCGAGGCCCCAGCTGCCGCCGAGGCGCTGCACGTCAGCGAACAGCAGCACGACGTAGAACCTCCGCCGCCACCGCCGCCAGTACCAATGGCGCAGCCCGCCCCACCGGCACCGCCTGCACCGCCAGCGCCCGATGTAGCCCTTCCGGCCGCACCGGCAATGCCGGCCGACCTGCCGCACCCGCCCAAGCCACCGAAGCCACCCAAAGCACCCAAGCCTCCGAAAGAGCTGAAGGACTACCAGGGCAGCAACAACTACAACTTCGAAGACGGCAGCCGCACCGCCTACACCATCGTGCGCGATGGCCAGCAGGTGATGAATGTTCACGGCCGCGATGGTGACCTGTCCGCCGCCCAACGCCTGAAAAAGGACACCAAGGGCGACTACATCTACGTCCGCAAAGACGGCAAGTCCTACCTGATCCAGGATCCAGCCGTACTGGCCAAGGTCAAAGCCGCCTGGCAGCCGGCCGAAGAGCAAGGCAAGAAGATGGAGGAGCAGGGCAAGCTGATGGAAGTCCAGGGCAAGCAAGTGGAAGCACTGGGCGCGCAGATCGAAAAGGAAGTCGAAGCAGCCATGGGCAGCAAGGAGCAACAGGCCGCCCAGCGCGAGATGGAACGCGAAATCGAGCGTAAGATGGAAAAGTCCGCACGCCAGCAGGAACGCATCGGCCGCGCAATGGAAAAAGCCAGCCGCAAGATGGAAATGGCCGACGAAAAGACCCGCGCCCAGCTGGAACGCGACATGAACGAACTGCGCAAGCAAATGGAACCGCTGGCTGAAGAAATGGCCCGCAACGGCGCCGAAATCGGCGCCCGCCACGCCGCGCTGGCAGCACGCCATGCCCCAATGGCAGCCATGCACGCCCGCATCGCCGAAGCCTCCAAACCGCTGCACGAAATGGGCCGCAAGATGGGCGAGCTGGGCCGCGAACAAGGCCGCCTCTCCCGCGAAGCCGATAAAACGTCCCGCGCTGTGATCGAAGAAGCCATCACCAACGGCAGCGCCAAACCAGTGATGTAAGCCGCGAACAAGCGAAAAAGGGGACGTACCCCTTTTTCGTTCGCTTTTTTTGCAACTACGGTATGGTTAATTTGGGCCGGGGGGCAGTAAGAATCATGCGCGCGCCAGTTGCTCCGGCAGCAGCAGCTCTTCGAATTGAGCCACTGGCAACGGTGGCCCGAACAGATAGCCCTGGAAGGAGCGGCAGCCTTGACGCGCCAGGTACTCTTGCTGCTCCAGCGATTCCACACCTTCGGCAATGGCCGACAGTCCCATGCTGCTGGCCAGCGTCAGGATGGTCTTGGTGATGGCGGCATCGTCCGTGTTGTGCAGGATGTCGCGCACAAAGGAGCGGTCGATCTTCAACTGGCTGAGCGGCAACCGCTTAAGGTAGGCCAGCGAAGAATACCCGGTGCCGAAATCGTCCAGCGAGATGCCGATGCCCGCAGCCGCCAGCAGCGCCATCTTGGCGATTGACGCTTCCACGTCGTCCAGCAGCAAGCCTTCGGTCAGTTCCAGTTTCAGCAGGCGCGGTGAGGCGCCGCTGCTGACCAGCGCTCCCATGACCTGCTCCACGAAGTCTGCCTGGTAGAACTGGCGAGGGCTGACGTTGACCGCCAGCTCCAGCGACGCCGTGGCCGGATTGCCCGACCACGCCACCAGCTGGGCGCAAGCCTGCTCCAGCACCCAGGCGCCCAGCGGCAGGATCAGGCCGGACGCCTCGGCGGCGGGAATGAAGTGCATCGGCGGCACCAGGCCGCGCATTGGGTGCTGCCAGCGCAGCAGCGCTTCGGCGCCGGTGATGCGGCCCTCGGCGTCCACCTGCGGCTGGTAGTGCAGCATGAATTGCTGCAGGGCGAGGCCCTGGCGCAGGTCCGCGTCCAGCGCGGCGCGCGCGCTGACGACCGTCTGCATGGCGGGGTCGAAGAAGCACATGGTGTTGCGGCCGGCTGCCTTGGCCTGGTACATCGCCAAATCGGTCTGCTTGAGCAGGTCTTCCACGCTTTCCTGCTCGCCGCGGAAGACCGTGATGCCGACGCTGGACGTGCAGCTGTGCTGGTGCGGGCCCATGGTGTAGGGTTCGCTCTGGCGCGCCAGCAGCTTGCTGCCGATGGCGCGCGCCTGTTCGGCCGCCAGCTCGGCATCGTCGGACAGATTTTCCAGCATGATCACGAATTCGTCGCCACCAAGCCGCGCCACCGTGTCGCTCTCGCGCACGCAGCCGACGAAGCGGCGTGCCGCCTGCTGCAGCAGCATATCGCCCACATTGTGGCCAAGGGTATCGTTCAGGTCCTTGAAATTGTCCAGGTCGATGAAGAGCAAGGCGCCGCATTGGCCGGTACGTGCGCTGGCTGCCAGCGCATGCTGCAGGCGGTCCATCAGGCAGCGCCGGTTCGGCAACTGGGTGAGGAAATCGAACAGCGCCAGGTTGCGGATCTCCTGTTCCGAAGCCTTGCGTTCGGTGATGTCGGTCAGTGCGCAGACATGGTGGGTGATGGCGCCGGCCGCATCGCGCACCGCTGTCACCACCAGCCAGCATGGAAAGCGGCCGCCATCCTTGCGCTGCTGCCAGACTTCGCCCTGCCAGGCGCCGTGCGCGGTCACGCCGTCCCAGATGCGCTGTTGCAGGGCGGGTTCGTCGCAGACCGTCAGTTCATGGTCGAGCGCATCGCGTTCGGAAAAGCCGGTGATGTCGGTGTAAGCGCGGTTGACGCGCAGGATCACGTGTTCGGCATCGGTGATGGCCATGCCTTCCAGCGATTCGAAAGCCGTGGCGGCGACACGCAGGTCGGCATCAGCTTTCTGCTTTTCCCGCAGATAAAGCGCGGTGGCGGTGGCGGCGGCCACCAGCATGCTGCCGGTGAATTCGATCAGCAGGAACACCCAGAAGCGCCGCACTCCCTGGTGCGTCAGGGCGGGCAAGGGACGCGGCACGGTGACCGTCAGCGAGCCGTCGGCCAGCGCGCGGCTGGCCAGCACGCTCGGCACCTTCGCCCCGGCTACCCGCGCCACGGCCGGCATGCCGGCACCGTCCCATGCTTGCAGCGTAAGGCTCTCAAAGCGGTCGCGCGCATAGCGCTGGCGGCGCTGCGCCAGTTCCAGCGTGTGTACTCGCGCTCCCGGCAAGGCCTGGTGGCGCAGGGTGGAATCGCTCGCGTAGATGATGACGCCATTGGCATCGGCTATCCAGGCCTGTGAATGTCCGGCCATGGCCGCCAGCGCCGCGGCATTGAGCTTGACTACCGCGACACCGAGGAATTTTTCGCCGCTGCGTATGGCATGGGCGTAATACAGGCCGCCCACCTTGCCGTCGCGGCTTACGCCATACTGCTGCCCCACCTGTCCTGCGCGCGCCTGGATGAAGTAATCGCGGTCGGCAAAGCTGCGTCCCACGTAGAGCGGTGCATCGGCCGCCGTGGCAAGGCTGGTGCCGGCGGCGTCGAGTACGAACATACTGTCGACTTTGAGGGCACGAGCCATTTCCGCCAGGCGTTCGTTGGCGCCCGGAGTGTCCGCGCCCTGCACCGCGATCTGCCGGATCCCGGGATCGCGCGCCAGCATCAGGGCAAATCCGCGCAGGCGCGCCGTGCTTTCCTCGATATTGCTGGCAATGTTGGCGGCCTGCTCCTGCGCCAGCTGCTGTTCATGCTGGACCAGCTCATCGGCCATGCGTTGCTGGAAGTAGCCGGCGCCCAGCCAGGCGATGATGGTCCAACCCAGGATCAGCAGCCCAATCAGGCGATAGGAACGTTCAAACGTGAACAGACGGCGCTTGCCGACGTAGGTGGCGACGATGGTGACCACGATCAGCAGGCTGGTAAATACCAGCACCGATGCAGCCAGGGTGCTTGGGCTGATGTGCGCCGTGTCGGTGCCGCCGGCGCTTGCACCCTGTCCGTCGTGCACGAAGTAGGCCGCCGCCATGGCGGTGTAGTGCATGCAGGCTACTGCCAGGCCCATGACCACGGAGCTCCACAGCGGCGAGGCGGGACGCCATCGCCCTTGCAGGCGTTCCAGCCGGAACTTGAGCCACAGGGCCAGGGTCGCCATCACCACCGCTACCGCGATCGAGAGCAGGAACAGGCGCAGGTCGTACTTGATCATGCCGTCGAACTGCATGGCGGCCATGCCGGTGTAATGCATGGCGCCGATGCCCGCGCCCAGGAGCGTACCGGCCAGCCAGAGGCGAACGGTATTCGGCGCTCCCTGGCTGATGACATGCAGGGCGAGTGCGCTGGCCAGCATGCCAGGCACGGTGGAGAGCAGTGTCAGGCCGGCATCGTAGCTGTTCGTGCAGGGCAGGGTGAAGGCTAGCATGCCGACGAAATGCATCGCCCAGATGCCGAGGCCCAGGCAGCCACCGCCCGCAGCCAGCCAGCCGGCGCGGCGTGCCCGGCTGCCGGCCGCCGGCAGCAATTGCGCCACCAGCAGCGCAGCGTAGGAAGCGAAGATGGCGACCGCCACCGACAGGCTGACCAGCACGGGATCGTAGTGGCCAAGGTAAAGCACGCTGCTGTCGGGCGCGCCGAGGACGAGGATCAGGTAGTCGAACATTGCCACCCTTATTTTTTAAATAGTTCAGTGCGGACAGCCCCTCCTCAATCTAGCAGAAAAAAATCCTGTCAGAAATTAACTATTTAAATGCAAGAAAACGAGCTGCCATCGTTCCGACCAACCGGCGGCCTTCATTGCTTCCTGCAATCCACTCGTCCGGCGAGAAAAGATCGAACAGGCCGACTTTCGCAACGGTGGGAATGGCAGCGTCCAACTGCTCTTCAATGTCGCCACGCTCGCCGGCGTTGTATAGCTCGATATTGCGCAACATCGTGGCGACAGTGCCGGTTTGCACTCTGCTGCCATCCTTCAGCTGCACCAGCGGCAGGGACTCTCCATCGGCCAGAATCTTCTGATTAATTGCGGCAAGCTTGTCCATCGAGGCTCCTTGAAATAAACGTGTGACATATGTTCGCATCGATTTTTACTCTTTCAAGCGCATGCCATTCAGCTTGGCGGATTTGCGACAAGATGTGGCAAAAACCCATCAACTGAGTCGCTTGGATACAATGCTGGCACCATGAAAATCAGACTCCTCTCATCTTCTGACGCTGCTGCCTATCAAGCCTTACGGCTGGAAGGCCTGCGTGATTCGCCATCGGCTTTCACGGCAAGCTTTGAGGAAGAGTCCTTAACGCCACTCAGCGAAGTCGAGCGGCGGCTCGCGCCAAGTTCGGGGCGCCACTATTTCGGCGTGTTCGAGGTTGACGAGCTGATCGCCATAGCGCGGGTTGACCGTGACAGCGGCCCCAAACAAAGCCACCGTGCCCACATCCGCGGCGTGTACGTGTCGGCCCATCACCGCGGTAAAGGCGCAGCGCGCAAGTTGATGGAACAGGGATTGGAAATCGCTGCATCGCTGCAAGGCGTTACCCACGTCAGTCTCGCCGTCACCGCCGGTAACGAAGCCGCGCAGAAGCTTTACGAATCATTAGGCTTCAAAGCCTGGGGCTATGAGCCGGCAGCATTGGTTGTGGAAGGCGTGGTGTATGACGAGATCCCGATGACAAAGGTACTGGCGCGAACCTGATTAGGTGGCCGGTCAAGACGCCCACGAAACGGCATCCAATAGCCGCTGCAGCTTTACCGCACGATTCTTGTTGACCATCTTCATGTATGAAATCCTTCCGGCCAGGTAGGCTTGGAAGTTGGGATGACTCTCGCGATTCTGCGATGCCGGACCATGTCGCACGCAGTTCGTCAGGATCGCCTTCAGCTTATCGTATTCATCGCGCCCTACGTTAGGATGGGCATTGACCACGATGCCAGTCACCTGCTGGCGCACCCCTTGCCGCATCTGCCTTGTCTTGCGCGTGTTGACGCGAAAGCCCTCTTCAAGTGCAATCGCGGCGACTTGAATGTGAAAGCGGTCTCCAGCCCGCGCAAACTCTGGCCCGCCGGAAAAGGCCAGGTCGTCGGCGTAGCGGCTGTAGGTAGCGCCAAGCGACCGCGCCAGCGATGCAAGCCGTATGTCGAGACGATACGCACAGAGATTGGCCAGAGCGGGCGAGCAAGGCGACCCTTGCGGCAGGTGGGGTGATTTCAAAGCATGGCGCTCCAACCAGCTCATTGAACCGGCCTCGCCGAAGGCTCCATGCGGCGTGCGGTTGACGCAGAGGCGTGCAAGCATGCCCGCAACGCTGGCCGTGTAGCCAAGCTTTTCAAACAGTGCATGAATGCGAGAAAACTGAATGCTCGGGAAGAAGTCCTTCAAGTCCATGCGGATCACAATGGCCTGGCCCGCGTGGAGCTTAGCGTGGGTAACGCAAGAATGTCCGCGCCGGAAGCCGTGTGCAGAAGGATGCGGCGGCAACAGGTCCAGGATCTGGCGCAGGATTTTTTGCTGAATGCGGCGCAGACGCGCTTTGGGAATCTCTATCAAGCGCAAGCCGCCGCTGCGCTTTGGCAGCCAGCGGTAGTTGTAATGTTGCAGGCGTGTTCGCGCGCCGCCTTCGAGACGCCATTGGTCTGCAAACCATTCCAGTGCGCCGACCGGTTCATTCAGCCATTCAGCCAATGCATGGACTGTCGGCAGGCTTGGCAGCGCAAGCGCGGCCAGCCAAGCAGGCATGGGCGGACGAACTGGCGGATCGACGCAGTAATGGCGCACCTCCGGAAGTTCGATAAACGTTTCTTCCCTAGCCCGGTCGAGAAGCTCCAGCAGAATATCGGCGAGTTCGTGTCGGCTGAAATAATGGAAATTGTCCCCGGTCCGCTCAGCCAGCGCCACACAAATCTTCGGCACCCATAGCGGGGAAGCATTGAATACGCGGCCGCATGCTGCGAACAGATTTGGCAGGCTGCCGTCAGTCGCCAGCATCGTATCGGCGAGGGCAAGCGCGGTGAGCTTTTCAGTATTCATGCGTAGAGGACGGGGCGGAGAGCCATCAACGAGTCTCGTGATGCGTGAGCGCACTTGCGTGGTAACGCAATGCCGCTCATGCGGCGAAATGCTGATCAATCAAAATACCACGGGGTAGCCCCGTAGAGGCTGTCCCTGCACGAGGCAAAGACAGGCCGGCTTGAAGGATCCGCCCCGCCGTCACAGTAGGGGAGTTTTGGCGAGACGTCAACCGTAGTTAAAGCAGCTTGATCACCGCAACGCCGGCAAGCAGCAGCACGACGCCGGAAAGCCGCAGTGGCGATACTTCGCGTTTTGGCAGGCGGAACCAGCCATGCCGGTCGACGAAGACGGAAGCCACTTGCTGTCCTGCGACGGTCAGGCCGACAGCCGCAGATGCGCCGATGACTGGAATCGCCGTAAACACCGTGGTGACATAAATCGCCCCGGCGAAACCGCCAAGCCAGCCCCACCACGGCATCGATGGCAGGCCACGCAGCGACGGCGCGGGTGCGCGCAGTATCGTGGCGGTGAAAAGGAGCGCTGCAGCCATCGCCAATGTAGCGACCAGGAAGCTCACAGCGCCGACCACGAAGGGCGCACCGAGATCATGCCGCAGCAATCCATTGACCACGCCCTGAACCGGTAGAACCGCGCCAGCCAGCAGGGCGAGCACAATCCAGCCACTCTTACCCGGTACAGGCATCGACTGCTGCGCAGGCTGCCCCTTCACAATGATCGCTGCACCAGCCAGGATAGCCAGCATGCCAAGTGCCAGGGGAGCATCGACCGCGCGTGGCATGCCGCCGGACAGCCCGCTTACATCAAGAGCAAAAGAGGCCAGCATCTGGCCCGCAATGAAGAGACCCACCGATACGATCGCGCCAAGGCGCGGAAACAGCAGGATCGTGGAAACGACATAGAACGCGCTGGCAACGCCGCCAACCGCATGCCACCACGGCACCTGAGGCAGGGCCGCGACCGCGGTCAGCGTCCCGGTGAACAGCGCAAGCACGAGAAGGGCCAGCGTGCCAACCGACAGCTGCAGCGTGGTCGCGGCAAATGGGCTGCCGGTCGCTTTCGATAATTGCGCATTAGCGCCTGCCTGCACGGCGAGCAGGCCGCCGGCAAGCAGCGACGCGGGGATCAGAAGGGTTTCCATGTATAGCCTCCGGAAGGAAGTGGGTGACGTTGGCGCCCACTGTAGGCTATGCTTCAATGCATGGATATTCCCAATAATTGCGTTTGAGCTATGCAAAAATGCAGAACTTTTTCGATCATGGACGCCAAGCTTAGTCCGAGACTAGCCTTTGCGGGAACAATGGCAGCATCGGCTCGCGATGATCGTGATTAATGAATTCCAGCAGATCGGTGTTTGAGGATTAGGCCTCAGTCGCGAGTTGAGGAATCGGTTCGAAGACGACCGTTTCGGCCACTGGTCTCACCACTCCGTTGTCGAAGGTGAGGATATCTGCATCGACGAGCATGCTGACATCATGCTTGAGCTCGCTTATCGTGCGCTGCAGACGCGTTGAAAGTTCGTCGATCGAACAGGAGCTTCGCAGGACTTCAGTGAGCAATTCCCGACGCGTAGAGGTAAATAGCGCCTGCAAGTCCCCTGGTTCCTCGAAACTGCGGACGCAAGACTCCGGAATTTTCTCGCCTGCATCGATCATGCGCGCTAATTCCTGACTCCAGTTGAGCGTATCCACCCAGCTCTCGACTTTGATAACCATCTTTTGCATCATCATTGCACCTCATTCATTAGCGAAGCCAAGTCCCGGTTGAAGCGAGCCCTGACATCACCGAATCCTCTGTAGGCGATTTCTTCCATCTTGCCCATGAAATGGCGATGATGGACGCCGTGGGCATTGTCGTAGCCGATTACGCGGCCATTGTCTTTTGGGTAGATTGAGGGATTAATGTAAGCCAAGTTATAGCGTGTGACTTTGCCGTGCTCATCTGTCCAGATTTCATAGCGTACTTTTCCATTCCCCCTCTTTGGAGAAATGGTACTGCATTTATTCGTGGTTTTCTTCGCCGGCATGCGTCAATCGTGTCATGCCAGGACAGGTGCAATTTGGATTTCGCGCAAACTGTCTGCGCGGCAAAGTGATGGGCGGAAATGCGAGATTTCCGCCCTGAGCAGGACTAGAGCCGTTCCAGCTTGGCGACCGAGAGGTCGAGCACCTTCATGCCGAAGGAGCCGAAGTTGATTTGCGCGCGGCAATTGGCGCCGCTGCCTTCGATATTAACGATTACACCTTCGCCGAACTTGGTATGCGCCACCGATTCGCCGATGCGCCAGCCGCCCGAAGCGCCGGAGCGTTCGTTCATGCGCGCGGCCAGGCGGTTGTCGGCGCTTGGTACGGAAGGCATTTCATCCCATGCCGATTTGCGCGAACCGGTGCTGAACCAATTGCCCTGCTGGACACGGGCGGTCAGCCACTTCAGCGATTCTTCAGGCAGTTCATCGAAGAAGCGCGACTTCATGTTGTAGCGCGTCTGGCCGTGCAGCATGCGGGTCTGGCAGAACGCCATATACAGGCGCTTGCGGGCACGCGTGATTGCCACGTACATCAAGCGGCGCTCTTCTTCCACGCCGCCTTCTTCCTTCGAGCTGCTCTCGTGAGGGAACAGGCCTTCTTCCAGGCCGGTAATGAAGACGTTGTCGAACTCCAGGCCCTTGGCCGAGTGCACGGTCATCAGCTGCAGCGCATCCTGGCCTTCCTGCGCCTGGTTGTCGCCCGCTTCCAGCGAAGCGTGCGAGAGGAAGGCGGACAGCGGCGACATCACGGTTGCCAGCGGCGCATCGGCGTCGATGATTTCCACGCCGTCTGCTACCACAACTTGCGCGCCAGCAGAAGCAGAGGCCTGCGGGCCGAGGTGCGCAGGCGCGCCCTGGCCGAAGCCTTCTTCCGACACGAATTGCGTAGCAGCGCTGACCATCTGTTCCAGGTTCTCAACGCGGTCCGCGCCTTCTTTCTCATTCGCGTAATGCTGCAGCAGGCCGGAAGAATCCAGCGTGATTTTCACAAGCTCGGGTAGCGCCAGTTGCTGCGTCTCGAAACGCACGCCTTCAATCAGCTTGGTGAATGCCGCCAGCGAGGTGCCGGCCTTGCCGACCATGTAAGGCACGGCAGCGTACAGCGAACAGTTGTAGGTAGCCGCCGCGTTTTGCAGCTGCTCAATCGAGCGCGCACCGATGCCGCGTGCCGGGAAGTTCACCACGCGCAGGAATGCCGAATCGTTGTGCGGATTGTCCATCAGCTGAAGGTAGGCGATGGCGTGCTTGACCTCAGCGCGCTGGAAGTAGCGCAGGCCGCCGTACACGTGATAAGGCATGCCGGCCGAGAACAGCGCATGTTCAATTACGCGGGATTGCGCGTTGGAGCGGTACAGGATGGCGATCTCGCGGCGCAAGGCGCCTTCCGCGATCAGCGACTTCGCTTCCTCGATGATCCACTGCGCTTCCTGCAGGTCCGAGCTGGCCTCGTACACGCGCACCGGCTCACCATGGCCGGCGTCGGTGCGCAGGTTCTTGCCCAGGCGGCGGCTGTTATTCGCGATCAGCATATTGGCCGCATCCAGGATGTGGCCATGCGAGCGGTAGTTCTGCTCCAGCTTGATCAGGTTCTGCACCCGGAACTCGCTTTCGAAGGCCTGCATATTGCCCACGTTGGCGCCGCGGAAAGCGTAGATGCTCTGGTCATCGTCGCCCACGGCGAACAACGCACCGCCGTATGGCGAGCCGTGGCCGGCCATCAGCTTCAGCCAGGCGTATTGCAGGTTGTTCGTATCCTGGAACTCGTCGACCAGGATGTGGCGGAAGCGCTGCTGGTAGTGCTGGCGCAGCGGCTCGTTGCGCGACAACAGTTCATAGGTGCGCAGCAGCAGTTCGGCAAAGTCCACAACGCCTTCGCGCTGGCACTGGTCGTCATACAGCTGGTACAGCTCGACCAGCTTGCGCTCCAGCGCGTCGTAGGCCTCCACCTGCGAGGCGCGCAAGCCCTGGTCTTTGTTGTTGTTGATGAAGTACATCACCTGCTTCGGTGGGAACTTCTCGTCATCGATATTGTTCGCCTTGAGCAGGCGCTTGATCATTGACAGCTGGTCTTGCGAGTCGAGGATCTGGAAAGTCTGCGGCAGGGCCGCATCCTTGTAGTGGGTGCGCAGCAGGCGGTTGCACAGGCCGTGGAAGGTACCGATCCACATGCCGCGTGTATTGATCGGCAACATGGTGCTCAGACGGGTGAGCATTTCCTTCGCCGCTTTATTGGTAAAGGTCACCGCCAGCACGCCGGCCGGGGACACCTGGCCGGTCTGGATCAGCCACGCGATACGGGTGGTCAGCACGCGCGTCTTGCCCGAGCCGGCGCCGGCCAGGATCAGGGCATTTTGCGGTGGCAGGGTGACTGCTGCGAGTTGTTCGGGATTGAGGTTGTGGAGGAGATTTTGCATCCCGCCATTATACCGGCGGCGGGCTGGCAGGGCGGCGCGCGCGATGATGCAGCCCGTTTCTACGAAAGGCGAACCATGGGTTCCCTCAGGGGAACATTGTGCACGTTGAAGTGTTGCGTGGCGCGCAACGTGCTACGCTGCATGCATGATCAAATCGTTCCGCCATAAAGGATTGCGGCGACTGTATGAAACGGGCAATCCTTTCATGCCAAACGGATGCGAATGCAGCTAGCTGCCTTGCTGGCGTGTGCCCATCGAATTTTTCGAAGAAGACGCCTATGTATTGGATTACGAGGATTATCACTAATGGCAATGCACAATCCACCGCACCCGGGTGAGTTCATCACCGAGGTTTACTTGGAACCCAACGGTGTCAGCGGACGTGAGCTTGCAGAGAAGCTCGATGTCGCGCCGTCTACGCTTAGTCGAGTCCTCAAGGGAAGTAGTCGTATTTCTCCGGAAATGGCGCTAAGGTTGTCCAAGGCAATTGGACGCTCGCCTGAGAGTTGGCTCGCAATGCAGGTTGCTCATGACCTGTGGATAGCTCGGAAGAGCGTCAACCTTAGCGGAGTAGGTAAGCTCAAGATGGCTACCGCTTGATTGGCGCCTTGGTCGATGATTACGCGTCAGCTGCTGGCTGTTGCGGTTCGCCGAAAATAGTACGGTAGGCGGCATACACCGAGCACTGGAAAATCATCGCGATCACCATCAGCAGCGATTGCGCGATCGCCATGCCGAGCAAGGTCTTTCCGAACAAGAGAAGCACTACCTGGGTCAGCACCAGCACGATCAGCATCCAGCCCAGGAAGAACAGGATGAAAGCGCGCAATGCACGCCACACGGCGAAGAAGCTGAAGAACAGCGCCTTGCCCACGCCCATTTGCTGCCAGAAGATGAGCGGTGCCGCGAACAGCATCGCCATGCTAACAGGCAGGGAAAGCACGAACACCACCAGCATGGCTGTGCCGAAATTGCCTGCGGCTGCCGCCGCTTCTGGCTGCAGCTTCTGCTGGGCCAATTCGCGCATGATGTCACCGCCTACGACCGTGCCAAAAATCAGGAACAGCGCGACGATCGCCAGCGTGAACAGCGCCCCCTGGCCAACCAGGCGCGGAAATACCGGTTTCTGGAAGATTGGGCGCAGCATTTCCGGTGTCAGGTTTTGCTGGCGGTCGGCCGTCGCGCAAGCCTGAACGAAGACCGCGGTGAACACAGGCGTCAGCACGAACGGTAGCAGTTGGCCAAGCAGCGGAATGATCGCCAGCACCAGCCCCGCCACCAGGTAAGCCAGCATCAACAGCATCAGCCCACCGGGCTGCTTGCGGAAGATGGTGAAGCCTTCGCGGATCCAGGCGACACCTGTGCTGGCGGGGATATTACTCATTTTTAATACAACTCCGGTGCCGGAACGGCAATGCGTGCGCGCAGGATGCGCTCAAAGTGGGTGGGGTCGTGCGGCGTCAGCATTTCTGCGGCGCGCGGCAAGTGCAGGTCGTACATGCGAGACAGCCAGAAGCGCAACGCTCCGGCGCGCAGCATGGCCGGCCACAGCGAATGTTCGGTAGCCGTGAACGGGCGAACGGCGTGGTAGGCGTCGAGCATGGCGCGTACGCGTGCTTCGTCCAGCGCGCCGGTGGCCAGATCGATGCACCAGTCGTTGACGGTGACCGCGACGTCGAACAGCCAGCTGTCGCAGCCTGCGAAGTAGAAGTCGAAGAAGCCGGTCAGGCGTTCGCCGTCGAACATCACGTTATCGCGGAACAGGTCGGCGTGCACCGGGCCGCGCTGCAAGGCGTGGAATTCGGCGGAGGCGTGCAGCGCTTCCTGGAATTTCATTTCTTCGTGCAGCAGGTGGGCCTGTTCCAGCGCGATGTGCGGCAGCACGGCAGCGGTGGCTTCGCGCCACCAGGGCAGGGCGCGCAGGTTTGGCTGCTGCAATGTAAAGTCCGCACCAGCCATGTGCATGCGCGCCAGCATGCCGCCAACCGCCGCGCAGTGCACCGGCTGCGGCGCCATTTGCGGCTTGCCTTCGAGTTTGGAGACGATGGCGGCCGGCTTGCCATGCAGCGGCACGCACAGTTCACCCGTGTCGTTGGGCACCGGCGCCGGCACCAGCACGCCGTGTTCGGCTAGGTGGCGCATCAGCTGCAGGTAGAACGGCAACTGCTCGAACGTGAGGTTTTCAAAAATCGTGAGCACGTACTCGCCGCGCTCCGTCGTCAGGAAAAAGTTGCTATTTTCGATGCCGGACGCGATGCCTTTCAGCGCGACGGCTTTGCCAAGGGGGAATTGCGAAATCCAATGGCCGACATCTTCCAGTGTGACCGGGGTAAAAACTGCCATGAGAAACCAGGTTAAATGTTCGTTCGGGGCGCGCGCTTACTTGGTCGGCGCGGCCGGCTGGGATGGCATTGGGGGAGGCGGCGGGCCGTCCTCCTTTTCCGCCTCCTCGGCAGAGCGTTTCTTCTTCTTGCTGAGGACGTCGAACTCAAACACGGTCCACTGCGGGCCACGATTGGCCAGGCCGGCGGCGTCGCCGGGCAGTGCACTGCCAGCCGGGGTATTCGGCTTGACGGTATAGGTGCTTCCGCCGCTGGTGACCTTGGCTTCGGTCACGCGGCCGCCATCACGCTTTTCCACAATCTTGGTCTGTGGGCTCGGTTTCGAGCTCACGGTGACCGGGTTGTCCACTTCTTCGATCTGTTCCAGCTTTTGCGGCTGTTGCTGGGGCGGGGCCGATTGCGCGGCGGCGCCAGTAGCCAGCAGGGCGAACGGGAGGGCAATCCAGAAATTGGAGGCGCGCATGATGGGATTTCGTTCAATTTATTGGTTTGACCATTGTATCAAAAGCCCTCCTGTCCCGTTGTAAAACTCTGCGATAATGGAATATTGAGATTTACACCACATCCCCGCTATGCAAAAGACCCTGTTGCTGGTCGATGGTTCCAGCTATCTGTACCGTGCCTTCCATGCCTTGCCTGACCTGCGCAGCGCCGAAGGCTATCCGACCGGCGCCATGCACGGCATGGTCAATATGCTGCGCCGCCTGCGTGCCGATTACCCGGCGGCCTACATCGCCTGCGTATTCGACGCCAAGGGCAAGACCTTCCGCGACGATATGTACCCGGACTATAAGGCGACCCGTGCACCGATGCCGGACGACCTGCGCCTGCAGATCGAGCCAATCCACGAGGCGGTGCGCGCCATGGGCTGGCCGATCCTGATGGTGGAGGGGGTGGAGGCCGACGACGTGCTGGGCACCCTGTCGGTCCAGGCCGAGCAGGCCGGGATGGACGTGGTGATTTCCACCGGCGACAAAGACCTGGCGCAGCTGGTGACTTCAAAGGTCATGCTGATCAACACCATGACCAACGAAAAGCTGGACGAGGCGGGCGTTCTGGCCAAGTTCGGCGTGCCGCCGAACCGCATTATTGATTACCTGACCCTGATCGGCGATACCGTCGACAATGTGCCGGGCGTGGCCAAGTGCGGCCCGAAAACTGCGCTGAAATGGCTGCAGGAGTACGACAGCCTGGCCGGCATCATGGAAAACGCCGACAAGATCGGCGGCGTGGTGGGCGGCAACCTGCGTGCTGCACTGGAATGGCTGCCCAAGGGCCGAGAGCTGATCACTGTCAAATGCGATTGCGACCTGTCGGCGCATATGATGTCGATTTCCGAATCGCTGGGCGCGAAGGATGAGGACCGTGAGCAGCTGATCGCCTTCTTCACCAAGTACGGCTTCAAGACGCTGTTGCGTGAGCTGTCGGGCCTGACCCCGGCCGCGCCGGCTGCCGGCAGCCCGGCCGCCGCCCGTGCAGCCGAACCTGCGCCTGGCGCCACCGCTGACCTGTTCGCCGCGCCGCCTGCGACCATCAGCTACGAGACCGTGCTGACCGAAGAACAGCTGGATGCCTGGATCGCACGCATTGACGCCGCGGAGCTGACCGCGCTCGATACGGAAACGACTTCGCTGGAACCGATGCTGGCGGAAATGGTTGGCATTTCGCTGTCCACCGAGCCGGGCATCGCCTGCTACATTCCGCTGGCGCACCGTTATCCGGGCGCACCGGAGCAGCTGCAGCGCGACTGGGTGCTGTCCAAACTCAAGCCGTGGCTGGAAGATGCCAGCAAGCCGAAGCTGGGCCAGAACCTGAAATACGACGCGCACATCTTTGCCAACCACGGCGTGACCCTGCGCGGCATCGTGCACGACACCCTGCTGCAATCGTATGTGTTCGAGTCGCACCGCACCCACGATATGGACAGCCTGGCGCTGCGCCACCTGAACCACAAGACCATCGCGTACGAGGAAGTGTGCGGCAAGGGCGCGAGCCAGATCGGCTTCGACCAGGTTGAAATCGGCCGCGCCACCGAATACGCGGCGGAAGATGCTGACATCACGCTGCGCCTGCACCTGGCCATGCACGGCCAGGTTTCGGGCGATGAAGGCCTGACCCGTATCTACAGCACCATCGAACTGCCGACTGCCGTCGTGCTGCAGAAAATCGAGCGCAACGGCGTGCTGATCGACGCCGGCCTGCTGGCCACCCAGTCCAACGAACTGGGCGCACGCATCCTGGAGCTGGAGCAGAAAGCCTACGAGCTGGCTGGCCAGCCTTTCAATCTCGGCTCGCCGAAACAGATCGGCGAAATCTTCTTCACCAAGCTGGAACTGCCAGTCGTGAAGAAAACCCCGAGCGGCGCCCCTTCGACCGACGAAGAAGTGCTGCAAAAGCTGGCCGAGGATTACCCGCTGCCGAAAGTGCTGCTGGAATACCGCGGCATGGCCAAGCTCAAGTCGACCTACACCGACAAGCTGCCGAAGATGATCAACGCGCGCACCGGCCGCGTGCATACCAACTATGCGCAGGCAGTGGCGATTACCGGCCGCCTGGCGTCGAACGACCCGAACCTGCAGAACATCCCGGTGCGTACCGCCGAAGGCCGCCGTATCCGCGAAGCCTTCGTTGCGCCGCCCGGCTCGCACATCGTCTCAGCCGACTACTCGCAGATCGAACTGCGCATCATGGCCCACATCTCGGGCGACGAAGCGATGCTGCGCGCCTTCCATGAAGGCGAGGACATCCACCGCGCCACCGCCGCCGAAATCTTCGGCGTGGCGCCTGCCGAAGTGCAGCCGGAGCAGCGCCGTTATGCCAAGGTGATCAACTTCGGCCTGATTTACGGCATGAGCGCCTTCGGCCTGGCGGCCAACCTCGGCATTGACCGCACCGCCGCGCAGAACTATATCGACCGCTATTTCGCCCGCTTCGCCGGCGTCAAGCGCTACATGGACGAAACCCGCGCCGAAGCCAAGGCGCAAGGCTATGTGCAGACGGTGTTTGGCCGACGTTTGTGGCTGCCGGAAATCAATTCCCCTAACGGCCCACGCCGCCAGGGCGCCGAACGCGCGGCGATCAACGCGCCAATGCAAGGCACGGCGGCGGACCTGATCAAGCTGGCCATGATTGCAGTGCAGGACTGGATCGAACGCGAAGGCCTGGCCACCAAGATGATCATGCAGGTGCACGACGAACTGGTGCTCGAGGTGCCGGACGCCGAACTGGCGCTGGTGAAGGACATGCTGCCGAAGCTGATGGCCGGTGTGGCTGACCTCAAGGTGCCGCTGGTGGCCGAAGTGGGCGTCGGCTGCAACTGGGAAGAGGCACATTGATCTGAGTGAGCGCAAAAGTATGTGTTTGAAGGCTCTGACTGTCAGCGGCATACTTTTCGCAATGGGTATAGTGGCTGAGCCCGTGTTTGCCTGTACTGCGCCAGATAGCGTCATTCGCTATACCCCGTCACAAAGAAATACGCCTGCGAAGGCCCGGAAAACCGCCGAAGGTTATGTGCACGAACGTGTTCCTGGCTTCAAGGTGACAGTAAAAGAAGTTGAGCTGCTCCAGGCAAGATTGGATCACCGACGCGGTTTAGGCTTAAGTCAAAAGACTAATGTCGCGAGCGAAAAATAGACTTAATCAGGCCAGGCCACTTGGACCAGTGGATTTCACTTAAATTCAATGAGGACGATGAATGTTTGAATCTGCTGATAACGCAGGCTGGACGCTTGCTGAAGGTCATACCGGCGAGTATCCCTTTTTAGTAAGGCACCGGCAGGTTGCGGAGGACTTTCCTCGCGACGTATATCCGAAGAGACTGAATGTTTTCTGGGCCATGAGCCGGCCCGACGTCAATGGCCTGCCAAGTCCGGAGGAGGGCGGGCGCCTTGAAACCTTTGAGAATCGACTTGTTGCAGCGGTAGAACAGGACGAAACTGCCTGGCTCGTCGCAGTCGTTACAGGACGATCCGAGCGGGAGTTCGTTTTCCAGCTCCAGGAACCTCAACAGTTTTTGCAACGCTTGAACGAGATGCCGCAAGAAGACGAACCTTATCCGATCGAGATTCATCTGTCGGAGGATCCGGACTGGATGTACTTCGATGACATGGCGCCAAATCGGTAATGCCGAACTTGAGCCAATTTCTGTCACCAGTGACTGACAAAATTTGGCAGTCAACTCGACATTCCTTGTCATGTCATGCTGCTACAATTGCTTTCAGTTAATTCCAGGCGAGGGGCGAGGCATGAAGGATTTGCAGGATGACGTAAAGGCGCTGGTCGGTAAGATGGAGGGCTTGGATCGCCGCGATTTCATCAAGGCTGCCCTGGGGACGGGTTTTGCCGCTGCGGTGATGCCGATTCAGGCGCAAACGGTGGTCACGACCGACACTGCCGGCCTCACTGCCGGCACCATCCACATCAAGGTCGCAGGCCAGGCCGTCCCTGTCTACCGCGCCCAGCCGGAAGGGAAGACCAGGCTGCCCGTCATTCTGGTCGTCTCCGAGATCTTCGGCGTGCACGAACACATTGCCGACGTGGCGCGCCGCTTTGCCAAGGCCGGCTACCTGGCGCTGGCGCCGGACCTGTTCGTGAGGCAGGGTGACGCCAGCCGCGAGCAGTCCATCGCAGACCTGATGGCCAACATCATCCGCAAAACCCCGGACGCCGAAGTGATGGCCGACCTCGACGCGGTCGTGGAGTGGGCGCACACTAACGGCGGCGATACAAGCCGCCTTGGCATTACGGGCTTCTGCTATGGCGGCCGCATCACCTGGCTGTACAGCCACTACAATCCCCAGGTGAAAGCCGGCGTTGCCTGGTACGGCCGCCTGGCCGGTGAGCGCACCACAGCCTGGCCGAAGCTGCCGGTCGACATCGCACCGACCCTGAAAGTGCCGGTGCTCGGCTTATATGGCGGCAAAGACCAGGGCATCACGCTTGAATCGGTGGAGCAGATGCGCGCCGCCCTGGCACAAGGCAGCAGCAAATCGACCATTCACGTCTATCCCGACGCCCCGCACGGCTTCAACGCCGACTACCGCCCGGAATACCGCCCGGAGGAAGCGAAGGACGGCTGGCAGCGCGCAATCGCCTGGTTCAAGGCCAACGGCGTAGCCTAAGTTAGCGAAAATTGCGGCCGGGCGGTAAAATGCCCGGTTTGCATACCGAGGAAGCATCATCGATCCCGTCCTGATTTCCATCCTGCTGGCCACCACGATTGCCGGCGTTGCCAGCATTACGGCAGCGGCGGTGTTTTCGTTCGCCCTGCTGTCGAAGGTGGTCGAAAAGATGGTGAGCCTGTCGGTCGGCATTATGCTGTCCACCTCCCTGCTGCACGCCCTGCCGGAGGCTTTTGAGTCAGGCACCGACCCGCGCCACCTGTTCGGCGCTTTGCTGGCCGGCCTGCTGGCCTTCTTCCTGCTCGAAAAACTCGCTATCCTGCGCCATTCGCACCATCACGAACACGACGGACACCACCACCACCACGGCCACGACAAGGCCGAAGCGGGCCGTGCCGGCTGGATGATCCTGCTGGGCGACGGCATGCACAATTTCACTGACGGCATCCTGATCGCGGCCGCCTTCCTGGCGAACCCGGAGCTTGGCATCGTCACCGGCGTCGCCATCATCGCCCACGAAATCCCGCAGGAAATCGGCGATTTCATCGTCCTGCTGAACGCCGGTTTTTCGCGCACCCGCGCCTATGTCTACAACCTGCTGTGCAGCCTGCTCGCCGTCGCCGGTGGCCTGCTCGGTTATTACACTTTGGATAAGGCCACTAACCTGATTCCATTCGTGCTGGTGTTCGCTTCATCGGGCTTTATTTACATCGCCGTCAGCGATCTGATGCCACAAATGCAACGCCGCGCAACCATGCGTGAAACCATCCCACAAGTTTTACTTATAGCATTAGGTGTTGTAATTGTGCTATTCTTGACTGGAAGCGCGCACGATAGGCATTAATCAGTTTCCGATTGGCATCATTTTTGCTATGGTAGGGGGATAGGAGACCCCCGATGCTCGAAACTTCGAACGAAACCCATACCGCCGAAACCCTGATGGCCGCTTTCCAGCGTGGCGCAGGGGTGCAACCCAACTGGCAACTCACGCCAGAATTCATGGAAATGCTGGGCAAGCTGGTAGCCACCTCGATTGGCGGCGCCCACAGCCTGCTGGGAAACCGAGCTGAACTTAAACGCGACATCCATGCCGACGCAACGGTCGTGGTGGTTCGTAACAATAATCCCCTGAAATTCCTGCCGGACAGCCAGGCTGCCAAGACCCAGATGCTGCGCAAGAAGATGCCGGGCTTCATGGGGCCGGTGGAAGCGTTGGAAGACGCTTTCGCCGACTTGGCCGCGCACCAGAAGTGCGTGAAGGCCGGCATGGAGGGCGCGGTGGCGGAAGCCCTGAAGCGCCTGGCGCCGGAAACGCTCGCAGCACGTCATCGCGCCAGCCCGCTGAGCGCAATGCTGCCCCCGTTGCGCAAAGCGGCGCTGTGGGACCACTACTGCGAAAAGCACGCGGCCCTGGCCAAGGCCACCAGCACCGACTTCCACGCATCGTTGGGCGACGCATTCCTGGCGGCTTACGAACGCAAGCTGGACACACTGGAGTAAGGAGTACCTGCCATGGCCGATATGCCCCAGCGCATTGCGCTCAATGTCGCGGAGGTTTCCTCCGTCGGCGGACGTGCATCCAACCAGGACGCCATTGGCCGCGCCGAGCGCGGCGAACTGGCCTGCTTCGTCATTTCCGATGGCGCGGGAGGGCATGAAGGCGGCGAAGTCGCGGCGCAAACGGTGGTGCAATCGGTTTTAAGCAATTTTGGCGAGCGTCCGGCCTTCAGCGCCGACGCCACGCCAGCCATGGTGGCCGAAGCGGCCATCGCCGTGGCACGCAGCAAGAGACAGCGCCCGGCGCTGCAAGGTATGAGCGCCACGGTGGCGCTGGCGCTGGTCGACCGCGCCGGCGCGCAAGCAACGTGGGCGCATATGGGCGACACCCGCATCTACCTGTTCCGCGCGGGACGCCTGTTGCAGGCCACGCGCGACCACAGCATGGTGCAGCAGATGATCGATGCCGGCCTGGCTGCCGGCGCCGATCCGCGCAGCCATCCAAAACGGAATGTGCTGTATGCTGCCATTGGAACTGAAAACGAAGTGCCTCCTTCAGTGCAACCTCCGCTGGCCCTGCGCGCCGGCGATGCAATCCTGATCTGCACCGACGGCCTGTGGGAATGGGTCGCCGAACCGCAGATGGAATTGCTGCTGGCGAAAGCAGGCAGCGCTCAAGAGTGGCTGGCGGCGATCTGCGCGCTGGCCGACGAGCGCGCGGGCCTGGTGCACAAGGCCCGTGACAACTACAGCGCGCAGGCTATCTTTATTGGTGACGCTTCATGAACAAAGCAGCTGAGTTGATCAACCTGCCTAATTGCCTGCCGGTCGGTACCCGCATCGCAGAATTCGAAATCCGCCAGGTGATCGGGGAGGGCGGCTTTGGCATCGTCTATCTCGCTTTCGACCACTCCTTGCAGCGTACCGTCGCGATCAAGGAATACATGCCTTCGGCGCTGGCCGCGCGTTCGACCGACCACACCGTATGCGTGCGCTCCAAGCGCCATTCGGAAGCGTTCGAGGCGGGGCTGCGCAGCTTCATTAACGAAGCGCGCTTGCTGGCACAGTTCGACCACCCGGCGCTGGTGAAGGTCTACCGCTTCTGGGAGCAGCACGGCACCGCCTACATGGTGATGCGCTATTACGAAGGCCGCACCCTGAAGTCGGTGCTGCGGGATAACCCGGAACTGGTGAACGAAGCGTGGCTGAAGCGCTTGTTGAAACCGATCCTGAGCGCGCTCGACAAGCTGTACGCCGCAAGCATCCTGCACCGCGACGTCTCGCCCGAGAACATCATGATTCAGCCGGACGGCAAGCCGGTGCTGCTCGACTTCGGCGCCGCGCGCCAGATCGTGCAGGACATGGCGCAGTCGCTGACCGTGATCCTCAAGCCGGGCTTCGCGCCGGTCGAGCAATATGCGGACGATGAGTCGATGCGCCAGGGGCCATGGACGGATATCTATTCGCTGTCAGCGGTGATGTATGCCGCCATCACTGGCAAGGCGCCGCCAGCTGCCGTAGCGCGCATGCTGAATGATCCCATTGAGCCACTGGCGATTACGGGGCGCGAAGGCTACAGCACGCAGTTCCTGGAAGCGATCGATCGCGGCATGGCAGTGCGTCCGGAAATTCGCCCGCAGACCATCGCCGAATTTGCGATCCTGCTTGGACTGGAGGGCGTGCGTCAGTCGCGCAGTTCTTCCAAATCGGCGTCCGCCGGCGCTGCGCCCGCTGCCGCCGCTGCTGCTCCCGCAATGCCTGCCGCTGCTGCCGCATCAGCTGGCGCCGCATCTGCCGCCGTTGCGACCCCGGTTCCTGTTGGCGACACGGCCGAAAAGCCTGCGCCTGCCTCGGCTCCCGCAACGGCCGCCGAGCAGCGCGAAGCGCCAATTGCATCCCAGGTACCGGCCGCCGGCGCCGACAAGGCAGCACCGGCAGCCGCCGATACTGCCAAGCGTTCGAGCCGCAGCAAAAAGCCGGCGCAAGATGGCGCCAAGCCGGCCGCGCCGATGGCAAGCGGTAAGCGCCCATCCAATATCGTGATTGGCGCAGGCGTCGCCGCGCTGGCGCTGATGGTTGCCGGCATCGCCTGGTTCGCCGACGGCAGTCCGGTCGCACCAGCCGCAAGTCATGCCCAAAGTGAAGCCACCCAGCTGGCGGGCAATGCCGCCAGTGCGTCTTCCGCTGACGCCAGCGCCGCAAGCGCCACGACCGCACAGCAGCCGGCCGCCGTTGCTGCCGCAGCGCAGCCACAGGGCTCCGGTGCCTCCAATGTAGTCGCAGGGCAGCCCGCGGCAAGCGCCGCGCCGCAGTCCACGGCATCATCCGCGCCCGCAATCGCATTGGCTAGCGCCGCGGCAAGCGGCAAGGCAAGCGCCGTCTCCGCCACGCCGGCGCAGGCCGCAGCAGCGGAACCGAGCGCACCCACTAGCGGAACCGTCTCCATCGCTGTGCAGCCGTGGGCTACAATCTACGTCGACGGCGTCCAGAAGGGCATTACACCGCCCCTGAAAAAACTGACGCTGCCTTTGGGCGAACACGAAATTCGCCTGGAGAACCCCAACTTCCCAGCTTACGTCCACAAAGTTACCGTCGACGCCAGGAAGCCCGTGACCATCAAACACGACTTTGGAGCATGAAGAGAAAGCTCGCCCTGATCGCAGCCGCCCTGGCGTTGGCCGGCTGCGAAACACTCGACCTGCAGCAGCAAGAGCCGGCGCAGACGCCGGCGGCGGCGTCGAATCCATCCCCAGCGCAAGCGAAACCCGCCAGCCCCGTCGCGCCGCCCGCGCCGCCGGAGCTGCCGCCGGCCCGTAAAGCGCTGAACGCAGGCATCGACATGTACAAGGCCGGCAACTTCAACGGCGCGATCAAGCAGCTCACCACCGCACCGGAACTGGCCAAGGCCGAAATGCCGCTGCAACTGGAAGCGATCAAGTACACCGCTTTCAGCTACTGCGTCACCAACCGCATTACGCTATGCCGCCAACAATTCGTGAAGGCCTTCCAGCTGGATAAGACCTTCGACCTGAGCCCGGGCGAAAAAGGGCACCCGCTCTGGACTCCGTCCTTCGAGCGTGCGCGCAAGGAAGCTGCTGCAAAGAAGAAGTAAAGACTAGTGGACCACCTGCAGCGCAGGCGTATGGCGCAGCAGGTTCATGATTTCCTCATCACGGAAGCCATTTTGTTTAAGGAAGATCCATGCGTGGATGCTGCCCGCTTCCACATTGATGCGCATGGCAATCTGGACGATGTCCTGTGAGCCGAAGTCCGTAGCCGCCAGCTCTGTTCTGATTTTCATAATTTTGCCCCCGCAACAAGCTCGTTATCCCCGACGAACTCTCAAGAACATAGTCACACTTTCTCACCAAAATTACCAACGGAAAGCGAGCTGATGCGGCAAGCGCACCACGTTGTAATACACTTGTCACAATCTTTTCTTAGGCTGGCATCATGATTTGGACAATGTTGAATACCTGGTACGCGCAACGCATCATGCAGCGTTCACGGCACGGCAAGGCCCTCAAGGAATTGCCGCCTACCCTGTACGATTACTGGAAAAGCAGCGCCCGCAACGAATATCACGGCATCCCGGTGGATGCCGTTTTTTTTGCGCGCGCCACGATAGGCCTGCTCGACTTCTTCGAATGCGCCGCGCAGGATAAAACACCGTGCGCCCTGCCATCCAAAGCCGCCGACTCGGTCTGGCATGCCTGGCTGCGCCTATCGCCGCTCAAGCTGGAAGCCTTCTGCCGCAAGCACTTCGGCCGTGTGGTACCGCACGTGGAAGGCGCCGCGATGGGCGGCAACCTCGATGAAGCGCTGGCGGTATGCCTGGTTCGCGCGCGGCAGGCCGAAGGGCTGAATCGCGAAGGCCCGCGACTGCCCTCGCTCTTCTTGTTGGACAAGAAGTTAAAAATGCCGTTTGGCTTTGGGTATTCGGTGCAGCGCGGACAGCCAGGCTACAGCCAGCTTGACGCTCTGGGCCGCTTCGACTCAGTGATCAGCTGCCCGCCACAAATGGCCGCAGCCGGGCTGCTGACGGCAGGCCTGATCACCACAGCTCAATTCAACGACTTCGAAGAACGCGCCCGCCGGCAAGCAGTAAACAACAGCGACAGCAGCAGCGGCAGCAGCTGCGGTTCCGGCTGCGGCAGTTCAGTCGACTGCAGTGATTCCTCAGGCAGCTGCGACAGCGGCGGAAGTAGTTGCGGCAGCAGCTGTGGCAGCAGCTGCGGCGGAGGCGGCGACTAACTCACAGCCGAGCCCGTGTCCCACCATTGGGTCACACCCGAAATGGGACACAGGCTCGTCCATGATTGGGTTGAGCCCGTGTCCCATTTCGGGTGTGACCCCATGGTGGGACACGAGCTGGTGCGTGGCGTTCAGGCGGGGCCGGTGGCGACGGGGCGGGTGCTGTCGGCGCACCATTCGGACCAGGAGCCGGGGTAGAGGGCGGCGCCGGGCAGGCCGGCTACTTCCAGTGCCAGCAGGTTGTGGCAGGCAGTGACGCCGGAGCCGCATTGCATGACGGCGCTCTCTGGCGAGCCGATGATGGCGGTCAGCTCTTGTTTCAGCGTGGCGGCGTCTTTCAGGCGGCCGTCCGCTTGCAGGTTGTCTTTGAAGAAGCGGTTGCGTGCGCCGGGAATGTGGCCGCCTACCGGGTCGATCGTTTCGTTCTCGCCGCGGAAGCGGTCGTTGGCGCGGGCGTCGATCACTTGCAGGCGCTTGCTGTCCAGGTTTTCCACCAGCTCGTCCACAGACACGGTGCGCACCAGCGATGGCTTGTCGTCGAGATTGCCGCGCGCGCGTTCTGCGGCCGGGGTGACCAGCGGCAGGCCGGCGGCGTTCCAGGCTGCGAGTCCGCCGTCCAGCACCGCTACTGCGCCGTGGCCGATCCAGCGCAGCAGCCACCACAGGCGCGCTGCGAACATGCCGCCGTGCGCGTCGTAGGCGACCACTTGCGAGTTTTCGTTGATGCCCCAGGTGCGCAGGGTTTCGACCAGCACGGCGCGGTCCGGCAGCGGGTGGCGGCCGCGGAATACGCCGTCGGCGCCTTTCTTCGGTCCGGACAGGTCGGTGTCGACGTTGGCGTATTGTGCGTTCTGGATGTGGCCTTCGGCGAAGGCAGTGCGGCCGAAGTCAGGGTTCATCAGGTCGTGGCGGCAATCGAGGATGACCCATTGCGGGTCGTTCAGGTGCTGCGAAAGGGTGTTGGCGTCGATCAGGGTATTGAACATGCGTGGTCCTTATACTTCGCTGGCAATCGGGTCGGTTTCGGAAATGGCTTTGCCTCGTTCCGTGCTGCGCGTATTGTAGAACGTTGCCGCTACACCTGACAGCAGGATGATCGCCATGCCTACCCAGCTCAGCCAGCCAAAGCTGTCGCTGAAGAGGAGTACGCCCCAGAAGCTGGAGAACACAATGCCGGTGTATTGCAGGTTGGCGACCACCAGCGTCTTGCCGAGGCGGTAGGCGCGTGTCATCGCGACCTGGGCGGCGGTGGCGCACAGGCCGACGCCCAGCATCAGCAGCGCGCTGCGCGTATTGGCCAGGGAGTGCCAGTGCCAGCCGCTTTCAATCAGGTGTCCGCTGAAGCCGGCGAGGAAATTGGTCACGCTGAAGAAGAACACCACGCGTGATTCGGGTTCGCCGGCCAGCCCCAGCTTGCGCACCTGCATATAGGCCATGGCCGACAGCACGGACGAACCGAGCGCCATCAGCGCCGGACCCAGCTGGTTGGAGTCGAAAGCCGGCTGCAGCAGGCAGGTCACGCCGACAAAGCTCATGATGACCGCCAGGATCAGCGGCCATTCGACGCGGTTTTTCTGGTGCCACCAGCCATGGCCGAACAGCCATACGGCGATCCAGATCGGGGCCATGTAATTGAGCGTCATGGCCGTGGCCAGGGGGAGCTTGGCGATGGTGTAGTACCAGATCCAGAGCGAGAGCACGCCGACCGCGCCGCGCCACAGGTGGGCCAGCGGCATGGTGGTCTTGAGGGTGCCGCCTTGCAGGCGCAGCATGGTGAACAGGATGACCATGCCGATCACCCCGCGGTACATCACCATTTCGGATACGCTGAATTCGTCGGACGCCAGTTTCACGCACACCCCCATGGCGGCGAACAGGAAACTGGCTACTAGCATCCAGAGTGATTGCATCAGAAGTCCAGTTTGCTCCGGTACCATTCATGGAAGTGCTGCATGCCGTCTTCCATCGGTGACTGGTATGGGCCGGCATCGTTTTCGCCGCGCTCCATCAGGATCTTGCGGCCGGCATCCATGCGGGCGCCGATTTCATCGTCTTCGACGCAGGTTTCCATGTAGGCGGCGCGTTCGGCTTCGATGAATTCGCGCTCGAACAGTACGATTTCTTCCGGATAGTAGAACTCCACCACGTTGCGGGTGCGGTTCGGGCCTTCCGGCCACAGGGTCGAGACCACCAGCACGTGCGGGTACCACTCGACCATGATGTTCGGGTAGAGGGTGAGCCAGATCGCGCCGTGCTTCGGCGGTTCGCCGTTGCGGAACTTGAGCAGCTGCTCGTGCCATTTCTGGTAGGTGTCGGAGCCGGACTTTTTCAGGCCGCGATTCACGCCCACGGTCTGCACGCTGTAGTCCTGGCCGAATTCCCAGCGCAAGTCGTCGCAGGTGACAAAGCTGCCCAGGCCCGGGTGGAAGGGCTCGACGTGGTAGTCCTCCAGGTAGACCTCGATGAAGGTTTTCCAGTTGTAGTCGCAGTGGTGCACTTCCACGTGGTCCAGCATATAGCCGGTGAAATCCAGGTCCTTGGTGACGGACATGGACTTGAGCTTGTCCATCACGTTGTAGCCGTTTTGCTCGAACAGCAGGCCGTTCCAGTTTTGCAGCTGGACTTTCGGCAGGTTCAGGCAAGGGGTGTCCGGGAAGTGCGGCGCGCCAATCAGCTCGCCCTTCAGGTCGTAGGTCCAGCGGTGCAGCGGACAGACGATGGTCTCGGCATTGCCGCGGCCATTGAACATGAGCGCCTGGCGGTGACGGCAGACGTTGGACAACAGTTCGATACCCTGGGCATTACGCACCAGCATGCGGCCTTCATTTTCAGCCGCCAGCGTGGCAAAGTCGCCGACGTTCGGCACCATCAGCTCGTGGCCGACGTACCTCGGGCCTTTCTTGAACAGTTCCTGCATTTCACGCTGCAGCAGCGTTTCGTCAAAATAGACGTTGACCGGAAGTTGCGCGTTCGAACGCGCCAGCTTGGCGTGGCTACCCAGATCGGACATCCAAACCCCCCTTAATTAAAATCAAACCAAGAAGAGAAAGATCCGTAAAGACCTGAATTCAGATAATAAAAACGGTATTTCGGACAGAACCGGAGATTATAGCGCGAAATAGGCTATCTTCGCTGAACTTTCTCGGGCGGAGCGCCCGGCAGCCAATGTGAAAGTAATTGCAACGATTTCGCCGTATTAGAGCCCGCTTTTTAGACCGAATACAGGAGTTTGTTCTAAAATAGCGGGCTACACTAAAGTTATACAACATGTCGAAAAAAATGAATGCGCCTGCCACCTTCGAGGAAGCGATGGCCGAACTGGCCCAGCTGGTCAGCCAGATGGAAGCCGGCCAGCTGCCGCTGGAAGCTTCGGTGGCTGCCTACGCCCGCGGTTCTGAACTGGTGAAATTCTGCGCGGGCCAGCTTGATAAGGTCGAAGCCCAGGTGAAAGTGCTGGAAGGGGATATGCTCAAGCCCTTCGCTGAAGGCGAGGAGGCTGCCCAATGAGCGCATCGTTCCAGGATTGGATGAAGACCATCCAGGCCGGCATGGAGCAGGACCTGTCCTCCTACCTGCCTGCCGATGACGTGGTGCCAACCAAGCTGCACGCAGCCATGCGCTACGCCGTGCTCGATGGCGGCAAGCGTGTGCGCCCGCTGCTGGTGCATGCCGCCGGCGCGCTGTCCGGCGCCGATGCGCATGCCCTGAGCCGTGCCGCCGCTGCTTTGGAGATGATCCACGCCTATTCGCTGGTGCATGACGACATGCCCTGCATGGACGACGACGCGCTGCGCCGCGGCAAGCCGACCGTGCACGTGGCCTATGACGAAGCGACCGCGCTGCTGGTGGGCGATGCGCTGCAGGCGCAAGCCTTCGGCGTGCTGGCCGGTGTCGATTCGGTGCCGCCGCAACGCCTGGTCGGCATGCTGCGCCTGTTGGCCGATGCCGCCGGTTCCGCCGGCATGTGCGGCGGCCAGGCGATTGATTTGGACAGCGTTGGCATCAGCCTGACGCTGGAACAGCTGGAGCGCATGCACCAGCTGAAGACTGGCGCGCTGCTGCGCGCCTCCGTCGTGCTGGGCGCGATGGCGGGTAAGGATTTGACGGAAGCCGAGCTGGCGGCGCTGCACGATTATTCGCGCGCCATCGGTCTGGCTTTCCAGGTGGTCGACGATGTGCTCGACGCCACGGCCGATTCGGCCACGCTGGGCAAGACGGCAGGCAAGGATGCGGCGGACAATAAGCCGACTTACGTATCCATCCTGGGCCTGCAGCCGTCGATCGCCCTGGCGGAAAAATTGCGGCAGGATGCGCACGCCGCGCTGGCGCCATTCGGAGAACAAGCTCTGCGCCTGCGTGAACTCGCGGACCTGATCGTGCAGAGGAAAGCTTAAAAAATGAAACTGCTTGACACCATCAACAACCCTGCGGAATTGCGCAAGCTGGGCCGCCACCAGCTGACGCCACTGGCTGAAGAACTGCGTACCTTCCTGCTCGATTCCGTATCGAAGACCGGCGGCCACCTGTCGTCCAACCTGGGCACGGTGGAACTGACCGTCGCGCTGCATTATGTGTTCAATACGCCGCAAGACCGGATCGTGTGGGACGTGGGCCACCAGACCTACTCGCACAAGATCCTGACCGGCCGCCGCGAGCAATTCCACACGCTGCGCCAGCTGAACGGCATTTCCGGCTTCCCGCGCCGCGTGGAATCCGAGTACGACACCTTCGGCACCGCGCACTCGTCGACCTCGATCTCCGCCGCACTGGGCATGGCGATGGGCGCCAAGATCAAGGGCGAACACCGCCACTCCATCGCCGTGATCGGCGACGGCTCGATGACCGCCGGCATGGCATTCGAAGCGCTGAATAACGCCGGCGTGGAAAAAGACTGCAACCTGCTGGTGATCCTGAACGACAACGATATGTCGATCTCGCCGCCGGTCGGTGCGCTGAACCGCTACCTGGCGCGTTTGATGTCCGGCCAGTTCTACGCTGCGTCGAAAGATATCGCCAAGTCCGTGCTGCCTGGGCCGCTGCTGGAAGTGGCGCGCCGCCTGGAAGAACACGCCAAAGGCATGGTGGTTCCGGCCACCATGTTCGAAGAACTGGGCTTTAACTACATCGGCCCGATCGATGGCCACGACCTCGATTCGCTGATCCCGACGCTGGAGAACATCAAGCAGCTGAAAGGCCCTCAGTTCCTGCACGTGGTGACCAAGAAGGGCCAGGGCTACAAGCTGGCCGAGGCCGAGCCTATCCTGTACCACGGTACCGGCAAGTTCAACCCGGCCGAAGGCATCAAGCCTGCGCTGGCGCCTTCCAAAAAAACCTATACCGAAGTATTCGGCGACTGGCTGTGCGACATGGCCAAGGCCGACAAGCGCCTGGTCGGCATCACGCCGGCCATGCGCGAAGGCTCGGGCATGGTGCGCTTCGATAAAGAGTATCCGGACCGCTATTTCGACGTCGGCATCGCCGAGCAGCATTCGGTGACGTTCGGCGCCGGCCTGGCCTGCGAAGGCCTGAAGCCGGTGGTGGCGATCTATTCGACCTTCCTGCAGCGCGGCTACGACCAGCTGATTCACGACGTGGCGCTGCAAGACCTGGACGTGACCTTTGCCCTGGACCGCGCCGGCCTGGTGGGCGCCGACGGTGCAACCCACGCCGGCAACTACGACCTGGCCTACCTGCGCTGCATCCCGAACATGGTGGTGATGGCGCCGTCCGACGAAAACGAATGCCGCCAGTTGCTGACCACGGCCTACCATTACCCGGGCCCTGCAGCGGTGCGCTATCCGCGCGGTGCCGGCGTTGGCGCGGCCATCGAGCAGGAACTGACTTCACTGCCGATCGGTAAAGGCGAGATCCGCCGCAAAGGCCAGAAGATCGCCATCCTGGCTTTCGGTTCGATGGTGGCGCCGTCGCTGGCCGCTGCCGAACTGCTGAACGCCACCGTGGCCAATATGCGCTACGTGAAGCCGCTGGACGTGGAACTGGTCAAGCAGCTGGCTGCGGACCACGACTACCTGGTGACGGTGGAAGAGGGCTGCATCATGGGTGGCGCGGGCGCTGCCGTGGCGGAAGCCATGGCCGCCGAAGGCATCACCAAGCCGCTGCAAATGCTAGGCCTGCCGGACAAGTTCATCGACCACGGCGACCCGGCCAAGCTGCTGGCGCTGGTGGGCTTGGATGCTACCGGCATCGCGGCCTCGATCAAGGCCCGCCTCGGTGACGAGCCGCGCCTGGTGGTCAACAACGGCTGACCTTCTGCCTATTCGAAGAAACGGCGCTGCGGCGCCGTTTTTTTTTACCTTGCAAATTGCTAGTGTTGCAAAATTACTTTTAATTCAACAATTTGCTTGATTACGGGCAACTCCTTCGTTATTGTAGCTCCGGCAAATGATTGTCATTTGCTTAATTTTGCTATTACCTGCAACTGTCACCCTTAGCTGGAAGGTAAGATGATCAAGCATTTGAAAACCCTGGGCGGATATGCCCTGATCCTGGCTGCCGGCCTGGCTGTCGGCGTGGCGGTTGCAAAAGCGCCCGCCCTGTTCAAGAAAGAGTTCGTGCAGGGCGATTACAGCGCCTACCTCGCCGAGCACAAGGCGAAGGTGGTGTTGTACGGTACTGAAACCTGTCCTTACTGCGCCAAGGCGCGCGCGTATTTCAAGGAAAACGGCATTGCATACGCCGACCTCGATGTCGGCAAGCCGGGCCAGGTGCGCGACGAATTCGTGAAGCTGGGCGGCTCCGGTGTGCCTTTGCTGTTGATTGGCGACCGCCGCATCGAAGGATTCAATCCCAACGCGATCAACTCCGCCCTGAAAGCGGATGCTGAAAGGGTGGCTGCCCGCAATTGATCCGGGGCCACCGCGCGGTGGTATGCTGGATGTCTGATCTTCCGAGGGAGGTAGCCGTGAAAGCTGCAGCATTTGCCGGAACTCTTGCCGCAATCCTGCTCGCCGCGAGCGCCGCCTGTCTTGGCCAGGTGCCGCCTGCATCGATCAAGCTGCCGACGATGGAGGATGCCCCGGCGCCTGCTCCTGCGCAGGCCAAAGCCAAATCCCGCACTTCATCGGCGCGCCAGAAACATGCCGCCGGCGCACTGCCGACCAGCATGCCTTATATCGTGATGTACGCCACGGCCATTTGTCCGTATTGCGCCAAGGCGCGTGCTTACATGGCGGAGCGCGGCATTCCCTACGAAGAGCGCAACGCCGACGGCTCGCGTGAATTCCGCCAGTACGGCGGGCGGGGCGTCCCGCTGTTTGTGGTCGGCTCGGAAGTAGTCCAAGGCTTCAACCCGGCCGCGCTGGACGCCGCAATCTGGCGTTCAGCTCCGTAACCGCTACCTTACTGCAGGCGCGCTAGGCGCAGTGTCGGCGCTTCCTTGTCGCGTGCGTCCAGGGTAATCGTGTAGCGGCCTGCGTTTTCCACTTTCAGGTGCAGGCGCTTGCCTCGTTTCGCCAACGGTGTGGCGCCGCCTTCGGTCAATTGCTGGTCGGCCTGCGCCGCGCCAAGGCTGATCGCCGCCAGTCCGCGCGTTCCGGCATTGAGGAAGTGCAAACCCTTGCCCAGTTCCAGTTCGGCCGTATAGACCCCTTCCGCAGTCTTTTGCAGCGGGATGCGCGCGGTCTTGTTGTTCAATCTGCCGATGATGAAAATGTTTTGCAGCCAGGGATCCGCTTTCTCTTCCGGCGTTAATTCCGGCGCGTAGTGCAGCACGATGCGCGCATCGTTCGACCACGCGGGTTCCGCGATTGGCGTGTCGAAGCTAAAGTCGCTTACCTCAATTGGACCGCGACGCTCGCCATCCACGATTTCCGCGCCGTCGAGTGCACGCAGGCTGGCGAAGGGGAACTTGATTTTTTCGTCGCCGAAGCCGGCATTGCACCAATTGGGCGTCATCATCACAGTATTGATGAAGAGATTCATCATGAGCCCCATTTCCTTCTTGGCGATGGCGACGATTACCCGGCACTCCAGCCGCAAGTCCCCCAGGCGCCGCTCGTTATCAGGCAAGCCGGGGGTGCGGACATCCGGGCGGCCTTTCAGCACGCCTTTCTTGCGGTTCAGGATCAGGTCCGCATCATCGTCGATGGCCGATTGCACGCGCGGCACGGTGAAGGTGCCATCCGTTGCCACCGGCACGGGAATCGGGTCGCCGTTGCCGACAATGCGCAGGTAGAGCGCATCGCCCGCCGGCAGTTCCGCGCCGCCGCGCGCCGCCAATCGGAAACGCAATTCCGGCACCGCCGGCGCCAGCGCACGATGCTCCTCGAACGCATCAAGCCCCGCCACCACAGCGCGGTAGGAGCGCATATCGGGATTCTTCACGCCTTGCACTTCGACGCTCGGCGTCGTGTCCTGGGCTATTGCACCACTCGCAGCAAAGGTCAGCGCGATGGCAAAAACACATTGTTGAATTTTTCGCATTTGCCAAGTCTAGCAGAGCTGCAATTCAGAGTGGACCGCGGAATAAGGTCAGGCGCAGTTTGCCCTTGGTCTTGGCTGGTTCGAGTATCAGGCGGGCCTGGAGGAAATCGACGCCATCGCCTGCTATCTCGCTTTCCTCGGCCAGCGGGGCGCGCCGGGCCGCCATTGAGTTCAGCGTACGAGCGGCCAGCGTGAAGTCGAAGGAGGTGTCCGGCTGCTGCGGTCGCAGGCTGTCGAGTAGTTTCGCGGCGCTGGCGTAAGCATCCGTTTTTGCGGCGCCGTTAAACTCGAGGGCGAGCACATAGTATTCGCAGCCACCATGTTCCAGGCGTAGCACCTCGCCGGAGGGCAGGCGCAGGGTTTCGATGGCTTCGCTGGGCGTCTTCGTGGTGAAACTGTGGATGCTGGCCGCTGCCTTCGGGAACACAGGTGATGGTTCGCTGCGCACGCAGCCCTCCTGCGCCGCAGCATGAACCGAAATCATGATGCTCGCTGCAAAGGCAATCATTTTTCTCATATCTTGCATGGGTTCCGTGCGTCGCCTAAATTGGTATAAATAGTTTATGTCAATTGGAGCCTGGGAATGCGTTGCCTGATGCTACTCCTGTTGCTGGCCGCCGTGCAGGCCACCGCGCAAGTCCCCGATTCCGGCCGCTGGCAGGAGCTTCGATTTCCTGCCGCGGAAGTGGAGCAGCTCTCCGAAGACCATTATATCGAGCAGACCGTGGCCTTGGCTGCCGCCGGCCGCCTCGACCGCAATCGTATGCAGCTCGCTCGCGTGCAGCGGATTGCGGATGGATTGATCAGCGTCGCCTCCGCGCTCAAGCCCGAGGCGCATGACTGGAAGTGGGAAGTTCACGTCACTGACGATGCTTCCGTGGAGGCGGAAAGCCAGGCCGGCGGCAAACTGCTGGTCGGCAGCGCGTTTGTTGACCGTCTTGGCCTGGATGATGGCGAACTGGCTGTCCTGCTGGCCCATGAAGTCGCCCACATCGTCGCCGAGCACGAACGCGAGACCCTGTCGGAAGCGCTGCTGGACAGCCGCCGCGATCTGCCGCTGGATGTGGTCAGTGAGCGGCTGGCTTCCGACATTCCGCTGCAATTGCGGCTATCGAAATTGTCGGCGATCCAGGAGCGCGAGGCCGACCAGCTGGGAATGCTTATCGCCTTTCGCGCAGGTTGGCCACGTTCGGCCATGCTGCGTTTTTACCGCAAACTCGCCATCGACTCCACAGCCCCCACCATCCTCGCCAGCCATCCTGGCGGTATGACCCGCCTTAGCCTGGCCAAAGGCATGGCACGCCTGCTCGGTAACTGAGGAGGGGGCTAAGGGACCGTTATAGTGCTTGGGCCGCGGCGCTGGCCATTTCGGCGTAGCCGGCGTCCCCTGGGTGCAAGTGGTCGCCCGAGTCGAAGTCAGGACGGAGGCGCGATGTGTGCACCGGGTCGCGCAAGCGGCGATCGAAGTCGATGACGGCATCGAATTCTCCGCTGTTGCGTATCCATTCATTCACTTCACGGCGCACGCCGTCTTTGGCGGCGCTAAAGTGGCCGGCGTAAGGCGTGCCATGTAAAGCGCCTTCAAAAGGCAGCAGGGTGCCGCCGATAATGCGAATTTTCCGTGCTCGTGCCGCGGCGATCAACTGGCGGTAGCCGTCAATCAGGGCGGAAGCAGTGGCTTGCTTTTCCCCGGGAGCGAAAGCGCTGCCGGGCCAGCCGATGTCGTTGATGCCCAGCAGGACGATCACTGTATTCACGCCAGGTTGCGTCAGCACGTCTTGCTCGAAGCGGGCCAGGGCCTTTTCCCCCATCCCGTCAGCCAGCAGTCTTGCGCCTGAAATGCCGGCATTGACCACCGCCAGGCCGTCTGCGCGCTCCGCCAGCTGGTCGGGCCAGCGCCGATTCCGGTCGGGCGTTGAGCCATTGCCGTCCGTGATCGAGTCGCCGAAGGCCACGACAGTGCCGCGAGGCGACTGACCTGAAACCTGCACCGCAGTGAGGAAGATGCGCCCCGCCATTGCTTTCGCGTTTTGCAGATCCCGAGCTGCGGCCTGGTTGCCGGCCGCGGAATAGGCCGTCTGCTGCGCTCCCCAGTGAAAAGTGCTAACCGGCGCGTGCGACGGTAGCCAGGTCGATACCGTCAGGCGTTGTCGGGCTGAGACGGGCAAATCGGCGGCATCGCTGGTGGCCGACTGCCCTGGAGCGATGGTGATGCCGCGCCGGCCATTAAAACTGAGCGCGACACCCGCCCCGGCCTGCGACGACGATGCCACCTCGGCTGGCTCGTCGGAAGTGCTTGCGATGCGCGCCTCGCCGATGATGAGCTGCTCGCTGCCATAACGGTTGGAGTACGTGACGCGAACCCGCTTGCCGCCCACGCTGGTGCGAATGACTTGGCGCATGGTTTGAGCTTCCAGCGCCGAGGGCACCATGGTCGGAAGTGAAAATTCGGCGCCCCAGATGGGCATCGGAGCGGCATACCAGCTTGTTCTCCACTCATCTGCATGCGCAGTCGCGGCGGCGAACATCGCTGCCAAAAACAGGGCGGGGTGTTTCATGGGCTTTCTCCGGATCGGTTCAGGTGCTGGAATGTTCGTACATTCTGATTTCGACCGGTAGATGGTAAAACTGACTATGATTCAGTCTAAAATGGAATGAATATGGACACTTTACGTTCGCTCCGCTGTTTCGTGCGCGCTGTCGAATTGGGCAGCCTGTCGGCCGTCGCCCGGGAACAGCACACAACGCAATCAAACGTCAGCAAGATCATCGCGGCCCTTGAGGACAATCTTGGCGTGCGCCTGCTCGAACGAAGCACGGCCAGCCTGTCGCCTACCATGCCGGGGCGCCGCTTTTACGAAAGGGCGCGCGGAATTTTGGAGGAATACGGCGATGCAGTAGCCGATGCCCGCGGAGAAACCGCCGCCGCCAGCGGTCTGTTGCGCCTTAATGCACCGGTGGCGCTGGGCCAATTCTGCCTGAATGCGTATGTGCAGGATTTTCTGCGGCAGTATCCCGGCATCGAAGTGGAGCTGATCCTGAACGACCGCATGGTCGACCTGGTGGAAGAAGGCGTCGATATTGCCGTGCGCCTGGGGAGCGATCTGCCACCGCATGCGATTGCGCGCCGCGTTGGCGCTTCGTCGCGCGTGCTGGTGGCCGCCCCGGCTTACCTCAAGAAACACGGCACCCCGCAAACACCGGATCAGTTGGCGAGTCATGAATACATTCGCTTTGCCTGGTCCAGTGCCGGCGATAAAGTAGAGCTTTCAGATGGCGCGCAAAGCGTGTCGGTCGTTACCCAAGGCCGCTACCGCGTCAATAACGCACTGGCAATCCGGGATACATTGGTGGCGGGCGGCGGGATCGGCTTATGTCCGCAATGGCTGGTGCACGACTTGCTTGAGCAGCGCAAGCTGCGCAGGGTACTGCACGGCTGGCAGGGGCCAACGCAGGAATTGAACCTGCTTTACCCCAGCCGCCGCTATCTGCCGCACCGGGTGCGGCTGATGCTGGACTACCTGCAGCAGCGCTTTGCTGCGCAGGCAGGTTTTTAGCCGCGCTTGCGGTCGTGGTGCCACAGCACGTCGCTGCCGCCGGCGAAGCGGTTCAGCACGCGCGCCAGGACGAACAGCAGGTCCGACAGGCGGTTCACATACTGGCGCGGGAAATCATTGATGGTCTCCACCTTGCCCAGCGTGACGATGGCGCGCTCGGAGCGGCGGCATACGGTGCGGCAAACGTGGGACACGGCAGCGGCGCGCGAGCCGGCGGGCAGGATGAATTCCGTCAGTGCCGGCAGGGTGGCGTTGTATTTGGCCAGCAGCGCGTCCAGGCGTTCGACGTGTTCTTCCTTGATCATCTGGTAGCCAGGAATGCACAGTTCCCCGCCCAGGTCGAACAGGTCGTGCTGGATCGAGACCAGCTCTTCGCGCATTTCATCAGGCAACGGCTCGGCCAGCAGCACGCCAAGGTTGGAGTTCAGTTCATCGACTTCGCCGATGGCCTGGATGCGCACATTGTCCTTGTCCACGCGCGAGCCGTCGCCCAGGCCGGTGGTGCCTTTGTCGCCCGTGCGGGTGGCGATTTTGGAAAGTCGATTACCCATTGCAGCCTCTATTTGTCAATAACGGTGGCAGGATACGACAAATTACCATTGGTTGGGAGGGGAATTCAGTGTCATGCCTGTATTTAAACTTACAATGGTTTAATGAATAACAGCGAAGCCTTCGTGGCCGCCCTGCGCGCGGCCTTGCCGCCTGCCAGCGTGCTGTCCGAAACGGAAGATACCCGTCCCTATGAGTGTGACGGCTTGTCGGCCTATCGCCAGTTGCCGATGGCCGTGGCTTTGCCGGCCGATGAATCGCAGGTGCTGGCGGTTCTGAAGGTTTGCCGCGAATTCAATGTGCCGGTGGTGCCGCGCGGCGCAGGCACCGGGCTTTCCGGCGGCGCCATGCCGATCGAGAGCGGAGTGGTCCTGTCGACCGCGCGCATGAACCGGGTCGTACGCATGGATGCCTGTTCCCGCACCGCCGTCGTGCAGCCGGGCGTGCGCAACCTGGCGATTTCCGAGGAGGCCGAGCAATATGGCCTGTACTACGCTCCCGATCCTTCTTCGCAGATCGCTTGCACCATCGGCGGCAACGTGGCGGAGAACTCGGGCGGCGTGCATTGCCTGAAGTACGGACTGACGGTGCACAACGTGCTGCGCGTACGTATGGTGACCATCGAAGGCGACGTGGTGGAACTGGGCAGCGAAGCGCTCGATGCGCCGGGCCTGGATCTGCTGGCAGCCTTCATCGGTTCAGAGGGCATGCTGGGTATCGTCACCGAGGTGACGGTGAAGCTGGTGCCCAAGCCGGCCAGGGCGCGCGTGATCATGGCGTCTTTCAGCGAGATCGGCGCGGCATGCAGCGCAGTGGCCGCCGTGATCGGGGCCGGCATTATCCCGGCTGGAATGGAAATGATGGACCGTACGTCATCGCGCATGGTGGAGCCCTTTGTACACGCCGGCTACGATACCGACGCGGCGGCCATCCTGCTGTGCGAAGCCGATGGCACGGCTGACGAAGTGGAAGAGGAAATCGCCCGCATGATCGCCGTGCTGCAGGCCGCCGGCGCCAGCGCAGTGCAGGTGTCGGGCAGTGAGGCGGAGCGGTTGAAATTCTGGTCGGGCCGCAAGAATGCCTTCCCGGCGGCGGGCCGCATTTCTCCCGACTATTACTGCATGGATGGCACCATCCCGCGCAAGCAGCTGGCGCGCGTACTGCTCGGCATCGGGCAGATGGAAACCAGGTACGGCCTGCGCTGCGCCAATGTCTTCCATGCCGGCGACGGCAACCTGCATCCGCTCATCCTGTTCGATGCCAACCAGCCGGACGAACTGCACCGCGCGGAAGCCTTCGGCGCCGAGATCCTGGCGCTATGCGTGGAAGTGGGCGGCACCATCACCGGCGAGCATGGCGTGGGCATCGAGAAAATCGATTCGATGTGTGCGCAGTTCAGCGACGCGGAACTGGCGGCCTTCTTCGCGGTGAAACACGCTTTCGACCCATTGTCGCTGCTGAATCCGAACAAGGCCATTCCAACGCTGAACCGCTGTGCGGAGTTCGGCAAGATGCATGTGCGTGCGGGCCGCCTGCCGTTCGCCGGATTGCCGAGGTTCTGAGATGGATGCGGTGCTCGATCAATTCCGCGCACGTATCCTGGCCGCCAGTGCCGATGGCACGCGCTTGCTGCTGCGTGGCGGTGGCACCAAGGATTGGTATGGCCAGAACGTGGTGGGCGACGTGTTCGATACGCGCCCCTATGCGGGCGTGGTCGACTACGAACCGAGCGAGCTGGTGGTGACGGCGCGCTGCGGCACGCCGCTGGCGGAGATCGAAGCCTTGCTGGCGCAGAATGGGCAAATGCTGGCCTTCGAGCCTCCGCGCTTCGGCGCAGGTTCGACCATCGGCGGCGTGGTGGCCTGTGGCTTGTCCGGGCCGCGGCGGGCGTCAGCAGGGGCCTTGCGCGATTTCGTGCTCGGTGCGCAACTGATGGACGGCCGTGGCGAGCTGCTGAACTTCGGCGGGCAGGTGATGAAGAATGTCGCCGGCTATGACGTTTCGCGCCTGCTGGCAGGATCCCTTGGGACCTTGGGGTTGATCACGCAGGTTTCACTGAAGGTGCTGCCGGTGCCGTATTGCGAGGCAAGCATTCGCTTCGAACTGGACGAGATCGCTGCGCTGCGGTGCATGAACGAGTGGGCCGGCCAGCCGTTGCCGGTATCGGCCACTTGCTGGCACAAAGGCGTGCTGACGGTGCGCTTGTCCGGCGCGCAGGCGGCGGTCAAGGCGGCTTTGTCGCGCCTGGGCGGCGAGGCGCTGGCCGATGGCGATGCATTCTGGAGCGCCCTGCGTGACCAGCGGGCCGATTTCTTTGCCGGCGCGGAGGGCGGCGCGGCGGAGCTGTGGCGGCTGTCTGTGCCGAGCGCCGCCAGCGCGCTGGTGATGCGCGGCGAACAGCTGATCGAATGGGGCGGGGCGCAGCGCTGGCTGCGCGTGGACCGCGGCGTGGCGGAAGATATCCGGCGCGTTGCGGCGGCGTCAGGCGGCCATGCCACGCGCTACCGGGTAGAGAGCGAGGAGCTGGGTGCAGGCGTCGGCGCCTTCCATCCACTGACGCCGGCTATCGCCCGCATCCATGAACGCCTCAAGGCCGCCTTTGATCCGCATGGCATCTTCAACCGCGGCCGCATGTACTGATATGCAAACGAACCTGGCAGATTTCATCAAGGGCACGCCGGAGGGCGACGAGGCGGAAGCGATCCTGCGCGCCTGCGTGCATTGCGGCTTTTGCACGGCGACCTGTCCCACTTACCAGTTGCTGGGCGATGAGCTGGATGGACCGCGCGGCCGCATTTACCTGATCAAGCAGGTACTGGAAGGGGCGCCGGTAACGGCCAGTACCCAGCTGCACTTGGATCGCTGCCTGACTTGCCGCAACTGCGAGAGCACCTGTCCTTCGGGCGTCAAGTACGGCCGCCTGGCCGATATCGGCCGCAAGGTGGTGGAGCAGCGTGTGCCGCGCAAGCTGCCCGACCGCATCAAGCGCTATGTGTTGAAGGAGGCATTGCCGCGCCGCTGGCTGTTCGAGCCTGCGCTGCGTGCGGGGCAGTTGCTGAAGCCTTTGTTGAGCAAGTCCCTGCAGGACAAGCTGCCGCCGCGTCCAGCGGCGACTGCCTGGCCGGCGCGCGGACATGCGCGCAAGATGCTGGTGCTGGATGGATGCGTCCAGCCGGGCCTGGCGCCCAACATCAACGCCGCCGCCGCGCGCGTGCTGGATGCCCTGGGCGTGCAGCTCGTCGCCGCGCCGGGCGCCGGCTGCTGCGGCGCACTGCGGTTCCATTTGAACGACCAGGAAGCCGCGCTCGACGATATGCGGCGCAATATCGATGCCTGGTGGCCCTATGTGGAGCAGGCGGAAGCCGTCGTGATGACCGCTTCCGGCTGCGGCGTCACGGTCAAGGAATATGGCCATTTGCTGGCGCACGACAGCGCCTATGCCGCCAAGGCGGCGCGCATTTCGGATATGACGCGCGATTTGAGCGAGATCCTGCCGGCGTTCGAGCCGGAGCTGAAGCAGCTTGCACGAGTGCGCGAGGGCGGCGCGGTGGCGTGGCATCCTCCGTGCACCCTGCAGCATGGCCAGCAGATCCGCGGCAAGGTCGAAGGGCTGCTGCGCGCGCTGGGAGTGGATGTGAAGATGTGCCGCGACGCGCACCTGTGCTGCGGCTCGGCGGGCACGTATTCGCTGCTGCAGCCGGAACTATCGCAGCAGCTGCGCGAACGCAAGCTCGCCAGCCTGGCGGACACCGGCGCCGGGCGCATCGTATCGGCCAATATCGGCTGCATCGGCCACCTGCAATCGGGGACGGCTACGCCGGTCGAGCACTGGATCGAGCTGGTCGACCGCGCCCTGCACGGCTAAGGGCTCAGCGCTCAGCCCACTTGTCCATAATCTGCGTCACCTCCGGCAGCAGGTCGAGGAACATGTCCACCAGCCGCGCTTCGAAGTGGAGGCCGCGCTGGTCGCGCATCCACGCGCACGCGTCTTCCAGCTTCCAGGCGGCTTTGTAGGGCCGGACGGAAGTCAGCGCATCGAATACGTCGGCCACCGCGACAATGCGTCCCGCGAGCGGGATGTCCTCGCCGGCCAGGCGGTTGGGGTAACCGCTGCCATCCCACTTTTCGTGGTGCGACAGGGCCACGTCATGCGCCATCGCCAGCATGCCGCCTTCGTGCTGTCCGATGATATGGGCGCCGATGGAGGGATGATTCTGCATGACCCGGTACTCCTCCGGCGTCAGGCGTCCCGGCTTTTGCAGGATGCTGTCGGGGATGCCGATCTTGCCGATATCATGCATCGGCGCGGCGATGAACAAGTCTTCCGCCTCCTGCTCGTCGAATCCGGCGGCGATGCCGAGCAGGCGAGCGTAGTGGCTCATGCGGATTACGTGCAGGCCGGTCTCGTTGTCCTTGTACTCGGCGGCCAGGCCAAGCCGCTGCACGATGGCCAGCCGGCTGGCGCGCAGCTCCTCCATGCGCACCATGGACAGGTGAAGCTTGACGCGCGCCTTCACTACGGCCGGGCTTAACGGCTTGCTGATAAAGTCCACCGCGCCGGCCTCGAAGCCGTCCACCTCGTCCGCCGCGTCAGTCAGCGCCGTGACGAATATCACGGGAATGCCGGCGGTGGCGGGATTGGCTTTCAGCACCCGGCAAACGTCGTAGCCGGTCATTTCGGGCATCATCACGTCGAGCAGGATCAGGTCTGGCTTCTCGTTGACCGCCAGCTCGATGGCGCGCCCCCCGTCCTTGGCGAACAGCAGGCGGTACTGGTCCTGCAGCACCTGGCGCAGCAATTGGAGGTTGGTCGATTCGTCATCGACGGCCAGCACCGTGGCTTGTCGGGTCATGGTTTGTCCTTTTGCGAATCCATGCATTCATCGAGCAGTGCCTGCAGGGCGCTGCTGGCAGCGGCGAAGTCGAAGTCGTCCAGTGCGCGCTGCAAGGCTTGCAGGCGGGCGCCGGCGACGCAGCCGTGCAAGGCTTCAGCCAGGGCAGCCATCTCTTTCTGGTCAAAGCTGCCGCGCTCCAGGGATTGCAGCATTTCGTCGCCCAGTGCACGCACGTACTCCAGGTCCATCTCGGCAAGGCTCGCAGCCGGCGCTGCAGCGTTGGCATCGGCGGCAGCTGCAGTGGAGCGTTGGCGCGTCGCCGCATCATGCGCCCATACGGCAGCCAGCGCGTCCGACAGGCGCTGCACGGATAGTTCCAGCAGTGCGGGCAATTCCGCCCGCCCGTCCGGCGCCTGCAAGCTGCGTTCAAGCCGCCACAGCGCATCCGCCAATTGTTCCATGCCGAGGTTGGCGGCGGCGCCACGCATGCGATGCGCCAGCGTGGCACCGGCTGCATGCTGGCCTGCCGACATGGCAGCCTTGAGTTCCTGCGCGGCGCCTTCATGGTCGTGGGCATAGCGCCGCAAGGCCCGATGGTAAGCTTCCTGCTGGCCGGCCCAGCGCGCCAGACCCTGTTCCAGGTCGAGCACCATGCCGCGCACAGGCATCGGGGCCGTGGCCAGTGCCGGCGCGCCCGCCGGCATGCCCAGCACGCGCGCCAGTTCCTGCGTCAGCACGGCCACGTCGACCGGCTTGGTGGTAAAGCCATCCATACCCGCCTCGCGCGTGGCTTCGCGGTCACGTTCCAGTACGCTGGCCGTCATGGCGATGACGGGGGTGCGTTCGCGGCCTTGGGCCGCTTCGTCGGCGCGGATGCGGCGGGTCGCTTCCAAGCCATCCATGCCCGGCATCTGCACGTCCATCAGGATGGCGTCGAACTTCGCTTCCGCAGCCAGTTGCGCAGCAATGGCGCCGTCGCTGGCGCCGGTCACAGTGTGGCCCAGCTTGGCCAGCAGCAGCAACAGGACTTCGAGGTTTTGCGGCACGTCGTCGGCCGCCAGGATATGCAATGGCGGCAGCTGCGTGGGCGCCGCTGCGCTGCGCACGGTCTCGTCGCGCGCCGCCAGCAGGGGTAAGCGAACGTGGAAAGTGCTGCCTTTACCCGGCGTGCTTTCGGCCCACAGCGTGCCGCCCATCAGCTCGACCAGTTGCTTGCAGATGGTGGTTCCCAGGCCGGTGCCGCCGAAGCGCCTGTTCATCGACGCATCGGCCTGGACGAAGGGTTCGAAGATCGCCTGCATCCGGTCCGGCGCGATGCCGATGCCGGTATCGTTGACCGCGAAATGCACCATGCGCCGGTCGCCTTCGCGCTCAAGGCTGGCCGACAGCGACACGCCGCCCTGGCCGGTGAACTTGATGGCGTTGTCCATCAGGTTGGTCAGCACCTGCCGCACGCGCAGCTCGTCGCCGTGGATCCAGTTCGGCAGGGCGGGATCGTAGTGCAGGGACATCGTCAGCCCCTTGGCCTTGGCCGCATTGCCCATGGTGGAAGACAATTCGTCCGCCAGCGCGAGCAGGCTGAAGTCGTGCAGCTCCAGCTCCACCGCGCCCTTGTCCAGCTTGGCCGTGTCGAGGATGGCGTTCAGCAGCCGCAGCAGCGCACGGCCTGCATTGCGTACCGTGTCGAGGTGGCGCCGCTGCACCGCGGTCAGCTCGCCGTGCAGCAGCACGTCGGTGAAGCCGAGGATGGAATTCATCGGCGTGCGGATTTCGTGGCTCATATTGGCCAGGAAGGCTGCCCGCGCCGCGGCCGCCTGCTCGGCGCGCTCCTTGGCGACGCGCAGGTCCTGCTCCATCAGGCGCCGGTTGCTGATGTCGAGCACCACGCCGTCCAGCAGTTCCACCTCGCCGCTCGGGCCCAGCACCACGTTGCCGTTGCCCCAGAACCAGTGGATGCTGCCGTCGCGGTGGATGATGCGGTATTCGAGCGTGAAGGGGCGGCGCTGTTCGACAGCCGCCAGCGCACCTTGGCGCACGGAAGGCCAGTCTTCCGGATGCACGAGCTCCCCGAACAGGCGCTTCGGTGGATCGCCCAGGAAGTCCGCGACCGGATAGCCGGTCATGCTTTCGATGGCGTCGCTCACGAACACCAGCGGCCAGCCGGGCGCATTGCGGCATCGGAAAGTAATGCCGGGGATGTTCGCGATCAGGGTGCGCAGCTGTTCTTCGCTGGCGCGCAGCGCCTGTTCCAGGTCGCTCACGTGGTGGAAGAGGATTCGGTAGCGCAGCATGCCGTTGGCCGACACCACCAGGGCCGTCAGCAAGGCCGTGGTCATGGTCACCGCCAGCGCCAGGAAGCCGGCGTTGGCGATGCCGCTGGCCGGGTCGAGCGGCACGCGGCCCACGAAGCGCGCCGCCGCCATGCCGGTGTAATGCATGCCCGCGATGGCGCAACCCATGATCACGCCCGCTATCAGCACGCTGCCGCCGTCGCTCAGGCGGCCGCGCAAGCCCTGCAGGCCGAAGCGCACCCACAAGGCCAGGGTCGCCAGCGCCACCGCCACCACGATGGACAGCGCAAACATCCACGGGTCGTAGCGCAGCTGCAGCGCCGACCGCAGGGCAGCCATGCCCGTGTAGTGCATGGCGCCGATGCCGGCGCCGACCAGCACCCCGCCCACGAGCAGGTTGCGCAAGCCGATCCGCTTGCGGCTAAGCAAGGAGAGGGCGACAGTGGAAGCGCCGATACTTGGCAGCATCGACAGGAGGGTGATGACGGGATCGTAGGATACCGGCGTGCACAGGTTGAACGCCAGCATGCCGATGAAGTGCATGGCCCACACGCCGCTGCCCAGCGCCAGGCTGCCGGTCACCAGCGTGGCCAAGCGCAGCGCGGGACGGCTGGCGCGTGCCGCCTGGCCGGCCATTTGCAAGCCCATGGCGGAGGAAAAACTGGCCACCAGCACGGACAGCATGACCAGCCAGGGATCGTAAATCCCGTAGGTGAGTAGCGCCGGGTCCGCGGGCGGTGAAAATAGCTGGATCAGATACAGCTTGACCTCGCCCATGGCGGCGCGCCTCCTTATTGCGCTAGCAGCTTCCTGATGTCATCGGCCAGCTCGGACGGCTTGGTGGTCGTGGCGTAGCGGTCGTGGATGGTGCCGTCCTTCCGCACCAGGAATTTGGTGAAGTTCCACTTGATGCTTTCCGTGCCCAGGATGCCCGGCGCGTTCTTTTTCAAGTGCTGGTACAGCGGATGCGCGTTCTCGCCATTGACGTCGATCTTGGCGAACACCGGGAAGGTGACGCCGTAGTTCTTTTCGCAGAAGGCGCCGATTTCCTCCGCGTTGCCGGGCTCCTGTTGGCCGAACTGGTTGCAAGGGAAGCCCAGCACTTCGAACGGCTGGCCGGCGAACTGCTTGTGTAATTCCTCCAGCCCCTGGTACTGCGGCGTGAAGCCGCATTTGCTGGCGGTGTTCACGATCAGCAGCACCTTGCCCTTGTATTGCGACAGGTCGACCGGCTGGCCGGACAGGCTGTCGGCGCTGAAATCGTAAACAGTCGTCATCAGATGATCCCCAGGTGCTCGGTGCCGGCGGCCAGGTCGCGGTTCTTCGCTTCCTTCGATTCGAGCTTGATGGCCAGGCGCAGGTCGTTGACCGAGTCGGCGTTGCGCAGCGCATCTTCATACGTGATGGCGCCCGCTTCGTACAGGTCGAACAGCGCCTGGTCGAAGGTTTGCATGCCCAGTTCGCGCGAACGCTTCATCAGCTCCTTGATCTCGTGCACCTGGCCCTTGAAGATCAGGTCCGCGATCAGCGGGGAGTTCAGCATGATCTCCACCGCCACGGCGCGGCCCTTGGCATCCTTTTTCGGGATCAGGCGCTGCGAAATCATGCCCTTCAGGTTCAGGGACAAGTCCATCAGCAGCTGCTGGCGGCGCTCTTCCGGGAAGAAGTTGATGATACGGTCCAGCGCCTGGTTGGAGCTGTTGGCGTGCAGGGTGGCCAGGCACAGGTGGCCGGTTTCGGCGAAAGCGATCGCATGGTCCATGGTCTGGCGGTCGCGGATCTCGCCGATCTGGATTACGTCCGGCGCCTGGCGCAGGGTGTTCTTCAGCGCGATTTCCCAGTCCTCGGTATCGACGCCCACTTCGCGCTGCGTGATGATGCAGTTGCGGTGCGGGTGCACGAATTCGACCGGGTCTTCGATGGTGATGATGTGGCCGTGGCTGTTCGCATTGCGGTGGCCCACCATGGCGGCCAGCGTGGTCGATTTACCGGAGCCGGTCGCGCCGACCATGATCACCAGGCCGCGCTTGGACATGACGACGTCCTTCAGCACCGGCGGCAGGCCCATCTCGTCGAACTCGGGAATCGAGCTGTTAATGGTACGCAGCACCATGCCCACGCAGCTCATCTGCACGAAGGCCGAGACACGGAAGCGTCCCAGGTCGCCCGGGCTGATCGCGAAGTTCGCTTCCTTGGTCTGCTCAAAGGAAGCGGTCTGTTTGTCGTTCATGATCGAGCGGGCCAGGTCGGCCGTGTGGGCCGGCGTCAGCGCCTGGGCCGAGACGGGCGTCATCTTGCCGTCGATCTTGATGGCCGGCGGGAAGCCGGCGGTGATGAACAAGTCCGACCCTTTTTTGCTGACCATCAGGCGCAGCAGGTCGAACATGAATTTTGAAGCCTGGTCGCGTTCCATGTTTTATCAGCCTGGGAAGTTGTCTGGGATCTTGGCGGCGGCGCGGGCGGCGGCCGACGAGATCATGTTGCGGCGGACCAGGTCCGTCAGGTTCTGGTCCAGCGTCTGCATGCCGACGTTGTTGCCGGTCTGGATCGCGGAATACATCTGGGCGATCTTCGCTTCGCGGATCAGGTTACGGATAGCCGGGGTGCCGACCATGATTTCGTGCGCGGCGACGCGGCCGGAACCGTCCTTGGTCTTCAGCAGGGTCTGCGAGATGACGGCCTGCAGCGATTCGGACAGCATGGCGCGCACCATCTCTTTTTCTTCAGCCGGGAACACGTCGATGATACGGTCGATGGTTTTCGCGGCGGAGGAGGTGTGCAGGGTGCCGAACACCAGGTGGCCGGTTTCCGCGGCCGACAGGGCCAGGCGGATGGTTTCCAGGTCGCGCAGCTCACCCACCAGGATCGCGTCCGGGTCTTCACGCAGCGCCGAGCGCAGCGCGTTGTTGAAGGACAGCGTATGCGGGCCCACTTCGCGCTGGTTGATCAGGCACTTCTTCGATTCGTGCACGAATTCGATCGGGTCCTCGATGGTCAGAATGTGGCCGTACTCGTTTTCGTTGAGGTGGTTGATCATCGCGGCCAGTGTGGTCGATTTACCGGAGCCGGTCGGGCCGGTCACCAGCACCAGGCCGCGCGGCTTCATGGCGAAGTCGGCGAAGATCTTTGGCGCATTCAGCTCTTCCAGCGACAGGATCTTGGAAGGAATGGTACGCAGCACGGCGGCGGCGCCGCGCTCCTGGTTGTAGGCGTTGACACGGAAGCGCGCCAGGCCCGGAATGGCGAACGAGAAGTCGCATTCGAGCATCTCTTCATATGCCTTGCGCTGGCCGTCGTTCATGATGTCATAGATCATGCCGTGCACGTCTTTGTGCTCCAGCGGCGGCAGGTTGATGCGGCGCACGTCGCCGTGCACGCGGATCATCGGCGGCAAACCTGCAGACAGGTGCAAGTCGGATGCCTTGTTCTTGACGGAGAATGCGAGAAGTTCGGAAATGTCCATTTATAATCCCTGTGCTTTTTCAATAGCCAAAAAGCTTGGCCCTGTCTCATTCGATTATGTCCACAATAGCCCAGAACTTGCAAGTTGTTACTGAAGCAATTAACGTTGCCGCTCACGAAGCGCAGCGCGCGCCCAACGATGTCCTGCTGCTGGCCGTGTCCAAGACCTTTCCGGCACAGGCGGTGGTCGAGGCGGTGCTGGCGGGCCAGCGCGCTTTCGGCGAGAACTATGTGCAGGAAGGCGTGGACAAGATTCACGAAGTCGCGAAGCTGCGCGGCTGCACGCCGCTCGAGTGGCATTTTATCGGACCAATCCAGAGCAATAAGACGCGTCTTATAGCTGAAAACTTCGATTGGGTGCACACGATTGAACGCGAGAAGATTGCCCAGCGTTTAAGCGAGCAGCGGCCCGCGGGCCTGCATCCCATGCAGGTGTGCATCCAGGTGAATACCAGCGGGGAGGCCAGCAAAAGTGGTGTGCTGCCCGCCGACGCCGCAGCGCTGGCCCGTACCGTGGCCGCGCTGCCGCGCCTCGTCTTGCGCGGCTTGATGGCCATCCCCGAGCCGGAAGACGATTTCGACAAGCAGCGCGCGGCCTTCCGCGTGCTGCGTGAACTCTACGAACAATTGCGCGCCGAGGGCATTGCGCTCGATACCCTGTCGATGGGCATGTCGGCCGATATGCGGGCTGCCATCCACGAAGGCGCGACCATCGTGCGCGTTGGCACGGCCATTTTTGGCGCGCGCGATTACAGCAAAGGATAAGAAATGAAGATCGCATTCATTGGCGGCGGCAATATGGCTGCCGCACTGGTCGCCGGCCTGGCCGGAAAGCTGACCCCGGGCGCCAACATCCATGTGGTGGACCCGAATCCAGCCTCGCTGGAAAAACTGCGCCAGGAATACGGCGTGACCGTGGCCGCTGCGGCCGGCGAAGCGGTGGGCGCGGCCGAAGTGCTGGTGCTGGCCGTGAAACCGCAGGTGATGCACGAAGTGACGCAGCAGCTGCTGCCGCTGTTGCATGCGGCGCAGGCGGCCGGACGGTCGCCGCTGGTGCTGTCGATTGCGGCCGGCATCCGCGCCCAGGATTTGTCGCGCTGGCTGGGCGGCTACCAGGCCATCGTGCGCACCATGCCCAATACGCCGGCCCTGGTCGGCATGGGCGTGACGGGCATGGTGGCGTCGTCCGGCGTGAGCGCTGCGCAGCGCGAAGCGGCCGACCAGATCCTGCGCGCCGTGGGCACGACTGTCTGGCTGGACGATGAGTCCAAGATCGACGCGGTGACGGCAGTTTCCGGCAGCGGCCCGGCCTATGTGTTTTATTTCATTGAAGCGATGCAGCAGGCAGCCGAAGAACTGGGCCTGACGGCGGAGCAGGGCAAGCAGCTGGCCATGGCGACCTTCACCGGCGCCGCCCGGCTGGCGGTGGAGTCGCCCGAGCCGGTGCCGGTGCTGCGCGAGAAAGTGACGTCGAAAGGCGGCACCACCTACGCCGCGCTGACCAGCATGGAAGCGAGCGGCGTCAAAGCCGCCATCGTCACGGCCGTGAAAGCCGCCGCTGCACGCGGCAAGGAACTCGGCGAGCAGCTCGGCGCCGCTGGCTAAGCCGCCGCCGGTTCCAGGGCCGCGAGCGCGGCGGCGAGTTCGATTTCGAGCTCGCCGACCAGCGGCGCGAGGCCTGCCAGCTGGCTGGCCCCGGCCAGTGATTCAATGCGGCCGCACAGGGCGTGCAGGCCGGCCGCGCCAAACAGGCCGGCGCCGCCCAGCAGGGTATGGGCGCTCAGGCTGACTGCAGCCGCGTCGCCGCCGGCCAGGCCTTCCTTGAGCGAAGCGAGCAGGCGCGGCGCCTCGCGCAGGAAAGCCGCACGCACCGCCGCGCTGGGCCCGGAGCGCCGCACCGGTTCGCGTCCCTGGCCAAACATGGCATCCAGCGCCGCCAGCGGGGGCGCTTTCCCAGCCTGCATCAATCCGATCTGCCGCCCGATTTCCGCATGCAGGCTCGCTTCATCGATAGGCTTGGGCAGGAACCCATCGGCGCCCGCGGCCATGAAGCGCGCCCGCTCGTCGTCCGCAGCATTGGCGGTCAGTGCGATCACCGGTACGGCAGGATTGCGCACGCCATTGGCCCCGGCGCGCAACTGGCGCAGGGCGGCAATGCCGTCCATGCGCGGCATGCGGCTGTCCATGATCACCATATCGTAGTCATGCTGCGCCAGTCTCTCCAGCGCGGCGAGTCCATCTTCGGCGATGGTGACCGTGTGGCCCATATCGCCCAGCAGCTCGCGCAGGATGATCTGGTTGGTGCTGCCATCCTCGGCGCACAAGATCGACAGCCGGGCCGCATGCGCTTCGCGGACGCTCGCCGCGTTGACCAGCGCCGGCTGGCCCGGCTGCAGCGGCAGGTAGACACGGAATACGCTGCCCGAGCCAGGTGCGCTGTGCACGTCGATCGCACCGCCCATGGTGTCGACAATGTTCTTGCAAATTGCTAGCCCAAGGCCGGCGCCGCCATATTTGCGTGAGGTGGCCGCACTGGCCTGCTCGAAGCGGTGGAACAGGCGCGCCAGTTCCGAATTGTCGATGCCGATGCCGGTGTCGCGTACCGCCAGCTCGATACCGCCGCTCGGGGACACGGAGGCCGACAGCCGCACCTCGCCATGTTCGGTGAACTTGACCCCGTTGCCCACCAGGTTCATGACCACCTGGCGCAGGCGCACCGGATCGCCCTGCCACCATTGCGGCAAGCCGTGCGCCAGGTCGGCCACCAGTGAAATGCCCTTGGTCTCCGCGCGGTCGGCCAGCAGCGCCACGACGTCGTTGAGCAGGGCAGGCAAGTCGAAGTCGATCGTCTCGAACGGCATCTTGCCCGCTTCCAGGCGCGAAAAATCGAGGATGTCGTTAATGATATGCAGCAGCACTTCCGCATTACCAAGGCTGATGCGCAGCTTGTTGCGCGTATCGGGCGACAGGCTGGCATCCTTTTTCGCCAGGCGCAGCATGCCGATCACGCCGCCCAGCGGAGTGCGCACCTCATGGCTGATCATCGCCAGGAATTCGCTCTTTTGCTCGTTGGATTCCTCGGCCGCCTTTTGCGCAGCCACCGACTCGCGCAGCGCGACTTCGCGCGCCTGCAGCGCGCCGACCTGCGACTCCAGCTTTTGCAGCAGGTAGGCGCAGGACACCACCAGCAGCGACGCCACCAGCATGAAATTGGTGGACAGGATGGTCCAGTGCAGGATCGGGGTCACCGTATCGGTCGGTGTGCCCTGCGGGATCTTGCCGAAATAGCCGCACAGGAAGAGGGTAGCGCCGCAAGCGGCGACGGACAGCACGCCCGATCGCCGCCCCATCAGCAGCGCGCTCAGCACGGGCACGGCCAGCAGGTAAATCTGCGACATGGTGCCGATGGCAAACAACAGCGCTACAGCGAGGATGTAGAGGACCCCGATGAAAATCGCAGCACGGTAGCGGTAGGGCATGCCTTGGCGGAAATGCAGCACCGTGACGGTGCCCAGCGCCAGGGCGTCGGCCGCCACCAGCGCCCACAACTGGTTCTTTACGCTGATATACACGCTGGGGAAGACGACCAGCAAGCCCAGGTAGCAGGCCACTGCGCACATCCCGTTCAGCAGGCTGAGACGCCAGGCGCCGAGCGATTCCGCATTGGCGCCGGACGCAACGTCCCGCTGCGACAGGGCGGCACGCAGCGCACTGAAAGAGGCGGTGTTGTTGTCAGACATGCAATCGAAATTAAGCGGCGAAACGCCGATTCTATCACCGTGCAAATCAAGCAATACGTGCGCCGGCCGCACCCGTGGCGGGCGCGCGACGCACTTAATCGCCCGACAAGTATTTGGCGTAGATGGCCTGGAAGCGCCCGCTGTCCTTCAGGTTTTTCAGCCCGGCATTGAAGTCGTCGCGGATCGCGCTGTCGCGGAAAACGGGGCGGTAATCCATCGGATTGAGCTTGACGAAGGGATGCTCTTCCACCGGCCGCGGCTTGAACGATTTGTTCAGCTTGAGCTGCAGGGTGAAGTACTTGAAGATATTGCGGTCGCTCAACACGACGTCGTAGCGGCCGCGGTCCAGGGTCAGCACCTGCAAGGCCTGGTCATTCTGTTCGAAATAATGCCCGGCCTTGCGCACCGCATCGAGCCACTCGGGATAGCGCTTGGCGGCGCCGGCGAAGGAGATGACGGTCAGCCCTTTCAAGTCCTCCGGCCGGCTGATCGCCAGGTGGCGCTCTTTCAGCGTGATGAAGACATTGTCGTAGGTGACGGCTGGATTGCCGTAATACGCACCCCAGGCCGCCATATCTTCGCCCAGGTCCGTCATGGCGGCATCGACTTCGCCCGCCTTGAAGGCAATGGGAATGCGGGCAAACGAGTAGTAGTGCGGCTTGAGCACATGGCCGCGGAAGGCCAGCGCCTCGCGCATCACGTCAAGTTCGATGCCGGAGTCGGTTTCGGGGAAGCAGAACGGCGGGATCTTTTCGCCGAAAGCCATGGACACCTCGGCCGTCTGCGCCGCCCGGGCACACAAAGCCAGCGTGAGTGCGATGGTGAGATGCGCGAGCCAGGACATTGAAGCGCCCCCAGCGGGAGAGGCTGATCTTATCTTTGTACGCCTGGCCGCCGTACAAAGCAATGCCGGGCTGTGGCACTGTCCTGTCCATGCCACAGCCCGGCGTGGCGCAGGTCCGCTAGCGGCGCGCGATCAGCAGGCCGACAATCACGCCGATGGCGGCGCCAGTGGCGACCGACTTCCAGGGATTGTCGTGCACATAATGGTCGGTGGCTTGGGCTGCCATCTTGCCGCGGGCGAGCATGCTGTCTTCCAGCTTCAGCAAGTCGCGCTTGGCGGTGCGCAGCGTGTCTTCAAACTTGGCTTTGACCATGCCCAGGTCGTCGGAATTGGCGGAAGCTGCATTGCGCAGCCAGGTTTCCGCATCCTGCACGGCCTGCTTCAGGTCGGTCATCAACTTTTCACGGGCTTCCGTGCTTTCGTTGTGGCTGTGGCTCTTGCCGTTTGCAACGCCGCCGCCGTTTGGTTTTGCCGTAGTTTGTGGTGTCTGGTCCATGATCGCCTCGTCTCAGTGAACAGCACAGGGGGAATTTCCAGTATAGGTCAGCGCAACGCGTAGTCGAGCGCAATGCCTGCGAAGACAGCGGCGCCGAGGTAATTATTGTGGCGGAAGGCGGCAAAGCAGGGCGCACGCTCGCGGCCGCGGATCAGGAAGTAGTGGTAGACGGCGCAGCCGGCTGCCAGCGCCATGCCGGCCAGGAAGGGCAGGCCCAGGGCGAAATAGTGCCCGACCACCAGCAGGATTGCGAGATGCACGCCGTAGCAGAACATGATGGCGGCGACGTCGAAACGGCCAAAGGTGATGGCGGACGTCTTGATGCCGATTTTCAGGTCGTCGTCGCGGTCGACCATGGCGTATTCGGTGTCGTAGGCCACCGCCCAGAACACATTCCCCGCCAGCAGCAGCCAGGCCACCGGCGGCACCGTGCCTTGCACGGCGGCGAAGGCCATCGGCATGCCGAAGCCGAAGGCGATGCCCAGGTAGGCTTGCGGAATGGCGAAAAAGCGCTTGAAGTAAGGGTAGGTGGCGGCAATGATGAGGGCGGCCACGCTGAGCTGCTTGACCAAGGTGTTCAGCGGCTGGATCAGCAGGAAGGCCGCCAGCGACAGCCCGGCCGCGATGGCCAGCGCTTCCTTGCCGCTGACGCGGCCGCTGGTGATGGGCCGCTCGGCGGTGCGTTTGACGTGCTTGTCGAAGTCCTGGTCGGCGTAATCGTTGACGGCGCAGCCGGCGGAGCGCATCAGGAAGGTGCCGAGCGAGAAGATAATGAGCAGTTTCCAGTCCGGCACGCCGCCGGAGGCCAGCCACAGGGCGGCCAGGGTCGGCCACAGCAGCAATACGGTGCCGATCGGCTTGTCGAGCCGGACCAGGCGGAAATAGAGTTGGAGTTTGCTCAGGGGTGGGGTCGTCGCGTGCATCCCCGCATTTTACTCTGCGTGGCCGTTGAGCATGTGGACGCCCGGCAGCTGGCAGTCGGCGACGGCGGCGACGATGGCGTCGATCGCGGCCTTGCGGGTGAAACTCTTGCGCCAGACGATGACCACGCGGCGGTTCGGCTCCGGGTTCTCGAAATAGCGGAACGCCAGCATGCCATCGCGGCCCTCCATGTCCGGCACCGAGGCGCGCGGCAGCACGGTCAGGCCAATGCCGCTGGCCACCATATGGCGGATGGTCTCCAGCGAAGAGCCTTCGAATGTGCGCTGCATGCCGTTGCCGGGCGAAGAGAAGCGCGCCATTTCCGGGCACACTTCCAGCACCTGGTCGCGGAAGCAATGGCCATTGCCCAGCAGGAGCATGGTTTCGGTCTTCAGGTGCTCCGCCGGGATGGCGCTGCGGCTGGACCAGGGGTGGTTTTTCGGCATCGCCACCACGAAGGGCTCGTCATACAGCGGCTGCACCGACATGCCGTGTTCCGGCAGGGGCAGGGCCATGATGGCGGCATCGAGCTCGCCCTGGCGCAGCATTTCCAGCAGCTTGACGGTGAAATTCTCCTGCAGCACCAGCGGCATCTGCGGCGTGGATTCGATCATGCGCTTGACCAGGGGCGGCAGCAGGTAGGGGCCGATGGTATAGATGACACCCAGCCGCAGGGGCCCGGCCAGCGGGTCCTTGTTCTGCTTTGCCAGCTCCTTGATTGCTGCCGTCTGTTCCAGCACCCGTTCAGCCTGGGCGACGATCTGGGCGCCCAGCGGTGTCACGGAGATTTCCGCCCCGCCGCGCTCAAACAGGACGACGCCGAGTTCGTCTTCCAGTTTCTTAATTGCGACAGAAAGGGTCGGTTGGGCAACAAAACACGCCTCGGCGGCATGGCCGAAGTGTTTCGCTCTGGCAACTGCTACGATATATTTGAGCTCGGTCAGTGTCATGAACCCATTTGAACACAGGTGAATGCCTTGTTGCAATGCCATGAATGGGGGATGGCTCTGGCTATAATGACCAGCAATCCCACATAACGAGGCGAATATGTCTTCCACACTAGGCCACGAAGAAGCCCAGTCATATATCCATAAACTGTTGACAGCAATGCATCAGGTCGGCGGCTCCGACTTGTTCATTTCGGCCGATTTCCCTCCGAGTATCAAATCGCAAGGCTCGATGCGCGCGCTCAGCCAGCAGCGCCTGACCCCGGACGTGACCCGCGCCCTGGCCTACGCCATCATGAACGAAAAGCAGCGCCGCGAGTTCGAGACGGAGCTGGAGTGCAATTTTGCGATTTCGCTGCCGAATGTGTGCCGTTTCCGCGTCAATGTCTTCGTGCAGCAGCAGGCGATCGGCATGGTGTGCCGGACGATTGCCTCCGAAATCCCGAATTTCCAGAAACTGGACTTGCCGGAAGTACTGAAGGAAGTCGTGATGACCAAGCGCGGCCTGGTGCTGGTGGTGGGTGGTACCGGCTCTGGTAAATCGACCTCGCTGGCGGCGATGATCGATTACCGCAACCAGAATTCGGCCGGCCATATCATCACCGTGGAAGACCCGGTTGAATATGTCCACAAGAATAAGAACTGCCTGATTACCCACCGCGAAGTGGGCGTCGATACCCTGTCCTGGCACCATGCGCTGAAAAACACCCTGCGCCAGGCGCCGGACGTGATCCTGATCGGCGAAATCCGCGATACCGAAACCATGGAGCACGCGATTGCGTTCGCCGAGACCGGCCACCTGTGCCTGGGCACCCTGCACGCGAATAATGCGAACCAGACCATGGACCGTATCATCAACTTCTTCCCGGAAGAACGCCGCAACCAGCTGCTGATGGACTTGTCTTCCAACCTGCGCGCCATTGTTTCGCAGCGCCTGATCCGCACCGAAGACGGCAAGGGCCGCAAGGCGGCGATCGAGATCCTGCTGAATACCCCGACCATCGCCGAGATGATCTTCAAGGGGAATTTCCACTCGATCAAAGAGATCATGGCCAAGTCGCGCGAACTGGGCATGTGCACCTTCGACCAGGCCCTGTTCGATCTTTATAATAAGGGCCATATCGGCTATGAAGAGGCCTTGCGCAACGCCGACTCCACCAACGGCCTGCGCCTGCAGATCAAGCTGCATGGCAACCGTCCGCCGCCGGACGCTGCGGCGCCTGCAGCGGCAGCTGCACCGAAATCGTCGGGTGGCCTGAGCATGCAGATCGAGGAAGAAGAGGAAGACGAAGAAGAATGATCGAGTTTGAGAAAAAAATGTGCACACGCGAGGAACTTGCCGCGCGCGTGGCGGCCCTGCCAAAGCCGGTAGTGATGACCAATGGCGTGTTCGACATCCTGCATCGCGGCCACGTGACCTACCTGGCGCAAGCGCGCTCGCTGGGCGCCTCGCTGGTGGTGGCAGCCAATACCGACGCCTCGGTCAAGCGCCTGGGCAAGGGCGATGACCGTCCGCTGAATAATTGCGATGATCGCATGGCCTTGCTGGCGGCGCTGGAATCGGTCAGCCTGGTGGTGCCTTTCGATGAAGACACTGCGCTCGAGGCAGTGCTGCAGGCTCGCCCTGAAATCTATGCCAAGGGCGGCGACTACGATATGACCGCGATCCCGGAAGGGCAGGCGGTGCTGGCTTACGGCGGCAAGGCGGTGGCCATCGATTTCGAGCACGACCGCTCGACCACCAAACTGCTGGCCAAGGTGCGCATGTTTGGAAAATAGGAGGCTGTCATGGCTTTTGGTGTGCTGCTGACCGACGAGGGCGTGGCCGAACTTGGCGCGACGCTGAAGGACTACCTTTCCGACGGACCGGCGGGCAAATTCCTGCCTTGCAAAGAAGCCAGTCCCGACCGCAGCTTCTTCCATCTGATCTCTGAAGCGCGCAATGCCGACGGCGCGATGGTGGAGGTGGAGCTGTACATCCCCAACCGCTACATCAAGCTGGTGATGTCGGGGCTGGAACGCAAGCACATCGGCTTCCTGTGAATTATTGGCGACCTTGCTCCTGCTTTGCGGACGGGAGCCGGGAGGGGGCTCAAATTTTGGGTTCTTACTAAAACGCGCTAATCCTTACTACTTCGCGCTATTTCTCACTATTCAGGCCGATTTTTTTGCGGCGATGGGAACCAATTTGCGTTCGCGGTTTCTAAGAAAAAGCGGTGAAGGGTACTTGGGAAATAGCGCGCTCTAGTAAGCAATTGTGGCAAATAGTGGCGTTTAGTGAAAGCTCATTTTTGGCACGCCTCAGTCAAGAGTAGGCATGGTGTTCTCCAATGCATGGAAGGCGTGGCCGCAGTGCAAAGAGAAACTCAAGACTTAGTTCTGAAGGATGGTGATATTGCCATCCGCCTCAAGAAACGCGTACTTCATCTTCTCCTGCGGGCAGTCAGCTTCGTGCAGTGCCTGTTCGAGGTCGCTCTCGGGAATGTGGTTGCGCCGCAGGGCGTCGTAAAAAATCTTTCCGTCGCGGCCCAGCAACTCGGCGGTGCCTTCGACCAGGTCGGCAGCCTTCTTGCTGCGCGCGGTGATGAAGGCAATCGCCACGTTTAGGGCGACGAGCGTCACCACGACGAGCAGGCCACCCGCAACTGAGTTGTCGCCGCCGGTCAAGCCGGGGGAGACCGATTCGCTCAGCAGCATCACCACCAGCAGGTCGAATGGCGTGAATTGCCCAATGGTGCGCTTGCCGCTCAGCCGCATCATGACCAGCAGCGCGCAATAGACTGCCACGCCGCGCACGATGTATTCCCACCAGGGCAGGTCGAGGTCGAACATCGCAAGCTCCTTTCAGTCGGGTTATACGACATTCCCGCCTGGCCCGGCCACACGCTTCCGCCCGTCAACCCGGCGTTGCCACGCCCAAGCGCTTTACTGTACTATTCGGCCTGGGTGCGCGCGTCCCGCTCGGGAAGCGCGTTAAACGGGAAACCGGTGAAACTGCAAAATGCAGCCATTCCGGTGCAGCCCCCGCTGCTGTAAGCCTGACGACTCCGGCAACAACGCCACTGCGGTAAAACGCGGGAAGGCACTGGAGAAGGATGAAGGCGAGCCAGAATACCGGCCCACATTTAACCAGCACTATTCTCCGGGGTGAAGGGAAGCCGCTGTCGACTGGCTTTCCGTGTATTTGTGTCCCCGGCTCCTGTCGACCGTCCTCTTGATCCCCGTGATGGTGTCCCTATAGACCATTCGACGGGAGGTATCGAATGCACATCATGGAAGGCTTCCTGCCGCCGGCGCACGCCATCGGCTGGGCCGCCGCATCTGCACCATTCCTGGCCTGGGGCCTGCGCAGCATGGGGCGCGGCCTGCATGCACACCCCGAGCGGCGTATGCTGCTGGGGGTTGCCGCCGCATTTGCTTTCCTCCTGTCCGCGCTGAAGCTGCCCTCCGTAACGGGAAGCTGCTCGCACCCGACGGGCGTCGGCCTGGGCGCGCTCCTGTTTGGCCCCGCCGCCATGGTGCCGGTCGGCTTTGTCGTGTTGCTGTTCCAGGCGCTGCTGCTGGCCCACGGCGGCCTGACCACGCTCGGTGCGAACGTGTTCTCGATGGCGATCGTGGGCCCTTTCGTTTCTTACGGCGTGTTCCGCGCAGTGGCGGCAATGGGCATATCGCGCACTGTGGCCGTCTTCCTGGCCGCCTGCCTTGGCGACCTGGCGACCTACGTGACCACCTCCGCGCAACTGGCCTGGGCCTTCCCTGATCCGGTCGCCGGCTTCGGCGTCTCGTTCGCCAAATTCGCAGGCATCTTCGCGTTGACGCAGCTGCCAATCGCCATCAGTGAAGGCCTGCTGACCGTGCTGGTCGTGAATGCGATGGCCCGTTTCAACGCGCACGAACTGCGCCTGCTGCCGGTCATGGCGCTGGCCAAGGGGAAAGCAGCATGAAGGCGCGTACCGGATTGATCTGGCTCACGATCATCATGCTGACGGTGCTGCCGCTGTGGTTCGCCGCCGTGCCATCGGCGGAACCTGGCGGCACAGCGCCCGAGGCCTTCAGCGGCGCCGACGCGCGCGCCCAGCAAGCAATCACCGTCATCGCGCCGGACTACAAGCCGTGGTTCGCTCCCTTGTTTGAGCCGCCAAGCGGCGAAATCGCTTCCTTGCTGTTTGCCTTGCAAGCGGCTTTGGGCGCAGGCGTGATCGGGTTCTGGCTCGGCACGTCGGTGGCGCGCGAGGTCGCGCAAAAGGCTTCGCCGCAGGACGAACGTGAGGATTGACGCAGCAGCCTATGCCTGCCGCTGGCAGGGCGTCGCACCATCCGCCAAGGCATTGTTCGCGCTGGCGGGGATCGCTGCTGCCTGGCTTGCACGCAGTCCGTCTACGCTGGGTATGCTCGCGATGCTGTCAGCCCTGGCCACTCTGGCTGGTGCGCGCGTACCGCTTCGAACCTATTTCGCCGTGGCGCTGGCGCCACTCGGCTTCCTGTCGCTTTCCTGCCTGACGATGCTGGTTACGCCCGCTGCCGGCGGTGGCTGGCAGTGGACGCCGGCGCTGCTTCCCGCTGTCGCAAGCATCGCGATGCGTTCCTTGGCCGTGCTGGCGGCAATACTCGGCCTGATGCTGACCACGCCGATGCCGGACCTGCTGCTTTTGCTGCGCCGCCTGCGCGTTCCGGAACTTCTGCTGGACATGATGGCCCTGTGCTACCGCATGGTGTTCGTGCTGCGCCAGGCATGGGACGAGGGCAGCACGGCGCAGGCCGCGCGCCTGGGCCACAGCGGCTGGCGCCAGAGCTGGCGTTCGATCGGACTCCTGGCAGGCCAGATGGCGGTACAGGTATGGCAGCGTGCTTCGGCACTGCAGAATGCGGCCGATGCGCGCGCATGGCAGGGCAGCCTGCGTTTCCTGCCCGCGTCTTTCCCCAACGCGCGGCGCCAGGTTGCGCTAGCGTTGCTGGCTGGCGCGATCCTGTTGGCCATACCGCTGCGGGACTGGGCATGACTGCGCTGATTGAGCTCGACGCGGTATCGCACACCTTCGCCGATGGCAGCGCGGGCCTGGATGGCTGTTCGCTGACGCTGTCTGGCGGCAGGCGCCACGCACTGCTTGGCGCGAACGGCGCGGGCAAGACTACGCTGCTGCAGCACCTGAACGGCCTGCTGCGCCCCAGCGCCGGACAACTGCGCTGGCGCGGCCATGCCTATGACTACGGCAGGGCGGGACTGAGCGATCTGCGGCGCCGGGTCGGCTTCGTGTTCCAGAATCCGGACCGCCAGCTGTTCTCGGCCCTGGTGGAGGAAGACGTGTCTTTCGGCCCTCTCAACCTCGGCCTGGACGAGGCCACGGTGCGCACGCGCGTCGCCGCGGCGCTCGATGCGGTGGGCCTGGCCGGCTTTGGCCGCCGCCCTGTGCACCAGCTTAGTTTCGGCCAGAAAAAGCGTGTCTGCATCGCTGGCGTGCTGGCCATGGAGCCGGAATTGCTTTTGCTGGACGAGCCGATGGCGGGTCTTGACGCCCCGATGCAGGCCGAGCTCGAGTCCTTGCTGGACCGCCTGGCCGCAGGCGGCGTAACGATCATCCTGTCGACCCACGATATCGACTTTGCGTGGCGCTGGGCCGACCACATCCACATGATGGCAGCGGGCCGCTGCATCGCTTCCGTTCCGGCGCATCAACTGCCCGAGTTAGAGGGCGCGCTGCAGGCAGCCGGCCAGCGCCTGCCGCAGGTATTGGCGATGCACTCCGAGCTGGTGGCGCGCGGGACGCTTCCCGCCGGCGCCGCGCCACGCTGCATGGACGCTTTGCTTGCCGCGCTGCGCGCCCAGCCCACAGAACTTTCAGGAGAACTTCAAGTATGACTACCGGCAAGGTATGGTTCGTCGGCGCCGGTCCCGGCGATCCCGAACTGATCACCGTCAAAGGGCAGAAACTGTTGGCGCAAGCGGGCGCCGTCTTGTTCGCTGGCTCGCTGGTCGACCGCGCGGCCACGCTGTATGCGCCGCCCGGCTGCGTAATCCGCGATTCGAAAGACATGACGCTCGAAGAAATGACGGCATGGCTCATCGAACAGACTCGCGTCCACGCCACCGTGGTGCGCCTGCAGACCGGTGACCCGGGCCTGTATGGCGCGCTGATCGAGATGGCGCAACCGCTGGTCGCCGAAGGCATCGAATGGGCCGTGGTGCCCGGCGTGTCGTCGGCCATGGCCTCGATGGCCGCAGCCGGCGAGTCAATGACCCTGCCCGAAGTGACGCAAAGCGTGATCTTCACCCGTGTCGAGGGCCGCACCCCTATGCCGGAAGGCGAAGACCTGGCCAGCCTGGCGGCACACCGCACCACGCTGTGCATCTTCCTGTCGATCACCCTGATGTACAAGGTCGAGGCGGCGCTGCGCGCGGCCGGCTGGCCGGAGGACGCGCCCATGCTGGTAGTGCACAAGGCCAGCTGGCCGGGTGAGGAGAAGATCCTGCGCGGCACTTTGGCCGACATCAAGCAGCGCTGCCGTGAAGCCGGCGTCGCGAGCCAGGCCATGATCGTCGCCAGCCCGACGCTGGGCGCACTGCACTGGGAAACCCTGGTGCGCTCCAAATTGTACGACCCAACTTTTACCCACCGTTTCAGAAAGGCCAGCGCATGAACCAAGCAATCATGATGCCAGCAATCAAATCCGCGAGCGACACCATCCTCGTCGTCGGCCATGGCTCCCGTGAGGATTCAGGCAACCAGGAGATCCGCGACTTCGTGGACATGTGGCGCGCGCGCCGTCCGGACTGGCGCATCGAGCTGTGCTTCATCGAGTTCGCGCCGCCGGAGCTGAACGCCAGCCTGTTGCAAGTGGGCGCCAATTCGCGCCGCGTGCTGGTGGTGCCGCTGATCCTGAACGCGGCCGGCCACGTCAAGATGGAGATCCCTGAGGCCATCGAACAAGCGCGCATTGCCCGCCCTCAGACCGAATTCCTGCTGGCGCCGCACCTGACCGCTTGCGATCCGATCCTGGCCATCCTTAAACGCCGCCTGCGCAAGGCCATGGGTTCGCTCGACATGCCGGATCCGACTACCACCGGCGTGGTGGTGCTGGGACGCGGTTCCTCGGACCGTGGCGCCAATGGCGAAATGGCGAAGATGGCGCGCTGGCTGCTGGAGGAGGGCGACCATGAGCTGGTTGACCTGGCCTTTACCGGCATTACCTGGCCGCGCCTCGAGAAAGTCGTGCAGCGCCAAGTGCTGCTGGGCATGCGCCAGGTTGTCGTGCTGTCGTATTACCTGTACACCGGCACGCTGATGCAGCGTATTCATCGTCAGGTGGAGCATCTGCGCGTGCAGTACCCGCAAGTGCGCTTTGTCAGCACTGAGCATTTCGGTTTCGAAAAAGAGATCTTCGAGCTGATGGACCAGCGCGTGGAAGACCTGCGCGCCGGCGTGCCGGATAGCCGCCTGCCTTGCGATGGATGCAGCTATCGTGAAATCGCGCACGATTTGGGCCACGGCCACTCGCATGCCCATACGCATGATCATAGTCAGCCGCACGATGCAGCCCACGCTCACGCTCACGGCCACGACCATGCGCATGACCATGCCCACGCGCACGACTGCGGCCATGATCACAGCCACGAGCACGGCCATACGCATGCGCACTCGGAGGCCAGCCCGGCATGAGCACCATCAATACCGTCACCGAGCAACTGACCCGCGCCGGCCAGGCCATCGAGCATGACAGCTTCGCGATCATCGATGCGGAGGTCGGCTCGCATACCTACACGGAGTCGCAATGGCCGATCGTGCGCCGCATGATCCACGCCAACGCGGACTTCGACTTCAACGGCCTGACCGACTTCCACCCGGCAGCGGTGCGGCAAGGCATCGCCGCCATGCTGTCCGGCGCCACGCCGGTGGTGGCAGACGTGGAAATGATCTGCTCCGGCCTGTCGCAACCGCGCCTGGCGCACTTCGGCATGAAAACCCACCAGTTCATCAGCGACGCCGACGTGATCGAAGCCGCGAAGCTGGAAGACACCACACGTGCGGTGCAAGCCATGCGAAAAGCCCACCGCCTTGGGCTGCTGGAGGGCGCCATCGTCGGCATCGGCAATGCACCGACTGCGCTGATCGAGCTGGTACGCCTGATCCGCGAAGAGGGCGTGCGCCCTGCGCTGGTGGTCGGCATGCCGGTCGGCTTCGTGTCCGCCGCCGAGTCCAAGGACCTGATGGCCGAACTGGCGGAAGTGCCATGGATCGTGATCCGAGGCCGCAAGGGCGGCTCTACCCTGGTGGTGGCGGCCCTGCACGCGCTGCTGGCGCTGGCCGAAGCAAAACAGAAAGCGGAACAGGCATGAAGGAAAAGGCAGCGGCCGAACGCGGGACACGCACCGGTTTCACGACCGGCGCCTGTTCCGCCGCCGCCGCACGCGCCGCGGTAATCGGCATGGCGACCGGCCAGGTGCCCGGCGAGATCGAAAGCCTGCTGCCCAACGGCAGCCGGGTGCGTTTCGCCGTGCAGGACGGCCGCTGCGACGCACGGTCGGCGCACGCCATGGTGGTCAAATTCGCCGGTGACGACCCGGATTGCACCGACGGTGCGCACCTGACCGTCGACCTGCGCCTGTTGCCCGGCGAGGCCGGCAGCGTTACCTTTGTGGCCGGCGACGGCGTCGGCACCGTCACCATGCCCGGCCTCGGCCTGGAAGTGGGCGGCCCGGCCATCAACCCTGTCCCTCGCCGCAATATCGCCGATAACCTGCGTGAAGCGGCGCCCATGCTGTTGCAGGAGCACGGCATCGAAGTCACCATCAGCGTGCCGGACGGGCAGGTGATGGCCAAGAAGACGACCAATGCGCGCCTTGGCATCCTGGGCGGCATCAGCATCCTCGGCACCACCGGCATCGTCAAGCCATACTCCACGGCCGCCTGGCGCGCCAGCGTGGTGCAGGGCGTGCAGGTGGCGGCGACCACCGGCCATGAAGTGGTGGCGCTGACCACAGGCGGCCGCACCGAAACATTCGCCATTGCCACCATGCGCGCCGAACGCCCGGAATTGCCGTCCGCCTGCTTCGTGCAGATGGGCGACTTCCTGCGCTACGCGCTGGACGAGGCGGCGTCGCAGCGTATCGGCCTCGTCGTGCTGGCCGTCATGGTCGGCAAGCTGACCAAGATCGCTCAGGGTGAAACCATCACCCACGCCAACCGCAGCGAGGTCGATACCGACCTGGTGGCGGAGATCGCGCGCCGCATTGGCGCCACGCCTGAAGATTGCGCCGCCATCGCCGCAGCGGAAACGGCGCGCTTTGGCGCAGAACTGATGGTCGAACGCGGCCTGGGCGACGCCTTCCATCACACATTGGCGCAAGCCGCCATCGATACCCTGACCGCGCCCGAACGCTATGGCCGGGCCTTCCAGCTGCGCGTGCTGGTCTGCGATTTCAGCGGCAACCAGGTGGCAGACGTCTGGTCGGCACCGGCCCTGCCGCAAGAACGCGCCGCCGGCGCAAGGCGCATCGGCATCGACCACATCCTCGACATCGAACCCGAACCAAGTCCCGAATAAAAATATGGATACCAGTGTCATTGACCCCAATCCCTGCCGAGTGATCGGCGTACTGGACGACGGCGCCGCCAGCCTGAACGCCACTGCGCTGGCCTTGCTGCGCAGTGCCGATGTTGTGATCGGCGGCGCGCGCACCCTGGCGCTGCTGAAAAACGAATTCAAGTCCGGGGCCTTATGCCGCGACCTGACCGGCCAATTGAAGCAAGTGCCGGAATGGGTGCGCGCCGCGCGTGCCGACAACCTGTGCTGCGTGGTGCTGGCGACGGGCGACCCGCTGTGCCACGGCATCGCGCCTTACCTGGCGCAGCATCTGTGCGTGCAGGCGCTGGACATCCTGCCCAACCTGTCGACGCTGCAGCTGGCCTGCGCGCGCATTGGCCTGGCCTGGCAGGATGCCCGCATCGTCTCGGTGCATGCGCGCGACGCGGGCGAATGGTCGCGCGGCGCAACGCCCGGCCACGGCCTTTATGCACTGGCTCAGGCCTTGCGCCAGCATTCGCGCCTGTTGGTACTGACCAGTCCTGACAACAGCCCTGACCGCATTGCTCGGCTGCTGCTGGCCGAGGGCCTGGGCGACGACTTCCATATGGCGGTGGCGGAAAACCTCTTGCAGCCGGAAGAACGCGTACTTGCCGAACTTAGCCCGCACGAGGCGGCGGGCATGCGCTTCGCCGCCCTGAACGTGGTGCTGCTGTGGCGCGTGACGCCGATGGCAAACCGCGTGCGCTTTGGCCTGGCGGACGCGGAGTTCGAGCAGCGGCAGCCGGAGAAGGGCCTGATCACCAAGCAGGAAGTGCGCGCCGTGAGCCTGGCGCGCCTGCAACTGCGCTCCGATAGCGTGGTGTGGGACATTGGCGCCGGTTCCGGTTCAGTGGGCCTGGAAGCGGCGCGCCTGTGCCCACAGGGCCACGTCTTCGCCATCGAAAAGAACGAGGAAGATTGCGCCATCGCGGGCCGCAACCATGCTGCCTTCGGCCTTTCCAACTACAGCCTGTACCACGCCAAGGCGCCTGAAGGCCTGGACGCCTGGCCCGACCCGGACGCTGTCTTCATCGGCGGTTCCGGTGGCGAACTGGGCGGCCTCATTACCGGCATCCTGCGCCGCCTACGCGCCAACGGCACCCTGGTGATGAATTTCGTCACGCTGGAAAACCTCGCCACTGCAACAGCCGCGCTGCAGGCGCTGGAAGGCGAGGGGGTGAGCTGGGACGTGCTGCAGCTGCAAGCGGCGCGCAGCAAGCCAATCCTGCACATGCACCGCATGGCGGCCGAAAACCCGGTGTGGATCGTTTGCGCCCGTCGCGTGGGAGGCCCGGCATGACTGGCACCTTGTGGGGCATCTCCCTCGGTCCCGGCGATCCGGGCCTGATCACGCGCGCCGCCTGGGCAGCGCTGCAGCGGCGTGATGCGATCTGGGTCTATCCAGCCCGTAGCGGCAAGACGCCGAGCTACGCCTTCGACATCGCCCAGCGCTCCGGCGTCGAGCCGCCGGAGCAACATCAAACGCTGCTGTTCCCGATGACGCACGACGGCGAAAAGCTGGCCCGCGCCTGGCTAAAGGCCGCCGAGACCGTGCTGCCCTGGCTCCTCGCGGGCCGCGACGTGCTGTTCCTGGTCGAGGGCGACGCCAGCACCTATGCCACCTTCGGCCACCTGGCGCGCACCGTGCGCGCATTGGACGAGCGGGTACCGGTGCAGGTGATCGCCGGCGTCAACTCCTTTACCGCCGCCTGCGCCGATGTGCCGGTGCCGTTCGCGGAACAGGACGACACGGTGGCCATCGTGCCGGCCGCATACGGCGTCAGCGCCGTCGACCGGCTGCTGCCGGATTTCGACACCCTGGTACTGATGAAGGTGAAACCCCTGCTTGATGAACTGATCGACTGGCTGGAACGGAAGGATTTGCTGGCCGGCGCCCACTTCATCGAACGCGTCGGCGCGCCGGACGAGCGCCGTTTCAGCGCAGGCGACATTCTGGCGCTGCGCGGGACCAAGGTCAGCTACCTGTCGCTGCTGATCGTCAAGCACGGACACCGCATCCGCGGCGAACGCATCAAGGGCTGCCTGAAAAAGGAAAGCCCGCAACCTACTTCCCTGGAGACTGCATGAGCAGCGTAACCCTCACCGAAACCATTGCACCGCGCCTTTGCCTGGTTGCCATCACCAAGCACGGCGCCGCGCAGGCAGCCCGCCTTGCCATCGACCTCCCCGGCGCCGACATCTGCACTTCCGCCAAGTTCGCAGCGCAATTTGCTGAGCTGCCGAACAAGGTGCGTGCCTACGACGGCGCCCTGCGCGACGAAATCGGCCCCCTGTTCGAAGGCTACGACCAGATCGTGTTCTTCGTCTCACTGGGCGCTGTGGTGCGCCTGATCGCTCCGCACCTGCGCAGCAAGGATGAAGACCCGGGCGTGATCGTGGTCGATGACGCCGGCCAGTTCGTGATTCCCGTGCTGTCCGGCCACGTCGGCGGCGCGAATGAATGGAGCGAGCGCGTGGCCGACCTGATCGGCGCGGCGCCTGTGCTGACCACCGCGTCGGACGTCGGCCGCACCATCCCTGTCGACATCCTGGGCCGCCACCTTGGCTGGCGCGTGGAAGCGCCGAAGATCAACATTACCCGCGTCTCCGCCCACGTTGTGAACGGCGAACCAATCGCCTTCGTGCAAGAAGCGGGCAGCCCTGACTGGTGGACCCGCCCGACGCCGCTGCCGGAAAACATCCACTGCTTTACGCATTTCGACGAAGTGCTGCAGGAGCGTTACGCCGCCGTGCTGTGGGTGACGCACGCCGACGTGCCTGCAGAACGCTGGACATCGCTGCATGAACGCCTGGTGGTGTACCGGCCGCCGCTGGAAAACGCGGCATGACTGAATTCACCGTAGGACTGGGCTGCGACCGCGGCGCTGCGCTGCAAACCGTGCGCGATGCGGTTGGCTGCGCGCTGGCGGAGGCCGGCGCGCTGCCGGGACAGGTCGTGGCTGCGGCCAGCATCACGCTCAAAAGCGACGAAGCGGCGCTGCTCGCGTTCGCGCAAGAGCATGGCTGGCCGCTGCACTTTTATGCGCCCGAGGAACTGGCCGTGGTGCCTGTGCCGAATCCCTCCGAAACTGTGCGCCGCTACACTGGGACGCCTTCGGTGAGCGAAGCGGCCGCGCTGCTGGCGGCGGGGCCGGAAACCCCGATGACCGCACTCGTGGTCGAAAAATTCAAACTGAGGGGCGTGGACAACCGCAACGTCACCGTCTCGATCGCAAGGAAAATCAAATGAATACTGAAGCTACCGCAAGCGCGGGCAAGATCATGCTGGTGGGGATTGGCCCTGGCAGCGTGGACCACATGACGCAACGTGCGCGCGACGCCATCGCCGAAGCCGACGTGGTGATTGGCTACGTCACCTACATCAAGCTGGTGGCTGACCTGATCGAAGGCAAGGAAATCATCCGCAAGTCGATGACCGAGGAACTGGATCGCGCCGTCAGCGCACTGGAAGCGGCGCGCGCCGGTAAGAAGGTGGCGCTGATTTCGTCAGGAGACGCCGGCGTGTACGGCATGGCCGGCCCGACTTACGAAGTGCTGTTCCAGTCCGGCTGGACGCCTGACGATCCGGTGCAGGTCGAAATCATTCCCGGTGCTTCAGCGCTGAACAGCTGCGCCGCCCTGGTCGGCGCGCCGCTGACCCACGACTTCTGCGCGATCTCCCTGTCGGACCTTCTGACGCCATGGCCGACCATCGCGCGCCGCCTGGACGCGGTGGCGATGGCGGACTTCGTGGTGGCGCTGTACAACCCGAAAAGCGGCCGCCGCACGCGCCAGATCGTGGAAGCGCAGCGCCTGTTCCTGCGCCACCGCCGCCCGGACACCCCGGTGGCCATCGTCAAGAGCGCCTACCGCCGCCGCGAGAACATTGTCTTCACAACGCTCGACAGCATGGCCGACGCCGACATCGGCATGCTCAGCACCGTTTTGATCGGCAACAGCAACACCTTCGTGCGCGATGGGCTGATGGTTACGCCGCGCGGCTACGCCAACAAATACGATATGCTGGATGGCGGTGCGACGCGCGAAGGCGAACGCGCCGGCCGTTCGCTGTCCACCGGTTTGCTGGGCTGGCTCGATACGCTGCGTGCCGAACACGAAGATGGCGCCAGCATCGAAGCCCTTGCGGCGCAATACCGCCTGCCGCCCGATTACATCCGCTCGACTTTGGAAGAGCCGTGGGAAGCAGAAGCCAGCAACGCAGCCGAGGAGAGCGAAGCATGAGCGGCGAAGACACTCCGGTAAAGCCGAAGATCGGCAGCTACAACCGCCACCTGCTGGTCTGCACCGGTCCGCGCTGCACGGCCGATGGCCAGTCGCAGGCGCTGTTCGACAGCCTGGGCGACAAATTCAAGGCGGCAGGCCTGAACGAAGGCGACCTGCGCGTGAAGCGCAGCCGGGTAAGCTGCTTTGCCGCCTGCAAGGGCGGGCCGATCGTTTGCGTCCAGCCCGATGGCACCTGGTATTACAATGTCACCCCCGACAATATGGACCGCATCATCGACCAGCACCTGTGCAACGGCGAAAAGGTCGAGGAACTCGTGTTCCACCAGCAGTGAGAGCAAATTGAAAAGCAGTTTTGAAGCGGCGGAAATCGATGCCGTCTACCGTGCGATTGCCGAACGGCGCGATGTGCGGCATTTCGTACCGGGCCCGGTCGATGAGGATTTGCTGGCGCGCCTGCTGTCTGCCGCGCATCAGGCGCCAAGCGTTGGCCTGATGCAGCCCTGGCGTTTCATTCGTATCCGGAGCACTGAACTGCGCCAGCAGATCCACGCGCTTGTGGAAGAGGAGCGCCAGGCCACAGCCGCAGCGCTCGGCGAACGCAACGCGGAATTCATGCGCCTGAAAGTGGAAGGCATACGCGATTGCGGCGAGGTGCTGGTTGCTGCACTGATGGACCAGCGCGAAAAGCACGTCTTCGGCCGCCGCACCATTCCGGAAATGGACCTGGCTTCGGTAGCCTGCGCCATCCAGAACATGTGGCTCGCTTCGCGCGTGGAAGGGCTGGGCATGGGATGGGTATCGCTGTTCGACCCGGACAAGCTGGCGTCCTTGCTGGGCATACCGGAAGGCGGCAAGCCTGTTGCCGTGATATGCCTCGGCCACGTCGCCGGCTTTTATCCGAAGCCGATGCTGGAGCTGGAGGGATGGGCCATGCGCGGCAAGCTGGAAGATCTTGTTGCTACGGACCGCTGGCCCTACGTATAATTCCCACCGTTTGGTGCCCCGCGCGCGTTCATGCGCGCAGTTAAACGGGAAACACATGGCCGCGCTGCTTCAGCCGGCAGGCCAGGGTGTGCTGCCCCCGCAACGGTAAGCAAGCGTCGTCGCCCGACGACAGGCCGACTCGATAAGCCACTGTGCCGCAGGCATGGGAAGGCAAGCCGGTCAGACTTGCCAGCCCGGATACCGGCCAGACAGGTGGTGCGTGCATCGGCAACGGTGCATGCGCTGTTCGGTCGCGCTCACGGGGAGGTGGGCGGGATTGCCGATTCAATCATCCAACATGAAAAAAGCAACGATCCCCCTGATCGCGGGGGCGCTGTGCGCTGCCGTGCAGGCACAGGCACAAGAGCAGGAAACATCCAACACGGTCCACGTTGTAGGCCATTACCAAAATGCAGTAGGCAGCTCCGACGCGTCCAGCGAAGGCACCATTACCGCGAAACTGATCGCCAATCGCCCCGCTTTGCGGCCCGGTGAAATCCTGGAATTCGTGCCGGGCATGATCGTCACGCAGCACAGCGGCGACGGCAAGGCGAACCAGTATTACCTGCGCGGCTTCAACCTTGACCATGGCACCGACTTTGCCACGTTCGTCGACGGCATGCCGGTCAATATGCGCAGCCATGCCCATGGCCAGGGCTACACGGACCTGAATTTCCTGATCCCGGAACTGGTCAACAAGATCCATTACCGGAAAGGCCCTTACTACGCCGACGAGGGAGACTTCGCTTCGGCCGGGGCGGCGCATATGAGCCTGGCCGACAAGCTGGCTGAACGGAGCGCGTCGCTGGCGGTGGATGGGGATGGTTATCGCCGCGGCCTGCTGGCCGGTTCCGACGGCGTGGGCGGCGGCAACCTGCTGTACGCGCTGGAACTGGGCCACAACGACGGCCCGTGGCAGATGCCCGAAGCATTCCACAAGGCGTCCGGTGTGCTGCGCTACAGCGCCGGCAACGGCGCCGAGCGCTTCAGCGTGACGGCCATGGGCTACAAGGCCGGCTGGCGTGCCACCAGCCAGATTCCGCTGCGTGCCGTTCAGGATGGACGCCTGGACGAATTCGGCGCCGCCGATCCAAGCGACGGCGGGCGCACCTCGCGCTACAGCCTTTCCACGGAATGGCGCAAGCGCGGCGAGGGCACGCTGACGGAGGCGCATGCCTATGCCGTACGCTCCGAACTGTCGCTGTACAACGACGTGACCTATTTCCTGGACGATCCCGTCAACGGCGATCAGTTCCTGCAGCATGAGCGGCGCACCATGACGGGTTTCGACCTGTCCCATACCTGGTTTGGGCAGTTCGCGGGCAGGCAGATGGAAAATGCGGTCGGCTTGCAGGGACGTTTCGACCGCATCGCGCCGCTCGGGCTGTTCGCAACCACGCAGCAGCGCCTTCTGCATCCAATCGCAGAATCGCGCGTGTCGGAGGGAAGCCTGGCGGCCTGGATCCAGAACACGGTGCAATGGACGCCTTGGCTGCGCTCCGTCGCCGGCCTGCGTTATGACCGCTACCGCTTCGTTGTCGACAGTTCGATTGCGGAGAACAGCGGCAAGGCGAACGGCCATGTGGCCTCGCCCAAGCTGGCCCTCGTACTGGGGCCATGGGATCGGACGGAATTCTTCGTCAACTACGGCGAGGGTTTCCACAGCAACGATGCGCGGGGGACGACGGCGCGCCTGGCGCCGCGCGAGCGAGAACCGGTCGATCCGGTCACGCCGCTGGTCAAGACGCGCGGTGCTGAAATCGGTGCGCGCAGTGAAATGGTGACGGGGCTGCAAAGCTCGGTGGCGCTGTGGCGTTTGCGCTCCGGGTCGGAACTGGTGTTCTCCGGCGATGCGGGCGATACGGCGCCGAGCCGCGCCAGCAAGCGTTCCGGCATCGAGTGGAACAACCACTACGCGGCCACCAGCAACCTGCTGCTGGACCTGGACCTGGCTTATTCACGGGCGCGCTACACGGAATTCGATCCGGCCGGTGACCGCGTGCCTGGCGCGGTGGAAAAGGTGGCTTCGTTCGGGGCGACAGTGAACGATGTCGGCCCGTGGTCGGGCGCGTTCCAGCTGCGCTATTTCGGACCGCGCCCGCTGATTGAAGACAACAGCGTCCGCTCGTCCAGCACCACCATCGCCTACTTGCGCGCCAGCTACCGCTTCGACCGCCGCTGGCAGTTGACGGCCGACGTCTTCAATCTGTTCGACCGCAGGGTGAGCGATGTCGACTACTACTATGCTTCGCGCCTTGCCGGCGAACCGGCGGAGGGAGTGGCCGACATTCACTTCCACCCGGGCGAGCCGCGCACGCTGCGCCTGATGCTGCGCGCGGTGTTCTGAGTGTCTCAGGCGCCGCCGGCGTAGCCGTGCTGGCGCCAGGCCTCGAATACCACCACGGCCACCGTGTTGGAGAGATTGAGGCTGCGGTTGCCCGGCATCATGGGCAGGCGGATACGTTGTTCGGTAGGGAAGGATTCGCGGAACTCCGGCGCCAGGCCGCGGGTTTCGCTGCCGAACACGAAGACGTCGCCGGGCTGGAACGCCAGTTCGGCGAATGGACGCGAGCCGTGCGTGGTCATTGCGAACATGCGGCTCGTGTCGGGCTTCACGTCGGCCAGGAAGGCGGCCCAGTCCTTGTGCACCTTCATCTGGGCGGACTCGTGGTAATCCAGGCCGGCGCGGCGCATCTTGGCGTCGTCGAGCGGGAAGCCGAGCGGCTCGATCAGGTGCAACTGGGCGCCGGTGTTGGCGCACAGGCGGATCACATTGCCCGTATTCGGCGGGATTTCCGGGTTGACCAGCACTACATGAAACATTGCTTCTCCTAATTCGTATTCGGGGGCGTGCGGGCGAACACATAGTTCGTCACGCGCGCTGCGCCATAGCGCTTGAGCGTTGCGGCCAATTCCTGCAGCGTTTGGCCGCTGCTCATGACGTCGTCCACCAGGCCGATATGCCGCCCTTCGACAAGCGCCCGGTCGGGGATGGCGAAGGCACGGGCCATGTTTGCCTGGCGGGCGCCGTGCGGTGTGCTGCTTTGGGCCGACGTTTCGCGCACGCGCACGGCGAGTCTGGCATGGACGGCGATGCCGAGGGCTTTGCCAAGCGGACGGGCGATTTCCAGCGCCTGGTTGAAACCGCGTTCGGACAAGCGTTGCAGGCCAAGAGGCACGGGGCAGAGCAGGGCCGGGCGCGGAAGGTGCGGCTCGCTGGCCTCGGCCTCGGACCTCAGCACCGCGTCGGCCAAGAGGCCGCCGAACAGGCGCGCCAACGCAAGCTGGCGGGCGAATTTTAACTGAAGGACGAGCCGGTCGACCGGCAGCGCATAGTCGGCCGCCACGAATGTCGCGTCAAAAGCCGGACGCTCCGTCTGGCAGCGCCCGCACGGTACCAACTGCCCGGGTGCGGCGGCAGGCGGCAAAGGATTAGCGCAGATGGGGCAGCGGGGAACCGCGGCGGCAAAGAACTGGCAGTGACAGCCGGGGCAGAGCAGGGTGGGCCCGCCGGCGCCGCACAGCACGCAATTACAGGGTAACAGGGCCGCCAACAGCCGACCGGCAAAAGCTCCAGCCATCGCAAATCCCCGCGAACGAGTAAACTGCCCGGATTATCCCACTAAGAACACGTATTAAATATGCAAGCCCCAGCAAAACCGCCGAAATTAAGCGCTCCTATTGACCTGGATCGCGTCCGCGCCATGTTTGCCGACCCGGCCCGCGTGGCCGAGTCCGATTTTCTGCGGCGCGAGATCGCCGGCCGCATGCACGAACGCCTGCAATTGGTCAAAGTGAATCCGCTGCGCGTAATGGACGCCGGATGCGGAACCGGCCCCGACCTGCCAGTCTTGCAAAAAAGCTATCCCGCTGCCCAGATCCTCGGTGTCGACACTTCCCCAGCGATGATCGCCGCCGCCCGCGGCCAGGCTGCCAAATCGGGCCTGAGCCAATTGATTGGCAAATTATTACCAGCAAAATCGGGCATTGACTACCTGTGCGCCGATATGGCCGACCTGCCGCTGGCACGAAACAACGTGGACCTGGTCTGGTCTAATCTTGCGCTTCACTGGCATCCGCAGCCGGACCGCGTGTTCGCGGAATGGCACCGCGTATTAAAAGTAGGCGGCCTGCTGATGTTCTCCTGCTTCGGCCCGGACACCTTGCAGGAATTGCGCACCGCCTTCGCCGACGTCGACCTGGCGCCCCACACGCTGCCTTTCGTCGACATGCACGATTTCGGCGACCAGCTGGTGGAAGCCGGCTTCGCCGAGCCGGTGATGGATATGGAAAAGATAACAGTCACCTATGACACGGCCGAAAAGCTGCTCGCTGACGCCCGCGCCCTGGGTGGCAACCCGCTGCAGACGCGCCGCAAGGGATTGTTGGGAAAGCAAGCCTACCAGCGCATGCTCCAAGGCCTGGAAAAACAGCGTCGCGCCGACGGTAAGCTGGCCCTGACGTTCGAGGTGATCTACGGCCACGCCTTCCGTCCGGCGCCGCGGGTCACCAGCAGCGGGGAGGCGATCATCCGTTTTGATCTGCCAAGGAAGCCTAAAAAATAGGCAAAGAAGGGCGAAGATGCCAGTGACTAGCACAACACAAGGGCGTCTGCCCTTGATGTAGAACATGTTCACTAGGTATAATCATTGACTAATTTTGCCAATAAATCGCCCAGCCGAACGCAACCAGACGGTCCGGGCAGGCAAACTAGCTTCTGATGATATTGGTCATCGTCAGTGATTTTCAAGGTTCCAGCACAGTTCGGTCGCGATTTTTCGCACGGGGCAGGCTAGGGACCTTTAGGTGTTTAGCGTGCGGCGGGGTCGCAGTTCGGCGGACCCGGCGTACAAAAATTTTCTTTATTTTTGGGTGGTTGGGGAAAACATGAAACTTGCGAAGCGACTTCAATCGTTGATGCTCGGCTTGGCCGTTACCGCCGCAGCGATGCCGGCGTGGGCCGAGCCTGCGGCGACAGCGGCTAAGGACTACAAGACCGCGACCGGTGCAACCGGCGGTCCGATGGTGCACCAGCTGAACCTGCAGGCTCCTGCAACAAAGATCGCTGAAAGCATCTACGATCTGCACACCATGATGATGTGGATCATTATGGTGATCTTCGTCGCCGTGTTCGGCGTGATGTTCTACTCGATCTTCAAGCACCGCAAGTCGGTTGGCCACAAGTCCGCTTCCTTCCACGAGTCCACCGCAGTTGAAATCGCCTGGACCGTTGTGCCTTTCCTGATCGTTATCGGTATGGCACTGCCAGCGACCAAGACCGTGGTCGCCATGAAAGACACCTCCAACGCCGACATCACCATCAAAGCCACCGGCATGCAGTGGAAATGGGGCTATGACTACCTGAAGGGCGAAGGCGAAGGCATTTCCTTCATCTCCAACCTGTCCACCCCACGCTCGCAAGTGGGCAACCCGGGCGAAGCGCCGACCGAACAGCGCGGCGAAAACTACCTGATGGAAGTGGATAACGAAGTGGTCGTGCCAGTTGGCAAGAAGGTCCGTATCGTGACCACCGCCAACGACGTGATCCACGCCTGGATGATCCCAGCCTTCGGCGTGAAGCAGGATGCGATTCCTGGCTTCGTGCGCGATACCTGGTTCAAAGCTGAATACACCGGTACTTTCCGCGGCAACTGCGCTGAACTGTGCGGTAAAGAGCACGCATTCATGCCTATCGTGGTCAAAGTCGTGACCGCCGAAGAGTACACCGCCTGGGTCGAAGGCAAGAAGAAGGAAATGGCTGCCCTGGCAGACGATCCGAACAAGACCTGGACCATCGACGAACTGAAGACCAAGGGCGAAAAAGTCTACACCGCTAACTGCGCGGTCTGCCACCAGGCAACCGGCAAGGGCGTGCCAGGCGCATTCGCTGCCCTGGACGGTTCGCCAGTCGTGACCGGCCCTAAAGCCGAGCAAATCCACGTTCTGCTGAATGGTAAGAAATCGGGCAAGTTCCCATCCGAAATGCCGGCATGGAAGCAACTGTCCGACACCGATATCGCGGCTGTGATCACCTACACCCGCAACACCTGGTCGAACAAGCCAGCGGAAAACATCGTCCAGCCAGCCGAAGTTGTGGCTGCTCGCGCCAAGTAATTAGGAGCATTACATGAGCACTATCGATCACGCACACGATCACGCCCACGGCGATCACGATCACGCACACGATCACCCACACGGCCTGAGCCGTTGGCTGTTCGCGACCAACCACAAGGACATCGGTACCCTGTACATGTGGTTCTCGTTCATCATGCTGCTGTCCGGCGGCGTGCTGGCACTGATGATCCGTACCGAGCTGTTCAAGCCGGGCCTGCAGTTCTTCCAGCCTGAGTTCTTCAACCAGCTGACCACCATGCACGGCCTGGTGATGGTGTTCGGCGCCATCATGCCGGCCTTCGTCGGCTTCGCCAACTGGATGATCCCGCTGCAGATCGGCGCATCCGACATGGCGTTCGCCCGCATGAACAACTTCTCGTTCTGGCTGCTGCCTCCTGCAGCGATCCTGCTGGCCGCTTCCTTCTTCGTGCCTGGCGGCGCGACCGCAGCCGGCTGGACCCTGTACGCTCCGCTGTCGACCCAGATGGGCGTCGGCATGGACATGGGTATCTTCGCCATGCACATCATGGGTGCATCGTCGATCATGGGCTCCATTAACATCATCGTCACCATCCTGAACATGCGCGCTCCTGGCATGACCCTGATGAAGATGCCGATGTTCTGCTGGACCTGGCTGATCACCGCCTACCTGCTGATCGCTGTGATGCCGGTTCTGGCAGGCGCCATCACCATGACCCTGACCGACCGTCACTTTGGTACCTCCTTCTTCAACGCCGCTGGCGGCGGTGACCCGGTCATGTACCAGCACATCTTCTGGTTCTTCGGTCACCCAGAGGTGTACATCATGATTCTGCCGGCCTTCGGTATCGTGTCGCAGATCATTCCAGCATTCGCTCGCAAGCAGCTGTTCGGCTACGCTTCGATGGTGTACGCAACCGCATCGATCGCGATCCTGTCGTTCATCGTTTGGGCCCACCACATGTTCACCACCGGTATGCCGGTGACCTCGCAGCTGTTCTTCATGTACGCAACCATGCTGATCTCCGTGCCGACCGGCGTGAAGGTCTTCAACTGGATCGCGACCATGTGGAAAGGCTCGATGACATTTGAAACCCCGATGCTGTTCTCGGTTGGCTTCATCTTTGTGTTCACCATGGGCGGCTTCACCGGCCTGATGCTGGCAGTGACCCCGGTCGACATCCAGCTGCAAGATACCTACTACGTTGTGGCGCACTTCCACTACGTTCTGGTGGCAGGTTCCCTGTTCGCGCTGTTCGCAGGCTTCTACTACTGGGCTCCTAAGTGGACTGGCCACATGGTGAACGAAACCATGGGCAAGACCCACTTCTGGCTGTCGCTGATCACCTTCAACATCACCTTCTTCCCAATGCACTTCCTGGGTCTGGCCGGTATGCCGCGTCGTTACGCTGACTACCAGGCACAGTTCACCGACTTCAACATGATCGCGTCGATCGGCGCCTTCGGTTTCGGTCTGTCCCAGGCATTCTTCCTGTTCGCTGTGGTCCTGCCGACCATCCGCGGCGGCAAGAAAGCTGAAGCGAAGCCATGGGATGGTGCTGAAGGCCTGGAGTGGACCGTGCCGTCGCCGGCGCCGTTCCACACCTTCGAAACGCCACCAACCGTTAAGTAATTGGTTAAAGAATCATGTCTGACCCGAAGAAGCCGAATAGCAATCTGCGCCTGGCCTTGATTTTGTTGTCGGTTGCCGTAGTGTTCTTTGTTTCCGTCATCGGCAAGCAATGGATGCTGGGGCACCACTGAAATGAGCAACGAGGATAGCGGCAGCAATAAGAAGCTGCTCGGCAAGCTGGTAGTCATCGCCGTCATGATGTTCGGCTTTGGCTACGCGCTGATTCCGGTGTACAAGCATCTCTGCGAGGTGCTTGGACTGAACCTGATCGATGGCAAGCCGCAAGAGGTTGCCAAGAACAGCCAGGTCGACATGAGCCGTGACATCACGGTGGAGCTGGTGAGCAATGTGCAGGGCACGTTGCGCTTCCGCCCTACCCAGAATAGTGTGACCGTGCATCCCGGCGAAATGACCACCGTGGTGTACGAAGTAGTCAACAGCGTGGACCGCACGGTGAAGGCGCAAGCCGTCCCGAGCTACACGCCGGTGGAAGTGACGCCGCACTTCAAGAAGGTGGAATGTTTCTGCTTTAAAGAGCAGACGCTGAAACCGAGGGAAGCGCGGCAGATGCCCGTGGTGTTCTTCATCGATCCGGCGGTGCCGAAGAGCGTGAAGACCGTCACCCTGTCGTACACCTTTATCGAGGCCGGCGGCCTGGGCAACCAGACCGCAGCCAACTAAGGCAGGCAGATGGGATCGTTTTTGTATTCGTTGAAAGCAGTGATCTGGTCGTTCTTCGGCCTGCGCCGCAAGAGCGATTTTGACAAGGACCAGGAGAAGATCAAGCCGGTCCACGTCATCATCGCTGGTTTGCTGGGCGCGGCCCTGTTCATCGGCTTGCTGGTTTCGATCGTAAAACTCGTGGTTTCAAAGTAAATTATTGCAGGATTTTAGGGAGAACAAGATGAGCTCTAATAACGCCGCGGCACCGTACTACTTCGTGCCTGGTCCTTCCAAGTGGCCGATGCTGGCAGGTATTTCCCTGCTGGTGACCATGATCGGCGCTTCCGCCTGGGTGAACGATGCCTCCTGGGGCATGGCCGTCAACCTGGCTGGTATCGTCATGACGCTGTGCGTGCTGTACTGCTGGTTCGGCGATGCGATTTCCGAATCGGAAAAAGGCATGTACTCCAAGCGTATCGACGTGTCCTATCGCTGGTCGATGGGCTGGTTCATCTTCTCCGAAGTGATGTTCTTCGGCGCCTTCTTCGGCGCGCTGTACTACGCTCGCCAGATCACCATGCCTTGGCTGTCGGACCTGGATCACAAGTTCATCTGGCCTGACTACAATGGCGTATGGAATGGCGGCGTGGGTCCTGCAGGCACCGTCGAGTCGTACACCGCGATGGGCCCGTTCCCGATCCCGACCATCAACACCGCACTGCTGCTGGCTTCGGGCATGACCCTGACCATCTCCCACCACGCGCTGCAAGCCGCCAACCGCTCCAAAGCGATCTTCTGGCTGGCTGCCACTGTGCTGCTGGGCGCGACCTTCATGGGCTTCCAGGCTTATGAATACATGCACGCGTACAGCGAACTGAATCTGAAGCTGACCTCCGGCATCTACGGTTCGACCTTCTTCATGCTGACCGGCTTCCACGGCTTCCACGTGACCATGGGCGCGATCATGCTGTCCGTCGTGCTGTACCGTTTGATCCGCGGCGACATGAGCGCTGAACACCACTTCGCCTTCGAAGGCGCCGCTTGGTACTGGCACTTTGTTGACGTGGTCTGGCTCGGCCTGTACGTCGTCGTGTACTGGATGTAAGACGCAGGTATAATTTACCCGCGAAAAAAGCCGCATCTGCACAGAGCGCGACCTAGGGCGCGTTCTGGCTGATGCGGCTTTTTTGCATTTAACGTATGCCAGTCGGTTTGATGTAGCCCAGCTTGGCCAAGACGAGAATGGTGATGAACAGCGCGATTGAGAAGCCTACGCGCAGCGCGAAAGCGCGCACCATTTTGGGATTGGCAGACTTGCTGCGCATCATGCTGATGAAGGCCGACGCCAGGCTGCCGATGATCAGCACGAAGGCTACGGCGACGAAGTATTTCATGGTATTTAAGCAGTTTCTGAGGAACTCTCATTGTATGGCATTCCGCTTCCGCCTAATCCCTTTCCTGGCCACCGTGGTCCTGGTGGCGATTGGACTTGGCGCTGGCCGCTGGCAGGATGGCCGCGCCGCGCAGAAGATTGCGCTGGAAGCCCGTCTGGCCGCTGGTAACGCCGCCGCACCGCTGGTGCTGGGCGCCGCGCCGGTCAGCGCGGCGGAGGTCGAGTTCCGCCGCGTGCGCCTGCAGGGCGAATGGGCGGCCGGCTGGCCGGTTTACCTGGACAACCGCCCGCACGATGGCAAGCCTGGCTTCTATCTATTGATGCCCTTGCGCCTGGCTGGCAGCGATATGCATGTGCTGGTGGCGCGCGGCTGGCTGCCGCGCGATATGGCTGACCGCAGCAAGCTGCCTGCGTATGCCACGCCGGCTGGCCCGGTGACGGTCGAAGGCATCGCGCGGCTGGCGCCTGGACATGTGATGCAGCTGGGCGAAGCGCCCAAGCTGACTACCGGGGCCATCGTGCAGAATGCGGATGCGGCAGCGTTTGCGGCGGCGACAGGCTGGAAGTTCCAGCCTGTCGTGGTCGAGCAGACCACGCCGGACGGAGCGATGGCCGCCGGCGAAGCGCTGCAGCGCGACTGGCCGGCGCCGGCCCTGGGCGCCGACAAACATAAAGCTTACGCCTTCCAGTGGTACGCACTGGCGGCAATGGCAGTACTTTTTTTTGTATTTACCGGATTGAGAAAAAGTGGAAAACGTTAATCAAGACGAAAACCAGCGCCGACGTGGCCGCTGGAGCATGTTCGCGGTGCTGCTGGTGTGCGCGGCGCCTATCCTTGCTTCCTACCTTACCTATTTCTTCATCAAGCCGGAAGGGCGCACCAATTATGGTGACCTGCTCGACCCGCGCATGCATCCGATCCCGGCGATGGCCAGCACCACCCTGGATGGCAAGCCGCAGACGCTGGATGACTTCAAGGGCAAATGGATCATGGTCAAAGTGGGCGGCTCGGCCTGCGACCAGCAATGCCAGGACATGCTGTTCATGATGCGCCAGCTGCGCACCATGCAGGGTAAGGAGGCCGACCGCATCGAGCGTGTCTGGCTGATCACCGATAACGAGCCGCTGGAGACCTTCATGCTGCGCGTAAACGACGGCACCCGCTTCCTGCGTGCGCCGGCCGACGTGGTTAGCAAGTGGCTGCCGCTGGAGCAGGGCGGCAAGGTGGAAGAGCATATCTTCCTGATCGACCCGATGGGCCACCTGATGATGCGTTTCCCGAAAAACGCCGACCCGGCCAAGGTCAAGAAGGACCTGGGCAAGGTGCTCAAGGCGTCGGCCATCGGTTAAGGCGGGCGCCATGAACCACAACTCCTTTGCCCATATGGCGATTACGGCGCTGCTGGTAGCGTCGCTGCCGCTGTCTGCCGTCTGGATTTCGAAGGACAGCAATAAATACCGCAAGCTGGTCTGGATCGCAGTATTCCTGACCTTTGACCTGATCGTGTTCGGCGCCTTCACGCGCCTGACCGACTCAGGCCTGGGTTGCCCGGACTGGCCGGGCTGCTACGGCGCCGCCAATCCCTTCGTCGCGCACGAGCAGATCCGCGCCGCCGAATCGCTGATGCCGACCGGTCCCGTTACCATGGTGAAGGCCTGGATCGAGATGATCCACCGCTACCTGGCCATGGGCATTGGGGTTCTGATCGTGGCGATGATGGGTGTTGCATGGTGGCGTTGGATGGGAGGCCGCAAGGGCCAGGCCGGCGCCGCATCGTTCGCGCGCCGCGCCACACCTGGCTACCCGACCTTCCTGTTCTTCTTCATCCTGCTGCAAGGCGCTTTCGGCGCCTGGACCGTGACGCAGAAGCTGCAGCCTATCTTCGTCACCGGCCACCTGGTGCTGGGCATGTCGCTGCTGGCGTTCCTGGCCTGGTTCGGCGGGCGTGAAGACCAGCTGCATGCGGCCATGCCGCGCGTATCGCCTTCGCAGGCGGGCCGTCTGGGCCGCATCCGCGTGTTGGCCGCGCTGTCTGGCGTGGTGCTGCTGGTGCAACTGGCGCTGGGCGCCTGGACCAGTTCCAACTACGCGACCCTGGCCTGCACCGAATTCCCGACCTGCGCCGGCGCCTGGGTACCGGAGATGGACTTCGAACATGGTTTCCACCTGTGGCGCGAGCTGGGCAAGACGGCCGCCGGCCACTACCTGCCATTCTCGGCGCTGACCGCCATCCACTGGGTGCACCGCAATTTCGCGGCCGTAGTGGTGCTGGTGCTTGGCCTGACCGCCTGGCAGGCCTGGCCCGTGCACGGCCTGGACAAGCATGCGCGCTGGATGGCGGCGGTGCTGGCGCTGCAGCTGTTCACCGGCGTGGCGACCATTTATTTCAACTTCCCGCTGGCCATTGCGGTGGTCCATAACGCGGGTGCGGCAGCCCTGGTGCTGTTGCTGACCATGATAAACTACAGGGCTAAGTACCTCGCTGCGCCCGCCTACCAATAACAATGAAATCCTCGACCTCCCGCATCGGCCAATTCTGGGCCTTGACCAAGCCGCGCGTGACGCAGCTGGCGGTGTTTTGCGCCGTCATCGGCATGTTCCTCGCCTCCGACGGCATGCCTGATATGCGCGTGGTATTCGCGGCCACGGCCGGCATCTGGCTGCTGTCCGGCGCCGCGTTTGCCGTCAACTGCCTGGCCGAGCGCGAAATCGATGCGCGCATGGCGCGTACCGCGCGCCGCCCGATGGCGATGGGCGACATCACCGTTCCGCAAACCGTGGTGTTTGCGCTGGTGATCGGCGGCGCAGGCATGTGGATCCTGCACCAGCTGGTGAATCCGCTGACCATGTGGCTGACCTTCGTCACCTTCGTCGGCTACGCCATCATCTACACCATGATCCTCAAGCCGGCCACGCCGCAGAACATCGTGATCGGCGGCCTGTCGGGCGCCATGCCGCCAGCCCTGGGCTGGGCGGCCATCGCCAACGATGTGCCGATGCAAGCCTGGCTGCTGGTGCTGATCATCTTCGTCTGGACGCCGCCGCATTTCTGGGCGCTGGCCATGTACCGCAAGGCCGACTACGAGCGTTCCGGCCTGCCGATGCTGCCGGTCACCCACGGCATGGGCTTCACCGCCTTCCACGTCTGGCTCTACTCGATCATCCTGGCCGCCACCACGCTGCTGCCTTTCGCCGTGAAGATGAGCGGCCTGATTTACCTGGGCAGCGCCGTCGTGCTGAATGCGGTCTTCCTGTACTACGGCTGGCGCATTTACAAGCACTACAGCGATATCGTGGCGCGCAAGGCCTTCACCTGGTCCATCATCTACCTGTCGCTGCTGTTCGCGGCGCTGCTGGTCGACCATTACTTCAAGTTCTGAACACCATGAAAAAACTGTTTGCCGCGCTGTTCATGCTGCTGGCGCTTGTTGCCTGCGGCGACAAGCAGCTCAAGTTCGAAAACACCGACCTGACCGGCCTCGATTACGGGAAGGGCTTTTCGCTGAACGACCACACCGGCAAGCCGGTGACCCTCGACACTTACAAGGGCAAGGTCGTGGTACTGTTCTTCGGCTTCACCCACTGCCCGGACGTCTGCCCGACGACCATGGCTGAAATGTCGGCCGTGATGAAGGAACTCGGTCCGGATGCCGACAAGGTGCAGGTGCTGTTCGCCACCCTCGACCCTGAGCGCGACACCAAGGAATTGCTGGCGCAATACGTGCCAGGCTTCGACCCGCGTTTCGTCGGCCTGTACGGCACGCCGGAGCAGATTGCCGCTACCGCCAAGGAATTCAAGGTCTTCTACCAGAAAGTGCCTGGCAAGACCGCTGACAGCTACACCATCGACCACACCGCAGGCAGCTACGTCTTCGACAAGAACGGCAAGATCCGCCTGTTCCTGCGCCACGGCGGCGGCCCGGCCCCGATCGTGCACGACCTCAAGCTGCTCGTCGCGAACTGAATTCCTGCTAAGCTGTAGGGCATGGAAAAACGATTTCAGCCCTACAGCCGCCTGGCGGCCATTGTCTTCCTCGTCATTGGCTGCCTGTATGTACTGCGCCCCTTCCTGGCGGGCATCCTGTTCGCCGCCTCCATAGCTATTTCCTCCTGGCCCCTTTACCAGCGCCTGCTGTCCCGCCTGAAAGGGCGACGTACGCTCGCCGCGGCGGTGATGACGGTGTCGCTGATCCTGGTCATCCTGGTACCGCTGTCGCTGGTGACCTGGAATATCGCTGACAGCGTGACCAATGTCTATCGCGCCGCACGGCATGCCCTCGATGTGGGCAGCTTCGAAACGCCAGCCTGGCTGCGCCAGTTGCCGCTGGTGGGTGAATCGGTCGACTCCTACCTGCGCCAGATCCTGAGCAGTAAAGAAGAGCTGCTGGCCGTTGCCAAGAAATACGTGGAGCCGGCTCGCAATATCCTGCTCAACGGCGGCATTCTCCTTGGCGCGGGCGTGGCCCAGGTCAGCCTGGCGGCCTTTGTATCTTTCTTCCTGTATCGCGACGGCCATAACATCGTGGCCTCGCTGGAAGTGGGGATGGACAAGATCATGGGCGAGCACGCCGTCGACGTCGCGGAAACCGTCAGCCGCACCGTGACCGGAGTGATGTACGGCATGCTGGGCACTGCGCTGGCGCAGGCCGTGGTGGCTGCCATCGGCTTCCTGCTGGCCGGCGTACCAGGTGTGGCGCTATTGTCGGTGGCTACGTTCATTTTCTCGCTGGTGCCGGTGGGCCCACCCTTGATCTGGGGCGGTGCATCGATCTGGCTGTTTTCGCAGGGAATGACCGGTTGGGGCATATTCATGCTCATATACGGCACGGTCGTCATCAGCGGCGTCGATAACGTGGTCAAGCCTTTCCTGATTTCGCGCGGATCGAGCCTGCCGTTCGCCCTGGTGCTGCTTGGCGTGATGGGCGGTGTGCTGGCATTCGGCTTCGTCGGCCTGTTCATCGGCCCGACGTTGCTTGCGGTAGCGCTTGGGCTGCTCAGGAATTGGACAAAAGTTAAACCAGTCGTATAGCTGTTGTAGAAGGGTTATACTAGCGCCTGTCCAACTAGCAAAAAGAGGGCGCGATGAAAGGCGTCGTATTCACTGAGTTCATGGAGTTGGTCGAGAGCCGCATGGGCCTCGAAATGTTGGATCGGATCATCACCGAAGCCAATCTTCCCAACGACGGCGCCTATACTTCGGTCGGTACCTACGACCACGCGGAACTGGTACGGCTGGTGCAGGCGCTTTCGAATGCTACCGGCAACAGCGTGCCGCAACTGATCCACATGTTCGGCGAGCACCTGTTCCATCGTTTCAGCGTGAACTACAAGCCCCTCTTTGCCGATACCAAAAACGCTTTCGATTTCCTCTCCCGCATCGATGATGTGATTCACGTTGAAGTGCGCAAGCTGTATCCGGATGCCGAACTGCCAACGCTGCCATGTGAACGCCCGGCGCCCGAGCGTCTGGTCATGCATTACAGCTCCCCGCGCGGTTTCGGCGACCTGGCCGAAGGCTTGATCGCAGGATGCATCAAGCATTACGGCGAATCGATCAAAGTAACCCGAACCGACTTGCCGAAAGATGGCGCGCTGCATCGCGTGCGCTTTGAACTCGTCAAGCAGAACTGATGGCCAAGGAATCCCCCCAAAGCACCGTAGCCACACGCAGCCTGCTGCGAGAGCGCACCGCGCGCAAGGAAGCGGAATCGCTGCTTGAAAAGAAGTCCCTCGAACTGTACGAAAACTTCCAGCACCTGCGCCGCCTGAACACCCACCTGGAGGACAGCGAGCTGCGCTACCGTACGCTGGTGGAACTGGCGCCCGATGCGATCTGGATCCATAGCGAAGGCAAGATCACTTTCCTGAACCCGGCGGCGGTCCGCCTGTTCGGCGCTGCCAGCGCCGAAGACCTGATTGGTACGCCCGCTATCGAGCGTTTCCCATCCAGCTTCCACAAGACGGTGGAAGAGTGGTCGGGCCTGGACCTGCTGAAAGTGCACGAGAAGCCGCGCAGCACGCTGCAGCTGCTGCGCATGGATGGCAACCTGGTCGACGTCGAATTCTTCGCCTCGGACATCCGCTTCAACAACGAAGACTCGGTGATGAATGTGGCGCACGACATTACCGAACGCCTGCTGCATGAGAAAGCCATCAAGCACCAGGCCACGCATGACCAGCTGACCGGCCTGCCGAACCGCAATCTCTTCCTGGACCGCCTGACGCACGCCATCCGCCGCGCGGAGCGCCGCAAGGAAACGCTGGCCGTGGTATTCGTCGACCTCGATAAATTCAAGCAGATCAACGACACGCTGGGCCACGCGATCGGCGACGAATTACTGCGTAACGTAGCCGCTACGCTGAAGCAATGCGTGCGCGATTTCGATACCGTGGCGCGCCTGGGTGGCGATGAATTCGTGCTGTTGCTCGATAGCCCGCTTGGCGATACAACCCCCGGCATGATTGCCGAGCGCATTGGTGCGCGCCTGGCGCAGCCGATGCAGCTGGCCGGGCAGGACCATATCATCACGGGCAGCCTGGGCCTCAGCCTGTACCCGAACGATGGTGCGCAAGCCGAGGTACTGCTGCGCCAGGCCGATATCGCCATGTACCGCGCCAAGGAGAGCGGACGCAATCGCTTCCAGTTCTTTACGCCGGAAATGCAGCACCGCCTGGATGCGCGCGTGACGCTGGAGCAGGGCCTGATGCGCGCCTTGCAGCGCGATGAATTCGTGCTGCACTACCAGCCGCAGGTGAATATCCGCACCGGCAAGGTGATCGGCATGGAAGCGCTCCTGCGTTGGGAATCGCCGGAACTGGGCCTGGTGCCGCCGATGGAATTCATCCCGGTGGCGGAAGAATCGAACCTGATCATCGCCATCGGCAATTGGGTGATGGAGAAGGTCTGCGCCACCATGCGCGAGTGGCTCAATACCGGCGTGCCTGTGGTGCCGGTGGCGATCAACGTGGCGGCTTCGCAGTTCTCGGTGCAGGACCTGGAGAAGCAGGTGCGCGAGGTGCTGGAGCGCTATCGCATCCATCCCCACCTGATCGAACTGGAGCTGACCGAAAGCCTGTCGATGGATAACCCGGAAGGCACCATCGAATTGATGTACCGCTTGAAGGATATCGGCGTGGCCATGTCGATCGACGATTTCGGTACCGGCTACTCCAACCTTAGTTATCTGAAGCGCTTCCCGGTCGATAAGCTGAAAATCGACAAGAGCTTTACCAGCGGCCTGACGCGCGATCCGGAAGACCGCTCCATCGTGACGGCCGTGATCCGCCTGGCGCACAGCCTGGGCTTGCGCGCCATTGCGGAAGGCGTGGAGACTGCGGGCCAGCTGGAATTGCTGGCGCGTGAAGGCTGCGATGAGTTGCAGGGCTATTTATTCAGCAAGCCGCTGCCGGAAGAGAAGGCGATCCAGTTCCTGCGCGACGGCGTGAGCATGGGCTTGGTGGCCATGCCCGACGCCATTCCTTAAGCCGTCAATCCTGCTCGTCGGAGTCCGCCGGCTGGTTGCGCGGGATGACCTTGACCAGCAGGATGCGCGGGCCGTTCATCTTTTTCACCACCAGGTCGAAGGCGTCGAATTCAACGCGCTGGCCCTGTTTAGGGATGTCGCCGATCTTCAGCATGATCAGGCCGCCGACCGATTCCACTTCTCCCAGGCCCATTTCTTCGTTCTCGATGTCGACGCCGAGGATGCGCTCCAGCGAGAAGATCGGCAGGCTGGCCTTGCCGATCAGCGAACCGTCAGGCTGCTTGAGCCAGTCGTTTTCGTTGAGGCGGAATTCATCGTGGATCTCGCCCACCATGGCGCCCAGCAGGTTGTCCAGCGTGAGGAAGCCCACCGGGCGCTTGCCTTTTTCGCCGATCAGGGCGAAGTGCGGTGCGCCATCCTTGAAGCGGCGGAACAGGTCCAGCGCCGGGGTGCGGGCCGAGATGGTTTCCACAGGACGCAGGAAGCCGGACAAGTCCTTCAGCTCCTTGCGCGACTGCAGGGCGAAGAACAGGTCCTTCAGGTGCACCACGCCCAGCACGTTGTCGCCGCTTTCGTCGAAATAGGGATAGCGGCTGAAACGGTTGCGCACGACCGTGTCGAGGTTTTCGTCCATCGAACGGTCTTCGTGCAGTGCGATCACTTCATTAATCGGGCGCATCAGGTCGGCCACGCGCAGCTGCGAGAAGTCCAGCGAGTTGGCAAGGATGTTGCGCTCGTCCTTGTTAAAGGATTCGCCTGGCTGGCTGGTGCGCAGGATCAGCTTCAGTTCTTCGGTCGAGTAGTGCGATTCATGGCCGCCCGTTTCGCCCAGGCCGGCCAGGCGCAGCACGGCATTGGCGCTTTGGTTCAGCAGCCAGATGGCCGGGTACATGGCCCAGTAGAAGGAGTACAGGGGGATGGCGCTCCACAACGCGACTGCTTCCGGAATGCGGATGGCGAGCGACTTCGGCGCCAGTTCGCCGACCACGATGTGCAGGAAGGATATGGTGACGAAAGCAAATACAAAGGAAATGCCATGCATCAGTTCCGGCGAGGTGATGCCGACGAAGGTGAGCAGCGGTTCCAGCAAGCGGGCAAAAGCAGGTTCACCGATCCAGCCCAGGCCCAGGGAGGCGAGGGTAATGCCAAGCTGGCAGGCGGACAGGTAAGCATCGATCTGGCCATGGACCTTGGCCAGGATGCGGCCGCGCAGGCCCTGGGTCTTGGCGATGGCGCGCACGCGGGTGCGGCGCAGGGTGACGATGCTGAATTCGGCGGCCACGTAGAAGCCGTTCAGTGCTACGAGGAGAAGTGCGAAGATTACTAGTAAAAGGTTGTCCATATGCGCCCTAAGGCGGGGAGTCGAAAACCTCTATCTTATCCGACCCGGGGGCTGTCTCGCGCATTCCTGATAATTTCTTGTCGGAAAGCTACTCCTGCGGCGCCAGCCCGCTGGCTTTGCAGATGGCCAGCAGGCGCAGTGCCAGGGCACTGTTGCTGGTGCTTTGCTCACGCTGTACGGCCAGCAGCGCGCGCTGCGCCTGCAGCACGGGCATCTGGTCGCTCATGCCGCGTCGCGCATGCGTTGTGGCCAGTTCCAGCGTGGCGCGGGCGCTGGCCTCCCTCGCTGTCAGTGCTTGCTGGCGCTGGCGCTCGGCGGAGTAAGCCGACAGCGCATCGTCCATTTCGTGCCATGCCTTGAGGACGGTTTTCTGGAAGTTGATGGCGGCTTCCTGCTGCTCCAGTTCGCGCAATTCGACCGTTGCGCGGCGGCGGCCGTTGTCGAAGATCGGCAGCTGCAGGCTTGGGCCGAGCGACCATTGGCGGCTGCTCCAGTCGCCGAACTTGCCTGCGTTAACGGACTCGAAGCCCAGTGACAGGCCAAGTGTGACGCGAGGATAAAGGTCCGCCACTGCAACGCCGATGCGAGCCGTTGCCGCCTGCAAGCGCGCTTCCGCTGCCTGGATGTCCGGACGATGCCTTAATACTTCGCCCGGTATGCCCAGCGCCAGGTCAGGCGCACCGATGGCTGCCGCCCCGCCGTCCACCGCTGCGAGCTGCACCTGAAGGGCGCCCGGCGTTTGCGCGAGCAGCATTGTCAGGCGGTTGATGGCGCCGGCCTCCTGCTCGAGCAGTGCCGGCAAGCGTCCCTGCAGCTCCGCCACAGCCGACAGTTGCTGCTCGACCTCCAATCCGCTGGCAAGCCCGCCACGCTGGCGCGCAGAGACCAGCTCCATCATCTCCTGCGTTGCGGCCATGTCCGCGCGCAGGATCGCCTGCTGCCGCTGCGCCGCACGTAATTCGTAATAGTTGCGCGCCATCTCCAGTTGCACCGCCACTTGCACCTCGCGCAGCAGCGAGCTGGCTTCCGCCATACCCGCATCAGCGGCTTCCACACTTCGCCGCACGCGCCCCCAAAGGTCCAGCTCCCAGCTCGCATCAAACCCTGCCTGATACAAGGAGAACGGATCGCTAAGCTTATCGATCAGCACATCACGGTTCGCCGGCGCGATCGCATCCACCATCCGAGTCCCAGCGCCTGATTCCGACTGGCGCTGCCGCGTCGCCCCGGCACGGGCATTGATTTGCGGCCCGTAGCCGCCCGCCGCCACGTCGCGCGCCATCCTGCTCTGGGCAAACCTCAAGGCCGCCGAGCGCACGTCGAGGCTCGCTGCCAGCGCCTGTTGCTGCAAGCCATGCAGTACCGGATCATCAAAGCGTGTAAAGGACTGCGACGAACCGGCCACCAATCCTGTATCGCGCAAGGAAGGCGCACCGCCATGCCAGTCGCTATAAGCCGCCGGAGCCCGCATCTCGGGCGAATGAAAATCCGGCCCTACTGCCGCGCAGCCCAGGAGCGACAGGCAAAGCAGCGAAATGATTGAGCGTTTCATGATGGTTCCATTTCAGGTGAGGCGATGACGGAACAGCCAGGCCGCCAAGGGCAGGGTAAGCAGGGCGATAAGGAACAGCGGCACCATATTCGCCCACAGCGCTCCAAGCCCGACTCCCTCAAGATAAATACGCTGCACCATGTCGATAGCAAAGCGCAGCGGATTAGCCATGGTTACCACCTGCAGCACTTCCGGCATATTGCGTACCGGCGTGGTGAGTCCCGACAGCAGCATCATGGGCATCACCAGCACAAAGGTGTACAGCATGGCTTGCTGCATATTCAGCGACACTGCGGATATCGAGAGGCCAATGCCCACGCTGGCAATGGTGAACAACGTCAGCGCGGCGTAGAGCGACAGCAGCGACCCCGCCATCGGCACTCCAAACCACCAGCGCGTCACCAGCAGGATCAGCGTCGATTGCAGCAGTCCGATCATGATGGGTGGCAGCGCCTTGCCAATCATGATTTCCGTCGGCGAGAGCGGCGTGACCAGCAACTGGTCGAAAGTGCCTTGCTCCCGTTCCCGCGCCACCGAGAGGGCCGTCAGAAGCAAGGTTTGCAGCATGCTGAGCGCCGCGATCATGCCTGGCATCAGGTACCAGCGCGTTTCGAGATTGGGATTGAACCATGCGCGGGACTCAATGCGCAGGGCTGGCTGGACGCCGCCATGCTTCTCGCGCCACTCGCGGTTGAAGTCGGCCACCACCGCGCCGACGTAGGCCGCCGCCGAACCGGCCGTATTGGAGTTTCGTCCGTCCAGCACCACCTGCAGCGGCGCGGCATCCCCCGCGTACAGGCGACGCTCGAAATCGGATGGAATGCTGATCGCCAGCAGCACCTTCTCGCCATCGATGGCATCGCGAAGCGCCTGCCCGGTTTCAAAGGTCAGCGTGCGGCGGAAGGTGCCGCTGGCATCCAGTTTCGCCAACAGTTCGGAGGAAGCGGCGCTGTGGCTCGCATCATTCACGGCATACGGCACGTCAGTCAGGTCATAAGTCGCAGCATAGCCAAACAAGAGGCTTTGGACGATGGCCGGCACCACGAGGATGAAGCGGCTCTTCGGATCCTTGAGCACAGCCAGGAATTCCTTGCGGACGATGGCGGCGATGCGGTGGAAGAATTCAATCATGGCTAGTCCAGTTGCTTGCGGGTGACGGCGCGCGCGACGCCAAGCAGCAGCACGGCGTAGGCGGCAAGAATGGCGCAGTTGCGTAGGATCAGCGGCCAGACGTTCCCGGCCAGGAAAAGGGTCTTCACCAATTCCATGAAGTAGGTCGCCGGCAGAATATGTCCAACCACCTGCACCGCCAGCGGCACATTGCGCAAGTCGAACAGGAAGCCGGACAGCATCAGAGAAGGCATGAAGCTGCTCACCAATGCCAGCTGGCTGGCCAGGAACTGGTTCTTGGTGGCCGAAGAAATCAGCAGGCCCATGCCGACGGCCACCAGCAAGTAGAGCATGGATGCGAGCACGATTACGAGGATCGATCCCTGCATCGGCACGTCGAACAGGAAGCGCGCAGCGATCAGGCACAGGAACAGGCCCGCCATGCCGACGCAAAAGTAAGGGATGACCTTGGCCAGCAGGATTTCAACCGGCCGCACGGGTGTGACGAACAGCGCCTCCAATGTGCCGCGCTCCCACTCGCGCGCCATCACCAGCGCGGTGAGGAAGGCCCCCACCAGCGTCATGATCAGCACGATCAGTCCGGGCACCAGGTACCAGGTGCTGGTGTTGGCGTTGTTGAACCACATGCGCTGGTCGATGCGTACTGCGCCGTTTGCGGGCAGGGCTTCGGCGCGGGCTGCGCTGCCTTGCCGTTCGGCGCGGCGCGCGATCCATTGCTGCAATGCGCCGTTGGCGTAGTTCATGATGATGCTGGCGCGGTTGGCTTCCGCGCCGTGCACGATGATTTGCACCGCCGCTCTGCCGGTCGACATGTCGCGCGTGAAGGCGGCTGGAATGCGGATGATGGCATCCACGCGGCGCTCGCCCATCAACTGCTCCGCGTCGTGCATCGATGCGACGGGCAGCGGCGCGAAGGAAGGGGATAGGCTGAAGCCTGCCACGGCTTCCTGTGCTATGGGCGAGCTGTCTTCCATCACGATGGCGACCGGTGCGTTCTTCACGTCCAGCGACAGGCCGTAGCCGAAGATCAGGATCAGCACGATAGGCAAGGCGATGCCGATGGCGAGGTTGGAGGCGTCGCGCAGCAGTTGTCGGAACTCTTTGCGTACCAGGGCGGCGAGGCGAGTGCGGAAGCCTTGCTTCATGGCTGGCCCCCTTCGCGGTTCTTTTCGACGATGGCGATGAAGGCGTCTTCCATATTGCCGGCGCCGCCGGCTTGCGTGCGCACTTCGCGCGGAGTGCCGATGGCGAGCACCTTCCCGGCATCCTGGATCACGATGCGGTCGCAGTATTCGGCTTCTTCCATGAAGTGCGTGGTCACCACCACCGTTACGCCTTGCGCGGCCAGGGTGGTGATGCGGCGCCAGAATTCCCGCCGTGCGAGCGGGTCGGCGCCGCTGGTCGGTTCGTCGAGGAACAGCACCTCCGGTTCGTGCAGCAGGCTGGTGGCCATAGCGAGGCGCTGCTTGAAGCCGCCCGGGAGTTGTCCGCTGGCCTGATTTTCCTGGCCGCGCAGCTGGAACTCTTCCAGCACTTCGCCGGTACGCTGCTTCAGCCGCTTGCCGCGCAGGCCGTAGGCGCCGCCGAAGAAGTCGAGGTTCTCGGCGACGGTCAGGTTGCCGTACAGGGCGAATTTTTGCGACACGTAGCCAACCTTGGCGCGTGCCTGGGCGCGGGCGTAGCGCAGGTTCACGCCTGCCACTTGCAGGAAGCCCGAGCTGGCGGGAAGCAGGCCGCACAGCATCCGGAACGTGGTGGTTTTGCCTGCGCCGTTCGGCCCCAGCAAGCCAAATATCTCCCCGCGCGCCACGCTGAAACTGGTACTCGCCACCGCTGTGAAGTCGCCAAACTTGCGCACCAGGTCCCGCACTTCAATCATCGCATCCCCGCCCCGGTCCGACGCCGCGCTCCCAACCGCGCCGCCAGCGCCATCGCTACTGCCAACGCCCACCGTGCCTCCGGCTGAGGGGGATTGCGGGCTGGCGCGCAGGAGCATCATGAATCCATCTTCAAGCCGCGAGGGCACGGGCGTGGCTGGCAAGCCATCCAGCAGCTGCGCAACGGCGGCATCCGAAGCATCCGCCCGGCGGATAAAGCGCACATGTCCACCCTCCGGCACCGCATCAACCACAACATCCCGCGCATCGATCAACCGGGCCTGCAAGGCACGCGCGGACGAGCCCTCGCCAGGCATGGCGGTAAAACAAAGGCCGTCCGCACGGGCACGTAATTCAGCCGGTGCACCTTGAGCCAACAGCTGCCCTTCATGCATCACGAACACCTGTCCGCAGCGCTCCGCTTCGTCCAGGTAGGAAGTGCTGACGATGACCGACAAGCGCTCCTCGTCAACCAGCTGTTGCACAATCTCCCAGAGTTCACGCCGCGACAAAGGGTCGACGCCGACGGTCGGCTCGTCCAGCAACAGCAGTTCCGGCGAGCGCACCAGCGTGCACGCGAGCCCAAGTTTCTGCTTCATGCCCCCCGACAGCTTGCCCGCCGGGCGAGACGTAAACCGTCCCAGGTCCGTCATATGCAATAGCCGCGCGAAACGCCCGCGCCGCACATCCGGAGGTACGCCATGCAGGTCAGCATATAAATTCATGTTCTCCTGCACGCTCAGGTCCTCATACAGACCAAAGCGCTGCGGCATATAGCTGATCCGATCCTGCACCGCCTGCGGCTGCGCCGCCACGTCGATTCCCAGCACGGACAGGCTGCCAGCACTGGGCGCCAGCAATCCCGCCGCCATGCGAAGCAAGGTAGTTTTGCCCGCGCCATCCGGCCCCACCAGTGCGGTCAGCGCACCGGACGCCACTTCCAGCGAGACATCGCGCACCGCCACCACTGGCGCCTCGACACCCTTGATGCTGAAGTGGCGGGACAAGCCGCGCGCGCTGAGAACCGGGGCGCCCATGTTTACTGCCTGAACGCGATCCGCACAGTCGCCGGCATTCCCATGCGCAGTACATCGGCCTTATCCTCGGCCAGTACACGCACCTCGTACACCAGCGCCGTCCGAAGATCTTCAGTCTGCACAGTCTTGGGTGTGAACTCGGCGACCGAGGAGATATAGCCGACTTTGCCAGCCAAGGTCTCGCCCGGCATGCTGTCGATGGAAATCCCCGCTGCCATGCCGGGCTTGATCCGTCCAAGATCCGCCTCGCGCACATAGGTGCGCACCCACTTCGGATCGGCGATGGCCAGCGTAAATACAGGACGCTGCGGCGATGCCATATCGCCCGGCTCCATCAGCCGAGCGCGCACCACTGCATCGACCGGCGCTTTCAGCGTGGCCTCGGCAAACTGGTGATTGATCAGCGCGATGGCCGCTTGCGCCGCATCCAGCTGCGCTTGCGCCTGGGCGATGTCCTCGCGGCGCGGCCCATGCTGCGCCAGCTCCTGCCCCTGGCGCGCCTGTTCCAGCGTAGCCTGCGCCGCCTTGGCGTGCGCGCGGGCAGCGTCGACATCCTGCTGGCTGACTGCGCGGCCGTTGCTGTCCTGTTGAACGGCAGTCATGCGCTCCAGTTGCTGGCGCGCCAGGTCGGCGTCTGCCTGGGCGGCAGCGGTACGGGCGCGCGACTGGGCCAGTTCTTCCGGCCGGGTTCCCGCTTTTAAGCGAGCCAGTACCTGCTGCTGTGCGTTGGCTTGGGCCTCGGCTTCGGCTAGCCGCAGGCGCAAGCCGCGCGTATCCAGTTCCGCCAGCACATCGCCCGCATGAACCCTCTGGCCTTCCTCGGCCAATACGCGCGACACCCTTTCGGCGGAAGGGAAGGCCAGCGCCACCTGGCGCAGGTCGACATTCCCGTACAGGACCAGTTCCTTGTCGTTGGCGACAGGGCGGCTCCAGTACCAGGTCCCCAACCCGATCGCCGCCACCGCGACAATGGCAATTCCAACAAGTTTCTTATTCATGTGCAGACCTCCTGCGAGAATTCTACATCAAATTCAAATTTGGATTTGAATTGTATTCGGCGCTAGAATAGGCGCCATGCAAAAAAAGACCGCAACCCGTACAAGCCGCCAGGACGGCGACGCTACCCGCCAGACCTTGCTGGATGTAGCGGGGCAGGTGTTTGCGGAGCGCGGCTTTGCCGACGCCACTAGCAAGGAAATCTGCGCCCGCGCCGGTACCAATATCGCTGCTGTCAATTATCACTTCGGCAGCCGCGGCGCGCTATATGAAGCTGTGCTGGTGGAAGCCCACCATCATTTGATCAAGCTTGAAGAAATGCAGGAAAACGTGGCGCGCAACCTGCCTCCGCACGACAAGCTGCGCATGATCCTGCGCGGCATCGTACTGCGCGCCACCGGCCCGCAAGCGCATTGGGGCGCTCGGGTAGTGATCCGCGAGTTGATGTCTCCCACCGAGCATGCACCGGCGCTGGTGCACAAGGCCATCGCACCGAAGGCCATGCTGATGCTGTCGCTGGTTTCCGAAATCCTCGGCCTGCCGCCCACGACGCCCGGCCTGCAACGCGCACTGTTCCTGCTGATGTCGCCCTGCCTGGCGCTGCTGGTCGCACCTCACGAAATGCGCAGCAGCCTGTTCCCCGCACTGTCGAACGATGCCGAAGGCCTGGTCGACGACATGATGGCTTACGCCAGCGCCGGCCTCGCAGCTATCGCAGCGAAGTATTCAGCATCGCCTCGACCACCGGGTGGCTGATGCGCCGCTCGCTGGAAATGGCGTAGAACTGCTCGCGCAGCTCTGAGGCCGGCGGGCCGGCTGGAATCGCGCCAAACTGCTCCAGCATATCGTCCGCCAGCGCCGCAGGTGCAAAGAACAGGCCCATGCCGCTGCGGCCAAAGGTGTTCAGCATCGCGCTATCCTCGAATTCCCCCACCACATCGGGCCGCACGCCTTGCTCCAGCAGCCAGGCGTCGATGCGGCCGCGCAGCGCGGTATTCCGTGTCGGCAGCAGCAGGGGAGCACCGTTCAGGCTTGCCGGGAAGTCCTTGCCGACCTTGCGGGCCAGGGCCCGCACGCCGAACAGCTGCATTTCGCTTTCCCCCAGCAGGTGGCTGAACACGCGCAACGAGGCGCTGGCGCGTACCGGGCGGTCGGTCAGCACCACGTCCAGCTTGTGCAGCGCCAGTTCGGCCAGCAGGACATCGAACTCGCCCTCGGTGCACACCAGGCGCACTGGCGTTTCGGGCGGCAGCGCGGCTTGCAGGTAGTGCGCTGCGATCAGCTTGGGCATCGAATCGGAAATGCCGACCGACAGCCGGATCTTGCCGGTATCGACTTCTTCCAGCGCTTCCTGCATGCGGTCACCCAGCTGGAAGATTTGCTCGGCATAGGTCAGCGCCACCCGGCCCGCTTCGGTCGGCACCAGGCGGCGGCCTTGCTGGGTCAGCAGTGACTTGCCGATGGACTGCTCCAGTGCGGCAATCTGCGTACTGACGGTCTGGATGGCCAATCCCAGCCGGTCGGCGGCCCGCGTCACGCTGCCCTCGGTGGCGACCATGCGGAAGAAGTAGAGGTGGCGGAAGTTCAGCCCAGTCGTTCTCATGTTTCTGTTTTTTCGAAGTAATACTTCGATTATCTTCTATTTTTCAAAATGCGGGTTACCCTTAGACTTGCCGGACTAACCAACGAGAAAGGGTCAACCGATGAAGCACTTCAGGATTTCCTTCCTGGTCTCCTTCATCTGTCTTGCAATTGCAGGCTGGTGGGGATACCAACAAACTGGCGCGAGCGGCGCCCTGGCGGCCGTCTGGATCGCCCTTATCCTGAGCGTGATGGAAGTCTCGCTCTCCTTCGACAACGCGGTAGTCAACGCCTCGGTCCTGAAAACCTGGGACCCGTTCTGGCAAAAGCTGTTCCTTGGCGTTGGCATCATCATCGCGGTATTCGGCATGCGCCTGGTGTTCCCGCTGGTGATCGTTGCAGTGGCGGCGGACCTTAGCCTGCCGGACGTGTGGACGCTGGCGCTGAACGATCCGAAAGCTTTTTCGACCCACCTGACCAACCACCACGCGGAAGTGGCGGCATTCGGCGGCATGTTCCTGCTGATGGTCTTCCTGAACTTCATTTTCGACCATGAGAAGCAGCTGCACTGGCTGGGACATGTGGAACGCAAGCTGGGTGCACTGGGCAAGGTGTCCTCGATCGCAATCATGATTTCGATGGCGATCCTGCTGGGCAGCCTGTCCATCGTCGACGAAGCGCAGAAGTTCATCGTGCTGGTGGCCGGCATGTGGGGCCTGTTGGCTTACATCGCAGTGGATGGCCTGTCGTCCTGGCTGGAGAAGGAAGAAGAAGGCGGCGTAAATGCCGGTGAGCTGGTCAAGCGCGGCGGCATTGGCGGCTTCCTCTACCTGGAAGTGCTGGATGCATCGTTCTCCTTCGACGGGGTGATCGGCGCATTTGCCATCACCAGCGACGTCGTGATCATCATGCTTGGCCTGGCCATTGGCGCAATGTTCGTACGCTCGATGACGGTCTACCTGGTACACAAAGGCACGCTCGAAGAGTATGTCTACCTGGAGCACGGCGCCCACTACGCGATCGGTATCCTGGCCGTGATCATGTTGGCGAGCATGAAGTTCCATATTCCGGAAGTAGTGACCGGCCTGATTGGCGTGGCATTCATCGTGGCCTCACTCTGGTCCTCGATCCGCCATAAGAAACTTGAACTGAAAGGGGCATGAAGCCATGACGATTTTCAAAGTGACCGGGGATATCGATCCCTTCCTGCAGGTGTCGATGAAGCAGGGCGAGCGCATCTTCTGCGAATCGAACGCGATGGTGATGATGGATTCCACGCTCGAATTGAAGGGCAAGATGCGCGGCGGCCTGGGTGGCGCCCTGATGCGCTCCCTGGCAAACGGCGAATCTTTCTTCCAGCAGAATATCGAAGCTAGCGGCGGCGATGGCAACTGCCTGCTGTCGCCGAACCTGCCGGGTGCGATGCGCGTCCTCGACATCGGCGAACGCCAGTACATGATCAGCGACGGCGCCTTCGTTGCAGCCACCGGCGGCGTCGACCTGCGGGTGCGCACGCAGAACGTCGGCAATGCGCTGTTCGGCCAAAGCGGCGGCTTCTTCATCACCGAGTCGGCGGGGCAGGGGCAACTGGCGGTGTCGGGCTTCGGCTCCATGCAGGAAATCGACGTCGAACCGGGCAAGGACGTGGTGATCGACAACGCCCATGTTGTGGCCTGGGATAGCGCGTTGCGCTACGAACTGGCAGTTGCCACCCGCTCCGGCGGCGGCTTGCTGGGCAACCTGGTGAACTCGGTGACCAGCGGCGAAGGCATGGTGCTGCGCTTTGCCGGCCGCGGCAAGGTCTTGATCTGCTCGCGCAACCGTGAAGCCTTCGTGGCCTGGATGATGTCGCACCAGGGCCGTTAATCTTTTACCTCCGTTGGACGCTTCCCATGGCGTTCTTCTTTTGCGGTGGCCGACAGGCCGCCGCTTTTTTTTTATGCGGCCAGCATGCCGGCGTTGTACAGCGCATGCGCCAGCATCGGCGCCAGCAGTGATTTGCTGCGCTCTGCGGCGTAGGCAGTGCACAGGCCAAGCACGAAGACAGGCGCCATGGACAGCGGTGGATGGATCACGGCGAACAGGCCAGCGCTGATGGCCATCGCCGGCACCGCGGATAGCGATCGGCGCATTCCGTTGAACACCTGGCCGCGGAAGATAAATTCTTCAAACACCGGTGACGCAAGGACGGTCAATGGCGCCAGCCAGACCATGGCGGCAAACGGCGGAGCGGATGGCATCAGGCCGGCGTGGCGCTGGATGGCGAGCCATAGCGCCCCTGCCGCCAGCGCTGGCAGCGACATCAAGGCGCCCCAGCCTGCAATGCTGCGCCAGGCGCCGCTCCATGGCCCGAGCCAAAGGCGGGGAACGCCGCTGGTGCCGAGGCGCCAGTACAGCAGGCGTGCCAGGACGTACACCAGGGCGCCTGCAATCGCGAACGACAGCGTGTAGGTCGCCAGCGGGGATGCTTGGCCAGACATCTTCAGCGCCGCGCTGACCAGCATTTGCATGAGGAAGAGCAGGATCGCGCCCATGATGCCGTCCGCGGCCGACACCCTTGGCGGCGGCGAGGCAGAAGGGTCGAGCAGGTAGGGCAGGGAGTCCCGTGCCCGCTGCCAGAGCGCCAGCGCGAGGAAAGCCAGCAGGACGATCGCCGTCAGCCGCATATGCCATATACGGGAATTCAGGGCGAAGGTGTAGAGGGACAACAGGATCAGATAAGCATAGGCGAAGGTGGGGCGCACGCGGGCATGCATGTCCTGGGCCAGCGGATCGCAGGCCCAAACACCCAGCGCAACTGCAATGGCGGCAAAGATGGGAATTCCGGCGATTACCAGGACCAGTTGCGAGAAAAAGTGTTTATTGGCCGGCACGCCAAACCATAAGCCGACGCCGAATACCGCCAGCGGATAGATGAGGGCCAGCGCGGACCACAGTTGCGCCTTTTCGGCCAGCATGCTTCCGATGGGCCTGGGATAGGTGTACAGCATCCACAGCGCATGGCCTTCGGTATTGATGGTCTGGAAGGCTGACAGCATCAGCACGTAGGCGCCCAGGCCGAAGGCGACCGACGACATCAGCGCGGGGCTGCGAATGAACTGGCCCAGGTTCTCCACTTGCCCATTCAGCACCAGCTGGCTGCCGAAAATGATCAGGGGTATCAGCAAGCTTTGTACGAGGAAGTTGCGGTCGCGGCTGAGCAACCGCAGCTCGCGCCGCTGCAGCGGAGTGCCGATTGCCCAGCCCTTGAAATTGCGGCGAGCGCCTTGGCTGCGGCCTGTCTCGCGCGCACCGGTAGCTACGACGCCGTCGGCGAGCAAGGCTTGCAACAGGCGCAGTCCAAGCCAGACCATGGTCGCAGTCTGCGCCGCCAGCAGCAGCCCGAACCCCATTCCATGCCATGCGTCGCGGGCGTTCAGGGCACGCAGCGCCAGGCCCGGCGGCGTCCACAAGGTCCATGAAGGGAACTGCGCGGCCCAGCCCAGGGTGAGGGTGGCGGTCGGCATGGCGAGCGACATGGCGAGGTACATCAGCGGCATGCTGGATACCGAGGCGATAGCCTGCAGGTTGCGCAGCTGCGAAGGAGCGAGGCGCAGACGCAAGCCGGTGTCTGCCAGGGTGCGCAGCGTGGCGGCACAGGCCAGCAAGGCAAGCGTGCAGCCCGCAGCGAGCAGCGGTGCGCTCCAGCGGTATCCGGAATACCAGGCCACCACAATGCACAGCGGCCAAAGCGCAAGGATGCCGGAAGGGTTTGCGATGCTGCGTTCGGCAATTCGCGCCAGCAGCAGGGTACGACGCTGCAACGGCAAGGTGACCAGCCACTCGAGGTCCCAATCTGGACGCGCCAACTCCTTGCTGCCCAAGGGGAGCAGGAATGCGATGCAGAACAGGAGGCAAGCCTGCATCGTCGCCGCCTGCATCAATACGGGATGGAAGGCCGTCTCCTGCAGCTGCCTGAGCGCTTCGTGCGTGGCCGTGCAGTGGCTGCCCGTAGGAAGCCGGCACTGCATATTGAGCAGGGAATTGCTGGCCGTACTGATGAAGGCGAAGAGCATGAATGCAGCCAGCGCGCAAGTCACCATCCAGCGCACATGCTTCTTGCCGCGCGTTGCTTGCCGGCTTGGCCCAAGCCAGCCTTTGCCGATGCGCAGCGCGTTCGCGATGTTCAGGATCCGCAGCAGCCTAAGCCGCGCCAGCAGCCAGAAAGCACGCGGAGCGCTGGGCAGGTCCATTACACCGCCATATTGTCTTCGTTGGTGAACTTGAGGAACAGCTCTTCCAGAGTGCTGTTGTCGCTGCTGGCGCCGCGTAATTCGTCCAGTGAGCCGGTAGCCACCAGGGCGCCGTGGTTGATGATGCCGACACGGTTGCACATGCGCTGAGCCATATCGAGCAGGTGGGTGGAGATGAAGATGGTCTTGCCAGCAGCTGCGCTGGCGATCAGGCGGTCCTGTACTTCGCGCGCGGCGCGCGGATCGAGGCCGTTGATCGGTTCATCCAGGATCAGCACCGCGGGATCGTGCGCCAGGGCGCAGGCCAGGCCCAGTTTCTTCTTCATGCCCATCGAGTAATTGACGGCGAATTCCTCGCTCACGTCCCGCAGCCCGAATTCCTGCAGCAATTGTGCCGCGCGTTCAACGGCGGCCTGGCGCGGCATGCCGTGCATCTCCGCCACGAACTGCAGGATTTCGCGCCCGCGCAAGAAGTCGTAGAAGATCGGGTTATCGGGCAGGTAGCCGACATGGCGCTTCACTTCGGCGGCATCGGCCTGGCAATCAAGTCCGTCAACCAGCGCGCGGCCGGCGCTGGGTACCAGGATGCCCATCATCATGCGGATGGTGGTGGTCTTGCCTGCGCCGTTGGGTCCAAGGAAGCCAAACACTTCGCCGCGCCGCACGGTCAGTGTCAGCGGCTGCACGGCGGGAAACTCGCCGTAATGCTTGGCCAGTCCCTGGAATTCGATCATGGCCGCAAGCTCATTCCTATACGTTCCGTGCGTGGCGACCAGTTGCCCAGGATGTCGGCGGAAACCAGGATGCGCTCCGCGCGTCCGATCAGCAGTGAACGCGGGACGAAGCCGATGTAACGCGAGTCGGCGCTGTTGTTGCGGTTATCGCCCAGCATCAGGTAGCTGCCTTCCGGGACGGTGACGGGACCGAAGTCGCGTGTCGCCTGGATTTGCGGCAGCACCTGGATACTGTAACTGGCGCTGGCGTTGTGCTCCTTCAGTTGCAGCGCTTGCAGGTCGCCGACATGGTCGATGTGTTCGACCGCGTTGCCCAACACTGTGTACTCGGAAGTTTTGCCATTGATGATCAAGTGCTCACCACGGATTTCGACGCGGTCGCCCGGCAACGCTGCCACGCGCTTGATCAGGCGCGTGCGGTCCTTGGGCGAAAAGAATGTGACCACGTCGCCGCGCTGCGGCTCGCCCAGGTGGCTGACGGCGATGTCGGTCAGCGGCACTTTCAGGTCATAGGCGAGGCGGTTGACGAACACGACGTCGCCTTCCAGCAGGTTGGGATGCATGGAGGCGGAAGGGATCGGATTCCAGTCTGCGACAGCGGTGCGGAATACGCCCAGCATCAGCAGGAAAGCGATGAAGCCCTTGTTGTCGCGGATGATTTTTTTCATGACCGGAGTCTCCTTTTGGTTCTGGAAACAACATCATCTTTGCAAAATCTTAAGCGCTGCTTAGACCGAAGGCTGCCAGCATCTGGCGCTGTCCTTTCGGCGGAACCTGCAGGGCGCGGCTGTCGAGGTCCTGCTCGACCCAGCCACGTTTCAACGCCAGTTGCAGCAGCGCCGCACCGAGCGCGCCGCCCAAGTGCGGCTTGCGTTCGCTCCAGTCCAGGCAGGGGCAGGCGAAGCGGCGGCGCAGCTTGCGCAGTGCCGGCAAATCCAGGCCCAGTTGCTCAAACTGCTTTTCGCCTTCCGCGCTTAATTCGTAACCTTCGCTGGCTTCGGCCAGCCAGCCTTGCGTGGCGAAATGGTCGTGCAATTTCACCGCCACGCTGCCCGCCATATGATCGTAGCAGGTACGGGCGTTGCGCAGGCGGTCGGGCGTGTTGGGTTTGAACTCATTGCGTGGCAGGCCCGCAACGACCAGCAAGGCTTCCAGTGCAGCGGCCACTTCCAGGCTGGCGAGCTGGTAGTAACGATGCTTGCCCTGCGCGAGCTGCACCAGCAGCTGTTCGTCCTTCAGGCGCGAGAGGTGGGCGCTGGCGGTGGAAGGACTCACTTCGGCCACCACGGACAGCTCGGTGGCGGTGCGGGCGTGGCCGTCCAGCAGGGAGCACAGCATGCGGGCGCGGGCAGGTTCGGCGATGGCGCCGGCAATGTTGGCGAGCTTGGAATCCATATTTCGGTGTCGGACGAATTGTCGTTGTGTCTTTTTCAGGATACTGCAATTTCTTGATCAATGCCGGAGGAATGACATGCAGGAATTGGAATGGGATGGTGGACGTGGAATGTGGGTCGCCAATGGCACGGAGCTGGTGGAGGAAGTGTTGATCCATCCCTCGCTGAGGGTGCGTCCGCTGGCCGAGCAGGTGCCGCTTGCCATTGCCGGAGGCTGTGCCGGCGAAGTATTCGGCGCGCTGGTGCGCATGAACGATGGCGAGCGCCACGCGGCGCCCAAACTCGCGCTGCAGCGCGCCCTGGCGCAATTCGCCCTTGCAGCGTCTGAGCCGTCGCCTGAGTCGTCGCCTTCCACGCCTGCTACCCTCGCGCAAACGCGGGCGCGCGAAACAGCGGCGCGTCTGCTTGCCGAGGGACGCTCGATCCGCGACTGGACCTTCGAGGCGCCGGTCAGCACGGTTGCCAGCCTGCTGGGCTTCCCCGACGCCCAATTGCCTGCAGTGGCGCGCTGGATGGGTGAATTCGTGGCATGCCTCTCGCCGCTCAGCAGCGCGCCGCAAATCGAGCAGGCGCATGCTGCGAGCCTGCACCTGCTGGCCGCCATGCGCGAACTGCTGCAGGCAGCGCCCGCAGGGGCGCTGGCCGCCGCTGTCGCCCAGGAAGCCGCCGCTGCCGGCTGGCGGAACGACCATGCCATCCTCGCCAACCTGGTCGGCCTGCTGTCGCAAACCTATGAAGCCACGGCGGGCTTATTGGGCAACTCCCTCGTCGCCATGCAGCAAGGTTTGCCGGTGGCGCAGGTGATGGAAACCGACCCGCCCATCCTCAACACGCGTCGCTTCGCCGCCGAGCGCTGCACGATAGGCAGCGTGACAGTCGAGCAAGGGCAGGCGATACTGGTCATACTCGGCGCGGCCAAGCGCGGTTTCGGCCACGGCAAGCACGCCTGCCCTGGCCAACAGCTCGCGCAGCAAATTGCCGCCGGCTGCATTGAAGCGTTGCGCAGCAAGCCGCTGCCGCAACTAAGCTGGACATACCGCGCATCGCCCAACGCGCGCATACCGGAGTTCCAACAATGATCGCAGTGATTTTTGAAGTGACGCCCGCCGAGGGCCGCAAGGACGCATACCTGGATATCGCCGCCAAGCTGCGGCCGACGCTGGAACAGATTGATGGCTTTATCAGCGTCGAACGTTTCCAGAGCCTGACCAATCCAGGAAAGATGCTGTCGCTATCGTTCTTCCGTGACGAGGAAGCGGTGCAGGAGTGGCGCAAGGTGGAAGCGCACCGCGCCGCCCAACAGGCCGGGCGCGAGCGTCTGTTCGCCGATTACCGCCTTCGTATCGCCAGCGTGGTACGCGACTACGGCCTGAATGAACGCGCCGAAGCGCCAGCCGATAGCCGCGAAAGGCATGGCTGATTCAGTGACCGCGCTTTTGGACCAGCGCGCTGCCGATGCCGTGACGTTTGCCTTCGCTGACGGCCGTCACCGTGCCGTCCGGGTTGAAGACGATCGCGTTGGCAGCGCCGATTTCCTCGACGCCCGCTTCGTCCCAGCGCTGGCCGAAACGTTCCAGCGCCTTTGCTTGGGCGCTGCCAGGGAAGCCGGGCTCGATGGAAGTGGCCAGGCCGTTGCGCTCCGAGATGCGCGGCGCATTCAGCGCATCCGGCATGTCCATGCCCAGGTCGATATGGTTGAAAATGGTTTGCAGAACCGTGGTCACAATGGTTGCGCCGCCAGGGCTGCCGATAGTGAAGGCCGGCTTGCCGTTGCGGAAAACGATGGTTGGCGACATGCTGCTGCGCGGGCGTTTGCCTGCTTCCGGCACATTCGGATGCGGGCCGGTGAAATCGAAATCCGTCATCTCGTTATTCAGGATGAAGCCGTAGCCCGGCACCGTGATGCCGCTGCCGCCCCATGACTCGATGGTGAAGGTATAGGCGACAATATTTCCATCCTTATCCGACACGGCCAGGTGGGTGGTATGCGCGCTCTCCGATAGCAGTTTCGATTGCGGCGCAGTTGCGGGACGCAGTGGCACGCTCAGGTCACGCTGGAAGGCATAGGGATCGCCCGCCTGCGCATGGTGATGCGCCTGGGTCGGGTCGATCAGCTCGCGGCGCCGCGCTGCGTATTCCTTGCTGGTCAGCCCCGCCACCGGCGCCTCGACATATTCTGGATCGGCCAGGTAGGCATTACGGTCGGCGAATGCCAGGCGGGCCGCTTCCATGTACAGGTGCTCCGCCTTCTCACGCGGCATGCTGCGCAGGTCGAAGCCTTCCAGGATATTGAGCGCTTCGGCGATGGTCACGCCTCCGCTGCTCGGCAAAGGCATGCCAACCAGCTCATAGCCGCGGTAAGTGCTGCGCACCGGCTGGCGCCAGCGTGATTCGTAATTGGCCAGGTCGGCCAGGGACATCCGTCCAGCACGCACGGAAACCCCGCTGGCAACCGGCGGCTGGTTGACCGCATCGACAATCGCCTGTGCCAGCTTGCCCGAATAGAATGCCTTTACGCCGCCGGTGGACAGCAGGCGGTAAGTCTTGGCCAGGTCGGGATTGCGCAGCAGGGTGCCTGAAGGCAGGGCCTTGCCATCTTTCAGGTAGCGCGCGGCAGTCTCCGGAAACAGCGCAAACTTCTTCTCATTTTCTTTTGCCAGCGCGACGAAGTTGTCGTTCAGGCGGAAGCCGTCCGCCGCGACCTTGATGGCTGGCGCCAGCACCTGCTTGAAGGACATGGTGCCGTAGCGGTCCAGCGCATCGTGCCAGCCGCGCACCGTGCCCGGAACGCCAACAGCCATGCCGCTGGCGACTGCGGAATCGAAATCCATCGCCTTGCCGCCGGGGGCGAAGGCGTCGGCCTGGAATGAGGCCGGCGCCATTTCGCGGTGGTCGAGCGTGATGACGCGCTTTTCCTTGGCCAGGTAAATCACCATGAAGCCGCCGCCGCCCACGCCGCAGCTGAACGGATCGGTGACGCCCAGCGTGGCTGCCGCTGCGACTGCCGCATCAATTGCGTTGCCGCCCTTGTTGAGGATGGCAAGCGCCGCCTGCGAGGCCGGTTCGCTGATGGTCGCCACCGCGCCGCCGGTGCCGGTGGCGACCGGGGTCTTGGCCCATGCCGGGGCGCTGCACGCCAGCGCAAAGATGATTGTGGAAGTCAGTCGCAGGGGCAGGGGCAGGGCGTTTGGCGTCATGGGCAACTATGTCGGGTGGGAAATATATACCCGCAAGCTTACCCGATAATTCGGCGCCGCCGCCTTCAAAGCCGGCACCTCGGCTGGCTCCACACCCATCAGGGTAAAGGTCAGCCCATTGCGTGTCAGCGACTTGCTGGCGCCAGGCATGTCTTCCGCCAGTACGAAGCTGGTGTTGCCTTGCTTGTCGCTCAGTACGAAGCTGTAGCTGATGTAGCCGGCCCAGACGCAGACCGCGCCCTGTTTGCAGCGGCTGTCATTGACGCGCTCGAGCTTGAGCGTGACCGCGGGGGCCAAGGCAACGGATTCCCCCTGTCCCAGCTGGTAGCTGGCGCTGGTGCGTGGCGCAGGACGGCCGGCGCTGCCGTCCTCGGTGCTGCGGGTTGAACCGCAGGCAGCGGCAATGGCGAGGACCAGGCCCGCCATGCCAAGGCAGATCAATCTTGCTTGCATGATGTTCTCCTCTGGCCTGAGAACAGCTTAGCAAATCGCAAAGCTCCTTGTTGCACTGTTGAGTCCACTCAACTGTAAGGAATTTCGACATGCAATAAAAAAGGCGCCCCGAAGGGCGCCAGTTTTTATAGTTGGTGTTTAACCGCTTATTCTTTGCGGCGGCGGCGCGCCATCCCCAGGCCCAGCAAGCCGGCGCCCAGCAGTGCTAATGTTGCAGGTTCAGGAACGCTCTGCGGCGGAATGCCTGGATCGGTCGGGACATTGGCAGTGCCGGCCATGAGCTTGAAGTCGACATTGGTGTTGTTGTCGTGAACGTTCAACGAGTCCAAGCGGAAGCGATAGACGACGCCGCCAGTCAGTGTGATGTCGTTCCAGTAAGCGGAATAGCCTGCTGGCTTGGTCTTCGTTTGCGAGACGTCATCGATCAGGAAATCGAAGTCGAAATCCTGCACCGCACCGCCGTTGGGTGGCGTGATGCCGAAGTCAAAAGTGGTGGTGTTGAGGGCTTTGACGTACAGGGTCGTCAGGTCCTTGATGTGGATCCAGTCGGCGAAAGTCCAGACTGAGTCGCCATCCGGGTTCCAGCCCGCACTGATCGAGGTGTTGACAGTCAGTGTCAGCGGATTGGCTGCGTTCTCGCCGGGTTTGATGGGAGTAGCGGCGGCAGAGCCGAAAGCCAGTGCGCAAACTGCAGTCAGTGCAAGTTTCTTGAACATGGGTGACTCCACAGTGAGTGTGCTCATCAGTTACAAAGCAATCGCTGTGCCTGAATCCGAAACTCATCCATATCAAAGACTTAGCCGGTGTTGCATGGGGGAATGTAAAAATTCCCGACAAGAAGTGCATTGCTTTCAGTTAAAAAAAGCACCGATCCTTGCGGAAGCGGTGCTTTCCCTGGGGTAGCGATTGCGCTTACATATAAGCGGCCAGCGCGCCCTTCATTTTTTTCAGTGCCGCGGCCTCGATCTGGCGGATACGCTCGGCAGATACGCCGAATTCCTCGGCCAGCGTATGCAGGGTCGCACCGGAACCATCGTCATTGGCCAGCCAGCGAGCTTCGATAATGCGGCGCGAGCGGGCGTCGAGCTTGGACAGGGCGGTTTCCAGGCCTTCGGACTGCAGGCGCACCACCTGTTCCGCTTCCAGCACCTTGGTCGGCTCCATATTGTCGGAGGACAGGTAGGCGATCGGCGAGAACTTGTCGTCCTCGTCGTCGGAAGGCGCTTCCAGGGCGATGTCGCGGCCGCTCAGGCGGGTTTCCATCTCGATCACTTCCTCGCGCTTCACGTCCAGCGCCTTGGCCAGTTCGTCGATCTGTTTCGGCGACATGGCGTCCAGGCCCTGTTTGTGGCTGCGCAGGTTGAAGAACAGCTTGCGCTGGGCCTTGGTGGTGGCCACTTTGACCAGGCGCCAGTTCTTCAGGATGTATTCGTGGATTTCAGCCTTGATCCAGTGCATGGCGTAGGACACCAGGCGCACGCCCTGGTCCGGGTCGAAACGCTTGACCGCCTTCATCAGGCCGATGTTGCCCTCCTGGATCAGGTCGCCGTGCGGCAGGCCGTAACCCAGGTAGCCGCGCGCGATCGACACCACCAGGCGCAGGTGCGAGGTGACCAGCACTTCCGCCGCCTTGAGATCGTTCTTTTCCTTCAGGTTCTTGCCCAGCGCCACTTCTTCCTCGTGGGTCAGCATAGGCAGGCGGTTCACAGCCGAGATATAAGCGTCCAGATTGCCCAGGCTCCCGCTGAAGCCAAGGGTCAGCGCGTTGCTGCCGGCAGGTACCAGTGCGTTTGTTGCGGTCATCTTATTTATCCTCGTTTGAAGGGAAATACTTTTCAGAGTTACCAGCATGCACGATAGAACTTAAACGACTCTTAACTTCTATCATGCCGTTCTGAACATATATTAGCACTCTCCTCAGGTGAGTGCCAATTGCTGGGTTTCTATGGGTTTGATAGTAATTTCACTATCAGGATAGGGCGGAGGAGAGGCAGGCTCCGTGCGGGTACGCACGAAAAAGTCGGGGTCAGGTCCGGCAATCGGGGGAAAAGGGAACGTACCCTTTTAAAGGGGTACGTCCCCTTTTTCCCCGCTTGCCGGTATCTGACCCCGACTTTTAATTTAGGCGGGAAAGGTGGCGCTGCACGGAAAGCAGGGCGCCGAACAGGCCGAGGCCCGCGGAGAGCGTCAGCAGGCCGATGGTGCCCAGGGGCGCCAACGGGGTGAGCTGGAATTCCGATGCGTACAATCTTGCAAAGCCGGCAATGGCGTGGTTCAGCGGCTGCAGGGCCAGCGCCACGCCACCCAGCGCCACGCCGCCGGCGCACAGGCCGAGCAAGGCGCCGGTGTAATAGAAGGGGCGATGGATGAAGCTGTCGGTGGCGCCGATCAGCTTGGACACCAGGATTTCCTCGCGCTGCGTCATTACCTGCAGGCGAATCGTGTTGAATACCACGGCAACCACCACGGTGGCCAGGGTCGCCGCCAGCAGCAGCAGGGCCAGGCGCAGTACGCCCAGCAGGGCAGCCAAGCGCTTCACCCAGGCCGAGTCCACCTGTACCGATTCGACGCCGGGCAAGACGCGCATCTGCTCCGCAATGCCGTCGATCTGGGCGCCTTCTGCCGCGTTCTGGAAGGCATTCAGCTTGATCACATAGCTATCCGGCAGGGGGTTCTCGCCCAGCGTGGCCACCACATCGGACAGGCCGCTCTTGGCATTGAGTTCTTCCAGCGCCTTTTCACGCGGTTTGAAGATGATCTTCGCTTGCGGTGCAATGCCACGCAGCGAGGATGCCAGGCCGGCAGCCTGTTCACGCGGTGTGTCAGCCTTGATGAACACGCTCAGTTCAGGCTCGACGGCCATTTGTTCCGACATCGGCCGCACGTTGTCCAGCAAGGTTACGCCCATAAAGGGCAGGGCCAGCGCAATTGCAACGACCAGGATATTGAACAGGAAAGAGCCCGGCGCCCGGCGCACATGCACCAGGGCGGAGCCGAGGGCGAACAGGTGGTGGCGCAGCCAGGTGCTCATGCGGCCTCCCTCATCAGTTCGCCACGCTCGAGGTGGATCACGCGTGCGGCAGCGTCCAGGATCTGCTCATCGTGGGAAGAGATCAGGCAAGTCACGCCCACGGAATGGAAGGCGTGCAGTGCGTCGATCACCTTGTTGGCGCTGGCGCGGTCGAGGTTGGCGGTCGGTTCGTCGGCCAGGATGATTTGCGGACGGTTGACGATGGCACGGGCGATCGAGACGCGCTGTTGCTCACCACCGGAAAGGGCCAGGGGCTGCGCATCGGCGCGGTCCAGCAAACCCACCTTGTCGAGCGCGGCGCGGGCACGCTGCTCGGCGGCGGCGCGCGGCGAACCGGTCACCAGCAGGGGCATCATCACATTGGCCAGCACGCTGCGGTCGTTCAATAAGCGCTGTTCCTGGAAAATCAGGCCCAGGTTGCGTCGCAGGAAGGGGATGCCGGCGCGCTTCAATGCGCCGATATCCTGGCCATTTACCAGCACCTTGCCGGAAGTTGGCCGCTCCATGGCGGCGATCATCTTCAACAGGGTTGATTTGCCGGCGCCTGAAGGACCCGCCAGGTAAACCAGTTCGCCCTTGGCGATGGTGAAGGAGATGTCGCGCAGGGCGACACCGTCGGGGGAGTATTGCTTGCTGACGTGCTGGAATTCGATCATGTAGGCCGTGAACCGGTCAATTAAGCGAGCAGTGCTTCAACAAATTCAGCCGCATTGAACGGCTGCAGGTCTTCAATCTTTTCGCCGATACCGATGAAGTACACCGGAACCGGGCGTACGCGGGCGATGGCTGCAAGAATGCCGCCTTTCGCAGTGCCGTCGAGCTTGGTAATGATCAGGCCGGACAGCTGCAGGGCATCGTCGAAGGCTTTCACCTGGGCCAGTGCATTTTGGCCGGTATTGCCATCGATGACCAGCAGGGTTTCGTGCGGGGCGCCTTCCATGCCCTTGCCGATCACGCGCTTGACCTTCTTCAGCTCTTCCATCAGGTGCAGCTGGGTCGGCAGTCGGCCGGCGGTATCGATCATGACCACATTGGTGCCGCGCGCCTTGCCAGACTGAACCGCATCGAAGGAAACGGCGGCTGGATCGCCCGATTCCTGGGAAATCACGGTCACATTGTTGCGTTGGCCCCACACCATCAGCTGTTCGCGGGCGGCGGCACGGAAAGTGTCGCCTGCCGCCAACAGTACCGATTGGCCATGGGCCTGCATATGTTTAGCCAGTTTGCCGATGGTGGTGGTCTTGCCGGCGCCGTTGACGCCGGAAATCATCATCACCAGCGGCTGGTGGCGGCCCAGCTCGAATGGCTTTTGCAGTGGCAGCAGCAGGTCGGTCATGAGTTGCTTGAGCGCGTCCTTGACCTGGGCGGCATCGAGCAGCTTCTCTTCCTTGACTTTGCGCTTCAGGGCGTCGAGCAGGAACTGGGTGGCGTCGACGCCGGCGTCGGACATTAACAACGCCGCTTCCAGTTCGTCATACAGCTCATCGTCGATCTTGGCGCCGACGAACAGGATGGAGAGGTTGGCGGATGTCTTGGACAAGCCAGCCTTCAGGCGGCTCATCCAGCTTTGCTTTGGTTCCGGCTTAGTGGCGGTCTCGACTTCATATGCCAGGGGCGCGGCAGGCTCGGCGCTGGCTGGCGTGGAAGGTGCTGGAGTGGCCGCTGGAGCTGCTGGCGCCGCTTCCGGCGCGACCGGTTTCTTCTTGAAAAAACTGAACATGGACAGGTTGGCAGAGGGTCCTTCAATCGAACCGCGTATTCTACCAGAGCCTAAGTGAGGGCTTGGCGTTGGCGCTGGCGCCATTCAGCGACGGCGGTGCCGATATCGGCAAGTTCGCACACATTCACATACGTTGGCGGACGTTTGCGCAGGGCCGAGTTGCTGCCGCCGGCCCAGATTTCCGCTGCTTCGGGCAGGCGGGCCCGCAGTTCGCGCAGGCTGTCGTTGACATGGCGCGGATTCATCGTCGTCGAGAAAGACAGCGCCACGATATCAGCTTGCATGGCGCGAGTGCCCTCCACGATATCAGGCAGTGGGGTTTGAACACCTAGCGGAATGCAATGCGCACCCTCGGCGGCGAACATGGCTTCCGCCATCAGTAAGCCGAGACCGTGGCGTTCCTGTGGAAGTGTTGTTAATAAGACACGTGGGCGCGGCAAGCCGCTGCTGTGGTTCACCTGCGGCACCGAGAAGACGGCGCTACGCAGCACGATCTGCACCGATTCAGCAAATAAATGCTCTTCAAATACCGCGAACTGCCCGCAAGCCCACGCTTCACCAATCAAGGTGGCTAGTGGTCCGACCAGGTTGATGACAAAGCTCTTCAAGCCCATCACCAGCATGGCCTGGGTCAGCTTGCGGCGGAAGGCTTCCATCTGATGGGTCTTGCACAGCTCTATGTATGCCTGCAGCTCGGGATGCGGGCGTATCACTTCCGTTTTCTGGCTCACGGCCGTCTTCTGCGCCAGTTCTTGCAGTTCCTCGGAGGAGTACCCGATCACCTTGCCAGGGCGATAGCCGAGATCAATCAATCTCTTGATCAATCTCAATTTAATTACCTGTTCGCTTGGGTAGACTCGCTCCCCGAACGTATCGCGTTCAGGACGGGGGAAGTCGTAACGGCGTTCCCAGACGCGCAAGGTTTCCTTTGCAAGGCCGGTGTCCCGTTCCACATCACTGATTGTGGACGGAATTGTTACAGAAATCGCACTCGTTTTCATTCGCCGACGGCGCCCCCAGATTGATACGCGACCTGCATTCTAACGCCGAAATTCGACAAAAGTTGCAGACGATGCAGGCTAGTTTCACTCTGAAACTGGTGTTCCGGGCGCTTGTCCATGACACAATGTTGTCGCTTTCATTTTAGCCTCCTAAAGGCTTGAAAGTGTGAACTGTGTCCTGAACAAAAAACTCCGCTATTACGTAAATTTTAATTGCGTCCATGTGGTATTTGACGCTATCTTGCAATACGCATTACTACGTGCATGGCAGGAAATATTGAGATCATATAAAATAGTGAAGATCAGTGCCGTAGCGCCCTGGTGATCGATAACAAAGCAAAAGGAAAAAGCACATGAAAAAAACCCTGATGTCCCTCGCGATCCTCGCTGCTTCTGGCGCGGCCTACGCTCAGTCCAACGTAACCATCTACGGCATCATGGATGTCGGTTTCGTTTCTGAGCACGGTGGCAAGAATGGCACCGTCAACAAAGTTTCCTCCGGTGTGGCTAACGCTTCGCGTCTGGGCTTCAAAGGCACCGAAGACCTGGGCGGCGGCCTGTCGGCTGTGTTCACCCTGGAAAGCGGCATCAAAGCCGATACCGGCGAGCTGGACAACGCCAACAACCAACTGTTCAACCGTCAAGCCTTCGTCGGCCTGTCGTCCAAGTCGGCTGGTACCCTGACCCTGGGTCGTCAGTACACCCCTTGGTACAACACCCTGTCCCAAGTTGGTGATCCATTTGCAGCCGGCCTGGAAGGTTCCGCAAAGAACCTGTTCCCAGCAGTTGGCGTGAATGTACGTAACAGCAACTCCGTAGTCTGGAAATCCCCAGAGTTCTACGGCGTGACCGGCGAACTGTTCTACGCATTCGGCGAAAAGAAAAACGCTGACACCGCTCGTCAACTGGGCGCGTCCATCGGCTACCAGAATGGTCCTCTGAACATTCGCCTGGCATACAACAACATCAACAACGACACCGTTACCGCTGCTAACACCGTTGTACAAAACCAGATCGGCCACAACACCCTGCTGGCTGTGAACTATGACTTCAAAGTACTGAAGGCATACGCAATGTACGGCACCAACAAAGGCCCAACCGCCAACGCACTGCCTAACCCAACCGCATACACTGCAACCCCGGTTGCAGCATCGCTGGATAGCCGTACCTGGCTGGTTGGCGCAACCATCCCTGTGTCGGCTGCTGGCTCGCTGGTTGGTTCCTGGTCTTCCGCTGAAGACAAGACCTTCGGCCGCGATGGCGACCAGGCTGCTATCGGCTACCTGCACTCGCTGTCCAAGCGCACCACCGCTTACGCTTCGTACGCCAAGCTGCGTAACAAGCACGGCGCTTCCTACACCATCGGCAACAACGCCGACGTAGGTACCGGCCACGAAGGTTACGCTGTCGGCATCCGCCACATGTTCTAAACTTCACCAGTTCCTGGTCAAAACGGCTGCCTAGTGCAGCCGTTTTTTTTATATGCGAAAACATATCCTGATTGGCGGTTTTGCGGCCTGCACCTTGATTGCTTTGACTGCCGCGATGGCTGCGCCAGGCAAGCGCGCAGCCGTACCGAAATCGAGTGCCGGCTTGCCGCGTTATGGCGTCTTGGTGTATTCGGATTTATGCGTTCATGATGCCAGCGGGGAATACGGCGGGCAACGCATTACGCTGCAGCGTTTTGCCGAAGCTGATTCGGTGATCTACGAGTACACGGCCGGTGGCTTGAGCTGGCCGCTGGTAGCAACGGACGTGAATATCGACCCGCGCGGCAAGATGATGTACTTCACCGTGCTGGAAGGGGAGGAGGAGCGCACCATCAGTGGCAAGTTTTCGCCCGACGGCGAGACCCTGACGCTGGATGGCGGCTATTGCGAAGACCAGTCGCAGCCAATGGTGCTGGCAAAAGTGCGCGACTTTGCGCGCCAGGCAAAGGCCTGCAAAAGCTGCCCCGCGCCGAAGCGGCGGGGCACGGACTGATTATTTGCCTGCCGCGACAGCTTGTTTGCGGATGGTGTCGAGGGTCGCGCCCGGGGTGATCAGGTTGCCGTCGTAGCGCAGCTCAATGATCGCGGGCAGGTTCTGCTCGCGGGTAAAGGCCAGCGCGCGTTCCAGGGCCGGGGCAAATTCCTCGGTCGCTGCGACCGTCTCGCCATGGCCGCCAAAGGCGCGCGCCACCGCGGCGAAGTCCGGGTTGTGCAGGGTGGTGCCGGAAACGCGGCCTGGGTATTCACGCTCCTGGTGCATGCGGATGGTGCCGAACATCTGGTTATTGAACACGATAATGACGACGCCCGCCTTGTATTGCACGGCGGTAGCGAGCTCCTGGCCGTTCATCAGGTATTCGCCGTCGCCCGCGAAGGTCACCACGGTGCGCGCCGGATCGATGATCTTGGCTGCGACGCCGGACGGAACGGAGTAGCCCATTGCGCCGCTGGTTGGCGCCAGCTGGGTGCGTGCCTGGCCGTATTGCCAGTAGCGGTGTGCCCAGGTGGCGTAATTGCCGGCGCCATTGGTGATGATGGTGTCGGCCGGGCATTGCGCCTTCAGTTCCTGCACTACTTGCCACAGGTTCAGCGGGGCGTTGTTGTCCTTGAAGATGGTCGGCTGCTGCTGCCAGGCGTTGTATTCGGCGCGTGCCTGTTCAACGCTGTCGCGCCATGCGCTCGAATCCACCGGTTCCATTGCGGCCAGCATTGCCGCCGCCTGAGGCATGCCGGAGGCGATCATCAGTTCGCCCTGGTACACGCTGCCCAGTTCTTCCGGACTGGCGTGGATGTGGACCAGGCGCTGTTGCGGCACCGGCGACGCAATGATGGAGTAGCCGCTGGTGGTCATCTCGCCCAGGCGCGGGCCGATGGCGATCAGTACGTCGGCTTCCTTCACGCGTGCTGCCAGTTTTGGATTGATGCCGATGCCGACGTCGCCGATGTAATTCGGGTGGCTGTTGTCAAGCAGGTCCTGGAAGCGGAAGGCGCAGCCCACCGGCAGTTTGTTCGCTTCTGCGAACTTGCGGATATCGCTGGTGGCTTGCTCGTTCCAGCCGCCGCCGCCCAGCAGCAGCATAGGGCGCTTGGCTTCGGCCAGCATCTGGCGCAGCTGCGCGATTTGCGGGGCGGAAGGGGCGCCCTGAGTCGGCACGTAGGCGCGGGTGTCGGCCACGGTGGCTTTGTGGGTCAGCATGTCTTCCGGCAGGGCCAGTACGACAGGGCCGGGACGGCCGCTGGTGGCGACCTGGTAGGCGCGGGCGATGTATTCAGGGATGCGGTCGGCGCGGTCGATCTGGGCGACCCATTTCGCCATCTGGCCGAACATGCGGCGGTAGTCGACTTCCTGGAAGGCTTCGCGGTCCATGAAATCGCTGCCGACCTGGCCGATGAACAGGATCATCGGGGTCGAGTCCTGGAAGGCGGTATGCACGCCGATCGAGGCATTGGTGGCGCCCGGGCCGCGGGTGACGAAGCAGATGCCAGGCTTGCCGGTCATCTTGCCGTATGCGTCGGCCATGAAGGCAGCGCCGCCTTCCTGGCGGTTGATGATGAAGCGGATGCCGGATTCGTGCAGGGCGTCCAGCACGTCCAGGTAGCTTTCGCCCGGCACGCCGAAGGCGGTGTCGGTGCCGTGGATCTTCAGCGCATCGACCAGGATCTGGCCGCCGGAACGAGGAGTTTGCGTCATGGTACTTGCCTTCTTATACATGGATTTGGCATTCTATGCCTGCGCACCGGGAATGGCTTTCTGATTTGCGACATTAATTTATACGGGCGCAATGATGTAGAATATCGCCCGAAGCAAGCCAGACAGCCGCTGGCTCATGTTGCAAAGCATGGGCGGGAGGAAGGTCCGGACTCCACAGAGCGGGGTGACGGTTAACGGCCGTCCGCTGAAAGCCCCCTCCAGCGTACTTGTACGCTGGAGGGGGTATAAGGCGAGGAATAGGGCCACAGAGACGAGCGTATTAAGTTACGGTGAAACGCGGTAACCTCCACCTGGTGCAATTTCAAATAGGCACGCGATGATGTTGCTCGCGGAGCGTGCGGGTAGAAAGCTTGAGCGGCGGAGTAATCCGTCGCCTAGAGGAATGGCTGTCATAGCACCTTCGGGTGCCGTAACAAAATCCGGCCTATCGGCTTGCTTCAACTAATTCTTGAGAGATGACTCAATACATCCTCGCCCTGGATCAGGGCACTACCAGTTCGCGCGCCATCCTGTTCGACCACGAAGGAAAAATCGCAGGATGCGCGGCGCAGGAATTTCCACAGCACTTCCCCCAGCCAGGCTGGGTTGAACACGATCCCAACGAAATCTGGAACAGCCAGCTCACGGTAGCGCGCAAGGTCCTGCAGGACTTCGACGTGAAGAAAGTGCGCGCCATCGGCATCACCAACCAGCGCGAAACCACGGTCGTATGGGACCGCAAGACCGGCGAGCCGATCGCGCCTGCCATCGTCTGGCAGGACCGCCGCACCGCAGATTATTGCGAGGAGCTGCGCGCCGCCGGCAAAGCGAAAATGATTTGCGATGCGACCGGTCTTGAGCTGGACGCTTACTTCTCGGCCACCAAGATCAAATGGATACTGGACCACGTGCCCGGTGCGCGAGAGCGTGCACGCAAGGGGGCGCTGTGCTTCGGCACCATCGACTCCTGGCTGGCATGGAAGCTGTGCGGCGTTCACGTCACCGATGTATCCAATGCCTCGCGCACCATGCTGTTCAACATCCACCTGATGCGCTGGGATTCCGACCTGCTCGAGCTGTTCGACATTCCGGAAGAAATGCTGCCGCAAGTGGTCTCCTCCAGCGAAGAAGTGGGCACCACGCGCGAGGGGCTGTTCGGTCATGCCATCCCGGTGGCCGGTATCGCCGGCGACCAGCAGGCAGCCACTTTCGGCCAGGCTTGCCACCAGCCCGGCATGGTGAAAAACACGTACGGCACAGGATGCTTCATGCTGATGAACGCCGGCCGCCACCCGCGCACCTCGCATAACCGACTGCTGTCCACCGTAGGCTGGCGCGTCGACGGCGAAACTGACTACATGCTGGAAGGCTCGGTCTTCATGGGCGGCGCCACGGTGCAGTGGCTGCGCGACGGCCTGGGCATCATCCAGCATTCGAGCGAGGTGGAAGCGCTTGCAGGCAGCGTGCCAGATAGCGGCGGCGTTTTCCTCGTTCCAGCCTTTGTCGGCCTGGGCGCACCTCATTGGGACCCTTATGCGCGCGGCACCATCGTCGGTTTGACGCGTGGCAGCAACAAGGCGCACATCGCACGCGCCGCCGTGGAATCGATTGCCTACCAAAGCGCCGAGCTGCTCGCGGCGATGCAGAAGGATGCCTCCATGCCGGTAACCGAAGTGCGCGCTGACGGCGGCGCCGCCCGCAACGACATGCTGATGCAGTTCCAGTCCGATTTGCTGGGCGTGCCGGTGCTGCGGCCGAAGGTCACCGAAACCACGGCGTTGGGCGCGGCCTACCTGGCCGGCCTGGCTGTGGGTTTCTGGGAATCGCAGGAAGAAATCGCCAAACAGTGGGCGTGCGAGCGCCGCTTCACGCCAAACATGGGGGGTGACCAGCGGGCCGAGTTGCTGGCAAAATGGAATCGCGCCACAGAGCGCGCCAAAGCATGGGAGACACCTTTATGATGGACCGTCCGTGGAACGTGGAGCTGGACGCGATCGAAAAACTGTTCGACGCGCTGACCGAAGTGGCCTTCTTCGTGAAGGACCGTGATGGCCGCTATGTGGCCGTGAACAATACGCTGGCGCGCCGCTGCGGCCTGCGCAACAAGTCCGACATCCTCGGCAAGACGGTGATGGACGTGCACCCGCACCCGCTGGCAGCTGCCTACGAGGCGCAGGACCGCCAGGTGATCGAAATGGGCGCCACCATCGAAAAACACCTCGAGCTTCACCTGTATCCGAACCGCCGCCGCGGCTGGTGCCTGACCCACAAGACCCCGCTGCGCAATGAGCAGGGCGATATCGTGGGCCTGGTCGGCACCTCGCATGACCTGGGCTTGGTCGATGAACAGCACCCTGTCTATCGCCAGGTGGCACGCATCGCACAGCGCATCCGAGAGAACTTCCACCAGCAACTGAACCTGGCCGACCTCGCGCGCGAAGAAGGCTTGTCGCTGGCGCGCGTGGAGCGCCTGTTCCAGAAAGTGTTCCGCTACAGCCCGCGCCAGTTGCTGCTGCAATCGCGCCTGGAAGGTGCGCTGACGCTGATCGAAGCCCACCCTGGCCGCAGCATCGCCGACATTGCGCGCGAATGCGGCTACACCGACCATTCCGCGTTCAGCCGCCAGTTCAAGGCGATGACGGGTTACACGCCAAGCCAGTACAGAAATGGCTCCGGCACGCGGCCGGCTGTGGCTTTTTCGCCCATTTCCTGTGCAGTTCACGCTGCCTGATTCAGCGAAATCACACTAACGGCGCGCACGGTTGAAGGCGCGCCGCTCCACCTCGTTAGCATGGGCTCTCCCATTTAACAACGACAAGAGGTGGAGATATGAAGTTGCACCCAATCGGCATGGCCGGCCTGCTGGCCGCCATGCTGTCCAGCGCCGCTGTGCAGGCAGCAGGTAAGCATGACGGCGATAGCCACGAGCAGAAGCTGAAGCAAGCCCCTGCGCCGCACCAGCGGCAAACCCTGCCGCCAACAGCGGAGCAAAGCAAATACGATCTGGCGCCAACGCGCAAGCCACGCAATGACCTGATGCCGCGCAATATGAAGGCCAGCGTGGCGCCTGCAGTAGCTACAACGCAGTGCAAGGACATGAACACGCTGGCCAGCTACAGTGGCGCGGCACTGGCCGAATACGTGGCCACGCTGCCGGACTACGAATGTACCTATCCGCTGTTCTCCGCTGCTCCAGCGCTGGCCACGACGATCTATTCGAGTGCCAATGTTAGCGCTGTCGCCAGCCGTATGGCCAGCGAAGCGGCCAGCTACAACGGCACCAACATGAAGCTGGTCAACCTGGTGCTCTACCTGCGCGCGGGCTATTACCAGGCCAGCAACGGAACCATTCCTGCACTGACGGAATCGGTACGCGCACCGCTGCGCACCGCCCTGCACAGCGCAGTGCGTGGCAGCAGCCTGTATGCCAACAACACTGTGGCCTCGACCACGGCGGCAGAGACCTGGCGCCTGATCACCAATATGCACGACGAAGTGCAGTACCTGTCCGATGTCAAGGCGACGATCGCCCGCTTCACCAATAGCGGCACCACAACCACGGCAGCGGAGCCGCTGAAGCAGGACAGCGCAGGCGGCGGCATGACCGGCGCACTGAATGTGCTGTTCCGCGCGCATACCATGCCAGACGTGGGCACGGCCCTGTCGAACGACATTTCCTACGCCAGCACCCTGTACGGTTTCATCACCGCCAACAAGTCGGCCCTGTTGGGTACCAACGCCAGCTACCAGCTGACCGATGCGTCGAACGAGACCTTCCGCTTCATGCAGTACGCAGGCCTGAAGCCGCAGGTGAAGCCGATGGTGCAGAACACGCTGAACACCAGCTCCATGCTGGGCGCGGACGGCGATATGTGGCTGGCTGCAGCGCAAGCGGTCAAGTACTACGACAACGCCAACTGCGGCCAGTACGGTACCTGCAACTTCGAGCAGCAGCTGGCCAACGCCGTGCTGAAGACCACCTACAGCTGCAGCCCGACGCTTCGCCTGCGCGCGCAGGACGTGACTTCGGACCAGGTGCAGCAGATCTGCTCCTCGCTGGCGACGGAAGAAACCTACGCCCATGCCATGCTGCAGACCAATAACACGCCGGTTGCGCATGACAACAACACTTCGCTGGAACTGGTGGTGTTCGACGACTACGCCAACTACAGCAAGTACGCGAGCGTCATCTACGGTATCGACACCAATAACGGCGGCATGTATCTGGAAGGCGATCCATCGGTCGTTGGCAACCAGGCGCGCTTCATCGCGCACGAGGCATCGTGGCTGCGTCCGACCTTCAAGGTCTGGAACCTGGAGCACGAATATGTGCACTACATCGACGGCCGCTTCGATATGTACGGCGACTTCGGCGCAGCGACTGCCGTGCCGACCGTGTGGTGGATCGAGGGCGTTGCGGAGTACCTCTCGCTGAAGAATAACAACCAGCCGGCGATCGACATGGCGCGTAGCCGCAAATACCGCCTGAGCGATATCTTCGGCAATACTTACTCGATGTCGGACTACCAGGACCGCGCTTACCGCTGGGGCTATATGGCGACGCGCTTCATGATGGAACGCCACCGTGCAGACGTGGACCAAGCGCTGGCCAATTTCCGCGTCGGCGATTACACCCGCTACAACAACTTCATGCAAGGCATCGGTACCCGTTACGACAGCGAGTTCGCCACCTGGGCCGATGCTGCCACCACGGCCGGCGAGCCGCCGATGCCGGATACCGTGTCCAACCTGCCGACATGCAGCGGCCAGGCCTCGCCAACCTATCTTGGCAAGAACTGCGCTATCCGCAACCTGTCGTCCAGCAGCCGCACCTACCTGCACCTGATCGTGCCGGCCGGCGCGAAAAACGTGAAGCTCATGAGCGCCGGCGGCACGGGGGACATGAATATGTACGTGGCCCTGAACCGCTATCCGACCACCACCTCCTACGACTACGCCTCGGCAAACGTCGGCAATGCTGAAAACATCAGCATCGCCAACCCGGTTGCCAACCAGTGGTATTACATCGTGCTGGAAGCGAAACAGCCGTTCAGCGGCGTCACTGTAGGCGTCACTTACGATTAAAAAGTAGCCCTGGCCGTATAATGTAGGCAAGCGGCAGCAAAGCCATTTGTCTATACAAGCTGCCGCCCAGTTACCCTGGGCGGCATATTTTTTTCGAGGTAGCAGATCACGCGCAAAGCGTGGCAGGCAGTCATTCTCCCGCCAAACGGGGCTCTCGGCACTTGTTGCTAAATTGCTAAAGTGTCGTTGTCATCAGGCAACCAAACGCCTATTTCCAGATTTATTTTTAGTCATTTTTTTCACGTTTCGCCATCTTTGCATGTGAAGTAGCACTTTCACTATCTTTCATAAGTCCCTAATTTCTCAATGGTTTTTAGCGCTGCTGTTTCTCAAGGAATGGCGCTAAGTCCTTAATTTCATTGGACAAATCGGTGTTTTCACTTGGGAAAATCGCTTGACCGGCTTGTGAGCATCCTCTAAAGTGGGCGACAGTGTGAAAAAGTGTAGTTTTGTGGGAATTTTTAGATAGGGTTAAGTCGTGTTCCAAGGCGCGTCCGCGATCACATTAGATGCGAAAGGCAGGATGTCCATCCCGGCCAAGCATCGTGACGCACTGATGATCCAGTGCGAAGGACGCCTCACGCTTACCAAACACCCGGATGGCTGCCTCCTGATGTACCCGCGCCATGTCTGGGAAGCCAAACGCGACCAGATCGCAGCCTGGCCGATGTCGGCCCGCGGCTGGCAGCGTATTTTGCTGGGCAATGCCGCCGACGTCGAGATGGACTCGGCCGGCCGCATCCTGGTAGCGCCTGAACTGCGCGACGCCGTCGGCCTGGGCCGCGAGGTCGTGCTGTCCGGCATGCTGACCCACTTCGAGATCTGGGATCCGGTCAAGCGTGCCGCCAACGAGCAAGCCACCATCGAGGTTGGCATGCCCGATACCCTGTCCGATTTCTCTTTCTGAGGCCCGACTCACGATGACGACGACCTCGGTGCCAGAATTCCAGCATCGTACGGTGCTGTTAGATGAAGCGGTGGATGCGCTCGACCTGAAAGGCGAGCGCGCCAACGGCATCTATATAGATGGAACGTTCGGCCGCGGCGGCCATAGCCGCCTGATCCTGTCCCGCCTGGGCCCGGAAGCCCGCCTGATCGCCTTCGACAAAGATTTACAAGCTATCGCCAACGCCGAAACCATCGGCGACAAGCGATTCACCATCGTGCATGACAGCTTCGCCACCATGGCGGATGCGCTGGCCGAACGCGGCATTCCCGCCGTCGACGGCATTTTGCTGGACCTCGGCATCTCGTCACCACAAGTAGACGATGCTGCGCGCGGCTTCAGCTTCCGCAACGATGGCCCGCTCGATATGCGCATGGATACCACGCGTGGTATCTCCGCCGCCGAGTGGCTGGCCACAGAATCAGAAAAAACACTGGAAAAGGTGATAAGGGATTATGGGGAAGAACGGTTTGCTTTTCAGATTGCAAAGGCGATTGTTGCTCGCCGGGCAGTCGAACCAATTTCAAGCACACGACAGCTTGCCGGTATCGTGGCAGGCGCGGTCAAGACTCGCGAGAAGGGCAAGGACCCTGCGACCCGCACCTTTCAGGCTATCCGGATTTTCGTCAATAAAGAGCTTGAGGACCTTGAATCGGCCCTGAGTCAGGCATTCGACGCCCTGAAGCCGGGCGGCATCCTGGCCATCATCAGCTTCCACTCGCTGGAAGACCGCATGGTCAAGCAGTTCCTCGCTTCCAAGGCCAAGGTGGAGCAGCCCGACCGGCGCCTGCCGATCAAGGCGGCCGACCTGCCGCTGCCGGAACTGAAACTGCTGGCCCGCATCAAGCCTTCCGATAAAGAGGTCGAAGAAAACCCGCGCGCGCGCTCCGCTGTGATGCGCGTCGCCATGCGCCTGCCTTCCACGGGAGGTGCGCAATGAGCAACAAGCTCAATATCGTGTTGACGGCATTGCTGGTCGCTTGCGGCCTGTCGACCGTTAACGCGCAATACCAGGCGCGCCACCTGTTCGTGGACCTGGAACGTGCGAACACGCAGGCAAAACAGCTCGATACCGAATGGTCGCAGCTGCAGCTGGACCAGTCCACGCTGGGCAAGCATGCCCGTATCGAAGAAATCGCCCGCCGTGAGCTGAACATGACCCAGCTGACGCCGAACCGCACCCAATACCTGACGGAGGGCGACAAGTGACGCGCTCCAGCGGAACCGGACCAGCACGCGTGGCACGCTCGCAGGGCGTGTCCTTCTCCAAGAGCCCAGTATTGGCGGTGCGCCTGCCAAGCTGGCGTTCGCGCGTGGTGCTGTTCGCGATGTTCACAGCATTCGCAGCGCTGGCTGCGCGCGCGGTCTGGCTGCAAGGCACCTCGAGCCAGCAGCAATTCCTGCAGAAGGAAGGCGCCAACCGCTACCAGCGCACGCAGGAATTGCCGGCCGTGCGCGGCAAGATCACTGACCGCAATGGCCAGGTGCTGGCTTCGTCCATTCCCGTGCGCGCCATCTGGGCAGCGCCGGAAGAAGTGCTGGCTGCGCCGAAGGAAAAGCTGCGTGCCCTGGCCGGCCTGCTGGAAATGAGCGAAGCCGAGCTGCGCAAAAAGCTCGATTCCGACCGCAACCTGGTCTACCTGAAACGCCAGGTCGAGGTGGAAACCGCCGACAAGATCAAGGCCTTGGACCTGGATGGCATGGACATCCGTCCTGAATACAAGCGCTTCTACCCGCAAGGCGAGGTCATGACCCACCTGGTCGGCTTCACCAACGTGGATGACCGCGGCCAGGAATCGATGGAGCTGGCGCAGCAGAATAACCTGGTCGGCAAGTCCGGCTCGCGCCGCGTCATCAAGGATGGCCGCGGCCGCATCGTCGAAGACATCGGCGGCAAGATCGAACCGCACAACGGCAAGGACGTGGTGCTGTCGGTGGACAGCAAGATCCAGTACATCGCGTACACCCAGCTGAAACAGGCAGTCGAGCATTTCGGCGCCAAGGCTGGCGGCGCCGTGGTGCTGGACGTGCATACCGGCGAAGTGCTGGCGCTGGCCAATTATCCAAGCTACGACCCGAACGACCGCCGCAACCTGACCGGCGCGCAGCTGCGCAACCGCGTGATGACCGACACCTTCGAGCCGGGTTCCACGCTGAAACCGATTACGGTGTCGCTCGCGCTGGATACCGGCCGCGTCAAGCCGTCCACCCTGATCGACACCGGCGGCGGCAAGTACACGATTCTCGACAAGACCATCTCGGATACCAAGGCGCACGGCGTCATCAACGTTGGGCAGATCATCGAGATGTCGTCCAATATCGGCACGTCGAAAATCGCGCTCAGCATGCCGGCCCAGGATATGTGGGAAATGTTTACCAAGGTCGGCTTCGGCCAGCAGCCAAAGTGGGGCTTCCCCGGTGCGGTGGCGGGACGGGTGCGGCCTTATAAATCATGGCGGCCGATCGAACAGGCGACCATGAGCTACGGTAACGGTATCTCGGTGTCGCTGATACAGCTGGCGCGCTCCTACATGATGTTTGCCCGGAATGGTGACACCATTCCTTTGTCGTTTGAGAAGGTCGACAAGGAGCCGCTGGGCCAGCAGATCATCAAGCCGCAGACCGCCGCGCAGATGCGCGAGATGCTGGAGACCGTGGTCTCGGGCAAGGATGGCACGGCCAAGAAAGCCCAGATTCCAGGCTACCGCGTGGGCGGCAAAACCGGTACCGCCTACAAGGTGGAGAACGGCCGCTACGCCATGCCGCGCAAATACATCGGTTCCTTCGTCGGCATGGTGCCGATGTCGGCGCCGCGCTTCATCATTGCAGTCATGATCGACGAACCGACCCAGAACGGCCACTTCGGCGGTTCGGTCGCAGCACCAACTTTCGCGGCTGTCGCAATCAATGCATTGCGCGCCTCCAATGTGCCTCCTGATTCGAACATCACGGAAATCGTGGTGCCGACCGATACCGGACCGGAGGCCATGTAAATGACGACGATGACCCATCAAGAAATTATCAGCTGGATGCGCGCGGCAGCGCCAGACGCGCAGCTGGCTTCCGATTCTCGCCGCATCAAGGCCGGCGACGTATTCTTTGCGTATCCTGGCGACGCCAAGGATGGCCGCACTTTCATTGCCGCCGCCATCGCCAGCGGCGCTGCCGCAGTGGTGTATGACGACACCGGTTACGCCTGGGACGCCGCGCACGAAGTGCCGCATCTCGCCGTGCCCGGCCTGAAAAAACAGGCTGGCCCGATTGCGCACGCATGGTACGGCCAGCCCGATGCCAGCATGTTCACGGTCGCCGTCACCGGCACCAACGGCAAGACTTCCTGCGCGGTGTGGACCGGCCAGGCGCTGGCGAAAGTCGGTGAGACGACTGCCGTTATCGGCACCTTGGGCGTGGGCATGTTCCGCGCCCGCGGCGAAGTGGAATTCGACGAAACCGGCTACACCACGCCTGACGCGGTGCTGCTGGCGCGCAAGCTGCAGGAAGTACACGCCGACGGAGCCGGTGCGCTGGCGATCGAAGCGTCGTCCATCGGCCTGCACCAGGGGCGTACCGAAGGCATGCACTTCGACGTGGCCATCTTCACCAACCTGACGCGCGATCACCTGGATTACCACGGCGACGAAGCGAACTACGAAGCCGCCAAGACCATCCTGTTCGATTGGCCGGGCCTGAAGCACGCCGTTGTGAACCTGGACGACCCGATGGGCCATCGCCTGATCGCCCACATCAAGGCATCGAAGGCGCCGCGCAAGCCGGTCATCATCGGCTACACGCTGAAGGACACCAAGGCGCAGCCGAACGTGCCAGGCATTTCCATGCTGCGCGCCAGCTCGCTGCGCAGCCGCAACCTGGGTACGGAATTCAACCTGGATTCGACCTTCGGCCACGCACACGTGCGCACCCAGCTGGTGGGGCCATTCAATGTGAGCAACGCGCTGGCCGTGCTGGCTGCGCTGCTGGCAAAAGGCATTGCCTTCCGCACCGCCATCGACGGTATCGAGTCGCTGCAGCCGGCTCCAGGCCGTATGCAGCAGATCGGCGGCCAGGAGGCCCCGATGGTCGTGATCGACTACGCGCATACGCCGGACGCATTGGAAAAAACGCTGGAAGCACTGCGCTCCGTCGCTAACGACCGCGGCGGCCACCTGTGGTGCGTCTTCGGCTGCGGCGGCGACCGCGATCCGGGCAAGCGACCGCAGATGGGCCGCATCTCGCAAATGGCGGAGCATGTGCTGGTTACCAGCGACAATCCGCGCAGCGAAGATCCGTCGGAAATCATCCGCCAGATCGTCGCCGGCATGGACCGCGAGAATCCGAATTCCGAATTCATGACCGTGGAAGACCGCGCCGCGGCGATCCTGTCCGCCGTGCGCAATGCCGGCAAGGCGGACGTGATCCTGCTGGCAGGGAAGGGGCATGAGCCTTACCAGGAAATCAAAGGCCGCAAGATGCCGTTCTCGGATGCCGAGCATGCGCAGCTGGCGTTGTCTGCACGCTTGACCATGATGAGGCCGCACTGATGCGAAGCACCATCGCCCACATCCTGACCGCGCTGACCGGCGCGCATCTGCATCATGGCGTGCTGACCAATGACGCCGCACTGGCGCTGGACTTTGACGGCGTGTCCACCGACACCCGCACCGTCGGCGCGGGTCAGCTCTTTGTCGCCCTGCGCGGCGAAGTGTTCGATGCGCACGACTTCCTGCCACAGGTGGTGGAGAAGGGCGTAGCCGCTGTCGTTGTCGACAAGCTGCCGGAAGGCTGGACCCTGCCTGCCATCGTGGTGCCGGACACCCTGGTGGCACTGGGCCAGATCGCCAATCACTGGCGCAAGCAGTTCGCGCTGCCGGTCATCGCCGTCACAGGCTCGAACGGCAAGACCACCGTCAAGGAAATGATTGCCTCCATCCTGGCCGCCGCCCATGGCGAAGACGGCCGGCTGGCAACGCGCGGCAACCTGAATAATGAAATCGGCGTCCCATTGACACTGTTCCGCCTCGATGCGTCGCACCGTTCCGCCGTGGTGGAACTGGGCATGAACCATCCGGGAGAAATCGGCCGCCTGAGCGCCATCGCCGCGCCGACCATCGGCATGGTGAACAATGCCCAGCGCGAGCACCAGGAATTCATGCATACCGTGGAAGCGGTGGCGCGCGAGAACGGCAGCGTGCTGTCGGCCTTGCCGGCCGACGGCGTGGCCGTGTTCCCGCATGGCGACGAGTTCACCCCGATCTGGCGTGAGCTGTCCATCGGCCGCCGGGTGCTGACCTTTGGCCTGGACGCCGCCGCCAATGTGAGTTGCACCTACACCGCAGGCGATTTCGGCGCCGAGCTGGAAGTGACTGTGCGTCCTGCGGCCACCGCGCAAGCCATCGGCCAGGGCGCTGCGGCATCCTTCGCTGCGCCGGACGCCGTACCGCGCCACTTCAGCGTTTCGCTGCAAGCCGCCGGTGAACACAATGTGCGCAATGCGCTGGCCGCCATTGCCTGTACTTATGCCGCCGGCATTGATACCTCCACCATCCGCATGGGCCTGGAGGCTTTCGCGCCTGTGAATGGCCGCTTGCAAAAGAAGCAGGCCGCCAACGGCGCGCTGCTGATCGACGACACCTACAACGCCAACCCGGACTCCGTGCGCGCCGCCATCGACGTGCTGGCGAAGGCGAAAGCACCACGCGTGCTGGTGCTGGGCGATATGGGCGAAGTCGGGACGCAAGGCAAAGAGTTTCATGAAGAAGTCGCGGCCTACGCTGCAAGCAAGGGCATCGAGCATTTCTTCGCCACCGGCACGCTGGCCGCCCACATGGCGCCGCATGCCCAGCACCACCCAGAATTCGACGCGCTGCTGCAGGCCGTAAGCGCCGCAGTAACGCCGGATGCAACCGTATTGATCAAGGGCTCCCGCTTCATGAAGATGGAACGGGTCGTGCAGCATTTGATTGGATCGCAACACGTAACAAAGGAATCACACTAATCATGCTGCTTTGGCTCGCACAAATCCTGCAAGACGATATTGGGGCTTTCCGCCTCTTTAACTACATCACCTTCCGCGCTGTGATGGCTACCATCACGGCCCTGCTGATCGGCCTGATCGCCGGTCCTGCCGTGATCCGCAAACTGACCGTCATGAAGTACGGCCAGGCCGTGCGTACCGACGGTCCGCAGACCCACCTGAAAAAGCACGGCACCCCAACCATGGGCGGCGTGCTGCTGCTGATCGCCGTCGGCATCGCCACCGTGCTGTGGTGCGACTGGTCGAACCGCCTGATCTGGCCGGTGATGATCGTGACCATGGGCTTCGGCGCCGTGGGCTGGGTGGATGACTACCGCAAGGTGGTACGCCAGGACCCGGAGGGCATGCGTTCGGCTGAAAAATACTTCTGGCAGTCGCTGGTCGGCATCGCCGCCGCGCTGTACCTCGCGTTCTCCGTGTCGGCGCCTACGCCGGCAAAAGTGTTTGAACTGTTCTTCCAGTGGGTGCAGTCGGGCTTCTCGATGGACCTGCCGCCAAAGGCCGACCTGATCGTGCCATTCGTGAAGACCATCAGCTACCCGCTGGGCGTGTGGGGCTTCATCGCGCTGACTTATTGCGTGATCGTCGGCACTTCCAACGCGGTCAACTTCACCGACGGCCTGGACGGCCTGGCCATCATGCCGACCGTGATGGTGGGTTCGGCCCTGGGCCTGTTCGCCTACCTGACCGGTTCCGCGACCTATTCGAAATACCTGTTCATCCCGCATATCCCTGGCGCGGGTGAGCTGATCATCTTCTGCGGTGCGATGGCAGGGGCCGGCCTGGCCTTCCTCTGGTACAACGCGCACCCGGCGCAGGTCTTCATGGGCGACGTCGGCGCACTGGCGCTGGGCGGCGCGCTGGGCACCATCGCCGTGATCGTGCGCCAGGAAATCGTTCTGTTCATCATGGGCGGCATCTTCGTTGCCGAAACGCTGTCCGTGATCATCCAGGTGGGTTGGTTCAAATACACCAAGAAGCGCTATGGCGTTGGCCGCCGTGTGTTCCTGATGGCGCCACTGCACCACCACTTTGAACAAAAGGGTTGGAAAGAAACCCAGGTTGTCGTGCGCTTCTGGATTATCACGATGATGCTGGTCCTGGTTGGCCTGTCTACTTTGAAGCTGCGCTGATGATTTATAACGGCAAAATTGCACTGGTACTGGGGCTCGGGGAATCGGGCCTGGCGATGGCGCATTGGCTGGCGCGCTGCGGCGCGCTGCTGCGCGTTGCCGACACGCGTCCGGTGCCGGACCGCCTGCCGCTGCTGCGCGAGCAACTTCCGGGCACCCAGTTCATCGCAGGACCGTTCAATGCCGCGCTGCTGGACGGCGTGGACTTCGTCTGCGCCAGCCCAGGCCTGGGCCCGAACAAGGAGCTGGCCGAGATCATCCCGGCCGCAGCGGAGAAGGGCATTCCCGTCTGGGGCGAGATCGAGCTCTTCGCCCAGGCGCTGAAATGGCTGAAGGAAGACCGTGCTTACGAGCCGAAAATCATCGCCATCACCGGCACCAACGGCAAGACCACCGTCACCAGCCTGACCGGCCAGCTGTGCGAACGCGCCGGCCTGTCGGTGCGCGTGGCCGGCAATATCAGCCCGGCCGCGCTGGACGTGCTGCGTGACGTGATGGAGAACGATAGCTTGCCGCAAGCCTGGGTGCTCGAGTTGTCCAGCTTCCAGCTGCACACGACCTACAGCCTGAACGCCGACGCTGCCACTGTGCTCAACGTGACCCAGGACCACTTGGACTGGCACGGCAGCATGCAGGCTTACGCCGACGACAAGAAACGCATCTTCGGCGACGACACCGTGCGCGTGCTGAACCGGGACGACAAGTGGACCATGGCGATGTCCAACCCGACCGGTGAAAACGTCACCTTCGGCACCGACGCGCCGGAACTGGCGCACAGCTTCGGCCTGGTCAACGAGCGCGGCGTGTACTGGCTCGCCACCGCCGAACCGACTGACGATGCCGAGCCGCCAAAGCGCCGCAAGAAGAACGACCCGCCACCGCCGCCGGTGGAGTGCTACACCAAGAAGCTGATGCCGGCTGACGCGCTGCAGATCCGCGGCACGCACAATGCGTCCAACGCGCTGGCCGCGCTGGCCTTGTGCCGCGCCATCGGCTTGCCGTTCGCACCGCTGCTGCACGGCCTGCGCGAATACAAGGGCCAGCCGCACCGCGTGGAGCTGGTGGCGTCAATCAATGGCGTCGATTACTACGACGATTCCAAGGGCACCAATGTGGGCGCGACTGTCGCCGCGCTGGTAGGCCTGGGCCAGGCCTTCGCCGGGGAACAGAAGCTGGTGGTGGTCATGGGCGGCGATGGCAAGGGCCAGGAATTCGACCCGCTGGCCAATCCGGTGCGCCGTTTTGTGCGCGCCGTGGTGCTGATCGGCCGCGATGCAGCGGCGATCCGTACCGCTTTGGAGCCGACCGGCGTGCCAATGGAAGATTTCGCCACGCTGGAAGAGGCGACCAAACGCGCCGCAACGCTGGCCCATGCCGGCGATGCCGTACTGTTGTCGCCAGCTTGCGCCAGCCTGGACATGTTCAAGAACTACGCGCACCGCGCGCAGGTGTTCATCGACACCGTGCGCGAGATTGCGCTTGATGCGGGGCAGGAGATCTGATGGCCATCCAGCTTCCATTCCGCTTCGGTGGCGCCGAGTCCCCAGCTCCGCTGGATGGACGCGCACGCCATTCGAAGATGATGGAATACGACCAGCCGCTGGTCTGGTCGGTGCTGCTGCTCATGCTGTTCGGCATGGTGATGGTGTATTCGGCGTCGATCGCGCTGCCGGATTCGCCGAAATTCGCCGCCTACAAGAACTACTACTTCGTGCAGCGCCAGGCGGTCTTCATCGGCATCGCCATTGTGGCGGCGGCTGTCGCCTTCCGCGTGCGCGTTGAAGACTGGCAGAGGGCTGCGCCTTACCTGTTCATCGGCACCCTGGTGGCGCTGGTGCTGGTGCTGGTTCCCGGCCTGGGCGTGAACGTGAACGGCGGCCGCCGCTGGCTGACGCTGAAGGTGTTCCAGTTCCAGCCGTCGGAGCTGATGAAGCTTTTCATCGTGCTGTACGCGGCTGACTATACGGTGCGCAAGCAGGAATTCATGCATCGCCTGTCCAAGGGCTTCGCGCCGATGGCGCTGGCGGTGGCCTTCGTCGGCCTGTTGCTGCTGCTGGAACCGGACCTGGGCGCCTTCGGCGTGATCGTCTGCATCGCCATGGGAATCCTGTTCCTGGGTGGCGTGAACGCAGTATGGTTCGGCGGCATCGCCGGCATGCTGGTGCTGATTTTCGTGACCATCATCTGGCTGTCGCCATTCCGCCGCGCGCGCCTGTTCGCCTACCTGAATCCATGGGAAGAAGAGAACGCGCTGAACAAGGCATACCAGTTGACCCACTCGCTGATCGCCTTTGGCCGCGGCGAGATCGGCGGCGTGGGCCTGGGCGCCAGCGTCGAGAAGCTGCATTACCTGCCGGAAGCGCATACCGACTTCCTGCTGGCCGTGATCGGCGAAGAGCTGGGCATGGTCGGCGTGCTGGTCACCATCGGCATGTTCTACTGGATCGTCAAGCGTGCATTCGACATCGGCCGCCAGGCCATTGCCATCGATCAGACCTTCGCGGGCCTGGCCGCGAAAGGCATCGGCATCTGGATCGGCGTACAGACTTTTATCAATATGGGCGTGAACCTGGGCCTGCTGCCGACCAAGGGCCTGACGCTGCCGCTCATGAGCTATGGCGGTACCGGCATCATCATCAACTGCGTAGGACTGGCGATCCTGCTGCGGATCGACTACGAAAACCGCGTCATGATGCGGGGAGGGCGTTTATGAGCAAGCGCCTGATGATCATGGCAGCCGGCACCGGCGGTCATATTTTCCCTGGCCTGGCGATTGCGCAGGCCATGCGTGCCCGCGGCTGGGAAGTGTCCTGGCTCGGCACCTCGCACGGCATGGAAACGGACCTGGTGCCTAAGCATAACGTGGAAATGGACGTGGTCCACTTCAGCGGCATGCGCGGTAAAGGCCTGATGCACACCATCGGCGGCGGCTTCAAGATGATCGGGGCTTTCCTGGATTGCTTCCGCTTCATCGGCAAGCGCAAGCCAGACGTCGTGCTGGGCATGGGTGGATACGTCTGCGTGCCGGGCGGCCTGATGGCCAAACTGCGCGGCGTGCCGCTGGCACTGGTGAACGCCGACGCGGCCCTGCTGCTGTCGAACAAGACGCTGGCCCCGATGTCGAAGAAAGTCTTCTTTGGCTTCCCGGCCGAATTCGGCGCGGCTGCCGGCAAGGCTGTCGTCACCGGCAACCCGGTGCGCAAGGAAATCCTGGCGATGCCGGCACCGGCCGAGCGTTTCGCCGGCCGCGAAGGCGTGTTGCGCATCCTGGTGGTGGGCGGCAGCCTGGGCGCCAAGGCGCTTAACGACGCGCTGCCGGCCGCACTGGCGATGATCGCGCCGGAACAGCGTCCGCTGGTGACTCACCAGTCGGGCAAAAAGAATATTGAAGCCCTGCGCGCGGCTTACGCGCAGGCGCATGTGGAAGCGAACGTGGTCGATTTTATCGACGACATGGCAAGCGCTTACGCGCAGGCGGACGTCGTGATCTGCCGCGCGGGCGCCATCACCGTGTCGGAACTGACGGCAGCCGGCGTGGCCAGCGTGCTGGTTCCCCTGGTGGCCTCGACGACCAGCCACCAGCGCGACAACGCGCAGTGGATGGCCAAGCAGGGCGCATCGATCCACATGCCGCAGACGGAGTTGAATCCGGAAAGCCTGGCAGCACTGTTGCAGACTTTGAACCGCAATACCTGTCAAAAGATGGCGGCCGCCGCGCTCGCAGTGGGCAAGCGCGACGCGAATGACGCCATCGCAAAAGAATTGGAAGCACTAGCATGAAACATAAAGTAAAGAACATTCACTTCGTTGGCATCGGCGGCAGCGGCATGAGCGGCATCGCCGAAGTGCTGGTCACACTGGGCTACAACGTCTCCGGCTCGGATCTCGGTTCGAACGCCGTGACCCAGCGCCTGGTCGACATGGGCGCCACTGTGCACCAGGGCCACGATGCTGCCTTCATCGGCAACGCCGACGCGGTCGTGACCTCGACCGCCGTCAAGGCCGACAATCCCGAAGTGGTCGCAGCGCGCGCCCGCAAGATCCCTATTGTGCCGCGCGCCGTGATGCTCGGTGAACTGATGCGCCTGAAGCGCGGCATCGCCATTGCCGGCACTCACGGCAAAACCACCACAACCAGCCTGGTGGCGTCCGTGCTGGCCGAAGGCGGCCTGGATCCGACCTTCGTGATCGGCGGCCGCCTGACAGCGGCCGGCGCCAATGCCAAACTGGGCTCCGGCGAATACCTGGTGGCGGAAGCGGACGAATCGGATGCGTCCTTCCTGAACCTGACCCCAATGATCGAAGTCATCACCAACATCGATGCCGATCATATGGAGACCTACGAGCACGATTTCGAAAAGCTGAAGCAGGCCTTCGTGCACTTCACGCACCGCCTGCCGTTCTACGGCCGCGCCATGCTGTGCATCGACGACCCGCACGTGCGCGCCATCATCCCGCAGGTGACCAAGCCGGTGACGACCTACGGCTTTGCGGAAGACGCCGAAGTGCGCGCCATCAATGCGCGCGCCGTCGGCACCCAGATGCACTTCACCGTGCTGCAGGAAGGCTTCCCCGACCTGGATATCGTGCTGAACCAGCCCGGCCTGCATAACGTGCAGAACGCCTGCTCCGCCGTCGCCATCGCTCGTGAAATCGGCGTACCTGACACCGCGACGCAAGCCGGCCTGGCAGGCTTCGCCGGCGTGGGCCGCCGCTTCACCAAGTACGGCGAAGTGGCCATCCCGGCGGGCGGCAGCTTCACCCTGGTGGACGATTTCGGCCACCACCCAATTGAAATGGAAGTGACCACTGCCGCCGCGCGCGCCGCCTATCCAGGCCGCCGCCTGCTGCTGGCCTTCCAGCCGCACCGCTACAGCCGCACCCGCGACCTGTTCGAAGACTTCGCAAAAGTCCTGAGCACTGTCGATGTGCTGGTGCTGTCGGACGTTTATGCAGCGGGCGAGGCGCCGATCGTCGCCGCCGACGGCCGCGCGCTGGCGCACGCGATCCGCGCGCGCGGCAAGGTAGAACCGGTATTCGTCGAAAACATCGCCGACATGCCGGAAACGATCATGAACGTGGTGCGCGACGGCGACGTCGTGCTCACGATGGGCGCGGGCTCGATCAGCGGCGTCCCTGCAAAACTCACGAACTGGAAGGCCTGACGCGATGACCAAACTGACTGCACAAGAAGCAAAAGCATTCGGCAAGGTGGGCGTGCTGATGGGCGGCCTGTCCGCCGAGCGCGACGTGTCCATCATGTCCGGCACCGGCGTGCTGGCAGCCCTGCAATCGCAAGGGGTGGATGCCCACGCCTTCGACCCGGGCCAACGCTCGCTGGCCGAACTGGCCGCGGAAAAATTCGACCGCGTGTTCATTGCGCTGCACGGCCGCTACGGTGAAGACGGCAGCCTGCAAGGCGCGCTGGAACTGCTCGGCATTCCCTACACCGGCTCCGGTGTCATGGCCAGCTCGGTGGGTATGGACAAGATCACCACCAAGATCCTGTGGCTGCGCGAAAACCTGCCGACCCCGGAGTACGCGGTGCTGGGCGCCGATTCCGATCTGGACGCAGAGGCTGCGCGCCTTGGCCTGCCGCTGATCATGAAGCCGCCGCATGAAGGCTCGACCATCGGCATCACCAAGGTGACCGACAAGGCCGGCCTGAAGGCCGCCTACGACGCTGCTGCGGCCCTCGACGATTGCGTGCTGGCCGAAGAATTCGTGGAAGGCCGCGAGTTCACTGTCGCCGTGCTGGGCACCGGCAAGACTGCACGCGCGCTGCCGATCGTTGAAATCGTGGCGCCGGCAGGCAACTACGACTACCAGAACAAGTACTTCACCGACGACACCCAGTATTTCTGCCCGCCGCAGCTGGACCAGGCAATGCAGGACGAAATGCAGCGCCTGGCCGTTGCTGCCTACCGCGCAGTCGGCTGCGAGGGCTGGGGCCGGGTCGACGTGCTGCTGCGCGAAAAAGACCAGAAGCCCTTCCTGCTGGAAGTAAATACATCGCCGGGCATGACCAGCCACTCGCTGGTGCCGATGGCTGCCCGCGCGACCGGCGTGAGCTACGAAGAACTGTGCGTGGAAATCCTGCGCACCGCACGACTGAAGCTGAAGAAGTAAAGGACCGAAAGACCTTATGTGGCACGACGTAAAAGCCTTGAATGCATCCGCCAGCGGCCTGGTCGCGCTGTCGGTGCTGGCTTGCGCCGCTGCCGGCGTGTGGTGGGTCGCGAATCGTCCTGTATTCGATTTGCGCTCCATCCGCGTTGAGACCATGGACAAGTCGGAGTTCAAGCACGTGAACCACCTGACGCTGCGTAACGGCACCCAGGGCCGCCTGCTTGGCAACTTCTTCACGGCGGACCTGGACCAGGTGCGCAAGGTGTTTGAGTCGGTGCCATGGGTGCGCCGCGCCAGCGTGCGCAGGGAATGGCCCGACCAGCTGATCGTGGAGCTGGAAGAGCACGAAGCGCTGGGCACCTGGGGCGAAGACGGCCGCCTGCTGTCGGTGAAGGGCGATGTCTTCACCGCCAACCTGGCCGAAGCGGAAGAGGATCACGAGCTGCCGGAGTTTTCCGGTCCGGATGGCAGCGAAAAGGAAGTGCTCGCGCGTTACGGCGAGTTGAAGCAATGGTTTGCGCCGGCCAAGCTGGCGCCGCAGGGCGTGGCCCTGTCGGGACGCTATGCGTGGACGGTGAAGTTGGACAACGGCGCCAGTGTGGCGCTGGGACGCGAGGCAACGCATGACACCCTGCATCAGCGGGTGCAGCGCCTGGTCGGGATCTGGCCGCAGATTTCCGCCCGCGTGCCGAATATTGAAACGATTGACATGCGCTACCAGAACGGCCTGGCCTTGAGCGCAGCGGGATTGAAGATTCCGTCGGATACGAAGAAACGTTGAAAGCAGGGCATAGAGATGACTAAAGACGCTAAAAACCTGATCGTCGGCCTCGACATCGGCACCTCCAAAGTGGTGGCCGTGGTGGCCGAGGTGATGGGCGATGGACGCCACGAAGTGATTGGCCTGGGCCAGCACGAGTCCAGCGGCCTGAAAAAGGGCGTGGTGGTGAACATCGAGGCGACCGTCGAATCGATCCAGCGCGCGCTGGAAGAGGCGGAGCTGATGGCCGACTGCAAGATCCGCAATGTGTACGCGGGCATCGCAGGCAGCCATATCCGCAGCTTCAACTCCAGCGGCATGGTGGCGATCAAGGACAAGGAAGTCACCGCCACCGACGTCGCGCGCGTGATCGAGACCGCCAAGGCAGTCAACATCCCGACCGACCAGCAATTGCTGCACACGGTGCCGCAGGAATTCATCGTCGACTCGCAGGACGATGTGCGCGAGCCGATCGGCATGAGCGGCATCCGCCTGGAAGTGAAGGTACACATCGTCACCGGCGCCGTGAGCGCGGTGCAGAACATCGTCAAGTGCGTGCGCCGTTGCGGCCTGGAAGTGTCGGACCTGATCCTGCAGCCGATGGCTTCGGCCGACGCCGTGCTGACCAATGACGAAAAAGAACTGGGCGTGGTGCTGATCGACATTGGCGGCGGCACCACCGACGTGGCGGTCTTCAGCGACGGTGCGATCCGCCATACGGCCGTGATCCCGATCGCCGGTGACCAGATCACCAACGATATCGCGATGGCGCTGCGTACGCCGACCGGCGAAGCGGAAGAAATCAAGATCCGCTACGGCGTGGCCAAGCAAGTGCTGGCCGATCCGGGCGAGCACCTGGAAGTGCCGGGCCTGGGCGACCGCGGCCCGCGCAACCTGTCGCGCCAGGCGCTGGCCGCCGTGATCGAGCCGCGCGTGGAAGAACTGTTTGCGATGGTGCACCAGGTGGTGCGCGAGTCCGGGTACGAGGGCGTGCTCTCGTCAGGCATCGTGCTGACCGGCGGCACTTCGATCATGCCGGGCATGGTGGAGATGGCGGAAGACATCTTCCTCAAGCCTGCGCGCCTGGGCACCCCGGACTACCGCGGCCAACTTGCCGACGTGGTCCGCAGCCCGCGCTATGCAACCGTGTTGGGGCTGTTGTTGGAAGCGAAGAAGCAGTACCTGCGTGGCCACATTGTGACCCGCCAGGATGGTTCGGTAAAAGCAGTATGGCAGCGCATGAAGGAATGGTTCCTGGGTAACTTTTAATTTTTCAAAATCTTTAAAAAACTACGCAGTTTTCAATCTCCAGTTCTCCTATTGATATGAGGCCTGGCGCTTGAAAACCGCATTCTAGATAGGAGTACATCATGGAGTTTGATATGGTAGACAACGCAACACTGGGAACGGTCATCAAGGTCGTTGGTGTTGGTGGTGCAGGCGGCAACGCGGTCCAGCACATGATCAACAAGGGCATGAGCGGCGTGGAATTCATCGCTGCCAATACCGACGCACAAGCGCTGGCCACCTCCAAGGCAAGCAACATCATCCAGATCGGCGAGACCGGCCTGGGCGCAGGCATGAAGCCGGACGTCGGCCGTGCGCTGGCGGAAGAATCGCGCAGCCGCATTGAAGATGCACTGCGCGGCGCGCACATGGTCTTCATCGCTGCCGGCATGGGTGGCGGCACCGGTACCGGCGCAGCGCCGATCGTCGCGGAAATCGCCAAGCAGCAGGGCGCGCTGACCGTAGCCGTCGTGTCCAAGCCGTTCTCGCACGAAGGCCAGAAGTGCCTGGATATCGCCGAGGCAGGCCTGGAGCAGCTGTCCGCCAATGTCGACTCGCTGATCGTCATCTGCAACGAAAAGCTGGAAGAGATCTACGAAGACGAGTCCCTGATCGAGTGGCTGCAGCACGCTGACGACGTTCTGAACAACGCCGTTGCCGGTATCGCCGAAATCATCAACGTGCCTGGCCACATCAACGTCGACTTCAACGACGTCAAGACCATCATGGGCGAGCAGGGCAAGGCGATGATGGGTACCGCCACCGCTTCCGGCGTGGACCGTGCACGCGTGGCCGCTGAGCAGGCAGTTGCATCCCCGCTGCTGGACGGCGTCGACCTGGCCGGCGCACGCGGCGTGCTGGTGAACGTCACCGCATCGCGCGGCCTGAAAGGTAAGGAAATCAAGGAAGTCATGGCTGCCGTACGCGCCTTCGCTGCACCGGATGCATCGATCGCACAAGGTATCGCATACGACGACGCAATGGGCGACGATATCCGCGTGACCGTGGTGGCCACCGGCCTGGGTAAAGCCAAGAAGCACGTGCAGCTGGTACCGCAGCAGCAGCTGCGCACCGGCACCCACGGCGGCAGCCCGCTGAACGTCAACGCAGCCCTGGGCGGCGGCGCAGCGACTGCAGCAGTCGGCGGCTTCGGTTCCGCAGGTTTCTCCGGCGTTTCGGCCGACGTGCAGAAGCAGCCAGCCGTGTGGCGCCGTGAATCGGCCACCGAGCAGGTGAACGCACTGGCCAAGTCGGGCATGGAAACCTACGACATTCCTGCCTTCCTCCGCAAGCAGGCTGACTAAATACGGTCAGCCGCGCCGCCGGATCACGCATCCGGCGGCGCGGAGTTATACTCTGGGTTTTCACAAGAAGGAGAACCCGAATGACTATCAAGATCGGCGACAAACTGCCAGAAGGCCAGCTGTCCGAATTCATCGAAACCGAGACCGAAGGCTGCTCCCTCGGCCCGAACACCTTCAACGTACAGGACATCACCAAAGGCAAGAAGATCGCGATCTTCGGCCTGCCAGGCGCATACACCCCAACCTGCTCCGCACAGCACGTGCCAGGCTACGTCAAGCACGCAGCCGACCTGAAAGCCAAGGGCGTGGATGAAATCTGGTGCATCTCCGTGAACGACGCCTTCGTCATGGGCGCATGGGGCCGCGACCAGAAGGCCACCGGTACCGTCCGCATGATGGCCGACGGTAACGCCGCATACTCCAAGGCCCTGGGCCTGGACGCAGACTTCTCCAAATATGGCATGGGCACCCGCTCCCAGCGTTACTCGATGCTGGTGGAAGACGGCGTGGTCAAGCAACTGAACATCGAGCAGGGCGGCAAGTTCGAAGTGTCGAACGCCGAAACCATGCTGGGCCAGCTGTAATTTGTATTAGGCTCAAATGCAACACGCCCGGCATGCCGGGCGTTTTTTATTTCCGCTATGGGATACCTTGCTGCTAAAATTGCAACTTTTATTTCAGCGAGGAATTCTAAATGACGACGCCAGTAACTTCCGATCCGACCGTAGCCTCCAGCGCCCGCTGGTTCTGGTGGATCGCCGGCCTTTCGCTGGTCAACCTGTTCCTGTTCTACTCCGGCAGCAATACCAGCTTTGTGGTCGGGCTGGGGATGACGGCCGTGGTCAGCGCGATGTTCACTGATCCGAAAGTTGTTGGCCTGGTCTTGTCGGCGCTGATCATCGGCCACTATGGCGTCATCGGCTATTTCGCGCTCCGCGAAAAGCTGTGGGCGTTCTACATTGGCCTCGTCGTCTATGTGCTCGACGCCCTGATCTATGCGTTCTTCGAAGATTGGATGCCGGTGGCCTTCCACGCATACGTGATCTTCCACCTGTTCAAAGGCATTTCCGCCTTGCGCGGCCGCAGCACTGCGGTAGTGGCGCCGGTGGAACCGGCTCAGTCGCCTGAAGCTGGAGCCTGAGTCGCATCCTTGCTGCGGGACTTGCGCTTCTTCGGCGCCAGCATGACGCCGGAGCAGGACGGAGTCCCGCAATAGCAAGCGAATTCCTTCTTCACCTTGGCGGTGTGGCGGGCTTCGTAAATCAAGCCGTAGTTGTAGTTCAACTCCTCGCCTTCCTCGATGTCGCGCAGGGAACAGATGTAGACGCGGTCGTTTTCATCTTCCTCGGCCTCGCAATTGGGCTCGCAGGAATGGTTGATGTAGCGGGCTTCGTTGCCGCCCGTACCGCCATCGATCAGCATGCCGTTGTTCAGGCTAAAGAAGAAGGTGTGCCCGATCGGCCCGCCTTTTTCTTCGGTTCGGCGGCAGCATTCTTCCCAGTCGACGATTTCGCCGGTGTATTCAATGATGCGAGTGCCAGCCGGAATCAAGCGGCGTGCGAAAACGCCGCGTCCATGCACGGGAGATTCGTGAACCACATAGAGTGGCTCAAGCTCTTCGACCTTTTCAACGAGTATCGCTTCAGTGTTCATCGCACCATCATAACCCGCCGTGCGGTTTAATGTCCGCCATCGGCTAACGTGCAGGTATCCCCCTCAGCAGCAAACCATTTCTTTCAGTACAATGGACGACCCGGCAACGCTTTTGGGCCTCCATCGTGACTCCGCAACAAAAAGAAAACCTGCAAGCTATTTACGCCATGGTGGCAGCAGTCGCCATGTTCTCCCTCATGGACGCTTCCATGAAAGTGCTGGCCGGGCGTTACCCGGCGGTGCAGGTGACGGCGTTGCGATGCATGCTTTCGATGCCGCTGGTGTGCGCCTATATTGCCTATCGCGGAAAATTCACCGGCATCTTCAAGGTGCGCTGGCCGCTGCACATCCTGCGCGGCGTGATCGGCATCGGCATGCTGTCGCTGTTCGCCTTCGCGCTGAAGTCGCTGCCGCTGGCTGATACCTATGCCATTTTCTTCATCGCGCCTTCGCTGGTGACGGCGCTGGCCGTGGTCGTCCTGCGCGAAAAGGTCAGCCTGGGCCAGTGGGTGGCCATCGCCGTCGGCCTGGGCGGCGTGCTGGTGGTGCTGCGCCCGGACGGAAGTAACTTCGCCTCGGTTGCCGGCCTGGCAGTGCTGGCATCGGCGGTGTGCTATGCCATCTCCGCCATCGCCGGACGGATCCTGGCGAAGACCGATGCGCCCGAACATGTGATGTTCTGGGTGCTGGCCCTGATGGGCATCGGCGTGTCGCCGCTGGCGATCAATGCCTGGGTACCAATTGACTGGGCGCTGTGGCCGGCCATGGCGGCGCTGGCAGTGAGCGGATTCTTCGGCCAGCTCGCGCTGACCCGCGCGTTCAGCATGGGCAAGGCCTCCATCGTGGCGCCATTCGAATACACGGCGCTGGCCTGGGGCGTGGGCATCGACTGGCTGCTGTGGCACACGCTGCCGGATGCTTACACCTTGCTGGGCGCAGCCATCATCATCGGTTCCGGCATCTACCTGGTGCGGCGCGAAACCGAGCATGCCGAGGCCGAGCATCCCTGAGCGGGGAAGGGCACAGGGCGCTATAATCCTCGCATGCTGAAACAAAGAACCATCAAAGAAATCGTCCGCACCACAGGTGTCGGCCTGCACTCCGGCACCAAGGTTGAGCTGACCCTGCGTCCTGCCGAGCCGGATACCGGCATCGTGTTCCGCCGTGTGGACCTGGACCCGCAAGTTGTCTTCCCAACAAGGGCCGACATTGTGGGCGATACCCGCATGGCCACCGTACTGATGAAAGACGGCGGACGCGTCTCGACCGTCGAGCACCTGATGTCGGCCTGCGCCGGCCTGGGCATCGACAACCTGTACGTGGACGTCACGGCGGAAGAAATCCCGATCATGGATGGTTCGGCATCGTCCTTCGTCTACTTGCTGCAGCAAGGCGGCGTGCAGGAGCAGGAAGCACCAAAGAAATTCATCAAGATTAAGAAAACCGTTGAAATTCGCGAAGGCAAGGGCCCCAGCGAGAAATGGGCACGCCTGGTCCCTCACGACGGCTTCAAGCTGGACTTCTTCATCGAATTCAACCACCCGGCGGTGGACGGCACGGCGCAACGCGCCACTGTCGATTTCGGCGACGTCTCCTACATTCAAGCGATTGCCCGCGCCCGCACCTTCGGCTTCATGCAAGACGTGGAAATGCTGCGCGGTATTGGCCTGGCGCGCGGCGGCTCGCTGGAAAACGCCATTGTGATGGACGAATACCGCATCCTGAACCAGGACGGCCTGCGCTACGACGACGAATTCGTGCGCCACAAGATCCTCGACGCGATCGGCGACCTGTACATGGTTGGCCACCCGATCATCGCCAGCTACGAAGCCCACAAATCCGGCCACGCACTGAACAACCAGCTGCTGCGCGCCATGCTGGCCGACCCGGACTCCTACGAACTGGTTTCCTTCGACTCCATCGACACCGCCCCCCCTTCCTACGCGAAGCAGATGTCGCGCGAGTGGGCTTACCTATAAGAATTTTTTGTCCACCTCGGGGTCAGGAACCAAAGTGGACAAAAGTTGCCTAGCCGCGGCGGCGGGCAACCAGGCGCCGCATTGCTTCGATCAGCGGCTCGTTGGCAGGGGTAGGTTCCAGCTTCTGGCTTAGCTCGTCGAACGAGTCGACGGCCGTTTCCGGCAATTTCAGGCCTTCGCCGCTCGGACCCACGTGGGCAATCCCTTTGGGAATCTGCACTCGGAAACGGATGCTGTTGATTTGCCATCCGTTCCCGTTCAATGCATCCTGCAATTTCGGGACTTGCTGCTTGAGTTTGGCCGCAACGGCGGTATTTGGCACGGCCAGCGTCAGTTCACCCCCGTCAAAAGCGAAGATTTCACAGGTTTTGAAGGCCGAAGGCAGGATTTCACGGCAGTCCTGTTGTAATTTTGCCATTCGCTGCACGGCTGGCAACAAAGCGGCCAGACGCGCGTTTCCACGCAGGAAATCCGTGGCTTCCTGCGGGGCGTGCTTGCGATCGGTGAATGAAAAACGCATTCCGCCATTTTACAGTGGCGGCCCCAACCGGTGAATTTTTCAACGCTAGCCTATTGTTATATAGGTCAACATCCCAACCTTGCCCGGAACGCATGATAAAATCACGCACTTTTGCCATTGGCGGACCCGAGGAAGAATTTAAGAAATGTCCTTACTGACCCAGATTTTCGGCAGCCGCAACCAGCGTCTGCTTAAGCAATACCAAAAAACGGTAAAGGCGATCAACGCCCTGGAGCCGGAGTTTGAAAAGCTGTCGGATGCCGAGCTGCAAGCGAAAACGCCGGCCTTCAAGGAACGCGTTGCCAATGGCGAATCGCTGGACGACCTGCTGCCGGAAGCCTTCGCCGTGTGCCGCGAAGCCTCCAAGCGCGTGTTCAAGATGCGCCACTTCGACGTGCAGCTGATCGGCGGCATGGTATTGCATTACGGTAAGATTGCCGAAATGGGCACCGGCGAGGGCAAAACCCTGACCGCAACCCTGCCAGCCTATCTGAACGCACTGTCCGGCAAGGGCGTGCACATCGTGACCGTCAACGATTACCTGGCACAGCGCGACGCCGACACGATGGGCAAGCTTTACCGCTGGCTGGGCCTGTCCTGCGGCGTGAACCTGTCGCAGATGCCGCACGACCAGAAGCAAACCGCCTATGGTTCCGACATCACCTACGGTACCAACAACGAATTCGGCTTTGACTACCTGCGCGACAATATGGTGTTCGAAGCCAGCGACCGCGTGCAGCGCGGCCTGAATTTCGGCATCGTCGATGAAGTTGACTCGATCCTGATCGACGAAGCGCGTACCCCTCTGATCATTTCCGGCCAGGCCGAAAATCACACCGAGCTGTACCACAAGATCAACCTGGTGCCGCAGCAGCTGACCCTGCAAATCGGCGAAGATACCCCGGACGGCAAGGGCAAGGTAGAAGTCCCAGGCGACTACACCAAGGATGAAAAATCGCACCAGGTGCTGCTGACCGAAGCCGGCCACGAAAAGGCCGAAGGCATCCTGACCAAGATGGGCCTGCTGCCAGAAGGCGCGTCCCTGTACGACTCTGCCAACATCACCCTGGTGCACCACCTGTACGCCGCGCTGCGCGCGCACGCCCTGTACTTCAAGGACCAGCACTACGTTGTGCAGAACAATGAAGTCGTGATCGTCGACGAATTCACTGGCCGCCTGATGACTGGCCGTCGCTGGTCCGACGGCCTGCACCAGGCAGTCGAAGCCAAGGAAGGCGTGAAGATCCAGAACGAGAACCAGACCCTGGCCTCGATCACCTTCCAGAACTACTTCCGTATGTACGGCAAGCTGGCCGGCATGACCGGTACCGCCGACACCGAAGCCTACGAATTCCAGGAAATCTACGGCCTGGAAACCGTTGTGATCCCACCGAACCGTCCTTCGCAGCGTAAAGACCGCCAGGACCAGGTGTACAAGTCCAACGAAGAAAAGTACAACGCGATGATGCTGGACATCCGCGACTGCTACGAACGCGGCCAGCCAGTGCTGGTGGGCACCACCTCGATTGAAAACTCCGAACTGCTGTCCAGCATCCTGGACAAGGCCAAGCTGCCGCACAACGTGCTGAACGCAAAACAGCACGCACGCGAAGCGCTGATCATCGCCCAGGCTGGTTCGCCGAAAGCGATCACCATCGCCACCAATATGGCAGGCCGCGGTACCGACATCGTCCTGGGCGGTAACGTTGAAAGCCAGATCAAGTTCATCGAAGAGAATCCTGAGCTGAGCGATGCCGACAAGGCAGCGCAAGCCCAGAGCCTGCGCGACAACTGGCAGGCCCTGCACAACCAGGTGGTTGCCGCCGGCGGCCTGCACATCGTTGGTACCGAGCGTCACGAATCCCGCCGCGTCGACAACCAGCTGCGTGGCCGTTCCGGCCGCCAGGGCGACCCAGGCTCCTCGCGCTTCTACCTGTCGCTGGACGATCCGCTCCTGCGTATCTTCGCCGGCGACCGCGTGCGCGCGATCATGGACCGCCTGAAGATGCCGGAAGGTGAACCGATCGAAGCGGGCATCGTGTCCCGTTCCATCGAATCCGCACAGCGCAAGGTCGAAGCCCGTAACTTCGACATCCGTAAGCAGCTGCTGGAATACGACGACGTCGCCAACGACCAGCGTAAGGTGATCTACTCGCAGCGTAACGAGCTGCTGGAAGCGACTGAGATCTCCGACACCATCCTGAGCCTGCGCCATGGTGTGTTCACCGACGTGGTGCGCCAGTTCGTGCCGGCGGAATCGGTGGAAGAGCAGTGGGACATCCCGGCCCTGCAGAAGACGCTGGCCGCAGAATGGATGATCGACGTGCCGCTGACCGAGATGATGGAGAAGGAATCCAGCATCACCGACGAAGACATCGTCGAACGCGTGATTGCGGCTGCAGACGCCGTGTACCAAGCCAAAGTCGATATCGTTTCCAAGGAAGCCTTCGGCGGCTTCGAGCGCAACGTCATGCTGCAGTCGGTGGACACCCACTGGCGTGAGCACCTGGCAGCGCTGGACCACCTGCGCCAGGGTATCCACCTGCGCGGCTACGCGCAGAAGAATCCTAAACAGGAATACAAGCGCGAAGCGTTCGAACTGTTCGGCACCATGCTGGACATGATCAAGAACGACGTGATCCGCATGGTGATGATGGTGCGCATCCAGTCGCGCGAAGAAGTCGAGGCAGCGGAAGCGGCCATGAACCAGACGCACCTGGAAAACGTCCACTACCAGCACGCTGACTTCAACCCGAACGCCGCGCCGGAAGAACTGCTGGCCCCAACCGCCGTTCCTCCGGAAGACCTGCAAGCTGCACTGGATGCAGGCTTCAAAGTCGGCCGCAACGACCCATGCCCATGCGGCAGCGGCAAGAAGTTCAAGGCTTGCCACGGCAAGCTGGCTTGATAGCCTAAGGGCTAAAATGAAACCGGGGCTCGCCCCGGTTTTTTTATAGGCTTAAGTGATGAAGAATCACATTTCGCCGTCCTCAGTTATTTCATTAAAAGAGCTGAAAGAAGAAGGCGCACTCCTTTCATAACGTTGGGCGGTGGAGAGGGCGAGAGCTGGGGCGTAGCGACGGTAGCCTTCTTCGAATTCGTGAATCGCCAGCTGGCCCAAGCCCCTGTCAAATTCTATGCACTGAATGCCGGCAATGACCTGATGGGGATTTTCCTCACTGAGAGCCAGGTCGCGGTGGCCAAGAAGAACATCAAACGTCCTTCAGATTGCTCATATCTGCCGAAAATGCAAGCGCCTTGGTTTGGTCAGTATCATTGACGTATGGACTGAGATCGGCCAAAACCATACTGAACGATGAATCACGAAATCACACTTAACGTTTGGTCCGACATCAACTCAAGTCTGAGCCAATTCGATTTGACTTTGCTAGCTTAGTCGCGCTGTGGCGATAAGTTTGGAATTACGATGCGAACTGTGGTGCCTTGGCCTGGCGTTGAATCGACTGCGATGCGCCCGCCCATTACGCCGGTGACGATGTTGTAGACGATGTTCATGCCCAGGCCCGTGCCGCCGTTGCCCATCTTGGTGGTGAAGAAGGGATCGAAGACGTGCCGCAGGACTTCTTCCGACATGCCGGCGCCATCGTCGCGGAAGACAATCTCGATCTGTTCGTCTTCAATGGCGCGGGCCGATAGCCACAGGTGGCCGCAGTTGCGGCCTTCGAAAGCGTGCATCAGGGCGTTGTTGATCAGGTTATTCAGTATCTGGTACAAGCTGCCAGGGTAAGAGTCCAGCTCCAGTTCGGGCGGCACGTCGACTTCCATCTGGATCGCATTGCGGCGCAGGCGCGGCATATAGGTGGCGGCGGTGTCGAGCGCCACGGTTTGCAGGCGGAAGCGGCGGCGCTGGTCGTTCGTCTGGTCGACTGCGATTTGCTTGAAGGACGCGATCAGGGCTGCCGCCTTTTCGAGCGAGCTCGAAATCAGGCCGCAGGCAAGCTGCACTTCTTCCAGATGGTTGTTCAAAGTAGAGCGACGGATCGAGCCGTCGGCCAGCGTTTGCTTGAAGTCCTTGACGCGGTCATCCAGCGCAGTGGAGGCCAGCAGGCTATTGCCGATCGGCGTATTCAGTTCATGGGCGATGCCGGCCACCAGCGAGCCGAGGGAAGCCATCTTTTCCGCAGCGATCAGGTCGTGCTGCGTGCGCTGCAAGGTTTCCAGCGCATTCGACAGATCACGGTTGGCCTGCTCCAGCGCGGCGGAGCGCTCGCGCACGCGCGACTCCAGCGCATCGTTCAATTCACGCAGTTGCTGCTTGGCGCTCATTTCCTGCGTCAGGTCCAGCAGCGCCCAGATGATGGCGTTGCGACCATCGAGCAACAGCGACGACGACCAGATCGCCACTTGACCCGACCGCTCACCCGGCAGCATCACCTCGGCTACCTCACCCTGAACCGCACCCTGCAGGAGGAACTTGTTCCAGATGCGTTGACGCTCGTTTGGCGAAGCCCAGAAATTCACTTCATCCGAGCGCTTGCCGATCAGTTCATGCAGCGGCGTGCCAAAGATGCGCGCCAGGGCCTGGTTGGCCCCGATGATGCGGCCATCGGGGTCGGATACCGACAGCGGCAGCGGTGTCATGTCGAACAGGGTACGGAAGCGTTCTTCCGATTCGCTCAGTCGGCGTTGCGATTCTTCCAGTTGGGCGATGCGTTCGCGCAGCGCGGCGCTCATCAGGTTGAGCGAATGGGTTACTACTTCCAACTCGTCACCACCGCGCTCCGGCAGTTGGCTGAATTCGCCTTGCGCCAGTTTTTCGGAATGGCTGGCCAGTTCGCCAAGTCGCTTGCCAACGCCGCGCGTCAACGCGATAAATAGCAGCAGTGCCAGCGCGAAGCCGAGTGCTGCGATCATGCCGCCCTGGCGCAGCACATCGTCGCGTGCCGCCACCAGGTCTACGGTGGAAAGGCCGAAGTGCAGCGTGCCCACCTGGTTATCTTTCAGGAGCAAAGGCGCTTGCGCATGGAGCAGGTTGCCTTCCACTGCGGTTCGTACGCCGCCCAGTTGCGCCTTGCGCAGCGATTCCGGCATGAAGGTGGGGCGTTCGCCCGCTTCCAGCACGGTTTCGCCGGCCGCGTCGAGGATCACGATATAGCGCAGGAAGCTGTCGCGCGGGTCGGAAAGCATTTCCGACCAATAGCTGTGCAACTCGCCCAGGCGGCCGCTGCTGGCGTAAGGCGTCAGGGTCAGATTAAGGTTGACGGCATACTCATGGGCGACCCGGTCGGCATTGCGGCTGACGGCATTGGTCATCAGGCGCAAGCTGTTCCCGATCAATAGCGCCACCACCACGGCCAGCACGAAAGCGCTCAGCAGCAGGAATTTCGCGCGCAGCGAAAGTTTCAAGTTGTGCTCCCCAGCTACATTTGTCCACTTTTGTTCCTGACCCCGGAGTGGACATTTATTGTTTAAATATCACGCTATTGTATCGCTTCATTTGTAAAAGTTGCCGATATTTAAAAAAAACGCCGCCCGGCTGTTGCGGGGCGGCGTTGGCGCGTAGCAGGCGCAAAAGGAAAGCTTGGCTTATGGCAGGGTCAGGATCACTTTGACGCTGTCGTCTACTGCCGATTTGTCGATGTAGCCGATGGCTTTTGGATCGTCCGCCACGGCTTTCTTTACTTCGGCGTTCGATTTGTATTCCTTCGGTGGCGTGGCTTTGCCGGTGAAGACCAGCTTGGACCAGATGGCTTTCACCTGGGCTGGGTCTTTTTCGGCGACTTTCTGGTAGAAGTCGGCGCGGATCTTGGAGCCTTCAGCCTGGTCCACTGGGGTGAACATGGCGGATTTGCCGAGGAAGAACTGGGAAGCCTGCTCCGAGAACATGCGCGAAGCTGGATTGTCCTTGTTGACGATCACGACGATCTCGGCCGATGCCGGCAGCGCTGCGGCGGCCAGGGCGGAGGCGAGGAGGGCGGTGAGTACTTTTTTCATGGCCATCTCCTTAGAACACGAAGTCGATGCCGGCGGCATAGACGTTGACGCTGTTACCGTAGGTCATTACGCCGGAAGGCAGGATCAGGGAGCCGCCTTTTACTTGCGGCTTCACGTGGTCGATCTGCACTTTCAGGGCGAGCGACTTGGCGAAGTCCCAGCGCATGCCGATCAGGTCGGACTTCTGCTCAGGCGACACCAGCAGGCCGCGGATGCCAGCCAGGGTTGGGGCCAGAGGGTGGCCGGCAGGTACGGTCGGTACGGTCACCGAGGAGCCGGCGCCCTTGTAGTAGGCGTGCGCGTAGTAAGGCAGCACTTTGCCGAAGCGGTAGCCCGCCATCAGGTAGCCCGAATTGGTTTCCGGGATGTAGACCGGCTCGTGGGCGCGGCGCTGGGCGTACTCGGCTTGCAGGACGATGTTTTTCCAGTCCATCGTCAGGCCCAGTTCGGTAAAGCTCATGCGCTTGCCGCCCTTCAGGGTCAGGTCATCAGCCAGCTGGATCATGGCTGGGATCTTGGTCGCGGCCAGGCCGTCGGTCACCGCGTTGATCGGGGCCAGGTTGTTGACTTCAATCTTGGCGCGGGCGTGCGCCAGGCGGCCGGTGAACGGGCCGTATTCGGCGGTCACGGCAAGGCCGTACACTGGAGACTGGTGCTTGGCCACGGAGCCGCCGCCGGTCGGGATGTACAGCTTGCCGCGGCTCACGCCGCCAAATGCCTGAACGGTGACGTTGGTGTCGCCGAAGGCGTGCTGCCAGTTGACGTCGCCGCCATCCACGTTTTCGATTGGCGCCTGGCCGTACATCTCGATCGGCGGACGCATCATGGTGTTGGCGTAGCCCACGTTCTGGTAGTCCGAGATCAGGAAGGCTGGCAGCACCACGCGGCCAACGCGCACATTGGTTTCGTCGTTCAGCTTGTACTTCAGGAAGCCCCAGGTCAGGTCAGTGGTGAACTGCTGGCTGGTGTTCTTGCGGGTCAGCACTTGTACTGTGCCGGACAGGCTTTCGTTGAAGGTGTAGGTCGCTTGCAGGCCCAGGTTGCTGTCCAGGCCGATGCGTGGCGAGTCGCCGGTACCGGCGGCTTGGTTGTAGCGCGCGAATTTCGCGTCGTCAGAGTCGGTCTTGGCGACGCCGAGCGTGCCGAAACCGCTGATGCTCAGGTTGCCGTCGCCCAGGGTGCCGGCTTGGGCCAACATGCTGGTAGCTGCCAGCACAGCGGCGGCGAGAAACTGTTTTTTCATGAAGTGATCCCGATTCTAATGTTGTTGTATTGATAGTGCAGCGCACCAAAGTCATGCCAATTTGTTTATGGCAGTTTCCCAGAATAAACTAAACATGCACCAAGTTGAATCCCAAACTGCACAAATAGAGAGCATCTTCTAGAATTTGTGGGATTTTTGAGTGCTTGTGTAGCCTTATTGCACCGCGCACCGAAATGCGCGTGCGTTTAAAATAACAGCTTCGTTCCCTATCAAGATTGAGAAGAAAACCATGGCCGTCAATTCCCCTATCCCTGTCGCCGCAGACCTGAAGCCGGTTGCCGGTATTGAGCTTGGCTTTGCCGAAGCCGGTATCAAAAAGCCAGGCCGCAAGGACGTGCTGGTCCTGAAGCTGGCTGATGGCGCGACCGTGTCCGGCGTGTTCACACTGAATCGCTTCTGCGCCGCGCCCGTGCAGATTTGTAAGGAAAACCTGGCGGCCGTGAAGGGCGGAGCCAAGCCGATCCGCGCGCTGATGGTCAACACTGGCAATGCCAACGCCGGCACCGGTGAAGCGGGCATGGCCAATGCGCGCGCCACCTGTGCCGCGCTGGCCAAGGAACTGGGTTGCGATGCGCAGCAGATCCTGCCGTTCTCCACCGGCGTGATCCTGGAGCCGCTGCCGGTCGAGAAGATCGTGGCCGGCCTGCCGAAAGCTATCCAAAACCTCAAGGCCGATAACTGGTTCAACGCCGCCGAGGCGATCATGACCACCGACACTCAGCCGAAGGCTGCTTCGCGCACCGTGGACGTCGCCGGCCACAAAGTCACCATGACCGGTATCTCCAAAGGCGCCGGCATGATCAAGCCGAATATGGCCACCATGCTGGGCTACCTGGCCTTCGACGCCAAAGTGGCGCAGCCGGTGCTGGACGTGCTGGTCAAGGAAGCGGCCGACAAATCCTTCAACTGCATCACCATCGACGGCGACACCTCGACCAACGATTCCTTCATGATGGTCGCCACCGGCGCCGGCACCCTGGTAGTCGATTCCGTCGATACGCCGGAGTACAAAGCGCTGGCTGCAGCCGTGACCGAGCTGTCCGTGTTCCTGGCCCAGGCCATCGTGCGCGACGGCGAAGGCGCCACCAAGTTCATGACCATCACCGTGGAAGACGGCAAGGATACTGCCGAATGCCGCAAGATCGCTTATTCGATCGGCCACTCGCCGCTGGTGAAGACCGCCTTCTTCGCCTCCGACCCTAACCTGGGCCGCATCCTGGCAGCGATCGGCTACGCCGGCGTGGACGACCTGGATGTCAGCAAGATCAACCTGTACCTGGACGATGTGTGGGTCGCCAAAAACGGCGGCCGCAATCCGGATTACAAGGAAGAAGATGGCCAGCGCGTGATGAAGCAAAGCGAAATCACCGTGCGCGTGAAACTGGCGCGCGGCACTGCCGCCTCCACCGTCTACACCTGCGACCTGTCGCACGACTACGTGTCGATCAACGCCGACTACCGTTCTTAATACGGATGTCGCATCAACTCGACCAATTCCTGAAGCGCGCCGAAGCCCTGCTGGCGCGCGTGGAAGCCATCCTGCCGCCGGCCGTTTCCGCGCCGGACTGGCAGGCTTCGAGCGCCTTCCGCTGGCGCAAGCGTAACAATGTCGGCTATCTGCAGCCGGTCTCGCGTCCCGCGCAAATTGCGTTCGACGACTTGCAGCACATCGCCCGCCAGAAGGCGCAGATCGAGCAGAACACGCGCCAGTTCGTCGATGGCAAACCGGCCAACAACGTGCTGCTGACGGGCGCGCGCGGCACCGGCAAATCCTCGCTGATCAAGGCTTGCCTTAGCGCTTTCGCGGCGCAGGGACTGCGCCTGATCGAAGTCGATAAGGACGACCTGCACGACCTGCCCGATATCATGGAGCTGGTGGGAGGACGTCCGGAGCGTTTCGTGGTGTTCTGCGACGACCTGTCGTTTGAAGAAGGGGAGAGCGGCTACAAGGCGCTGAAGGTGGCGCTCGATGGTTCGGTGTCGGCGGTGATCGACAATGTGCTGATCTATGCTACCTCCAACCGCCGCCACCTGATGCCGGAGCGGATGTCGGATAACGCCACCTACAAACATGACGAGGATGGCGACCTGCATCCAGGCGAAACCGTGGAGGAGAAGATTTCTCTCTCCGAGCGCTTTGGCCTGTGGCTGTCGTTCTATCCCTTCAAGCAGGATGATTACCTGGGCATCGTGGCGCACTGGCTGGCGGCGTTTGGCTGCAGCGTGCAGCAGATTTCCGATGCCCGCACCGAGGCCCTGCAATGGGCGCTGCAGCGCGGCTCGCGTTCGGGCCGCGTGGCATGGCAGTTTGCGCGTGATTACGCGGGGAGGCTGCAATGAGCGCCGTGCAGAAACCAATCGACGTCGCGGTAGGTATCCTGATGCAGCCGAACGGCGATGTCCTGCTTGGCCAGCGTCCTGAAAGCAAACCATACGCCGGATACTGGGAATTCCCGGGCGGTAAAGTCGACCCCGGCGAAACCATCCTCGAAGCGCTCAAGCGCGAGTTTGTGGAGGAGTTGGGCATCCATATCGTCAGCGCGGAGGAATGGTGCGGCGTAGAGCACGTCTACCCGCATGCGCACGTGCGCCTGCATTTCTTCATCAGCCGTGAATGGACAGGCGAACCGCAAAGCCTGGAAGGTCAAGCCTTTGCCTGGCAAGGAACGGTCGGAGTGGAACCCTTGCTGCCTGCCACGATTCCATTGCTGGAGTGGCTGGACCGGGTACGCTATTAAAAGTCGGGGTCAGGTCGAGCAATCGGACACTTGTGTCACGGCGCTATGCGCCGTGGCACAAGTGTCCGATTGCTCGACCTGACCCCGACTTTTATTTTGATTCTTCGTCGAGGGGATCGGTGGGGGCGGAACCGGGGATGGTGTACTTTTCTTCGGCCCAGGCGCCAAGGTCGATCATCTTGCAGCGTTCACTGCAGAAAGGGCGGTATTTATTGGCTTCCGTCCACTCTACCTTGGCGTGGCAGGTGGGGCATTCAACGACAGTCGGCATGGCGATACTTAGAAATTACAGAGGGTGAGCTCGAATGGTACATCTTCTTCCAGCGGCTTGGGTTTCAAATCCCCGCCCTGCGAAGTAAAGCGCACCCACAGCATGTATTTGTTGGCCGAAATCTCGGGAATCGCGCCCATCGATTCATCTACCGCCAGCCGCAGCATCTGGTAGACCTTGCCTTGCAGCATTTGCTGGTAGCTGCCGGCATTGGCAATCATCTTTACCGGTGCGCCTGAATCGCGCAGCAGGCGCAGCACCAGGCCCAGCGCGTCGAACAGCGGCGCCAGCGGGTTGAACCAGGTCACGATATCGTTGAAACGCTTTTCCGCCGGCTGCTTTTGCCATGCGTAATACGAGGGCAGGTCGAATTCGCAGGCGCCGCCAGGGATGATGGTGCGGCCTCGGATGCTCATCAGCCATTCATTGTCGCGCACGTTCTGGCCAGTCTTGCCTTGCGCCGCGACCAGGGCGCTGGAAACGCTGTCGAGTTCGGCCAGGATGGCGTCCAGCATATCGGCCTGGACGTTCGGATTGGAGCGATAGCCCATCAGGCTCTGGCGCTGGCGCTCGAGTTCCTGCAGGAGATCGGATTTCAGGTCGGCTCGCCCGGCGACTTCGAGCATGTCGAAGATGGTGGCCAATGCGACGTGATGCTGCATCGGGTGTTCCTGATGCACGAAGAATTTGAATTTCTCGTATAGATCCTCCAGGCGCAATAGCGTGCGGATGCGCTCATTGAAAGGATATTCGTAAACGATCAAAGCATCCCTCGTGTGGAAGACCTATTAATAATCACGTGATTCTGAACCATGCGAAGCAAAATTACAAATATTGCTGATAAAAATCATGCAAACGGTCTACCTGGGGCGTTAAAGACTGGATCGGGCCGCCATTGTCTATGACATCGTCGGCCGCGGCCAGGCGTACCGCTCGAGGTACCTGAGCAGCCATAATAGCGCGTACTTGATCTTCGGCGAGCCCGTTACGCGCCATCACGCGCGCAACTTGCACCTCTTCCGGGCAGTCGATCACTAAAACGCGGTTGACGCGCTGCTTCCAGGCGCCCGATTCGACCAGCAAGGGAATGGCCAGCATGACGTAGGCGCCGGTGGCGTCGGCAGCGGCCGCCTCGGTGGCGTCGCGGATCATGGGGTGGAGGATGGCTTCCAGCCGGCGCTTGGCGGCCGGCTCGCGGAAGACAAGTTCGCGCATTTTGGCGCGGTCCATGGCGCCCCGGCTGTCAGCCATCTGGGCGCCAAACTCGGCAAGTATGTCGGGCATGGCGGCGCCACTGGGCCCGGTCAGGCTATGGGCGATCTGGTCGGTATCGACGATGCTGGCGCCGCGTTCGGCAAACATATTGGCGACCAGGCTTTTACCGCTGCCTATGCCGCCAGTCAGGCCGATGACGAGGCGCCCAGGCATATCAGCCCGTCACCCCGTAGAAGAAGGAGGTGATTTGCTGGCCGCAGAGCAGGGCGACCAGGCCGGCGCCTGCCAGGTAAGGGCCAAAGGGGATCTTGTGGTCGAAGCCCATGCGCGAGGCGATGATGATGGCAATGCCGATCACCGAACCCACACCAGCCGACAGCAGGATAATCGCCGGCAGCATCTGCCAGCCCATCCAGGCGCCCAGCGCCGCCAGCAGCTTGAAGTCGCCGTAGCCCATGCCTTCCTTGCCGCGCACCAGCTTGAACACCCAGTACACGGTCCACAGCACCATATAGCCGGCAGCTGCGCCCAGGACCGCGTCCTGCAGCGGCACGAACATGCCCTTGACGTTGACCAGCAGACCCAGCCAAAGCAGCGGGTAGGTCAGGTCGTCGGGCAACAACTGGGTGTCGATGTCGATGAAGGTCATCGCCAGCAGCAGCCAGCCGAAGACCAGGGCGGCCATGCCTTCCCAGCCAAAGCCGAAATGCCACACCAGGGCGGCCGACAGCACCGCGCTCACCGCCTCGATCATCGGATAGCGGGCGGAAATCGGCGCCTTGCAGGAGCTGCATTTGCCGCGCAATACCAGCCAGCTGATGACAGGCACGTTTTCCAGCGCCGTGATCTGGTGGCCGCAGTGCGGGCAGGCCGAACGCGGCACGACCAGGTTGTATTTCTCAGGGTGCGGCTCCGGCTCGTCGCGTTCGCAGGCGCAAACGCTGTCGACTTCGCGCTGCATCATGATGGGCAGGCGGTGGATCACCACATTCAAAAAACTGCCGATCAGCAAACCCAGGATGCCGGCCACCACGGCGGCGGCCAGCGTTGCAGGCGGGGAGAACAGCATCAATGTTTCTGGCATTCTCGTTACACCACCGAACCGAGTTTGAAGATTGGCATGTACATTGCGACCACCAGGCCACCGATCAGCACACCCAGGATCACCATGATCATCGGCTCCATCAGGCTGGAGAGCTGGGAAACCGCTTCGTCCACTTCATCCTCGTAGAAGTCCGCCACCTTGCCCAGCATCGAATCGAGCGCACCGGATTCCTCGCCGATCGCCACCATCTGCGTCACCATGCTCGGGAACACGTCCGCGTTTTGCATGGCCACGGTCAGGCTGGTACCGGTCGAAACTTCGGTCTGGATCTTCTTGGTCGCTTCCAGGTAGACCTTGTTGCCCGAGGCGCCGCCCACCGAATCGAGCGATTCGACCAGGGGCACACCGGCAGCGAACATGGTCGCCAGGGTACGGGTCCAGCGCGCGATCGTCGCTTTGCGGATCACATCGCCGAAAACAGGGGCTTTCAGCAGCAGGCGGTCCATGGTGGCCTGCATCTTTTCCGACCGTCGCCAGGTCTGGAAGAAGAAATACAGCGCAGCAAACAGGCCGCCGAAGATGATGTACCAGTAGTTGACGAAGTACTCCGACATCGCCATCACGAACAGCGTCGGCCCCGGCAAGTCGGCGCCGAAGCTGGAGAACACCTCTTTAAACGCCGGCACCACCCAGATCATGATCACGGCCGTTACGATGAAGGCCACCGCGAGAACGGCGATCGGGTAGGTCAGGGCCGACTTGATCTTGGCCTTGATGGCCAGGGTCTTTTCCTTGTAGATCGCCAGTCGGGTCAGCAGGTCTTCCAGGATACCGGCCTGTTCGCCGGCAGCCACCAGGTTACAGAACAGCGGGTCGAAGTACAGCGGGTACTTGCGGAACGCCATGTTCAGGCTGGTACCGGTCTCGATATCGGCGCGCAGGTCCATGATCAGTTTTGCGACCGATGGATTGGCGTGGCCCTTGCCGACAATGTCGAAGGCTTGCAGCAAAGGGACGCCAGCCTTCATCATCGTCGCCAGCTGGCGCGTGAACAGGGTGATGTCCTTCTCTTTGATCTTCTTGCCGGAACGGTAGACCTTCTTCTTGACCTTGGTCACCATGATGCCTTGACGGCGCAGGGTGACGTTGACCACGGCCTCGCCGCCCGCGCGGATTTCACCGCGTACGGTCTTGCCGGTTTTATCTTTGCCTTCCCAGGCGAAGACTTGTTCTTTAGTGCCCGCAGTAGCCATTTCCTATTTCCTATTCGTTGGTGCAGCCCAGCACTTCTTCCAGGCTGGTCAGGCCACCCTTGACCTTGACCAGGCCCGATTGGCGCAGCGACTTCACGCCTTCCGCTTCCGATTGTGCTGCGATCTGCATCGCGTTGCCGTGTGACAGGATCAATGCCTCGATCGCGGGCGTGATCGGCATGATCTGGTAAATACCGACCCGGCCTTTGTAGCCCGAGCCATTGCAGCGCTCACAGCCCACCGGGCCGTAAGGCTTCCATGTGCCATCCAGGTCGTTTTCCTTGAAGCCCGCCTTGAGCAGGAGTTCGGGCGAAATATCGACCGGCTTCTTGCAGGTGCACAGGCGGCGCGCCAGGCGCTGCGCTGTGATCAGGATCACGGAGGAGGCAATGTTAAATGGGGCTACCCCCATATTCATCAGACGCGTCAGGGTCGATGGCGCGTCGTTGGTGTGCAGTGTCGAGAACACCATGTGGCCGGTTTGCGCCGCCTTGATCGCAATGTCGCCAGTCTCCAGGTCACGGATCTCGCCGACCATGATGATGTCGGGATCCTGGCGCAGGAAGGCTTTCAGTGCGACCGGGAAGGTGAGACCGGCCTTGTCGTTCACGTTGACCTGGTTCACCCCCGGCAAGTTGATCTCGGCCGGGTCTTCCGCGGTCGAGATATTGATGCCCGGTTTGTTCAGGATGTTCAGGCAGGTGTACAGCGACACGGTCTTGCCGGAACCGGTAGGGCCGGTCACCAGCACCATGCCGTAGGGGCGCTGGATCGCATCCAGCAGCAGTTCTTTCTGGTCCGGATCGTAGCCCAGCGAGTCGATGCCCATCTGGGCCTGGGTCGCGTCCAGAATACGCATAACGGTCTTTTCGCCAAACAGGGTCGGCAGAGTCGAGACACGCAGGTCGATGGTTTTGGTGGCCGAGACGATCAGCCGCATACGGCCATCCTGCGGCACGCGCTTTTCCGAGATATCGAGCTTGGACAGCACCTTGATACGCGAAACCAGCTTGTCCTTGATGGTGGTCGGCGGCTGGGCGTGTTCGATCAGCACGCCGTCCACGCGGAAGCGGATGCGGTAGAACTTTTCAAACGGTTCGAAGTGCAAGTCGGATGCGCCCATATTGACCGCATCCATCAGCATCTTGTTCAGGAAGCGCACGATCGGCGCATCTTCCACCTCGGACGCAGCGTCGGCCGTGGCTTGGGAGACGCTTTCTTCTTCGGCGAACTCGATTTCCCCTTCTTCGCCGGTCATGTCCATGATGGTCTGCTGGGAACTCTTGGTCAGGTTCTCCAGCAGCTTGAGCAGCACGTCGTGCTGCACGATGACCGGTTCCACCGTGGATTCGGCCTGGAACTTGATCTGGTCCAACGCCTGGGTATTGGTGGGGTCGGACAGGGCAACCGACATCTTGTTGCCGCGCTTGGCCAGCGGAATGACGCGCTGGGCCAGCATCAGCTTGGTGTCGATGGCTTTTTGCGGCAGCAGGTCGCTGTTGATCGCGCTCAGGTCGAGCAGCGGGTAGGCGAAGGTATCGGCGCAAAAGGCGGCGAGTTCGGCCGGCTTGATCGTGCCCCCTTCAAGAAGGACATCGATAAAGGTCGATTTCTCGGTCTGCGCCTTCTTATTAAGTGCGTCCGCCTGCGGCGGGGTGAGTCGCCCCGCTTGCATCAGGGCCCGGGCCAGCCCCGACATAGGGGTACCTGACGCCGAGTTCGGTTGTACTGCAGCCATAGGAGCGCACTATCAGAATGTTAATTAGAGTGAGTCTCCGGATGATGCCTATAGGAATCATTTTTGTAAAGCTCCGCACCGTTCACTCTGCGTGGCGGGGCTCCGGACGTCGTAATTTCACTACTTTGATAGCCTGGTCTTGTGCTTGCACCACTTCTACGATGCAATTCCCCACCTTGACCGAGATGGGCGCATCCGGAATGTCCTGTAACACTTCCAGCAACAAACCGTTCAGGGTCTTAGGCCCATCCAGGGGAAAGTTTAAACCCAGACGCTTGTTAATGTCACGTAAAGCCGTGCTACCTTCCAGCAAGCATTCGCCATGCTCGTCCCAGCCGAAACTCTCGGCACGCGCCGCGCTCGGGGTGGAGGTGGTGAATTCGCCGATCATTTCCTCGATGATGTCGTCCAGCGTGACCAGGCCTTGCACCTCACCATACTCGTCGACCACGATGGCCAGGCGCTCTTTATTCTCCTGGAAGTTCTGCAGGGCGGCGAAGGCAGGCGTGTCCTGGGGGATGAAGAAGGGTTCGGACAGCAGCTTGCGGAAGTGTTCGACCGTCAGATCCTCGTCCTCGTTCAACAGGGCGACGGCCTTGCGCACATGCAGGATGCCGACGATCTGGTTGATCTCGCCGTCATACACGGGGAGCTTGTTGTGGAAGCAGGTGGTGAGCTGGGATTTGATGTCCTCCACCGGCATGGCCAGGTCCAGCGCCTCGATATGGGCGCGCGGGGTCATGATGTCTTCCACCGAGATGGTGTCCAAGTCAAACAGGTTGAGCAGGATGCTCTTATGCTTTTTCGGGATGAAGCTGCCGTTTTCCAGCAGCACCGAGCGCAATTCGTCCGGCGACAGGTTTCCTTCCTGGATCTGGCCGGTCGGCTTGATGCGGAACAGGCGCAGCAGGGTGTTGACGAACAGGTGAACGAACCAGAGCAGGGGTTTGGACACCGACAGCAGGGGGCGCAGCACCAGCGATGCCGGCAGCACGATCTGGTCGGCGTAACGCGCACCCATGATCTTGGGCGAAATCTCGGCCAGCACGATCAGGATGAAGACCACGATCACGGTCGACAGCAGGATCACATGCTGTTCCAGCCCGAACTGAGTAATGGCGATGGCGGTGGCCAGGGCGATCGCCATGGCGTTGAGCAGGGTGTTGGCGACCAGGACCAGGGACAGCAGCTGCTCGGTACGTTCCAGCAGCCACAGGGTGGCGATGGCGCGGCGGCTGCCGCGTTTAGCCTGGTGGCGCAGGCGGAAGCGATTGGCCGCCATCAAGGCGGTTTCGGCCATCGCGAAGAAGGCCGAGGCGAGAATCAGAAAGGCGAGGGCGGCAAATTGCGCCCACAAGGGAACGGTATCCAAGGTCGTAATGACAAGTCAACAAGAGGGCGATTCTAGCATGGCGACAGCCGGGCCCGTGTCAACCAAAGAGCCTGACCCCAATGGTGCCAATGGCCGAGCCCGTGTCAACCTTGGGGTCAGGCTCTTTGGTTGACACGGGCTCGGCCGAGGAGCCATATAATGCTGGCCATGCGTGACGTGGAACCGATTTTGGCGCCGATGCGCCTTGCCATTTTGCCGCCGGCCGCGCTGGCCGGCGTGGTGCGCTACTTCCACGTCGAGCATTCCAGCCCTGGCGCGGTGCTGGTGCCGGCAACGCCCTGTCCCATGATCACCTTCTTCGTCCGCGGCGGCTCGCGCCTGGCCGGTCCCGATGGCCGCGAACAGCTGTACAGCGCGCCCTTCGTCACCGGCCCGATGAGCCGTCATACCCCGGCCGTCTGGGAGCCGGGCACCACCTTCATCAGCGCCGTGATCGAAGCGAGTCAGTTTTCCCGCCTGTTCGATGTTTCACTGGCCGACATGCGCGACGCCGTGGTGCCGCTGGAAGACGCGGCTCCCGATTGGGGCGACCGCGCGGCATTGGAGGACCGCCTGCGCGCAGGCGGCGACAGCGCAGCCTGGGTCGCGCTGATGTCAGGTTGGCTGCTGCAGCGCCTTGTGATCCGAGAAGAAGCGCTGCGGCGCGGCCAACCCCTGTTCGTGCTGCCGCCGGCCCTGCTGGACTTGCCCAGCGAAGACATTGCGGGCCGCTTCGGCATTAGCGTACGCCAGCTGGAGCGGCGCGTGATGGCCAGCTATGGCCAGAGCATGCGCGACGGTCGGCGCATGATGCGTTATATCCGGGCCTTGTCGCGTATGGTGGCCGCGCCTTTGCAACACGGTGGACTGACGCGTGTGGCCGTCGACTGCGGCTACCACGACCAGGCCCATATGGTGCGCGACTTCGTGCAGTACACCGGCCTGGCGCCCAAGGCCCTGATGGCTGCGGCGGCCGATGCCTGCGGCACCGTGCGCCTGCTGCGTTACGACGAAGCTTCACGGGCAGTCGTCACGCGGGTCGATTAGATTGTATAGTTGCTGTTCCATCAATCATTAATTTGAGGAAACTATGCAAAAACTTCGCAGCCTGGGCCTGTCCGCGCTGATCTTTGCCGCGCAGGGCGCGTGGGCAGCCGATGGCGTGGACGCCGCCACCATCAACCGCATCGCCGATGAGGGTTTCAACCATGGCCAGGTCATGAACCTGGCAAGCCATCTGACGGACCAGATCGGCAGCCGCATGACCAATTCTCCCGGGATGCGCCAGGCCGAGGCGTGGACTCAGCAGAAGTTCAAGGGCTGGGGCCTGCAGAACGTGCACGCGGAAGGCTTTGAATTCGGCCGCGGCTGGTGGATTGAGTCGGCGCACAGCCGCATGGTCGCACCCCGCCCGCTGGCGCTGACCTCGATACCCGTGGCCTGGACGCCCGCCACTAACGGCCCGGTAACGGCGCCGATCGTGGTCGCCCCGATTCGCCACCAGCGCGACCTGGCGCAGTGGAAGGGCAAGCTGCAGGGCAAGATTGTGCTGATCAGTTATCCGGAAGATCCGAAGGACGATACGGCCGCCGCATTCCGCCGTTACGAGGATGCCGACCTGGGCAAGCTCGCAAGCTATGACATCCCGCACTTCGATCCGGAAGCGGATTCGAATTTCTACAAGAACTTCTTCGAGCTGCCGCGGGAAATCGACCGCTTCATGGCCGCCGAAGGCGCCGTAGCGCTGGTCAAGATGTCGTACCGTAACCAGGGGCTGGTGCAAGGCGAGGGCTACCGCTACCAGAAGGGCTCAACGGCGGCGTTGCCGGCGATTGAACTGGCCGCCGAAGACTACCGCCGCCTGGCTCGCCTGGCCAAGCAGGGCGAAGTCAAGATCGAAGTCGACAGCCGCGTGCACTTTGAAGACAAGGACATGAACGGCTATAACATTCTGGCCGAAATTCCTGGCACCGATCCGAAAGCCGGCTATGTCATGGCCGGGGCGCACCTGGACAGCTGGGTGGCCGGCGACGGCGCGACCGACAATGGCGCCGGTTCGGTGGTCGTGATGGAGGCGGCGCGCATCCTGTCGGCATTGGGCGTCAAGCCTAAACGCACCATCCGCTTTGCGCTGTGGTCAGGTGAGGAGCAGGGCTTGCTGGGCTCGATCGCCTACATCGAAAAACATATTGCGACGCGTCCAGTGCCGCAAGATCCGATCAAGGCCGCGCTGCCGAAATTCATGTGGGATACCTACCCGGTCACCACCAAGCCCGGTTTCAACGAACTGGCCGCCTACTTCAACCTGGATAACGGTTCGGGCAAGATCCGCGGCATCTACGCGGAAGGAAATTTCGCCGCCGTAGCGCAGCTGCGCAAGTGGCTGGAGCCGTTCGACAGCATGGGCGCGAGCAAAGTCGTGGCCAAGAAAACCGGCGGTACCGATCACGAGTTGATGGCGGCGATGGGTTTGCCAGCCTTCCAATTTATCCAGGACCCGCTCGACTATGGCAGCCGGGTGCACCATTCCAACCTGGATACCTATGACCACCTGCGCGCGGACGATTTGCGCCAGGCCTCGGTGATTATGGCGACCATGCTGCTGCAGGCGGCCGAAGCGGACAAGCCAATGCCGCACAATACGTTGCCTCGCCAGCCGGTTCCAGCCGACCCGTTCAAGTACCACGATCCGGCGAAGGACTAAGGTTTGCCGTTGCGAGAATCGGCCGGCAGCAGACGTTCGACTGCTGCGGCCGATACCGGACAGCTCATCACCATAAGGATGCACTCCTGATGAATCACGCGTTCACCACTTCCGTACCGATCCTTCAGACGGAGCGCCTTACACTGCGCGAATACCGGCGCACTGACTTTGACTTATTCGCAGACCATTTGGCGAATCCGGAAAGCTCAGTTCACTTGGGCTCAGCTGACCGCCAGACGGCTTGGAGAATTTTCACTTCGCATGCTGGGTTGTGGCTCGTCCAAGGAGCTGGCTGGTGGGCTATAGAAGATAAGCAGACTAAGCAGCTTGTCGGCAGCGTGGGAGCTTTCTTTCGCGAACAATCCACTGTGATGGAAATGGGGTGGAACACTTATCGCGCATTCTGGGGGAAGGGAATTGCGAACGAGGCGGCCGCGGCGGTCTTGAATTATGTATTCGAGGTTCGGCACGAACCGAAAGTCCGGGCTCTGGTCAGTTCTGGCAATGAATCATCGCGTCGCGTTGCTGAACGACTGGGAATGACCTACGAAATGGAGACCGAGCTGAACGGCAAGGTGATCAGTAGTTACATGCGTGAGCGCACGTGATTCGGCTCCTGTCGGCCAGAAGCAGCCGCTCAGGTATGCCGATTTGCTTTGTCATCTTTACAGTCTGCACGCTCCAGCCTCGGTGCCGCCCTAATGCTGATGAAATTTATGAACGTATGAACCAGATATGAATATATTTGTGAATTCTGCAACTAGAGGTTGGCGGTGGTTCACGACATTTTTTGGAGTACTCCTGGTTGTCTGTGGCAGTTATGTATTCTGGACTTGGCCGTCTTACGGTTGGAACCGAGATGCTGTTATTTTGGTTTTTCCGACTTTGCTAGTCCTACTAGGATTGCTTCTACTTCACCTGGGTTTAATTGCAAGAGATGAGACTTTATTAAAGATGATCGACATGTTCAGGGCCCTGTCGCGCTACCTGTAGACATCCGACAATTTGCGATACTTGTGAGATAACCCACTCCCTGCCGACATAAATCCGCAGCCAAATGCGGCCATTCATTGGGTCCAAAAGATAAGAAATGACAAACGTACCAGGAAAAAGCAAATGTCGCAGTTAGAGTTCAAGTCCCCACGCGATGGATCACTCCTTTCATTTGCCATTACTGAGAGATCTGAAGAATCCATTGAATTTTCTGTCCAGGTAAAGACACCTAATTTTTCGGGTGTGGCACCTACATCGACGTTCATGTCCGCGCCACTCGATGCATGGTTTCAAAGCATGGCTGATGAGTGGACTGGTTGGAAAGGCGAGAAGAATTGGGGAGATTTGGAGAGCCGGGTCGTGCTCAGCGCCACAGCGGACGCTACAGGGCATATCCGGATCAAAGTGACATTGGCTGGCCCAGATTATGACTCAGAACTGCGAGTTAACATCATGTTCGACGCAGGGCAGCTCGAGAGCATGGCCGGTGACGTTGCGTTGCTTTTTGCTTCCAAGCCTAATTGCCAGTAACGGCCAGAAGCGGTCAGTCAAGCCCGGCTTCTTGAGAAGGCAATCGTGAGCTAAGTTCGCGAATGAGATCCACAAAAGCGCGGAGTCCCGCTGGTAGTTGCCGGCCCGGTGGGTAGTAGAGCGCGAGCCCAGGGTAGCTCGGCGTCCAATCCTGCAGCACGCGCACAAGCCGTCCGGCCGCGAGGTCGTCGCGCACGTACCATTCAGCCAGAAAGGCCAGGCCTACTCCGGCCAAGGCGGCTTCACGCATGAGCCCCGGGTCGTCGAGCGTGATTGGTCCATTTACTTCGACATTCATTTGTTCGCCATGATGGGAAAACTCCCAGCGCGACGGCGCTCCACTGGGAAATCGAGCCCGGACACAAGGATGTTTTGACAGGTCCGCCGGCGAAGCGGGGATGGGGAAGCGCGCAAAGTGCTCAGGCGAACCCACGACCGCCATCCGAAGATCACCGGCGATCGGAATGCGAACCATATCTTGCGGCACCATCTCGCTCTGGCGGATCCCGGCGTCGAAGCCCTCGGCCACGATATCAACCATTCGGCCTTCGGTCACGATCTCCACCTTCATGTCGGGATAGCGGCTCAGGTACGCCAGGATGAAGGGCGCGAATACCATGCGGGCTGCACCCAGCGAGGAATTGATGCGGAGCGTGCCGATTGGCAGTAGCCGATTGCTGGTTGTTTCCTCCATGGCGCCGCGAATCTCGGACAAAGCTGGTCCAATCCTGGCGACGAAGTGCTCGCCTGCCTCTGTAAGCGCGACGCTGCGTGTGGTCCGGTGAAACAGGCGGGCGCCGAGGCGCGTCTCAAGTCCCGCTACTGCATTGCTAACAGCCGTGGTCGAGAGGCCGAGCTCATTCGCTGCACGTCGAAAGCTCTGGCAACGGGCGACTGCAAGTACGGCCTCCAGGCCGATCAGGCTAGATTTTTGCATTGTCACGATTTTCGAAATAAAACATCAACCTTTATCCATCTTATCAGAACTATTGCGCGGCCATACACTGCTTGCATGCCTCCGGGAAGTCCGGGGAAACACAGGAGCGATCATGCAAACCATCAACCAGATCTATATCGACGGCGCCTTTGTCACACCACATGGCACAGAAACTATCGACATCTTCAACCCGACAACTGGAACGCCACTTGTACGGGCGACCCTCGCCGACGCGGAAGACACCCGTCGCGCCATTCATGCGGCGAAGAGGGCGTTGCCGGCTTTTTCTCGGACCACGGTATCCGAGCGCGTCGCCATGCTGAACCGGCTGCACAATGAGGTCCTCGCGCGCGGCGAGGAATTGCGCGATGCCACGATTCGCGAATACGGGGCACCTGTGTCGCGGGCCACGTGGATTTCCCAATTCGCGGCGCAATCGTTTCGTGACGCTGCGGCCACGCTGGAGGCCTATGACTTCTCTCGCGTGGCCGGCTCGTCAACCGTGTTGATGGAGCCGGTGGGCGTCGCAGCCCTCATCACGCCATGGAACAGCACTACTGGTTCGATTTGCAGCAAGTTGGCGATGGCTATTGCCGCAGGTTGTACGTCCGTGATCAAGCCAAGCGAATTCAGCCCGATACAAAACAGAATCGTGACCGAAGCGATTCATGCGGCCAGGTTGCCGGCAGGCGTCGTCAATATCCTCACCGGACGCGGCGACATCGTTGGCACCGAACTTAGTACACACCCGGATATTGCCAAGATCTCGTTTACTGGTTCCACGGCAGTGGGAAAAATTATCCAGCGCGCGGCAACCGACACCATCAAGCGTGTGCACCTTGCCCTGGGCGGAAAGTCCCCGTCCATCATCCTTGACGATGCGGATCTGGCGAAGGCGGTTCCCCTGGCGCTCAATGCAGCGTTCATGAATAACGGACAGGCGTGCATCGCGGGAACGCGCCTGCTGGTACCGGCGCACCGCCTGGAAGAAGTCATTACGATTGTCAAGGAGACTGTGGCGCTGATGAAGGTGGGCGACCCGGCCGAACCGGCAACCGTCATCGGTCCGTTGGCCAATCGCAGTCAGTACGAACGCATCCAGCAATACATCCGGCTCGGCCTTGCCGAGGGCGCTACGCTGATCACAGGCGGGGAGGGCCATCCGGCGGGACTTGACGCGGGGTACTTCGTTAAGCCGACGGTGTTTGTGAACGTGCGCAACGACATGCGCATCGCGCGTGAAGAAATCTTTGGCCCGGTCCTGTCCATCCTGGCATACGGCAGCGAGGAGGAAGCGATCGACATGGCCAACGATACGGTGTTTGGGCTGCACGCTTACGTCATGTCGTCGGATCCTGCGCGGGCCAAGGCGGTGGCGACAAGGCTGCAGGCTGGCCGAGTGATGATCAATACGCTGCAGCACGATCCTTTGGCTCCGTTCGGTGGATACAAGCAGTCGGGCGTTGGGCGGGAGTATGGCGTGCTCGGCCTGGAATCGTACCTGGAGGCCAAGACCTTGCTTGGGGTGTAGTAAAGCGTCGCTGCGTGTCGCATCCATACAATATTTCCCTCGCGTTCCCCGCTATCTTAGCGTCGCTAATCAAAGGGGAACGACATGGAATTGGAAGCTACGCTGGAGCGCGACGGCTACGTGCTCACTTCGCTGGACTCGCTGATGGAAACGGTGCGCACCAACAGCCTGTGGTACCTGAGCTTCGGCCTGGCCTGCTGTGCGGTGGAGATGATGGAAGCGGCTTCGGCGCGCTATGACATGGACCGCTTCGGCATGTGTCCGCGTCCATCGCCGCGCCAGGCTGACCTGATGATCGTGGCGGGCACACTGACCAACAAGATGGCGCGCGCCATGCGCAAGGTGTACGACCAAATGCCCGAGCCGCGTTACGTGGTGTCGATGGGCTCTTGCGCCAACGGCGGCGGCTATTACCACTACTCTTATTCAGTGGTCCGCGGCTGCGACCGCATCGTGCCGGTCGATGTCTACATACCCGGCTGCCCGCCCACGCCGGAAGCACTGCTGTATGGCTTGATGCAATTGCAGCAGAAAGCCCGGCGCGGTGACCGCGCCGTCATGCTGCGGGACTAGCTGCCGCGATACGTCGAATACGACCAGGGCGACACCACCAGCGGCACGTGGTAGTTCTGGTCGGCGTGCGCGATGCCGAAGGCAATCGTCACTTCATCGATAAAGCGCGGCTCAGGCAAGTCCACGCCAGCTGCGGCGAAATAAGCGCCTGCCCCAAACACCAGCTCATAGCGGCCAGGCCGCATGGTTTCGCCCTCCAGCAGCGGCGAGCCGCAGCGGCCGTCGGCGTTCGTCACATCCTTCTTCACCAGCGAGCGCGCGCCTTCAGCTACGGCGTACAGCGCGACATGCACCCCGGCCGCTGGGCGGCCGTTGGCGGTATCGAGCACGTGGGTAGAGAGTTTTCCCATAGTCATTCCTTATTTTGCTTATCGGGCTGATCATATACCGGTGCCATAACGCCAATATATTATTGAGCATATACCTTTCATCCCGGACCCATCATGAGCAATTACCCCCGCGACCTCATCGGCTACGGCCGCACGCCACCCCACCCGCAATGGCCAGGCCAGGCCCGCGTGGCCCTGCAATTCGTCTTGAATTATGAAGAGGGCGGCGAGAACTGCGTGCTGCACGGCGACCCGGCTTCGGAAACGTTCCTGTCCGAGATCATCGGTGCGGCGGCCTTCCCGAACCGCCACATGAGCATGGAGTCGATCTATGAGTACGGGTCGCGCGCCGGCCTGTGGCGCCTGCTGCGTATGTTCGAGGAGCGCAAGCTGCCGCTGACCATCTTCGGCGTGGCGATGGCCTTGCAGCGTAATCCTGAGGCAGTGGCCGCCTTCCAGGAGCTGAACCATGAAATCGCCTGCCATGGCTTGCGCTGGATCACCTACCAGAACATGGATGAGGAAACCGAGCGCGCCCACATGAACGAAGCGGTGCAAATCATCAAGGACCTGACCGGTAGCGCACCGCAGGGCTGGTACACGGGACGCGATTCCCCCAACACGCGCCGCCTGGTGGTGGAGCACGGCGGCTTCCGATACGACGCCGACTATTACGGCGACGATTTGCCGTTCTGGCAGGAAGTGGCCCACACCGGCGCCGACGGCAAGCCGGCTGTCAGCCCGCAACTGATCGTGCCCTACACCCTGGATACCAACGATATGCGCTTTGCCGCAATGCAGGGTTTTAACAGCGGCACGCAATTCTTCGATTACCTCAAGGACGCATTCGACGTACTCTATAAGGAAGGGGATCCGAACGGCCTGAACCAGCCGAAAATGCTGTCGATCGGCCTGCATTGCCGCTTGATTGGCCGTCCGGCGCGCGCTGCCGCATTGGCGCGTTTCCTCGATTATGTGCAGAGCCATGACAAGGTGTGGATCACCCGCCGCATCGACATTGCCGAGCACTGGCATAAGCATCATCCCTATATGTGAAACCTCTGATATTCAAAATCAGAGAATTCTTATATGGTCGAGGTGCGGTAGTGATAGTCTTGCAAGCTAGGAGACCTGCGAGGCCAAGATGTCAGAACCGATCCGCTTTTACTACCGTGGCGCCGTACATGAAGTGCGCGATGCCGCCCCGACGCAGACTGTGTTGCAGCACCTGCGCGAAGACTTGCGATGCACCGGTACCAAGGAGGGTTGCGCCGAAGGCGACTGCGGCGCCTGCACCGTGGTGCTGGGCAGCGTTGTCGACGGCAAGCTGGAACTGAAAGCGGTCAATTCCTGCATCCAGCTCACGCCTACGCTGGACGGCAAGGCCCTGTTCACCGTGGAAGACCTGCAACAGGCCGACGGCGCCCTGCACCCGGTGCAGCAGGCGCTGGTTGAATGCCACGGTTCGCAATGCGGTTTCTGCACCCCGGGTTTCGCCATGTCGCTGTGGGGGCTGTACCTGAAGAAGGAAGGGCAGTGCGCCTCGCGCAAGGAAATCGATGATTGCCTGTCCGGTAACCTGTGCCGCTGCACCGGCTACCGCCCGATCATCGATGCCGCCCATCGCATGGTCGAACTGCCGAAAGTAGAATTCGACGCAAGCCGTGTGGCCGAGCAGCTGCAAGCGCTGAAGCGCGATTCGTTGGCCGTCTACAGCGCGCATGGCCAGACCTTCCTGGCGCCGCGTACCCTCGATGAACTGATCCAGTTGCGCGCGGCCAATCCGGGCGCAGTGCTCCTGGCCGGGTCCACCGACGTGGGCCTGTGGGTCACAAAGCAGATGCGCGATCTGGGCGACATCATCTACCTTGGCCACGTCGATGCGCTCAAGGTGCTGCGCGAGACTGATGGAATGATTGAAATCGGCGCCGGCGTGTCGCTGGAAGACGCCTACAACGCGCTGTGCCGGCACTATCCGAACGAATTGGGCGAACTGCGCCAGCGTTTCGCTTCGCTGCCGATCCGCAATGCGGGTACGCTGGGCGGCAACGTTGCCAATGGTTCGCCGATCGGCGACTCCATGCCTTGGATGATCGCACTGGGCGCGCAGGTCGTGTTGTGCGGTGCGGCCGGCGAACGCGTGCTGGCGCTGGAAGACTTCTATCTCGATTACATGAAGAAGGACATGCAGCCGGGCGAATTCGTGCAGGCCGTGCGTGTGCCGCTGCCGCGTTCGGATGTGCGCTTCCGTACTTATAAGCTGGCCAAGCGCTTCGACCAGGATATCTCGGCTGTGTGCGCTGCCTTTGCCTTCCGCATGGACGGCGACACTATCGCCGAGGCACGTATCGCTTTCGGCGGCATGGCCGCGACGCCGAAGCGCGCGGCGCAAGCTGAAGGCCTGCTCACCGGCCGCGCCTGGAGCGAGGCAGCGCTGGCAGATGCCATGGCGGCATTGGCACGCGATTACGCACCCCTGAGCGATATGCGCGCCAGCAGCGAATACCGCATGAAGACTGCGCAGAACCTGCTGCGCCGTTTCTGGCTGGAGACGCGCAGCGATGCGCCGCTGGCGGCCGATGCCGTCAATGCCTTCGCCGTCAGCGTGTAAAAGGAGGGACGTACCATGAACCATCCAGTCACCCCTGAACTGAAGGCCGCCACCTGGACCGGCGTCGGTATCCCGCGCCCGCATGAATCGGCCGAGCTGCACGTGCTGGGCCAGGCTACCTACACCGATGACATTCCTGAGCTGCACGGCACTTTGCACGCCGCACTGGGCCTGTCGTCCAAGGCGCATGCACGTATTACTTCGGTGGACCTGGACGCAGTGCGCACCGCACCGGGCGTCGTGGCCGTATACACGGTCTCCGATATTCCGGGCACCAATGACTGCGGCCCGATCATCCATGACGACCCGATTCTCGCCGACGGCATTGTGCAATATGTCGGACAACCGATTTTCATCGTGGTGGCGGACTCGCACACCAATGCGCGCCGCGCCGCCAAACGTGGCGTGGTCGGCTACGAAGAGCTGCCGGCGATCCTGACGCCGCAGCAAGCCAAGGCTGCAAAGTCGTATGTGTTGCCGCCAATGCAGCTGCTGCGTGGCGATGCGCAGGCCGCATTCGAGAAGGCGCCCCACAAGGTCAAGGGCCAGCTGTATGTCGGCGGCCAGGAACAGTTCTACCTGGAAGGCCAGATCGCCTACGCCATCCCGAAAGAAGGCAAGGGCATGCTGGTGCAGTGCTCCACCCAGCACCCGAGCGAAATGCAGCACGTGGTGGCGCATGCCCTGGGCCTGCATTCCCACCATGTGCAGGTGGAATGCCGCCGCATGGGTGGCGGCTTTGGCGGCAAGGAGTCGCAATCGGCTTTGTGGGCTGCATCGGCAGCCGTTGCCGCTGCGCGCACCGGCAAGCCGGTCAAGCTGCGCGCCGACCGCGACGACGATATGATGGTGACCGGCAAGCGCCATTGCTTCTATTACGAGTATGAAGTCGGCTACGACGCGGATGGCCGCATAGTTGCGGCAAAAGTGGACATGACCTCGCGTGCGGGCTTCTCCGCCGACTTGTCGGGGCCAGTCGCCACACGCGCCGTCTGCCACTTCGACAATACCTACTACCTGTCGGACGTGGAAATCCACGCTGCCTGCGGCAAGACCAATACCCAGTCGAATACCGCCTTCCGCGGCTTCGGCGGTCCGCAGGGCGCCATCGCCATTGAGTACATCATCGACGAGATCGCGCGCAACCTGGGCCGCGACCCGCTGGATATCCGCCGTCTGAATTTCTACGGCAAGATCGAACGCAACCAGACGCCATACGGCCAGGTGATCGTGGATAACGTGATCCATGAGCTGGTGGCGGAGCTGGAACAGACCAGCGAATACCGCGAGCGCCGCGCCGCAGTCGAAGCCTATAACGCGAGCAGCCCGGTGCTGAAACGTGGTCTGGCGCTGACACCGGTGAAATTCGGCATCGCCTTCAACGTGACCCACCTGAACCAGGCCGGGGCACTGGTGCACGTGTATGTCGACGGCTCGGTGCTGGTCAATCATGGCGGCACGGAGATGGGGCAGGGCATCAACACCAAGGTGCTGCAGGTAGTGGCGCACGAACTGGGCCTGGACCTGGATCGCGTGCGTATCACAGCGACCGATACCAGCAAGGTGGCAAATACTTCGGCCACGGCGGCTTCGACCGGTGCGGACCTGAACGGCAAGGCAGCGCAGGATGCGGCGCGCCAGATCCGCGAGCGCCTGGCGGAATTTGCTGTGCGCACTCTGGGCGGCGAGATTTCCGATGTGCGCTTCTACGGCAACGAGATCCACGTCAACGGCCAGAGCGTGCCATTTGAAGCGCTGGTGCAGAAAGCATACCTGGCCCGCGTGCAGCTCTGGTCCGACGGCTACTACGCCACGCCGAACCTGCACTGGGATCCGAAGACCATGAACGGCCATCCGTTCTCGTACTACGCTTACGGCGCCGCGGTGTCGGAAGTGGTGGTCGATACGCTGACTGGCGAGTGGAAGCTGCTGCGCGCCGACGCGCTGTACGACGCGGGCCAGTCGCTGAACCCGGCCATCGATATCGGCCAGGTGGAGGGCGCCTTCATCCAGGGCATGGGTTGGCTGACCACCGAGCAGCTGTGGTGGAACCAGGGCGGCAAGCTGATGACGCATGCGCCTTCCACATACAAGATTCCGGCGATCTCCGATTGCCCGGAAGATTTCCGCGTGCGGCTGTTCCAGAACCGTAATGTGGAGGATTCGATCCACCGTTCGAAAGCCGTGGGCGAGCCGCCGCTGCTGCTGCCGTTCTCGGTGTTCTTTGCCATCCGCGATGCAATTTCGGCGGTGGGCGGACATCGCGTTAATCCACCATTGAACGCACCGGCGACCAGCGAAGAAATCCTGCGCGCCGTTGCGGCGGTAGAAGCGGCGGGCTGACATGGCTGATTGGTTGACACCAGCCGGGGAGCCGGCAGTCCTTGTCACGGTCGCACGCGCCGAAGGTTCGGTGCCGCGCGAGGCGGGGACGCATATGCTGGTCACTGCAAGTGGTCAGTTTGACACCGTCGGCGGCGGTCATCTCGAGCACAAAGCGCTCGACATCGCCCGCGGCATGATGACTGCCGGCCGCGCCGCCACCGTGCATCTCGAACGCTTCCCCCTTGGCCCGAGCCTGGGCCAATGCTGTGGCGGCGTGGTCTGGCTGCTGTTCGAACCTGTGGCTGGCGGCCTGGAAGACACCATGGCGCTGCTGCGCCAGCGGAAGAGGGAAGATAGCTGCCGCATCACGGCCATCGACGGGGCGCCCGAATGCCGCCTGACAAGCGATCCGCATAAGGAAGCCCATATCTACACCGACGCGGATGGCCGCCGCTGGCTGGTCGATCCAATCAACGCTCCGCGCGCCCATCTGGTGCTGTTTGGCGCGGGCCACGTCGGCGCCGCCATCGTGCGCGCACTGGCGGAGCTGCCTTGCACTGTCACCTGGGTCGACGAGCGCGACGCCATGTTCCCGGCAGAAGTGCCGGACAACGTCACCATCGAGGCCACCGATACGCCGGAAGCCTGCGTCGACGAGGCGCCCGACCACGCCAGCTACCTGGTCATGACCCACAGTCACGCGCTCGACCAGCAACTCTGCGAAGCGATCCTGTCGCGCCAGAACGTCGGCTGGTTCGGCCTGATCGGCTCCAAGACCAAACGCGCACAATTCACCAGCCGCATGGAAGCCAAGGGCCTCAGCGTGGAATCCATGGTATGCCCGGTCGGCCTGCCGGGTATCATCGACAAGGCGCCGGCGGTGATCGCCGCTTCGGTTGCCGCACAATTACTGTTAGTCTGGGAATCCCAGGCGAAAGATTAAGCATGAGCACAACAAACAGCGTGCAAGCCTACCGAGCCGGCTTGCTGTACTTTCACGCCGATCCGGCCTTCATCGAGCACGCCCACGCGTGGCACGAGGATGGCCTGCTGGTCGTTGAAAACGGCAAGGTGAGGGCGGCCGGCGACTATGCCACGCTGGCGCCGACCCTGCCGCCCGGCACGGAGGTGAAGGATTATCGCGGCAAGATCCTCATGCCCGGCTTCATCGACACGCACGTGCATTACCCGCAGACCGATATGATCGCCTCGCCGGCGCCCGGGCTGCTGCCATGGTTGGAGCAGTACACCTTCCCGACCGAGCGCCAGTTCGCCGACCCGGCGCATGGCGCCCAGGTGGCGGAGTTCTTCCTCGACGAACTGCTGCGTAACGGCACCACTACCGCCATGGTCTATTGCACCGTGCACCCGCAATCGGTGGACGCCTTCTTTACCGCCAGCGAAAAGCGCGAGTTGCGCATGATCGCCGGCAAAGTCATGATGGACCGCCACTGCCCGGATTTCCTGTGCGATACCGCCGAGCGCGGCGCCGAGGAAACCGAAGCCCTGATCCAGCGCTGGCATAACAAGGGCCGTTCGCTGTACGCCATCACCCCGCGCTTCGCCCCGACCTCGACCGAGGCGCAGCTGAAGCTGGCCGGCGAGCTGGCGCGCAAATATCCGGACACCTTCCTGCAAACCCACGTCTCGGAAAACAAGGAAGAGTGCAGCTGGGTCAAGCAACTGTTCCCGCAGGCGCGCAGCTATCTCGACGTGTATGACCGCTACGGCATGATGCGCCCGCGCGCCGTCTATGGCCACTGCATCTGGCTGGATGAAAGCGACCGAGCGCGCATGGCGGAAACCAAGGCCGCCGCCGCGGTCTGCCCGACGTCCAACCTGTTCCTGGGCTCGGGCCTGTTCGATTTCGAGCAGGCCGACAAGGCAGGCATGCTGCTGTCGCTGGCCACAGACGTCGGCGCCGGCACTTCGTTCAGCATGTTGCAAACGATGAATGAAGCCTATAAAGTAGCGCGCTTGAAGGGCAGCTACCTGCCTGCCATGCGCATGTTCTACCTGGCGACGCTGGGCGCCGCGCGCAGCCTGCACCTGGAAGATACGATCGGCAGCTTTGCCGCCGGCCGCGAAGCGGACTTCATCGTCATCGACCCGCAGGCCACGCCGCTGCTGGCACGCCGCAGCGCCAATACCGACAGCCTGGAAGAACAGCTGTTCGCGCTGGCGCTGCTGGGGGATGACCGCGCCATCGCGGCGACATATTCGGCAGGGAAGCTGGTTCACCAAGCACACTGAAAAGGGAAACCATGCACAAGAACCTGATTGGCCTGTTGATCGCAGCGGCGTTTGCCACACCGGCGTTCGCCGCGAACAATGCCGACATCACCGCGCGCCACTTTGCCTCGCTGGTTTCCGGCCCGGCGCCGAAGACGGCCGAGCTGACCATGTTCTTCAACAATATGCCGAAGGGCGCCGACCTGCACCATCATTACTCGGGCGCCATCTACGCCGAGCAATACCTGGAGTGGGTTGCCAAGCTGGGCTACTGCATCGACAAGACCAGCTGGAGCGTGAAGACCGAGAAGCCGGCCGACCCGAAAAGCTGCGCCACGGTCGCCGAGCTGGAGCAGGACCCGGTCGCCTACCGCGCGCTGCTGCACAAGTGGTCGACCCTGGACTTCTACAACCACAGCGAAGACCAGCTGGCGCCCGACCTGGCCTTCTTCACCACCTTCCCGCGCTTTAACGACGTGGCTTCGACCAATGGCAACGACGGCCAACAGCGCCTGAAGCAGCGCGCGATCGCCGAAAACGTCAGCTATATCGAAACCGTGTTCGAGATCGCCCCGATCACCTTCGACCCTGAATTCGACGGCAAGCTGACCGACGAGGCAGCCTTCGCCGCCTACCTGGCCAAGCTGGAAGCCAGCAAGGATTTCAATAAGGGCATCGCCGACTACAGCGCCTACGTCAACAGCAGCAGCGCCGGCATCGACGACGAGAACTTCACGATGCGCTACCAGCCTTTCGTGCTGCGTTTCCTGTCGCCATCGATCGTGTTCTCGCAAATGGCTGCCGGCTTCAAGATCGCTAGCCAGAACCCGAAAGTGGTGTCGGTGAATATTGTTGGCGCCGAGCATTACCCGGTGTCGATGCGCGATTACGAGCTGCACATGCGCATGTACAAATTCCTGAGCGCCAAATACCCGGGTGTGAAGCTGTCGCTGCATGCCGGCGAGCTGGCCCTGGGCCAGGTGCCGCCGGAAGGCTTGAAGTTCCACATCGCCGAAGCGATCGACATTGCCGGCGCCAAGCGCATCGGCCATGGCATGGACATCGCCCACGAACGCCAGCCCCTCGCCATCCTGAAAAAGATGCGTGAGAAAAATATTCCAGTCGAAGTGAACCTGACTTCGAACGAATTCATCCTCGGCGTGAAAGGGGAGGCGCACCCGCTGAACATCTATCGCAAATACGGTGTGCCTTTCGTACTGTCGAGCGACGATACCGGTGTCAGCCGCAATACCCTGTCGAACGAGTACGTGCTGTTCGCCAGCCGCTACAAGACCAGCTATGCGGAAGTGAAAAAGCTGTCATATGACAGCATCCGCTACGCTTTCCTGGCCGAGTCCGACAAACAGCGCCTGCTGAAGCAGCTCGATGCCCGTTTCACCAAGTTCGAAGCCGACGTAGCTACTTCACTGAAGTAAGCCCATCTTTAGCCGCACTTGTGGCCCTTTTGCCACAAGTGCGCGTATCTTTCTCAAAACCTTAGGGTTTCAAAAGTGTCACAAGGCTGCATCTATTTATAATTTTGCCTAAGCACACGCCCGAAAACATATAACAAAAGGCAATTTATTTTCTCTGCGTATAAATACGTAAGGGAAAATGAATTTGTCTTTGACCGGACCTTTCAGGCATAGTTGGCGAAAAGATACGTCTATGCAACTTGGGATTCCAAGGCGTCACACAAATGTCACGAAGCTGTCGCACCGCCGTCATGGTTGGTGCTTAAACTCGCTGGGCGGCAACTATTTTTGCAACATTAGTAAAAAGCGCAAATGCGGCATGCAGCAAGATGCCGACATTTACCAATATTTGTTCTCTTTTGGGGTATATCAATGATGAATCATAAACGGCTCCGGCTGACGCAAATTGCGTTGAGCCTGTCCCTGGTGTTTGCCACTCCGGCATTTGCACAGAACACGACTTCCTCGATCGGCGGTCGTATCTCTGGTTCCGACGGCAAGCCAGCTGCCGGCGCCACTGTGCACGTGCTGCACGTGGAATCCGGTTCGGTCAGCACCGTGACCACGGACGCCGAGGGCCGTTACGTTGCCCGTGGCCTGCGCGCCGGCGGCCCGTACACCATCACCATTACCAAGAACGGCGTATCCGAGAAGCGTGACAACGTCTTCGTGGAAGTTGCTGAAACCGCTGCAGTGGACGCCACCATCGGCCAGGCCATGCAGACCGTGACCATCGCCGGCACTTCGTCGGCGCGCAGCGAGAAGTTCTCCAAGACCACCATGGGCGCCGGCTCCAGCATTTCCGCTGCCGAACTGGCAATCCAGGGTTCGATCCAGCGTAACCTGCAGGATTACGCCCGTATGGACCCACGCGTGTCGCAGACCGACAAGGAGCGTGGCGAACTGTCCATCGCCGGCCAGAACTCCCGTTACAACTCCATGACCATCGACGGCGTGGCGGTGAACGACACCTTCGGCCTGGAAGCCAACGGCTCGCCAATGTCCAAGCAGCCGATCTCGATCGAAGCGATCCAGTCGGTGCAGGTGAACGTTGCCAACTATGACGTAACCCAGAAGGGCTACACCGGCGGCAACATCAACGCCGTGACCAAGTCTGGTACCAACGCCGTACACGGCTCGCTGTACTACGTGTTCCAGAACCAGAAGATGATCGGTGACCGCTACAACCCGTCCACCGACACCTACACTGAACCTGTCCACCAGAAGAACACCACCAAGGGCGCCACCGTTGGGGCTCCGCTGATCAAGGACACCCTGTTCATCTTCGCTAACTACGAGAAGAAAGAGTCTCCATCGGTCAGCACTCCACCGTCGGGCCCGATCGGCTCCTCGCTGAACAACGTCGGTATTACCGATGCGCAAGTACAGACCGCGCTGGCAACCGCCAAACAGGTGTACGGCATTGACGGCGGCGCTGTGGCCACCGGCGGCGGCCTGAACCTGGACGTGACCGACAAGCTGGTCAAGTTCGACTGGAACATCAATGACGACCACCGCGCCATGGTGCGCTGGTCGAAGACTGAAGAATCCAACCCGGTCTTCCCTGGCTCGAGCAACAGCAATATGTCGCTGAGCAGCCAGTGGTACTCCCAGGTGAAATCGCTGGAAACCAAAGTTGCCCAGCTGACCTCTGACTGGACTTCGAACTTCTCGACCGAACTGAAATTCTCGGACCGCGACTACAACTCGATCCCGATCCTGAATTCCCAACTGCCGTCGATCACCCTGAACTACGGCGGCCCGCTGCCGGCAGGCGCAGGCGCCGGCGTCAGCACCAACGAGCGCGGCCTGTTCATGGGTACCGATTCCAGCCGTCAGCGCAACATCCTGGGCACCCGCACCAAGGATGCTTACGCCGGCGCCACCTGGACCCTGGGGGATCACGAAGTCAAATTCGGCGGCGACCTGAACAGCAACAAGGTCACCAACGCCTTCCTGCAGCACGTGTACGGCACCTACGCCTTCGGTTGTATCAAGGGTATCGCCTACGCTTCGCTGGGCGGCAAGGTCCTGGCTTGCGATCCTAAGGTCAACACCAACGCCGAGTTCGAAGCCGCGATGCTGGAGAACTTCAAGAACGGCCGTCCGACTTCCTACCGCGTGCAGATCCCTCAGGCTGGCCACTCGCTGGATGAGGCAGTCGCCGCCTTCACCGCCAAGGATTACGGCCTGTTCGTCCAGGATACCTGGTCGATCACCAAGAAGCTGACCGTGACCGCCGGCCTGCGCGTCGACGAAACCGTCATCAACGAGCGTCCATCCGCAAATGCCGCCCTGGCAGCTGCGCCTGGCCCAATCGTTGGCGGCCGCGCCACCGGTGGCTTCGGCATGGACAACACCCACACCTTCGACGGCCAGAAACTCTGGCAGCCACGCTTCGGCTTCAACTGGAAGCTGCCAGGCGCGACTGAGCGTCCAATGCAGGTCCGTGGCGGCTTCGGCCTGTTCCAGGGTTCCGCGATGGGCGTCTGGATGGGTAACCCATTCCAGAACAGCGGCGTTGCAACCCGTATCCTGAGCTGCACCAGCTCCAGCAACCCTGCTTGCCCGGCCGGCACCTTCAATCCTGACCCGAACAAGCAAGTGACCTCGCTGCCAGGCGCCGTGCCTGCCCAGCAGGTTGACCTGTTGTCGCCAGGCCTGAAGCAGCCGTCCGTATGGAAGTCCAACCTGGCCTTCGATACCGAACTGCCATGGAACGGCATCATCTTCAGCGCGGAATACCTGGATATCCGTGCCAAGACCGCTGCTTACTACCGCGACGAGAACATCGGCGCACCGACCCGCAAAGGTTCCGACGGCCGTGACCTGTTCTGGACTGCACAGGGCTTCAACACCAACTGCTTCGTAGCCTCGACCGGCGCGACCACCACCACCGGTGTTGGCTGCGCGGGCCTGCGTAACCGTGCCGGCAGCAATGCCGGTTTCACCAGCGTGTACAACGTTGTCAACACCAAAGAAGGCTACAGCAAGCTGGCAACCTTCAGCCTGAGCCGTCCTCTGACCGGTGGCTTCGGCTGGTCGGCATCGTACACCTACACCGACGCGAAAGAAGTGTCGCCGCTGACCGCATCGACCTCCGGTACCAACTGGATGGCGCGCGCCAACTTCAACCCGAACGAAGAAGTACTGGGCAACTCCAGCTACCTCGTGAAAGATCGTATTGCCGCATCGGTGAGCTTCCGTAAGGCGTTCTTCGGCAACCTGCGCACCTCCTTCGGCCTGTTCTACGAAGGCCGTACCGGCAAGCCATACAGCTGGACCTTCAACAACGACATGAACGGTGACAGCGTCATCGGTAACGACCTGATGTACATCCCATCCAAGCCGTACTCCGGCGAGGTGGTGTTCAAGGGCGATACCGCGACCGACCACACCAACGAAGACAAGTTCTGGAATGTCGTGAACAGCAGCCGTGCCCTGCGTAATGCAATGGGCGGCGTGACCAAGCGTAACGATTCGTTCGCTCCATGGACCAACAGCTTCGACATGCGTCTGTCGCAGGAACTGCCTAGCTTCTTCTCCGGCCACAAGGCAACCTTCACCTTCGACATCTTCAACGTGGGCAACCTGTTGAACAAGAAGTGGGGCCGTGTGTATGACGTTTCCTACCAGGGCAGCAGCTCCATCAACCTGGGTGGCGCGAATGCACGTAGCTTCGTTGACTACGCAGGTATCGATGCCAACGGCAAGTACATCTACTCCGTACGCGACCTGGAAAACTACGCACTGAAGACCGACCGCAATATTTCGCAGTGGGCTCTGCAAGCTACCCTGAAGTACGAGTTCTGATCGACTCTGCTGATGTAGTTTGATACAAAAGGCCGGTGGAAACGCCGGCCTTTTTCTTTGTAGAATAGCTTTTTTCAATGTCGGGCTTTTCCATGAATTCTGCACTGCGCTACCTTGTGCTTGCCGCAATGCTGACAGGCTGCGCCACGCAGCCGGCGCGTAATCGCGTCGAGATCAACCTGGCCGCGCTGAACGACCTGCACGGCTACCTGGAAGCCTCCGCTTTCGAAGATCGCAAGGCCGGCGGCGTCGATGCGCTGGCGGCCACGCTGCAGGCCTGGCGCAAGGAAGACCCGGATCTCTTGCTGGTCGGCGCCGGCGATATGATCGGCGCCAGCCCTGCACTGTCGGCCATGTTTGCCGACGAACCAACGATCCAGGCGCTGAACCTGATGGGCATGCGCGCCACTTCGGTAGGGAACCATGAATTCGATGCGGGCCGTGTCGAACTACTGCGCCAGGCTAAGGGCGGCTGCGCCGGTTCGCCGCGTGCTGATAAGGCCTGCAAACTCAATCCTTCCTGGGAAGGCGCCAAGTTCAGCTACCTGGCTGCCAACGTGATCGACATGCGCACCGGCCAGCCCTTGCTGCCAGCCTATCGCATAGAAGAAGTGAAGGGCGTTAAGGTCGCCTTGATCGGCACTGTGCTGAAAGATGCGCCCGAACTGGTTGCCGCAGCAGGCATCACCGGCCTGCAATTCATCGACGAAGCGCAAGCCGTGAACCGCCTGGTGCCGGAATTGCGTGCGCAAGGCGCGACCGTGTTCGTGGTGCTGATCCACCAGGGTGGCAAGACCGAGGCGCGCTACGACCAGCAGTATTGCGATGATATGGGCGGCGATATCGCCGACGTAGTCAAGCGCCTGGACCCGGCGGTGCGCCTGGTGGTCAGCGGCCATTCGCACAACGGCTACCTTTGCCGCGTTGACGGCAGGCTGGTCACGCAGGCCGAAAAATTCGGCCATATGTTGTCGCGCATTTCGCTTGTGGTGGACCGGCAGACCGGTGCCGTGCTCGACGCAAGCGCACGCAATATCGTCGTGGAGCCTGGCAAATATGCCGGCGTGCCTGAAGTCGATGCCCTGGTGGCTTCGGTGCGTGCGCGCGGCAATGCGGAACTGAACAAACCTGTTGCGAAAATGGCTGTGCCATCGATCAGCAAGACACTGATGACCGATGGCGACGAGTCGCCGCTGGGCCAACTGGTCGCCGATTCGATTCTCGCCGCCGGCCGTAAATGGGACGCACAGATTGCATTCACCAATGCCGGCGGCGTCCGCACCTCGCTCGATGCCGGCGCAGGCAATGTGCTGAGCGTGGCGCAGACGCAGGCCGTGCTACCGTTCGGGAACGAGATTATTGTGATGGACATGACCGGCGCCCAGATCGCCACGCTGCTCGAACTGCAGTGGGATGGCAACGAGCCGGAAAAGCGCGGGCTGCTGCTGGTGTCCGAAGGCTTCACATATTCCTGGGACACGCGCAAGCCGAAAGGCCAGCGTATTGTGCGCGACAGCATCAAGCTGAATGGTGTGACCATCGCCGATGGCGCCAGCTACCGCGTGGCGGTGTATAACTTCCTGGCCGAAGGCAACGACGGCTTTGTGACTTTCCGCCAGGGGAGCAACCGGGCGGCGACAGGTGTGCGCGACGTGGATGCGTTCCGCAGCCACCTGGTGCGCCTGGAGCAGGACAACAAAGCTGCAGGCAGCTACGGCGCTGTGCCGCGCATCATTCGCATCAAGTAAGAAAGGACTACCATGCGCCGCTTTATTCTTGCCGCAGCGCTTGCGGGCTGTTTCGCCAGCGCCCAAGCGGCATTCCAGATTCCCGGCTTTGAACTGGTGCAGACCGTGCCGGTTGAAACGACGCTGAAAAGCGATGACTTGCGCGGCCCGATCGAAGTCTGGAGCGAATTGTTCGACAACGCGAAAGAAGAGATCTGCATCGGCCAGTTCTACATCGCCAGTGTGCCGGGCGCACCGTTTGAGAAAGTGATCGAGCGCCTGGAGGCAGCGGGCAAGCGCGGCGTGAAGATCCGCTTCCTGGTCGACAAGAAAGGTGTCGCCGGCTTGTCCGACAAGGCAACCGTGGAGCGCCTGCGCGCCATCCCCAACCTTGAAATGCGCGTGCTGAACGTCAGCGAGCTGACCGGCAACGGCATCATCCACGCCAAATACCTGACCGTGGATCACAAGGCCGCCTTCATCGGCAGCCAGAATTTCGATTGGCGTTCGTTCACCCACATCCACGAAACCGGCTTGCGTATCACCGACGCCAGGATCGTCGGCCAGGTGCAGGCCATTTTCGAGCAGGACTGGGTTGCGCAGGCGGCGCTGGCTGCCGGCAAACCGGTGGCGCCATTGCAGCCAAAGGCCGCCATCCTCGCGAATGCGGCGCCGGTTGCCCTCCCCGCCGAAGCGAACTTCCTGGTCGCCAGCCCGGGCGGTTTCAATCCGGCCGGTGTGCCGGACTCCGAAGCCGTATTGCCAACCCTGCTGGCGGATGCGAAGCAGGAAATCCGCGTCTCCATGCTCGACTACGCACCTTTGAGTTATGGCCCGAACGGCACGCGTCCTTACTACGCCGTGGTCGACAACGCGCTGCGTGCGGCCGCCACGCGCGGCGTGAAGGTCAAGCTGATGGTGTCGAACTGGAATCTCGAACAGCCGGCGCTGCAGCACCTGAAAAGCCTGGCTATCCTGCCGAATGTGGAAGTACGTATCGTGACGCTGCCGAAAGCCTCGACCGGCTTTATTCCGTTCGCCCGCGTTTTGCACAGCAAGACTTTGGTCATCGACGGCAAGCTGGCATGGGTTGGCACCAGTAATTGGGCGGGCGGCTATTTCGACCTGTCGCGCAATATGGAAGTGGTCATGCGCAACGAAGCGATGGCAAAGCGCCTGTATGCGCTGCAGGAGCAGGCATGGAGTTCGCCATACGCCGCGCCGCTGGACATCAACAAGAACTACCCGAAACCTAGCAAAGGTAAAGAAGAATGAAGAAACTCGCATTGATCGCCGCGCTGTCCGGCGCCTTCCTGTCCACCAATGCCATGGCCTGGGGCAATGCCGGCCACCGCATCGTTGGCGCGATTGCCGATAACCTGATCAAGGGCTCCAATGCCGAGAAGCAGGTCAGGGCGTTGCTGCAGCAAGGTGAAGACCTGGAAAAGATCGCCAATTGGGCCGATTGCGTGAAGGGCACCTTCTGCGGTCCGCAAACGCCGGAAATGAACGATTACGTGGCGACGCATCCAGACCACTCGGAATACCACTACACCGACGTGCCGTTCCAGCTGAACGAATACCACCTGCACGGCGTGGGCACTTCCGAGCATGATGTGGTGCAAACGCTGGAGCAATGCATCGCCACCTTGCAGGACAAGGGCAACGGCAAGTTCACCAAGCGCCAGGCACTGTTGATGCTGACCCACCTGGTCGGCGACATCCACCAGCCGCTGCACGTCGGCGCCGCCTTTGTCAGCAAGGACGGCAAGTTCGTGGTGCCGCAGACCGACAAGGAAGTGGACTCGCTGAACGTCTTCGATTCGCGCGGCGGCAACAACCTGCAGATGGACGAGGCAGCACTGGCCGCGGCCAGCGTGAAGAGCGGTATCCCTGCGGGCGAAGAAACGGCGCCATCCAAGTATCCGACCAAGCCTTTCCATTCTTATTGGGACACGACGGCTGTTGATTACGCCATGCGCCGCAGCAGCATGCGTAGCGTGGACAAGTTCAGCCAGTGGGCGATCGATGGCAAGCCATCCATTACCTTGCCGAAGGGTGAGGCAAGCACCTGGCCGGTGCAGTGGGCCAATGACTCGCTGGCGGTCGCCAAGCAGGCTTACGCCGACGTGAAGGTCGGGGTGGCGAGCAAGCAGACCAGCCGCAACGGCGAGAGTTACACCGTGTGGGCGATGACGGTGCCGGACAACTACCCTGTGCCATCGTCCGCCCTGGCGCGTGAGCAGTTGATCAAAGGCGGCTACAACCTGGCCGCCGTGCTGCAAAAGATCTGGCCGTAATGGCGTCCCAGCTCCCACCCAACAACCGGCTTTCCGCCAGCGTTTGGGTGCTGGGGCTGGTCAGCATGCTGATGGACATTTCATCCGAAATGATCCACAGCCTGCTCCCTCTTTTCATGGTCGGCACGCTCGGTGCAAGCGGGCTGGCTGTCGGTATTCTCGAAGGCCTGGCAGAAGCCACCGCTCTGGGCGTGAAGGTATTTTCCGGGACGCTCAGCGACTATCTCGGCAAGCGAAAATGGCTTGCGGCCCTGGGCTACGGCATGGGCGCCTTCTCCAAACCACTATTTGCCATTGCCGGCTCGATGGCCATGGTCACCACGGCGCGCCTGCTCGACCGGGTGGGCAAGGGGATACGCGGTGCACCGCGTGATGCCTTATTGGCTGACCTGACGCCGGAGTCCATGCGTGGCGCGGCATTCGGCTTACGCCAATCCTTGGACACGGTCGGCGCCTGCGCTGGGCCACTGCTTGCCTCGGGCTTGATGCTCTTGTGGGCCAACGATTTTCGCAGCGTGTTCTGGGTTGCCGTGATTCCCGGCTTATTGGCGACACTGCTCATGGTGGCCGGCGTACGCGAGCCTGCGGCCGCCCCCGATCGGAAGCGCATCAATCCGTTGCGCCGCGACCAACTGCGCAAGCTCAATCGCTCGTATTGGTGGCTGGTCGGTCTCGGCATGCTGTTCATGCTGGCCCGTTTCAGCGAAGCCTTTCTTGTCCTGCGTGCGCAGGAACGCGGTATGAGCATTGCGCAGGTGCCGCTGGTAATGGCTGCCATGAGCTTTGTCTATGCGCTTGCCGCTTACCCGTTCGGAAAACTGTCGGATCGTATCAGTCACCGCGCCTTGCTGGCGTCAGGCTTGCTGGTCCTGGTAGCCGCAGACGCAGTGCTGGCATTGGCCCAGGGCTGGCGGGGCGTTGTCGCCGGCGTGTTCCTGTGGGGGCTTCATATGGGGATGACGCAGGGCTTGCTGTCTGCCATGGTGGCCAACGCGGCGCCACCTCAATTACGCGGCACTGCTTTTGGACTGTTCAACCTGGCCAGCGGTGCGGCCCTCCTGATATCCAGTGCGCTTGCAGGCTGGCTATGGGACCGTTACGGCGCAGCCGTTACGTTCGGGGCAGGTGGGGTATTTGCATTGTTGACGCTTGCTGCGCTCTGGTTCAGGGCCGGTACCACAACTCGCTGCGCTGGAGAGGCGTCTCCGGCGGAAGGAGTGGATTCGGCAGGTCGATGATGTGACGCCTGCCGATGGCGGCGCGTTCGATGAGCGGGCCTTTGTGCTGGCGGAAGAGGGCGGCCAGGCTGCCGTCCTGCACCATGATTTCCATGCCTGCCTTGATGCGCGCCGCAAGCTTGTCGCCTTCTGCATTGCGCCGGACGAAGAAATAGCGCGGCAGCGGATAGCGCAGCATCAAGGTCGGTTCGATCACGATGCCTGGACGTGTCTTGTGCTGCATATCCAGTTCGCGCGACGCTTCGTCCAGTGCGCGGGGAAAGAAGTCGAAGCGTCCCGCTTCCAGCATGGCGTACAAGGCGTCGGGACGAGGTGCTTCCACGACGCTGATGCCCGCCGCCGTCAATACCTCCGTGTCGATCCAGCCCTTGCCCTGGCCCGCGCTGAGCCGCTTCAGTTCTTCGAGCGTGCGGACGGTTGCGAATCGCGGCAAATCATCTTTGCGTACGACCAGGAGGCGCATTCCCATCAGGCCTCGGTCAATAGGAATGCGGATCGGGGTGTATTTCTTTTCGAGCTCGATGTCGGTTGCGCGGGCAAAGACGTTGATGCTGCCCTCCGGGTACGACATCTCTTGCAGCAGGCGCGCAACGGACATCGGGTCCTTCGATGGGGCGATCCTGTAGGGGCCGAATTTGACGACGGTCTTTTCCATTGCCGCCCGCAGCACGATCCAGTCGAATTCTCCGGTGCTGTCGAGGATGGAAAAATACTTTGGATAGACGAGCCGCGTGTCCTCTGCGTATGCGTTAAGGCACAGGCAATATAGAAGGACCAGCAACAGTCGTAGTCTCATGGCGACGCTCCTTGCATCATGCAATATAAAGCAAAAACCCCGCCGGAGCGGGGTTTTCGATGAGCGTTGTTGTTGTCTTAGCGGGATTTGACGAACGGTACGCCGATGGCTTTCGGGGCGACCGATTTGGCCATCAGGCCGGCCAGCACGATCACGGTCACGACGTAGGGAACCATCTGGATCAGGGCGCCCGGGATGCGGCCGATGACCGGCAGGTCGACGCCTTCCAATTGGATCTGCACCGCGCCGAAGAAGCCGAACATCAGGCAGCCGAGGAAGGTGTACACAGGACGCCAGTTGCCGAACACCATGGCGGTCAGCGCCAGATAGCCTGCGCCGGCGGACATGTCGCGCAGGAAGAAGCCCGATTGCACGATGGCCAGGTAGGCGCCGGAGAAGGAGCACAGCACGCCGGCGATCAGCATGGCGGTGTAGCGGGTGCGTTCCACGGAAACGCCGGCGGCATCGGCTGCGTGCGGGTTTTCGCCGCAGGCGCGCAGGCGCAGGCCGAAGCGCGAGTGGTAGAGGAACCAGTGCACCAGCGGCACCAGCAGGAAGGCCAGGTAGACCAGCACGGAGTGGCCGCCAATCAGCTTGGTGTAGAACCAGCCGAGGAAGGGCACGTCGGCCACGGCGGCGCTGCCCGGCAGCACCACGTCGAACAGGCGGGCGTCGCCCAGGTCCGGGGTGCGGCCGCCTTGCTGGAAGAAGTATTGCGCGACCACGAAGGTCAGGCCGCTCATGGCGATGTTGATCGCGATGCCGCCCACCAGCTGGTTACCCTTCTGGGTGATGGCGACGAAGCCTTGCAGCATGGCCAGCGCGACGGAGACGCCCATGCCGGCCAGGATGCCGAACCATGGGTTCCTGGTGGCGAAGGCGACGGCTGCGGAGACGAAGGCGGAGGCCAGGATCTTGCCTTCCAGGCCGATGTCGATCACGCCGGAGCGTTCGGCGAACAGGCCGGCCATGGCGGCGAAAATCAGTACCGGCGCGTTGCGCACGGTGGAGACGAGGATGGAGCCCAGGTGGAGGTCTTCGAATGTCATGGTCTTAACCCTTGCGCGATTTGAGCAGCTTGATGATGGCCGGGGCGTAGAGATATTCCATCGCGCCGCAGAACAGGATGATCAAGCCCTGGATGAAGATGAAGGTCTCAGTCGGAATATTCGGTTTTTCCAGCGACAGGTCAAAACCGCCCTGGATCAGGGCGCCGAACAGCACGGACGACAGGAAGATGCCGACCGGATGCTGCCGGCCCATCAGCGCAATCGCGATGCCGACGAAGCCTGCGCCGCCGACGAAGTTCAACGACAGGTAGTGGGTCGAGCCCATGATGGAGTTGACCGCGCCCAGGCCAGCCAGCGCGCCGGAAATTGCCATCACGATGATGATCATGGCGCTGATCTTTACCCCGGCATAGTGTGCAGCGTGCTGGTTCAGGCCCAGTGCGCGTACTTTGTAGCCCCAGGCGGAGCGCCACATCACAACACCGTAGACTGCCAGTGCAATGATGGCGATGAAGAAGCCGATGTTGAGTGGTGTTTCGCCCAGTACAGGGAATAAAGTGTTCAGGCGCGGCATTTCCGCGGCGGCCGAGAACACGCGCGAAGCGGTGTTTTGTTCGCCGGCGGGAATCAGGAAGCGGACGATCACCGCGTTCATCAGCGAAGAGCAGATGTAGTTGAACATGATCGTAGTCACCACGATGTGGGAGCCACGCTTAGCCTGCAGGTAGCCAGGGATGTATGCCCACAGCGCGCCAAAAAGGGCGGCACCAAGCATGCCGGCCGGGATCAGCAGATACCACGGCAGCATGGCGTCAAAGTTGATCATGACTAGCGTCAGGCCAAGGCCGCCGAAATACATCTGCCCTTCGGCGCCGATATTGAACAGGCCAGCCTGCATCGCGATCGACACGGCGAGGCCGGTGAAGACGAAGGTGGAGGCGTAGAACAGCGTGTACGACAATCCTTCCGGATTGACGACGGCGCTGTTGATCAGGATTTTCATCGATTCAACCGGATCTTCGCCGAGCAGGTGGATCGCGAGCGCGGACACCAGCAATGCGGACATCAGGTTCAGGATGGGCAGGACAAAGCCGGTCGCCCAACGTGGCATATCGTTCGTGGTCATAATCAGTGTTTATGCATGCCACCCATCAGCAAGCCGATGCGGGTGGTGTCGAATTCGTCGATTTTCAGTTCGCCGGTGATTTTGCCGCCGCACATCACGAGGATGCGGTCGGCCAGGGCGCGCACTTCTTCCAGTTCCACCGATACCAGCAGGATCGCTACGCCCTGGTCGCGCAGCGCCAGCAACTGGGTATGGATGGATTCGATGGTGCCGATGTCCACGCCACGGGTCGGCTGGCCGACCAGCATCAGTTTCGGCTTGGCCAGCACTTCGCGGGCGATCACCACCTTCTGCTGGTTACCGCCGGAGAGCAGGCCGATGCGCAGGTCCGGATTGGCCGGGCGCACGTCGAATTCTTTCATCAGACCGGCGCAGCGCTGCGCGATGCCTTTGAAGTCGATCAGGCCCCACTTGTTCTTTACCTTGTCCTGGTAGCCGAAGAAGGTGTTCTGCATCACGGAGAAGGCCTTGATCACGCCATCGCGCAAGCGGTCTTCCGGCACGTGGCCGATGCCCAGTTCGCGGAATTTGGTCGGCAGACCATCGGCATCACTGCGGCCGGCGAAGGGCAGGGGCTTGCCTTCGAAGTCCACTTCGCCGGAAGTCGGCAACTTCATGCCGGACAGGATTTCCATCAGCTCGGATTGGCCGTTGCCGGATACGCCCGCAATTGCAACGATTTCGCCGGCGCGCAGGGTGAAGCCGATATCCTGCAGAAGCTTGACGCCGTTGCCGTCGGCGAGCTGCAGATTCTTCACCTCCAGCACCGGCGCGCCCGGATTGTAGGCGCCGCGCGGCAGGTTGTTTTCGATCGGGCGGCCCACCATCATCTGCGCCAGTTCTTCCTTGGTGGTGTCAGCGGTTTGCACTGCGCCCACCACACGGCCGCCGCGCATGACGGTGACGGTGTCGGTGATGTCCTTGATCTCCTGCAGCTTGTGGGTGATCAGGATGATGGTCTTGCCCTGTTCCTTGAACAGCTTCAGGATCTCGAACAGCGATTCGGTTTCCTGCGCGGTCAGCACGGCGGTCGGCTCGTCCAGGATCAGGATGTTGGCCGAACGGTAGATCTGCTTCAGGATCTCGACGCGCTGCTGGGCGCCCACAGACAGGTCGTGGATGGTGGCCAGCGGATCGACGTCCAGGCGATAGCGTTCGCAAATTTCGCGCAGCTTCTTTTCGACGGTGGCGCGGTGCTCGCGCAGGCGGAAGCCGCCTTCGCTGCCCAGCATCACGTTATCGAGCACGGTCATGTTCTCGACCAGCATGAAGTGCTGGTGCACCATGCCGATGCCGAGGCGAATCGCCTCGTGCGAGTTGTGGATGTGCTGCGCTTTTCCGTCCAGCAGGATCTCACCGCCATCCGCGCGGTAATAGCCGTAAAGGATGCTCATCAAGGTCGACTTGCCGGCGCCATTTTCACCCACCAGGCCATGGATGGCCCCTTTGGCGATGGAGAAACTGACGTCCGTATTCGCCTTCACCGCCCCAAAGTGCTTGGAGATATTGCGGAATTCTACTGCTGGCGTCATAAGGATTTTCGGTCTTATTTACTGAAAAACGCGCCGGACGGGAAATCCCGTCGGCGCGTTCTTTTTATTGGAACTACTGGTTAAGCCGGGCAGGCGGCGTTGGTGGTGCGGATGTCGATGACCTTCACTTTGCCATCGATGATGTCCTTGCGTGCGCCCATGACCTTCTTCTCGATCTCAGGCGTGATCACCTTGCGATTGTTCTCGTCCAGTGCCCAATCCACGCCGCCTTCCTTCAGGCCCTTGGCGGTCACGCCAGGTTTCCAGGTGCCGTTTTTCATCTGCATGAAGGAGTCGTACACGGCGTTATCCACGCGCTTGACCATGGAGGTCAGCACCGAGCCTGGGTACAGGTGGTTCTGGTTGGAGTCCACGCCGATCGACAGCTTGCCTTTTTCCTTGGCAGTCTGCAGGGTGCCCATGCCGGAGCCGCCGGCCACGGCGAATACCACGTCCACGCCACGGTCAAACTGGGCGCGTGCCAGCTCGCCGCCCTTGGCAGGATCGTTCCAGGCGGCGGAGGTAGTGCCGACCATGTTCGAGATCACTTCCGTCTTCTTGTCGGTGGCCTTGGCGCCCTGGGCGTAGCCGCAGGCGAAGGTGCGGATCAGGGGGATATCGATGCCGCCGATGAAGCCCAGTTTCTTGGTCTTGGAAGCCATGGCTGCAGCCACGCCCACCAGGTAAGAGCCTTCTTCTTCCTTGAAGGTCACGGAATTGACGTTATTGCCTTGCGCCACGCCGTCGATCAGGACGAAGTGGACTTTCGGGAATTCTTTGGCGACCTTTTGCACCGCCTGGGTCTGGGCGAAGCCGATGGAGGCGATCAGGTCCAGGTTCTTGCGGGCCAGGCCGCGCAGCACCTGCTCAGCCTGGGTGTCGCTGCTGGCTTGCACTTCAATGAACTTGATACCGGTTTCCTTCGAGAAGCGCGACGCGCCTTCGAAAGCGGACTGGTTGAACGACTTGTCGAACTTGCCGCCGGCGTCGTACACGATGCCCAGCTTCGGATCAGCCGCGTTTGCGCTGGCTGCTACCGCAACTGCGGCCATCATCAGGCTAAATTGTTTGATTTTCATGTAAGGGCTCCGTCGAAGTTCGATATTGTATATTTTTATGGAGTGCCTCGTTCCGCTTTTTCGCGCCAAAGCAAGCCACGGCACCTTGTAGCTTGCCTACAACACACAAATGCAATTTTTGACACTGTACCCTTGATTAATCCTTGGGCACGTAATCAAACTGCAAACACCAGTTCCGGTAACCGAATCCGCTTCTCAGGGCATGGATTCGTGGCTCACTACTATGCAGCAGGCGCTATATGTATGGCAAATACGTTTTTGCTTACTTATTTATATGCAAGTCAACTAAATGACGGCTTATTCGTAAGTAAAGGAGCGTGCTTTCTTTCATGTTAGGATTTGCGCCATTGCAACATTAGCTTACTTACCATTTAAAGATTGGAACATCGGGTATGGATAAACGCCTCAAGCACTCCCTCATCGCCCTGGCCGTCGCCAGCGCATTTCCCCTGTACAGCGCGTTCGCGCAAGAAACCACCGTCGAAGAAGCCAAGAAGCCGGGCCAGCTGGAGACCGTGATTGTTACCGCGCAGCGCCGCTCCGAAAACATCAAGGACGTGCCGATGGCGATCGCCACCATGAAGGGCGAGAAGCTGGACGTGCTGACTTCCGGCGGCCAGGACATCCGTTTCCTGAACGGCCGTACGCCGTCCGTGTCCGTGGAATCGGACTACGGCCGTACCTTCCCGCGTTTCTATATCCGCGGCCTGGGTAACACCGACTTCGACCTGAACGCATCGCAGCCGGTCGGGCTGGTGATGGACGACATCGTGATGGAAAACCCGATGCTGAAGGGCTTCCCGGTGTTCGACGTGGACCAGATCGAGGTCCTGCGCGGCCCGCAAGGCACCCTGTTCGGCCGTAACTCCCCTGCCGGCGTGATCAAGTTCGACTCCGCCAAACCGGTCTTCAAGCAGGAAGGCTATTTCAGCGCGGGCTTCGGCAAAGAAGGCGTGCGCAACCTGGAAGGCGTGTACAACCTGCCTGCCAGCGAGACCCTGGCACTGCGCTTCTCGGGCCAGAGCCAGCATCGCGACAACCGCGTGCATAACCCAAGTCCAAAAGGCACCCAGGACTTCGAAGGCTTCGACGACAACGCCATCCGTATCCAGGCGCTGTACAAGCCTACCAAGGACTTCTCGGCACTGGTCAACCTCCACGCCCGCAATATGGATACCACCGCGACCCTGTTCCGCGCCAATATCCTGAAGAAGGGCACCAATGACCTGGTGGACGGCTTCGATTACTACTCCTACCCGAGCGATGGTTTCAACAACCAGTGGCTGAAGACCCGCGGCGGCAACGTCCACCTGCGCTGGGACCTGCCTAACATTACCCTGCACTCGATCACCGGCTACGAGAAGCTGGACCTGTACAGCCGTGCGGACGTGGATGGCGGCTTGATCGCCGACCCGCGCATTCCGTTCCAGCTGGAGACTGCTGACCTGATGCCGAATCACCGTCAGTTCACCCAGGAGTTCCGTGCCGAGTCGACCGCCAAGGGCCCGCTGCAGTGGATCGGTGGCCTATTCTTCTTCGACGAAGACATCCAGATCGACAGTATCGCTTTTGATACGTATAACAACAGCGCCCTGCTGCCAGGTTATACCCAGCAGTTCCAGCACGCGAAGTCCTGGGCCGCTTTCGGCACCCTGAACTACACCGTGACCAATGACTTCAAGATGCGCGCCGGCCTGCGTTACACCACGGACAAGAAGGACTTCCTGGCGGTGCGCTATGAGCCGAACACCACGCCTTCGCCGAAGACGCTGGATGACACTTCGCACAACCTGAGCTGGGACCTGAGCGGCACCTACACCCTGGACAAGGACACCAACCTGTTCGGCCGCGTCGCGACCGGCTACCGTGCTCCTTCGATGCAGGGCCGCCTGTTTGGCCCGAACGACGTGCCATCCATGGCGAAGGCTGAAAAAGCCTTGTCATTCGAAGCTGGCGTGAAGGCGGACCTGTTTGACCGCCGTGCCCGCGCTTCGCTGACGGTGTTCCATTACAAGGTTGATGACAAGCAGTTGACCGCAGGCAGCGGCGCGATCAACATGAACCGCCTGATCAACGCCGATAAAGTGACCGGCTCGGGCGTGGAACTGGACCTGCAAGCTAACCTGGGCTACGGTTTCAGCGGCTCGCTGGGCAGCAGCTATAACAAGACCGAAATCAAGGACCCGCAAGTCTTCGATACCAAGTGCGGTTATCCGTCGACGTTCTGTACCGTGACTGGCCCGAACGGTCCATTCCCGGGCACGGTCCTCCTGGACGGCAACCCGCTGCCGCGTGCACCGAAGTGGCAGCACAACTTCACCCTGAAGTACAGCACCGACGTGGGCAACGGCGAACTGTATGCCTTCACCGACTGGGCATACCGCAGCTCGTACAACTTCTTCCTCTACGAAGCGACCGAGTACAAGGCGAAGCCATTGACCGAAGGCGGCCTGCGCGTCGGCTACAAGTGGGATAACTACGAAATCGCAGCATACGGCCGCAACATCACCAACCGTATCCAGGCACTGGGCGCGATCTCGATCAACAACCTGACCGGTATCGTCAACGAACCACGCACCTACGGCGTGCAGTTCAAGGCGACCTTCTGATCGTTTGATCGGGCCGCGAGACGCGCACTTCGGTGCGCGTTTTTTTTTGTATCATGGGGCCTTCCTTGGGGGAGGGACGATGCAATCTGCTGTGAATATGTGGCCGCTGCTTGGCGTGGCCGTGATCGTGCTTGGATTTCTTTTGCGGCTACACCCGGTTCTCGTGGTCGTGGCAGCCTGCTTTACCACCGGCTTTGCCGCGACCATGCCGGTAGAAGCGCTGCTCGCATCGCTCGGCACTGCCTTTGTCAAGACTCGTAACCTGCCGATGATTTACCTGCTGCCGCTGGCGGCAATCGGTTTGCTGGAGCGCTTCGGCTTGCGCGAGCACGCGCAGGCGGCGGTGGCGCGCGTGCGTTCCGCGACCGCGGGCCGGCTGCTGATCGTCTACCTTGCGGTACGCGAATTGTCGGCCGCGCTGGGACTGACATCGCTGGGCGGTCACCCGAACATGGTGCGGCCGGTGGTTGCGCCGATGGCGGAGGGCGCCGCCGAAGTGCGGTTGGCTGCGCACGGCGCGGTGCTGGATGAGGCGCAGCGCCATCGCATCCGCGCCATGGCGGCAGCAACGGACAATGTCGGCTTGTTCTTTGGCGAGGACATCTTCGTTGCCTTCGGCGCCATCGTATTGATGCAGACCGTGCTGCGTGCGGAGGGTATCGAAGTTGATCCGCTGCATATGGCGCTGTGGGGCATTCCGACCGCCATCAGTGCATTCATCATCCACGCCTGGCGCTTGCGCCGGTTGGACCGTTACCTGGCGCAGGGCATCGCATGATTATCCGCGTCGAATACTTTTATTGGCTGCTGGGCATTTTGCTGGCCCTGGTGGCGCTGATGTCATTTGGCGACCGTAGTAATCCGCGCCGGTGGACTACGGGATTGTTCTGGGCCTTGTATGCTGTCGTCTACCTGGCGGGCGAGGACTTGCCGCCTTCGATGGCGGGGCTGGCGATGATTGTCATGGCATTGCTGGCGGGCCTGGGCGGCGTACGCAGCGGCAAGCCGGATGTCCTGCCCGAAGACGCGCGCCGCGCCAGCGCTGCGCGGCTTGGGCATCGCTTGTTCGTGCCGGCACTGGTGATCCCGGCCGTCACCATGGCCGGAGCGACGCTGCTGAAGGATGTCCGCATCGGCGATCTGTTCGTCATGGAGCAGAAATACCTGACACTGGTGAGCCTGGGGTGCGCCGCCGTCATCGCGGTAGGCGTGGCCTGCTGGCTCACGCGCTCCACGCCGTTGCAGGCGGGCCGGGAAGCGCGGCGGCTGGTGGATGCAATGAGCTGGGCCATTGTGCTGCCGCATATGCTGGCGGTGCTTGGCCTGTTGTTCAGCGAGGCAGGCGTCGGCAAGGCGGTGGCGCAGGTGACGACAAGTTATATCGGGCTTGATTCGAAGCTGGTCGCGGTGGCGGTATATTGTGCCGGCATGGCGCTGTTCACCATCGTGATGGGCAACGGTTTTGCGGCCTTCCCGGTAATGGCAGGCGGCGTTGGCGTGCCGGTGCTGGTGGCGAAATTCGGCGGTAATCCGTCGGTGATGGCGGCAATCGGCATGTTCAGCGCTTATTGCGGTACCCTGATGACGCCGATGGCGGCCAACTTCAACATCATTCCGACTGCGTTATTGGACCTGCCGGACCGCAATGCAGTGATCAAGGCGCAGGTCGGGACGGCATTGCCGTTGCTGGGCGCGAATATTATTCTCTTGTATTTCTTGTTATGAAAACTGTTCTGCTGACTGGCTTCGAGCCGTTTAATAGAGAGCCGATCAATCCTGCCTGGGAGGCTGTGCGTGCGCTGGATGGCTGGCAGGAGGCCGGGTTTCGCGTTGTGGCGCGACAGTTGCCTTGCGTGTTCGGCGATGCCAACGCTGCCATGGCGGCGCTCCTCGGCGAACTGAAGCCGGCGCTGGTGATTGCGGTTGGCCAGGCCGGCGGGCGTGTGGATCTGTCGGTGGAGCGGGTCGCAATCAACGTCGACGACGCTCCAATCAAGGACAATGCGGAGCAGCAGCTGGTGGACGAACCTGTTGTACGCGGCGGGCCGGCGGCGTATTTTGCGACGCTGCCGATCAAGGCCGTGGTTGCGGCATTGCGTGCGGCAGGTCTGCCGGCGTCGGTGTCGCAGACGGCGGGCACCTTTGTTTGCAACCATGTGTTCTATGGGTTGATGCACGCGGTTGCCGGCCGCAAAGGCGTGAGGGCGGGGTTCATTCACATTCCTTATTTGCCGGAACAGGCGGCGCGGCATCCGGGAACGGCCAGCATGTCGCTGGCGCAGATGGTCGAAGGCATCCGCATTGCGGTGCGGACTTCGCTTGCGGTTTCAGCTGATGTTTCAGTTAGTGCGGGGGCGACCCATTGAAACCCGGTAAACCGGGGTCAGACCCAAGGGTCTGACCCCGGTTTACCGCGTTTCTGCGGCAGGCGGCCGGAGGATGTTGAGGAAAGCGCGCACGACGGGGGCGTCGTCCAGCGTGGTGTAGGTGATGTACAGGTTTGCCGATGGCGGATTGGTGCGGATCGGCAGGAACACGACGCCGGGCCAGCCGATACGCGCCGTTGTTTCCGGCATCAACGTCACGCCCAGGCCGGCGCCAACCATGGCCAGCAACGTCTGGGGCTCGTGCGCCTCCTGGAAAATCTCCGGCTGGAATCCCGCATTCACGCAGCACTGGATCAGGTAGCGCGGAAATGCCGACTTATCCAGGGCCAGCGTCAACATCGGATCATCCGCAATATCCGTCAGCTCAATCGCATCCATTTTTGCCAGCGGGTGGTGCTCGTTCACCGCTACGCAGACATTCTCGCGGAAGCACAGCTCCTGCTTAAGGTTGTCCCGGCGCAGTTCATCTTCATCGAGCTTCGGTTCGCGCCAGAAGCCGACGTCAATCTGCTTTGCGCGCAGGGCATCGTACTGCACCGTCGGTCCCAATTCATGGATGGTCCAGGTCACACGCGGGTACTTGCTCTGGAATTCCTCCAGCATCGATGGAATTGGTCCCCACATCGCAGAGCCGACGATGCCCACGCGCAGGCGGCCAACCTCGCCGCGGTCGATCTGGCGCACGGTATCGATGGTCATGCGCATCTTGGCCAGAAGATCGGATGCCTCCTGCATCAGGGCCTTGCCCGCAACGGTCAGCTCAAAGGTGCGGGTGGTGCGGGCGAACAGCTTTACACCCAGCTCCGCTTCCAGCTTCATGATCTGCTGGGAAAGCGGCGGCTGCGAGATGTGCAGGCGTTCGGCCGCGCGGCTGAAGCTCTTCTCTTCTGCGACGGCGAGGAAGTACTTTAATTGTTTCAGGTCGATGGACATGGATGCTCCTGCAGCGCGCGCGCCAGGGCTGCACCGACACGCGCGTTGTTTTTCACCAGTGCGATATTGGTCTTCAAGCTGCGACCCTCGGTCAAGGTCTTGATGCGGGCCAGCAGGAAGGGAGTGACCTTCTTGCCCGTGACGCCGTTTGCTTCCGCTTCCTGCAGGGCGCGCAGGGTGATGGCGTCGATTTCTTCTTTCGGCATGGCATCATCGGACGGCACCGGCGCGGAGACGACCACGCCTCCCTTCAGGCCCAGCGCCCACTTGGTCGCGATGAAGGAAGCCTGTTCGCCGGCGGTGTCCAGCTGGAAGTCGGCATTGAAGCCGCTCTCGCGCGTGAAGAAGGCCGGGAAGCCGGGCTGGCCGACTGAGACGACCGGAACGCCGTGCGTCTCCAGGTATTCCAGCGTCAGCCCGATGTCGAGGATGGATTTCACACCTGCGCACACTACGGCTACATTGGTCTGTGCCAGTTCCTGCAGGTCGGCCGAGATATCCATGCTGGTCTCTGCGCCGCGGTGAACGCCGCCGATGCCGCCGGTGACGAAGACCTTGATACCGGCCAGCTGGGCGCAGATCATGGTCGCTGCCACGGTGGTGGCGCCCAGCTTGCCCTGCGAGAGCACGTAAGCCAGGTCGCGGCGCGATACCTTGATCGCGTCCGGCGAGTTGCCCAGTTCTTCCAGTTGCGCTTCCGTCAGGCCGATGCAGATCTTGCCGCCGATGATGGCGATGGTGGCAGGCACGGCGCCCGCGTCACGGATGATCTGCTCCACTTCGCGCGCGGTCTGCACGTTTTGCGGGTAGGGCATGCCATGGGAAATGATGGTGGACTCCAGCGCCACGATAGGCTTGCCGGTCGTGCGCGCATTGGCGACTTCGGGCGAAAAAGACAGGAATTGGTGCATGGTTCTTACTCCTCAATGTGGGCGGCGAGCAGGTCGGCGCTCAGCTCGGGCGAAACGGTGTGCGGGCTGGCCAGCGTGATCGACGCGGCTTGCAGTCCGCGCTGGCAGGCCAGGGTGAGTTGTCCGGGGTCCTGCAGCAGCGACCAGCAGACGGCGGCCGAGAAGGCATCGCCGGCGCCGGTCACGTCGACCACACGGGCGTCGTGCGCCGGCAGCCAGTGAAGGGCCTCGCCCAGGGTGTGATAGACGCCGCTGGCGCCGCAGGTAACGATGACGTCTTGCGCGCCGCCAGCTTGCAGTTCATGGCAGGCTGCCTGCACATCGGCTTCCGTTGGCAAGGCGCGGCCGGTGCGCGTTTCCAGTTCGCCGCGATTCAGGATCAGCAGGGACAAGCCATTCAGGTCTTTCGGCAAGCGCGCCATCTTTGGCTGCGACACTGCGACCACGACCAGCGGCACGCCGGAAGCGCGGGCGTCGGCCATCAGCATGGCGATCGATTCGAGCGGCAGGTTCAGGTCCGCAATCACCATGCCGGCGGAATTGCGCTGCGGCTGGCGGCTGGCGATCCAGCCGGGCGTCATCTGGTCGAAGATGGCCATGTCGGCCAGGGCGACCACCATTTCGCCGGAAGCGTCCAGCACGGCGGTGTAGGTGCCGCTGCCGATGCCGTTCACTTGCAGGCTGCCTTCCATGCCGATGCCGAACGCTTCGGCCTGGGCGCGCAGGGCCCGGCCGGATGTGTCGTCGCCGAGTGCTGTGAGCAGGGAGCAGGGCAGGCCGAGCTGGGCCAGGTTGGCGGCGATATTGCGCGCCACGCCGCCGAAGCTCTCCTCGGCGCAGGCCGGGTTGGAAGTGGCCATCTGCAGCGGGGCGATGGGGCGCAGCTTGCGGTCGAGGCAGGCTGCGCCGATACACAGCACGGTGCGTTCATTGCGCAAAACATAAGCGCGGCCCAGCAGCTTGCGTTCACGGATCAGGCTGGCGATATGGCCGGCCACGGCAGAGCGCGACAGGGCGAGCTGCTCCGCCAGCTCTTGCTGGGAAATAAAGGGATTGGCGCGGATCAGCTCGTAGAGCTGTTCCTTGCGGGAGAGATCGGTCACGAAACGCTCGCTATAAACATTTGTTTGTGATGCTAAACATTTGTTCGATTCATGTCAAACGAAGCTGCTCCTATAATAAACTCATATTTATAGCCTGCGCGTATAAATAGCAAAGAAAAATGGTATTTGCCATACATATAGACGATGATGCATAGTGTCGTGGTACGTTCAAGGGCCTGTTCTGGCCAGCTCACCTAAAGATATAAAAACGAGGAACTCCATGTCTTCCAATACCCCTTTCCAGGCAGCCGCCATCATCCGTGCTCGCATGCCGGCCAATTTCCAGCCACGCGTTGCAATGATCCTGGGCTCCGGCCTGGGTGTGCTGGCTGAGCAGATGACTGACGCAGTCTCGATCTCTTTCGATGAACTGCCAGGTTTCCCGATCTCCACCGTGCATGGCCACGCCGGCCAGCTGGTACTGGGCACGCTGGCAGGTGTGCAGGTTGTCTGCCTGAAGGGCCGCGGCCACTTCTATGAAGGCTATGGCCCGGCGGTGATGACCTCCGCCGTGCGCACCATCAAGCTGCTGGGCTGCGAGATGCTGTTCGTGACCAACGCTGCGGGTTCGCTGCGCGCTGAGGTGGATGCGGGTTCGCTGGTTGCGCTGAACGACCATATCAACTTCCTGCCTGGCACCCCGATGGTTGGCCCGAACGATGAGCGTTTCGGTCCGCGCTTCTTCTCGATGGCGAATGCATACGATGCGGACCTGCGCAAGCTGCTGCAGTCGACCGCTGCCGACAAGTCGATCACGCTGCATGAAGGCGTGTACATCGCTTACCCGGGTCCGAACTTCGAGACGCCTGCGGAGATCCGCGCGTTCAAGACGCTGGGTGCGGATGTTGTGGGTATGTCGGTGGTGCCGGAAGTTGTTTCGGCGCGCCACTGCGGGTTGAAGGTGGTGGGCGTTTCCGTGATTACCAATCTGGCTGAAGGGCTGTCGCCGTTCCCGCTGTCGCATGAGCAGACGCTGAAGTATGCGGCGGTTGGCGCGGAGTCGCTGATCAAGCTGATTCTGGCGTTCCTGGAAAACGTGGCTAAGTCGCCAAAGGCTTGAACCGGGGAACCGGGAAACCAGGGTACGGCCCAGGGGCCGGACCCTGTTTAATGGTTTATATGGTTTAGAGAGAGGCACCCATGTCCCGTGCATTTATCCTGTTGTTAGACTCCTTCGGCCTCGGCGCAACGCCGGATGCTGTCAAATACGGCGACCAGGCCTGCAATACCTTCGGCCACATTGCAAAATGGGCTGCCAATGAAGGTAAGCCAATGTCCCTGCCAACCATGGAAGGCCTCGGCCTGGCCGCTGCCGCGCACACTGCGTCGGGTGAGTGGGCCGCCGGTTTTGCAAAGCGCGACGGCTTCACCGGCGCCTACGGTGCGGCGCGCGAACAATCCACCGGCAAGGACACCCAGTCCGGCCACTGGGAAATCGCCGGCGTGCCGGTGCTGTTCGACTGGGGCTACTTCCCGAAGACCGTGCCGTCGTTCCCGAAAGAGCTGACCGACAAGCTGCAGGAACTGACCGGCGTGCCGGGCTTCCTGGGCAACTGCCACGCCTCGGGCACGACCATCATCAATGAACTGGGCGATGAACACGTCGCCAGCGGCAAGCCTATCCTGTACACCTCCGCCGACTCCGTGCTGCAGATCGCATGCCACGAAGAGCACTTCGGCTTGCAGCGCCTGTACGATATGTGCGAGAAGGCGTATGAGCTGGTCCAGCCATACAACATCGGCCGCGTGATTGCCCGCCCGTTCGTCGGCGCCAAGGGCGACTACAAGCGCACGTCCAACCGCCACGACTACGCCGTGCCGCCTAGCGCGCCGACCCTGCTGGACCACGTGAAGAACGAAGGCGGCGAGGTCATTGCTCTGGGCAAGATCAGCGATATCTACGCCGCGCAGGGCGTAAGCCGCGTGATGAAGGGCGCGGACAATATGGCGCTGTTCGACAAGCTGCTGCAAGCGCAGGACGAAGCAGGCGACAAGTCGCTGACCTTCGTTAACTTCGTCGACTTCGACCAGGCTTTCGGCCACCGCCGCGACGTCGCAGGCTATTCGAACGCGCTGCATGAAATGGATGCGCGCCTGCCGGAATTCATCGCCAAGCTGAAGGATGGCGACCTGTGCGTGATCACCGCCGACCATGGCTGCGATCCGACTTCGCCAGGCTCCGACCATACCCGCGAACATATTCCTGTGCTGTTCTTCGGCCCCGGCGTCAAGCCACAGTCGCTCGGCATCTCCGAGACGTTCTCGGACATCGGCCAGACCATCGCACATCACCTGGGCGTGAAACCTCTTTCCAACGGAACCAACCTGCTATGACCATCATCACTGACTTCAAGCGCAACGAGGCGATCGGCCTCGACCTGGGCTGGCTGAATCACATCCACGTGAACAAGGCCGCCGCGGACCGCCGCGCAGCATCGCTGGCGAACCGCCGCACCGTCAAGAAAGAGTACCAGGCCGCATGGCTGGTGAAGGCAATTGAACTGATCGACCTGACCACGCTGGCAGGCGACGACACCCCTGGCCGCGTTGAGCGCCTGTGCATGAAGGCGATGCGTCCGCTGCGCCAGGACCTGGTGGAAGCACTGGGCCTGCAAGAGCGCAAGCTGATGACCGGCGCGGTCTGCGTATACCACGAGATGATCCAGCACGCTGACGCGGTGCTGAAAGGCCGCCTGCCGATCGCTGCGGTGTCGACCGGCTTCCCGGCTGGCCTGACCAGCATGGAAACGAAAGTGCGCGAAGTTGAACTGTCCGTCGCCGCTGGTGCGAAAGAGATCGACATCGTCATCACCCGCCAGCACGTCCTGACCGGCAACTGGCAAGCGCTGTACGATGAAATGCTGGCTTACCGCAAGGCTTGCGGCGAAGCGCACGTGAAGGCCATCCTGGCCACCGGCGACCTGGTGACGCTGGAAAACGTGGCGAAGGCATCGTGGGTCTGCATGATGGCAGGCGCTGACTTCATCAAGACCTCGACTGGCAAGGAAGGCGTCAACGCCACCATCCCGGTATCGCTGGTGATGGTGCGCGCTATCCGTGAATACTACGAGCGCACCGGCTTCAAGGTGGGCTACAAGCCGGCCGGCGGCGTGAGCACCGCCAAGTCCGCGCTGCAATACATGACCGTGATGAAGGAAGAACTCGGCAACGAGTGGCTGGAACCGCACCTGTTCCGTATCGGTGCATCGTCCCTGCTGACCGACATCGAGCGCCAGCTGGAGCACCATGTGACCGGCGCCTACTCCGCCGCCCATCGCCACGCGCAACCATAAGAAGACACCGCCATGCCAACTATTAACGAGATCCTCAACACCATGGACTACGGCCCTGCACCAGAAAGCCAGAAAGAAGCGCAAGCGTGGCTGGAGCAGCGCTCCCGCAAGTTCGGCCTGTTTATCGACAACGAATGGACTTCGCCAGGCGAAACCTTCGCTTGCTACAACCCGGCTGACGGTTCGCAGCTGGCGGAACTGACCCAGGCAACCGCTGTCGACGTGGCGCGCGCCGTGACCGCGGCACGCAAGGCGCTGCCGGGCTGGCAGGCACTGGGCGGCCATGGCCGTGCGAAGGTCATGTACGCCATCGCACGCCTGATGCAAAAACATGCGCGCCTGTTCGCCGTGCTGGAAACCCTGGACAACGGCAAGACCATCCGCGAAACCCGCGACGCCGACCTGCCGCTGGTGGCGCGTCACTTCTACTACCACGCCGGCTGGGCACAGCTGCTGGACGAAGAATTCCCGGGCCATCGCGCCGTGGGTGTGGTCGGCCAGATCGTGCCATGGAATTTCCCGCTGCTGATGCTGGCATGGAAGATCGCTCCCGCGCTGGCCGCCGGTAACACCATCGTCTTCAAGCCGGCTGAATTCACGCCGCTGACCGCGATGCTGTTCGCCGAAATCTGCCAGCAGGCCGGCGTGCCTGCCGGTGTTGTGAATATCGTGACCGGCGACGGCCGCACTGGTGAAGCCATCGTCGGCCACCAGGGTATCGACAAACTGGCCTTCACCGGCTCCACCGAAGTTGGCCGCATCATCCGCGAAGCAACCGCCGGCACCGGCAAGAAGCTGTCGCTGGAGCTGGGCGGCAAGTCGCCGTTCATCGTCTTCGAAGACGCGGACCTGGATGCTGCAGTAGAAGGCCTGGTCGATTCGATCTGGTTCAACCAGGGCCAGGTTTGCTGCGCCGGTTCGCGCCTGCTGGTGCAGGAATCCGTGCAGGACCGCTTCCTGAAAAAGCTGAAAGCGCGCATGGACAACCTGCGCCTCGGTTCCCCGCTGGACAAGTCGATGGACATCGGCGCCCTGGTCGATCCGATCCAGAAGCAACGCATCGCCGGCCTGGTGGATTCCGCCCGTGCCGAAGGTTGCGAGGTGTACCAGCCAGCCGGTTGCGAACTGCCTGCCACCGGTTCCTGGTTCCCGCCGACCCTGATCACCGGCGCGTCGACTTCGGCTGCCGTGGCGCAGGCTGAAATCTTTGGCCCTGTGCTGGTCGCGATGAGCTTCCGCACCCCGGCCGAAGCAGTGCAACTGGCGAACAATACCGTGTACGGCCTGGCTTCCTGCGTATGGACCGAGAACATCTCGCTGGCGCTGGATATGGCGCCGCAGATCAAGGCCGGCGTGGTGTGGATCAATACCGCCAACCAGTTCGACGCTGCTTGCGGCTTTGGCGGCTACAAGGAATCCGGCTACGGCCGTGAAGGCGGACGCGAAGGCATGTTCGAATACCTGGTGCCCGTGTCGGAAGATGCACGTCCGGCAGCGCCTTCGTTCAAGAAGCCTGCCAAGCCTGACACCGAGTTCGCTCCATCGGCCGATCCGTTCGCGGTTGACCGCACCGCCAAGCTGTATATTGGTGGCAAACAAGCCCGCCCTGACGGCGCCTACTCGCGCGCCATCCACGGCGCCGACGGCAAGTTCCTGGGCGAAGTGGGCGAGGGTAACCGCAAGGATATCCGTAACGCCGTTGAAGCTGCGCACAAGGCAACCGGCTGGACCAAGGCGACTGCGCATAACCGCGCACAAGTCCTGTACTACATCGCTGAAAACCTGGCTGCTCGCGGCTCGGAATTCGCTGACCGCATAGCTGCGCAGACCGGTACCAAGAACGCTGAGAAGGAAGTCCAGGCTTCCATCGAGCGCCTGTTCTACTGGGCGGCTTGGGCTGACAAGTACGACGGCCTGGCGCACCAGCCGCCAATGCACGGCATCACCGTGGCGCTGAATGAAGCGATTGGCGTAATTGGTGTGGTTTGCCCGAATGAGAATCCGCTGCTGGGCTTTATCTCGCTGGTGGCGCCTGCTATCGCTGTGGGTAACCGCGTGGTGGCTGTGCCTTCGGAGGCTTATCCTCTGTCGGCGACCGATCTGTACCAGGTGTTCGATACCTCGGACCTGCCGGGTGGCGTGGTGAATATCGTGACCGGTTCGGCTGATGAACTGGCGCGCACCCTGGCTTCGCACTCGGATGTGGATGCGATCTGGCGCCATGATGGTTCGGCTGCTGGTTGCGCGGAAGTGGAGAAGCTGTCGGCTGGCTCGTTGAAGCGTACCTGGACCGGCGGCGCGAAGGGGCGCGACTGGTTCTCGACTGCGCAGGCTGGCGGGCGCGTGGTGCTGGCGCATGCTTCGCAGGTTAAGAATATCTGGATTCCTTACGGCGTTTGAAACCGTTTGAAACCGGGAAACCGGGGTACGGCCCAAGGGCCGGACCCCGACCTGCGGCAGCCGCCGGCCGGTTTTTTGCGGTTAAAAGAAAAGAGAAAAAAATGTTCCTCCCCCAGGAAATTATTCGTAAAAAGCGCGACGGTGGCGTGCTGTCCAAAGAAGAAATCCAATTCTTCGTCAAAGGCATCACCGACAACAGCGTCAGCGAAGGCCAGATCGCCGCGTTGGCGATGGCGGTCTTCTTCAACGACATGTCCATGGACGAGCGTGTGGCGTTCACCCTGGCCATGCGCGATTCCGGCGAAGTGCTGGACTGGAAATCCCTGAACCTGCCAGGTCCGGTGATGGACAAGCATTCCACCGGCGGTGTGGGCGACGTGGTGTCCCTGATGCTCGGCCCGATGATCGCAGCTTGCGGCGGCTTCGTCCCGATGATCTCCGGCCGCGGCCTGGGCCACACCGGCGGCACGCTTGACAAGTTCGATTCGATTCCCGGCTACTCCACCGTCCCGACCAACGACAAGTTCCGCGAAGTGGTGAAGGACGTCGGCGTGGCCATCATCGGACAGACCGCGAGCCTGGCGCCATCGGACAAGCGCTTCTACTCGATCCGCGACGTCACCGCGACCGTGGAATCGGTGGCCATGATCACTGGCTCCATCCTGTCGAAGAAACTGGCGGCAGGCCTGGATGTGCTGGCGATGGACGTGAAAGCCGGCTCCGGCGCCTTCATGCCGACCTACGAGAAATCGGTTGAACTGGCTGAATCCATCGTCAAGGTAGGCAATGGCGCGGGCACGCTGACCTCGGCCCTGCTGACCGATATGAATGAATCGCTGTCGCCATGGGCCGGCAATGCGCTGGAAGTGCGCGGCGCGATCGATTACCTGACCGGCAAGTTCCGTCCTGCACGCCTGCACGAAGTCACCATGGCGCTGTGCGCAGAGATGCTGGTGCTGGGCAAGCTGGCTGCGAATGAGACCGAGGCACGCGCCAAGCTGCAACACGCCCTGGATTCGGGCGAAGCGGCGGAACGCTTCTCGCGCATGGTGAAGGCGCTGGGTGGCCCGGCCGACCTGGTCGAGAATATGGACAAGCACCTGGAGAAGGCGCCGATTGTGGTGCCGGTTCCGGCTCCGCGTGCCGGATACGCTGCGTCGACCGTTTGCCGCGATATCGGCCTGGCCGTGGTGTCGCTGGGTGGCGGCCGCCGTCGTCCGACCGACGCCATCGACTTTGCCGTCGGCCTGACCGGCCTGGCGGAACTGGGGCAACCTTTGCAGGCTGGCCAGCCGCTGGCGATGGTGCATGCGCGCACGCAGGCGGCTGCGGAGCAGGCGGTGCGTGAGGTGCAGGCGGCATACACTATTGCGGATGCGGCGCCGGTGGCGAATCCGATTGTTTACCGTACTATTCGGCCTTGAACCTTGAGAACCGGGAAACCGGGGTACGGCCCAAGGGCCGGACCCCGGTTTTCGGTTTCGCCGGTTTTGGAGAATGCATGAACAACGAAGAACTCATTGAAGAAGCCAAGGCTGCGCGCCTGAAGGCCTATACGCCGTATTCCAATTTCAAGGTTGGTGCGGCGCTGCTGGCGAAAGACGGCAAGATCTTCCATGGCTGTAACGTGGAAAACGCCAGCTATGGCCTGTGCAACTGCGCCGAACGCACTGCCTTCTTCAGCGCCGTGGCGCAGGGCTACAAGCCGGGCGACTTCGACAAACTGGCCGTTGTCGGCGAAACCGACAACCCCATCGCACCATGCGGCGCCTGCCGCCAGGTCACGCTGGAACTGGGCGGCAACCAGCTGTCCGTGGTGCTGGCCAACTTGAAGGGCGACACCCGTGAGACAACTGCGGCAGAATTGCTGCCGGAAGCCTTTGGTGGCTGGGACTTGAAGAAGTAAAGAAGCAAAGCGTGAAGAAGGCCATCGACGTTCAAACAGCAGTCGCCATTGCGGCGTCCGAAGCGATTGCGGCAAAAAGCCAGGGCACGTTCGGTGTCGGCGGCGTCCTGCTCGACGCCAGCGGCACGGTGCTCAAGGCGCTGCACAACAACGTCATCAAGCTTGGCCTGATCTATGATCCCACCGCGCACAGCGAGCGCCAGTTGATCGACTGGTACTTCGCCGAACGCGCCAAGGGCCGCGAATTGCCGCCGCCCGAAGAATGCACTATCGTGACCTCGCTCGATCCGTGCTGCATGTGCACGGGCGCCATCCTTGCGGCAGGATTCAATGTCGTTGCGGCCGCGCCGGATGGCAAGGCGGGCATCAACTACAACGGTTCCGCGTTCTACCCGTCGCTGCCGGTTGCCTTGCGCCCGCAAGCCGAAAAGACCTTCTCGTATCCGGCCGTGCTGGGTACTTCGTCCTATTCGCGGCGCGGGGCAGGGGTGGCACCGAAGCCTTTCTTCATCGGCAAGACCATTTCGGAACCGACGCAGGCCTTATGCTCGCTGGTGTTCGAGGCCACATCGGCCACCGTCATGGATTTGTTCAATATCGATCCGCCGCAGCAGGACCTGAAGGATCCCGCCTCGCTGCCGGAAGACCATTTCATCGTGCGCGCACTGAAGCGCGCCTTCCCCGATGCACTGACTTACCGCTGCGACCCGCGCACTCCGGATGCCGGCCTGGCGCCTTACCTGCAGCAGGCCATGGCGCGCGACAAGGCGCAAGGGGGTAACGGTGATGCAGTGGCGCTGCTGGATTCCTTTGGCAACCTGCTGCTGTGCAGCCACGGCCGCCAGCAGACTTCCGCCATCCGTACCGCCTTCATGGAATGCACGCGGGCCTATGCCCAATTGCGCTACAAGCTGATGGAAGGTGCCGACGCGGCAACGCAAGCGGAAGTGCGCCATTACCTGGGGCATCCGAAGGACGGGACCTTCGTCTTCGCCAACGGCCCGGACGGAAGTGCGCTGAGTTTCATGGCGCTGGGCGCTTATGGATCGACGATGGAAGGCGCGCTGCCGCACAATAATCCGGCTCAGTTCCAGTACGTGCGCCCGGCAATGCCGGAACAGGCGCTGCACGAAATCTGCAGCCACCTGCCTCCGCTCTATCGCAACCTGATCAGGATCCGACCGACGCAAGTGGCCGATGCGGCGCTGGTGTCGGCCCTCAGCTGAGTAAATTCGCGTCGCGCGCCAATTGCCATTTGCCGGCAGCGCTCTTGCGGTAGACCGACAGCACATTCCCTTCCTTGCGCATGGTCTCGCCGCCCGCAAGCGGCGTGATCACCACGCGCAGGTGGGTGGTGCCATACGCCAGGTTGCCGCTGACCTCCACCTGCTTCACATCGGCGTGCGATTCAACGCGATGCGATGCCAGCACGGCGCGTACGCCCTTTTCGAAAGCGTCGCGCCCACGCATGATGGGCTGGCCGGGGACATAGAATTCCACGTCCTCCGTCATCAAAGGCAGGATACGTTCAACTTCGGCAGCCAGCGTAGCGCGGGTCCATTCCGCGACCAGATCGCGGATGGCCTGTTCGTCGCTCATTCAGGCGCCCTCGAAGGAGGCGCTGGCATCGGTTTGCATCATGCCGAAGATATTGCCGTCCGGGTCCTTGGCGTAGGCCAGCCAGCCGACGCCGGGGATTGGCATGCGCGGCACGGCGACTGTGCCTTTCAGCTCTTTCAGCTGCGCCAGCGATTTGTCGAGGTCTTCCACGTCGACAGTGCAGACGAAGGCGTTGACGGAAGCGCCTTCTTCCGGACGCGGGCCACGGCGCGGCAGCAAGCCGCCATTGATGCCGGGTGCGCCGACCTCACCGGTGCCGACGAGCCAGTACTCGCCGCCTTCCCATTTGGAAAAGCTCCAGTCGAACATCTTGCCGTAAAAGTCGATCAGGGCTTGTGGCTCGCTGGCCTGGATTTCAAAGTGAACAGTGCGTCCCATTAATGCTCCCAAGGGTCGTAAGTGCCTATGCTCCACACATGCCCTTCGGGATCGCGGCAGGTAAAACCACGGCCGCCGTAATCTTCATCCTGCAAGGGCATCTCGATTGGCGCCCCGGCTTGCACGCAGCGCGCGTGCACTTCGTCGGCGTCGTTGACCACGAGGTAGGCGCTCTGCGTGACAGCCATTCCAATCTGGGCGGGCTGCTTCAACAGGCGGCCATAGTCGGTATCAAAGATGGAGCTTAGCATGATCATGCCGTTGCCATAAGAAAGCTGGGCATGGGCGATGGTGCCGTCTTCGTTGGGGACCACAAGTGCGGCCTTGAAACCCAATGTTTTGCAGAGCCAGTCAATCGCGGCGGGCGCGTCGCGGTAACGCAGACAAGGCATGATAGTCGCGCGCGTAGCCTTTGGAATCGTCATCACTCTCTCCCTGAAAACGCTGCATGGAAAGGACAATATAGACTAGCACCGTACAGGGGGCAAGCGAACGCGGGGGACCTACATTTGCTGGAATAAATGGGTGTTGCCGCGGCTGACTTCGAGTTCCTCAGGTGAGTTGCGTACGCGTACCATCTGGCGGCCGCGCAAATCGCGCGTCACCTCGGCGATTGCATCGACGCGCACGAGGGTGGAGCGGTGGATGCGCCAGAATTCGTTCGGGTCGACCTCGTCTTCTAGTTCCTTCAGCGTCTTGCGGATCAGGAATTCGCCCTGTGCAGTTTGCACGCGCGTATATTTTTCGTCGGCGCGAAAGAACAACACTTCCTTGGTCGAGATCATGCGTAAGCTGTTGCCGACCTGGGCCTGGATCCAGTGCAGGTATTCCGGTTGCGGTGTTGCGGCGCCGGCAGGGCTGCGGCCTGTCTGCTGCAGCAACTGGGTCAGCTGGCGTTCGATATTGTTAGGGGTTTTGCCGAGGCGCGACTGCAGGCGGCCGCAGGCGGTTTTCAGGCGATCCAGGTTGACGGGCTTGAGCAAGTAATCCAGCGCGCCTTGTTCGAAAGCTTCAATCGCATACTGGTCGTAGGCGGTGATAAAGACAATGTGGCAGCGGTTGAACAGCATGCGCGCCGCTTCAATGCCGGTGAGGCCGGGCATGCGGATGTCGAGGAAGACGATGTCCGGCTGGTGCTGGCCGGCGAGGGCGATGGCCTCAATGCCGTTCGCCGCCTCGGCCACGATTTCCAGTTCGGGCCAGGCTTCATGCAGGCGCTTGCGCAGCATGTCGCGCATCGGTTCTTCGTCGTCGGCGATGATGACGGTGGCTTTGGGCTGGGTCATGATTTAAGGCTTGGCGAAAATATCCGGTGCGAAAGGAATGCAGATGGAGGCGCGGCAGCCGCCATCCATGGGCTGCTCGATCAGCAGCTGGGCGCGGGTACCGTACATCAGCTTGAGGCGCTCGCGCACATTGGTCAGGCCGACGCCATCGCCGGCATAAGCGTTGAAGCCGACCCCGTCGTCCTGTACGTCCACTTGCAGCACGCTGCCGCTGACGCTGGCGCGGATGTCGATGCGGCCGCCTTCCACCTTTGGCTCCAGTCCATGCTTGATCGAGTTCTCGATGAGAATTTGCAGCATCATCGGCGGGAAAGTGGCGCTTTCCAGTTCGGGCGGCACGTCCAGCGAGACTGCAAGGCGCGACTTCATGCGGGCCTGCATGATGGCGAGGTAGGAGCGCGCCATCTGGATCTGTCGGCCCAGGGTGCCGTTGCCGCGCGAGCGCATCTGGGGCAGGGTGGCGCGCAGGTATTCGATCAGGTGCGTATGGATCTTGGCCGCTTCCGGCGGATCGGTTTCAATCAGCTGGCCAATCAGGGCCAGGGTGTTGAATAAAAAGTGAGGCTCGACTTGCGCCTGCAGGGCCGACATCTGGGCTTCGACCAGGCGACGCTCCAGGCTCTCGCTGCCGGCTTGCACGGCAGCCTTGCGTGCTTCGATTTCCGCCTTGCGCTTGCCGCCGGCGAGGATTTTCAGGCCTGCCGACAACAGCAGGAAAAACGCGGCCTGTTCCGGGTGCAGTGCCGGCGTACACGCCAGCAGGAACGCCAGGATCCAGGTGACAACCAGCTGGCGCAGCGGCACCTGGGCCAGCCAGTCGAAAAAGCTCCACCACATGGCGCTGGCGGTTTCGCCAACCTCGCCAACGAAGGAGAGCACGCCGCGTGCGCGATTAACCATGTTGTTTCTTGTCGGAGAATACGTTGATGGCCAGCTTGGCGATCAGCACGCCGACGAACAGGGTGATGACCAGCGGCAGGATGGTCAGGATCAGTGCGATCACGATGCACATGCCGACAATGGCAGGCCAGGACATATGGTCCAGGGTGCGGACAAAGTGGCGGCCGATGCCGATGAAGGCTTGCCAGACTTCTTTGACGGTTTCTTTAGCGCTTTTGTTGATGGTTTTCATCACTTCCTCCTTGTTTTCGATGGTGCAACTGTACCCCTGTCGCTGGCAACAATGGTGGGCTATCCGACGAACTGCAAAGAGGGGAGGATGACCTGCTGCGGAGGCCGATAAGCTGTTAGCGGGCGGCTTGCCAATCGGAGCGCAGCAGGCCGAAAAAGTCGGTATCGCAGATCTCGCCATTGATAATCCAGCGCTCGCGCAGGCGGCCCTCATGCATAAAATGCAAGCTTTTCAATAGCTTGGCGGAGGCGGTGTTGCGTGGATCGATATCGGCCTCGATGCGGTGCAGGCGCAGCACGCGGAAGGCGTAGTCGATCATGGCGGCCAGGGCTTCCTGCATATAGCCCTTGCCCCAGAATGTGCGGTCCAGCATATAGCCGATGTCGCAGCGGCGGTTCTGGCGGTTGAAGCTATATAAGTTGACGATGCCGGCCAATGCACCGTCCACCTCGATTCCCATGCGCAGCATGTCGCCGCTCTCGTAGCCGGCCTGGCCGGCAGCGAAATAGGCTTCGGCTTGCTGCAGATTGTCCCAGGGCGCGCTGCTCCAGTAGCGCATGGCGTCGGCATCGGAATACATGCGGTACAGCGCTGGCACGTCGGCTGGGGTCAGGAAACGCAGTTGCAGGCGCGGGGCGGACAGTGTGAATGGTGCAAAGGCGGGCATGTCTGTTTCATCAGGAGGTGGATTTTCATTCTAGCAAATGTTAGATTTCCAATGTCTATCCTTTCCCCTGGGAGTACGGAATGCAACTCGGCGTCTTTTCCATCAGTCTCAACGTCAAGGACATCAAAGCCTCGCGCGAGTTCTATGAGAAGCTGGGATTCAAGGATTTCGGCGGGAATATCGCGCAAAACTGGCTGATCATGAAGAATGGAGAGCAGGTGATTGGCCTGTTCCAGGGCATGATCGAAAAGAACACGCTGACTTTCAATCCGGGTTGGGACAGCAATGCCCAGGTGGTTCCGGGATTCACTGATGTGCGGCAGTTGCAACGCCAGCTTGAGGAAAGCGGCATCACCTTGTCGGCGCGCGCAGACGAAAACACCACAGGCCCCGCTTACATCATCGCCGTCGACCCTGACGGCAATCCTATCCTGATCGACCAGCATATTTGATGGCGACCGCACTCCTGCTCGCGCTGGCGCTGGCGACGGCGCAGCCGGTCGAATACGAACGCGAAGGCGGCACCGGCACACTGACCATTACGCCCGCCGGCAAGGGCATGAAGAAGTTCGGCCTGTCCACCTTCGGGGCCAATGCGCATACCTGTGAACTGGGCGGCCATATCAAAGGCACTCAGGGCACGCTGTACGACAAGGAGCCGGGCCAGCCTGAATGCCGCATCACCTTTGCGCAAAAGGGCGACGTGATCGAAGTGACGACGCAGACGCAGGATGCCTGTTCAGGCGTTTGCGGCGCGCGCGCGACCTTCGAGGGCAAATACTTCCTGCCGCCCGCAGCCTGTACGCCGGCCGCCAGCAAGGCGACCAAGGACGCTTTCCTGGCGCAGTACAAGGCGAAGAACTACCAGATTGCCTTTGAAATGCTGAACGGCTGGCTCGACCAGTGCTCGCATCTGCTCCACTGGATGGAGGCTGACCGCGCCCGAAACGACCTGGCGCTGGCGCAGTATCATATGAAGCAACCCGAAGCCTGCGTCGATACGCTGGCCAGGACGTATGCTGCCGAAATGAAGACGATCAAGGCAGTCGAAGACAGTTTGCCGCCGGTCGATTACGAAGCCTATGCCGGCACGGCCAAGGCCACCTTCTATAACCTTAAACTTTGCGGAAAATGAAGACTCGGATCGCATTTTTGGGCGCTGCACTGGCAATGTCCTTCAACGTGCTGGCGGCCTCTCCCACCGAACAACTGGTGCAGCAGGCGGATGCCTGGGATAAGGCCATCATCCGCAAGGATGCCGCGGCCATGGCCGCCAATATGTCTGAAGACTTCCGTCAGATCAGTGCGCGCGGCGACGTGGCCGGTAAGGCTGCCTTCCTGGAAGCGATTACCTCTCCCAAGCTGGTGATTCATCCTTATTCGGTGGAAGATATGGATGTGCGGTTTTACGGCGATGTGGCCCTGGTCAGCGGCCGCACCCGCATGACGGGTAGCTGGGACGGCAAGCCATTCGGCAGCCATTACCGCTACGTCGACGTCTACGTGCGCAAGGACGGCCAGTGGCGCGTATCCAGCGTGCAGATCACGGAAATAAAGGAGTAAGCGATGAGCGACCGGCTGGATCTTCCCCCATCAAAGCTGGTCGCCATTATCGACGCCCAGCTTGAACTGGCCCGCCTGGGACAAGCCTTTGGTCCGGTGATGGATTGCGCGGCAGCGAAAGCCATGCAGCTGACGGGGGCGGACGGCGCCGTGATCGAACTGCTGGAAGGCAGCGAAGTGGTGTACCGCGCCGCACGCGGCCTGGCGGAGCCGCAGCTTGGCCTGCGCATGCCGATCAAGGGCAGCCTTTCAGGCCTGGTGTTGACGTCGCGCGAAGCGGCTACCTGCACCGATTCCGAAATCGACGAACGCGTGAACCGCGAGGCTTGCCGCCGCGTGGGCTTGCGTTCGATGGCGATCCTGCCTTTGCTGTTTGGCGAACAATCGGGCGGCGTGCTGAAGCTGGCTTGGCGCGAGCCGCGGCCCTTCGACCAGGACGAGGTGCCGATAGGGCAGGCGATTGCCGACATGACGGCTGCCATGATGTACCACGCTTCCCAAGAAGGCGCGCAGGTATTGAAGCGTAAGGTGACGCATGACCCGGCCACGGGGCTGGCGAACCGATCCTCCTTTTATGAACAGCTGCGTGTTCGCATCGACGATGCGATTGCGCAGCGTGGGCACGTCGGCGTGATGCTGGCGCGCGTCAATCCCTATCGCCAGGAGGTGATGGTGGAATTGGCCCAGCGTCTCGCCAGGGAATGCCGCGACGGCGATGTGCTGGGCAGGCTGAGCGTCGATGAATTCGGCGTGATCCTGAGCGTGGCGGGGCGGCGCAGTGTTGTCGAGAGCCAAGTGCTGCGCTTCCGTCAGGCGGCGACGTCCTCACCGGTGCAACTGCCGGATGGCACGAAAGTGGAGCCGCTCATGCACTTTGGCAGTTCGCTCTTCCCGGAAGACAGCAAGGCGATTTCCGAGCTGGTTGCGATGGCGCGTAAGTCGGATTAGTCGAGCAGCACGTCCTCCTGCCGACGGTAGCCATGCCGGCGGTCAGGCCCGTTGGTTCGCGCTTGCTCTCCCGCCGCCCTTGCCCAGGTTTCGGCCTGAAGGCGGGCTTGCGTGGGAATGGGAAGCACTCGAGGCAGGCGTTGGTGAGGCGGTGGCAGCACGTTCGAGGAAGGCTTCTCAGGGGCCGGCGGTGCGGAAGCTGGCGAAGCTTTGGTTTGCGGCACCGGTGGCCGCATCAGTGCGCGGCGGTGGTCATCAGCGCGCTTCCAATGATTCGCGCCAGGGAATAGTAAGGCTACTTCCGCCCACGCACTGCGGGATATGCCTTTGCAGCGGCAGATAAACTCGTGTGGCGACACCGCTTCGTCCAGATATACGATGTTGTCGCCAATGACTTCGGCATAAGCGAAGCAAGTGCGATTCCAGGCGCGTAACTGTGTGCCTTCCGGCAGGAAAACTGTTTTCCATTGATAACCACGCAGACGGATGCTGGGCCCGCTCGCGCCCTCAGCGCGCGCAAGCCATTCCTCAATTGCGATGGCGGCGAGTTCGCCGGCACACAATTCAGCTTGGTGGGCATCGGCATATTGCAAGAGCCGACACAAGGTGTTGGCGGGTATCGCCAGAGTCGCTATGTCTTTCACGCTGTTTTCCTCCGCTGTTTTGCGCTGAAACGCGCTGTTTTCCGCTGTTTTTATTTGGACCAGACTGCGTGCGAAAGGTTCCTCAAAAAACAGCGGAAAACAGCAGAAAACAGCGGAAAACAGCGGCTCATTTCAGCGCAAACGACATACGCAGTTGGGCGGATCCCCCACGACTTGTATGCCAATCGGATGTGCCCCGGAAATTCTCGGTGCTTCGCGCTTACAATGCAGGTATGTCATCCAAACCTCCCATTTTCCCCGGCCCTCGCACTATGCGCGGTGCCGTGCTCGCGGTACTCCTTTCGAACGCAGACCAGACTGGCAAAGAGCCTCTGAGAGGACGAGTGACACTTGCTGCAATCGTTAAGGCGCTGAAACGCAAATACCACTGGCCGATTGAAACCGTCAGTTTTCCATCCACTTCAGCTGACGGTCGCGCGACCTGGGCCACTGTGTACAGTTTGCCTCCTGAAGTCATCGAAGCGGCTTTGGACGAAAGAGGTCTCGACTGGCTAAAAAGCGCCAGCTAGGTTCATGGCGAGTTGACCGAACTTAACGGTAACGGCCAGGAGCCGACGTTGGGGTTGCGTGACAATTTACGTATATCCTCTGCCGATCAGCTGATATGCTCTATGGTCGACTGTGTTCCGTTCAGTATTGGTGAGCGCGGAAGGCCCGGACAACAATTTAGCTTCTTTATGAATCCGTTTTCAATTGGTTTCCCCGCCTGGCTTTTGTGTGCCGCTATTTCGTATTTTCTTCGTGAAAAGGCCATTGGTCAGCTGTCTGCAGAACAAATTGGCCAAATTACGCTAGCGCAGCGCCCCGCCCGAATTCGTTTATTGATTGGGTATCTCGGCATCTTCCTTGGCTTTCTGGTTCTGCGCTTTGGTTTTCCTAGTCTGACAAACTCATGGTTTCTGCTGTTTCTTTCTTTGATCACGGCCGTCACAGCCTTGTTCACGGCCATCGGGGTTAGACTTACGCGAGTGATTGCACCGGTTCATCCTGCGCGCCTGCTTGTCTACGCAAATGTGATCGGATTCCTTGGTTTGTTGTCGCTGTTAGGAGCAATGGCAACTACGGTTTTTCTGGATTGACACTGCTGCAACGGGCAGCAGTCGTCACTGAGATTTTCAACTTGAATATAAAAGACATATTTAGTCAAATCGTTGAGAACGACTACCCAAGTGCGGGCAAGTTTGACGATGCTATGGCGTCTTTCGGGGGCTCAAGAAGGGCTTTCTCTGAACACTTTGCCAAAGAATTGGCGCTGCGTTATCTGCAAGGGAAACTGGATTTCGATGTCGCGGATTATGCGATAAATGCGCTGTCAGATTGGACACCACTTGAAGATTTCTCGGCGTGCTGCTGGGCGATTTATCGGGCCTTCGATGAGGGCGAGTATTTGCATCGAGGGCAAGATGTCGGCACCAATGAAGAACTTTTCACTCGGCCATCGCTTAGGCAGGCAATGACTGATTTTTTTCCCGATGAAGCAAGCTAACGGCCAGAAACGGCCGGTCGCACCGATAGACTGTTTGAATAAATGGAGTTAACTTGAAAACTAATGAGGATCAGACCCTAGTTCGAAAACAGGCTGCTTTGAAAGAAATCAAGCGAACGTTCGGAACAGATGATGGGGAATATGGAGCAAATTTGTTTGTCTCTCACCACCTAGAGGAAGTAGACGCATCGTATTGGAAAAAACACCTAGGGGCTGAAAAACCAAATCCATCCCAGATTCTTGAGATCCTTGTCTTGCGTTCCCACTGGTCTGATGACGACGACGATGGCATACAAGTATTTGATTTCACGTTGCCCGATGACGTCACCGATTACGTGATTAGCGTACACTTTGATGATGCTGGGGAAATCGACGAGATCTCGATGGAAAGCTAATTTAAGCCCCACTATTGGCAGCAGCCAATAGTAGACCATCGGAGAACTAATAGTGAGCGAGTTCGGATACACGATCGTTGAACCCGAGATTATTGATGAATGGCTCGCGATTACACGCAACCAAGGAATGCTTGTTTCGCTGTTGTATTGGCTGGTCGAAGACGTCAACGTCAAGTTGGCTGAAGAGTTTCAATTTCGTCCCGTGCAGGCGGAAGTCATACGAGTCGAGTATCTTGGCGTGTATCCCGCGATAGGTGTGCGTGACGGTGGAAATCTTTCAATCGATATCGCCAAAAAAATCGAAGAGATAGTAACAAGAAAAATTCAGGCTGCCTCGGTTCTCGAATTCTTTCAGTTTGTTTTGAATGGAAACCGCGACTGGAATTTGGAGGCAAAGCTGCTCCTAGATACGCCAGCAGAATAAGGGTGCGCACCTATCTACTGGCGGCTTTGGGGGGGCGGGAGCGGCCGCCAGCCCGGCGCTACTAACCAGCCGGATCAGTTAAAACTCAGGAACGCCAATACCTGCTATACACCGCCAGCACGTCCTGCTTGACTCGGTCAAGGTGCGTGACCGGGTCTTCGACCACGATCGCGTATTCGTCCATATTGGTCGTGTTCTGGCGCCATTGCCAGCCGGTGTATCCCACGCCGGCAGCGTTCATGCGCGACAGGCCTGCGTCCAGGTAGAAGTTGCCGGGATCGTCGCCGGTACGCACGCCAAATTGCTGGATGAAGACGGGCACGTTGCGGTTGTTGCGCATGGTGACCAGGGCACTCAGGCGGCTTTCCAGGTTGGCGAGGTTTTCGTCCTGCGTTTTCCCGGTGCGCAGGAACAGGTTGCCTGTGTAGACCACGCGATTGGCCCAGCGCGGGTCGCTGATATAGGCTTCGTCGCACAGGTTGATGTTGTAGGAGTCGCGCGCGCCGACCAGGAATGGCGTGCGTTTGTCGATGCCGTCGATCGCCGCTATCAGTTCCTGGTAGAAGGCCGAGACTTGCGCTGCCTGGTCAGGGCCGGCGCCGCCCAGGGGTTCCGGCAGCAATTCGTAGAAGGCGATGTTGTTGTAGTCCTTGAGGATGCCGGCCAGGTACAGCCAGGCTTCCTTGAATTTCTGGCGCATGGCGAGGTCGCTCCAGAAATTATGCCCGCCGGGGTAAGCGCCGCCGGGATCGCAGTAGGCCGCCATGTTTGCATCCTGCAGGCCATTCTGGCCGCAGTTGGAATCGATGGCGGGTATGACCCACAAGCCCGCGTCAAGGCACCACTGGATCTCGCTGAGGAAGCGCTGGACATGGGACGGGTCGAAATGGCCGGGCGCATTGTCCGCGCGGCTTTCAACATCCGGCGTGCCATACAGGCCCCACCAGCGTATCAGCACGCGCACCACATTCCCGCCTTGTGCGGCGATATCGCCGGCGTCCTTCTGCTGCATCTCGCCCCAAGTGCCTTCATTCATGCCGCGCAGCGTGATGCCGGCGCCGCTGGGCAGCTTCATCGACGATCCGGTTAACGTCAGGCGAGTTGGCGTGGCGGGAGGTGGTGATGGTGGCGCGGGTGTGGTGGCAGTGTCGCCTGATCCGCCGCCTCCGCAGGCAGCCAGCAAGGCGGCACCAAGTAGTGACATCAAGGCTGACCTGCGGCCGGGAGAGAATTCCATGGCGTTCTCCATCGTTGGATGGACTCCATTAAACTCCCGCCGCAAAACGGAAGGCGTAACAATTTGTTAGCGTGCGCCCGGTACCAGGGCAGCGATCACCAGCTTGCAGATGGTTTCTTCGGCGTCGGCGAAATCGGCGGCGGTCAGCTCGCGTGCGCCCAACACAAGGTGCATTTGCGCGGCAAAGTCTGCGTAGGATTGGGTCATGGCCCAAATGGAAAACAGCAGGTGGGTCGCATTGACACGGGCGATGCGGCCTTCGGCGATCCAGCGTTCGAATACTTCGATGTCCTTGTGCACCAGCGGTACGACGCGTTCGCGAATCTGTTGGCCGTACATTGGGGCGCCGCTGATCACTTCCATCGCGTAGACGCGCGAAGCCAGCGGATGTTCGCGCGAGAAGTCCAGCTTGGCCTTGATGTAGGCGCGCAGCACATCAGCCGGTTCGCCGTCGGGCGCGGCGAGGTTGGCCATGCGCTCCAGCCAGTTGTCCAGCACGTCGTCGAGCACGCGCTGGTAGAGCGCCTGTTTGCTGGGGAAGTAGTACATCAGGTTCTGCTTCGACAGTCCGACGTTCTCTGCGATGGTGGCGACGGAAGCACCTTCGTAGCCGGATTCGGCGAACACTCGCACGGCTTCGGCGATGATGTCCGCCTCCAGCCGGTCGCGATTGAGCACGCGGCGCAATTTAGCTGATGCCATATTCTCTCCTCATGGCCTGCAGGAAGTTCCGCAGTTGCGGGCTGTCTGAATAAGCGACGTTGAAGCGGAACCACACGGATGGCGGTTGCCGCAGCTGGAAGAATTCGCCGGGTGCGAGCAGGATGCCGGACTTGAGCGCCTGTTCGGCGATCAGCTTGCCGTTGCATTCGGTAGAAGGCGGCTGCGCCCAGCCAGCGCTGACGAACATGCCGCCGCGCGGCTTGGCGATCGGCTCCATGCCGGCCAGTGCCAGCAGCTCGGTGGTGCGCTCGCGGCCTTCCGCCAGCTGCGTGACCAGGCGTTCCACCATGCGCTTGTAGGGGCGGGCGGTGATGGCGTGATAGGCGGCGCGTTCATTCACTTCAGACGTGGTGAGGCCGGCCAGCATCTTCACGCGCACCAGCTCTGGAAGCAGCGAGGCGGAGGCGCAGATCGAGCCGACGCGCAACACCGGAGACAGGGTCTTTGAGAAACTGCCGACGCGGATCACCCGGCGCAGACCGTCCATTGCCGCCAGCGATGCTTCGCCGCGGGCCGTGAGCTCGCGATAGATGTCATCCTCCACCAGCCAGAAATCGAATTGCTCGGCAAAGCCCAGCAGGCGATGGGCCTGCGCCTGCGTAAGGCTGGTGCCGAGGGGATTTTGCAGCACGGTATTGACGAACATGAGCTTGGGCTGGTTTTCTTTCGCTTGCGCCGCGAGGAAATCCATGTCCAGTCCATTCTCATCGCGCGGAATGCCGATGGCGTGGCATCCGTGGTGTCGGATCAGCGACAGCAGGTTGCTGTACACCGGGTCTTCCACGAAGACGGTGTCGCCCGGCTTGGTCAGCGTACGCAGGATCAGGTCGAAGGCATGGGTGGCGCCGTGCGTGAGGAGGATCTGTTCCGCTTCGACGGCGAACAGTTCGTCGCTCAGCGTGGCGGCCATGTATTGGCGCAGGCCGGGGAAGCCGAGCGGGTGGCCGTAGCCGCGCAGGCGGTTGGCGGGAATGCGCATGGCGTGGCGCACTGCGTCGAGGATGGTGTCTTCGCCATACCACTCAGGCGGCAGCCAGCCGGCGCCAACGGGCAAGGCTTCGGAGGCGCCGGAATACAGTTCGGGGGTGAGGGCGTCGACCGCGGCTGGCGTGGCGAGCATGGCGGCCGGCGCGGTGTGGGCGGGAGCTTCCTGCCTGGCAACGTAATAGCCGGAACCGCGGCGTGATGACAACAGTCCCAGGGTCACCAGCCGGTCATACGCTTCCACAACTGTGAAGGTGCTGATGCCATTACACTTCGCGAATTGCCTGACGGAGGGCATCTTTGTGCCCACGCGCAACTCGCGGCTGGCCGCCATGGCGCTGATGGCGTCCACGATTTTTTCTACCAGGCTGCCTTTCTTGGCGCGCTCGATGTTTAATTCCGGCCAAACGGGGTTGGACATTAGGGCCTCTAAAACTGTACTGTTTTTAATACCTGTACGGTTGGAATGTTTCTCTGTGTGTGTATATGTGCCATAGTTAACTTGCTGTCTATTATTGCATCATGATTTTGCCAACTGGTAAAGTTTTTTGAGCATCGTAAAAAACCCACCAAGGGAGATAGCAAATGAACGAAGCCCGGCCGGAATCCCTGGCATCCTTCTGGATGCCGTTCACGAACAACCGCGACTTCAAAGCGAGTCCGCGCCTGCTGGTCTCGGCCGAAGGCGTGTACTACAAGGACGTCGACGGTAACCAGGTGCTGGACGGTACCGCCGGCCTATGGTGCGTCCCCTGCGGCCACCGCCAGCCCAAGATCGTGGCGGCAGTCAGCGAAATGGTCAGCCAGCTCGATTTCGCGCCGACCTTCCAGATGGGTCACCCGGCCGCCTTCGACCTTGCTGAAAAGCTGATGGAATTTACCAACCATCGCTTCGGCCATGTCTTCTACACCAACTCCGGTTCCGAAGCGGTGGACACCGCACTGAAGATCGCACTGGCCTACCATAAGGCGCGCGGTGAAGCCTCTCGCACCCGCCTGATCGGCCGTGAACGCGCCTACCACGGCGTCGGCTTCGGCGGCATCTCGGTCGGCGGCATCGCCGGCAACCGCAAGCCTTACGGCACGTTGCTGCCAGGCGTTGATCACCTGCCGCACACGCACAATCTGGAAAAGAACGCCTACTCGCGCGGCGAGCCTGAATACGGCGCCCACCTGGCCGATGAATTGGAACGCATCGTCGCGCTGCACGACGCGTCCACCATCGCCGCCGTGATCGTGGAGCCGGTGGCTGGTTCCACCGGCGTGCTGGTGCCGCCGAAGGGCTACCTGAAACGCCTGCGCGAGCTGTGCACCAAGCACGGGATCCTGCTGATCTTCGATGAAGTCATTACCGGCTTTGGCCGCCTGACCACGCCATTCGCCACCGACTACTTCGATGTCGAACCGGACATGATGACCACCGCCAAGGGCCTGACCAACGGCACCATTCCAATGGGCGCGGTCTTCAGCAAGAAGTTCATCCACGATGCCTTCATGGACGCGCCGGCCGGCATTGAGCTGTTCCACGGCTACACCTATACAGGCCACCCGGTTGCCTGCGCCGCCTCGCTGGCCACGCTGGAAATCTTCAAGGAACAGAAGCTGCTGGACCATGCCAAGGAAATCCAGCCGTACTGGGAAGATGCGGTGCATTCGCTGAAAGGCCTGCCGCACGTGATCGATATCCGCACCATTGGGCTGGTCGCCGGCATTGAGCTGGCGCCGCGTCCCGGTGCACCTGGAGCGCGCGCCTACGCCGCGTTCAAGAAAGCTTTCGCGGATGGGCTGCTGATCCGCACCACCGGCGACATCATCGCGCTGTCGCCACCTCTCACCTTTGAAAAGAAGCACATCGACGAATTGTTTGACAAGCTTGGGAAGGTTTTGAAATCGCTTGATTGAAACCGGCAAAACCAGAAAACCGGGGTACGACCCGAGGGTCGGCCCCCGGTTTCCAGGTTCTCCCGGTTCTAAAACTAGAGGAGACAAACCATGTTGGTAGGCGTACCGAAGGAAATCAAGAATCAGGAATCGCGCGTTGGCCTTACCCCGGCCAGCGTAAAGGAACTGACACTCCGCGGGCACCAGGTGATGGTGCAACACAACGCGGGCGCTGCAATCGGTTTGACCGACGAGATGTATGTTGGCTCCGGCGCCACGATCATCGCCACTGCGGAGGAAATCTTCGCCAAGGCTGAAATGATCGTGAAAGTGAAAGAGCCGCAGCCGCAGGAATGCGCCATGCTGCGCGCGAACCAGATTCTTTACACCTACCTGCACCTGGCTCCCGATCCCGAGCAGACCAAGGCGCTGGTGAAATCCGGCGCAGTCTGTATTGCTTACGAAACGATCACAGGTCCAAACGGCGGCTTGCCGCTGCTGGCGCCGATGAGCGAAGTGGCAGGCCGCATGGCTATCCAGGCCGGTGCCGCCCATCTTGAAAAATCCAAAGGCGGCATGGGCCTCCTGCTGGGCGGCGTGCCGGGCGTGGCGCCGGGCCAGGTGGCGATTATCGGCGCCGGCGTGGTCGGCACCAATGCGCTGCAGATTGCCGTCGGCATGGGCGCCCGCGTCACGGTGCTGGACAAGAATGTCGACCGCCTGCGCCAGCTGGACCTGATCTTCGGCAACCGCATCCAGACCATGTACTCCAACGCCCACACCATTGACGATGCCGTGACCGAGGCCGACCTGGTGATCGGCGGCGTGCTGGTTCCCGGCGCCGCTGCACCAAAGCTGGTTACCCGCAGCATGGTTTCACGCATGAAGCAGGGTTCGGTGGTGGTGGACGTGGCGATCGACCAGGGCGGATGCTTCGAAACCTCGCACGCCACCACGCACGAAAACCCGACTTTCGTTGTCGACGGCGTGGTGCACTACTGCGTCGCCAATATGCCGGGCGCCGTTGCGCGTACTTCCACCTTTGCGCTGAATAACGCCACGATCGGACACGCCGTCGCGCTGGCCGACAAGGGCTGGGCCAAGGCCATGAAGGCCAACCCGCATCTGCGCAACGGACTCAATGTCTGCCAGGGCCAGGTCACCTATGAAGCGGTGGCGCACGACCTTGGCTATCCCTATGTTCCGGCAGAGTCTTTGCTGGGCTAATCCTTAGAGCCAGATATGAGCAATCTCGATACCATTACCCATTTCATTAACGGCGCCAAGGTCGATACGACCGGCGGACGCTATGGCGACGTGTTTAATCCTGCGCTGGGCGAGCCTGTGGCGCGCGTGGCGCTCGGCACGGTGGAGGAAGTCGACGCCGCCGTGCGTGCCGCCGAAGCGGCTTTTCCTTCCTGGTCCAACACGCCGCCGCTGACCCGGGCGCGCGTGCTGTTCAAGTACCTGGAGCTGTGCCACCAGCACACCGAGGAATTCGCCGCCATGCTGACCCGCGAACACGGCAAGACGTTCGCGGATGCCAAGGGCGAAGTGGCGCGTGGTATCGAGATGGTGGAATTCGCCGTCGGCATCCCGCAGATGATGAAGGGCGAATACACCGACCAGATTGCGCGCGGCATCGATGCCTGGTCCATGCGCATGCCGCTAGGGGTGGTGGCCGGCATCACGCCGTTCAACTTTCCGGTGATGGTGCCGATGTGGATGTTCCCGATCGCTATTGCGTGCGGCAATACCTTCATCCTCAAGCCTTCCGAACGCGATCCTTCGCCGTCGCTGCTGCATGCACGGCTGCTGAAGGAAGCCGGTCTGCCGGACGGCGTGTTCAACGTCGTGCAGGGCGACAAGGTGGCGGTTGATGCGCTGCTGGATCACCCGGTTGTGCAGGCAGTCAGCTTCGTCGGCTCGACGCCGATTGCGGAATACATCTACTCGCGGGGTTCGCACCACGGCAAGCGCGTGCAGGCCCTGGGCGGCGCCAAGAACCATATGGTGGTCATGCCGGATGCCGACATGGACATGGCCGTCGACGCACTGATGGGCGCCGCCTTCGGTTCCGCCGGCGAGCGCTGCATGGCGATCTCCGTAGTGGCTGCCGTGGGCGACGCAGCCGACAAGCTGATGGTCGCCCTTAAGGAACGCACCGCCGCGCTCAAGGTACGCGACGGCATGGCAGCCGAAGCGGAAATGGGACCGGTGGTGACGGCTGCCGCCAAGCAGCGCATCGAACGCCTGATTGGCGAAGGTGTGGAGCAAGGCGCCACCCTGGTGGTCGATGGCCGCAACTTCAAAGTGTCCGACCGCCCGAACGGCTTCTTCATCGGTGGCACCCTGTTTGACCACGTCACGCCAGACATGAGCATCTACAAGGAAGAAATCTTCGGCCCCGTGCTGTGCGTGGTGCGCCTGCCCGACGTGGCCTCGGCGGTGGAGCTGATCAACAAGAACGAATACGGCAACGGCGTCGCGGTCTTCACGCGGGATGGCGGCGTGGCGCGCGAGTTTGTGCGCCAGATCCAGGTCGGCATGGTTGGCGTCAACGTGCCCCTGCCGGTGCCGATGGCCTTCAACAGCTTCGGCGGGTGGAAGCGCAGTATGTTCGGCGACCACCACGCGTATGGCCCGGAGGGTGTGCGTTTCTACACCCGTCACAAGGCTGTGATGGAGCGCTGGCCGAATACCGCCAGCGCCGGCGCACAGTTTGCTTTCCCACAAATGAAGTGAGGAACCAATGATCGAGTCACTCAAATACATACCGCAGCCCAAAGCCACGAACGAGGAGTTGGCCGGTCATTTTACTGACCTGGCGCCAGCGCTCAACGCACGCCAGGCTGCCATCGAAAGCTCGCGCTGCCTGTATTGCTACGACGCGCCATGTACCCGCATCTGCCCGACCAGCATCGATGTCGCGAGCTTCATCCGCAATATCCATGAGAAGAACGTGAACGGCGCTGCCGTCACGATCCTGCAGCAGAACATCCTCGGCGGTAGCTGCTCGCGCGTCTGCCCGACCGAGATCCTGTGCGAAGACGCCTGCGTGCGCAATCATGACGCCGAGGGACAGCCGGTCAAGATCGGCCTTCTGCAGCGCTTTGCCCTTGATAATGCCACGCTGGACGGCCATCCGTTCAAGCGCGCGCCCTCCACAGGTAAGAAGATCGCCGTGGTCGGCGCCGGCCCTGCCGGCCTGTCCTGCGCCCACCGCCTGGCCATGCTGGGCAACGACGTGGTGATCTTTGAAGCGCACGAGAAGTCCGGCGGCCTGAATGAATACGGCATCGCCAAATACAAGCTGACCGACAACTTCGCGCAGAAGGAAGTCGACTTCCTGCTGGGGATCGGCGGCATCGAGGTGCGCCATGGCCAGAAACTGGGCGAGAACGTGCAGCTGAAAGAACTGCATGCGCAATACGACGCGGTCTTCCTCGGCCTGGGCCTGGGCGCCAGCCGTGCATTGGGCCTTACCGGCGAGGATGCGCCGGGCCTGATGGCGGCGGTGGAATACATCGCCGAGCTGCGCCAGGCGGATGACCTGAGCAAGCTCCCCGTGCCGCGCCGCGCCATCGTAATCGGCGCCGGCAATACGGCCATCGACATGGCGGTGCAGATCCAGCGCCTGGGCGCGGAAGAAGTGACGATGGTGTATCGCCGCGGCTTCGACGCCATGAGCGCGACCCACCACGAGCAGGATATTGCCAAAGCCAACCAGGTGCGCATGCTGACCTGGGCCCAGCCGCAGCAGGTGCTGCTGGATGAAGCGGGCCGCGTGCGCGGCATGCGCTTCGAACGTACGGCGCTCGATGGCACACGCATGATCGGCACCGGCCTGACGTTCGAACTGCCGGCCGACGCCATCTTCAAGGCGATCGGCCAGTCCATGGAAACGGCTGCATTGGCCGATCCGTTGGCAGCCATGCTGAAGCGCGACGGCGACAAGATCCATGTGGACGATGGCTTCCGCACCATCCTGCCGGGCATTTACGCAGGCGGCGACTGTGTGGCGCTGGGGCACGACCTGACGGTGCAGGCCGTGGAGCACGGCAAGCGCGCTGCCATGGCGATCCATTCCGATATCCAGGCGAAAAAGGGAGCAGCATAATGGCCGACCTGAGCATCAATTTCTGCGGCATCAAGGCGCCGAATCCGTTCTGGCTCGCCTCCGCACCACCGACCGACAAGGCATATAACGTGATCCGCGCTTTCGAAGCAGGGTGGGGCGGCGTGGTCTGGAAAACGCTGGGCGAAGATCCTCCGGCGGTCAATGTCTCTTCGCGCTACTCGGCGATCTACGGCAAGAACCGCGAAGTCATCGGATTCAATAATATCGAGCTGATTACCGACCGTTCGCTGGAACTGAACCTGCAGGAAATCACCGAGGTGAAGAAGGTCTGGCCTGACCGCGCGATTGTGGTTTCGCTGATGCTGCCTTGCGAGGAGCAGGCCTGGGCCGACATTCTGCCCAAGGTTGAGGCCACCGGCGCTGACGGCATCGAGCTCAATTTCGGCTGCCCGCACGGCATGCCGGAGCGCGGCATGGGTTCCGCCGTCGGCCAGGTGCCGGAATATGTAGAGCAGGTCACAGCCTGGTGCAAGAAGCACACAAAGCTGCCGGTGATCGTTAAGCTGACGCCGAACATCACCGATATCCGCCGCCCGGCGCGTGCCGCCAAGGCGGGCGGCGCCGATGCGGTTTCCCTGATCAACACGATCAATTCCATCACCTCGCTCGACCTGGACAAGATGGTCGCCTACCCGAATGTGGGCGGCGCCAGCACGCACGGCGGCTACTGCGGTCCGGCCGTGAAGCCAGTTGCGCTGAACATGGTCGCCGAGATTGCGCGCGATCCCGAAACGCATGGCTTGCCGATCTCCGGCATCGGCGGCATCGGCAACTGGAAAGATGCGGCTGAATTCATCGCGCTTGGCGCCGGATGCGTGCAGGTCTGTACCGCCGCCATGCTGCACGGATTCCGTATCGTGCAGGAGATGAAGGATGGCCTGGAGCGATGGATGGACTCCAAGGGCTACAAGACGCTGGATGATTTCATGGGCAAGGCGGTGCAGAACACCACCGACTGGAAATTCCTGAACATGAATTACAAGTCCATCGCCCACATCAACCAGGACGACTGTATCAAGTGCGGCCGCTGCTACGTAGCCTGCGAAGATACTTCGCACCAGTCGATCTTCCAGCTGGTCGACGAGGCGACGGGAACTCGCACCTACAAGGTGAATGACGACGAATGCGTCGGCTGCAACCTGTGCGAAATCACCTGCCCGGTGCAAGGTTGTATTACGATGGTCGCAGTCCCAACGGGAAAACCTTATATGAACTGGACGCAGGATCCACGTAATCCTCGTGCCGAAATCAAGGAGACTGCATGAGCGACAACAGCCAGCTGTGGAACGAAGACCTGGCCCCAACCAATGAATCGCAGCGCACCTGGCGATGGTATCACTTCGCTGCACTCTGGGTCGGGATGGTCATGTGCATTCCGGCCTACACGCTGGCGGCCAGCCTCATTGAAGGCGGCATGTCGGCGGGTCAGGCGGTGCTCACGGTCTTCCTGGCGAATACGATTGTCCTGTTGCCGATGCTGCTGATCGGCCATGCCGGCACCAAATACGGCATCCCATACGCCGTGCTGGCGCGCGCATCGTTCGGCACGTCCGGCGCGCGGCTGCCGGCATTGATGCGGGCCATCGTGGCTTGCGGCTGGTACGGCATCCAGACCTGGTTCGGCGGGCAGATGATCTACACCTTGCTGGGCGTGATGATGGGCGGCGATATCGGCGGCGCAAAGATCGCGGGCCTTGGCATTAACGGCGCGCAGCTCCTTTGCTTTGTCGCATTCTGGGCCATCCAGTTCTGGTACATCGTGCACGGTATGGATGCGATCCGAAAACTGGAGACCTATACCGCGCCGCTGAAAATCATTATCTGCTTTGTGCTGCTTGGCTGGGTGTACCAGAAGGCAGGCGGCTTCGGCACCTTGCTCGACCAGCCTTCGCAATTCGTCGAAGGCGGCAAGAAGGCCGGCCAGTTCTGGCCGACGTTCTGGCCTTCGCTGACGGCGATGATCGGCTTCTGGGCCACGCTGGCGCTGAATATTCCTGACTTCACCCGCTTTGCCAAGACGCAGCGCGACCAGGTGCTGGGCCAGTCGGTTGGCCTGCCGGTGCCAATGGGTTTGCTGGCGGCGCTGGCGGTCATCGTCACTTCCGCTACGGTGGTCTTGTATGGCAAGGCGATCTGGGACCCGGTCGACCTGGCCAGCCGCATGACCGGCGCGGCAGTGCTGGTGGCGCTGGTGATTCTGCTGATCGACACGGTGTCGGTCAACCTGGCGGCGAACCTGGTGGGGCCGGCGTATGACTTTTCGGCCCTCGCACCAAAGCATATCTCCTACCGCACGGGCGGCTACATCACGGCCGGCATCGCGCTGGCAATGATGCCGTGGAAGCTGCTGGAAACCACGCAAGGCTATATCTTCACCTGGCTGATTGGCTATTCCGCGCTGCTTGGCCCGATTGCGGGCGTACTGATCGTCGATTATTACCTGATCCGCAAGACGGAACTGAACGTCGGTGCGCTGTACCGCGATGACGGAGAATACAGCTACACCAACGGCTGGAATTCGGCTGCGCTGCTGGCGTTTGCCTTCGGCGTGGCGCCAAACGTGCCGGGCTTCCTGAACGCAGCCTTCCCCGCATCGTTCGCCGATGTCGGCGACGGCTTCAAGCTGATTTATACCTATGCGTGGTTCGTCGGCATCGCGATTGCGGCGCTGGTGTATGGCATCTTGATGAAGGGCAGGTCGGCGCGCTCCGTCCAGCCACCACTCCCGGAGAACGCTTAAATGGCAACTTTGATTCGTGGCGGGACTGTAGTGAACGCGGACCGGGCCTTCCGCGCGGACGTGCTGTGCGAGGGCGACAAGATCGTGGCCGTGGGTCCAGGGTTGGCCGCACCAACCGGCGCTGAGATCATCGACGCCGGGGGCCAGTATGTGATGCCGGGCGGGATCGATCCGCACACGCATATGAACCTGCCATTCATGGGCACCGTCACGCAAGACGATTTTTTCACTGGCACCGCCGCTGGCCTATCAGGCGGCAACACGACCATCATCGACTTCGTCATCCCCAGCCCGAAGCAGCCGCTGCTCGACGCTTACCATCAATGGCGTGGCTGGGCAGAGAAGGCCGCAGGCGACTACAGCTTCCACGTGGCGATCACATGGTGGTCGGACCAGGTGCATGAGGACATGGGCACGCTGGTGCGCAACCACGGGGTGAACAGTTTCAAGCACTTCATGGCGTACAAGAACGCCATCATGGCCGACGACGAAACGCTGGTGAAAAGCTTCCGCCGCGCGCTGGAGCTGGGCGCCATCCCGACCGTGCATGCCGAGAACGGGGAATTGGTCTATCAGCTGCAGCAGGATTTGCTACGCCAGGGAATTACCGGCCCGCGCGCCCACCCGCTCTCGCGGCCGCCCGCAGTGGAGGCGGAAGCTGCCAACCGCGCCATCGCCATTGCGAACGTGCTGAACACTCCGCTGTACATAGTGCACGTGTCGTGCAAGGAATCGCTGGACGCCATCACCCGCGCCCGCGCTGCCGGGCAGCGTGTGTACGGGGAGGCACTGGCCGGCCACCTGATCGTGGACGACAGTGTGTACGACCATCCCGATTTCGAGTTTGCGGCGGGCCATGTGATGAGCCCACCATTCCGCAGCCGCGAGCACCAAAAGGCGCTGTGGCAAGGCCTTCAAGGCGGCAACCTGCACACGACAGCCACCGACCACTGCACTTTCTGCGCCGAGCAGAAGGCGGCAGGGCGAGACGATTTCACCAAAATCCCGAACGGCTGCGGCGGTGTGGAAGACCGCATGGCCGTGATCTGGGACGAAGGCGTCAACAGCGGCAAGCTGACGCCGTCCGAATTCGTGCGCGTGACGTCGGCCAATGCCGCGCAGATCTTCAATATCTATCCGCGCAAGGGCCTGATTGCAGCGGGATCGGACGCGGACATCGTGGTGTGGGACCCGGAAGGCAGCCGCACCATTTCGGCCAAGACCCAGTTTGCCAAGGGCGGATTCAATGTCTTCGAGGGGCGTACTGTCAAAGGAATTCCAAGCACCACGGTGGCGGCCGGCAAGGTCGTCTTCCATCGCGGTGAACTGAGGGCGGTTGAAGGCGCAGGGCGCCACATCGACCGTCCCGCCTTTGCGCCGGTGTCGGCGCGCTAAGGAGAAAACTATGAGCGAACTGCGCATCAACAGCGACCGCCTGTGGGACTCGCTGATGGAACTGGCCAAGATCGGCGCCACGCCGAAAGGCGGTGTCAAGCGCCTGACATTGACCGACCTCGACAAGCAAGGCCGCGACCTGGTCACCGGCTGGGCGCGCGACGCAGGCTTGTCGATCACGGTCGACCAGATCGGCAACGTCTTCATGCGCCGCGACGGCGAGGACAACACGCTGCCGCCTATCATGACCGGCAGCCATATCGACACCCAGCCGACCGGCGGCAAATTCGACGGCAACTACGGCGTTCTGGCCGGGCTGGAGGTGGTACGCACCCTGAACGATCGCGGAATCCGCACGAAGGCGCCAATCGAAGTCGCCTTCTGGACCAACGAGGAGGGTTCGCGCTTCGTGCCTGTGATGATGGGCTCCGGCGTATTCTGCGGCGCCTTCACGCTGGAGCACGCCTATGCCGCCAAGGATACCGAAGGCAAGACCGTCGGCGAGGAGCTGGAGCGCATCGGCTATAAAGGCGACCAGGTCCCCGGCCAGCACCCCATCGGCGCCTACTTCGAAACCCACATCGAGCAAGGTCCCGTGCTGGAAGACGCGGACAAAGTGATCGGCGTGGTGCCCGCCGTGATGGGCCTTTCCTGGTACGACTGCACCGTGACCGGCATGGAAGCCCACGCCGGCCCCACGCCAATGCATTTGCGTAAGGACGCCATGCAGGTCGCGGCACAGATCATTCCCGAAGTGGTAGCCATCGCCAACCGCTACCCGCCGTACGGCCGCGGCACCGTCGGCATGATGCAGGTCTTCCCCAACAGCCGCAATGTCATTCCCGGCCAGGTCAAGTTCAGCATCGACCTGCGCAATGTGAACGACGAGCTGTTGAACAAGATGCACGAGGAAATCCTGGCCTTTGTCGACAAGACCTCCGCCGAAACCGGGCTTCCGGTGAAGATCGAGCGTGTGTCGTACTATCCGCCATGCCCATTCCACCCTGACTGCGTCGGCGCGGTCCGAAAGGCGACCGAGAAATTGGGCTACTCCACGATGGACGTCGTCTCCGGCGCCGGCCACGACGCCATCTACGCCGCCCGCGTCGCCCCGGCCGGCATGATCTTCGTGCCATGCAAGGACGGCATCAGCCACAACGAAATCGAAGACGCCAAGCAGGAACACCTGGAAGCGGGCTGCAACGTCCTGCTGCACGCCATGCTGGAGCGCGCAGGCGTTGTATAAGCGCAGATTTTACGCCGGCTTAACGCTGGGCTAACGAAGCAGCGCCTATCGTAAGGAAAACATCCCTTTCGATGGGGGCCTGAAATGAGCGCGAATATCTTGTGCCGCCTGGCGAGCGGCGTCGTACTTGCTTGTGCAATTGCTTTGCCCAATGCGCACGCTGATGGTGGCCCTCTAGGAATCGACCACCGCCTAAATGAAGACAACGACGGCATATGGGGCCGCAGCCAGCAGCACATCATGCTGGGCGCGCTGGTCGTTGGCACGGTGGGACTAGGCCTATGGGAAGGCGGTGACACGCGCCTCGGCCGTACTGACTGGCAGGCGATCGACGCAATGTTGTTTACTTCCGTGACCACGGAGGTCATGAAGCGCACTTTCCGCCGTAAGCGTCCAAACAGCACGGATGACCCCAACCAATGGTTCGGCAGCTCGCGCGATCGCAGCTTCCCTAGCGGTGAGGCTGCATCCTTTGCCGCCGTAGTGACGCCCTTCATCCTCGAGTATCGCGAAGAGCATCCCTGGGTCTATGCGCTGGCCGCGCTGCCTGTGTACGACGGCATCGCGCGTATGAAGACGCGCGGCCACTGGCAGACAGACGTCATCGCCGGCATCGCAATCGGCTCTGCCTTCGGCTATTACACGCACAAGCGCGGCAGCTCGTTCACGCTTTCGGTCCTGCCGCATGGCATACAGGTGGGCTACCACACCCGCTGGTAGCGATTAGCGGTTGAAAGCGAGGCGGGTGATGGCGACCGTGGCTTCGTGTGCCAGATTTTCCAGCTCTTTGTGCTGGGGACGCGTCTCGGAGATGAACAGCATCGTGCCCAGCATCTGCGCCACGATCAGCGCGCCGCGAATTTCGCATTGGGCCATTGGGAGTTCCGGGTCGATTTCGTGAATGAGGTTGCGCAGCGTTTTGCGGGCACGGCTCATCATGGTGTCGAACAGCTTGGCCGCCACTGGATGGCGGTTGGCCAGCGCGGAGATCTCGAAGAACAAACCGCTCGACACCTGGTCGCGCAAATCGGCCAGGAAGTAGTCGATGATCGATTCAAACAACTCCACGCGCGGTCCTGCGCCAGCAGCAGCGACGCGTTCATCGATGCCGGCCTGGTAGCGGGCAAAGGTCTGTTCCAGCAAGGCTTCGATCAGTGCATCGCGGCTTGGGTAGTAGTGCTGGACGGTCGACAAGCTCACGCCCACCTGCTGCGCCACGCTGCGCATGGCCAGTGCGGCATAACCGTCGTGCGCCAACAACAAACGCGCAGCCTCCAGGATCGCGCTGGCGCGCTCGAATCCTTTTGACGTGGTGTTCGATTCCTTTGCCTGCAGGGGCGTGTCTGATTTTTTCCGCATAAGGGACGAATTATGCCCGCTGATTGACAAATAGGTCAACCGACCGATACTATTTCGGTCAGCTGACCTATAAATCCATCCGGAGACATCTGCCTCATGATCCCTCGCACCCTTTTCAACGAAGAACACGACATGCTGCGCGAATCCGCGCGCCGCTTCATGGAAACTGAAATCGCCCCGCACCATGAGCGCTGGGAAGAGCAGGGCTACGTCGACCGCGAAGCCTGGCTGAAGGCCGGCGCCGCAGGCTTCCTGTGCCCGACCATGCCGGAGCAATACGGAGGCGTGGGCGTGGACCGCCGGTACAGCATGGTGCTGATCGAAGAGCAGGCCCGCGTCGGCGCTTCGGGCCCCGGCTTTATGCTGCACTCGGAAATCGTGGCGCCCTATATCCTGCATTACGGCAGCGAGTACCTGAAATCGCATTACATTCCCAAGCTGGCCACCGGCGAAATGATCGGCGCCATTGCGATGACCGAACCGGGCACCGGCTCCGACCTGCAGGGCGTGGCTACTACCGCCATCCGCGACGGTGACCACTACATCATGAACGGCTCGAAGACCTTCATCACCAATGGCTGGAATGCCGACGTGGTGATCGTGGTCGCCAAGACCGATCCGACCGCCGGCGCTAAGGGCATCAGCCTGTTCGTGGTCGACACCTCGATGGCCGGCTTCAGTAAAGGCAAGCGCCTGAAGAAAGCGGGCATGAAAGCGCAGGACACTTCAGAGCTGTTCTTCGAAAACGTACGCGTTCCGGCGCAGAACCTGCTGGGAGAAGAGGGCGCTGGCTTCAAATACCTGATGCAGGAACTACCGTGGGAGCGCATGCAGATCGCCATCATGGCGGTGCAGGCCGCCGAATCCGGCCTGGAATGGACCGTACAGTACACGCGTGACCGCAAGGCCTTCAAGCGCCCGATCGCAGAATTCCAGACCATTGCGCACACGCTGGCCGAGATCAAGACCGAAGTGCAGATGTGCCGCGTCTTCGTGGACCGCTGCGTTGAACTGCTGCTGGAAGACAAGCTCGATGCCGCCACCGCCTCCATGGCCAAGTACTGGACCACCGAAATGCAATTCCGCGTGCTCGATAAATGCGTGCAACTGCACGGCGGCTATGGCTATATGTGGGAATATCCGATCACCCGCGCCTGGGCAGACGCCCGCGTGCAGCGCGTGTATGGCGGCACCAACGAAATCATGAAAGAACTGATCAGCCGTTCGCTGTAAGGAGACCAGCTTGGAAGCATATATCTTCGACGCCGTGCGCACGCCGCGCGGCAAAGGCAAGAAAGACGGTTCGCTGCACGGTGTAACGCCGCTGCGCCTGGCGGAGACTGCGCTGCGTGCGCTGGTGAGCCGCAATAACTTCGACAGCGCGCTGATCGACGACGTGGTGCTGGGTTGCGTGGAGCCGGTCGGCGAGCAGGGCGCCTGCATCGGCCGCGTGGCCGCGCTGGCTGCCGGCTATGCGGAGTCGGTGGCAGGTGTGCAGATCAACCGCTTCTGCGCTTCCGGCCTGGAGGCCTGCAATATGGCTGCGGCGCAGGTGATGTCCGGCCAGTCCGATATGGTGGTTGGCGGCGGCGTGGAAGCCATGTCGCGCGTGCCGATGGGTTCCTCGGGCGGCGCCTGGCCGGTCGATCCGCAGAGCGCTTTCGATTCCTATTTCGTCCCGCAAGGCATTTCCGCCGATGCGATTGCAACCATCTGGGGCTACAGCCGCCGCGACGTCGATTCGTACGCCGTTGAATCGCAGCAGCGCGCCCACCGCGCCTGGAATGAAGGCCGCTTCGCACGTTCCGTCGTGCCGGTTGTGGACCGCAATGGCCTGACCATGCTGGCGCGCGATGAACTGGTGCGCCCTGAAACCACGGTCGAATCGCTTGGGGCGCTGAAGGCTTCTTTCGCCGAGATGGGCGCCAACTTCGGCTTTGACTCGGTGATCACGCAGCGCTACCCGCAGATCGAACAGATGCAGCACGTACACCATGCAGGCAACAGCTCCGGCATCGTGGACGGCGCGGCGGCGGTGCTGATCGGCACGCGTGAAGCCGGCGAGCGTGCAGGCCTGAAGCCGCGCGCCCGCATCCGCTCCTTCGCCTCCATCGGTAGCGAGCCGTCGATCATGCTGACTGGTCCAAGCTATGCTGCCGAGAAGGCGCTGAAGCGTGCAGGCATGAAGGCGGCCGATATCGACCTGTATGAGCTGAACGAAGCCTTTGCTTCCGTGGTGCTGCGCTTCATGGAGGTGTTGAACGTCCCGCACGACAAGATCAACGTCAACGGCGGCGCAATCGCCATGGGCCACCCGCTGGGCGCAACCGGCGCGATGATCCTCGGCATCCTGCTGGACGAGCTGGAACGCCGCAACCTGCGAACCGGCCTTGCCACGCTTTGTGTCGGTGCCGGCATGGGCACTGCCACCATCATCGAGCGTATTTAAGGGAGACAGACAATGATTGATTACAGCCTGGATTCCCACGGCATCGCAACCCTGAGCTGGAATATGCCGGGGCGCAGCCAGAATGTGCTGAACGAAGAGAGCTGCATTGCGCTATGCGAACTGGTGGAGCGCGTGGTAGGCGACGCCGCCGTGAAAGGCGTGCTGATGACGTCCGCCAAGCCGGACTTCATCGCAGGCGGCGATTTGGATTGGCTGCTGTCCGCCAAGACTGCGGAAGTGCTGTTTGAACGTGTCGTACGCCTTGACCGCGCACTGCGCAAGCTCGAATCCTGCGGCAAGCCGGTTGCAATGGCTCTTCCCGGAACAACCCTGGGCGGCGGCCTGGAAGTGGCGCTGTGCGGCCATTACCGCGTGGCTGCCGATAATCCGAAAGCCCGCTTCGGCCTGCCCGAAGTGACGCTTGGCCTGCTGCCGGGCGGCGGGGGCACGCAGCGTTTGCCACGCCTTGTCGGCATCCAGAAATCGCTGCCGCTGCTGTTGGAAGGCAAGCGCCTGACTGCCGCCGCCGCGCGTGAGCTGGGCATCCTGAATGAGGTTGTTCCGGCAGGTAGCGAATCCGCCGCTGCCCACGCCTGGCTGCTCGGCGCCATTGCCGCCGGTGGCGCGCAGCAACCGTGGGACGCGAAAGGCTTCAAGATTCCGGGCGGCGCGGTATCGTCGCCGGCAGTGCAGCAAGTGTTCATGGCCGCCAACGCCATGCTGCGCGCCAAAACCTACGGCAATTACCCGGCGCCGCGCAACATCCTGTCCTGCGTGTACGAAGGCCTGATCACGGATCTCGACACCGGCCTGGTGACAGAAGCGCGCTACTTTGTGCAAACCGTACTCTCGCCGGAAGCGAAGAACATGATCCGCACCCTGTTCTTCAGCATGAATGAGGCCAATAAGCTGGCCGCGCGCCCGCAAGGCGTTCCGACGCAGAAGTACAGCAAGATCGGCGTGCTTGGCGCTGGGATGATGGGCGCGGGTATTGCCTATGTGGCCGCGAAAGCCGGCATCGACGTCGTGCTGGTCGATACGGCACAATCGGCGGCGGAGAAGGGCAAGTCCTATTCGGCCGGCCTGCTGGCAAAACAGCAGCAGCGCGGCCAGGTTTCAGCCGAAAAGGCGGAAGCACTGCTGGCGCGCATTACGCCGACGACGGACTTCGCCTTGCTGGCTGGAGCGGATCTGGTCGTGGAGGCTGTATTTGAAGACCGGGCGATCAAGGCCGACGTGACGCGCCGCGCGGAAGCTGCGCTGGGCGCCGATGCGATTTTCGCGTCCAATACGTCCACGCTACCGATCAGCGGACTGGCCGAAGCCAGCACGCGCCCGGCCAATTTCATCGGCCTGCATTTCTTCTCGCCGGTGGATCGCATGGCAATTGTGGAAATCATCGTCGGCAAGCAGACTTCCGACGCCACGCTGGCGCGTTCGATGGACCTGGTGCGTGCACTGGGCATGACGCCTATCGTGGTCAATGATTCGCGCGGCTTCTACACCAGCCGCGTGTTCTCGACCTATGTGCTGGAAGGACTGTCTTTGCTGGCGGAAGGCGTAGCTCCCGCGCTGATCGAAAACGCCGGACTGCAAGCCGGGATGCCGGTAGGCCCGCTGGCGCTGACCGATGAAGTGTCTTCCGAGTTGATCTGGAAGATCGACCGCCAGACGCGCCTCGATCTTGGCGACGCCTACAAGAGCCGTCCAGGCCACGAGGTTGCCGCCCGCATGGTGGAACTGGGCCGCATCGGCAAGAAGGCGGGCCAAGGCTTCTACGACTATCCGGAAGGCGGCAAGAAATCGCTGTGGTCCGGACTGGCGGAGCTCTTCCCACGCGCTGCGGTGCAGCCGGACGTGGCGGCGGTGGTCGAGCGCCTGACCGTGGTACAGGCAGTGGAGACGGCGCGCTGCATGGATGAAGGCGTGCTTCGATCTGCACGCGATGCCGATGTCGGTGCTATCCTCGCCTGGGGCTTCCCGCCGTTTCGCGGTGGCCCATTGAGCATGATCGACAATGCCGGTGCGGCTGCATTCATGGCGCAATGCGAACGGCTGGCCTCTGCGCATGGCGATCGTTTCGCGCCGCCGGCGCAGTTGAAGGCGATGGCGGCGAGCGGCGCAACTTATTACACGGAGCGTTGAGATGGGGGTGCTGTCCGGTGTCAGGATTATCGAGATTGCGGGGATCGGACCGGGCCCGTTCTGCGGCATGCTGCTGGCGGATATGGGCGCGGAGGTGATCCTGGTTGAACGTCCCGGGCCGGCGGAGATCCCGACCGCCGGCATCCTGCGCCGTGGCAAGCGCCTGATGGAGCTGGACCTGAAAGATTCCAGCGCCATCGACACCGTGCTGGACCTGATCGAAGATGCCGATGGCCTGATCGAAGGCATGCGCCCTGGCGCCATGGAACGCCTGGGCCTTGGCCCCGAAGTCTGCCTGGCGCGCAACCCGCGCCTTGCCTATGGCCGCATGACCGGCTGGGGCCAGGACGGTCCGCTGGCGCAGGCGGCAGGCCACGACAACAACTACATCGCCTTATCCGGCGCCCTGCATTACGCGGGTGCAGGCGACGTACCGCCGGTCACGCCGCCTACGCTTGTGGGCGACCTTGGCGGCGGGGCGTTGTACCTCGCGCTGGGCATCGTGTCCGCGATCCTTCATGCGCGCGGCGGCGGAAAAGGGCAGGTGATCGATGCTGCCATCGTTGACGGTTCGGCGCATATGATGAACCTCCTGCTTGACCTGTCTGCCACGGGCCTGATGCGCGAGCAGCGAGGCGCCTCGGTGCTGGATGGTCCGCATTGGTTCAACACTTATCGCTGCAAGGACGGCCGCGATATCACGGTCGGCGCTCTGGAGGGCAAGTTCTACAAGCTGCTGCTGGAAAAGCTCGGCCTGGCCGATGACCGCCGCTTCGCCGCCCAGCATGCGGCGGGCCAGTGGCCTTTGCAGCGTGCGGCGATGGCGGAATTGTTTGCGACGCGCACGCGCGATGAGTGGTGCGCTTTGCTGGAGGGGACGGATGCCTGCTTCGCGCCGGTATTGTCGCCTTCCGAAGCGGCACGCCATCCGCACCTGGAGGCACGCGGCACCTATGCGAAAGTCGAGGGCGTGCTGCAGGCGAATCCCGCACCACGATTTTCCGGCACGCCGTCGGTGGCGGGCAAAATTCCAACAAAATGACACCTATAGGTTCCATTTTGGGAAGTTTATGTTACATTACATGACAGGACAACTACGTTGAGGTGACTGTCATGACGCAGGAAAAAGTTAATTCGGATGTGCTGGTACGGATTTCCCACATGAGCCTCTGGGTCTTGCTGGGAACAATCCTTTACGTTGGCGCGGCAATCCTGGTGATGATGCTTGGCGATCCGGAAACGGCTGCGCGAGCGCGCTGGGCCCTGATCATGCTTCCCATCTTTAATGCCATCGCGTTTGGCGCCATCCTCACCAAGTCAGGAAAAGCCAATTGCGCCACTTCGCCGCAAATGCGCGCCGTGATGGATGATGAGTTGCGCCAGCTGGCGCTGTCGAAAGGTTATCGCAACGGCTTCTTTGCCACGCTGGTGACAACGGTGGCCGCCTCGCTCATCGTCTCGCTGCAAGGCGTGGAGAAAGCACCGGCCGTCATTATGGTGGTGGTGGTCACGGTAGGCGTAGCAACGATGCTGGCCAGCGTCTTGTATCACGACAGGTGAAGCGATGTCCGAGCAACTTCTCACGACGATGAAGACTCATCGCGCCACGCACGACCTGACGCAGGAAGACTTGGCGCAGCTGGTGGGCGTCACCCGTAAGTCGATCAACGCTATCGAGGCGGGACGGATGGTGCCATCCACCGTGCTCGCGCTCAAGCTGGCGCGTGCGCTGGGCGTGACGGTGGAGGCGTTGTTCAAGCTTGAGGGCTGAAGCTGCGCAGGAAATCCAGCAGGACTTGCGCGGCGATTTCCGCATCATCGGCGGTCATGGTTTCCAGCGGATTGTGGCTGATGCCGCCGTTGCCGCAGCGGGTAAACAGCATGGCCACACCGGTCAGCGCGGCAATCGCCATCGCATCATGGCCGGCGCCGGATAGCAGGTCGAAGCGCGGCAGGCCACTGCGCTCGACAGCGTCGCCCAGCTGCTGCATCAGCCATGGCGCGCACGGTGCAGCCTTGGCTTCCACGATTTTCTCCATCTTGAATTCGATATTGCGGCGCTGGCAGATTTCGGCCAGCCCATCCAGCACATCGCGTACGGCCGACTCGCGCACAGCATCGTCGGCAGCGCGGATATCGAGCGACAGCTTGCATGCTCCGGGGATCACGTTCACGGAGCCGCCCGGCACCTGCAACTGGCCGACGGTGCCGACCAGCGCTTCCCCTTGCGAGCAGCGCTTTTCGACCAGGAGGACGATTTCGGCTGCCGCAGCGGCTGCGTCCTTGCGCATATGCATAGGCGTCGTGCCTGCATGGCTTGCCACGCCTTTCAGCTCCACCAGGAAGCGCGAGCTGCCGGCAATTGCGGTGACCACGCCGACCGGCAGGCCGTGTTCAAGCAGCACGGGGCCTTGCTCGATATGGACTTCCACATAGGCCGCGATGTCTTCGCGGCGGCGGGCGATGGCGGGGATGGCTGCGGCATCGTGGCCTGCGGCGGCCAAGGCATCGCGCATCTTGATGCCGTCAGCGTCGACAGCGTCCAGGAGGGCCATGTCGAACTTGCCAGTGACGGCATTACTGCCCAGGAAAGTGCTGCGGAAGCGGACACCTTCTTCTTCCGCAAAGCCGATCACCTCGAAATGGAAGGGCAGCTTTTCGCCTTTTTCTCGCAAATGCCGCACGATGGCGATCGGCAGCAAGATGCCAAGGCGGCCATCGTACTTGCCGCCGTTGCGTACAGTGTCGTAGTGGGAGCCGGTCATGATGGTCTTCGCGCCCGGCGCATCGGACAGATAGCGGCCGACCACATTGCCGACCGCATCGATTTCCACCTGCATGCCCGCTTCGCGCATCCACTTCGCCAGCTGTGCCGCGGTAGCGCGGTGCGCGTCGGTCATATAGGCGCAGGTGAGGGCGCCTTCGTCGTCGCTCCACTGCGCCAGGTCTTCGGACCATTGCATGATTTGCGGCCCGAACTGCAGTTGCACGCCCAGCAGGTCGTTCAAGCGGATTTCGGCGATGCGGTGGATCTGGCGCAGGCATTCGGCCAGCTCGTCGGCGCGCTGGTTTTTCAAGCGCCGCGCGAAGGTGGCGATGACAGCTTCGCGCGTCAGGCCCTGCCCGGTTGGACCTTTTACGGCCAGGATGAAGGGGAAACCGAACTTCGCGTTGTAGTCCGCGTTCAGTTTATGCAGGGTGGCGAATTCCTCGGCACTGCACAGGTTCAGGCCGGACTTGGCCTGCTCGCTGGTCGATTCCGCAGTCAGTTCGCCGGCGATGGCCGCCTTCCCCGCCAATTCCGGGTGGGCCCGCACCAGGCCAAGCTGCTCAGCCTCCGTAGCGTTGGCGACCACACTTTGCAAGGACTGCTTCAATGTGGCCAGCGTCGCGAACGGCCGCTGCGCCGCAGCCCGTTCCGGAATCCACGGCGAATGCTCGTAAATGCCGCGCAAGCGATCAACAAAGGCGGCCAGGTCGCAGGAATTCAGTTCGGAGAGAGTCGTCGTCATCGCAAGTGTCCCAATATAGATCGTCGATCATATCCCGCCTGGCGCCGCGCGCCATAAGCGCCACTATATACCTGCCATTATGAAAGTCGGGGTCAGCTCCGGCAATCGGACACGGGCTCAGCCGCGCTGCGGCTGAGCCCGTGTCCGATTGCCGGAGCTGACCCCGACTTTCATTCCTAAAGAGCCTTGGCCGCGGCGGTGACCTGGTCGCGCAGCCATTTGTGCTCCGGGGCCTGGTGCACGCGTTCGTGCCATAGCTGGTAGAAGCGCATTGGGGGGAATTTCACCGGCGGGGTGAAGACTTTCAGAGGCAGCGAATTTTCGTAGAAGCGCAAGAACTGGCGGCCTGTCGTCAGCACCAGGTCGGTCTGCGCCAGCATGTAGGGAATCAGGCTGAAATAGGCCGATTCCACTGCGACATTGCGGCGCAAGCCTTGCCGTTCGAGGAAGGCGTCGATGACGCCGCCGTAGCCGGGCACCATTTGCGAGGGCGCGACATGGGGCAGGGTGAGGTAGTCGTCGATCGACATGGCATCGCTGGCAGTGCGCTTGGCGTACGGGCTGCCGGCGTGCATGGCGCAGATGATCGGGTCTTCGAACAGCTTGGATATGTGCAGGTGCTGCGGCGGTTCGTCCCAGTTGGCGATGACCAGGTCCATGTCGCCGTCCGATAACAGGCGCAGGTAGTCGGTGCCGGGACCGATCGAGTGGATCACCACGCGGCTTTTCGGCGAGCCCCGGCGCAGCATCGCCACCACATTCGGCAGGAACTGGCTGTCCAGGTAGTCCGGCGCGGCGATGTTGAAGGTGCGTGCTTCTTCCTGCGCCACGAAGGGCGTCTTCTTCACAAACAGCGATTCCGTCTCGTCCAGAATACGTTTGGCCGGCTTGAGCAGGCTTTCGCCGTGCTGGGTCGGCACCATGCCGCGCGCGCCACGCACCAGGAGCGGGTCTCCAGTCAGTTCGCGCAGCTTGCGCAGCGAGGCGGAGATGGAGGGCTGCGGCTGATTGAGCTTGAGCGCCACACGCGAAACGTTTTTCTCCACCAGCAGCAGGTAGAGAATACGAATGAGGTGAATATCGAGGTGTTGCGGAAGGCCGGACATCTTGCGTACGTATATGAATTCGAATATCTTGAATATACGACATATTTCATGTTGCTGGGGCTCGAAAGCGCGTATCTTCGATAGATTGCCACTTCTTCAACTCAAGGATTTACATGGAATACCTGCTGCCCTACGGCCTGGAATGGGCAAACCTGCTGGTGCGCTGGCTGCACATCATCACCGGCATTGCCTGGATCGGGGCGTCGTTCTATTTCGTGTGGCTGGATAACTCGATCCGTCCGCCGGCGCCTGGCTCGGACCTGGCGAAGAAGGGTGTCTCCGGCGAATTGTGGGCGGTGCATGGCGGCGGTTTCTATAACCCGCAAAAGTATCTCGTGGCCCCTGCCGAATTGCCGAAGGAGCTGCACTGGTTCAAATGGGAGGCTTACACCACCTGGCTGTCCGGCATCGCCTTACTGACGATTGCTTATTACTTCAACGCGCAGGCGATGATGGTGGATAAGCAGGTGGCCGACCTCTCCAGCCTGCAGGCCGTAGGCATCGGCATCGGCTTTCTGGTCGCGGGCTGGGTGGTGTACGACGCGTTGTGCCGTTCTCCGTTGGGCAAGAGCGAGAAATGGCTTGGCCTGGTGGTGTTTGTCCTGCTGGTGGGCGCTGCTTATGCGTTGACGCACCTGCTGAGCGGTCGTGCGGCCTTCATTCATATCGGCGCGATGATCGGCACCATCATGGTGGCGAACGTAGCGATGCTGATCATTCCCGGCCAGCGCAAGATGGTGCAGGCAATGCAGGCCGGCAGCCTGCCGGACCCGATCCATGGCATCAAGGCCAAGCAGCGCAGCGTACATAACAACTACTTCACGCTGCCCGTGCTGTTCATCATGATCAGCAACCACTACGCGATGACTTACCAGGGCAAGTACGCCTGGCTGGTGCTGGGCTTCATCATGGCTGCCGGCGTCTTCATCCGCCATTTCTTCAATCTGCGCCACAAGGGCCGCATAGAATGGCGCTACCCGGCTATCGGCGTGGCGCTGCTGCTGGCGGTTGCCGTGGCGATAGCGCCGCCCAAGCCTGCTGCCGTGAAGCCGGCCGCTGATCCTGCTGCGCAGTTTGCGAAGGTTAAGACCATCATCGATGCGCGCTGCGTGGCCTGCCATTCCGCGGCACCGACGCAGCCTGGCTTTGCCACCGCGCCCGCCGGCGTGCTGTTCGACACGGCCGACCAGGTGCATCAGCGTGCCGCGCAGATCCACAAGCGCGCGGTGGAGCAGAAGGATATGCCAATTGGTAACCTGACCAATATGACCGATGCCGAACGCGCCGAACTGGGCGCCTGGTTCGCTGCAGGAGCAAAGTGATGAACGAAAAACTGAGCCAATGGATCGATGCGCACTTCGATGAAGAAGTGGCGCTACTGCAGCAAGTGCTGCGCGTCCCGACCGATACGCCGCCCGGCAACAACACGCCGCATGCCGAAACCGTGGCGGAACTGGTGAAGGCCTACGGCTGGACCGCGGAGAAACATTCGGTGCCGGAGCAGGAAGTGCGTGACTACGGCATGGAATCGATCACCAACCTGATAATCCGCCGCCCTTACGCGGCGGGCGGTCCGACCATCGCCCTGAATGCCCACGGCGACGTGGTGCCGCCGGGCGAGGGCTGGACCTATCCGCCGTATGGCGGCGTGATCGATAACGGCTACATCTACGGCCGCGCGGCCGCCGTGTCCAAATGCGACTTCGCCACGTATATCTTCGCCGTGCGCGCACTGGAAGCGCTGGGCGTAAAGCTCAAGGGCGGCGTCGAGCTGCACTTCACGTATGACGAGGAATTCGGCGGCCTGCTGGGCCCTGGCTTCCTGCTGCGCGAGAAGCTGACCAAGCCCGATTACGTGATCGCTGCAGGCTTCAGCTACAACATCGTCACGGCGCACAATGCTTGCCTTCAGCTGGAGATCACCGTGCACGGCAAGTCGGGGCACGGCGCCATGCCGGAAACAGGCCACGATGCGCTGCAGGCCGCGACGAAAATCCTGAACGCGATCTATGGACAGCTGCCGGAACTGAAGAAAGTCAAATCCAAGGTGCCGGGCATCGATTCGCCGACCATGCTGGTGGGCCGCATCGACGGTGGGACCAATACCAATGTGGTGCCGGGCAAGGTCGTGATGAAGATGGATCGCCGCATGATTCCGGAGGAAGATCCTGTAGCGGTAGAGGCGCAGGTGCGCAAGCTGATCGAGGAGGCGGTGCAGGGCGTGCCTGGCATCCACCTCGAGGTCAAGCGCCTGCTGCTGTCGCACGCCTTGCGGCCGCTGCCGGCTGGGGCGCAGCTGGTAGCGAACCTGCAAAAGAATGCGCGGGAGGTGCTGGGCGAGGATGTTCCGGCCGTCGGCACGCCGCTGTACGCCGATGCGCGCCTGTATGGCGAGCAAGGGATTCCCGCAGTACTATATGGCGCTGGGCCGCGCAGCGTGCCCGAATCGAATGCCAAGAAGGCGGATGAAAAACTGCTGCTGGAAGACCTGCGCAAGGCGACCAAGATCGTGGCCCTGACTTTGCTGGACTTCCTCGCAGCCGAGTAAAGGAGTAGTGATGTTTGAGCGCAAGATGCTGGCCGGCTGGGGCGATATGGATTTCAACAGTCATATGGCCAATACGGCTTACCTGAACAAGGCTGGGGATGTCCGCATGATGTTCCTGGGCGAGAACGGTTTTCCGATGGCGGAGTTCAAGCGCCTGAACATCGGTCCTGTCGTGATGAAGGACGATATTGCGTATTTCAAGGAAGTGCTGCTGATGGACCAGATTACTGTGACGCTGGCGCTGGCCGGGATGTCGCAGGATGGGAGCCGGTGGATGCTGCGGAGTGAGGTTTATCGCAGCGATGGCAAGCTGTCGGCCAGGATTAACAGCTCGGGCGGTTGGCTGGATCTGACGGCGCGGAAGCTGGTGACGCCGCCGCCGGCCTTGCTGGCGGCTTGGCGGTCTTTGTATCAGACCGATGATTTCCAGACGCTGCCTAGCAGTATTGCCAAACCTTAGGACCGGAAAACCTGGGTCCGACCCTTGGGTCGTACCCAGGTTTTCCGGTTTCCTGGTTTATTTCAAAGTCCGCTCAAACAACTGGTAAATGCGGCGGTACTCGTCATACCAGCTCTCCGGCTGCACAAATCCATGGCGCTCCAGCGGATACGCCGCCAGCTCCCAATGATCCTTCTTCAGCTCAATGAAACGCTGCGCCATGCGCACCGAGTCCTGGAAGAACACATTGTCATCGACCATGCCATGCGCGATCAGCAGGTGGCCCTGCAGCTTGTCCGCATATTCGATCGGTGACGAAATACGATAAGCCTCCGAATCGATATCCGGTGTATTCAGGATATTGGCGGTGTAGCCGTGGTTGTAGGTGGTCCAGTCGGTCACCGGCCGCAGGGCTGCGCCAGACTTGAACAACGCCGGCTCGCGCAGCAGCGCCATGAATGTCATGAAGCCGCCATAGCTGCCGCCGTAGATGCCGACCTTGTCGGCGTCGCCTTGCTGATTTGCGACCATCCATTTGACGCCGTCCATGTAGTCATCCAGTTCAGGATGCCCCATCTGACGGTAAATCGCCGTGCGCCAGTTCCGGCCGTAGCCTTTGGAAGCGCGGTAGTCCATGTCCAGCACGATGTAGCCCTTTTCCACCAGCAAGTTGTGGAACATCTGTTCGCGGAAATAGTTGGGGTAGCGCTTGTGCGTGTTCTGCAGGTAGCCAGCGCCGTGCACGAACATCACGATCGGGTATTTCTTGCCCGGTTCCAGGGTGGCGGGGCGATAGAGTTTGGACCAGATAGGCAAGCCGGCGCCGTGGGTCGATGGTACGGCAACCAGTTGCGGCTGAATCCATTCGCGCGCCTTGTAGTCGGCGGTGCGGGTATCGGTCAGCTTGATTGCAGCGCCGCCTGCGACAGGCACTGTCGCGAGCTGCGACGGCATGTAGGCGCTGGAGTAGTGCACCAGCAGCTTGCGCTGGTCTGGCGACAGTGCGAACTGTTCGACGCCGCCATCAAGATGGGTCACTTCGCGTACCGTTGCATCCTTGGCCGATGCGGAGCACACCTCGTATTCGCCTGGGTTGCGGCGGTTGCACAGCATATAGGCCACGCTGCCGTCGGCATTCCATTTGACTTGCGTGGCTTCCCATTGGCCGCTGGTCAGGGCGCGCTGCTTGCCGTCCGCGCCAAGCGTGTACAGGTGGGAGTAGCCGCTTTCCTCGGACATGAACCACAGCGTGCTGTTGTCTGGCAGCCAGCCGAATTCGTTGTAGCTGTTGTTGATCCAGGCGTTATCCGTCAGGCGATGCACGGTCTTCAACTTTGCGCCCTCCAAGTCGACGGTCGCCAGCCAGCGGTCCTTGTTGTCCACCGCACGCAGCATGACGGCGAGCTTGCCGCCATTGCTGCTCCAGTTAATGCCCTCGCCTTCGTCGTCGTCCAGGCGGGTGGAGCGGTTGCCTTTCAGGGCGGGCTGCTTGGCTGCTTCGCGCAGGCTGGCCAGCGGGTCTGTCGCGATGCCTGGCAGGGAGTCGAAAGGCAGGTCCTTGATCGTGCCGGTGCGCAGGTCGACAATCTTCAGCGTCTGCGCCAGCGGAAGGTTGCGGCCAACGCGGGTGCGCTGGTCGTCGAATTCTTCGTAACCGGATTCGGTGACGTAGCGCGGCATCTTGCCTACGCGGCCGTTGTCGCCGGATTTCGGTGAAGTGGCCACCAGCAGCCAGCGGCCGTCCGGCGACAGCGAGGAGGCATCGATGGAGACTTTTTCGCCGAAGTAGAGTGGCGCCGGCGCGCGGGTCGCGTCGGCGGCGCGCATTTCCCTGGCGCGGTCGCGCGTCTCGTCGCGTTCTTCTTTCTGGCGCTTGAGCGTGGCGATCAGGCGCAGCTGCATGTCGCGCAGGTAGTCGTCGTCTGGTGCGGCGGCTGGATCCTTGGCCGCGCGCGGCAGGGCTACCGGCGATACCAGGTGGTCGGCGCGGCTCCAGCTGAACCAGTCATTGCCGACCTTGAACTGCACGCTGTGGCCGTCGGCGGAATACTGCGGTGCTGAGGCGTTGGCCGTGCCACGGCTGATTTGCACGAGTGCGCCGGTTTTCATGTCGCGCTCGAACAGGTCGCCGTTGCGCAGCACGATGGCGCGGGTGCGTTCGCGGTTGAACACCAGGTTTGGGCTGTCCTGGTTGGCGAGCTCGGAATCGGCCACCAGGCGTGGCTTTTCGCCCGCCTGGAAGGTGTCGCGCAGCGAGGAGCCGCTGCGCTTCTGCTTATAGAACACCTGTTTGCTGTCCCAGCTCCACCACGCGCTTTCCACGGGTGTGCCGATCCAGTCTGGGTTGGCCATGGCCTGGTCGAGGGTAATTGGGGTGGCTGCAAACGCGGGAGCGGCCAGCAGGGCGGCCAGCGCGGGAAGGGATAGTCGGCGCATAGAGTGTTCAGGAAAATTCGAGCAAACATTCTAGCAGCCGCCCCCCGCCTGGAAAGTATCAGGCTTGTAACAGGGTAGCGCCCTTTTCGTTGGCCCTCTAGAATGTCGGACATTAGTAAATTCAGCACATTCAGGAGACAAGATGGCAAAGAGCCATGTAGCGGCGCTGGTCCTGGCCCTGGCGGCCACCGGCGCGATGGCGCAGCAGCAGACTGCCATGCAGTGGGAAACCGCGGCCCTGTCCGGGTCTTATAAAGAAAACATCAGCGAGGACGAAAAAATCGCCGGCCTGTCGAAATTGTGGTCGGAAGTGAAATACAACTTCGTCGATACCGCGACGCTGGAAAAGCTGGATTGGGACAAGCTGTATCTTGATGCACTGCCGCGCGTGCGCGCTACCCGCAGCACCGAAGACTATTACCGCGTGCTGATGGAGATGGTGGCCAAGCTGAAAGACGGCCACACCAATGTCTATCCTCCGCAAGAGCTGTCGGAGCGCATGATGGGATTGCCGCTCCTGAAAACCCGCCCGGTCGAAGGCCGCGTGATCGTGACCGAAGTGCTGGATCCTGGCCTGCGCGCCAAGGGCATCATGCCGGGCCTCGAAGTAACGGCGGTGGATGGCGTGGAAGTGAAGACTTACGTTGCACGTGAGCTGGCACCGTATGTGAGTGCCTCCACACCACAGGACGAAGAGCTGCGCACCTTCGGCTACCAGTTCCTGCGCGGCGCCGTCGGCAGCTCTCCGCGAGTCTCCTTCCGCGACGCCGCCGGCAAGCAATTCGAGCAGCAGGTGCCGCGCGTGAGCGGCGAAGCACGCAAAGCCGCCATAGCCAACTCGCCATCGTTCGAATTCAGCATGCTGCCGGGCGAAGTCGCCTACGTGTCCCTGAACAGCTTTGAAGACAACAGCGCTGCCGATGCCTGGCTGGCAGCCTTCGACGAAATCGCCAAGTCTTCGGCCCTGGTGATCGACGTGCGCCGTAACGGCGGCGGCAATTCCGACGTGGGCTACAAAATCCTGGCCACGCTGGACGACAAGGCTTTCCTGACCAGCCGCTGGGCCACGCGAGATTACAAGCCGACCTGGCGCGCCTGGAGCAAGGAGCAGCCTATGTACGCCGAAGCGCCGGATGCGGTGCAACCGGACGTAAAGCGCCAGTACAAGAAGCCGGTACTGGTGCTGACCAGCGCCGCGACCTTCTCGGCAGCCGAGGATTTCGCGGTGGCTTTTGACGGCATGCAGCGCGGCACCCTTGTGGGCGAGGCTACCGGCGGCAGCACAGGCCAGCCGCTCTTCATCAAGCTGCCAGGCGGCGGCAGCGCGCGTATCTGTACCAAGCAGGATAGCTATCCGGACGGCCGTGCCTTCGTCGGCGTTGGCGTGCAGCCGCAGCACATCGTGAAGCAAACCGTGGATGGTGTGCGCGCCGGCCGCGACGAAGTACTGGAGGCGGCCCTGGCGACGCTGCAGCCGAAATAAAAAAGGCCGCCGGACCTTTATCCGGCGGCCTTTCTTTCAAAAGCAGGCGCTTAGAAGTTGTACGCCACGCCCACGCTCAGGTTGTGGGCGTTGTTGTATGGGCGCTGCAGTTCTACGCGGCCGGTAACCTGCTTGGTGAACTCGTAGCTCACGCCGGCGCCGAACAGGCCGCGGGTTACGTCATCGCCGGAACCGCTCAGGGTGTTGAAGCCCAGGCGGCCGTAGATGGCCACGCGGTTAGCCACTGGCATGGAGCCCAGCACGGAAATCGAGGTTTGCTTGATGCTGCCGCCGAAATCGCCCAGGTCGCGGTAGCCCAGTTCCACAGCCACGTTCTGGTTGAAGTTGTAGCCGCCGAACACGCCAACGCTGGTGTCGCTGGAGTAGTGTTTGAACTTGGTCGAACCGATGTCGCCACCGATGTAGAAGTTGCCTTGAGCTGCGGAAGCGGCGAAGGAGGTAGCAGCCAGCAGGATGGCAACAGTGAATTTCTTGATCATTAAGTTTCCTATTCTTTAACTAGATTGACTTGCTTGATGCAAGGCAACATTGAATTTTAGCGAACGCCCTTAAGTACTGCAAATCCACTGTTTGTGCGTACAGTATAATTTCGCCATGCCTGGTTTTATCCTCACCCGCGCCTGGCGCGATGCCCGCGACGGCACGGAAATCGAGTTCTGGCTCGCCACCGATGACGGCCCGCGCAAAATCCTCTTGACGGAGCAAGCCTCGGTGGCTTTCGCCGACGCTTCGCTGCGCGACACCATTGCCACCCTGGTTGCCGGCATGCCGGGCATCGACCTGCGGGAAGTGGCGCTCAAGACTTTCCAGCGCGAGCCGGTGGTCGGCATCTACGCCAGTCATTACAAGCAGCTGCTGGCGCTGGAGCGCAAGCTGGGTGAACGTGGCATTCGCCTCTACGAAGCCGACATCAAGCCGCCGGAGCGCTTCCTGATGGAGCGCTTCATCACCGCCAGCGTTGACTTCGACGGCGGCAAGCTGCGGCCCGCGCCGGAATACCGCCCGCGCCTGCGCATGGTGTCACTGGATATCGAAACCAGCGCTTTCGGCGATCTGTACTCGATTGCGCTGGAAGGCTGCGGCCAGCGCCAGGTCTATATACTGGGCGAGAAGCCGGCCGTGGCGCCGAAGGTCGACTTCGATCTGGAATACTGCCCAACGCCGCGGCGCGTGATCGAAAAGCTCAACGAATGGTTCCGCGTGCACGATCCGGACGCCATCATCGGCTGGAGCGTGGTGCAGTTCGACCTGCAAACGCTGCAGAAGAACGCCGAGAAGTACAAGGTGCCGCTGTTGCTTGGCCGCGAAGGCCGCCCCGTCGACTGGCGCACGCACCAGGCGCGTGATGGTTATGTATTTGCCTCCATCCCAGGACGCATTGCGATCGACGGCATCGAAGCGCTGCGCGCGGCGTCGTGGAATTTCCCTTCCTTCAGCCTGGAAAACGTGTCGCAGGAGCTGCTCGGGGAGGGCAAGGACATTGGCAGCGATTACGACAAGATGGCCGAGATCGAGCGCCGCTTCCGCGAGGATAAGCCGGCCCTGGCTACCTACAACCTGAAAGACTGCGAGCTGGTGACGCGCATCTTCGAAAAGACGCGCGTGATGGACTTCATCCTGGAACGTTCGCACGTGACCGGCCTGGTGCCCGACCACATGGGCGGTTCGATTGCCGCCTTCAGCCACCAATACCTGCCGCGCATGCATCGCGAAGGCTATGTGGCGCCGAATGTGGGCGAGGTTCCCGCCGTGGCGTCACCGGGCGGCTTCGTGATGGATTCTCGTCCCGGCCTGTACGACTCGGTGGTGGTGCTGGACTTCAAGAGCCTGTACCCGTCGATCATCCGTTCCTTCCTGGTCGACCCGGTCGGCATGGTGGAAGGGGAAGTCGAAGACGACCCAGTGCCGGGCATGCGCGGCGCCCAGTTCTCCCGAACGCGCCACTGCCTGCCCGCCATCACCACGCAACTGTGGCAGGGGCGCGATGCCGCCAAGCGCGAAAAGAACGATGCGCTGTCGACCGCGCTCAAGTTGCTGATGAACTCTTTTGTCGGCGTGCTCGGTTCCACCGACTGCCGTTTCTACCACCCGCAGCTGATTTCCTCGGTCACGCTGCGCGGCCACGAATTGCTCAAGCTCACGCGTGAACTGGTGGAGAAGGAAGGCTACGAGGCAATTTACGGCGATACGGATTCCATCTTCATCTGGCTCAAACGCCCGCACGAGACGGAAGAGGCGCTGGCTATTGCGCGCTCGCTGGTGGCCAAGATCAACAAGTGGTGGCGCGACCGGCTGAAGCGCAAATACAAACTGGAGAGCTTCCTGGAAATCGAATTCGACACGTATTACCAGAAGTTTTTCATGCCCACCATTCGCGGCACGGACATGGGCAGCAAGAAGCGCTACGCAGGCCTGACCAGCGACGGCGACATCATCTATCGCGGCCTGGAAGTGGCGCGCAGCGATTGGACGCCGCTGGCGCAGCAATTCCAGCAAGGCCTGTTCGCCCGTATTTTCCGCAACGAGCCATACCAGGACTTCGTGCGCGAATATGCGCGCAAAACGGCATCGGGCGAACACGACGAGCTCCTCGTCTATCGCAAGCGCTTGCGCCACCGCCTGGAGGAATATCAGGTCAACGTGCCGCCGCAAGTGCGGGCCGCGCGCCTGGCAGATGAATTCAACAAGTCGCAGGGGCGTCCGCTGCGCTACCAGAACGGCGGACGTATCAGCTATGTGATCACCACCAGCGGGCCGGAGCCGCTGGAAGTGCAGCGTTCACCTATCGATTACCAGCATTATCTGGACAAGCAGCTGCAACCCATCGCAGATGCCATCCTGCTGCCGCTGCATGACAGCTTCTCCGCCTTGACCACGGCGCAGCAGGCGCTGTTCTAGGTACGCGGCATTACCCACTTGGTGAAGAAGAGCAGTAGTACGGTGCCGACAAAGTCGCCCAGCGCCATGACGGCAAAGCTGTTCAGCAAATGGACGCGTCCTTCGTATATGGCGAACCAGACATGGTGCAGGAATGGACTGGCCAGCGAGTAGGCAACGGCGCAGGCAAGCACCTGCCAGGCCGCCAGGTTGGCCAGGGATCCTTTCAGGTCCAGCCAGCGCCGGGCGCCCAGATACACCAGGTAGGGCGCTGCGCTGGCGAGGATGCCGCCGGCAAAGGCGCGCACCGGTTCGTGCGGGAATAGCAGGAAGAAGCAGTAAAGCCAGGAGATCAGCAACAGGCCGACGGCGCCTGCTTCGGCAAACAGCAGGGTAGCCAGTAGGCGCACGCCGGCGGGCAGGTAGATCCAGTTGATGCCTTCGGCGAATTCAAACTGCTTGAACAGGAGTTCATTGATCAGCAGCGCGGCGCCGAACATGATCATCGTGATGAGGATCATGAAGAGGTTCTGGCGGAGGCTAGGCATGCTGTGGTTCTGTCGTGGACGAATCCGCAGATCTTATCAGAAAGTCAGTACGAACCGGGCGCCGCCTGTAACCGGCCGGGCGTAACGCACGGTGCCGCCGTTGCGGTGCACCAGTTGCCTGACCAGGGCCAGGCCAATGCCACTGCCTTTGGGTTTGGTCGTAAAGAACGGCGTGAAGATTTCCGCCGCTACCTCGTCCGGAACGCCGGAGCCGTTATCGGCGACTTCGATGCGCAGGCGGCCGCCGCGCGCCAGGGCAGCGGTGAGCGTCGCTTGCGGCAGTCGTGCATTGCCGGTCGCTTCGGCTGCGTTCTGCAGAAGGTTGAGCAGCGCCTGTTCCAGCTGGCCGGGATCGGCGCGCAGCTGCAGCGTTTCCGGCTCAACGCTCACCAGCAGGACCCCGCCGCGTTCCAGCCAGGCTGGCGCTGCCAGTGCCTTGACGCGTTCGAAGAAGGAGCGCAGCTCGATGGTTTGAGCCTGGGCGTCCGGCACCGCAGCCAGCGCGCGGTAGCCGCTGACGAATTGGGCCAGGCTGCCTGCACGGCGACTGATGGCGTCCAGCGCCGTGTCGAGGTCCTCGGCCAGCCCCGGAGGCAACTGCGCTTCGGCCAGCAGCTCGCGTGAAGTTTTCGACAGTGAAGCCACCGGCGTAAGGGAGTTCATGATTTCATGCGTCAGAACTTGTACCAGTTTCTGCCAAGCGTGCATTGCTTCGGACGATAGCTCGTCCTCCGCCGGCATCAAGGACACCAGTTGTTCAGCGCAGCCTTCCACGGTGAGCGTATTAGCGCAGGCCAGGGCGCGTTCGCGGCCGGCTTCGGTATCGAATTCGACCATGCTGCGCTGCCCGGCCGCCAGATTGGACAGGCTCGCAGCGAGGGCGTCGCGGTCCGCAGCGCGGCCCGGTGCGAGCAGGCGCCGGGCGCTGGCGTTCAGCGCTTCCAGGCCAGGCATCCGGAACAGGGCGATGGGTGCGAACTCCAGCCGCGCCTCAAGTTGGGCGTTTGCGGGCGTTCCGAGCTGAGGTCCCATGGTCGGCGTATCCTGCTGCGCCCCCAGCGGCCACGCTGCAAGCTCGCAGCTCTTCATAAGCAGTGTGCGCAGGCCACGCTGAAGCATGGCCAAAGCTACAGCCGCAGTGACACCGGCGCTCGCCAGTGCCGCAGGCTGGCGCCAGGCGCCGGCGGCGAAAGCGGCAGCGGCAAGCAGCGTTGCACCCCCGGTCGCCAGGCGGACGGCCCCGCGAGCAGGGCAGGTATCGGCCGCAGTGAGCTCAAAGTCCATGCTTCTCCAGCTTTCGATAAAGTGCCGCCCGGCTCACGCCAAGCATTTTCGCTGCGCGGGAAATATTGCCATCGCATTCGGAGAGCGCGCCCGCCACCGCATCGCGCTCCATCTCGTCGAGCTTGCGCGCTGCACCGGCAGGCGGTTGAACGCTGCTTTGCGGACTTTGGGCACCGTCTCCCGCCTGCTGCCCGAAGTCCGCAAACTGATACTCATCTCCCTCGGCCAGAATGACAGCACGCTCGCAGGCATGCCTTAGCGCGCGCACATTGCCAATCCATTCCAGCGCGAGCAAGGCCGCTTCCGCATGTGCGTCAACGTCGCGTGCAGGTTTCGCATACTGTTTCTCATAGGCCGCGAGGTAATGCCGCAGCAGCAGGGGAATATCTTCGCGCCGCTCGCGCAGCGGAGGCACGCGCAGCATGATCGTGTTCAGACGGAACAGCAGATCGGTCCTGAATACTTGCGGGTCGTGCAGGCGCATTTCGTCGAGATTGGTTGCACTGACTACCCGCACGTCGACGGCCTGTGCGTGGTCGGCGCCCAGCGGCGTCACCGCACGCCGTTCCAGCGCCGCCAGAAGTCGCGCCTGTGCCGTCAATGGCAAGTTACCGATCTCGTCGAGGAATAGCGTGCCTCCCGCAGCTGCCTGGAAGCGCCCCGCGCGGTCATTGCGCGCATCAGTAAAGGCTCCTTTGCGGTGGCCGAACAATTCGCTTTCCAGCGTCGATTCCGGCAGCGCACCCATGTCCACTGCGGTGAATGGCTTCGTGGCGCGCCGAGAGCATAGGTGCAGCGCATGCGCCACCAGTTCCTTGCCGGTGCCGTTCTCGCCGAGGACCAGGACATTCGCATTGGTCGGACCGATATTTTCGATCAGTGCACGCAGCTCGCGCATCGCTTTCGACTGGCCGAGCAAAGCAGAGGTTCCAACGGCACCGGCTGCGGCAGGCGAGGGTGGCGCCAGTGCAGCTTTGACGATCGCCAGCAAGCGTTCGTTGTCCCATGGCTTGGTAATGAAATCCATGGCGCCACGCTTCATAGCTTCCACCGCCAACGGAATATCGGCATATGCTGTCATCACGATCACCACCGGCGGCTGCGGCAGCGCGCGCAGTTGCGCCAGCGCCGCGAGGCCCTCGCTGCCATCGGTACGCCCAGGCGTGAAATTCAGGTCAAGCAGCACAAGGTCCGGCACGCCGTCGCGCAGCCTGTGTGCCAGCAAGCGTGGTTCACCCAGCGTGTCGACCCGCGCCGCACATGGGCGCAGAAGCAGGCGGGCCGCCAGGGCGACATCGGCATCATCATCGAGGATCAGGATATGCGAGGGCATGGCCGCGATTCTAGCAGCCGTCCACAGGCCCGGACAGTGTTCGGATTCGTACAGCGGAAAGTGTCCGGTATCGGACAATTTGTGCCGGCAACGGCCGCCGCAGCGGGGTTTTGGCAGGTGGCACGGCATTTGCAGACATATCCGGCATGAACCTTCAATCCACACCCCGCCTGGGACGCGCACCCACCGGCGCCGACATGGACCAGCCCTTGCTGCCGCGCCCATGGCGACGCCTGCGATTAGCCCTCGCAGTTGTTGCGATCCTCTCGGCTCTGGTTTGTGCCGCGTGGCTGCTGGCGCCGCGCGGATTACGTGTCGCCAGCGCCCAGCTGCGAATCGCAAGCGTCAAACACGGTATATTCCGCGACGATGTTTCCTTGCGCGCCAGCGCCTCGCCGCTCCAATCGGTCATGCTGGATGCCGTTGAATCGGGCCGTGTGGAGGAGGTGCGCGCCCAGGACGGTGCTCTTGTCGAGGAGGGCGATGCGCTATTCCGCCTGTCCAATCCCCAGCGCCGCCTGGAAATGCTGCAGCGTGAATCGGAGTATGCGCAGCAGATCTCGAACATCGCCAACCTGCGCGTGAATATGGAGGCTGGGCGTGCCTCACGCCAGCGCCGTCAGGCCGAAATGGAATTTGCCTTGGTCCAGTCGGAAAAGCAGCATGCCCGCTCCTGGGCACTCTCCGCGCAAGGCTTTGTTTCGGCCGCCGCGCTGGATGAATCCGCCGACCGGCTGGAGCAGCAGCGCCGCCTGTTAGCCAGCGAGCGCAGTAACAATGCGCTGGAGGCCGCCACCCAGGCCGAAGCCCTGCGCCAGATGGAAGCCGCAATCGCCCGCCTCGACGCAGGACTCAAGCTGGTGCATGCCGCAGTCGACGCGCTGGTTGTGCGTGCACCAGCCGCCGGCCGCCTGACCGATTTCCACCTCAAGGTCGGTGAAACCGTCAGCCCCGGCCAGCGCATCGGCCGCATCGACGACCGCACCTTCTTCAAGCTCGATGCACAAGTCGATGAGTTTTACCTTGCGCGCCTGGCGCCTGGCCTGAGCGGCAGCGCCCTGGTCGGTGGCAAGTCTTATGGCATTACCGTCAGCCGTATCTATCCGCAGGTGAAGGACGGGCGCTTCGCGCTTGAACTCTCCTTCGCAGGCAACCCAAACCCCGCGCTTCGCCCCGGCCAGGCGGTCGAAGCCACGGTCACACTGGGTGGCGCCAAAAGAGCATTGCTGCTGCCGAACGACGCCTTTGCGACCGATGGCGCCGGCGCATGGGCTTACGTGCTCGACGCAGACGGTGGAGGGGCGACACGCAAGGCGCTTCGCCTGGGCCGCCGAAACAACGCGCAGGTTGAAGTGGCCGCCGGCCTGGAGGCGGGTGAGCGCGTGATTGTTTCCACATACGCCGGCTTTGGCGCGGCGCCGCACCTGCAATTCGATGTTCCCATTCCGATTTCCCACCGCAACGTGACAAAATGACGATGATGAAAATTTCCCAAACCAGCATGTTCAGTCTCAGGAACGTCAGCAAGACCTTTGAAGGCGGTGAAGTGCGCACCCGGGCACTTGACCATATCAACCTCGACATCGAGGCGGGCGAGTACCTTGCCATCACCGGCCCTTCAGGCTGCGGCAAGTCCACGCTGCTTTCCATCCTGGGCTTGCTGGATGCGCCGGACGGCGGCGAATACAGCTTTGACGGCAAGCCTGTTACCGGGTGGGGCGAAGCTGAATTGAACCACCTGCGCCGGGGCCGTATTGGCTTCATCTTCCAGAGCTTTAACCTGATCGAACAACTGACTGTGGCCGAGAACGTGGCGCTGGCGCTGGAATACCTGGATATCCCAGCGGCCCAACGCCGGCTGCGCGTGACCGCGATGCTGGACAAACTGGGCATCGCACATCGCGCCAAACACCGCCCTTCGCAATTGTCCGGGGGGCAGCAGCAGCGCGTCGCCATTGCCCGCGCCCTGGTCGCCAATCCAGCCCTGCTGCTGGCCGACGAGCCGACCGGAAACCTGGATACCGCGCACGGCGAGGAGGTCATGCGCCTGCTGCGCCAGATCAATGCCGAAGGCACGACGGTCGTCATGGTGACACACTCGCCGACCCACGCTGCGCAAGCATCGCGCGTGCTGCGGCTGCTGGACGGCCGTATCCTGGTCGACGCCCTGCAAGCAGCATAAAGGGGAGCCATGATGAATCTGCGAGATTTCCGCGTCGGCTGGCGCACCCTCATGCAGGAGCCGCTCTATTCGCTGGTAGCCATTGCCGGTTTGGGCATCGGCCTGGCCGCTGCCATCCTGCTGCTGGGTTTTGTCCGCTACTCGACCCAATACAACGCGCACATTCCTGATGTGGAGCGGACATACATCGTCAAGCACCAGCTTAATATGCAAGCGGGTGCGCCGGTGTACGACACCGCACCGCTGATGCTGCGCAAAAAGGCGCTTGCATTGGCAGGGGTTGAAGAGGCGACCGCATTCGTGCCAGCCCGGCCCGCGGCCGATCCGCTGGCGCTGCGCGTGAACGAGCGGCTGGTGCGGCTGAATGGCCTGATCGTGATGCCGGGTTTTTCCCGCATGCTTGGACTGCAGGCAGTGCAGGGCGACCTGGTCAAGGCGCTGGAAGCGCCGGAAGGCCTGGTGCTGACGGAATCGGCCGCGCAGCGCATGTTCGGCGCAAAGCCAGCGCTGGGGCAGACCGCCATTGTGCCGGGACCCCAGGCGAGGCAATTGCGCGTGATGGCCGTGGTGCGCGACCAGCCTGCCAGCACCACAGTGCCTTTCGAAGCGCTCGCGGGCGGCAATACGCGCTTGGCCGACAAAATGATGCACGAGGAGCTGCAAGATGGCGCTCGCGGCTGGGTTGGGCGGATTTTGGTGAGGGTGCGTGAAGGCGCGTCCTTGCTGGCGATTGCCGACGCCCTGCAGGCTGCAGCCGGCGACTCGCCCATGGTGAAGGAACTGACGCCGGAAGCAAGACAGGAATTGGGCCATCGCCAGGCAATTGAAATTTCGCTCAATCCACTGCGCAATGCTTATTTCGACCAGCAGGTAGTGGGCGACCAGGTATGGGCGAAGGGTGATCGCGGCAGCGAGGCAGCCATTGCGGCGTTGGGCGCCGTGGCGGTGCTGGTGCTGCTGCTGGCCAGCGTCAACTACGTCAACCTGACCGTGGTGCGGGTAATGCGGCGCCAGCGTGAAATCGGCGTACGCAAAGTCCTCGGTGCAAGCGCAAGCCAAGTGGCGCTGCAAATGCTGGCGGAGTCGCTGCTCGTTTGCCTTTTGGCCACGGTGTTTGGCCTGCTGCTCGCTTGGCTGCTGCTGCCGGCGTTTTCCGGCCTGATGCAGCGTGACCTGTCGCAATTGCTCTCGCCTTCCGCCATCGGCTGCGCCTTCGCGTTGGGCGCCTTGCTCGGCCTGCTGACGGCCATCTATCCGGCATGGTCGGCAATCCGCGTACTGCCTGCGCAGGCCTTGGGCGGCAGGCCGGATGCCGAGCCGACGGGCGCAAGTTTGCTGCGCCGGGCTTTGACCGTGTTCCAGATGGCGAGCGCCATGGGCCTGGCTGCACTGGCGCTTGCGGTGGCGTGGCAAACGCATTTTGCCAAGTCCGCGTCGCCGGGCTTCGATCCGTCGCCTCTTCTGATCGTCAACACACCCGGCCCGGCGCGCGAGGACGCCAACGTGCGCGCCTTCATTGCCGAACTGGAGGCCCAGCCTGGCATCGCCGGCGTCTCGATTTCTGACGATCCGGCAGTCGCAGACCAGGGCATGTGGAGTGTCAGGCTACAGCGTCCAGGCGGGGCAAGTGCCGCAGTCTCAATCAAATCGGTGGGCAATAGCTTCTTCCGCAGTTACCAGATCAATCCAGTTGCCGGACGCCTGTTCGACCGCAACAGGGACCGGGACGACGATCCAAACCTGATCGTCCTGAATGCGCACGCGGCCCGTGCGCTGGGCTTCACCACTGACGCCGAGGCCCTTGGCCAGACTGTGGAAATGGTGACGCCCGACGCCACCATCCGTAAGCAAGTGATCGGTATTGCGCCGGAAATCCGTTACCGCTCCTTGCGCTCGCCCGCAGGGCCGCTGGCATACGAACTATGGACCGCGGCGGTAACCCTTAACGTGCGGGCTTCCGGCGATCCGCGCAGGGCCGAACAGCAGTTGCGGCAGCTGTGGGTGAAGTACTTCCCGGATGCATTGCTCGAAGTGCGCTCCGCCGTCCAGGTGATCGCCGACAGCTATGCGGAAGACGTCCGCATTGCCAAGCTGCTTGGCTTGGCCACGGCTATTGCGCTTGCCATCGCCGCCTTCGGGATTTATGTATTGGCCGCCCATTCCGTCCAGCGCCAAAGCAAGGAAATCGTGCTGCGCAAACTGCACGGCGCGCGCCCGCGCGACATCGGCTGGCTGGTTGCACGCGAAATTGGCGGCTTGCTGCTGGTGGCTGCGGCCCTCGCCATCCCGCTGGCCATACTGGCGATTGAGCGTTACCTGGCCGGCTTCGTCGAGCGTGCGCCATTCGCTTGGTGGACCTTGTGTGCTGCGCTGGCGGCGACGGCGATCATTACCGCGGCCGCAGCAGGACGGCATGCACTGATCGCCATGCGCATGCGCCCCGCCACGGCCTTGCGCGCCTGATTATTGCGCCTTTGGCCCGTGGGCCAGGGTGCAAGTGGCGACGCCTGCGACCAGAAGGCCCATGGCCGATGCTTCGACCAGCGTCGGCCAGCGCGCCTCCCACAAAAAGCCGTACAGCGCAGCGAACAGGGTTTCGAACACGATCATTTGTCCCGTCAGCGTGAGGGGCAAGGTGCGGCTTGCGTAGTTCCAGAAGCCGTTGCCAATGATGGAACAGAGCAGGGCGACGCTGCCGACGACGGCGGTGAAATTCATCCACTCCGGGGTACTATGCTGCGGTGTTTCTGCGAAAAAGGCCGGCACCGCCAGCAGCAACGCTTCGGCGCCCGTCACCAGGCCGGTGAGCATGCTCCATTCATGCGGCGTGATGGATTTCAGGCGCGTCAGCCAGCGGCTGTTGCCGACTGCGTACGCGGTCCATGAAGCGAGCGCGCCGCCGGCATACCACAGCCCTTCCAGCGAGCCATGTCCATGCGATTGCAGCTGCTGCCAGCCGATGCATAGCAGGCCGGCGCCGCTGAGGAGGATCGAGGGAATGAGCTGCGTCAATGGCACGGCGCCGGCGTCACGGCTTCCGACCACGGTAATCACCACCGGCAACAGCCCGATCACGATCGACGCCATGGCAATGCCGCCTGTGCGCACCGCTTGCGCAAGGAAGAAGTAGTAAATGATGTTCCCGGAAAAACTGAGCCACGAGAGCGCCTGCCATTCACGCCGTCCAAGGCCCGCAAACAACCGGCGCCACGAGCGTGAAACCAGGACCACCGAAATCAATCCATAGGCGATGTAGCGTCCGGCAGATAGCTGCAGCGGCGTGAAGCCGCGCGCCAGTTCGGGCGCCAGGAACACCAGTCCCCAAAAGGCGCCCGCAATAATGCCGGCAAAGATGCCGAGTGAAATATTCAAGGTCCATCTCCCAAATAAGGAGATGGTGGGCCTTGCACGCCGCGAGGTCTTGGCCTCGGCTACTATGTTTTTGGCGCAGTCTCCTGTCCCTGCCTGCGGTAAGCGGACGGAGTCGTGTCGAGGTGGATGCGCATGGCGCGGGTAAGGGCGCTCTGGTCGGCGAAACCCGCGCTTTGCGCCACATCCGCAATTGGCCGGGCGCTATGCCGCAGCAGTTCGCAGGCGCGATGGAGGCGTTTTGACTGGAGCCAGGCGCGCGGGCTGGTATGCAGTTCGTCCTGGAACAGGGCATGCAGGCGGCTTACGCTCATGCGCGCATGGTGCGCCATCGACTCTGTGGTCCAGGGCAGGGCGGGATGCGCTTCGGCGTATGCCAGCAGGGCAGCCAGGCGGGATTGCAAGCGGGGCGGCTCCATGGTGAGCGTGTCGAGCAGCAGCGGCACCCAGCCCTGGAGCAGCGCCGGCCGGGGCATCTGTCCTGCAATGGCAAGGTGCATGAACTCCACCAGCTTGCGTGCGGCCGGGCTGATGTCGGGGAAGGCGCCGCGCTCCCAGATCGGGTGCTCGATGGCGCTCTGGTCAAGATCGACAATGAGGGAATGGTTTTCCACGGCACTTTGCTGCGTATGCCACGCGCCGGCCACCACAACGGCGCCTTTCAGTGGATTCAGCCGCTCGCCCTTGCCCTCGATTTCCAGCTCCACTTCTCCGGAGAGCGGCAGCACCAGCTGCGCAAACGAATGGCGGTCCGCCGTCCATCGCTCGCCGTAGCTGCGGATGTCGATATCAGCGAAAGAAGGTTGGATGATAGGCACGCCCCAAGTTTATCACCGGGGGGAAGCTCGTCGCGTTTAGTAAAGGTCCCGGTATTGGCCACTAAAAGTGTGGCAAATTAGCCTCATTCCTGTTTACTAAAACGAAACTAAACTTCTTCTAAACGCAGAAAGTTTGTTGAAGTGGTCAAGGTTCCTTGTTTAACTATCCCTAGTGGAATGCGATTCCCGCCGAGAGACAGGCGACAGTCCCGCCGTTTAGTAAATCGCCGTCTCACATAGAGCCCCGCTGCTGGGCATAACCAGGAGACCTATATGACGTTAAGAACCAAGCTTGCGCCGATCACCATGGCAGTCAGCGCAGCCCTGCTGACCCTTGCCAATGCCCAAGCGCAGACCGCGCAAGACCCGAATACCGTGGTGGTGACCGGTTACCGCTACTCGATCGAGAAAAGCCTTGACCAGAAACGCGACTCCAACTCGATCATCGAGGTGGTGACCGCTGAAGATATTGGCAAATTCCCGGACAAGAACGTGGCCGACGCGCTGCAGCGCGTACCGGGCGTGATCATCGACCGCAGCGGCGGTGAAGGCAAGAACGTCAGCGTGCGCGGTCTGTCCTCGGAACTGACCCTGACCCAGTTGAACGGCAACTACATCGCCACCGCCGAATCGAACGGCGACCCGACCCGTTCCTTCAACTACATGCTGCTGCCGGCCAATATGCTGTCCAGCGCGGAGCTGTTCAAGTCTCCTGAAGCGCGCATCGACGAAGGCGGCATCGGCGGCACCGTGATCCTGCATACCCGCCGTCCGCTGGACGTGAAGTCCGGCAGCGGCTTCGTTTCCGCCGAAGGCACCTGGGCCGACACCACCAAGAAGGCCAACGGCCAGTTCGCCGGCCAGTACGCCTGGCACGACGAGAGCAACCGCTTCGGCGTCCTGGTCGGCCTGACCTCGCAAAAGCGCACCACCCGCACCATGGGCGCCAGCACTGAAAACTGGCAGTGGTACGGTGACGACTACAAAAACCACCCGGCGACCGACGTCAATGGCAAAGAGTCCAACCTGGACAGCTACTGGTGGGGCCAGTCTGGTTTCCATGACCAGAGCGGCAAGTACTACACCAACTTCATGATGCCGACTTCGGTCAACTTCAACGTGAAGAGCGAAGAGCGCGAGCGCAAGGGCGGCCAGTTGACCCTGCAGTTCAAGCCAGTGCGCAACCTGACCCTGACTGCCAACTACTTCCGCTTTGACCTGAAGCAGAATTCGCAGACCAATACGCTGAAAATCCCTGAGTGGAACCTGGCGCGTTATGACGGCGACGGCAACTGGCCGGGCGGCCGTATGCTCGATGGCCTGACCTTCGACCCAAGCAAGACCATCGTCACCGGCGCCCAATACAGCGCACATGCCGGCAAGACCTACTACTGCAGCGAAGCGCAGGCAGCGGCCGGCGGCCAGCAGCCAGGCGGCTGGGGTCCTGACGACTGCACCATTCCAACGCCGCAGATCACCGGTAGCTTCAATCGCGAAAAATCGCTGTCGCAGACCGCCGACTTCGAAGCCAACTGGAAGGGCCAGGACCTGGACGCGACCTTCAAGCTGGGTCGTACCTGGGCCTCGGGCGGTCCGGAAATGCAGATGACGATGCCGATCAAGCCGCGCATGCAAAACGCGGACGGCAGCTGGACCCTGGGCAACTACGCCAGCGCCTGGAACACGGTGGGCACTCCGAGCATGACCTTCTCGCCGCAACTGATGGACAACCTGGCAAAGGGTATCGGCGAGATCGACCTGGGTTCCACCTCGTCGTCCTGGACCAAGAACAGCACCCAGCAGAAGTACGGCCAGGCCGACTTCACCTGGCATACCGACACCAAGTGGCTCGATTCCCTGCAGTTTGGCGCCAAGTATCGTGACGGCGGCACCCACCGCGCCACCGGCAACAACTACTGGGTTTGCAAAGGCGCCGATCCGTCGAATTACGACCAGCGCTTCCAGAACGGCTGCGACCCGACGGCCAACAAGTTCCAGTCGCAGTTCCTGTACGGCGAGTCGCTGGGCAATCTGGCCGGCGGCATCAATGCCAGCGCCTTCCCTGCGATTAACTACCCAGCCTACATCTCGTACCTGAACCAGACCTACGGCCAGATGCAGACCCGTAACGAAGACAACTTCGTCTTCAACGTCAGCGAGAAGATTTCGGCTGCCTACCTGCAGGGCAATATCAAGGCGGACCGCCTGCGTGGTAACGTCGGCCTGCGCTTCGTGAAGACCAAGCAGCACGCCGATTCGACCGACCAGGTTGACTACTACAGCGACTACTTCTTCAACGGCGCTAATGGCAGCCCGGCGCCTTGCCAGGCTGGCGGCGCACCAGCTGTAGGCGCACCAGCCGGTTCCGGTTGCACCAGCGGCTTCACCCGCCTGCCGGAAAGCCTCTCGCACACCTCGTCGTTCGTGGTTAGCTCGCTGGACCGCACCTACAACGACGTGCTGCCAAGCCTGAACCTGGCCTATGACCTGAACCAGGACCTGGTGCTGCGTGCTGCGGCGTCGAAAGTCGTGGCTCGTCCAAGCTATGGCGATATCGCGTCGCCAGGCGGCCTGCAGAACTTCAGCCAGGAATACGTCAACGACCGCCGCCTGATCGGTGGCGGCGACAAGGTGGGCTGGTTCGGCGCAGGCAGCAACAAGCAGCTGGAGCCATACAAGGCGAAGCAGATGGACCTGGGCCTGGAGTGGTACTTCCAGCGTGGTTCCGTGCTGGGTGTGGACTTCTTCCGCAAGAACGTGAGCAACTTCTCGGTGCCAGTGGTGCGTGACGTGACCATGGACGTCGGTGGCCAGAATGTCGTCGTGCAGAGCTACTCGACCACTGCCGGCGGCCGTGACGGCGTGTCGAAGGGCGTTGAGCTGTATGCACAGCACACCTTCTCTTCCGGCGTAGGCTTCCAGTTCAACTACACGTACAACAAGACCAACCAGGCAGCAATCAGCCTGGCCGACGGCACCGAGATCGGCAAGTCGCCGCTGGTGGGCAGCGCCAAGAACCAGGCTAACCTGACTGTGTTCTACGAAACCGCCGACTTCCTGGCCCGCGCATCCTACAACCGCCGCGGCGTGGTGGTCGATGGCCTGGTCAACGGCTTGAACGTGTATGAAGAGCCTTACAGCCAGATCGACCTGAACGTGGCTTACAACATCACCAAGGAACTGAGCTTCACCGCCTCGGTGCTGAACCTGACCAAGCAGGAAACGCGTTCGCACCTGGGTGACGACACCAAGGACCGTTTCTACTCCAACGGTTATGCTGGCCGCGTTGCCTACTTTGGCCTGAACTACAAGTTCTAAGCCTTCCCTCCTTCCTCCCCGCGTCTTTTGACCGGGGAGGTTTTTTCCTGTTTGGGGTGCCGCAATGAACCTGCACGACCGAATCAGCAAGATCACAATCGTTGGTGGAGGGAGCGCGGGCTGGATGGCTGCGGCTGCGCTGGCCACTTATCTCGGCAAGGGCGCTTCGGTACGGCTGATCGAGTCCGAGGAAATCGGCATTGTCGGCGTGGGCGAAGCAAGCGTCCCGCATATCAGGATGTTCAATGGACAAATGCTCGGTATCGACGAGACTGAGTTCATCAAGCGTACGCAGGGCACGATCAAGCTCGGCATCGAATTCAATGACTGGAGCCGCATCGGCGACAGTTATATCCATGGTTTCGGCACGATCGGCCGCTCGGTCGGTCCGCTGCCGTTCCACCAGTTCTGGCTCAAGCTATTCCAGTCCGGGCGCGCCGCGCCGATTGGTGAATACTCGCCGCAAACCGTCATGGCGCCGCAGAATAAGTTCGCGCCTGGCGACCGCAATGCCCCGCCGGGCTCTCCGCTGGCCGATATCGCCTACGCCTACCATTTCGACGCCAGCCTGTACGCGCGTTTCCTGCGCGAGCTGGGCGAGCAGCGCGGCGTGCAGCGTATTGAAGGCAAGATCGTTGGCGTGAACCAGCGCGCGGAAGACGGCTTTATCGAATCGGTGACGCTGGAAAGCGGCAAGGTGGTCGACGGAGAACTGTTCATCGATTGTTCCGGCTTCCGCGGGCTGCTGATCGAGCAAACGCTGAAAACCGGTTACGTGGACTGGACGCACTGGCTGCCATGCGACCGCGCCATGGCCGTGCCTTGTGAAAGCGTGACTCCGATTACGCCTTACACGCGTTCCACCGCGCGCTCGGCCGGCTGGCAGTGGCGCATTCCGCTTCAGCACCGCACCGGCAACGGCTATGTGTATTCGAGCCGGCATATCAGCGACGACGAAGCTGCCGCGACCCTGCTGGCCAACCTGGATGGCAAGGCGCTGGCCGAGCCGCGCGCGCTGCGCTTTACGACCGGCATGCGCAAGAAATTCTGGAACAAGAACGTGGTCGCGCTGGGGCTTGCCAGCGGCTTCCTTGAACCGCTGGAATCGACCAGCATCTATCTGGCGCAAGCCGGCATTACGCGTTTGCTGGCCTTGTTCCCTAAACGCGATTTCAACCCGCAGCTTGAAGAGCGCTTCAATCGCGAATCCGCCTTTGAATATGAACGGGTGAGGGATTTCCTGATCCTGCATTACAACGCCACCGAACGCAACGACTCTCCGTTCTGGGATTATTGCCGCACCATGTCCATTCCGGACAGCCTGCGCGAAGCGGTTGAATTGTTCCGCTACGATGGCCGCTACTTCCGCCACGGCGAAGACTTCTTTGCCCTGCCAAGCTGGGTGCAGGTGATGCTGGGGCAGCGCATCATCCCGCAAAGCTACCATCCAATCGTGGACGACATGCCCGAAGAAAAACTGGTCGATGTTGTTGACAGCATGCGGGCCAATCTGGCAAATGCCGTTGCCAGGATGCCGAGCCACCAGGAGTGGATTGAACGTCATTGGAAGGCGGATGCACCATGAGCACGCAACTGTACTGGCGCTCCCTGGTGGTCCTGCTGCTCGGCCTATGCCTGACAGCAGTTGCGGCAGTCGCCACCGCTGCAACGCCGGAGCGGATCGTTATCGACAAGGGGTGGACCTTCCGCCTGGCTGCCGGCAACTCGCAGCAGGCATCGCACCCCGAGGCTGCGCCCCGGCATGCCGCAAAGGTTCCAGGCACGGTGCATACCGACCTTTTCGCGAACAAGCTGATTCCCGATCCTTACGTCGGCGCACCGGAAGCCGGCCTTCAGTGGATTGGCCTGGGCGACTGGGAATACAGCACGCGTTTCGACGCACCGCGCCCGGCTGGCCGCACCGATCTTGTGCTCGAGGGCCTCGACACATTCGCCGAGGTTTGGCTGAATGGCGCCAAGGTGCTTGATGCCGACAATGCCTTCCGCACCTGGCGCGTGCCTGTGCAGGGCAAGCTGCGGGCCAAAGGCAACGAGCTGCGCATCGTTTTGCGTTCGCCGATTGCCAGGCTGCTGCCGCAAGTGCAGGCCATGCCGCTCAAGCTGGCCGGCAATTACCCCTCGCCCTATGGCGACGAGCCGAAAGACGCGATGACCGGCAATTTTGCCCGTAAGCCCGGCTACCACTATGGCTGGGACTGGGGGCCGCGCTACGTCACCGCCGGCATCTGGAAGCCGGTTGTGCTGGAAAGCTGGGACGCAGCCCGCATCGACAACCTGCAATTACGGCAGGACCATGTTGACGAAGCGCGCGCCGACATCGTGGCCATCGCCTCGCTCGACGCCGTGCGCGAAGGCGGTTTCGATCTTCGCCTGTGGCAAACCGCGCCGGACGGCAAACGCTCGCTGGCGGCCCAGCGCCGGATCGAGCTGCACTCCGGCGCCAATCGCATCGAACTCGCAGTGCACGTGGAACGCCCGCAGCGCTGGTTCCCGAACGGCTACGGCGCCCAGCCGCTGTATCGTTATGAACTGGAGGTCGCCGACGGCAAGACTGCTGTCGCGAAGACCAGCGTCCGCACCGGCTTGCGCAGCATCGAATTGCGCCGCGAGCCGGACGACAAGGGCAAGAGCTTCTACTTTGCCGTCAACGGCATTCCGGTCTTCGCCAAAGGCGCGAACAGCATCCCATTCGATATGTTCCAGCCGCGCGTGAACAAAGCGCAGCTGCGTCGCGTACTGCAATCGGCGCGTGACGCCAATATGAACTTCCTGCGTAGCTGGGGCGGCGGTTATTACGAGAGCGACGACTTCTTTGATTTAGCCGACGAACTTGGCCTGCTGGTCTGGCAGGACTTCATGTTCGGTGGCGGCATGCCGCCGGCGTACGACGACGCCTTCCGCGTCAACGTCATCGCCGAGGCGCGCGACAATGTGCGCCGGCTGCGCAACCACCCAAGCGTGGCCCTCTGGTGCGGCAACAATGAAGAAGAAATCGCCTGGAAGTACTGGGGCCCAGGCAAGGAAATGGCAGCGGCCGATCCCGCCTTTGCAGCCAAAGTCTGGAATGGCTACCAGCAGCTCTTCGGCACCGACTTGCGCAAGGTGGTGGCGGAAGAGGGCGGCGGCATAGCCTACTGGGCCAGTTCGCCGAGCGACGATCTGGCCGAAGTAGCCAACACGCCAGCCAGCGGCGATATGCATTACTGGGAAGTGTGGGGCAATCCCGCGCACCCGCCGTCGAAATACCTGGAGATCACGCCGCGCTTCATGTCCGAATACGGCCTGCAGGCATGGCCGGTACAGCGCACGATCGACGCCTTCGCCAAGCGCAGCGACCAGGGCATCGCCACGCCCGTCATCGAAGCCCACCAGAAATTCCTCGCTGGTAAAGGCAACGAGCGGCTGATGAAGTACGTGAACTACGAATTCGGCGAGCCAAAGGATTTCGCCCGCTTCGTCTACCTTAGCCAGGCTGCGCAAGCCGAAGGCATTGAGCTGGCCGCCTTGCACCACCGCGCCAGCCGTCCATACACCATGGGTTCCCTGTACTGGCAACTGAACGACGTATGGCCCGGCGCCTCATGGTCCAGCGTAGATTGGTTTGGGCGCTGGAAGGCCTTGCAGTTCCACGCACGCCGTTTCTATGCGCCAGTCGCCGTGGCAGCCTTGCGCAGCCCCGAAGGCCGCACCACGGTCAGCCTGCTGAACGACCGCACGCATGCCGTCAAAGGTGAGCTGCGCATGCGCGTGATGACGCTGGATGGCAAAGTGCTGCGCGACGAACGCAAGCCACTCGAACTGACGCCTTTGTCCGCGGCTAGCCTGCCGGACTACCAGGACGCTGACTTGCTCGGCGGCGCGGATCCTTCAAGCACCGTTGCTGTATTCGACTTGCAGGCGGAAGGCGAGCCTGCTTCGCGCGGCGTCGTGTATTTCAAGGCAGCGAAAGACATGCGCTGGCCCGCTCCCGGCCTGCATGCCGAATTGCAGCGTGATGGCGCCGGTTACCGGCTCGAACTTCGCGCCGTGAATCTCGCGCGCGCCGTGTGGATTGACTTCAGCGAGGCCGATGCCGAAGTCTCCGACAACGCCCTGACCCTGCTTCCGGGGGAAAGCGTTTCCGTCCGCGTTTCATCCAGGGCCGGACTGGCAGCGCTGCGCAAATCGCTGCGTCTACTTTCAGTAGCGGGGTAGTTGCCGGTTGACGCCCCAAATAGCGGCTGATATAACGCAGCCAGAAGCGTTTAATAAACCGGAAAAGGGAGACTGTTTGTGAGCCAGGTCACACTGCGCGATATCGCGGAAGCCACCGGGCTTTCCATCGGCACCGTATCGCGCGCGCTGAAGAATCAGGCCGGCATGACCGAGGCCACACGGGACAAAGTGCGGAAAGCCGCCTTGAAACTCGGCTACGACTTCGCGCAGCTGAAGAAAGGGCGCATCCGCCGCATCGCTTTCCTGCTGCACAGCCAGCACAACACGCTGGCATCGAGTCCGTTTTTCTCGCCGGTGCTGCAAGGCGCGGAAGAAGCCTGCCGGCGCGAAGGCATTGCACTCTCCTTTATCGCCGTCGGCCCGGCCGACCCGGTGCTGGCCCAGATCCGGCTGCACCAGCCCGACGCCATCTTGTGCGCCGGCTTCTTTGAACCCGAAGTGCTTGCTGCCTTGCATCAGGTTGGAAAGCCGATGGTGCTGGTGGATATGCACCGGATCGGCTTCACTTCGGTCAACCCTGATAATGCGCGCGGCGGCTACCTGGCCACCCAGCACCTGCTGCGCACCGGCCGCAAACGGGTCGCCATGCTGTCCGGCTCACTGGCCCACTACAGTATCCAGCAGCGCAATCACGGCTTCCGCAAGGCGCTGTTCGACGCCAAGGTCCACGCCGACCCCGATCTGGAAGTGATTGTGCCGAGCATGGGCGATGGTGAAGACGGCGTAGCGCAAGCCATGCGCAGCCTGTTAGCGCTGCCCAAGCGGCCGGACGCGCTGTTCTGCTACAACGATAGTACTGCGCTGGCGGCCATGAAGTACTGCCTGAATGAAGGGATGAAGATCCCGCACGATATTGCAATCGTGGGCTTCGATGACATCAGCAGCGCCGCCGCCGCCATTCCTCCCCTCAGCACGATTCACGTGGATAAGGAGGCCCTGGGGCGCGCCGGTGTTGAATTACTGCTCCAGGACCCGGACGAAAACCCCGCCCAGATCACCATGCCAGTAGAAATGGTCGTACGCGAAAGCAGCTGCGACGACTAAGCTGGATTATTCTGCCAGTGCAGCCTTTTCTTCAGCGGTCAGGCGCTTGGCCGAAACCACGACTACCGGAGGTGCAACGTTTGCCGCGGTCGCCACGTGAGCGACTGGCGCACGGGCGGCCAGAAGTTTTGGTACGGCAGCTACAGCCGCTGCGGACACACCGATCAGTGCCAGTGCGCCTACAAAGATGAATTCCATGTGCTTGCTAAGGTTCATACTGTTCTCCGTGAAATGTTGTCCGGTTGAGAACATTATGATGCGGCGCAACATATAATTCTAATTATTTGTTTTGATGTGACGTATTCACAATCAATATAACTGAGGCAGGGGAGGTGAAGGATGTGATTGGTCGGGGTGAGAGGATTCGAACCTCCGGCCTCTACGTCCCGAACGTAGCGCTCTACCGGGCTAAGCTACACCCCGACTGGTGTGAAATCATTCTACCCACAATTTTGTGCAATTATCAACTCCATTGCTGAGTGATATAGTGTGGCTTTTGGGAAAGCACCATGGGAATTACCATTTATCACAACAATGCATGCAGCAATTCGCGCGGCGCGCTGGCGTTGATCCGCGAAGCAGGCATTGAGCCGGAAATTGTCGAATACCTGAAAGCGCCGCCATCGCGCGAAGTGCTGATCGACCTGATCGCGCGCGCGGGCCTGACTGCACGCGGGGCGATGCGTAACAAGGGCGAGCTGTATGACCAGCTTGGCCTGGGCGATGAGTCGCTGCCGGAGTCCAAACTGATCGACGCCATGATGGCGCACCCTGAACTGATCAACCGTCCTTTCGTGGTGACCGACAAGGGCGTGCGCCTGTGCCGTCCACCGGAAACGGTTAAAGAGATCCTGTAAGTGCGCAAAACCTTCTTCCTCGCTGTGATGACGGCCTCGCTGGCTGCCAGTGCACATGCAGATAACGCGGAATGCGAGATCGACATGCTGGCTACTTTTCCGTTCTCGCATCGGCCAACGGCGGAGCAGACGGCAGCTTTGAAGGACTGTGATGCGGACAAGCTGTATTACGGCATTGGCGTGCATTTCGATTACGTGAAGGCGCGTCACTGCGCCTTCGCAAAGGACAACCAGGACGTCCTGATGATGTTGTACGCGAATGGCCTTGGCGTGCCGCGCAACTATGCGGTGGCGAAGATGGCGGCCTGCCGTGCCGATGCGCTGCCACCGGAAACAGAAGCCCGGCTGGCTCGCTTGACGCGTATGCAAACCGGTAAGGAAGGACCGTCGCCAAAGATTGATATTTGCGATGACGCGGCCAGCAGCCAGCTTGGGGCGCGTTGCACTGCAATTCAATCGGGATTGGCCGACCAGGAGCGCTCCGCTCGCATCGACACCATTTCAGCACGCTGGCGGGATGTCGAGAAAGCCGCGCTCCGGCAGGTACGGAATCAGGTGGCCGATTCGGCGCAGCTTGAAGAAGTCCTCGTTGCCTTGCAGGAGTTTGAATCAGGCAAGCTGCCTTCGTTCACGCTGGAAGATGCCGCGAACGCTGAGCGGGAACTGGGGCAGTTGAAAATCGCGCCTGAGAGACTGCGGAACTGGCTGGCTTACCGCGATGCCTGGATGGCGCTCGGGAAGCTGCGATACCCGTCGGTTACGCCGCATGCATGGAAGGCATATTTCGCCAGGCGGCGCATTGCTGCGTTCAAATAAAAAAGGCGCCGATTTCGGCGCCTTTGTTTTTAGTGGCTGCGGTCCACTGAGAAGCGGGCCAGCTGCAGCAAGGATTGCTTGTATTCGCTGTCGGGCATGCCGGCGATGGCGTCGATAGCGCGTTGTGCTGCTACCTGGGCGGCGCGGCGGGTGTAGTCCAGGGCGCCGCTGGTGGTGATGGCCGCCAGGATGGTGTCGAAGTGCTGTTCGTCGCCGTTCTCGATGCAGGAACGCACCAGGGCGCGCTGCTCTTCGGTGCCGTTCACCATCAGCCAGATCAGTGGCAGGGTAGGTTTGCCTTCGCGCAGGTCGTCGCCCACGTTCTTGCCGATTTCCTCAGCGTCGCCCGCGTAATCCAGCACATCGTCGATCAGCTGGAAGGCGGTGCCCAGGGAGCGGCCGTATTCGCCGGCGGCGGCAATATGTTCGTCCGAAGCGCCGGCAACCAGCGCACCCAGTTCCGCAGCGGCTTCAAACAGCTTGGCGGTCTTGGAGCGGATCACCTGGAGGTAGCTTTCCTCGGACACGTCCGGGTCGTGCATGTTCAGCAGCTGCAGCACCTCGCCCTCGGCGATCACATTGGTCGCATCGGACAGGATCTGCATCACGCGCATGGAATCCAGCGACACCATCATCTGGAAGGCACGGGAATACAGGAAGTCGCCCACCAGGACCGAAGCGGCATTGCCGAACAGCGCATTGGCAGTCTGGCGGCCGCGGCGCATTGATGATTCGTCAACAACGTCATCATGCAGCAGGGTAGCGGTGTGGATGAATTCCACGACGGCAGCCAGCTCGTGGTGAGCGACGCCTTTGTAACCGTAGGCATTCGCCACCAGCAGGACCAGCACTGGTCGGATACGCTTGCCGCCCGCGCTGATGATATATTCAGCAATCTGGTTGACCAGGGCCACTTCCGAGTGAAGGCGCTGGCGAATCACCGAGTTGACCGCGTCCATATCGGCGGCAATGGTGCTGGTGATAGTGTTCTGGGCGTTGTTCGACAAGGCAAACCTGTTGGTAACGTTGGTAAGAGTGCCGCGATTATACGTTACTCGTTGCCCACATACCACGTGGCCCGCCCGCCGACAATACCTTTTGACCGATTTCCCGAATCTATGTATAATCAGCGGTTCCCCGGCTTTCGTCTGTTGTTTTTGAGGCGTCGAGCAAGGGAGACTTATTAACAATTCAAGAGGTTTCCAATCATGTACGCGGTCATAAAAACCGGCGGCAAACAATACAAAGTTGCTGCTGGCGAAAAAATTAAAGTAGAACAGTTGCCGGCTGACATTGGTTCCGAAATCACTATCGACCAGGTTCTCGCCGTAGGCGCGGGCGACAGCATCAAGTTTGGTGCTCCACTGGTTGCAGGTGCATCGGTTCTGGTGAAAGTAGTCGCACAAGGTCGTCACGACAAGGTCCGTATCTTCAAGATGCGCCGTCGTAAGCACTACCAGAAGCGTCAAGGCCATCGCCAAAACTTCACCGAAATCCAAATCGTTTCGATCAACGGCTAATCGCTGTTCATCAAGACTCACCGAGCTATCAAGGAGTAACTAAATGGCACACAAAAAAGGCGGCGGTACTACCCGCAACGGTCGCGACTCTGAATCAAAACGCCTGGGCGTTAAAGTGTACGGCGGCCAGACCATCAATGCTGGTGGCATCATCATCCGTCAACGCGGCACCCCAGTTTCCGCTGGCGAAGGCGTAGGCACCGGTAAGGACCACACCCTGTTCGCACTGGTGGACGGCGTTGTGAAGTTCGTGACCAAGGGTCCGGACAGCAAGAAGTACGTTACCGTCGTAGCTGCTGCTTAATACAGCAAATACAGGTACAGTAAGGCGAAAGCCTTCTCTCCAAAAGGCTCTGCCAGTGGTAGGGCCTTTTTAGTTTTCAAGGTGGTTCACTATGAAGTTTATTGACGAAGCACGCATCGAAGTCATCGCCGGCAGCGGCGGTAATGGCTGCGCCTCTTTTTGCCGTGAAAAATTCCGTCCGTTCGGCGGCCCTGATGGCGGCGACGGCGGCAAAGGCGGCAGCATCTGGGCGGTAGCCGACCGTAACGTCAATACGCTGGTGGACTATCGCTATTCCAAGATGCACCGCGCCGGCAACGGCGAATCGGGCCGCGGCTCCGATTGCTACGGCAAGGGCGCAGACGACATCTTCCTGCGCATGCCGGTCGGCACCCTGATCATCGACGAAGTGTCGGGCGAAATCATCGCCGACATGACGGAACACGGCCAGATGGAAATGCTGGCCAAAGGCGGCGAGGGCGGCTGGGGCAACATCCACTTCAAGACCTCGACCAACCGCGCACCCCGCCAGAAGACCGACGGCAAAGACGGCGAACGCCGCGAGCTGCGCCTGGAGCTGAAAGTGCTGGCGGACGTTGGCCTGCTGGGCATGCCGAATGCCGGCAAGTCGACCTTCATCACCGCCGTGTCGAATGCACGTCCGAAGATCGCCGACTACCCGTTCACCACCCTGCACCCGAACCTGGGCGTGGTGCGTGTGTCGCACGAAAAATCGTTCGTGATCGCGGACATTCCCGGCCTGATCGAAGGCGCCGCTGAAGGTGCGGGCCTGGGCCACCAGTTCCTGCGCCACCTGTCGCGCACCGGCCTGCTGCTGCACATCGTCGACCTGGCGCCGTTCGAAGCGACTGTCGATCCGGTGAAGGAAGCCAAGGCCCTGGTCAAGGAACTGCAAAAATACGATCCTGCGCTGGGCGACAAGCCGCGCTGGCTGGTGCTGAACAAGCTGGACGTGATTCCGGAAGAAGAGCGCGCCAAGAAGGTGAAGGACTTCGTGAAGAAGTTCGGCTTCAAAGGCCCTGTGTTTGAAATTTCCGCACTGTCGCACGAAGGTACGCAGGAACTGGTGAACGCCATCTACCTGCACCTGGAGCAGCAGCGCTACTCCGAGCAGCGCTCGGAAGAAGTGCAGATGACCGAAGAAGCACGCGGTATCTCCTCCATCGACCCGGACGACCCACGTTTCAAAGTTCTCGATTAAAATCGAGGATACCTCTTATCTTTGCCGCCCCTGCCAACCGCGGGGGCGTGCACTGTCTGCGGCAAGCCGGCACCATCCTGCCCGGCGCATCACCAGAAGTTTCGCGTACCTTTTGTTTGATCAGACTTTTGCCGTCCTATGAATTCGCTTATCCAGAACTCCTCCCGCATCATCATCAAAGTGGGTTCCTCGCTCGTCACCAATGACGGCCGTGGGCTCGACCATGCCGCTATCGCCCGCTGGGCCTCACAGATTTCCGCCCTGCGTGCACTGGGCAAGGAAGTTGTGCTGGTCAGCTCCGGCGCTGTAGCCGAAGGCATGCTGCGACTGGGCTTCGACAAGCGACCGACGGACATCCACGAACTTCAGGCATGCGCCGCAGTGGGCCAGATGGGCCTAGCGCAGATTTACGAAACCAGCTTCCGCGCGCACGGCATCGGCACCGCGCAGGTGCTGCTGACCCACGCCGACCTGGCTGACCGCGAACGCTATCTGAACGCACGCTCCACGCTGACGACTTTGCTGGGCCTGGGCGTGGTCCCGATCATCAACGAGAACGACACCGTCGTCACCGATGAAATCAAGTTCGGCGACAACGACACGCTGGGTGCCCTGGTGGCCAACCTGATCGAAGCCGATGCCCTGATCATCCTGACCGACCAGCGCGGCCTGTTCAGCGCCGACCCGCGCAAGGACCCTGCGGCTTACCTGATCACCCACGGCCGCGCCGGCGATCCAGCGCTGGAGGCAATGGCCGGCGGCGCCGGTTCCTCGCTGGGGCGCGGCGGCATGCTGACCAAGATCCTCGCCGCCAAGCGCGCCGCCAAGTCCGGCGCACACACGGTCATCGCCTTCGGCCGCGAAGCCGACGTGCTGACCCGCCTGGCCGGCGGCGAAAGCATCGGTACCGAACTTGCAGCGCAAACCGGCCACCTGACGGCGCGTAAGCAATGGATGGCCGATCACCTGCACACGGCAGGGCAGGTCGTGCTGGACGCAGGCGCCGTGCAAAAGCTGGTGAAAGAGGGCAAATCGCTGCTGCCGATCGGCGTGATTGAAGTGCACGGAGAATTCGGCCGCGGCGCGGTCATCACCTGCGTCGGCGAAGACGGCCACGCCATCGCGCGCGGTATCAGCAACTACACCAGCGCAGAAACCCGCCGCATCAAACGCAAGCCTTCCGCCGAAATCGAAGCCATCCTCGGCTACGTCGAAGGCCACGAGCTGATCCACCGCGACAATATGGTCCTGTTGTAATTTTTGTCCACTTCGGGGTCAGGAACGAAAGTGGACATTCTTTGCTGTTCGCAAAGGAATGTCCACTTTTGTTCCTGACCCCGAAGGGGACAAAAGTTGCTCAGGCGTCGGCGGGGGCGGGCGTCTTGCCCTTGAACTCGCACAGGTCGGCGATGATGCAGTTCCAGCATTTGGGCTTGCGTGCTACACAGGTGTAGCGGCCGTGCAGGATCAGCCAGTGGTGCGCGTCCATCAGGAATTCCTTCGGTACGAACTTCATCAGCTTCTGTTCGACGATATCCACGTTCTTGCCAGGTGCAATGCCGGTGCGGTTGGAAACGCGGAAGATGTGCGTGTCCACAGCCATCGCCACTTGCCGGAATGCCGTATTCAGCACCACGTTCGCCGTTTTGCGGCCCACGCCGGGCAGCTGTTCCAGTTCTTCGCGCGTCTGCGGTACTTTGCCGCCATGCTGGTCGACCAGAATCTGGCAGGTCGCGATCACATTCTTCGCCTTGGTCTTGTACAAGCCAATGGTGCGGATGTATTCGGTCAGTTCGTCGAGGCCTAAATCGAGAATGGCCTGCGGCGTGTTTGCCACTGGATAGAGCTTGCGCGTAGCCTTGTTCACGCCGACGTCGGTGGCCTGTGCCGACAGCAGCACGGCGATCAGCAGCTCGAATGGCGTCGTGTATTCCAGTTCGGTTTCAGGATTCGGATTGGCCTCGCGCAGGCGAGTGAAGATCTCTAGTCGTTTTGCTGGATTCATTTGTCTTGGCTGCCTTCGCCGCGTTTGCGGGCGCGTTCCATGGCGGCGGCGATGATCTGGCGCTTGCGTTCTTTCTCCGCGGCTTCGGCATCGTTCTCGGGCGTCAAGCGGTCAACGGCGGCCGCTTTGGCGTGCGCTTTGGCGGCCAGGCGCGCATCGTTCTCCTCACGCTCGCGGATCAGGTGCACGAGGCGGAAGTCGTGGCGGTCGCGCGCTTCATCGGCTTGCGCCTGGGTCCACGCATCCCAGCCCGTGGTCTCGGTCACCGGGTACATCACGATGCAGTCGACTGGGCAGGCTGGTACGCACAGGTCGCAGCCGGTGCATTGTTCGGGCACGATGGTGTGCATCTGCTTGGCCGCGCCGAGGATGGCGTCGACCGGGCATGCCTGGATGCATAGCGTGCAACCAATGCACAGCGATTCGTCGATGAAGGCCACTGCGCGCGGGCGCTCGAAGCCGTTGACGGGATTCAGCGGAATGACAGGACGCCCGGTAACGCTGGACAAGCGGCGGATGCCTTCCGCGCCGCCCGGCGGGCATTGGTTGATGTTCGCTTCACCGGACGCAATCGCTTCCGCGTACGGGCGGCAGCCTTTATAGCCGCACTTCGTGCATTGGGTTTGCGGCAGCACGTCCTCGATGCGGTCGGCCAGGGTCTTCGGTTCAGTCACGGTAAGAGGCGAAACGGTAAAGCGCTATTATCCAATATCTGCGCAGCCTGTGCGGAGATTGCCTTATGGCAACTTCTATGGGAACATATCGGATTCTTATCGAATATGGGGAATCATGCGTGTTGCGCGGGTGATCGGATGTGTGCTTGGCTTGCTGCTTGCGTGGCAAGGCTGCGCCGTCGCCGCACCGGCAGTGCGTCTCGCCTCGGATGAATGGCCGCCTTATGTGTCGGCCTCCTTGCCAAGCAATGGCATCTCCGGCGCCTATACGCAGGCGGTTCTTACGCGCCTTGGCAGCGTGCCCTCCATCGATTACTTCCCCTGGAAACGCACGCTGGAAGTGGGCATGAACGACCCGCGCTATGCTGGCTTGCTTGCCGTCTGGCGCACGCCCCAGCGCGAAACGCAGTGCTATTTTTCGTCGCCGATCGGCGCCACCATGACGGTGCTGGCCTACCTGAAGGAATCGCCAGTGATTGCATCTGCCTTGCGTGATTTGCGCGAGGCGCAGATCGGCACCGTGGCCGGTTATTCAAATGGCGAGGAATTCGATGGCATGGTGCGGCGTGGCGTGCTGCATGTGCAGGAGGGCGTCAACGATGAGACCAACCTGCGCAAACTGTTAAGCAAACGCTTCGACGCGATGGTGATCGAAAAGCGTGTGCTGCGCCACCTGCTCGCCAGCCAACGCTTTACCCGCGCCGAACGCGAACGCATCGCCTTTGCCGAAAACCTCTTCCACGAGCGCACCGTCCACATCTGCTTCCAGCGCACGCCTGCCGGCCAGGCGCAGCAACGCGCATTCAACGACGCTGCCCGCGACATTGACTTGCCACGATTCGAGCGCGACTACTTGCGCCACCTCGACGCCGACCGACCCACGGTCAATTAGGCGTTCGCGACTCTGCGCTTTTCGATGAGTTCAAAGACGGCCATTCCCGCCAGCATCGCGATGAAGAACAGCCACGGTTTGGCGCCGCCGCTGGCGAGCGAGGCGACTGCGGGCCCTGGGCAGTAGCCTGCGAGTCCCCAGCCAATGCCGAAGGTGAGGTTGCCCAGCACCAGGCGGCGGTCGATATCGCGCTTGGTGGGGATGTTCATCGGGTTGCCCAACATCGCACGTTGGCGCTTGTTGGCGAAGCGGAAGGCGACGGTGCCGACCAGCAGGGCGCCCGCCATCACAAAGCCCAGCGATGGATCCCACTTCCCTGTCACGTCAAGGAAGCCGATGATCTTGGCGGGGTTGGTCATGCCGGAGATGACCAGTCCAATGCCGAACAGCAGTCCGGCGAACAGGGAGGCGAGGGCGTTCATGCCAGGCTCCTTGCGATGGCAACCGTTGCAACGCCGGCGGCCATGAAGCAAAGCGTCGCTACCAGTGAACGTGGCGACAGCCGGGACAGACCGCATACGCCATGGCCGCTGGTGCAGCCGGACCCATATCGGGTGCCTACGCCGACCAACAGGCCCGCACCAATCAGCGTGCCGGTGCCGGCATCCACCTGAACCGCGGGCAAGGCGTAAAAGAGCCCATACACCAGCGGCGCCGCAACCAGTCCGCCCAGGAAGGCCAGGCGCCAGGCGCTGTCGCCACCTTCGCGGCGCGTCAGTAGTCCGCCAAGGATGCCGCTGATGCCGGCGATTCGTCCGTTCACCAGCAACAGCATCGCCGTTGCCAGTCCGATCAAGATGCCGCCTGCGAGCGGCGCGTAGTAAGCGCTCATTTTCTTCACTCCTTCGGACAGTAAAGTTTGTACAGGACCTGCAGTACCGCCATCGCCTCTGCGCTGGCAATGCTGTAAAAAATCTGCTTCCCTTCGCGGCGGGTTGCCACGAGTTCACCGTTGCGCAATACGGTCAGCTGCTGCGACAGCGTTGGCTGTGCAACGCCGGTTGCGGCCTCCAGTTCGCCTACTGAGTGCTCACCCTGTACGAGCTGGCAGAGGAGCAGCAGGCGGTCCTGATTGGACAGTGTTTTCAGCAGCCCGGATGCGCGGCCGGCGGCGGCCTGCAAAGCAACGGGATCAATCTTCATAATATATAAAAAAGTATATTGTAAATCGAAATAAAAGCCGGGCGTCCAGGCCCGGCCGGCGAAAGGGCAGTAGCCCTTAGCCGTGTTTCTTAATGAAGGCTGCGATGCGCGGGCAAACGGTCTCGCGCCAGCGGCGGCCGGAGAAGATGCCGTAGTGGCCGGCGCCTGGCACTACGAAGTCTTCCTGCATATCGGCAGGAATGCCGGAGCAAAGGTCGTGCGCCGCCTGGGTCTGGCCGGCGCCGGAGATGTCATCCAGCTCGCCTTCCACCGTCATCAGCGCCACGTTCGTGATGTCCTGTGGACGCACGAACACGCCATCGACTTCCCAAGTGCCTTGCGGCAGGCGGAATTCCTGGAACACGGTCTTGATCGTGTCGAGGTAATACTCGGCCGGCATGTCCAGCACCGCGTTGTACTCGTCGTAGAACTTGCGATGCGATTCCGCCGGTTCATCGTCGCCGCGCACCAGGTGCATGTAGAACTCGCGGTGCGATTGCGCATGGCGGCCAGGGTTCATGGCGATAAAGCCGGCGTGCTGCAGGAAGCCGGGATATACCTTGCGGCCAAAGCCTGGATAGTTAGGCGGCACAGCGTAGATCACGGTGTTTTCGAACCAGGAGAATTTCTTCTCCACGGCCAGGTTGTTCACCTGGGTTGGCGATTTGCGCGGATCGATTGGACCGCCCATCATCGTCATGGTCTTTGGCAGCATCGGGTCCTTGGCAGTGGCCATCAGCGAAATGGCGGCCATTACCGGCACGGTCGGCTGGCAAACGGAAATCACATGCAGGTCCGGACCCAGGGCGCGGATGAATTCCTGCACGTACTTCACGTAGTCATTCAGGTGGAAGGGCCCCTCCGACAGTGGCACCAGGCGCGCATCGATCCAGTCGGTAATGTACACATCGTGTTCGGCCAGCAGGGCTTGCACGGTATCGCGCAGCAGGGTCGCATGGTGACCGGACAGCGGCGCCACCAGCAGCACAGTCGGCTGCTTGAGCGCCTTGGTTTCTTTCTCGCTCAAATCCTTGCGGAAGTGGACCAGTTTGCAGAAAGGCTTGCTCTCGACGACGCGTTCGATGATGTGGACAGTCTTGCCTTTGACCGTCGCATGCTTGATGCCGAACTCCGGCTTTTCATACTCTTTGCCGAGTCGGTACATCAATTCGTAGCCCGCGGCGATACGCTGCGAGAACGGTGTATGTGCCAGCGGGGATACCGGATTGGTAAACAGCTTGGACGAGGCTTCGGCCCACTGCATGAGTGGATGCAGGAGCGAGCGTTGCATTTCGTGCAATTGGTAAAGCATAGTATGTCCCGCTGAAAATTGTGGCAATGCGCAAAAGTTGGTTCAATTATAGGCCATTTATACATGACCTACAGCATTCCGCAGTACCTCTCAGAAAGTACATAAACAAGGGCTAAGCAGCCATGATTCCAACATAATACGTGCAGGAAAACAAAAAAAGCAGCGTTTCCGCTGCTTTTTTGTAGGATCGGTCCGAAGAATCGGTCGGATCAGTCGAACACCGGGGTTTCCACGCCCAGAACCTTGTGGAGTTTTGGCGACGTGGTGGTGTATTGCATGTGGATCTTCTTGTCAGGGAAGATGTATGGTGCAGCGCCGAAGGCGGCCAGCGCGGCTTCGTGGAAGCCCGACAGGATCAGCTTTTTCTTGCCTGGGTAGGTGTTGATGTCGCCCACGGCGAAAATGCCCGGCACATTGGTTTCGAACTTCTCGGTCGACACCACTTTCAGCTGCTTGCGCTCGATGTCCAGGCCCCACTCGGCGATTGGCCCCAGCTTTGGCGACAGGCCGTAGAACACCAGCAGCATGTCCAGCGGCACGCGGCGGGTCACGCCGTCGGCGCCGGTCACGCGCAGTTCGGACAGCTTGTCGTCCTTGGTTTCGATGCCCGAGACCTGGCCGACGATCAGCTGCATCTCGTATTCATCGCACAGCTGCTTCATCTTGGCCACGGAGGCTGGAGCAGCGCGGAAGTCTTCACGGCGGTGCAGCAGCACGACGGATTCTGCCTTGCCCACGAAGTTCAGTGCCCAGTCCAGCGCGGAGTCGCCGCCGCCGCAGATCACCAGGTTCTTGCCTTCGAACTGAGCCGGGTTCTTTACGCGGTAGAACAGCTGCGAGCCTTCGAAAGCCTCGATGCCGTCAACCTTCATGGTGCGCGGCTGGAACGAACCGACGCCGGCAGCGATGAAGATGGTCTTGGTGATGAATTTGGTGCCGAGCGAGGTTTCCACGTCGAAGCGGCCGTCTTCGCGCTTTTGCACGACGGTCACTTCCTGGCCCAGGTGGTAGGTCGCGCCGAACGGCTCGATCTGCTTCAGCAGGCCGTCGGTCAGTTCCTGGCCGGTGCAGGATGGAATGGCTGGAATGTCGTAGATCGGCTTGTCCGGGTACAGTTCCACGCACTGGCCGCCGACGGCGCTCAGGGAGTCGATCACGTGGGCTTTGATCTCCAGCAGGCCGAGTTCGAAGACCTGGAACAGGCCAACCGGGCCGGCGCCGATGATCACTGCATCGGTCTCGTGGAGACCGCCTGGTGGGGTGCTGACGACGTTCATAATGATTCTCATTCCATCTGAATAAGCGAACACCGCGTCAGGCGCGGTGTTGCACGTTAAATAACAGGCTGCTCGAAGCGGGCTAAGCTGCGGCTTAGCGCTTCAGCAAGTGGGCCTTTTCCTTGACGTCCTTGAACTGCTCGGCTTCCGGCAGGGCAGGCTTAGTCTTGGTGATAGAAGGCCAGTTGCGCGACAAGTCAGCATTGATCTTGATGTATTGCTGCTGGTCGGACGGCACGTCTTCCTCGGCGAAAATAGCGTTAACCGGGCATTCGGCGACGCAAACGGCGCAGTCGATGCACTCGTCTGGGTCAATGGCCAGGAAATTCGGGCCTTCGCGGAAGCAATCTACCGGGCAAACATCGACGCAATCGGTATAGCGGCAGGCGATGCAGGATTCGGTGACAACGTGGGTCATAACAGTCCTATCTAAATTGGAGCGCTGGGAAAAGCTCAGCAAAGCACTGTATTTTAAGGCAATCCGCTATTTCTCACAATTCGCACTTAGACACAATCTAAATAAGCAAATTCGTGGCGTGCCTCTAACAATCTTGCTTTCAGGCGGCAGAGCGGATCAAATCGAGCAGATTTTGCCAGGGCGGGGCGCCGGTCTCGACAAAGCTTATGCTATGTCGTCGCCGGCCGTCATCGGCTGTGATAGTCCAATGGCCTAAATCGGCCCCGATTTGCGTGCCGGGGCCTTCGCTGGATGCGAAAAAACCACTGGAAGCGAGGGCCGCCTCCAGCGCCGGACCGGACGGGCTTGTCTGCGTGTCAACTTCAAAGTGCTGGCTAAGGCCGGCAAAGCCGCCCCCGCCGGTCGCGGTGATCTTCATTTTTCGACGATAACCTCCCCATGGCGTGTGCCGTAATGTTTGCACCAGGCCGCGAGCGCCTGGCGCTCGGCATCGAGGACGCCCTCCATATCAAAGTACTCGGCGTGGTTCATGGTACCGCAGCAGCCGCGGCGGTCCTGGCGCGCGCCGGGCGCATCTTCAACCATGGGCGGCAGTTCCAGGTTTTGCGGCTGGTCGTCGGTGAGCGGCACTGGCGAGACCACTACTTCGCGCAGTGCGAAGCGGTTGCGGATGAAGTTGGCGTAATCGACCGGCTTGCCGTCTTCCTGGGCGATGCGCAGCATCTGGTTCACCACGTCGGCGAACCTGGCGTTGGCATCGGGGGCGGCGACCAGGCCGCGCAGCACCAGGCTGCACAGGTAGCCGCCCACGCTGTGCAGTACGGCGGCATCGTCGCGCAGGCCGGGCGCACGTTCGAAAGCGAAGATGTCGGCCAGGATGTCATAAATGGCGCCGGTGAATACCTGCGAAATGGCGTGCACTTCGTTGCCGGTTTCTGACAGCTTGAGGTCGTTGTCGGCGTTGCGCAGGCCGTTTGGCCGCCCCAGCGCCAGGCCGAATTGTTCCGCCATATCGGCCAGGAAGGTCTTGTCGTGCAGGTCGGCCTTGGTTTGCGCGATCACCGCTTCCACCTGGTCCAGCTGGGACAAGGCCACAAAGATCGCGGTCAGGTCGCCGAAGGATTCGTGCAGCCCGCCGGTCTGCGGCGGCGCGCTGTTCTGGATCCATTTCGGCTTCAGGCCATCCAGCACGGCATGCCCTGTTTCATGCGAGACGATATCGAAGGAGCGGCAAGTGAAGATGCGGTCCACCGTCCCATTCGCGACGAAGTCGCCGAACTTCAGCGCCCGGTCGCTGCGGCTGTAGTAGGCGTTCATCACGTTCGGCAAGCCATGCGGGAACACTTGCAAGGGATCGGTATTGCTGCTGCTGTTCCAGGCCCAGGGCAGGGGCGCGTCGTGGTCGGCGCGCGAGAGCACGCGCTGGTACATGGTCAGCGTCATGCGTACGATGGCAAAGGCGTGCACGGCATCGAACTGGTCGGTGTTGGGCGCCATGATGAAGTCGCCGAAGGCGTTCGGGCTCACCGGCGCAATGCCGGGCTGGCCGGAGGCGATGCGGGCATCGCGTGGTCCTGCCAGGATCACGCCGGGCAGGAAAATCTTGCGGGCGCCGATCTCGTTGACGGACGGATCCTGTTTCCAGATCAGCACGCGTGCACCGGCGGGAGGCGCCGCGGCGGCGCGTGTTGGCAAGGCGGTTTCTTTCAGGCGTGGCAGGCTTGGCTGCTGCAGCAGCTGTACCGACTTGCGATGCGCACGGTACAGGGCGGATGGCGTCGGCACAAAGCTGACAGGCAAAGTCATGCACATATTCTCATCCATGATCACTCTCCCAAGGGCGGTTGAATAATCATGGTTACCCTGCCGGCGGCATCGCCCTTTGATCCAGCACAAACAAGCGTGCGTTAAAATAGCACCCTTTGTCTATTTTGAAAGCAGAGTAGGGAAGGCATGGCCGACATCAACATCACCCAGGCCCACAACCTGGAACCAGCGCAAGCACGCGCAGCAGCAGAACAAGTAGCCCAACGTATCGCCAAGGAATTCGATCTCGCCTGTCAGTGGCATGGCGACACCCTGAAGTTTGGCCGTAGCGGCGTGGAAGGCACGCTGACCCTGGCCGACAGCGCGGCCCATATGAATATCAAGCTCGGTTTCCTGATGGGCGCCTTCAAGAGCGCCATCGAAGGCAAGGTCGCCGAGAAGATGCGCTCGGTGTTCGCAGCCGCTTAAGCAGCTTTGGTGGGATCGCCCACCGTCTCATTCAGCGCCACCGCCGCGCGCACCAGTTCCAGCACGGTCGCGCGGTCGAGTGGTGTTCCTTGCCTCAGTTCCAGCGTACGCAGCTCGTACTTGCCGCCGCCCGTCATGCGCGGCTCAATATGCAAAAGGCGCTTGCCGCGCCAGAAACCAAACAGCACGCGTTTCTCTTCCGCCCGAATCAGCAGCACGGGACCGTTGCAGAAATAGACCAGGTGCGTCCACTTGATGCGCTCATCAAGTTCCGGCGCGGCTTCTTTCACTGCTTGGCGCAGTGCCGCGACAAACTCCCGCTGCCATCCGGCGAGCGCCTCGACATAGGCGTCCGGGTTCGCCGCTGGAATGGTCTTCTTCATGGCTGCAGCTTCCTTTTCAATGAATTGGCGGCACGGCAGGCCGGATCCCGTTCGTCGAACCGGCATGCTTTCGTGAGCACCTCCAGCGCACGCTCTTTATTGAGAGGGATGCTTTTATCCTCACTCAAAATCTTCCCATACATGGCGCATCCCCATGCGTCGTTTGCGGCGCAGGTGCGTTCGAACGTGCGTGCCGGGCAGCTCTTTGCGTTGACCATTAACGGCGGCTCCGGCATCATCCCGGCGGCGCGGTTCGTGCAGCCAGATGCGATGCCGAGTTTGCAGGCGCGCTGGAACAGGATTTCGGATGCCGCGTTTGTTTCCGACACTGATTTTTGCAGAGCGGTTGCCAGCCAATAGCAGGATTCGCCTTTGCCACCAGTGCAATTGGCCAGGCATTCCGATTGCCCTGACGGGTCATCGCACAGTGCCCGCACATCGCCGTTGTATTCTTGCCTGCCTGCGGGTGCAAACAAATCTACGGGACATTTTCCCACATCCCCGGCCCAGTCCCTTTTGGCCATGATTTCATTTGCCAGCATCGATGGGCCAGGTTCGGTCCAAGCCGGCGTCGATGCCAGGCAAAGGAGAAGCAGCAAGAGTTTTTTCATTCACTCACCAGGAATCGATGTAAAACATAGGCGTCCACCAGCCCAAGTTCTCGGTGGCGGAAAGCTTGCGGCAGGGTGCCGGCGATGTGGAAGCCCAGTTTGCGGTAGAGCGCCATCGCAGGCGCATTGGTGCTGACGACGTAGTTGAACTGCATCGCCAGGAAGCCTTCGTCCCGCGCTTGCGCCAGGCTATGTTCGACCAGCGCACGGCCAATGCCCCGGCCCTGCGCTTGCGTCGCCACGGCGTAGGTCGCGCTGGCGACATGGGCGCCGTGGTCGGGGTAGTTGGCGCCCATCTTATACATGCCGACAAGTTCACCTCCGCTTTCCGCGACATAGGCCGGGTGGGTGCTGAACCAGTGCAGTTCGAAGGTCGACTTCTCGAAGCCCTGCCCGAAAGGGAAAGCATCGCCAGCTGCAAGCAGGGGACGGAAAGCAGCCCACATCGCATCAAGGTCGTCGTGTTCCGCGCGGCGAATAATCAAAGTCATGCGTTCCAGATATAGGTGAAAATAAATGCGTTCATGGTGGCGTTAAAGGCTGCATGGGCGGCTACCGCCGGCCACACCGTGCCGGCTTTCTTGCGCAATAAAGCGAACCCGATCGACAAGCCTGTCATCAGCAGGAACCACAGCGGGGCGGATTTCCAGAGCAGGGACACGCCGGCCGCAGTGACCAGCAATCCGTGATGAATCAGGTGTGCCGCGCCGAACCAGCCGGCTTCAATCAGTGTCGAAGCCCGAGCGCTGAAGCGCGATTCGAGCGCGCGCTGCAGCACGCCACGGAAGAAGATCTCTTCGCCGAATGGGCTGAACAAAATGCCGGGTATCGTGAAGATCAGGTACAACTGCCACGTCGCCAGGCCCGGCGTCGGCTGCGCGCGGAAGCTGTTTGCGACGCTGACGTACCAGTTATCCGCGCCGGTGCCGAACAAGCCATATCCAATCAGGTGGCACAGGCTGGCGCCCGCTACGCCAATCGATACCGCACCCGCATAAATCGCCAACGACCCACCGCGACGAATGCCAGCTGATTGTCGTCCTTCGCGCGACAGCATCAGCCACGGCGTGGCGATCATGAACAGGCAGTGGATGAAGAAGAGCGGCCGCCAGGCCACAGGGCCAAACATGGAAGCGGCGCGCAGCACGGTGAACGCAAGGCCAAGAAGGACGACCCGCTGCAGCAAGGAATAAGGGATGGTGGAACCGGGAACTGCTGCAGCCTGATCGCTCATGTAGGTGCTGGAGGCGGATTACAAAAAACGCAACTCTAGCACAGTTGTTTGAGGCGTTGGTGGGCAAAGGCGCCCGCGTGCACGCTGCTGCCGTAAGCAAGCAACAGCATGGCGCGTTTCACTGCCGGATCGGCACCGGAATCCATGTTGGCGGGCAGTGCGCGCTCGGCGACCTGAGACCAGAACTGCGCGCGGCCGATGCGCGCCATTGCCTTGCACATAGCGCGGAACTCGCGGCATATGCGGCGATCCAGGTACGATAGGGCTGCGCGTTCCAGGCGGTTAAGCGCGCCGGTGCTGAGCGGTAAGCGCGCAAGCCAGCGCCACAGGCGTTCCTTCAAATAGCCGGAACGGAAATGGTAAGGATCCGCGAGCAGGAACTGCACTGCCGCATCAACTGCGTCCAAGTCTCCGCAACGCACACGCGCAAGCGTCGAGCCGCCGCCGGGGAAGCTCAAGTTCTCATAAAGGGAGTGGAATTCCTGGCAGGCTGCCTGCCATTGCGCGCGCAGCGTCGGCGACGTGTCCCTGAGTTCAACCAGCGCATTGATTTGCGCCAGCATGCGATTGATTTCCCGGGAATTTTGCTGGATTCGTGCGAGGTTCTTCATAGCGCCCAGCAGCATATCAGACGGTGCGTAAAGTCGCTGTCCTCTTCAGCATCGTTTGGACGATGGGGCCAATTGCGCTTCCGGCGGCGCGGCTTCGATTACTTGCGCAGCAACGCCCATAGCGAATAGCCGCCGGCGGCGGTACCGATAGGGAAGTTAAACAGCGAAATCACGCTGAAGATGATCAGGAAGGTGCGGCCGGCTTGCGAGCCATTCAGGTACGCCACGGCGGATGCAATTTGCGCTGCGCCGTACACCGCAAAAATCCCGACGATGAACAGGCCCAGGCCGGCAATCGGGCCGAGGAAGGGGATTTCGAGCTGTTGCAGGAAAGCCAGGCCGGTGAAGAAAAGCGTGAAGAAGACCAGTGACAGCAGGAGGAAACCTCCCATGACGATGTGGAGGATCGCGGCGATCTTGCAGTGGTTATCCTGGATTTGCATGTTGGTGTTTTTGCAAAAACACCAGTGTGCAGCGAGGCGGGGACTTTGGCAAGGGCCGCGGATCGCGCGGCCCCGGGAGGGATTACTTCAGGCTTTCGATCAGGTCGATGTACTGCTGCTTGGCTTCGTCCTGGCTGGTGCCGGCCAGTGCCGCCCACGCGTCGAACTTTGCGCGGTTGACGAAATCGGTCATGCCTGGACGCTCGCCGGTAGCGTCGCCTGCCGAGCCTTGCTTGAACAGGGCGTAAATCTTCAGCAGGGTCATATTGTCTGGGCGTTCCGGCAGGTTCTTGGAATCGGCCATCGCTTGGTCAAACTGTTCTTGCAGGCTCATAGTATTACCTCGATAAGGTGGGGTGTGTAGGGCGCCATCATACAAAAGAATGCCCGCCAAGCTTAGAGGATAGGCTCCAATCAGTTCAGGCGAGCAGCTGGATTATCGCGTCGCCGCGCGCCGCTGCCTCAAGGTACATGTCCCTGAGAACCTCATAATTTTCAATGACATAGTCCAGGGCGTCATCGCCATCGCGGGTCCAGATGACTTCCGGGTAAATCTCCTTGCGCTCCATTTCCTGCGGGTCGAATCGTGCGGCCAGTTCCGTTCTGCCAAGCGGCTTGAGTGCTTCTGCGATAGCCTTCACTTCGGCCGGCGTCAGGAAGCTGGGAGGCCCATAACCGAGATCGGGCCCGAATTCTTCGCCGCCGATAACTGCCAGGGAGAGCGGTTCCGGACCGCCTTCGGCTTCGCCGGTCAGGAGGAAATGAATGCCGTGCCAGGCTTTATCAATATCGATGGAGTTTTCCGGTTCGCTGTCTCCGTCATCGGGAAACAGGAATTCTTCGACCAGGTCTTCGTTCGCTCGCAGCTCGGCGAGCTTCGATTCCGGCAGTGCGACAAGATAGCCAACCATGCCCATGAATATCTCCTCAAAGTGGTGGAGCACCTTGCGGTGCACAATAAAAAACGGCGGTTCAAGACAAGCCTTTCTGGCCAGTCTTGAACCGCCGTTCTGGCGGTAAGCCGGAAGAATTACTTCTTCTTGGTTGGGTTCACAGCGGCTTTCAGGGTTGCGCCTGCCGAGAACTTAGGGGTCTTGGATGCAGCGATCTTGATCGCTTCGCCGGTTGCTGGGTTGCGGCCTTTACGGGCGGCGCGCTTGGCGACGGAGAAGGTGCCGAAACCGGTGATGCCAACGGTGTCGCCCTTTTTCAGACGCTCGGTAACGATCGCGATCAGGGTGTTAATTGCTTCGTTAGCGGCTGCGCCGGACATTTCGGTGCGCTTCGCAAATTCTGCAATCAGTTCGCCTTTTTTCATTACTACCTCCTTGGTTAATGGAGCGCGCAGATTAGCACATTAATTGAAAAAAGTGTGTACCCTTTTTTGAAGAAGACCATATAGTGACTGGCTCGCCACGAAACCGGGGCGAAAAATGGGCGGAAAAGCTGGATAGTTTAAGCTTTTCCACCGCATCGCCCCAGCCTGGTGCATCACTGCGCGGAGCCTTCAACGGCGGTGTTTTTGCCTGCCTGGGCGCTAAAGCCCGCGTTCACGTTGGCGTTGGCGTTGGCGCTTTTTGCCGAATGCTGCGGTGCGCTCTGGCTGCTGCTTTGGGCGGTTTTGCTGCCGCTTGCGGAACCGTTCGCCGAGCCGGTGGCCGAGCCATTGGCGGTGGCGTTGGCGTTGCGTTTGGCAGCGTGGTTGGCGTTTGCGTGGGCCGCGCCATTGCCGCTGCCGTTGGCCGAGCCGCTGGCGCCGGAACGGCTTGCATTCGCATTCGCATTGCCGTTCGAGCTGCCATCAGCGCCCGCACCCACCGAATTCGCTCCGCGTGCCAGGCTGGCGCCCAGGCCGGACGAGCCGTTCGAATTGCCGGAGGCGGAGCTGGACTTCTCGCCGCCTTTGCTGCTGTTAGCTGCGCTGTTTGCGGCGCCATTCGCTGCACCATCTGCATTGCCATTGACCGAGCCTGCGCCGCGCTTCAGTTGCGAACCGACGCCGGAGACCCCTGCCAGGCCGCTCGCCGCGCCGTTGCCAGCGCCGTTAGCCGAGCCACTTGGTGCACCATTTGCTGCGCCGTTCGAAGCGCTGTTTGCAGCACCGTTCGCTGCGCCATCCGCGCTACCGCTCGCTGCGCCAGCATGGCGCGCGATCTTTCCGCCGAGGGCGGACGCACCGGCCACGCCGCCAGCCAGGCTGCCTTCGGTGCCATTTGCCGCGCCGTTCGCAGTACCGTTTGCCGCACCGTCAGCATTGCCGCTTGCTGCGCCGGCACGACGAGCGACCTTGCCGCCCAAGTTGGATGCTCCTGCAGCACCGCCAGCCAGGCCATTCTGGGCGCTGTTCGTTGCACCCGCTGCGCCATTTGCTGCGCCGTCTGCATTGCCGCTTGCTGCACCCGCGCCTCGGGTCAGTTGTGCGCCGAGGCTGGAGGCGCCGGCAGCATCGCCCGCCAGGTTGCCCGCTACGCCGTTAGCGGCAGCGCTGCTTGCGCCGTTTGCTGCACCGTTGGCAGCGCCGTCCGCATTGCCGCCGGCGGCGCCGGCGTTGCGCGACAAATTGCCGGTAATGTTAGCCGCGCCGCTTGCTGCGCCGCTGGCATCGAGGCCGCGCTGGGTAGCGTTGTTGGCTGCCGAATCTGCGGCGGAAGTGCGGGATGCGGTGGCAGCGACATTGCCAGCTGCGTTGCCGGCGACATCGGCCCCGGCGCGGCTGCCGCGCATGGCGCTGCCGGCAATATCGCCGCCCATGCCGCCGCGCATGGCACCCATGCCGCCGCCGAATGCGCCGCCGATGCCGCCGCCGATATTGCCACCCAGGGCGCCGCCCAATGGGCCGGCCTGGGCGATGGATGCGGCGCTGGCAGCAACGATAAAGGCAGCGCGGATGATGGTTGCGATGTTGGTTTTCATATCAGTTCTCCTTGTACATGCTGCGGGAAATCCGCCGCTTTCATTCAGAGAACGATCCGGAAACAGGATTTCTTCCATCCATCCGAAAAATTTTTTAGATTTTTTTCAGCGGAAAGCAGAAGGGGGGATGCGCAGGCTTTCTCCGACCACGCCGCGGCCGGTGCCATCGCCGGCGGAAGTGGCGCTCGCGGCCAAGGCGGAAACGGCCTCGGGGGCCAGCGAAGGGGAGGGGGAGGGCAGTCTTGGCGCCAGAAGCGCGGCAACGAGGGGGGAAGCGAAACTCGTTCCGCGCACAAGCTTATATGGCGGCGTGCCGATGGCTGCAGCCGCCATCTGGCTGCCCGGCGCGGCGAACATCACTTGCGGCCCGCGCGCGGCTTCCGGCAGCGGTTTGCGTTTCGGGTCGACGCCGGTCACGCCAACGACGCCGGGATAGCTCGCTGGGTATAAAGGCGGTGCGTTCGGGCCGTCGTTGCCGACGGCCGCCACCAGCAGGTGGCCGCGCGCCACCATGGTTTGCACCACGCGGCCGAGCATCTGGTTGGGCGGGCCGACCAGGCTGATATTGATGACGCCGACCTGCTCCTTGGCCAGCCAGGCCAGGGCCTGCACGATCTGGCTGGCCGAACCGCCGGTCGGCTGGTCGCAATATATATCTGCCGCGTACAGCTTTGCGCCCGGTGCCGCGCCGCTGAAGCGTTCGGATTTTCCGATCATGAGCGCACCGACGGCCGTTCCATGCGGGGCGGGATGGGGTGCGTCGCCGCAGCCCCAGCGTATGATGCGCGCATTGTCGAACACCTCGTGGCCGACATCGACCCCACTGTCTACCAGGCCGACACGCGTGTCGCCGCCTGCCGCGCCGGTTGCCCCCGCGCCGCTCGTTGCCAGCTGCATTGCGCCGGCAGCAGGGCGGCGAGCCGAAGGCCGCGAGGCCAGCGCCTTCGTGGCAGCCTCGTTGTCGCGGGAGCCGGCGCCTATATAAATGTGGTCGAAGTCGTAGACCCCGTCCGGATCGGCCGCGCGCAGGGCTGAAAGCGCATCCGCCGTGGATAGGCCGTCCGGCACGCGGAAAGTCACCAGTGTTTGCCCTACCTCGGGCATTTCCTGCCTGCTTGCGACAACAAGGCCCGCCTTGGCTGCCGCCGAAAGCCCCGCAGGGGACGGCGACCACGCCAGGATCTCGCGCCGCACGATCGGAAAGCCCAAGGGATCCCGCTCCAGCTGCGCCGGATGCCGTTGCAGCAAATCGTTCGCAGTCAGCATCCGCAACTGGTCAAGCGCCACTTTCTTTGGCAGTTCCGCCGTATCGAGCAGGCGCTCACGCAGGCGGTCGCGCAAGCCGGTATCGCCGAAGCGGGACAAGCCGCCGGCAGGCAGCTGTGGCAATCCGGGCAAGCCGATTTGCGCGGCAGCCGGCACCGCAATGGCGAGCAGGCCAAGGGCGGTCAGCAGGCAGCGGCATGTACGCAACAGGGAAGAAGTCGGGCGCAAGGTTGGCATGGTCGGATGATAATATAGGCTATCAAGGTATCTATTCTGTATTAACGATGGAAAGTGGGAAGAAAATCCCATCCCCGTACGTTATCCACATATGAATGATGGACAACGATAACGCCCTGCACGAGGAAATCGCCACACTGCTGCCGCGACTGCGGCGTTTCGCCCGCACTCTGGCCTGGCACCGCGAAGATGCGGACGACCTGGTCCAGCTGTCGGTGGAGCGCGCGATCGTGCACAGCAGCTCCTACCAGGCCGGTACCCGGCTGGACAGCTGGTTGTTCCGCATCATTAAGAATGCCTGGATCGACGAAGTGCGCTCCCGCACCCGCCGCAGCGAGCTGTTTGCGCCGGAGGAAGAAGGGGAACACGTGGGCGACGATTTTGCCGAAGCCCACCAGCAAAGGATGGCGGTGCAAAAGGCCGTCAGCCTGTTGAGCGAAGAGCACCGGCTGGTGGTCGGCCTGGTGCTCGTGGAAGGCTTGCCTTATAAGGATGCGGCCGAGGTGCTGGATATTCCGGTCGGCACCCTGACCAGCCGGCTGGCGCGCGCTCGCACCGCGTTGCAAGAACTGTTATCGGAACAAGCGAGGACGGTATGAAGAGTTTTTCCGACGAAACCCTGATGGCTTATGCCGACGGTGAACTGGACGAGGCAACCCGCCGTGCGGTGGAAGAAGCCATGCACAAGGATGCCGCGCTGGCGCGCCGGGTCGCCCGGCACAAGGCCATGCGCAACGACGTATTTGCCGCGTTTGCCCCGGTGGCGGAGGAGGCCGTGCCGCCGAGGCTGGCGCAGCCGCTGCGCCAGGCCACGGTCGTCAGCCTGGATTCCGTGCGCGCCCGGCGCGAGGCGGAGCAGCAGGCTGCCCGCAAGGCCAGCCGCAGCCGGCACTGGTCCTGGCCGGAATGGGGCGCATTGGCCGCGATGCTGATGGTGGGCGTGATGGCCGGCCATTACGGCCTGGGCATGCTGCCGCTTGAAAATGGTGAAACGGTGGCAAGCCGCGATGGCACGCTGGTGGCGCAGGGCCGCCTGGCGACCGCGCTCGATCAGCAACTGGGCGGCAATGGCGGTCCGGTACGCATCGGCACCAGCTTCCTGGCGCAGGACAACAGCTACTGCCGCAGCTTCACCACGGCACAAGACATGTCCGGCCTGGCCTGCAAGCAGGGCGGCGCATGGAAAGTACAGTTGGCGGTGCAGGGGCAGGGCCAGGGCAAGCCACAGCAGGGGGAGTTCAGGCAGGCGGGGTCGGAGATGCCGACGCCGGTATTGGATGCGATCGACCAGCGTATCGCCGGTCAACCGCTTGATGCGAAAGCGGAGCAGGAAGCCGTGCAGCGCAAGTGGCAGCGCTAGCCTCTTTCCGCAGGGCTGATTAAACGCCCAGCAGTTCCACGTCGAAGATCAGGGTGGCGTTCGGAGGGATCACGCCGCCTGCGCCGCGCGAGCCGTAGCCCAGCTCAGCCGGAATGATCAGCTGGCGGGTGCCGCCGATTTTCATGCCTTGCACGCCTTCATCCCAGCCGCGGATCACCATGCCGGCGCCCAGGGCGAATTCGAACGGGTCGTTGCGGTCTTTGGACGAATCGAATTTCGGGCCCTTGCTGCCGTCGTCGTTGCGCAGCCAGCCGGTGTAGTGAACGGTGACATTCTGGCCAGCTTTTGCTTCCGCGCCATCGCCAACCTTGATGTCGTCGTATTGCAGGCCGGATGCGGTAGTGATGATAGTCATTTTGATTCCTTAGAAATGAGGGGCTTAGGCCGCGATTGTAGTGCATTCGCGGCGGATATCCCCTAAATGTTGTCGGCAATAACTAACTAGATGAAGTTTGACCGTAAAATAGGGGCTGGCTTAACCAATAAGCGAGTTTTCATGTTCCGCAGTATCCGTAGCGCAGTAGTTTTATTTGGTTTGCTGGCCGGTATCCAGTCCGCTCAGGCAAACGTTGTCGTCGTGCTTAATTCGCGCGACGCCACGGTCCAGCTGCTGGACCAGAACAGCTACAAGAGCCTGCAGACCTTCCCGGTGGGCAAAGAGCCTCACCACCTGATGGCCACCCCCGATAACAAGTCGCTGATCGTAGCCAGCGCCGTGGGCAATGAACTGGTATTCCTGGATCCGATTTCCGGCCAGGTCCAGCGCCACGTCAAGGATGTCCTTGACCCTTACCAGATCGGCTTTTCGCCGGACCAGAAATGGTTTGTCGCGACTTCGCTGCGCCTGCACCGTCTGGATATCTATTCCTATAACGGCAAGGACCTGAGCCTGGCCAAGCGCGTGCCGTTGCCAAAACTGCCTAGCCATGTGGCGTTTGACGCCAAGAGCACCACCGTGTTCGTCACCCAGCAGGGCAGCGACCAGGTCAGCGCGATCGACCTGAAGACGCAGAACGTGCTGTGGACTATCCCGGTCGGCAAGCTGCCGGCGGGTATCGCCATGACGCCGGACGACAAATACCTGCTGGTCGGGATCATGGGCAGCGATTACGTCGAGGTGATCGACTGGCGCACCCGCCAGACCGTGAAGCGCATCAAGGCCGGCGCCGGCACCCACAATTTCCGCGCGCTGGGCGATGGCCGTTATACCTACGTCTCGAATCGAGTTTCCAACACGATCAATATCATCGACCAGAAGACGCTCGAGAACGTCGGCACCATCGACGTGCCGGGCGGTCCGGATTGCATGGAAATCACGGCCGACAAGAAATATATGTGGGCGACCCTGCGCTGGATTAAGAAAGTGGCGGTGATCGACCTGCAGCAGAAAAAGGTCGTCAAGATGATCCCGGTCGGCCGCTCGCCGCACGGCGTCTTCTTCGCCAACTCCTCGGCGCGCATGTAATGAACGCCGCAGCGCCCGCCCGCACCGCGCCGCTCGCCGCCCGCGTGCTGGCGCTGGCTGTGCTCCTGCCGCTGGCGTTTGCGCCGTCCGCTGACGCAGCCGCGCCGGCCGCCGGTCCGCAGTGCCGCGGAACGATCTACCTGACCTTCGATACCGGCAGCCAGTCGCAGGCGGAGCTGATCGCCTCCGTGCTGGCGCGGCAGAACGTCAAGGCGACCTTCTTCCTGGCCAATGAAAAGACCGTCAAGGGCGACTATTCGCTCGACCCGGCGTGGGCGAGCTTCTGGCGCGCCCGCGTGGCCGAGGGCCATGCCTTCGGAACCCACACTTTCGACCACACCTACCTGGTGCGCGACGCCGCGAACGGCAAGATCACGGTCAAGCCGCAGTTCGGCGCTCACGCCGGCAAGGTGCAGGACTGGTCGCCGCAGCAGTATTGCGATGAATTGCGCCGGGTGGATACCCGCTTCAAGGAACTGACCGGCAAGGCGCTGGACCCGTTCTGGCGCGCACCAGGCGGCAAGACCAGCCCACGCACGCTGGCCGCCGGCAAAGCCTGCGGCTACCAGCACGCGGCCTGGGCCAAGCCTGCCGGCTTCTCCGGCGACGAGCTGCCTGTCGAACGCGCCTCCAATGCCGTGCTGCTGAAAGGCGCGCTGGACGGCCTGCGCGACGGCGACATCTTCATGGCCCATATGGGCATCTGGTCGCGCAAGGATCCCTGGGCGCCGGCCAACCTGGAACCGCTGATCGAAGGCCTCAAGCAGAAAGGCTTCTGTTTTGCCACATTAAGAGAACACCCGGACTACCGCAAATGATTCAATTCTTCCTCGACCTGCTGGGCCAGGCCCAGGGCTGGCTATTCGAGAACGCCATCCAGCCGGTCATTTATTCCACCGGCATGGGCGATATTACCGAAGAAGCCTTCGAGGGCACGGAATGGCTGCTGATCGGCCTGGCCGAGCTGCTGTTGATCTTCCTGGTCCTGCGCCCGCTGGAAGCCGCCATCCCGGTGCACCAGTTCACCGACAAGCGCGCCCGCTGGAACGACTTTACCTACACCGTGATCCAGCGCCTTGGCCTGGTCCCGCTGGCGCTGTTCTTCACGCTCGACCCGGTGATGGACGCCATTGCCGGCGCCCTGCGCATGGAAGGCGTGCGGCCCTTCAACCTGGAAAACCTGGTCACCGATATGCACCCGCTGGCCAGTTTCGCCATTTATTTGCTGGTGCTGGACTTTGCCGATTACTGGTTCCACCGCGCCCAGCACAAGTTCAACTGGTGGTGGGGGCTGCACAGCCTGCACCACAGCCAGCAGAACATGAACCTGTGGAGCGACGACCGCAACCACCTGCTGGACGACCTGCTGCGCGATATCGTGATGGCCGTGCTGGCGCTGGCAATCGGCGTGCCGCCAGGGCAGTACGTGCTGCTCGTATCGTTGTCGCGTATCGTGCAAAGCCTGCAGCATGCCAATGTTCGTATACACTTCGGCGCCATCGGCGAGCGATTGCTGGTGTCGCCGCGCTACCACCGCATGCACCACGCCATTGGCGTTGGCCACGAATCGAAAGGGAAGGGTACGCTGGGTGGTTGCAATTTCGCCGTACTGTTCCCAATTTGGGACATACTCTTCCGCACCGCGAATTTCACGCCGCGCTTCGAAGCGACCGGCGTACGCGACCAGCTGGAAGGCCGCGACTATGGGCGCGGCTTCTGGTCCCAGCAATGGCTGGGCCTGAAGCGGATGTTTGAATATATGAGAAAAAAGTCAGTCTAAATACACGAGTTAATTAATGCGCGCAGTTATCAATGCATACGGCAGGGCCCTGCTGTCCCAGTTCCACGGCAAGATCTTATTGCTGAGTATTGTTCCTTTCATCTTGTCAGTCGCTTTGTGGGCGCTGCTGCTGGGCTTTGGGCTGCAGCCGTTGCTGGACTGGCTGCATGGCCACTTCGTCGAATTCGAGATGTACCGCGTCACCACCGACTGGCTGGTGTCGCTCGGCCTGGGCGGCTTGCGCTCGATTGTGGTGCCGCTGTTCGCGCTGCTCCTGCTGCTGCCGCTGATGATCGTGACCGCAATGATTTTCATCGGCGTGGCCGCCATGCCCTTCATCGTGCGCCACGTCGGCGGACGCCATTTTCCTCAGCTGGAAAAAAAGAAGGGCGGTTCCATCCTGGGCAGCGTGGTCAAAGCACTGGGCGCCTTCGGCATCTTTGTGGTGGCCTGGATTTTCATCCTGCCGATGTATATCTTCCCGCCGCTGGCCGGGCTGGCGACTGTATTGCTGTGGGGCTGGCTGACCAGCCGCGTGATGAGCTACGACGCACTGGCCGATTACGCCAGTGCCGAAGAACTCGATAAGCTGCAACGCGAACACCGTTGGCAACTGATGTCGATCGGTGTCGTCTCCGGCCTGGCCGGTTCGCTGCCGGCCCTGGTCTGGGTCGGCGGAGCGGCAGCCGCGATTGCGTTCTTCCCGATTTTGCTGGCCGCCTCGATCTGGGTGTATATCGTAATATTCATCTTCACCGGTTTGTGGTTTGAGTACTATTGCCTGCAAGCGCTGGCGCAACTGCGCCACGCTCCATTCGAGGAAAGCCTATGCCAATCGGATTGATCATCATCGGCGACGAAATCCTGTCCGGCAAACGCGTGGACCAGCATTTCCCCAAAGTGGTGCAATTACTGGCGGCGCGCGGCCTGCAACTGGGCTGGGCCGAATTCCTGGGCGATGACCGCGAACGCATCACCGCCACACTGAAGCGTACCTTTGCCAGCGGCGATATCGTCTTCTCTTGCGGCGGCATTGGCGCGACGCCGGACGATCACACCCGCCAGGCCGCCGCCGCCGCGCTGGGCCTGCCGCTCGCGATGCACGAAGGCGCCAAGGAAAGCATCCAGCAGCGCGTGCGTCAGCTGGCCGAAGAAAAAGGCGAAGCGCCCGATCTCGCTTCCGCGGAACACTTGCAGCGTTTGCAAATGGCCGAATTCCCGCAAGGCTCGGCGCTTATTCCAAATCCGTATAACGGCGTCGCCGGATTCGCGCATGGCACGCATTACTTCGTGCCCGGCTTCCCGGTGATGGCATGGCCGATGATCGAATGGGTGCTCGATACGCACTATGCGGACCTGTTCAACCGTGAGCCGCGCGCTGAGCAATCGGTGCTAGTGTACGAATCAGCGGAAGCCGCATTGACGCCCTTGATGCTGGCGCTGGAAGCGGCCTGGCCGCGCATCAAGGTCTTCAGCCTGCCAAGCGTAGGCGACGCCAAAACCCGGCGACACATCGAGCTTGGCGTGAAAGGCGATCCGGTTCAGTGCGAAGCAGCTTTTGCCCATATGTGCCGCGAACTCGATGCCTTGAATGTGGAGTACGTGAAGCCCTGAATCCACAGTGTGAAAAGGGTATTAACAGCTCTTGCAACGGCGCTCATTTTCGGTATGATGCGCCGTTGTTTTTTTGCGAAACTGATACGCGAAGTTTAAATATTTTGCGAGTTGCCCCGTGCACTGCACGCCGTTGTGGTGCAATGGTAATCATGCAGAAATACTCTGCGTGTATTGTCCGGTTTGAACACTATGTTAAGCAATCGTCGTTTTCGCCGGCCCCGAGTTGTCGTACGTGCGGTGCGTAAAATGCGCGCAGGCGCGGCAGCGATTGGATATGGCGGCAGCAGGCGGCGTTTGCGCTCGGTACCTATGCCTTCCCAACAAGATCACGAATCAAGCTCTTTCGAACCTACCGAGCCCGCACCACCACCGCCGTCGGAACCCAAAAAGGGTAAGCGATCGCGGAATGCACTGATCGTGCTGATACTGGTGTTGCTGACGGTGGCTGGCTTCTGGGGCTACCACGAAATCCGCACCTCGACGATGCAGGCGCGCGTCTTCACGGACCTGGTCGGCAAGCTGACCTATAAAGTGGAGCCGGGGCCCAGCAAGTCGATCCGCTTCCCGCACGACAGCCCTTACGACGAGCGGCTCGGCTACGCCAACTTGCCCGACTACCTGGACAAGCTGAAAGCCCGCGATTACGAAGTCACCTCGCAGGCGCGCTTCTCGCCGAAGATGGTGGAGTTGAGCGATATGGGCATCTTTGCGACCTATCGCGAAAAGACCCGCACCGGCCTGTCGATTTTCGACTGCCGCCAGGAGCCGCTGTTCACCGCGAGCTATCCGGAGCGCATTTACGGGAGCTTCCAGCAGACACCGCAAGCGCTGGTGCATAGCCTGCTGTTCATCGAGAACCGCGAGCTGCTCGACGATAAATACCCGAAACGCAATCCGGCCGTGGAATGGGATCGCCTGTCGAAAGCGATCCTTGAAAAATCCGTGAGCGCCGTGGGCGGTGGCGGCCACCGTGCCGCCGGCGGTTCCACGCTGGCCACCCAGATCGAGAAGTACCGCCACTCGCCTGAAGGCCGCACCGGTTCCATGAAGGACAAGCTGCAGCAGATGATTTCCGCCTCGCTGCGCGCTTACCAGCAGGGCGAAGATACGACCAAGGTTCGCCGCCAGATCGTGGTCGATTACCTCAACACCGTGCCGCTGTCGGCCAAGCCAGGCTATGGTGAAGTCAATGGCATCGGCGACGGCATGTGGGTCTGGTATGGCCGCGACTTCGACGAGGTGGCGCGCCTCCTGGGCGGCAAGATGGACCAGCCGGGCAGCGCCCTGGCCTTCAAGGAAGCGCTGTCGCTGCTGATCGCGCAGCGCCGTCCAAGCTACTACCTCGGCGAAGGCGACCAGGACCTGGAAGTGCTGGCCAACAGCCACCTGCGACTGCTCGCCAGCGCCGGCATCATCACGCCGCAATTCCGCGACGCCGCGCTGAAAGAAAAGCTGCATCCGGCCAAAGGCAACGGGCTGCAAGCCGCGCCGCCGATGACCTATGTGACCAAGAAAGCGTCCAACGCCGTGCGCGTGCACCTGGCTAACCTGCTGGGCGACAACCGCATGTACAACCTGGACCGCCTGGACCTGTCGGTGAACACCACCCTCGATGCGGAAACGCAGAAGACCGTCACCGCCATGCTGCGCCAGTTGCGCGATCCGGAAACCGCCGTGCAGGCGGGCCTGACGGGCAAGGGCATGCTGGGCAACGGCGACCCGGCCAATGTGGTCTACAGCTTCACGCTGCTGGAACGCGGCGAACACGCCAACTACCTGCGCGTGCAGACCGATAACTACGACCAGCCGCTCGACATCAACGAGGGCGCCAAGCTGGACCTGGGATCCACTGCCAAACTGCGCACCCTGGTCACGTATATGGACATCGTCGACCAGCTTCACAAAAAGTACGCCGGGATGGAAGTGGCGGACCTGAAAAAAGTCAGCGTCGACCAGCGCGATCGCCTGACCGTCTGGGGCCTCGAATACCTGATCGCTACGCCCAAGGACAAGCGCGACCTGCCCGCGATGCTGCAGGCGGCATTGGAGCGCAAGTATTCGGCCAATCCAGGCGAAGGCTTCTTCACCGGCGGCGGCCTGCATTACTTCGGTAACTTCAGCAAGGACGACGACTTCAAGATCATGACCGTGCGCGAAGCGCTGCGCCGTTCCACCAACCTGGTGTTCGTGCGCCTGATGCGCGATGTGGTCAAGTACTACTCCTTCCAGATGCCGGGTTCTTCGCAGACCCTGCTGACCGATGCCGACGATCCGCGCCGCGCGGCCTACCTGGCGCGCTTCGCCGACAAGGAAGGCAAGGAATTCTTGTACCGCTTCTACGCCAAGTACAAAGGCAAGAAAGCGTCGGAACTGGACGGCATCCTGCTCGATACGATCCGCCCGACGCCGGTGCGCCTGGCGAATATCCACCGCAGCGTATACCCGAACGCCTCGCTGGCCGACTTCAGCAAATTCGTAAACGACAACCTGAAGGTGCAGAACGACGTGCCGGCTGACCGCCTGGCCAAGATGTACGAGCAGTACGCGATCGACCAATGGAGCCTGGCTGACCGTGGCTACCTGGCTGCCGTGCACCCGCTTGAACTGTGGATGGTGGCATACCTGCACCAGAACGAAGGCGCTTCACTGTCCGACGTCGTGGCCGCTTCCGAGAAAGAGCGCCAGGAAGTCTACCAGTGGCTGTTCAAGACTCACCGCAAGCACGCACAGGACAAGCGCATTGCCGGCTTGCTGGAGATGGAGGCCTTCATGGGCATCCATCGCCAATGGAAGAAGATGGGTTATCCGTTCGACTCGCTGGTGCCGTCGTACGCGACCACGCTGGGCGCCTCGGCCGATCGTCCTGCCGCACTGGCCGAGATGATGGGCATTATCATCAACGGCGGCGTGCGCAAGACTACCCAGCGAATCGAGTCGCTGCAGTTTGCGGCGGGCACGCCTTACGAGACCTCGTTGGCGCGCAATAAGTCGACCACCAATGAACAGATACTGACGCCGGAAGTAGCGCGCGCCGTGGCCGATGCCATCCGTGAAGTGGTGTCGGACGGTACGGCGCGGCGCGTCAAGGCGGCCTTCGTCGGCGCCGATGGCAAGATCATTCCGGTGGGCGGCAAGACCGGCACCGGCGACCAGCGCTTCGACGTGTTTGCCGCCGGCGGCCGCCTGATCGAATCGCGCTACGTGAATCGCTCGGCCACTTTCGTGTTCAACATTGGCGAGAAGTTCTTCGGTTCGATGACTGCCTATGTGCATGGACCTGAATCGAAGAACTACGACTTCACCTCGGCGCTGCCGGTGCAGCTGCTGACGGTGCTGGCGCCATCGCTGATGCCCCTGATTGAACCGAACCAGCAGAAAGCCGCGCCTGTCGTCACCGCGATGGCCGCCGGTTCCCCAAGCGGCATCCAGCCCATCACTACGGCGGCGCTGGCCGCGGCCACCGCCGCTGCCGTTCCCGCAGCCCCCTTGCGCGCCTGCGGCGCGCGCTGAAAACCAGCGAAACCAGACAACCAGGGTCCGGCCCAAGGGCCGTACCCTGGTTTTCCGGTTCCCAAGGTTTAAAATGCGCCCATGAAACTCATCAAGTTCACCCAATTCAGCCTGCGCGACCTGCTCGTCTCGTTCGCCCCCACCGTCCTTTTGATCGCCGGCGCCTGCGCCCTGGCTTACTGGATCATCGACCCGACCCCGCCGCGCGTGGTCAAGCTCTCGACCGGCCAGGAAAACAGCGCCTATGAAAACATCGGCAAACGCTATGCCCAGGTCATGGCCAAATACGGCATCAAAGTAAAACTCGAACAAAGCCAGGGCTCGCAAGACAACCTGCAGCGCCTGAACAAAGGCGAAACCGACTTCGCCTTCGTCCAAAGCGGTTCCACCAATGAAGCCGAAGCCGAACGCACCGGCCTGGTCTCACTGGGCAGCCTGTTCACCGAGCCGGTCTGGCTGTTCATGCGAGAGAAAAAGGCCGTCACCAGCCTGACCCACCTGAAAGGCAAGAAGATCAACCTTGGCCCCGAAGGCAGCGGCGTCCCGCGCCTGTTCCGGCAGGTGCTGGCAATTAATGGCGTTGAACCGAAAGACATCCAGTCCAGCGCGCTGGAAAACACCCCCGCCACGGTGGAATTGCTGGAAGGCCGCATCGACGCCCTGGTATTCGCCGCCGCCCCCGACGACCCGCTGATCCAGATGCTGCTGATGACACCCGGCATCAAGCTGTTCAACTTCACGCAAGCGGAAGCCTACACGCGCCGCCTGCCATTCCTGACCCACGTCACGCTCCCGCGCGGCATCGTGGACCTGGGCCGCGACCTGCCTGCACGCGACTACCACCTGATCGCCCCCACCGCGACGCTGGTGGCGCGCGACGACCTGCATCCCGCCCTGATGGAACTGTTCGTGCAAGCGGCCAGCAATATCCACAGCGGGGCAGGGTGGTTCCAGCAGCAAGGACAATTCCCATCGCCGCGCTACACTGAAATTCCGGTCGCGCATGAAGCGGCCAAGTTCTACAAGGACGGCCCGCCATTCCTGGAACGCTATATGCCCTTCTGGCTCGCCAATCTGTTCGACCGCCTGTGGGTGGTGGTGCTGGCCGCCGGCGCCTTGATCCTTCCGCTCTCGAAAGTGGTGCCCCCGATCTACGTATGGCGTATCCGTTCGCGGGTCTACCGCTGGTACGGCCAACTGCGCTCGGTGGAGCAGGGCGTCGACGAAGGCAAACCGCGCGAGGAACTGCTGCACCGCCTGGACCAGATCGAAGAACGCGTGAACCGCCTTACAGTGCCGCTCTCCTTTGCGGATGAGTTCTACGGCCTGCGTAATCACATCGAATTTGTGCGCAATAAACTACGTACAAACACTTAAAAGTGTTGCGTTCGCGAGACCCCTGATTGACAGTTGCTCACAGTTTCCCCAAAGATAAGCCAAGGGAGTGAAACTGGTTTAATCGATAAGGGGCAACTATGGCACCAAGAAAACAGGTTCTCGCAATCGCAGTCGCATCTCTTTTCACCAATGCCGCATGGGCGCAGGAAGCGCCCGCCGGCGAAACCGCCACCGTCGTCGTGACGGGGACGCGGGTTTCGAACCGCACCGTGCTCGATACCACCGCTCCGGTGGACGTCATCAGCGCAGACACCATCAAGAATAGCGGCGTACCGGAAATTACGCAGGCCCTTTCGGTAGCGCTGCCTTCACTGAACTTCCCGCGTCCCGGCCTTGCTGACGGTACGGATACCATCCGTCCCGCCACCTTGCGCGGCCTGGCGCCGGACCAGACCCTGGTGCTGGTCAATTCGAAACGCCGCCATGCGTCGTCGCTTGTCAATTTGAACGGCACGATTGGGCGCGGCTCGGCATCGGTGGACATGAACACCATCCCGGCCGGTATCGTGAAGAGCATCGAGGTGCTGCGTGATGGCGCCTCCGCGCAATACGGCTCCGATGCCATCGCCGGCGTGGTCAATATCCGCCTGCGCAATGACCGTACGGGCGGCGACGCCAGCTTCAGCTACGGCCGCCGCGATACGGAGTACAGTTTCAATCCCGGCACGCCGCCGGCCGGCGCCACCTGGGGCACGCAGAATTCGCGCAGCCGCAAGGATGGCAATACCGCCACCTACAGCTTGTGGAAAGGCATGGAGCTCGGTGAGGATGGCTTCCTGACCATCGCGCTCGAGCGCAAGCGCCAGGACCATACCGAGCGTTCCGGCTGGGACGTGCGCCAGCAATACGTCCTGGTGAATGGCGCCTTCGACCCGCGCGAGGCGAACTTCAATCGCTTCAACGCCTGGTATGGCGAGCCTGAGCTGAAGCAGAACACCTTCTTTGCCAACGCTGGATATAACCTGCAAGGCGGCGTCAAACTGTATGGCTGGACCAGCTATCAGGACCGCGATGGCAAAGGCGCAGGCTTCTTCCGCCGTGCCCAGCAGAACACCAACACCATCGAGATTTATCCCGATGGTTACCTGCCATTCATCGAACCTTCGGTATCGGACTTCAGCGGCGCCTTTGGCGCCACCTGGACCGCCGGTGTGTGGGACATGGATGCTTCGGTGTCGTATGGCGAGAACGAGATGGACTTCACCATCACAAATACGCTGAACCGCTCTCTTGGCCCTGCCTCCAAGACAGTGTTCGACGCGGGTGGTTTCAAATACGACCAGACGACCTTCAACCTTTCCGGCGTGCGCCAGTTTGAGGTGGGCCTGGCTTCCCCGCTGAACCTGGCGATCGGCGCAGCAGCGCGGCGTGAAGGCTATTCGCTGCATGCCGGTGAGCCGGACTCGTACCGCAACGGCGGCGTGCTGTTAGGCGGCGTGAAGACTGCCTCGGGATCGCAGGTGTTCCCGGGCTTCCAGCCGCGCGATGCGCGTGATGCCAGCCGCAAGGCCTACTCAGTGTATGCCGATGTGGAAGCGAATATCACCGACAAGCTGCTGGCATCTGCCGCCGTGCGCGGCGAGCATTACTCGGACTTCGGCAACAACTGGTCGGGCAAGTTGGCGGGCCGCTACAACTTCACGCCGGACTTCGCCTTGCGCGGTTCGGTGCAGAACGGCTTCCGCGCACCGTCGCCGCAGCAGCAGTATTTCACTTCGACGGCGATCAATTTCATCAACGGTGTGCCGTTCGACATCATGACGCTCAAGCCTTCCGATCCGGCGGCGATTGCACTGGGCGCGAAACCGCTTGATGCGGAGAAGTCGACCAACTTCTCGCTGGGAGCTGTCGCCAAGGCAGGCAAGGCCAGCTTCACTGTTGATGCGTTCCAGATCAAGATTCGCGACCGTATCGTGTTGTCCGAGAATCTGATCCAGGACAATGTGCGCGCCTATCTGGTGTCGCAGGGTTTCGACAATGTCGGCGCGCGCTTCTTCATCAACGGCGTTAACACCACGACGCGCGGCGTCGATGTCGTGGCCAGCTATCCATGGAGTTCAGCGGTGGCGGGCAAGTTCGACTTTACGCTGGCGGGCAATTACACCAAGACCGAGGTGACCAAGGTGCCGGAAACGGCGCAGTTGCAGGCTTTGAATCCTGCGCCGGCGCTGTTTGCACGCGTCAATGTGCTGACCTTTGAGCATGGCACGCCGAAGACAAAGTTCACGGCGAGCTTGAATCATTCGCTTGGTGCGTGGAGTGGGACTCTGCGTGCGACTCGCTACGGGAAGGTGCTCGCGCCAGGGACAACTGCGCCGGATGATTTCTGGATGACGCCGAAGACACTGGTCGATATCGAGGGGCGCTATAAGATTACTTCTCGTTTGACGGCGGCACTGGGGGCGGAGAACTTGTTTGACCAGTATCCGGATGCGTATCCGGCTTCGCTCAATTCGACGGGGAATGCGCCGTTTTCCAATTATTCGCCGTTTGGGCGGAGTGGGCGGTTTGTTTATGCGCGGTTGAATTACGCGCTTTAAAACCTTTGAAAACCTGGAAACCGGGGTACGGCCCTTGGGCCGGACCCCGGTTTTCCGGTTTTCCGGTTTCTCGGGTCTTCAGGCGCCGGCCCAGGGCAGGCCTGTCTTGCACCAGCCGCCGACGTTCTTGCGGTGGCCATTGACGTCCTTGTCCCCTTCAAATCCTTCCAAAATGTCGTAGCACTGGGTATAGCCGGCCTCGGTCGCCGCCTTGGCCGCGTGGCGCGAGCGCACGCCGGAGCGGCACAGGAAGACAATCACGGTGTCCTTGCCCGGCACCGCAGCCGCCAGTTGTCCGAGGAAGTCGGGATTCGGCGTTCCGCCCGGGTAGACGTTCCACTGGGCGGCATGATGCTGCTCGGCCGGAATCGATACCCGCCCCACCCAGTCACGCTCGGCATTCGTCCTCACATCCACCAGCCGCACATGCGGATCGCTTTTCAGCAACTCAAATGCCTCGGAAGGAGTCACCGCACCGGCATAGGGCAGGGAAGTGTCGCGTTTGCGTGCACGGTCGAGGATTTCGGCGTTGTTACTCATGGTTTTTCCTTTATCATCACTGCACCACAACGATGCATTTGCATGCGCTGGTGCAAAAATGCACCACAACGGTGCGATAATTGGTAAACGCACCCGCATGGTGCGGCTTTTACGTGTCGGTAAGTGGGTTTTGGCTGGCATGATATCTGCTTAATGTACCATCAGCGTTCGCCGCACCCAAGAGGTCGCGGCAGTTTTTTCACTTAGGAGATATGTAATGGCACTGACCGCCGCAGACGTTCTGAAGATGGTACAAGAGCACGAAGTCAAATTCGTGGACTTCCGTTTCGCCGATACCCGTGGTAAGGAACAGCACGTAACCGTGCCTGTGTCCCATTTCGACATCGACAAATTTGAATCGGGCCACGCTTTCGACGGTTCCTCGATCGCTGGCTGGAAAGGCATCGAAGCTTCGGACATGATCCTGCTGCCGGACCCATCGACCGCCAACATCGACCCATTCTTCGAAGAGACCACCCTGTTCATGCAGTGCGACGTGATCGAACCGTCGGACGGCAAGGGCTACGACCGTGACCCACGCTCCATCGCCAAGCGCGCTGAAGCCTACCTGAAATCCTCCGGCCTGGGCGACACCGCCTACTTCGGCCCAGAGCCAGAATTCTTCATCTTCGACTCCGTAAAGTGGAAGATCGACATGTCCGGCGCCATGGTCAAGATCGACTCCGACGAAGCTTCCTGGTCGACCGACAAGGACATCGACGGCGGCAACTCCGGCCACCGTCCAACCGTCAAAGGCGGCTACTTCCCAGTGCCTCCAGTCGATTCCTTCCAGGACATGCGTTCCGAAATGTGCCTGATCCTGGAATCGATGGGCATCCCGGTTGAAGTGCACCACCACGAAGTGGCCGGCGCCGGCCAGAACGAAATCGGCACCAAGTTCTCGACCCTGGTTGAGCGTGCTGACTGGACCCAGAACATGAAGTACGTGATCTGGAACGTGGCTCACTCCTACGGCAAGACCGCTACCTTCATGCCTAAGCCAGTCGTTGGCGACAACGGTTCCGGCATGCACGTGCACCAGTCGATCTGGAAAGACGGCAAGAACCTGTTCGCAGGCGACGGCTATGCCGGCCTGTCCGATTTCGCCCTGTACTACATCGGCGGCATCATCAAGCACGCCAAGGCACTGAACGCGATCACCAACCCAGGCACCAACTCGTACAAGCGTCTGGTTCCAGGCTACGAAGCTCCAGTGAAACTGGCTTACTCCGCACGTAACCGTTCGGCTTCGATCCGTATTCCACACGTGGCCAATCCAAAAGGCCGCCGTATCGAAACTCGCTTCCCAGACCCACTGGCCAACCCATACCTGTGCTTCGCTGCACTGATGATGGCCGGCCTGGATGGCGTGCAGAACAAGATCCACCCAGGCGAAGCAGCGTCCAAAGACCTGTACCACCTGCCACCGGAAGAAGATGCACTGATCCCAACCGTCTGCGCATCCCTGGAAGAAGCCCTGGATCACCTGAACAAAGACCGTGAGTTCCTGACCCGCGGCGGCGTATTCACCGATTCCATGATCGATGCCTACATCGACCTGAAGATGACCGAAGTTACCCGCATGCGCCAGACCACTCACCCGGTCGAGTTCGACATGTACTACTCCCTGTAATCAGGGACGATTGCCGGATTAACTGGCAGTCAACAAAAGCGCGAGGTTGGCAGTTTGCTTTCCTCGCGTTTTTTTTCGGATGTTGTATAGTCGGGGCATGAACACTCGCACTCTCGTATTTCAAGGGCTGGCGCTGCTGGCCTTGAGTGGCGCAGCGCAGGCGCAGCAAATCTTTCTCTGCGTGGATGCCGAAGGCCGCAAGGAACTGACCGATACCCGCAAGGGGAAGAATTGCAAGCCGCTGGACCTGCCAGGCGCCTCCATTCCCGCGCCAGGTGGCGCGCGCCGCAGCACGGCCGCTCCGGCTGCGCCGGCTGTCGCGCCGGCCAACTTCCCGCGCGTGGATTCAACGGAACAGAAGGCCCGCGATGCGGACCGCCGTGCCATCCTGACCGACGAACTCAACACCGAAACCCGTAAGCTGGCGGATTTGCGCAAGGAATTCAATAACGGCGAGCCTGAACGCCGTGCCGACGAGCGCAACGCCGCCAAGTATCAGGAGCGCGTAGCTGGCCTGAAGGACAGCATCGCGCGTTCGGAGTCGAACGTGGAAATGCTGAAGCGCGAGCTTGCCAACATAAAATGACACCAGACAGCCCTGGCAGTATCCGGCCCGCTGAACTGGCAGGGCTGGACCTGCTGGCATCGGCCGTTGTCCTTGTCGATGGCGGCGGCCATATTATTTACGTCAACGCGGCCGGCGAGAACCTGCTGGAATCCTCGCTGAAAGCCCTGGCGCGCCAGCCACTGGGCGGCCTGTTCGCGGCGCCGCTGGAACTGGAAAACATCATCGCGCAAGCGCGCGAACACAAGTTCTCCGACGTGCGGCAAGAGCTGGTGCTGGAACGTGCCGGCCGCGAAGCGCTGCACGTGCACATCATTGCCAGCGCGCTGGATGAGCCGGATGGCACCGTGATGATCGAGCTGCGCGAAATCGTGCAGCAGATGAAGCAGGACCGCGAAGAGCGCCTGATGGACCAGAGCCAGGTCAACAAGGAACTGATCCGCAACCTGGCGCACGAGATCAAGAATCCCCTGGGCGGCATCCGCGGCGCGGCGCAGCTGCTGGAAATGGAGCTGCCGCCGCTGCACCTGACGCAGCTGCGCGAATACACCCAGGTCATCATCAAGGAAGCGGACCGCCTGCAAACGCTGGTGGACCGCCTGCTGGCGCCGCACCGCCGGCCGCATATCGTGGGCGATGTGAACATCCACGAAGTGCTCGAGCGTGTGCGCAGCCTGATCCTGGCCGAATTCCCGGTCGGCCTCACCATCCGCCGCGACTACGACGCCTCGATCCCCGAATTCCGCGGCGACAAGGAGCAGTTGATCCAGACAGTGTTGAACATTGCCCACAATGCCGCGCAAGCGCTGGCGGCGCGCATTGAATACGGCGATGCCGAGATCATTTTCCGCACCCGCGTGGCGCGCCAGACCACGCTGGCGAAGGTGCGTTATCAGCTGGCATTAGATTTGCATATCATCGATAACGGACCGGGCATACCGCCCCAGATCCGCGACCGCATTTTCTATCCGCTGGTGTCGGGCAGGGATGGCGGCAGCGGCCTGGGACTGACGCTGGCGCAAACCTTCGTGCAGCAGCACATGGGGGTGATCGAATGCGAGAGCAGGCCTGGTCAAACGGACTTCAGAATCTTATTGCCTTTGCCTTGATCGGAATACATGAAACCAATCTGGATAGTTGACGACGACGAATCGATCCGCTGGGTGCTGGAAAAGGCCCTGGCGCGAGAGAATCTCGCCACGCGCAGCTTTGCCAACGCGCGCGATGCCGTCGCCGCGCTCGAGCATGAGACGCCGCAGGTGCTGGTGTCGGACATCCGCATGCCGGGCGACTCCGGCCTCGACTTGCTGCAACTGGTGAAGCAGCGCCATCCCGGCCTGCCGGTCATCATCATTACCGCCTTCTCCGACCTGGACTCCGCCGTTGCAGCCTTCCAGGGCGGGGCCTTTGAATACCTGGCCAAACCCTTCGATATCGACAAGGCCGTGGAGCTGATCCGCCGCGCGCTGGACGAAAGCCTGCGCGAATCGAGCATCGAATCCGGCCCGGCCGATACGCCGGAAATCCTGGGGCAGGCGCCGGCCATGCAGGAAGTCTTCCGCGCCATTGGCCGCCTGTCGCAATCGAATGTGACGGTGCTGATTACCGGCGAATCCGGCACCGGCAAGGAGCTGGTGGCGCGCGCGCTGCACAAGCACAGCCCGCGCGCGGACCAGCCCTTCATCGCGATCAATACCGCTGCGATTCCGAAAGACCTGCTGGAATCGGAACTGTTCGGCCATGAGCGCGGCGCCTTCACCGGCGCGCAGACCACGCGCCGCGGCCGTTTCGAACAGGCCGAAGGCGGCACGCTGTTCATGGACGAAATTGGCGACATGCCGTTCGATCTGCAAACGCGCTTGCTGCGCGTGCTATCGGACGGCCACTTCTACCGCGTCGGCGGCCACTCGCCGCTGAAGGCGAATGTGCGCGTGATCACCGCCACGCACCAGAACCTCGAACAGCGCGTACGCGACGGCCTGTTCCGTGAAGACTTGTACCACCGCCTGAACGTGATCCGCCTGCGCTTGCCCAGTTTGAGGGAGCGGCGCGAAGATATCCCCATCCTGGTGCGCCACTTCCTGGTGCAGAGCGCGCGCCAGCTGGGTGTGGAAGCAAAGCGCATGAGCGATTCGACGATTGTGTTCCTGCAGCAGCTCGAGTTGCCGGGCAATGTGCGCCAGCTGGAAAACCTGTGCAACTGGATTACGGTGATGGCGCCGGGTCAAACGGTGGAAGTGAAGGATTTGCCGCTGGAGCTGACGCAAGGGCAAGAGGGCAGCGTCGTCAACGCCGCCCCACCGGTCGTCGCCGAAACGGCGATGCCGCAGCACCACGGTACCGTGCAGCCCCTTGCGCCGCCACCGCTAGCCGCATCGCCGGAAGGTTGGCTCAGCCTACTGGAATTGCAGGCCGCCGGCATGCTGAGCAGCGGGCAGCAAGACGTGATGGATATACTTGGCCGCCAGTTTGAATCGGCCCTGATCCGCACGGCGCTGAAGTACACGCACGGCCGCAAGAACGACGCCGCCATCCGCCTCGGCATCGGCCGCAATACCATCACCCGCAAAATCGCCGAGCTCGGCATCGACGGCGCCAAGGACGACTAGCCTACCCGCAACTTTTGTCCCCCCTGGGGTCAGGAACAAAGGTGGACATTTTTTTCTACTGGGAAAAGAATGTCCAATTCTGTTCCTGACCCCAGGGTGGACAAAAGTTGTTATGCTGCGGGCTTAGCAAAAAAGGAGCCTGCATGCTGATTAACTGCGTCGCCTACCAGGATGGGCGCAAGCTGGCTGATATCCCGGTCGCGGACATCAGCGAATACGTGGCGCGGCAAGACGCCTTCGTCTGGGTCGCCCTGCGCGACGCTACGCGTGATGAACTCGCTGTCATGCAGGAAGAATTTGGCCTGCACGAACTGGCGGTGGAAGACGCTGGCCGTGGCCAGCAGCGTCCCAAGATCGAGGAGTATGGCGACTCCCTGTTTGTCGTCGTGAAAATGCTCGAAATGCGTGAGGATGAAATGCACGTGGGCGAGGTGGATATCTTCGTCGGCCCCAATTATGTGCTGTCCAACCGCTCCAACTCGACCCAGGACTTCCTCGGCGTGCGCGCACGCGCCGAACGCGAACCGCACCTGCTGCAGCAAGGTTCCGGCTTCGTGCTGTACGCCCTGATGGATGCCGTGGTCGACCGCTACTTCCCCATCATCGATGCGCTGGAAATCGAGCTGGAAAAGATCGAGGAACGCATCTTCATCCGCGGTTCGCAGCGAGACAATATCGAACGCTTGTACGACCTTAAACGCCAGGTGATGACCATGCGCCATACGGTGGCGCCTTTGCTGGACGCCATCGGCAAGCTGCACGGCGGCCGCGTGCCGGCGGTATGCAGCAATACCCAGGAATATTTTCGGGACGTCCACGACCACCTGCTGCGCATCAACGCTGCCCTCGATACCATGCGCGACACGATCGGCACTGCGATCCAGGTCAACCTGTCGATGGTGGCGTTGGAGGAAGGGGAGGTCAACAAGCGCTTGGCGGCCTGGGCCGCAATATTCGCCGTGCTGACCGCCTTTGCTGGCATTTGGGGCATGAATTTCAAGCATATGCCTGAGCTCGATTGGCGCTTCGGTTACCCGGCTGCCCTGTCACTGATGGCTGTTGTTTGCTTTTCGCTATATCGCCGCTTTAAGAAGGTAGGGTGGCTCTAGAGGTATATAATTTACGGGAAACAACCTCTTATGGGGCTTGGCATGGTTGATGACGCAATGTTGTTCGACGATGATGAGACGCCGGCCCCCGCTGCGCTACTCCCACCTTGGGAAATCCTTGTCGTTGACGATGAGCAAGCAGTACACCAGGTCACTGAACTGGTGATGGCGGATTTTGAGTTCGACGGCCGCCGCCTTCACTTTTCCCATTGCTATTCCGCCGCCGAAGCGCGCGCTACACTGTCGCGTCCTGGCCGATTCGCCCTGATCTTGCTGGACGTGGTGATGGAATCCGAACATGCCGGCCTGGAGTTGGTGCGCTACATCCGTGAAGAGCTGGGCGACCTCAATGTGCGCATCGTGCTGCGCACCGGCCAGCCGGGCCAGGCGCCCCAGGCCATGGTGCTGAAAACCTACGACATCAACGACTACCGCGAAAAGACTGAGCTTACCCATGCCAAGCTCAGTGCAGTGTTCTATTCCGGCCTGCGCGCCTACCGCGACTTGATGCGCCTGGAGCGCGCCCGTCTTGGCCTGCGCCGTTCGATCGACGCCATCACCCACGTCTGCGATTCGGACAACCTGCGCCACTTCTGCTCGGCAGTATTGGAGAATGCGTCGGCCTTGCTCGGACGGCAGGCGGAAGGGGTATGCGCCAGCCGCATGAATGCCTACGCTGCCGCACGCCAGCCGGGCCGCCTGCAAGTGCTGGCCGTCACCAGCGCCTACGCCGGCCTGGCGCCGGAGGAAACCCTGGAACATTTGCCGGCTCCCGTTCGCGAAGCCTTCGTGCGCTGCATGGCGGAACAGGCCGACCATTACGGTCCGCTCTACTACGCCTGCTACTACCGTACCCGCGACGGCAATGAGAGCCTGCTCTACATGTCGTTCACCGAACCGTTGCAGGACGAAGAGCGCGAGCTGCTGGGCCTGTTCGCGGCCAATGTCGCCATCACTTATGAGAACCTGCTGGCGCGCGAGGAACTGGAAGCGACGCAAGACGCCATCATCCATATCCTGGGCGAGGCGCTGGAAAGCCGCTCGGCTGCCGCCGGCGGCCACGTGGAGCGTGTCGGCGAAATCGCCGCCATGCTGGGCGAAGCGGTCGACATGCCGGCGGGCGCCGTGCGCCAGTTGCGCCAGGCCGCGCCGCTGCATGATATCGGCCATGCCGGCATCCCCGACGACATCCTCAACCTGCCGGGCCCGCTCGACGCGCAGCAGCGCGCGCGCATGCAGGGTCATAGCGATATCGGCTGGCATATGCTGTCTTCATCCACGCAGCCGGTACTGCGGCTGGCGGCGCGCATCGCGCACGAACACCATGAGCGCTGGGACGGCGCCGGATATCCGCAGGGTCTGCAGGGCGCCGACATCAGCCTGGCAGCGCGCATCACCTCCCTGGCCGATTTCGTCGATGCCATGGTGAGCCCGCGCAGCTACCGTCCGGCCCACACCCTGCAGCATGCGCTGGATGAAGTACGCGGAGGCAGCGGCAGCCGCTTCGATCCTGCGCTGGCCAATCTGTTGTTGCAGAATCAGGATTATTTGCAGGACCTCTACCGGCGCCATCCGCCTCATTAGGAGACCGCCATGGAATTATTCGACGCCAATGACGCGCGCACTCTTGCAGAGGCGGCGTTACGCGCGATCACCGCTTCCACCGCGCGTGCTCGCGGCGAAGAATTCTTCCGCGTCCTGGTGCATGACCTGGCGGCGTCGCTGGATGTCACCTACGTCATCGCTGGACGGATGATCCATATGCCGGACGGGCAGGAAGGCATACGCACGCTGGCGGTATGGGGAGGTGAAGACTTCCTGCCGAATATGGAATACAGCCTTGAGCACACGCCCTGCCACAACGTGACCGACCAGACCATGTGCTTCCACGGCTGCGGCATCCAGCAGGACTATCCGCTCGATACGCTGCTGGTGGACATGAAGGCAGAAAGCTATGTCGGCATGCCGATGACCGATACCGAGGGCAAGACGCTGGGCATCTTGTCCGCCATCGATACCAAGCCGATCGACGAGAACAAGCGCTTACTGGCGCTCTCGCTGTTGTCGATCTTCGCGGCGCGGGCCGCGGCCGAACTGCAGCACCAGGAGCGCGAGCACCAGCTTGAGGAAAAAGTCTCGCGCCGCACGGAAGCCTTGCGCGCAGCCCAGGCCAGCCTGGTGGAACAGGAAAAGCTGGCGGCACTGGGCTCGCTGGTGGCTGGCGTGGCGCACGAGGTGAACACGCCGGTGGGTGTGGCCCTGACGGCGGCATCGGCCATGAGCAGCTATACCGCACAGCTGGTGCAGGCGCTGGAGGCGCCGAAGGTAAGCCGCTCCGACCTGGTCAACCTGGCTGCGCGCCTGAACGACGCGGCCGCCCTGATCGAGCAGAACCTGCACCGCGCGGCGGGGCTGATCGGCAACTTCAAGCAGCTGGCTGTCGACCAGGGCACCGAGCATGTGAGCACGCTGGCGCTGAAGGATTATGTACAGGGCGTGGTGTCGGCGCACAGTCCGGAATTACGCAAGGCCGGCATCAAAGTGGAGGTGGAGATGGACCACCTGCTGCGTCCGCGCCTGCCTCCAGGGAAGTTTTCCCAGGTGCTGTCCAACCTGTTGATGAACGCTGCCCGCCATGCCTATCCGGACGGGAAGGGCGGCACCGTCATCGTGCGCGCCTGCGTGGCCGACGGATGGCTGGACATGGATTTCATCGACCACGGCGTCGGCCTGGCGCCCGGCGTGCGCGAACGGATTTACGAGCCGTTCTTCACCACCAAGCGTGGTCAGGGCGGGTCCGGCCTTGGCATGCACATCGTTTACACCATCATGCAGCAGATGGGGGGAACGGTGGAAGTGCACAGCAATCCAGGCGAAGGCTGCCGTTTCCATTTGCATATGCCCCTGGAAGTCAAATATTCCCCGCCATCGGCCTAGCGCTGTTGTTTTTGCGCTACAAGCCAGCCGCTAAGTGTTTCGCTTACTTAACCGAAGTTACAGGCATTTTGTGCCCGTGTATCAACAGTTCCACATTGAAACTTTAATGTACATTACTGTACATTTGCATAATTGACCATCGAGAATCCAGCGTGGTCCCATGGATAGATTCGGCACCGGTTGACGCGAGTTGACCGACGTTGAATCGAGTTGTTTGGGACATAAAAAAATGTTGTATTTCTTGATGGAATTTGCAAATGAAAAAAACTGTACTCGCGCATGCGCTGACTGTTGCGTTTAGCGCTACGTTAGTGATTGGCGGAAATGCCTACGCGGCATCCAACTCCGCCGGTTCGGTGGGCGGCCGCGCAGCGGTTGGCACCGTCATCACGCTGGAAAACAAGGAAATCGGCCTGAGCCGCACCATCACCGTCGACAAGGCCGGCACCTATTCGGTTCCACAGCTGCCGCCCGGCCACTACATGCTGAAGGTCAAGCTGCCGAACGGCCAGACTGAAGAGCGTGCAGTCGACGTGCAAGCCGGTGAAGGTTCGGTGGCGCACTTTGAGGACTCCGCGCGCGTGGTGGTGACCGGCCGCGTGAGCCGCATCGACACCAAATCCCCTGAATCGAGCATGGTGCTGAGCAAGGCGGCGATCGACCGCCTGCCGATTTCGCGCGATGTAACGGCCGTGGCCCTGCTGGCCCCTGGCGCAACCAAGGGCGACACCCGCATCGGCCAGACCGCACTGCGCGCCGGCAACGTGCCGTCCCTGGGCGGTGCTTCGCCTGCGGAAAACGTCTACTACATCAACGGCTTCAACGTCACCAACTCGCTGAACGGCGTGGCGTTTAACCAGGTGCCGTTCGAAGGCATCTCGCAGCAGCAGGTCAAGACAGGCGGCTACGGCCCGGAATACGGCCGTTCCCTGGGCGGCGTGCTGTCGGTGACCACCAAGCGCGGTACCAACGAATGGAAGGGCGGCGCCAACGTGATCTGGTCGCCGGAATCGTTGGAAGGCTCCTCGCTGTACACCGAAAAGAGCCCGACCACCGGCAAGTGGAACCTGGTCAAGCGTCCGGGCGGCACCGACGACCTGCAAGCCAACCTGTGGGTAGGCGGCCCGCTGATCGAAGACAAGCTGTACTTCTTCGGCCTGGTGCAGGGCGCCGACATCGAGCGTTCGACTTATGGCGTGAGCACCCAGAACACCATGAAGTCCAGCACGCCGCGCTTCCTGACCAAGTTCGACTGGAACATCACCGACAAGAACCTGCTGGAATTCACCGCCTTCAGCGACAAGACCAAGGACAAGCAATACAACTGGGATTCGCCAGTACCGTACGGCACCGCCAAGGGTACCGACAAGGGCGTCGACGAATACACCACTGGCGGTGAAAACCTGATCGGTAAGTACACCACCTGGCTGACCGACGACCTGACCGTGTCGGCCCTGTACGGCGTTGGCAAGTACAACCGCAAGTCCAATGTGGCTTCGGCAGCGTGCCCGTACGTGCAGGACTCGCGTCCGACCACCCCGGTGCCTATGGGCTGCGCCACCGCGACCTCGATCACCGATCCAAACGCAAACGACAAGCGCACCGCATGGCGCCTGGACGCCGAATGGAACCTGGGCAGCCACGGCCTGCGTTTCGGCGCCGACAACGAGAAGTATGAAGTGGTCGATGGCACCGAATATCCGGGCAGCGTGCGCTACGTTGTGCGCACCCTGGCAAACGGCGGCAGGCTGTCCAACGGCTACATTAACAACACCGGCGCCGACATGGACTACATCGATGCGCGCACCTTCAAGAACGGCGGCCAGTTCACCACCAAGAACTCGGCCTACTACCTGGAAGACAACTGGCAAGTCCACAAAGACGTGATGCTGTCGCTGGGCGTGCGTAGCGAATCGTTCGAGAACCTGAATGCTGAGGGCAAAACCTTCATCAAGGTGAGCAACACCATCGCTCCTCGCCTGGGCGTGGCGTGGGACGTGGGCGGCAAGTCGCAGACCAAGGCCTTCGCCAACGCCGGCCGCTACTACATTCCTGTGATGTCGAACACCAACGTGCGCCTGTCGGGCGCTGAACTGGACTACCGCGACTTCTACGCCTTCAACGGCAGCTTCGGCGCGGACAAGTTCCAGCTGCCAGGGCAGGGCGCACAGCTGGGATCGCGCGTCACCACATCCGACGGCAAAGCCGGAGACCCACGCTCCGTGGTTGACCCAAACATCAAGCCGATGTTCCAGGATGAATTCATCATCGGCCTGGAGCAGGCGCTGACCGACCGCTGGAAGGTGGGCATCAAGTACACCAACCGCAAGCTGAAGAAGGTGATGGACGACGTCTGCAACAATGAAGGTGCGTTCAACTGGGCCAAGGCTAACGGCTACACCGATGCCAAGGCTAACGTCCTGGCAAACGCAATCGGCCACTGCTTCCTGTACAACCCGGGCGGCGACCTGACTGCCAACGTCGATTTCGAAGACGGCAACGGCCTGACCACCGTGACCATTCCTGCCAAGGACATGGGCTTCCCTGAAAAACCAAAGCGTACCTACAACGCGCTGGAATTCAGCTTCGAACGTGCGTGGGATGGCAAGTGGAGCCTGGGCGGTTCCTACGTGCTGGCCTATAGCCGCGGCAACACCGAAGGCTACGTCAAGTCCGACATCGGCCAGGATGACGCCGGCATTTCGCAGGACTGGGACTACCCAGGCCTGATGGAAGGCGCCAACGGCTACCTGCCTAACGACCGCCGCCACACCTTCAAGGCCTTTGGTTCCTACCAGGTGGCTGATGAATGGCGCGTAGGCGCGAACCTGCTGGTGCAGTCCGGCCGTCCGATCAACTGCCTGGGCTACTACGACGGTACCCTGGACGGCGTGTCGATCGAATACGGTTCCGCATCCTTCTGGTGCAACGGCAAGCTGAATCCACGCGGCACCCTGGGCCGCCTGGCGTGGACCAAGGACGTGAGCGCACAGGTGAACTACGCTCCGAAGTGGCAGAAGGGCCTGAGCTTCCAGGCTGAAGTGCTGAACATCTTCAACGAGCGCACCGTGCAATCGATCGAAGAAGCCGGCGAAACCGGCGTAGGTTCGCCTTCGCCTTCGTACATGCAGCCGGTCGGCCTGCAGAACGCACGCCGCTTCCGCTTCACCGCGAAGTACGAGTTCTAATCTCTAGTTCCAAGTAAGTGCGACTTTGACGGGCCGGCCCTTGGGGCAGGCCCGTTTTTTTCAGGATTTGTCGACTGCTTGCATGGACAGCGCGACCGCTTCCGCGACCTTGATGCCGTCCACGCCAGCGGACAGGATGCCGCCGGCATAACCTGCGCCCTCGCCGGCAGGGAACAGGCCGCGCGTGTTCAGGCTTTGCAGGTCGTCGTTATTGCGCTTGATGCGGATCGGTGAGGAGGTACGGGTTTCCAGGCCGGTCAGCACCGCGTCGTGCTTGAAGTAACCTTTGACCTGCTTGTCGAATGCAGGGAAGGCTTCCCGCAGCGCGACCACGGCGTATTCCGGCAGGATGGTCGCCAGGTCGGTCCAGGTAATGCCCGGCTTGAACGATGGCACTACCGCGCCAACGTCGCTCGACGCGCGGCCCGCCACGAAATCACCCATCAACTGACCCGGCGCGTTGTAATTGGAGCCACCCAGCACATAGGCCTTCTCTTCCAGGCGGCGCTGCAGTTCGATGCCGGCCAGCGGGTGGCCCGGGTAGTCTTCCTCCGGGCTGATCGAAACCACGATGGCGCTGTTGGCATTGCGCTCGGCGCGCGAATATTGCGACATGCCGTTGGTGACCACGCGGCCAGGCTCCGATGCTGCCGCCACCACCGTACCGCCCGGGCACATGCAGAAGCTGTACACGGCGCGGCCATTGCTGGCGTGGTGCACCAGCTTGTAGTCGGCGGCGCCCAGGATAGGGTGGCCGGCATTCGGGCCGAAGCGGCACTGGTCGATCAGCGATTGCGGGTGCTCGACGCGGAAACCGATCGAGAACGGCTTGGCTTCGACGTACACGCCACGCTCATACAGCGTCTCAAAGGTGTCGCGCGAACTATGGCCGATGGCCAGCACCACATGGCTGGTTTCGAGATATTCGCCGCTGGCCAGGTGCAGGCCGCGCATCTGGCGCACGCCGTTTTCCTCGCGGATGTCGAAGTCGGTCACGCGCTGCTCGAAGCGGATCTCGCCGCCCAGGGCCGTGATCTCCTCGCGCATGTTTTCCACCATTTTCACCAGGCGGAAGGTGCCGATGTGCGGCTTGCTCACGTAAATGATTTCTTCCGGAGCCCCCGATTTAACAAACTCCGTCAGCACCTTGCGGCCGTAGTGTTTCGGGTCGCTGATTTGGCTGTACAGTTTGCCGTCCGAGAAAGTGCCCGCACCGCCTTCGCCGAACTGCACATTCGATTCCGGGTTCAGTACGCGCTTGCGCCAGAAACCGAAAGTGTCCTTGGTCCGTTCACGGACAGTCTTGCCGCGCTCCAGGATGATGGGTTTCAGGCCCATCTGGGCCAGGATCAGGGCGGCGAACAAGCCGCATGGCCCCATGCCGATGACAACCGGGCGCGGCTGCTTGCCGTCGGCGTTCACACCTTGGGCCACGAATTTGTAGGTCATGTCTGGAGCAGGCATCAGGTGTTTGTCGCTGCCGAGGCGGGCCAGGATGCCGGCGTCGTCCGTGGTTTGCACGTCGATCGAGTAAATTAGCGAGATGTTGCTCTTTTTTCGCGCATCATAGCTGCGCTTATAGACGGTGAAGCCCAGCATCTGTTCTGCGGAAATCTTCAGGCGGGCCAGGATAGCCTGCGCCAATTCCGGTTCCGCGTGGTTGAGGGGGAGTTTGATTTCGTTTAGTCGCAACATGATGGTCTTTCTCAGCAGGATGGGGCGCGCAACGGGCCCAAAGGCGACATTCTACCTGCTTTCCCTGGTTGTATAAACGCAACAGAAGTGCGCCCCTCGCGGCGTTTAAAAAGTACTATTCCTGTACTTTCATCTCCAAAGATGTAATAGTTGCTCAATAGCACGGTGCCAAAGTGCTATTCAGATTATTTTTTGAATAATTCTCCCGCCTGGGAAACTTAATTCAGCTTTTCGCATAAATTAATGCGAATAAACTTGAATGTGATTATTTGAAATAATCTCCCGAGCTTTATCCTCCTTGCCTTCCTGGCTCTGCAATCCCCATTAAAAACAGCTACTTGTCGATATCTACGTTCAACTGAGCGTATCTGGAAGGAGACAAAGTGTTGTGTTTTAATAATACTGGTCGATTATTTATTGACTACTTTGTACGCGGCGTGATTTCATAGCGCTGCTGAAATCAATTCACCTGTAAATGATTCCGGCGCTCGCTACATTTGCGAGGTTAGTGAAGACGTAGTCGGGACAAGAAAATCAATGCTGACAACAGCTGGCGGCTGGTGAGATCCACCTTCAACTTGCTGGAAGCTGCTTACTTTAGGAACTGATATGTTGAGAAAAAACGTAATTGCACGTGCTCTGGCACTGGCATTTGCCACCGGCGCCCTGGGCGTGGCAATGATCGAGCCAGCAATGGCTCAGTCGAATGCCGCGGGTAGCGTCTTTGGTACGGTGGAATCGCCGTCCGGCACCGTAGTCAACCTGACCAACCTGGAAACCGGCCTGAAGCGCTCGGTCGACGTGCCATCCAACGGCCGTTACCAGGCAACTGCGCTGCCACCAGGCCGCTACAAGGTTGAGCTGATGCGCAACAACGCCGTTGCCAGCACCTCCGAAGTGGAAGTTCTGGCTGGCCAGGGTGCCAACGCTTCCTTCGGTGCCGTAGCTGCGGTGCAGGTGACCGGCCGTCGCTCCCGTATCGACGTTTCGAACACCAACAACGGCGCCGTGTTCAGCGCCAAAGAACTGGCCAAGCTGCCAGTTCAGCCAAACCTGAACTCGATCGTTCTGCTGGCTCCTAACACCACCCGTGCTGACAACGCCTACGGCGGTGCATCGTTCGGTGGCGGCGGCGCTTCGGAGAACGCGTTCTACCTGAACGGTTTCGCAATCACCAACCCACTGACCCAGCTGGGTTCGATGGAACTGCCATTCGGCGCGATCCAGCAGGCATCGGTGCTCACCGGCGGCTTCGGTGCTGAATTCGGCCGTTCGATCGGTGGCGTGATGAACGTGACCACCAAGTCCGGTACCAACAACTGGGAAGCCGGCGCGATGTACAGCGTTGAGCCAAACAGCCTGCGCACCAAGCGTCGCAACCGCTACTACCAGAACACCGGCTTCGAAGACAATGCTGCCACCGACGGCCAGCTGCACTTCCGCCGCGACCTGGCCCAGACCAACATCTTCCAGTACGGCACCTACGTTGGCGGCCCGATCATCAAGGACAAGCTGTTCATGTTCTTCGCGATGGATCAGACCATCAACAAGTTCAACCAGCTGGCACTGGGTTCCGACTCCACCGTGACCACCATGGAACAGCAGGGTTGGCAAGCCACCCGCAGCCTGGAAAACCGCTGGGTTGGTAAGATCGACTTCAACCTGACCGACAACCACCGCTTCGAGTTCACCTCGGCTGGCGATGACTGGCGTCAGCGCGTACAGCGTTTCGGCTACACCCTGGATGGCACCACCGCGGCAGAAAAAGCTGCTTCCCTGGCATCCCTGAGCGGCGCCGTCAACAACAACCTGTACACCCAGCTGTCGACCAAGAACCCAGGCTCCCTGGGCATCAACCCTGGTAACCCAGGCGCGAAAGTCAACATGCTGCGCTACATCGGCAACCTGACCGACGACCTGACCCTGACCGCGATGTACGGCCAGCTGAAGTCCGAGCGTGGCGTTTCGTACGAAGTTCCATCGCTGGGCACCACTGCTCCTCCATCGGTGACCATTCCTGCCGTGTCCGCACGTGTGCCGGCACTGGACGCACAAGGCCTGTACCGCAACTTCAACCCGTTCTCGGGCAGCCTGAGCAAGCCGGGTGAAGACAAGGTCAAGTCCTTCCGTCTGGACCTGGAATACAAACTGGGCGACCACACCATCCGTGGCGGTCTGGATTCGAACAAGATGGACATCACCAGCGCTGGTCTGGCGACTTCCGGTGGCGTGGCCTGGACCTACCGTCGTGTAGCGGCTAGCGGCGGCACCCGTTGCTACGACGCAGTTCTGTCGAATGGCCGTACCGCGAACGTCTGTAACTTCGGCGGCTTCGGCACCGGCGGTTACTACGCTCGTGCAAGCATCTTCAGCTCGATTACCGATGCAAAAGCAGATCAAACTGCCCAGTACATCGAAGATAAGTGGCAAATTACCAAGAACCTGCTGATTACCGGCGGTATCCGTAACGAAGCCTACAGCAACACCACCGGCGACGGCGACAAGTTCATCAACATGAAGCACCAGGTTGCTCCACGCCTGGCCGCTTCGTGGGACGTGAACGGCGATGCATCCCTGAAGGTGTACGGTAGCGCTGGCCGCTACTACCTGCAGTTGCCAGGCCAAGTGGCTGCCCGTGCGGCATCCCGCTCGACCCTGACCCGTCAGGACTTCACCTACACCGGCATCGACCCAACCACCGGCGCTCCAACTGGCCTGAACCCGATCAACACCGCTCAGTCCCCTGACGGCGAAACCGGTTCCAAGAAAGTTGCAGCATCCGTTGTTGCACGTGACCTGAAGCCTAACTACCAGGACGAGCTGACCCTGGGCTTCGAAAAAGCCTACAGCCCAGACCTGAACTTCGGTATCAAAGCTACCTACCGTAAGCTGGGCGCTGGTATCGACGACAACTGCGACACCCGTCTGCTGTACGACTTCGCAGTGAAGAACGGCATCCCTGTGGTCTCCAAAGACTACATGAACTGCTACATCTTCAACCCAGGTAAAGACGTGACCATCTGGATCGACGGCCACGACGCGAACGGCGAACCAATCGTCAGCGGCAAGGGCCAGTGGGCTCACTTCACCGCAGCTGAAGTTGGCAACCCGAAAGCAGAGCGTAAGTACGCAGCGCTGGACATGTTCCTGGAGCACCCACTGCGCAACGGCTGGTATGGCCGCGTGAACTACACCCTGTCGCGCAGCAAAGGTAACATGGAAGGCCAGACCCGTTCCGATACCGGTCAGACCGACGTTGGCGTGTCCGCTGGTTGGGACTACCCAGAGTTCGCTCCATACACCAACGGCCTGCTGCCTAACGACCGTAAGCATCAGCTGAAGGCGTTCGGTTACTACCAGGTGATGCCTGAGTTCTCGATCGGCGGTAACGTTCTGGTTCAATCCGGCCGTCCGAAGGTCTGCCTGGGCACCAACGTAGCTTCCGACTCCGACGGTACCGGCTTCCCACCGCTGTCGACCACCTACGGTGGTCCTGGCTACGGCGCCGAGTACTTCTGGTGCGATGGCAAACCATCCCCACGTGGCTCCCTGGGCCGCATGCCGATGGAGAAGCGTCTGGACCTGAACTTCACCTACGCTCCACAAGTTGTTAAGGGCCTGGCAGTGAAGATGGACGTCTTCAACGTGTTCAACTCGCAAGCGCCTACCGCTCGTAACGAAACTTACGACGACGGCTCTGGCTCCGGCATCCTGCCGAACTACGGCGAGCCACGCGCGTTCCAGACCGAACGTTCGATCAAGTTCACCGTGGAATACAACCACAAGTTCTAATCGGACTCACTTAAAAAACCGCGGCTTCGGCCGCGGTTTTTTCATTTAAGGGGGACAAGCAAAATGAAAGTTAAAATGACTGTGCTGTGCCTTGCGGTGATGCTAGGTGTCCCGGCGCTGGCCGATGACCTGGCCGATGCCAACAAGCTGCTGGAGACCAAGGCTTATCCGCAAGCGCTGGCCGCGTTCACCAAGCTTGCCAATGCCGGCAATGCGGAGGCGCAATTCCACCTCGGTGAAATGTACTGGTACGGCGAGGCGGGCAGTGTCGACCTGGGGCAGGCGCGCAACTGGTTCACCAAGGCTGCCGCCGGAGGCAACAAGGAGGCCGTTGCCGCGCTCGACACCATGGCGCAGCGGGAAACGCGCCGTAAGGATATCGATTACTGGGTCAGCGGCTATGATGGCAAGGACATGTCGAGCGGGGCCTTTAACTGCGCGCGTCCGGTCATTCCAGCTGAATCGCACACCAATGACGAAATCAAGAAGGTCGACCATGACTATGCCGCTTGGCAGAAGTGCTACAACGGCTTTGTGCAAAACCTGGGTGACGCACTGCCGCCAGGCAAGCGCATCCCGCAGGATATCGCGCGCTTAATGAACCAGGTCGAGTACGACCAGTCGATCGCCAACATGGACAGGATCTACCGCAGTCTGTCGAAGCAGGGCGGTGAATCATCCGCGGCGATCATGGCCAGCTACCAGGACTGGCGCAAATCGACCGAGAAGTTTGTCTCTGCCAAGAATGCCCAGACCAAGCTTGAAGGCGAACTGGCGGCTGAGCAGCTAAGGAAAGCCAATGAGAACCAGAGCCGCAACGCTCCTTTGGGAAAGGTGATGGGCGGGAAGTAACCGGTCCAATGCGATAACAGCGGAAAGGGTCCTGAGGGGCCCTTTTTCATTCGGCGCATCCGCCATAGCCGTCATTTCCGTACAAAGCCGGCCTACGCATTCCAAGCCCCGCCCCTCGCGCATCGCCTCGACTGATTCGGCCGCACTTCATATCGCATCCGCATATTATTGTAATTATGTAACTATTATAGATGAAGTAATGTTGTTGTTTTTGGAACGATTCATCAAATAGTCATATAAATAACGTTGACTTAAATTTATCGTCGCAGGTAAGATCTTGCGCACGATTTAATAGTTGTCATATTTGTCTCGGGGCGTCACAAGCGCCGCCCGCAGTCCCGCAGTCTCCCCTTAACTAGTAAGCAGATTGGTTCGGAATATGTTGAAGCGATTATTCGTAGTAGGTCTTATTGCAACCTTGTCCGCCTGTGGCGGCGGTAGCAACTCATCCACCGAGCCTCAGCAGCAGGCCTCGAAGGTGGTACTCAATGAAACAAACATGCTCGGCTACTGGCAGCCCCAGGATTCGCGCGACGAAGCATATGAGTTTTACGGTACGGCGCTGGACGCTGCGCTGCAATATGCGGAGCTGACCGGCCCAATGACCGGCCGCATCTTCAAGGGCGGCGAAGTCAGCGGCTTGTTCTACTGGACCGTCAATGGCGACGGTTCGGTCACCCTGAACAAGGTCGAGCCTTCCTGTTCCACCCGCCCACTGGACAAGTGCGCCAGCATCGGTACCACCAAGATCGAGGTCAACGGTAAAACGCTGGAAGGCTCGACCTGGCTTGTGCAGAATTCGGGCTCCCCGCGCGTGACCCCGGCTGCCTACAACCATCCCAAGCTGGACCTGAGCACGCTGCCGCAGGGCACCTTCCTGATGAATGCGGCCGACCTGTTTGCTATTCCCACCGCCGGCCTGGTGGCCGACGGCAAGATCAGTATCCAGACCCAGGAGCTGGGCCGTCCCGTCTTGCTGAGCGCTAACCTGCCGGCCGGCCCGGTCGACAAACTGGAATTCCCCGCTGGCGAGGCGACCGCGCTGCTGACGCAGGCGGAAGTTCCCGCAGTCGCCGGCCCGGCTGTCGCCATGCCGGTCAAGGTATGGCTGGACAAGGTGGTGATGACTGCCGGCGCCAACAACGGTTTCATCCTCAGTTTTGAAATGCACCGCAAGGTCCAGCCGCGCGAAGGCGTGGACCTGGGCGCCCTGAAACTGGCCGACTTCGAAAAGACCCGTTACGGCACCGATGCCTTCGGCCGCATTGCATCCTACGTGCACGGTCCGGCGGTGCAGGCGAACCAGACCTACTACACCATGCTGCCTTTCCTGTTCGACCAGAACATGACGGTTGGGGGCGCGGGCAATGTGATCCAGTTCCTGTCGCCGACTGACGGCTTTATCGCGCATTACGACCTGCATGGCAACAAGTACTCGGAAGGCGTGCCATTCAACTGGCAACAGGCGGCCGACGGCACCCTGACGCTGACCCTGGCGGCTGGCCCGGCCACTGGCCTGCCGATCACGGCGCGTTTCGTCAAGCAGGTCAACGGCGGCCACCAGGTGGTCTTCTCGGTCCCAGATCCGGTGGCCGGCACGCTCTACAGCCTGAGCGACTTCGTTCCGGACGCACCGTCCACCGTCACCGCCGCCACCCTGCCGGGCAAATACGTGTTTGACAGCACCGACGGCATGACCAAGAACACCGTCACCTTCCACAAGGATGGCACGGTCAGCGGCGTGGTCGGCGGCCACTGGTTCATCGACAACGCCAACGGCGACGTGGTCAGCTTCGAATGCACCGACCTGTCGGGCAAGGACTTGAACGACTACCAGGCCTGCCTGCAGGTCTTTGACAGCGAAGCCGCGCTCAAGCAGTACAGCTTCGCCCACATCCGCCGCATGAAATTCATGCACGGCAATAACGGCGCCTATCAAGTGCGCTACGACTCCGTGTTCTACGGAGCGCGTTTCGACATCCTCAACCGAGATTACGCGATGGTGGCCTGGACCTACCGCTTCAATCGCGTCGGCAACGAGTAAATCCCCTTTCCAGTCAATGCTGGGGCCGCGGCGGTGGTGACACCGCCGCGCGTGGCTTTCTATTTTCCGGAGCATTCTCATGAAGAACACCCGCAAGGCGCACGGCCGTGTCGATCACGTGGCTATCGCCGTCAAAGACCTGGACGCCGCACTCGTCCTTTACCGCGACACCTTTGGTTTCGACGTTCTCAATCAGCGCGAAATCAAGGGCAGCTATACCGGCATGAAATCGGCCGAGCTCGACGCCGGCGGCTTCTCCATTGTGCTGCTGCAATCGACCGACCCGCAGTCGCAGGTCAGCCGCTACGTCGACGCCTACGGCCCGGGCGTGCAGCACCTGGCCATCGAAGTGGATGATGTGCCGCACCTGGCGGGCCAGTTGCAGCAGGCCGGCGTGGAATTTGCCACCGACGTTATCCGCGGCGCCGGCCTGGTGCAGATCTTTACGCGCCGCGATGCCAACTCCGGGATGATGTTCGAGTTCATCAACCGTGTGAACCAGGCAGAAGGGTTCGAGCAGGGCAACGTCCAGCAGCTGTTCAACCAGCTTGAAGCCAGCGAAGCCTACTAAGGCCCCAACTTCCTCCTTTCGCCAGCAGCCATGAGCACAACGATCATCGATCGCATGCGCGAGCACGCGCATGCGCGGCCGGACACGGTCGCATTCCGCTTCCTCAACGACCTGGCGGCCGCGCCGCAGGAACTGGGCTACCGCGCCCTGTGGGACGAGGCGGCCGCCATTGCGCACTACCTGCGCGCAGCGGCGCCAGCCGGCAGCCGCATCATGCTGTTCTTCCCGCCCGGCATGGCCTATATCCGCGCCTTCTACGGTTGCCTGCTGGCGGGCATGGTCGCGGTGCCGCTCTATCCGCCGCGCCGCAACGTCAAGTCCGACCGCATCATCAAGGTCGCGCAAAGCTGCCAGTCGGTGCTGGCGCTGACCACCGAGTCCGAGCTGGCGGCCGTGCAGGCGGCGTGGGACGAGCAGAATACTGAGGGCCTGGCCCTGCGCTTCCAGGCGGTCGACGCCATCGCCGCCGTGCCGGGCCAGGCGCCGCTGGAACCGCCGGCAAGGGACCCGAACGTGCCGGCCTTCCTGCAGTACACCTCCGGTTCCACCGGCACGCCCAAGGGCGTCATCGTCACGCACGACAACATCGCGGCCAACGCACGCCACCTGTCGCAGATGTCGAGCGGCGGCCCGGACGATATCTTCGTCAACTGGCTGCCGCTGTTCCATGACCTGGGCCTGGTGACGGCGGTGCTGTGGCCGGTGTGGATGGGCACGACCTCGGTGCTGATGGCGCCGGCCGCATTCGTGCGCGATCCGGCCATCTGGCTCAAAGCCATCAGCCGCTATCGCGGCACGATGGCGGGCGCGCCCAATTTCGCGTTCGAACTGTGCGCCACCAAGATCGCCGATGCCGACCTCGCTGGGCTCGACCTGTCCAGCCTGCGCATCGCGTATAACGCCGCCGAACCGGTGCGCGCCGCGACGCTGGACAAGTTCAGCGCGCGCTTCGCTGCCTGCGGCTTTCGCGCCGAGGCCTTCTACCCGAGCTACGGCATGGCCGAGGCGACGGTCTTCATCAGCGGCGGCGACGCCGCTGCGCTGCCCATCGTGCATACGGTCGACCAGCGTGCGCTGGCGGCCGGCCGCGTGCAGATGGTTGCTGCCGGCCATCCCGATGCCACGCGCATCGTCGCCTGCGGCGCCGCTACCGCGCCGCACGATGTGCGCGTGGTCGATCCGGAAACGGGGCGCGAGCAAGCGGACGGGCAGGTGGGCGAGATCTGGTTTGCCGGCCCCAGCGTGTCGCCCGGCTATTGGCAGCTGGACGAGATTTCCAGCGCCACCTTTGGCCAGCGCATCGCCGGCAGCGACAGCGCCTACCGCTACCTGCGCACCGGCGACCTGGGCGTGATGCTGGACGGCCAGGTCTACGTCACGGGCCGCAGCAAGGACTTGATCATCCTGCATGGCCGCAATTACTACCCGCAGGACATCGAGGCGTCCGCTGTGGCTGCGCACCCGGCGCTGCGCGCAGGCTATGTGGCGGCCTTCTCGCTCGACGGCGCGGCCGGCGAGCAACTGGCCGTGGTGGCGGAACTGGAGCGCGAGCATTTCCGCTCGGCCGATCCGGAGCAGGTGGTGGCGGCGATCCGGCGCCAGGTCATGCACGATCACGAAGTCGCGGTAGGGCGCGTGGTTCTGCTGCGCCCCTACAAGATCCCGATGACTTCCAGCGGCAAGATCCAGCGCCGCCAGACACGCGCCATGCTGCTCGACGGCACGCTGGAACTGCTGGCCGAGTCGGAGCAGGCGCCGCAGGCCGGCGCGGGCGAGGCCGCAGCCACGCCGACCGAAGCCGCGCTGGCCGCGATCGTGCGGCAGGCCCTGTCGCTGCAGGCGATCGGTGTGGCCGACAACTTCCTCGCGCTGGGCGCCGATTCGCTTGCCATCGCCGAGGCGGCGGGCCTGGCGCGCCAGCACTACCCGCAGCTGGCCATCCAGCAGAACGATTTCTTCGAGCGCCCGACCGTCCGCGCGCTGGCCCAATGGATTGACCTGCAACTGGCCCACCAGGCCAGCCGCCGGGCGCCCGCCACCGAACTCGAAACCATCGAATTATGAACGCAGAGAACCTGGTACAAGAGCTGTATGAACGCGGCGCGCGGCTGTCCGTGCGCGCCGGTAAGCTGGCGATCGAGGCGCCGCCGGGCGCGCTCGATGCGGCCCTGACGGAACGCCTGCGCCTGCACAAGGAAGCCATCCTGTCCCTGGTGGCCGGCCTGGAAGGCGCCACCGGCGCCGCCGCTCCCGCCGCCGAGCGCCCGGAGCAATACGAACACCCCGCCGCACCGGCGCAGCAGCGCATGCTGTTCCTGGAAGAACTGGCCGACGGCCGCTCCTACTACAACATTCCCTTCGCCTGCCGCCTGGAAGGGGAACTGGACACCGAAGCGCTGCGCCTTGCCATTTGCAGCCTGTTGCGCAGCCACGATGTGCTGCGCACCGTCTACCCGCTGCGCGGCGACAGCCATGTGCAGTCGGTGCAGGCGGTGCCCGAGCTGGCGCTGGCGCGCCATGACCTGAGTATGGAAATCGATCCGGCCCAGGCCCTGGCGCAGGCGCTGGCGCGCGAGGCGGAATACCGCTTCGACCTGACGGTGGAACTGCCGCTGCGCTGCGCGCTGTATGCGCTGGAAGAGCAGGTGCATGTGCTGAGCATGAACATCCACCACATCGCCGCCGATGGCCACAGCATGCGCCGCCTGCTGGCCGACCTCGGCCAGGCCTACCGCCATCACAGGCTGCGTGCAGCCGGGGAAGCCCTGCCGCGCGGCCGCCAGTATGCCGACTACGCCAGCTGGCAGGCCGAGTGGCGCGGCAGCGACGCCTATCGTGCAGCGCGCGACTACTGGCTCACGACCATGCGCAATAGCCCGGCGCTGCACGGCATCCTGGGTGACGCGCCGCGCAGCGCCGCAACCACCGTCGCCGGCAGCCATTACCGAGCGCCGATGCCGGGTGCGCTGGCGCAGGCCATAGCCGGCTTTGCCCGCGCCTGCGGCACCACGCCGTTTGCCGTCTACCAGGCCGGCTTTGCCGCCTTATTGGCGCGCTACAGCGGCGAGCACGATATCGTGTTCGGCACCGCCGCCGCCAACCGCGTGCCGGCAGAATTCGCCGACACGGTCGGTCTGTTCGTGAATACGCTGGCCCTGCGCTACCAGGTGGGGGAGGACGCCAGCCTCCGGCAGCTGGTGCAGCAGGCGGCCACGGTCACGGCGGGCGCGCTGCGCCACCAGGCCTTTGCTTTTGATGAGCTGGTGGACGCCCTGCAGCCGCGGCGCGATGCCAGCTACAACCCGCTGGTGCAGGTGCTGCTGGTGATGCAGGACGACGCGCAGCGCGTGCTGCAGCTGGATGGCCTGGAGGTGCGCTTCCTGGAGCAGGACCAGCAGGTGTCGAAATTCGATTTCGCGCTGCACGTGCGCAGCGGCGCCGGCGGCATCGTGCTCGATTGGGAGTACAACACCGGCTTGTTCCATGGCGACACGATGGCGCAGATGTCGCGCGACCTGGTCGCGCTGCTGGAGGCGGGCATGGCCGACGCCGACGCACCGCTGGCGTCGGTGGTACTGGCTGCGGCGCAGCCGGCCGTCGTAAGTGCGGCGGCGCCGCTCAGTGCCCACCTGCAGTTCGCGCTCCACGCGCAGCGCGATCCGCTGCGCACCGCCTTGATCGACGGTGTGCAGCGCGTTAGCTATGGCGAGCTGGCTGCCATGGCCGAGCGCGTTGCCCGCCGCCTGGCAGCCGGCGGCGCCGGGCGCGGCACCCACGTCGGCGTTTGCCTTGAGCGCTCGGTGGAACTGGTGGCCGCCATGCTCGGCATCTACCAGCTGGGCGCCGTGTACGTGCCGCTCGACCCGCATTATCCGCAGGCGCGGCTGGCCTTCATGGCCGCCGATTCGGGCATGCGCGTGCTGCTGGCCGATCCGGCTTCGCCGGCCGTGGCCGGCCTCGATCCGGCGCTGCCGGTCATCGACGCGGCGCGCGCCTGCCGCGAGGATTTCCCGGCGCAGTTCGACGTCTGCACGGACGCCTCCGCCGTGGCTTATGTGATCTACACCTCCGGCTCGACCGGCAAGCCGAAAGGCGTGCTGGTGACCCAGTCCAACCTGTTCCATTCGCTGGAAGCCAACCGCGCCGCGATGCAGGTCACGGCGCAGGATGTGCTGCCGACGATCGGCTCGCAGGCGTTCGGGGTGTCGCTGCTGGAAATTCTCCTGCCGCTGACGTCGGGCGGTGCGGTACAACTGGTCGGCAAGGCCCAGGTGGCGGACATCGATGAGCTGGTGCGCGGCACCGCTGGCGTCACCGTGCTGCATGCGGTGCCGAGCGTGATGCGGCACTGGCTGGAAGCGGTCGTGTCGGGCCGCCACGCCGACCCGTACCCGGCGCTGCGCCTGCTGCTGGTGGGCGGTGAATCGGTGCCGGACATTCTGCTGCAGCGGATCAAGCAATGGCGCCCGCAACTGCGCCTGCTGGAACTGTACGGCATGACCGAGTCGACCATCGTGTGCAGCCGCTACGAAGCGACGGGCGCACCAGGTGCCCATTACTGCATTGGCCGTCCTTATGCGCACGCCGCCTTCCACGTGCTCAATGCCAGCGGCCAGGAGCAGCCGCTGGGCGTGCCGGGCGAGCTGCACATCGGCGGGCCAGCCATCGCTGCCGGCTACCTGGGACAGCCGGAACTCACGCGCGAGCGCTTCCTGCCCAATCCTTTCGCACCGGGCGAACGCCTCTACCGTACCGGCGACCGCGTGCGGCGCCTGGCAGACGGCCATTACGAATTCCTGGGCCGGGTCGACCACCAGGTCAGCCTGCGTGGCGCACGCATCGAGCTGGGCGAAGTGGAGACGCTGGCCAACGGCGCCGAAGGGGTCAACCAGGCGGTGGCCCACGTGGTGGAACAGGCCGACGGTGACGCCATGCTGGTGCTGTCTTACACCTGCTCGCTGGAAGGCGAGGCGAGGCGTGGCGTGGCCGACGCCATCCGCGCGCGCCTGGCCAGCGGCCTGCCGGACTATATGCAGCCGTCCGTGATCCAATGCCTGGAACGCTTCCCGCTCAACCCGAACGGCAAGGTCGACCGCAAGCAGTTGCCGGCGCCGGCGCTGCAGGAGGAGCGGGTGGCGCCCGCCACCGACACCGAGCGCACCTTGCTGGCCCTGGCCTGGGAAGTGCTGCAGCGCGACGACTTTGGCGTCAGCGCCGATTTCTTTGAGATCGGCGGCCATTCGCTGGCGGCCGCCAAGCTGGTGGCCAGGATCCGCACCGCCTTCGGCATCTCCTTCCCGCTCGCCGCGCTGTATTCCGCGCCGACGGTGCGCAGCTGCGCCGCCGTGGTGGAGGCTGCGCTGCTGGAGCGCTTCGCCGCCCAGCTGAAGGTGGAGCAGGGGGCGGCGGCGCCGCAGGGCGACGGCCTGCTCATCTGACCAACCGACCGATCCTGGAGTAAGCCTTGAATTCCGCTGTCCCTTCCCGTCCGAGCCTGGGCTCGCTGTTGTTCCGCCATTCCCCCAAACTGCTGATGACGGCGGTGGCCCTGGGCGCGCTGGCGGGCGCCCTGTATGGCCTGGTCATTCCTTTCGTGCTGGCGGCCCTGCGCAACCCCGGCCAGCTGCCTGCGGCGCAGGGGGCGCCAGCCTTCTTCGGCCTGTGCCTGCTGGTGCTGGTGGCCAAGGCCGGTTCCATCATCCTGATCAACAATATCGCCAAGGCGGCCACCGGCAAGCTGCGGGTGGACATCGCCGCCCGCGTCGGCAAGCTGCCCGTGGCGGAAGTGGAAAACCTGGGCATGGCGCGCCTGTTCAACGTACTGGTGGACGATGTCAACCGCGTGGCCGGCGCCGCCGTCGCGATCCCGATGGCCCTGGTGTCGGGCGTGACGGTGCTGGGCATGCTGGCCTACCTGGCCACGCTCGACCTGGCCATCTTCGCCCTGGTGCTGGGCGCCATCGTGATCGGCGTGGCGATGTTCCAGCTGCCGATGGGCTATGCCGGCCGCTTTTACCGCGCCGCACGCGACCTGCGTGACACGGTGCAGGAAGGGGTGCGCGGCCTGGTGCAGGGCGCCTTTGAACTCAAGCTGGACCAGGGCAAGGCGGCACGCTACCTGGACGAAGAGATCGCGCAGCCGCAGCGCGGCGCCGTGCGCCTGGACCAGCTGGGCGACACCCTGATGCACGTGGCCGGCACCGCCAGCGACCTGCTGGCCTTCTTCGTGATCGGCCTGGTCGTGTATGTGCTGCCGCAGTATGTGCCGGCGCCGGAAGCCACCCGCTACGGGGTGGTGATGGCGCTGCTGTATATTTCCGCGCCGGTGGCCGCCATCCTGGCACTGCTGCCGCATATCCGCACCGGCCAGATCGCGCTGGAGCGCATCGTCGAACTATTCGGCTATGCGGAGGAGGCGCCAGGCAACGGCGGCGCCGATTTCAGCGGCTGGCGCGAGATCAGCGCGCACGGCCTGGGCTACAGCTATCCCGATGCCGGTGGGCGCGGCTTCACGGTAGGCCCGGTCGACTTGCGCTTCCAGCGCGGCCAGGTCAACTTCATCGTCGGCGGCAACGGTTCGGGCAAGACTACGCTGAGCAAGCTGCTGTCGCTGCACTATCAGCCAAGCCTGGGCGAGCTGCGCGTCGACGGCAAGGCGGTCGATGGTGCCAACATCGGCTGCCTGCGCCGCCATGTCGCGGTGATCTACTCGAACTACTACCTGTTCCGTAAGCTGTATCGCCCGCTGAGCGGGCGCGAAAGTGCGCTTGTCGCGGACTGGCTCGATTTGCTGGGCCTGAGCGGCAAGACCGAGTTCGTCGACGGCCAGTTCAGCACCACCAAGCTGTCGGACGGCCAGCGCCGCCGCCTGGCGCTGCTGGTCGCGCTGCTCGATGAGCGCGACATCTACGTCTTCGACGAATGGGCGGCCGACCAGGACCCGGGTTTCAAGCGCGCCTTCTACCAGCACTTCCTGCCGCAGATGAAGCGCGACGGCAAGCTGGTGCTGGTGATCTCCCATGACGACCGCTATTTCGATTGCGCCGACCGGCTGATCCTGATGGAGTCGGGCCGCGTGCGCGAGATCCGCGACAACGCCGCAACCGCCATTCACCCGGCGCCGGCGCCGGCGCCCGAAGCCGAACTTGCCGCCAGCGCCTGAGGCGGCGCGCGGCCACACCTGAATCAGCTCACGAGGTTTACATGTCTTTCCTGGACTTTCTCGCATTTTGCCAACAGAGCGGCATCCGCTTCGACTTGCTGGGCGACCAGTTGAAAGTGCATGCGCCGGACGGTGTGCTGACACCCGCCGTGGTCGAGCGCCTGCGCCACTTCAAGCCGCAACTGCTCGAATGGCTGGCACGCGCCGGCGGCGCGCCGGCTGCGGCGGCCCACGCCGCCATCCCGGCGCTGGAACGGCAGGGTTCCTTGCCACTGTCCTATGGCCAGGAGACGCTGTGGCTGGCCGACCAGGTTGATACGGCGGGCGCCGCCTACCATTTCTTCGTCGTGCTGGAAATGGACGGCCAGCTCGATGCCGCCGCGCTGCAGGCCAGCTTCGGCGCCATCGTCGAACGGCACGAGTCGCTGCGTACCGTGTTTGCGCAAGACGAGGGCGGCCTGCATCAGGTGGTGCTGCCTGCGCAGGCGCCGGCCATGCCGCTGAGCGACCTGTCGGCGCTCGACGAAGCGGCCCAGCTGCAAGCCATGCAGGAACTGGAGCGCGCGGCCGCGGCGGCGCCGTTCGACTTGGCGCGCGACCCGATGCTGCGCCTGCACCTGGTGCGGCGCGCCGCCCAACGCCATGCGCTGCTGCTTACCCTGCACCACATCGCGTCCGACGGCTGGTCGCTCGGCATCCTGGTGCGCGAGCTGCAGACCCTGTACGCGGGATTCTGCGCCGGGACGCCGGCGCAGCTGGCGCCCTTGCCGGTGCAATACGCCGATTACGCGCACTGGCTGCGCAGCACCTTGGAACAGGGTGAGCTGGAACGCGCTTTGCCGTATTGGCAGCGCAAGCTGGCCGGTGCGCCCGAAGTGCACGGCCTGCCCACCGACTTCCCCCGCCCGGCGCAGCAAAGCTACCGCGGTGCCCACCTGCAGCGCCGCCTTGACTCGGGCCTGGCGGCTGCGGCGAAGCGCGAGGCGCAGCAGGCCGGCGCCACGGTCTTCATGCTGCTCGAGAGCCTGTTTGCTGCCATGGTCGCCAGCTATGCGCGCTCCGGCGACGTGGTGCTGGGCACCCCGGTGGCGAACCGTCTGCACGACGACCTGCAAGGATTGATCGGCTATTTCAATAATGTGCTGGTGCTGCGGCATCAGGTCGACCTGGGCGCGTCGCTGCGCCAGCTGGTGGCTGCCGTCAAGAGCGACGTGGTGGAAGCTTTCGAGCACCAGCAGGTGCCGCTGGAGAAAATCATCCAGGCCGTCGCGCGCGGCCGCAGCGTCAACCACGCGCCGCTGGTGCAGCTGGGCTTCTTCTTCCAGAACAACGATATCCCGGCGCTTGCGCTGCATGGCCTGGAATGCCGTTTGCGCCTGCCGGACCTTGGCACCTCGCTGTTCGACCTGAAGCTGGAAGTGAGCGAATCGGACGGCGGCTTCTCCCTGACCTGGGAATACGTGGCGGACCTGTTTGCGCCGTCCACGGTGGAGCGCATGGCCGGCCACTACGAACAGCTGCTGCGCCAAGCGCTGGCGCAGCCGGAGCGTCCCTTGCGGGAACTGGACATGGCCCCCGCCGCCGAGCGCGACCTGCTGGCGGCCTGGAACGACACCGCGGCACCGCTGGCCGGCAGCCCGTTCCTGCACGGGCTGTTTGAAGCGCAGGCGGCGCGCACCCCGGACGCCATTGCGCTGTACCACGGCGCCGAAGCGGTCAGCTACCGCGAATTGAACCAGCGCGCCAACCGTGTCGCCCATTACCTGCTTGGGCTGGGCGTGCGGCGCGACCAGCGCGTGGCGCTCTGCATCGCGCGTAGCGTGGATATGGTGGCTGGCCTGCTGGGCATCTTCAAGGCAGGCGCGGCCTACGTGCCGCTGGATGCCGACTATCCGGTCGATCGCATCGCCTATATGCTGGAAGACAGCGAGCCGGTGGCCTTGCTGGCCCAGGCGCAATTGCGCGACCGCTTGCCGGCGCTGGCTATTCCCGTGCTGGAAATGGATACCCAGGCCGGCCGCGATTGCCTGGCGGCGCAGGCGGACGGCGACCCCGATCCCACCGCGCTGGGACTGCAGCCCAACCACCTGGCTTACGTGATCTACACCTCCGGTTCGACCGGGAAGCCGAAGGGCGTCATGGTCGAACACCTCAGCGCCGTGAATTACGTGCTCGAGGCGGTGCGCCTGTTCGCGCTGGCGCCGCAGGACGTGGTGCTGCAGCAGAATTCGCTGAATTTCGACCTTTCGCTGGAAGAGATGCTGCCGGCCTTCACCGCCGGCGCCGCGCTCAAGCTGGCGACGCAGTTGTTCGGCATGGACGATGGCACCGCGCTGCGCCCGAGCTTCGTGCACACCACGGCGGCCCACTGGGCGGCCTTGATGGGCGAGTGGGAGGCGGCGCCGGACGCCGCGGCCCGCCACCTGGCCGGCGTGCGCCTGGTCAACGTCACCGGCGACGCCCTGGCGCCGCAGAAGCTGCAGGTATGGGACGCCCTGTGCGCGCCGCATACGCGCCTGGTGAATACCTATGGCCCGACCGAGGCGGCCGTGTCATGCACCGCCTCCTTCCCGCGCTTTGATCCCTCGGTGCGCAATATTACGATCGGCAAGCCATTCCGCAACGTGCGCATTTACATCCTGGACGCGCAGCAGCGCGCCGTGCCGGTCGGCGTACCTGGTGAAATGTATATCGCCGGCGTGCAGGTCGGGCGCGGCTACCTGAACCGGCCGGACCTGTCCGCCGAGCGCTTCCTGGACGATCCCTTCCATGCTGGCGGCGAACGCATGTACCGCACCGGCGACCTGGCGCGCTGGCTGGACAACGGTGAAATCGAATTCCTGGGACGGGTCGACCACCAGGTCAAAGTGCGCGGCTTCCGCATCGAGCTGGGGGAGATTGAAATGGCGCTGGCCGTCCATGCCGACGTGCGCGACGCCCTCGTGCTGGCGCGCGCCAGCGAGGGCGGCGAGAAGCGCCTGGTGGCCTATATCGTGGGCCAGTCGGTCGACATGGCAGGGCTGCGCCAGCATATCGCGCGCAGCCTGCCCGAGTACATGATGCCGGCGGCCTTCGTGCAGCTGGACGCCTTCCCGTTGACGCCCAACGGAAAGCTGGACCGCGCGGCGCTGCCGGAGCCGGATGCGGCGCAGTGGCGCAGCGCCCATGTCGAGCCGAGCAATGAGCTCGAGCGCAGCCTGTGCCAGCTGTGGGGCGAGATCCTCGGCGTCGAGCGGATCGGCGTGACCGACAACTTCTTCCAGCTGGGCGGGCATTCGCTGGCCATCCTGCGCATGGTGGCCCGGGCCCAGGAGCGCGGCATCGCCATTCCGGTGCGCCAGGTGTTTGCCACCCCGACCATCGAGGCCCTGGCGGCGCAGCTGGCGGCGGCGGATGGCACCCCGGCCTTCCGCGCTCCGCCCAACGCGATCGAAGCCGGCTGCACCCGCATCACGCCGGACATGCTGCCCCTGGCCGAGCTGTCGCAGGACGACATCGACCGTGTCGTGGCATGCGTTCCGGGCGGCGTGGCCAATGTGCAGGACATCTATGCGCTGGCGCCGTTGCAGGAGGGCGTGCTGTTCCACCACCTGATGAGCCCGGAGAGCGATCCCTACGTCATCGTTACCTTGCTGGCCGTGCAGGACCGTGCGGCGGTCGACAATATTGTGGCCGCCATGCAGTTCATGGTGGACCGGCACGACGTGTTCCGTACCGCCGTGCTGTGGGAAGGCCTGGCCAGCCCGGTGCAGGTCGTGTACCGCCAGGCCAGCCTGCCCGTGCAATGGATTGCGCTGGACCCGCAGCGCGATGCGGCCGCGCAGATGCGTGAACGCTGCGCGCCGGAGCGCCAGCAGATGGACCTGACGCTGGCGCCGCTGGTGCAGCTTGAAATTGCGCGCGACCCGGCTTCGGAGCGCCACTTCATCCTGATGCGCTCTTACCACATCGTGTCGGACCACGCCGGCATGGAGATCATCCACCGCGAAGTGACGGCCTACCGCGCCGGCCGCGCAGCCAGCCTTCCGCCGCCGGTGCCATACCGCGAGTTCGTGGCGCACGCCCTGCACCAGGAACGGCACGCCGATGCGGAAGCCTTCTTCCGCCGCATGCTGGGCGATATTGTCGAACCGTGCCTGCCATTCGGCCGCGCGGACATCCATCGCGACGGCGGCCAGGTGGTGGAGGTGGCCGCTCGCGTGCCGGCCGATGTGGCGCAGGGTATCCGCCGCGTCGCCCGCGAACTGGCCGTTGGACCGGCAGCCGTGATCCACGCGGCGTGGGCGCTGGTGGTCTCCGCCTGCTCCGGCTGCCAGGACGTGGTGTTTGGCACCGTCATGCTCGGCCGGCTGCAAGGCACGCTGGGCGCCGACAGCATGCTCGGCATGTTCATGAACACCCTGCCAATACGCGCCAGCCTGGCCGGCCGCCAGGCACGCCCCCTGATCAGCGCGATGCACGCTGCCTTGCGCGAACTGCTGCCGTACGAACAGGCCTCGCTGGCCAAGGCGCAGCGCTGCAGCGGCGTGGCGCCCGGGGTTCCCCTGTTCAGCGCCTTGCTGAACTACCGTCATTCCTCGGTGGCCGAATACGAGCAGGGCGCCGAATTCGCCGTGGCGGCGGACAGCGAAATGCTGATCGACGAACAGGAACGCACCAACTATCCGCTCGTGCTGTCGGTCGACGACCTGGCCGAAGGATTCGCCCTGGAAGTGCTGGCCGAGGAATCGCTCGGCCCGGACCGCGTGCTGGCCTACGTGCAGGCGGCGCTGGCCGCACTGGTGCGGGCCGCGCTGGCGGACGACTCCAAGGAAGTGCTGGACCTGCCGCTGCTGCCACCCGCCGAATGCGCGCTGCAGCTGGACGGCTTCAATGCCACCTCGGCGCCGTTCGCGCGCGAAGCCTGCATCCACGCGCTGTTCGAGGCGCAGGCCCAGCGCGTGCCGGACGCCGTGGCGCTGGTGGGCGCAGGCCGTCGCCTCAGCTACCGCGAACTGGAGCAGCAGGCCAACCGCCTGGCGCACTGGCTGCGCCGCGAGAAGGGCGTGGGCCCTGACCGCCTGGTGGGCGTTTGCATGGCCCGTTCGCCGGACATGCTGGTCGGCATGCTGGCCATCCTCAAGGCCGGCG